>Ga0335081_10000006_pt1 | contig 537918 bp, 513 predicted proteins | sample Lox_Sample_35_FD_206713 | JGI IMG/M metagenome (GOLD analysis project Ga0335081, IMG submission 206713) | Soil microbial communities from Loxahatchee National Wildlife Refuge, Florida, United States - Lox_Sample_3.5 | ecosystem: Environmental > Terrestrial > Soil > Wetlands | place: USA... | reverse complement strand
ATCGCGGGCGCGGCCGCCGTGATCGACACGGTGCGCTCCTATGCGCCGGGCTTCATCTTCACCACGGCGCTGCCGCCGTCGGTCTGCGCCGCGGCGACCGCGGCGATCCGTCATCTGAAAACGTCGACCTGGGAGCGCGAGCGCCACCAGGACCGCGCCGCGCGCACCAAAGCGGTGCTGGCCGCGGCGCGGCTGCCGGTGATGACGAGCCCGACCCATATCGTGCCGGTCTTTGTCGGCGAGCCGGAGCGCTGCAAGGCGGCGAGCGATCTCCTGCTCGCCGAGCACGGCATCTACATCCAGCCGATCAACTATCCGACCGTGCCGCGGGGCACCGAGCGGCTGCGCATCACGCCGAGCCCCTACCACGACGACGCATTGATCGATACGCTCGCCGAGGCTCTGGTCGATGTCTGGCAGCGGCTCGGGCTGGCGCTTACGGCGAAAGCGCAAGCGCTCGCGACAATGGAACCGGGATAGGCGCCGATCAGGGCATTTTGCGCGGCGCGTTAAAAAAGTATCGGTCGCCGGGCAAATATCCGCGGCCGCTTGATTTCGCCAACAAAAAGCACCCCAAGACGCTAGCCTCGGAGTGCTTAGACGCGTCGCGACACAGACTAGGCTTAGTGTGTGGCCGGGCAGCGACGTGTCGGGGGATCTGAGGGGAGCCGCCCGGTCGCGCCTATTGGCGTGTTGATTAACAGAACGTGTCCAACACGCAATAAGGCGCGCTAATTATGGTTAACCCTTGTGTAACGATTGCGACTCGGCTCACATGAAGGGCTGAGCGCAACGATCTCATGCACTGATAGGCATCTCAATTCGACAGGTCACGCCTTCTGTTGCGAACACGAGATCAACCGTGCCCCCAAGTTCGTGAGGTATGAGATTGCGTATGAGGTTCGTGCCGTAGCCGGACGGATGCTCAGAAGCCACAGGAGGGCCGCCAAACTCGCACCAGACCAAGGTCAGGTACGTCACGACTCTGTTTGGCTTACGGTCCCAGCTAACCGATACCTGACCGCCCGGGATCGACAGCGCCCCATATTTTGCGGCGTTCGTGGCGAGCTCGTGCAGCACCCGCGCTATCGCTTGAGTTTCGGCCGAGTTGAGCAAAAGATCCGGGCCGCTGATCGTCACGTTCGAGCCCGTCGCGTAGGGCGCAAGCTGGTTGCGGACGAGAGCGTCAAGGCCGACGCTCCGCCAGCCCGCTGCGCTCAGCAGAGCATGGGCGATGGCCATGGCTTGGATTCGTCCGTCGAGCGATCGGAGGAACTCATCAATCGAGCGGCTGCCCCGGCTCGTGGAATTGGCGACCGCCGCAACTTGGGCGAGGATGTTCTTTACCCTGTGATCGAGTTCCGCGACCAATAGTCCTTGACGCTCCTCGGCCAGCTTGCGCTCGGTAATGTCAAAATTGCTGCCAAGAAAGCGGATCGGCTCTCCAGTGACCTCGTCGTAGACGACGCGTCCGGTCGACGCCAGCCATCGTATCTCTCCATTCGGGCGAATAATGCGGAATTCATGCTGAAATCTCTGATGCTTTTGGATCGACGCGTCCCGGTGCGCTTCCACAAATTCGATGTCGTCGGGATGAACCCGTTCACGAAAGTCCGCGTAGTCTTTCATGCTTCCCGGTTGCAATCCGAATAGCTCCTCAAGTTCAGGTGAAACCCCGAGTTCCTTGGTCCGCACGTTCCAGCCCCAAACCCCGACGCCGGTGCTCGCCTGCGCCAACTGCAACAGCGCATCGTGTTCCTCCGCGCGCTTTCGCTCGGTGATGTCCCGGGTCAGGCCCTTGACGCGGAGAAGCCGCCCTGCGGCGTCGAACTCGGCTTTCGATGTTTCTTGCAGCCATATCTCCTGGCCGTCGGGACGCCTGAAGCGAAAGATCATCGAACAGGTTGCGTTATCGCGATGGGCATTGCCTCGCAGCATCTTTAGGTGCGCACGGTCATTCGGATGGACCCGTGCAAGGAAGGAAGCGGCAGTAGGGATCAGCTTCGGGTCGATCCCCAGGATTTGCGCCGCGTTACTACTTCGGCGCGTGAAATCCGAGCGCACATCCCATTCGAACGCAAAGACACCGCCAGCTGCCAGCGCCTCGTGCAAGCGCACTTCGGTCTGACGCTGCTGGGCGAATAGCGACGCAAGAAGCAAAGCACAAAGCGCGACGCCAAGGATCCTGACTTGGGTAGCTAAAACGAGTTCGCTGCTCGATGAGGCTCCCTTGAAATATCCGATATCAAACGTGATCGCCAAAACAAACATGAGGCACATGGCGAATGAAGCCGCCGAAGCGAAGACCGGCCGACAACGAGCGGCCGGCCACAGCAGCAGCGGAAACAACAGCACGATGAGCGCTCTAGCGTCCCACCAATCCTGCGGCAGCACGAGAATGGCCAATGCGCTCATCGTGGCCGCCGCGACGACCGCCATAGTGCCTTCAATGAGCTCACGCCGCGGCGGCGGCGCGCGCAACGCCGCCACCAGTCCGATGATCAATGGCGCGACCGTGATGATGCCAATCGAGTCGGAAGCGACCCATTGCCGCCAGGTGATCCAAGCTGGCTCGTTTGGGCTGAGGATTAGCTTGTACGCCGCCGTGCCGCCGAGCCCTGAGACGGCGGTGCCGACCACCGTCGCCGTCAGTAGTCCCAGCACGTCACGCAGCTTGCCAAGGCTAAAGTCCGCGCCGATATAACGCTCGATCATCCAGGCGACGAACAGCGCCTCTCCGGCGTTGCATAAGGAGAAGAAGCCGGAACTCCAGATGTTTCGGTCGCCCATAAGATTGGCCACGGTGTTCGCGGCAATAACCGCGACTACAACCGGCCAGCGTGCATCGCGCCCAAGCGCGATCAGGATACCGGAGGAAATACCCGCGGCCGGCCAAAATACGGCCACGTCGGCCTTGGTCAGCAGGTGCAGGCTCAAGCGCGCAGCCAGGAAATAACCGACAGCGATCGCGACGGTGAGCACGATGGGGCCGACCCATTCGCTAAGTGGACCCGCCAGGACTTGGCGCTGGAACTGGCCCGGTGGGCTCTGAAACATGCGGCGCCCCTCACGATCGCCGCACATTGGCGGTCCCGTTATGCGGGTCTGAGGAGATTATGACGATTGTTGCGGGTATGGCAAATCGCGGAAGGCAAATATGGCAAACAGCGCCAGACAAAATGAATTCTGCTTGGCAGTGTCTCGGTGATGCAAATAGCAGGAGGTCGAGCCCCCTATCCTAGCGGATATCGGGCCTGCGCCTTGGCACCGTGCCTATTGGAAGCGCCAGCTCGATCTTGGCACGACGCGCTTGGTGCAGGACCAGAATGTCAAGAATGTTGTGGAGAGCGCGTTCGGCCAGTTCTAACGACTGACCATGCGCTTTCATTGCGGCGATCATTTCAAGCTGAGTGTTCACCAATTTTTGCATCCGAGCGATTTGCCGATCCATTTCATCGAGCTGCTCTTCTGTAAAGCCGAGCTTGTCTTCTTCCTCGACGAGCTGTCTGAGCAAAGTGTCACGCCTCTCCCCATTCACACCGTTCTCTAATTCCTGGCGGAAACGTGAGACATTTTGCTGCGCGATGACTCTGTCCATGGCACGCCCCCGATTTGCGCTTCGATCCCTCATGCCGCTTAAGGCTCTCTCATTGCCGGACCGAACAGATAATGCAGATGTGGTAAATATAAAAACTGGCGGAGCCCCCTCATCCAATAAACCAAGGGATCGATACCCTATACCAAGGTATACTGCATAAGTCGGTCGATTGACCCACCAGCTTTGACGACTCATCTTGGCGTTAGCATCATAATGATTGACTATCCAAACATTTCGGAGGGCTCGGGCCCGGCGCGAGAGATGGGATCATGTTCGGACCTGCAAACGGGAAAAACGCCTTCCTTTCCGAACTTTTACCGGCCGAATATGCGGTGTTGCGCAGCAATTTGGCGCCGCTTGCGTTGCGCGTTGGCCAATGCCTGCATTATCGCGGCGACGCCGTCCGGGAAGTAGTTTTCCCGCACTCCGGCTTGGTCGCCATGAGCATGCCGCTGCGAGATTATCCCGGTGCGGCGGCGGCTCTGATCGGGCGTGACGGCATCATCGGCGCGCTCGCGGCTCTGGCCGATGCGCCTGCAACGTCTGATGCGGTAGTGCATATCGCTGGACATGCATCACGGCTGCCGGCCTCCACGTTCCGCCAGATGCTGGACCAGAATCCATCGCTCGTCCGTCGTGTGGCGCGTTACGGCCAAGCCCTGCTCGCTCAGTCGCAGCAGAATGCGTTGTGCCACGCCGTTCATCCGGTCGAAGCGCGAATTTGCCGCTGGCTTCTTGCAATCCAGACGCGCTGCGGCGGCCAGAAGGTGCCGCTGACCCAGAGCACGCAGGCCCAGATGCTAGGTCTCCGCCGCACCACGGTGACCCAGGCCGCTGGCCGGCTGGAAGCGCTAGGCGTGATCAGCTGCCATCGCGGCTATATGCAAATACTCAATCAGTACGAGCTGGAGCAGCATAGTTGCCAATGCCATGCGATGCTCAATGGTTATTTCATCAAGCTGCTCGCGGCTTCGGCTGGCGGCGTGCCGGCCGTCGAAGTCAGCCGCGCCGACGCCCTTAAAGGACGAACAGCGCCTTCCATCCACACCACGGCTCGCGCCGCGCGAAGCGATGTAGCGTCCGCCGCGGAGATGGCGGCAGATCGAATAGGATCGGCGACAAGGCCGGATTGACCGGATCGTCATCTTCTGCCGGGCAACTTCAATACCTCCGCTGGCGGACCGGCTTTCCCGGGCAGCATCGATGTCGCCTGTCCGCCGCATTGCCGATTATTTGCGAGCCATGAGCCTGCAGTCATATGGTAGCTGCTCCGGGCTAATACGTAGGCAACGCGCACTTTTAGCTAATTCAATGGAGGAGACTTGTGCATTTTAAAACTGGTCTCCGTTTAGATCATATTCGGTGCTGTAGCGTCGAAGGTGCCCAAAATGCTGGCGCGATGTTTCGCGGCAATCGTGGTCCTGATTTCATCCGGTCCGGTAATCGCCGAAAGTCTCGATGCCGACGAGGCTCAGCAGTTTGTGATCGGCAAGTCGTTCGAATTCACGTGTTTCGATGGGTCGCACGGCGCCGGCCGAATCTATAGAGACGGTTCAGTCGTCGGCACCATCCAGATCCGCGGATCAGGACCGATCTATTCCGCGTCGCTCCCGGAGGGCACCGTCAAAATCAAGGGGGAGAACGTTTGTGCGTCGCTAAACGGACTGCCACTTGAACCATGTTTCGACATCAATAGGACTGGAAATCAAAGCTTTCGTGGCACATTGTCGGGAATGAACTGGGCCTATTGCGACTTCACGCGGACTTTGAGCATGACACGTAATGGACTGCGCCAGCCATCCGGGCCTTTATCGCTTAATCCGAAGTAGAGCGTGGATAATTGCCAGGTCGGGCACTAATAAATCGAAGTAAAATCTCCCCGACCGCCAAAAACGGACATCGCCGAGTGCCGGACGGTGGTGATTCAATTTTCCAAGCTGATCTGATAATGAATTGGCTTTGCCGTAGGCGCGTAGCCGATAATGGCGCTTTTGGTCTGCCAAGGCGGAACGTCGATCGGGATACAACTTTCGGTCCCGAGATAGCATACTTTGATTTTCATGTAACGACCGCAAATGTTCTTCGCGCTTATCCAGTTTTGGTGCAGATTTTTATTGACGATATCCGGTCGTATGTAGGCCCTGGCAGCCAAGCACGACTTATCCGCTGCTGGCTTCTCACCCGCGAAGATGGCGCTACCGCCCGTAATATTGAGCGTGACACTACTCTGAGTACCGCCGAGCGTGAATTGATCGGAAGGATTTAACGACCTGCCCAGAGCCGGCAATGTTGACCCGATCGCCGGTCCTGAAACGGATCCCGAAAGTAGACCGGCCACATCTCCTTCCATGGAGTTCCCCGGACCGCTTGGCCCAGCCAAAAAGTCACCCGATCGTTGTGAGGACGCTTGGGCCTGGGCCGCCCCCGCCGCGAGCAGGCAGCAAAAAATCGAAACTATCGTGAGGACAGGAGCAGCTAGCCTCATTTGCCGTTCACACGCAACTCAGGCGCCATGCCGCGACCACTAACGCTATCGCCTGCAGGCGCTGTTCGCACGGCTCATTGGTACTAAGGCGGTTTGTTCTTTAGAGGTAATCCTTCGTTGTAATCGACGAGCACTTGTTCGCAGTGATGAGCCCACTAATGTCACTTGGTTGACATCTGTCGGTAATGTCGTTGCAACAAGAATCCCATGCACCTCATTTCGCGATGGTCACGCTGGCTTTCGAGGGCGGCGGACCCGAACGCGATGCGATATTTCTTTGCAATGCCCTCGCCGCTCAGGGCATGAACGTGGCGATCGTGGTGCTGCGCGGCGAAGGGCCGCTGCGGGTTTTTGTAGATCCAGCCGTTCGGATCATCGTGGTAGGTGAACGAAGGATCCGTTACGCCTTTCCCCTCCTCCACTGGACTTTGCGTTCGCTTGCGCCAAAGGTTGTGCTGAGTTCCGGAGTGCCAAGCCTTAATCTGCTGACCTTACTCGTGGTGCGGGCGCTGCCCCGGCACGCGCGTCCAAAGCTGGTACTTCGTGAGAATTCGGTTCCATCTATGGCTCGCCACGATCCGTCGCGATCCAATCGCACGGCTTATCGGCTTTTGCGTCGTCTTTATCGTTTTGCAGATCACATCATCACCTTGACCGATGGGGCACGCCAGGATCTGATCCGGCTATTCTCCGTGCCGGCGGCGATGGTTTCGGTCATGCGGACGAACGCGGTGCTGCCGCCGGCGACCATTGAACGAATATCGCGGTGGGATGGCGAAAATGGCCGCGAAGCCAGTCTCATCGTCTGGGTAGGGCGGCTTTCGGCCGAGAAAGACCCCTACACACTGCTACGTGCGGTGGGCATGTTGTCCCCCAATCGCCCGTGGCGATTGGCCATGATCGGCGATGGACCTCTGCGGACAGGGCTTGAGGCGTTTTGTCGGAGCAATCGCATTGCCGAGCGTGTGACCTTCACCGGCTACGTCGTCGATCCCATTGGTTGGATGATGCGGGCGAAAGTTCTTGTTCTCACCTCGCTCTACGAGGGATTTGGCAATGTGCTCATCGAGGCGTTGGCGTGCGGAACTTCCGTGGTTTGCACGGACTGCCCTTACGGTCCGCAAGAGATCTTGCAAGGTGGCCGCTATGGCGCGCTGACCCCGGTAGGCGATTCCGCAAAACTGGCCGCGGCGATAGAGGCGGCGCTGGATAATCTTCCCGAGCGGAAAGTGCTGATGCAGCACGGCCAGGAACATACAGCCGGCCGTGCCGCCGCACAGTTCCTCGGCATCATCGGCGATCTCGACCTCAAACCCGCCAGCCCGTGGCCACCCGGCGACGCGAAAACTGCGAGGCTTTATGAAACCGCCATTGCTCACCCGTATCAAACGACGAATCGCCAGACACATCCCCACAAAGCTGGCGCCGATGCGCAACAGCAGACCGCTCGTTAGCTTTACTTTTGATGATGTACCCGAGTCGGCCTACCTGAACGGCGCCGCCGTGCTTGATGAGTACGGAATGCGCGGCACCTTTTATATCGCCAGCGGCACGTGCGGCAAACGAGATACCTACTGGCGGGTTATCGAGCGCGATCAGGTCCGCGATCTGCATCAGCGCGGGCACGAAATCGGATGCCATACGTTTTCGCACCGGGCCGTGGACGACTTGGACGCCCACGAGCTGAGCGACGAGTGCCGCCGCAATTTCGAAAATCTCCGCGGCTTGTGCCCCGATATCGAGCTCAGCAGCTTCTGTTATCCATTCGGCTGCGTATCGTTACCGCGCAAGCTTCAGCTGCAGAAACAATTCAACACTTGTCGCGGCATCTTTGAAGGCGTCAATAGCGGCGTCGTCGACCTCGCTTTGCTCAAGGTCATCGAACTTTACGATCGCACCTTGTCCCGCGACAAGCTTAATCGTGTCTTGCGTCAAGCCCGGCAAACAACGGGCTGGATCATCTTTTACGCCCACGATGTGACAGAGCGGCCTACGCATATGGGCTGCTCGCCAGGACTGTTACGCACGGCCATCGAAGAGATAAGAAAGCAGGACATATCGTGCTGCACGATCGCTGAATCGCTGCCACTCATCGGCTATCCGCCGAAGACAACGGCAGCGGCCCGGAGTGCAAATGAAGGATCGTTTGCATTGCACTGATGGCGTACTGCTCAGTCGGCGCGCGTTCAATGGCGTCCTGCTATGGCTGCTGAGCAGCGGGCAGGCCGCGCCGGCAGACGCATTCGGTTGGGACAACACGATTTTCGCACGCGGTATCAACCTGCCCAGCGCTTCCTTCAATGACGAACATGTCCCTGGACTCTATGGAACAGACTACATTTATCCATCAGCGAAGGATCTGCAGTATTACGCGCGAAAGGGCTTTTCGGTGGTGCGCCTGCCGTACCTTTGGGAGCGCCTCCAGCATTCGCTATTCGAGCCACTTGATGCCGCCGAGCTTGGCCGCATCAAAACGGTTCTCGCTGCCGCTCGTACTCTTAAGATGCGGGTTATCCTCTCACCGCATAATTTCGGCCGTTATCACATAAACGGCAAGCCGACACTGATCGGCACCGAGGACGTATCGGTCAGCTCGTTTGCCGATTTCTCCTACAAGGTCGCAGCTGCATTTGCCGGAGATGACGCGATCTACGGGCTGAGCCTGATGAACGAACCCCACGATTCGCAAGGTTTGTGGAAACAGACCGCGCAGGCGGGCCTCGGTGCCATTCGTCAGGCGGACCCCGAGCGGCTGGTGCTCGCTCCCGGCGATCACTGGAGCTCGGCCTATTCGTGGCGCCAGTACAACGAGGACTTTCTACTTCGCGATCCCGCTTCCCACGTCATGTACGAAGCGCATCAATATTTCGATGCCGATCGTACCGGCACTTACAAGGTCGGTTATTCCCTCAGTGGTGCATCACCGAGCAGAGGGGTCGAATGGATAAGCCCTTTTGTTCAATGGCTGAAACAGTACCGGCAAAGGGGAATTATCACCGAATTCGGCGTGCCTAATTCTGACCCGCAGTGGCGCGTGTTGCTGCAGCACGTGCTTGTATATCTGGCGCAGGAGAAAATCCCCTGGACCTACTGGGCAGGAGGGCCACGGTGGGGAAATTACCAGCTTTCGGTAGAGCCGACGAATGGGACCGATGTGAGTCTCATGGCCGCATTGGTCGATAATTACGGAATGCGCCCGTAGCTCTCGCCGCAGCGACACAGAACGGGAGTTCGGTAGCTCCAGGCTGCCCGCGGGCCCATAGAAGCGCGCCCGTTCGCTTCCGTCAGCCCGTCCGCAGATAGATTGATGAAGGGAAGTGCCCGGTCACGTCCGATGCGCATAGGCCATCCTCGGCGGGTTGAGGACTGTACTCGGGAAATACGCTCCTGAGCACTTCCGGAGCGTCGTAATGGAGGAGGCTGAGGCAAAATAGGACGTTCATCCGGGTGTTATTGACGAGCAGCGCCAGCAGCAAAGCGGTCTCGGACCACTGGAAAAGGCTATTCAATTGCAACAAGTTACGCTGATAGAGGTACGGAAAATAAATGTCGTGGACATGTACAACGACACCCGGCCGCAATCGCGGCAGTACTTCCAAGTACAAGTAAATGACCTCGCCGCCGGGTTTCACCACATGCGTTGTATCAATAAAAAGCAGGTCCCCTGCCTCAAGCTCGCGAAAAAAATTCGGATCCACAGCTTGTACCGGTTGTTCGATAAGTTCGATGCTTTTCCCCTCCACCGCACGCAAAAACTTGCTGGGATTGGGCTCAATGCAGGTCAGCCTGCCAAAGTGCCCTTCGCTCTCGTTGCGCTCGAGTGCACGGAGAGTGCAGTAGGTTGATACCCCGGATCCCACCTCGCAGACCCTCCGCGGCTTGAGTGATCGAAGCACACCATGCAGGCATTGCGCCTCGATATAGCCAAATCCCGGACCGAACCCTTTCGCCGTTCCTTCCTTATAGGCGGCATTGCCACGGTATTCCGGCTCGTACGGCTTTACCGTCCGGAGTACTTCCTCGGCTTGCGCGGCGACATTCATATCTACGCCGACCATCGCCGAACGGTTCGCCCAAATTTTCCGGAGCTTGCGCAATTCATGAACGTCGGCGACCGGGGTATAGTAATGGTTTGGCAGAACGACCACGCCGGCGCGAAGCGCCGCACGGTGAAACAGGCCAATCGGGTACTTCGCCAGCGCCTTGACTCGCACAGCCATCGTTGACTCGTCATGAGTGATCGTGAAGCAGCATTCTCGCTTCGACGATACTACGCCCGCGCACCCGACGACGCCTCGCATAAGTACAGCCCCTCACCCGAACGGCTGATGGCCTTTGGGGGTGTGCCGGGCAATCGCCGTTGCGCGCTAGCTGAACACCGCCAAATCGGCGCGGCATAAAACCCGTCGAATGTCAGGTACGCCGTCGGGTTCTGCTGTTCGGCGGCCGCTCACGACAGGAGCTGGTGCTTTCCATAGACGGGAGCAGCAACGCGTCGACGATAATCCACGCTCTGTTGGGCTCCTTGCCGGCTCGCTCCCGCAGCCACTGTCCGGTCATATCTTCGGTTCAACGTTCCATAAAGAAACCACAAGAGCGCTGCAGTCTTGATCGTGAACGCCGACGCGGCGATGGTGAGAACGAGTATATAATAAAATGCAACGACAATCTTGAAGCGCCATGCATCTTTGTTCGCGACCGGTGAGTAGATAAAAAGCGCCCATAAGGCCGCAGCGCCAACGATTCCAATCTCCACAAGCACATACGTGTACGCTGAGTCATTGACGGGATCGGACGCAAAACTTGTCCCGGTGCTGATGTCGCTGGCTCCCAAGCCGAATACTTGCGGCGCGTAAATTTTGGAAAGGATCTGCCCAGCATAGAGAAATCTTCCAACCATATCGTTGTCAAATACCTGTGGGCCCTCGGCGATCGCATATGTCACAAGCGCAATCATAGCCACAAACGGTCCCATGAGAAGCAGCGCTCGCGGAATGAACCGGCTGAGCGGGTAAACGGCAGCGACAAAAATGCAGAAATACAATCCGAATCGCGCATCGGCCAGCACCACTATCATTACCACGGCGATGGTTTTTAGCATAAAAGACCACAGCCGCTTCGGCCGCAGCAAAATCCAGGCAAAAACAATGCCGCCGAAGTTTCCAACAGAGGGCGCTTCCAGAAATATTCCGGAAACGCGATGGTCCCCGAGAACCGGCAACAGCGTTCGATTTTGGAAGCGCGCACTATTGAAAAAGCCTCCGAAAAATTGGTGCTCTTCTTGGCCGGTCGTGCCGCGTTCGATGTAATAGCGAGCAACGTCGAAATAGTGCGCGTAAGCGGTCGGCGCAAGCCACTCGAATAAGGCATCGGCGAGCGCAACAATAAGAAGCAGGGTTACCAGGCGATCGGCAACACGAAGCGTTCCGAAATGATAACCCAAGAAAAAGAATGCGATCGGTATCAGCACATCGCGTAGTATCTTTGGATCGAATTGCGATCGAATCATCATGACAGTATAAAAATAAGCCGCTAAGGCGACCAAAATCGCATTCAGCCTAAAGCTGCGATACCAAACCAAAGTTAGCGCCGAACCGATCAAGATGACTTCGGCCGAGATCACAACAGCCGGCGATATGGTAAAAAGCACCGTATTTGCGAAACATAGACAGCAGTTATAAAGGACAGCCATGAGCGTGAGGGTCGGCCCAAGCCTTTCGCCAAACGTCAACCGATGATATGCACGGCCGAACGTCGCGGCCGATTGCTCCCACTCAATACTGGCCATTTCCCGCAAATCTCCAGCCACAATGCATGCTATCGCGCTATCTACACTCGTCTGCCTGAACCACGCCTATCCAAACGGAGAGCAACTGTCTCTGTTCGCTTATCCCGATTGTAAATCCTTGTTTCGACCCTCTAGGAGCGTATGAGCAGCCTATAAGAGGCCGGGTGCATGATCGCTCTGACGAACTGTGCAGCTCTGTTGCTATCGGCCGCTCGCAACGCTGTGAAAAATGGCCCGTCGTCCAAACCAGGTGGCCGTTCATTGCATTGCGGGCAACGGTCGCCATCCGGGTGTACGATCATTCGAGCAATTTCGAGCAAACCACGCTGATCGGCGTGCGGTGCGATTTGGCAACCGAGAAACCGTGCCTCGCGGCCGCACGCAACATTAGCTGGCGCGAAGGCACGGGTGGCAACCTGGAACATGGCCAGGTCAGGTTCTCCGTCGCCGACCGCGATGGTCTCTGCATCCATCGAGAGCACCCAGTCGCGAAGCGCAGTGAGGCCAGTTCCTTTATCAACTTCCTTGGCCATTACCGCAGTGTCGATCGGCGTGTGACGGAAGGTAAGCTGATCGAGGTTGAGGTCCACGAAGAGCTCGTGCAAAATATGAGTTGATAGGTGACTCAAGGCGCCATCGCCTATGCTGGACGCTCGAGTGGAGCTGAGCAGCGTCTGAAGAAGCCCCAGCGGCTTCTCCCGGTAGGTAAATGCCCGAATCGAATATTGATGTCGCTCGTCGAGGAACACCCCAGGAATCAGCTGCAAGTGCTGTCGCAACTCCCGCAGCTGCCGCAACGCTTCTTTGCCGACAACGACCCGATCGCGCTGCCCCACAGCATCCCAGAGGTAGCTGCCATGCTCGGCAACGCCGCCGGCCAACCCGTAGGCTTTGCAATAATCCCTAACCTCCGAAGCGGAGCGTGCCGTATTGAGCGCAACCGACATGTCATGCGCGCGCAAGAGCGAGAGCGCTTCGATGCCGGCTGCGGTCGTACATGGATAGCCGAAAACTCTGCTATCAAGCACGCCGTCAACGTCCAGCACAACCAACGGAGTGCGCCAGGACGACGCCTTTCGCGGTGAGCAAAGCGCGCCGCAATGGTATGCTGTTTGGACCGTCAAAAAGTTCCACGCATTAATGAAGCGATGGTGGTAATCCCGCTGGACTTCACCCCCTCGGGCAGAGCTGAAAAGTTGTTCTTGCACCTCATTCATGGCCCATAGGCCACACAACAATTTGTGCATGAAGAGACGTTGCTCGATGGTGTGGTCACCGGTTTCCCCAACGTATTGTCGGATCAAATCGCGCTCTTCATCAGGCGATAAACTGAGATTGAGGATGGTGTCTGCCAAGTCATACGCAGGATCGACGACGTTTAGCGCCGCTTTGCCCAATCCATGGTGCTCGAAATCGACCTTGAGCGGTCCACGCGGCGCGGGCACCCACTCGCTTGCGAGCATATTGCCGTCGATGAGCGTTGGACACGGACATGGCAATTGCCGCAGCTTTTCGGCCAGGCGTGCGCGCATCAACTGACTCGTGAGCGGCGGTCCATAGGCCCTGCTCAGCGCTTTTGCCAGCAACCGAACGCCGTTATCGTACCGCTGTGGGGTTGTATGGCTCGGGCTCAGCTTTAACCGCCGTCCCCGCGCTGCCACATACGAAGCGGAGGCTGCAATTTGTTCGGAGCGCGTCGCGTGTGGAGCACCCGGCTCGCGCTGGGGGATCCACTCCATGTAGAGAATGCCGTCACGGAGTCCTATAACGGGCGGCACATGCCCCGCGAGACGATGCCCGATGAGAAATGACGGATAACCATACCAACCCCAACCGACACTTTTCGCCAAGACGTACTTGACCTGGCGCTCGCCCTCGCGCGTTTCCAGTCGGACCTCGAATACCCGCTTTAACCTCGCGCCTCTTTCGTCGGATGGTATGGCTCGCAGATAGGCATTCATCGCCCGCGCGCCGCCGCCCGCATCCACTGTAATGTGCCTGAAGCCGCGGCTGCCGAAATACTCCGCCAATCGAGAGGATATAAATTCGGGGGCTAACAGCCGCGCCTTATGCCATTCTTCCGGTTCGAGGGTGATCACATTGTCGGGCGGAAGCCACTTGAACCATCCCCGCTTTGCCGGGTGGGTGGCCGCAAGCACTCGAATCTTCGTGCGCACAAATCCCGTCCGCGCGACAATATCCGTCGCGGCGAGCAGTGTGCCGCTAGTGTGTGGTGGATCATCAACAATGATCGCAGCATATCCATTCGCTGCAAATTTCCTAAGTCGACTTTTCTCCTTGCGAGCCGCGCCTTTATTAGGTGCTATCGTCACAAACTGGACGTTGCGATAACCCTGGCGTTCGAAAAACGCCTTCAGAAGTGGCGCAAAATAGGAACCGGACGTGCGCAGCCCAATCAGCAGAAGAAACTGGTCGCGGTCGGGGAAACGCTCCACGTACCGTTCCCCAAGCGCCAATAGATCGTGGTGTGTAAGATCGAGCCGGCTGAACGGGGTGGGCGCACCGAGGCGGGCATCGCGCAGGTTAGAAGGCGGAAAGGAGCGCGCGCACGTCGCCAGTTTCCGCGCCGCTTGCGCAAGCTGTCCGACATCAAGGGTTTGCCCCGGCAACAAGAGAGAAAGGAGCGCCGTTATCGAGCCCAGCCACTGCTCGCGCCAGCGTGAAAGTCGATTTCGAGATAATTTCAACGACCAAGTCAACTCGAGCAAATGGCCGGCACTACGTACAGCTTTCTTCGCCGCGAGCCGGCCCGGAAACGCAATTGCTGGGCCGCTGATGTGCTCATCCACGCAATTAAGTATTGCGCACGACAAAAGGAACAAATTCGTTCCGATTTCTGCAATCCGCCAATCGTGAATCGAAACGTCGACGATTCTTTCGGTTTCTTCGCGAAGACGTTCAAATGCTTCGGCCACGGTCGGGTACGGACTAAGGCACCACTCGTAATTTCGATAGAATTCAAGTTCACTTATCCGCGCATCTGCATGCTTGAGCGTGTTCGAAAATTCATTCGAAATCGGCGGAGCAGACGTCGACCGAAGCACATCTCGCTCCTTATCGTTCGACAGAGACGCGTCGGCGACTGACATGTGATTCTCTGTTGGTCTCATTATCTGGCATGAGGTTTTCGATTATCGAACGCGCTCGGTTACGCGCAATCATTCTCGCTGCTTGATGTGGCGCGCCTTTCAGCGACCATGACGGCCCGAAGGACTCGACGAGATGCTCCTCGAAGCATTCCCACACCTGGCTCAATATTCGCCGCCGGCCTACGGCCGAAGCTTGGCGTTCCAGGACCGTGGTAAGTACAGCCTTTACGAATGCATCCCTGTTGACATGCGCTGGCGGACGGCCGGTCAGGTCTGTGATATCCCGCACGACGTCGCACAGCGCGTGAGCTAAATCCGATGCCTGGGCCGACGGAAATCTCGCAATCTCGCTGCAGGTACGGCAGCTTTCCCGTGTTCCCGCGTCAATCACAGATATTGTGCTGGCCTCAAAGTCAAAAAGCACATTGCTCAAGCCAAGATCGCCATGCCGCTGTCCCGATGACCAACATCGCTCCATCGCGCCGGCAAACGCCCGCGCGGCGCTGCGTATGGTTTCCGCTGTGACTGCCGACGAGCATGCGTCGATCGAATGTCCAGGGACCGCGGTCATCGCAAATGCGAGCGGCGAACGGGATAGATACAGCGGGCACGGAACGTAAAGTCGCCAACCGTCAACCTGAATACCGTCGAGCATTGAGTGCAAAGCCGCCAGCGAGCTGAATTGCGCTTGGACCCGTTCAAACTTCAGCGCAGCTTGTGGCTTGTAAAGCTTGACTACGGTACCATCACGTTCATGGTCCGACGGTTCCGTGCGTTGTACAATCTCGAACACGTCCGCATGTTCCCCGCCTCCGATCCAGCGGATTTCAGCATTCTGGTAGTCAGAACGCTTTATTAAGTGTTGCAGCATCGAAGCAACCACAGCTTTATCTTGGTGCTGCGGAATGTGAGCTCTGAATGCTATCCAGCGCCCGATCGTACCGAAGATATTGCCTGCGAGCAGGCCAAAAGCGGCACCTAACAAGCCCCACCTCGTCATCGATAAAGCGACAAGACCGACACTAATGACGGCGCCGACGGCGCCAACAACGACAATGGCGCGCGGACGCTCCATCGTCGCCAGAGCGAACGACGCCGGGCCGCCTAATGCGGTCGCAAATGTTGCAAAAGCCAATACCGCAACGACGAGGCCGGTTCCCTGGTATTCGCTTCCAGGGTACAATCGATGCATGAGTTCTTCGCCGCCAAACAGCATGAAGATGCAGAACGGAGCAATGACCGCAGCGAAGCGCGTAACATTTCGAATGGCTTCATGCCAAAGTCCCTGGCCGCCTTCTTTTCTCCAGGCGAGTACAGACCTCGGCACCATCACATTGCCAAGGGCGAGGATCAGTGGAGCGGCGATGTTCACAATGCTCATGCAGGCGGCGAGAACGCCCGTTGCCGCCGCGCCGGCCACGATCATGGCAGTCCAATAAATGATGTAACCCTGCACCTGCACGGTTACGCGTCCGACCAGCAGCCATTTTCCCAAATTCCATGTCTCAGAACAAATCGCTTTCGCAGTTTCGAGGCGCAGGTTCAGGCTGCGGCTGGTCCAGCACAGCCAACCAGCTGCAACGACCGCGTTCGCTGCACCGAGAGCCGCACAGGCTCCGGTGGCCGACATGTGTCCTGTAAAGCCTAACGACGCCAGCGTGGACAATTGAATGAAGGCAACGGCAGCGTCCAGAATGACTGCACGGTGCATTTCAAGCTGCGCCATCGCGGACCGGCGCGCGAATTCGCGTGTCAACACGAATGGTAATACCGCCGCGACGGCGAATATCATTGCCAGCATGTCGGAACCCCCGCCCCATGCCAGCGCCGCCGAGGCCGCCACAGTCAGGATCAGCGCGCTCCCGACCGAAGCGAAAACGCTGAATATTAACGAGGCTCCTTCGTGGTCTCCCGGGTGCACACCTGAGGAATGGCGCTGTATCGTGTAGGGTTGCAAAACAAGTGAGTCTTGAAACGCCAGCAAAGAAACAAGCACGGAGATTCCGATCGCGTAGACTCCGAGCTCGCCCGCATTGCTGAAGCGCGCGAGCAGAAGCGTCGTCAGAAAGCTCGTGCCGCTAACCAAACCTTGGTCGACCAGCGAAAGAATATGCTCCCTGGTAACTAGTTTGAGTGCGTAGTGCGAAAATCTCCGCGGGTCCAAGTTGACTCCCCGTCTCGCGGCGGTTGGCGCCTCTGGTTCGTCCAGCGCCGAGTTCGACTCGCCAGATAACCCGACCATTGCCGAGGAGTTCACATCACCGCCCCCCATCTTCTAATAACCTCGCGCGCGCCACATTTCCTTCAGGACGGTGCCAATAATGATCTTAATATCCAACCAAACACTCCAGTGCTTGATATACCAGAGGTCGCACTCGACACGTTTAGACATTAGATCGAGCGTGCGCGTCTCGCCACGATACCCGTTGAATTGAGCCCAGCCCGTAATTCCCGGTTTGACATTATGCCGGAACGCATACGCCGCGATTTCCCGCTCATATTCACAATCATGCGCCACCGCATGTGGCCGCGGCCCAACCAGTGACATTTGCCCGAACAGTACATTGAACAGCTGAGGTAGCTCGTCGATGTTGGTTCGTCGCAACCACCGACCGATGCTGGTAAACCGGCTGTCGTCCCGTCTTGCCTGTTGAACGACCGGACCGTCTTCCAGCACGGTCATCGTTCGAAATTTGAAAATTTTGAATACGCGACCGTTGAACCCACATCGCCGCTGCTTGAAGATTATTGGCCCACTCGATTCGGCTTTGACCAATACAGCAACAACGCACATCAATGGGAACAACAGCAATATACCAAGGGCAGCTCCGGAGACATCAATCATTCTCTTTACAGCTTGCTCGCACCTATTCAGTGGCGCCCGCTTGAGCTCGGCCGCCCAAATGCCGCCAATACCGCAAGGCTTGGCGAGATATCTCACGACCCTTGCATCTGGAACTAAATACACGGGAACAGGCACCACGCTCAGCTTACTGACTATAGTGTCCACGCAAACGCTATTTGCCCAGTCAACGAACAAAAATACCGCGGCGAAGTCCTCCTCTCGCGCCAGGCGCACGGTCTCGTCGAGAATTGCAGGCAATTTTCCGCGTCCTCGATCCAACCGAGTCTCATCGATTTCGAACTGCGCGCTTATCACGTACCCGTATGACTGCAGCTGCGAGGCAAATGGCGAGTGTGACAGTGCGTCGTATTCAGCGATGACTATCGCACGTTGCTGCGCAAATGCACCTTTGGCCAGCGCGCCGCTTATCAGCAGTGCCAATCCTCCGCGCCATGCGACGAGGGAAATTGTGCCGATTGCGAAGAATGCAAAAGTCGCGCCTCGCGAAAATTCGGTGCCGATTTTCAGGCAAAAGGCGACGCTGAGCAAAACTGAGAAGACGGCACACAGGGTAAGAACGACATCGCGAATTTCGCGCTTGCCATTCAGCAGCGAGGTAACGCGATAGCCTCCGAGTGCAAGTTGAATGGCCGAAAAATTAAGCGCCGCTAGTGCACCGATAGCGATGTACGGCACCGCATCTGGCATGCGATCGAGAAATAGCCAGTGATAGCCAATCCCCGATGCCACGCTTGCTGCGATAATAAGGATCACGTCCGTCGTGAGCACCGTCGGCTCGACGAGGTAGAATGGCAACGTTAGACTCCGGGAGATTCGGCGAACGAACTTGAGTTCGCCAAAAGTCCGGCCGCTCAAGACATGTGCGCTGTCGGACATCGATAAACACTACGCTATTCTCCCTCCGTCTTGCGTAGATAACAGCGTTTGACGCACCAAGAAATGCGCCTAACTGAGTACTACAAAGTGATTACTCACATTGCCGCCAAAGCAAATCGCATCCATCGTTCAGGCAGTTCCTTCGCCGCGCCCGAGCGCGAGCCGCCGACGCACAAACATGAACGAGAAACGCTGGCGTGCGCGCCAAAGCGCGCGGTGGAAAGGAGATCTATCCCCTCCCCCCGTTAATCGTTGTAGCCATATCTGCTGTAATATGGATTGCTGTAATAGACATCATGATCGCTCGCATAGCGGACAAATGATTTCATGTCCGCCTTGTTGAGCACAATACCGAGCGATTTGTCGCCGACACCAGGCGCATTGCGCAGCGCATGCTGGACAACACCAATTCTTGTGCGCCCCCATTCTATCACCAACAGAAATGAGTCTACCAAGCGGGTGGCAACGCGGGCGTCGATTACTGGCGCTAGTGGAGGAAGATCGATAATCACATAGTCATAAGACGCGCGCAAAAGTTCGATCAACCGCCGCGCTTTCTCCGATGCAAGGATATCGCTCGAGTGAGCGAGTCGCGATTTCACGACACTTGGTAGGAACGCGAGCCCGGAATTGGGTTCTCGCCAAAGAATATCCTCAAGATCAACTTGCCCAGCTATGACTTCGAGCAGCCCGGCCCTTGCGTCTGGCGTCAACAGGCGAGTCAGCTCCGGGTTGCGCAAATCGCAATCCAGCAAGATTGCTCGCCCTCCCCCCTGCGCGATAAGGGCGGCAAGCGAAACGGCGATCGTCGACTTGCCCTCGTTTGGAAGCGACGACGTGATGCCGATGGTCTTACTCTCGTTATCAAGGTGACTATCGTCGGCTGCAACCTTCACTGCGCGAATCGACTCGCTAAATCGCGAGCACGGCGCATTGGCCACCGTCCAACATACGTTTTTCTCTATTTTCAGCGTGCGCCGGCGTCGACGCCGCCGTTGACTGACTTCCCCGATGCCAAATAGCCCGCGGCGAAACATCCATGCGAGCAGCATTCGTATTGCCGTGCCGAGCTGTACTTTCTCCCGGCCGGCTACAGCAATCGAAGGAGTTGGCTTGGCCTTTTGAAATGCGACAGCGGAATCGGTCATGCCCTTCACCAACGGGACGACCGCTATACAATCCGACTGCAAGTGCTCGCTGATCTGCAGAGTTGTGCGGAATACCCGGTCGGAAACGTCTCTTAGCATAGCGAGCACGATTGCAAAAATCGAACCTCCCAGCAGCGCCAAAACCATTATCAAGACCGGCCTTGGCCAGCTCGTCTCCAGCGGCGGCCTGGCATGCGTAATCAGCCGCGACCCAATCACCGGCGCCGATTGCTGCTGCACGGATTCCATATACCGCTGGAGGAAATTGTCATACAGCGCGCGATCGGTCTGGGCATTGCTTTCCAGGCTGTGCAATGTCACTTCCGCCTTCTCAGCGGCTTGCGAACGGGCAATGAGTTTATCGAGCGACTCTTGAAGCGAGTTTTCGTGACTTTGGGCGATCGCATAGTCGCTTTTATAGCTGTCGGCGATCCGCTTTACTTCTTGAAAAACCGTTTGCTGCAGTTCCTTCATCTCGCTACGCAGTTTGAGCACCGCCTGATGGCCGGCGCCGTATCTCTCCGCCCATGCGTTGGCCTGCCGTTCATCCTGCAAGTATTGCGTCCGCATCTTGTTGATGACGTCGTCATGAAGTGTTTCCGCAACGGCACCACCTGCGTCCGGGTCGGCATCATTGGCCTTGAGCACTTTCTCGACGCGGTCCAACCGCGCCTTGGCCTGGGCGGTCGCCGCTCGCGCCTGACTAAGCTCGCTGCTGAATTCCGCGATCTGCTGCTTGTCCAGCAGTTCGCCGCCCGTGGTGACTAGGCCATTCTCCGTTTGATAAGCGACGACGGCACGTTCGGCATCGGTGGACTGCTGGCGTAATTTTTCCAACCGGTCTTGCAGCCATTTTGCCGCTTCGCCCGTGATCTGATACTTTGCCTCGAACGCATTCATCTCGTAGGCATCCGCTATCGCATTGGCGATTGTTGCGGCACGAAACGGGTTATTCGATGAGAATTGTATTTCGATGGCGTAGGTTAAATTCACACGACTCACTTTGAGTCCGCGGCGAAGGTTCTCTAAAGCCAAAGATTGTGCCGACATCGAATTTGGCGCAAAACCCGCAGTCGTCCCGAACGCATGCTGCGCAAGGCTCATCACTTTCGCTTTAATGCTGCCGCGCAAGCCTCCGTGGTCGCTGAGAAATTCGGCGTCCTGGTCGAGTTTGAGCTCTTTAATAACCGAAAGAGCAATATCGTCGGACTCTATGATTTGAATTTGGGTATCGACGGTGGCGGAGTTAACCGGCCCATCTTGCGGCGATTGGGACTGATAGACCTGCACTTTGGGTGCATCAATGATAAGGAGAGCTCGGCCGGTATAAAGCGGATGCACTGAATACAGATACGCGGCGCCCAGAGCTGCACTGCCGAGCAACGACAATACGATAATACCAAAACGCCGGCGCAAAAAACCGGTGCATTCCGTGTAAAACTCTGCAGCAGACGGACCGTCCGGCCGCTCATACGGCGGCGGCGGGTCAAAACGTTGCAAGTGGCCGGTTTGCAGCATGAATGGCTTGTTGCAGCATGAATGCTTGCCAGTGACCGCTAAACTATGCGCCGCGCTTAGATTTTTGTCGTGCGATCTTCTGAGCTAACTCCAAAGGCTATCCGCCATTCGAGCGAGATTCACCCCTTAATAGTTCTATGGACGAGAGCTGACATGCCCGTAAACCGCCAGGGTGTACATCGTTCACGTAACCCGACAGTTTCGACCCTCAATTGGCGGGATTGAAGCGGTCGTCCATGAACTGGCAATTGCTCAAGTCGCCGCGGGTCACCGTGTCCGCATCGTCACGTTGAACCGCCTCTTCAAATCCAACGATCAGGACAAATTACCGCAACGAGAGGTGATTGATGGAGTTGAAGTGATAAGGGTGCCGTTCTTCGGCTCGACCAGATACCCGCTCGCGTTCTCCGCCATTAAGTTCATAAAAGAAGCTGACATCGTTCACGTCCATGGGATCGATTTCTTTTTTGATTATCTAGCCTGGACCAGGCCGCTGCATCGACGCAAATTGATAGCGTCGACACATGGCGGATTTTTTCATACGCAATTCGCGGCGCCGCTCAAGCGAGCCTATTTTGCGACGATTACGCGAGCTTCTCTTATTTGGTATGATGGGGTTGTCGCCGTATCCACCGCCGATCACGAGTTGTTTTCTCGCGTGCGTCGGCATGGCTTGGTGTGCATCGAAAACGGCGTCAACACAACGAGGTACGCTGATGCGGCCGCTCCTGAACCCGTCAAAGTCATCGCGTACATCGGTCGGTTTGCCGCGAATAAGCGCCTTGACCGGCTCATTGCCTTCTATTCCGCGCTGCGCCGGATCGACGACCAGTGGCGGTTAATCGTAGCCGGGCGGCTGTGGGACCTCGACACCGCCAAGATCATGGAATTGGCCAAGCAGGCCGAAGTGGACGATGTCGTTGAGGTTATGGCGGACCCCAGCGATGCGCAGATACACCGCCTTCTGGCCGGCTGCTCGGTGCTGGCAAGCGCATCGCAGTTTGAAGGGTTTGGAATTGCGGTCGTAGAAGGTCTTTCCGCCGGATTGTACCCGCTGCTGAACGATATTCCAGCTTTTCGCCGTTTGGTAGAGCGGACCCAGGTCGGAATGTTGGTGGATTTTTCGCAACCCGATTTGGCGGCGGCGCTATTCGCGGCCCGATGGGCTGAAATCGAGGGAAAATACAAAAGCCTGCGGCAAGCGGCCATGGCGGCGGCTACGGCATTTGATTGGCGCCGCGCGTCAGAGGCTCACATGGACGTCTACCACGCGGCCCACGGAACCCGAACGCGCCGGATTCTCGACGTGTCGCTGCCAGTGTGGGAGCGTGCCACGGCTGTAGCCGAGCTTGATCGTCATTTCGAGCAAGACAGCAATATGGTTGTTGCCTTCGCCAACGCCAATTGCTTGAATTTCGCACAAACAGATTCGCGGGTCCGTTCAGCGCTCGGCGAGGCGCTTGTTCTCAATGACGGAATCGGCGTTGATCTGGCGAGCAGGCTCCTATTTGGGGCGCAGTTTCCAGATAATCTCAACGGCACAGATTTTACGCCCTATTATTTGCAAAAAACCCGTCACAGCTTCCGGCTTTACCTCTTGGGTGGTCGATCAGGGGTTGCCGAAAAGGCGGCGCACTATCTCTCCCTGTCTTGCCCCCGGCACGCGATCGTCGGTTGCCACGACGGCTACTTCCGCCGCAGCGAGGATCCCCTCGTCGCACAGGCCATCCGCGCCGCCCGCGCCGATGTGCTTTTGGTCGCGATGGGTAACCCAGACCAGGAGTTATGGTTACGAAGCAACCTCGCTGCGACGGGATGCCGATTGGGCTTTGCCATCGGCGCGCTGTTCGATTTCATGGCTGGCGAGGCGCAGCGCGCCCCGTCCTGGGTTCAGGCGGCGCGCCTGGAATGGGTTTATCGGCTCGCGCATGAGCCGCGCCGCCTCTGGCGGCGCTATGTGCTTGGCAATCCGCTATTTCTAGCGCGCGTCCTCGGCCAATGGTGGTCGGGCGCCCGCGTCTAAATACGGTTGTTTTTTTACGCCGACGGTACGAACGGCGACCCGTCGCTCAGGATGCAGCCGGCATTGCTTCGATTCCCGCCTTCGTCCGACCGGGCTCGAGCGTGAGCTTTTTAATCACTCAAAACATGTTGCAATACTAAGGTATCAATCGGAGCTGAACTTAATACCTTCATATATTTGAAATGAAATTCATAATTCTGTAACGTTCTCACAAGCAGGGGGCTTCTTCAGCTCTACAATCGCGCCTGCAACCTTTCTTTAGATGGTGTCGAGTTGTGCGTCACAGTCTGAGTACGTCGACCCTTATTGTTGGCCAACACCCCTTGCTCCGCGAGGGTTTGGCTGCCCTGCTCCAGCACAGCGCCTATAAGGTCGTTGCTAGTGCAGGCCATGCATCTGATCTCAAAGACGTCCGTGTGGCGTCAGATCACCAGCCCTTGGCGATCCTAACAATCGATGATGCTGCGGGTAGCCCAGCTGAAGCGGCCGACAACATTCGTACTTTGCGGGCGCGCTTTGCTTGCCCCACAATTGTGGTCGTAGCCGAAACACGCAACCCCGTCGACATTCAAAAGATCACCTCACTGGCGCCGAACGCCTATATTGCCAATCTCACGTCGCGCGAGTTGCTGCTCAAAGTCTTGGACCTTTTGGCTTTGGCGCATCCGGTACTCGTCCTGGCATCAGGCGGCACGACGGTCTCGCCGTCGGAGCCCTTGGCGCGGCCGGAGCCGCTCGAAGGCTCGGGCGGTAATGGGCATGGCCCAACCATTGCCTCAGGCAACGCCCGCAACGGCGCAGACCCGCCGTTTTCGCAACGTGAACGGCAGATCTTATGCCAACTCGCTCGAGGAAATTCTAATAAAGAAATCGCCCGGCAATTCAGCATCACCGAGTCGACGGTAAAGGTACACTTGAAAGCGCTATTGCGCAAAATCGGCGCACGCAACCGGACTCAAGCCGCGATCTGGGCAGTGGCCAGGGATCATTTGTTCTCCCCTTCCCCAACTGACCCAGCAGGCACGCTGACGAGTAAATTAGTCCCTGTGCCGCCAGTGCCTCTGCTCGCGATCCGCCCGACAGGGACTGAGGGATTCTCAGCGTCGACAATTGCCCGGCGACGCCAATAGGTAAAACGTATTGTGGGTTGGACGGTTCGCCTTAATAGTCAAACGAGACGAGCGACCTCTACGAGCGGATAGAGGGGATCGCCCGGTCTCACCCCCCGTGCACAGCTAACCCGCGGCGCGCCGTTCAGCGGCAAGGCGTGACACGTTGGTATAATGAAACCTCGCGGAGCCGATCGGAGCTGCCGTTTTAGTCTGCATAGCCTATTGGCCGGACCACTCGCCCGCTCGTAACCGTAATTCGCGATCGCGCCGGTTACGCTTTGCCGGCGCTTGCACACTGCGGGCGAGGCAAGTTCCCCTGCTTCCCCACCAACTGCCTCAATCTACTATCCGGGCGCCGCAGGGCCTCGCGGCGCCCGGGGCTCTCTTGCACCTGGCTCGCCATAACTGGTCCCCAACGTAAGCACCGCACCCTCTTTTATCGAGTGAGCGTTACGGAGGATTGAGCACCCCGGTCATTAGTTCGAGCACCGCTGCGGCGAACGCGTGCATATTTGCGACGCGGTCGGAACTGCCGGTCTCCAACGTGATCGTCATTTCGGATGGTCCGGCAATCCCGAGACAGGTATGTCCCGCCGGGTCGCCATAACGGTTGCCGCTTGGTCCGGCTACTCCGGTTTCAGCGATCCCCCATGTGGCCGAGAATTGCGCGCGTGCGTGGCGCGCAAGCAGCAAGGCGTGCGCCTGGGTCGCCGCACGAAATTCCCTGAGCGCCGCCTCGTCAACACCGAGCAATGCCTGCTTCGCCTGCTGCGTATAGGCGACAGCACCGCCCCGGAAGTAAGCAGACGCGCCCGGTACTGCGAGCAGCGCCGCGGAGATTAAGCCACCGGTCGAAGATTCGGCCACCGCAACGGTTTCGCCGCAAGCCTTGAGGCGACCAGCGATGGTTTCGGCGAGCGGCAAGAGATCATCCAAGAGCATCGATCTCCCAGCTAAGGATTGCGGCCCCTCACGGCGAGCGTGATCTGCTCGGACAGATTCGCCTGGGATATCGACCCTTGGGGCTATCCTCGTGCGTCGGCATTTTTAAACGAGACGCGCGGCTCACTCAAACGAAAGGAGGCATCGACGGGGAGGCAATCACGCCACGCTCGCCGGCCCTGATGTCGAAGTGAGGAGATATGTAAACCAGGTGCAAGAATGCGCGGCTCGCAGACAATAACGACGAAGCGTGGTCGAATTCCGCCAGCGCGGGCATTACAGTATCTGCAATGCCCGCAGTCCAAGCGTTGATCGGCTAATCAAGATGCGCGGCTAATCAATATTTTGTCGCCAAAGGAGGCGGCGCGGCGGGTGCGCCAAAATTGAACCGCCAGACAAGACCAGTCGTAACCGTCTGCACTGTGTGCTGTACGTTCTCCGCGAGCCCCGTTGGGATTCCCGACGTGGTTACAGACACCGGCAGATCAGCCGCTCCGTAACTCGAAAACCGATATTCCGTGCGCCAGGAGAGGCCCGCGATTCCCACCCAATCGGAATCTAGGGCATACTCGGTGCCGCCGCCGATGAACCAGCCTTGAAAGGTATGCGCTGGCATAGAGTAAATGTTCGGCGTGAATGGAGCGGCAAGATCTCCAAACCCCACTTGATCAAAGCGCGCCTGCGTGTAGCCGCCATTGACGTAGGCCAGGAGGGAGGTGGTAACGAGAAATCCAACGCGTGCGCCGGCACCCCAAGCCCCGGACTCCCGTTGGTTGCCCGAGAACGTTGGGTCGGGAAGAGCGAATGTTCCCGGCACGATGAACTCGCTCGAGCCATTGAGGCTCATAAAGTCATAATCGCCAAAGGCGCCGACGACGAAGCGGGCAGTGACCTGATAATCACAACCCGCACCGAGAGTGCCCAGCCAGCCGTCGCCTCCATTATTGGTAGAAGTGGTTAGCAGCACCGGGGGTGGGTAAGTCTCAGTGTAGTGATCCTGTTTCCAAAAACCATAGCCCACGGCGCCGTCGATGTAGCAGCCGGTCCAACGTGCTGCAGGCGATGCCGCAAACGCCGAGCTGCTCGCCAAGACCAGAATGATTGGGAAAAGGCATAGAAATCTTTTCACGGCGACCTCCCCCGCGGTGCGGTCCCATGGACTCATATTATCACATCTGATCTTCGAGTAATACCACCCTGTCGCCAAATCGCATGCTTTGCTCCGCAGAAGTTACTATCATCACTAAAAGTTTGCATAACTAATATCGATCAACGGCTTAGTCGCCGTTTTTGCGATGACGATCGCGCTTCACTGATTTGCTCATGTGGAGCCTAGGGGCATGCTGCACGATTATCGAACCGCAGCTAATAGAACCCAACCGAGCCCCGACGCGTTAAAGCCGGGGTGTGCCGCCAGATAGATAGACAGGAGTATCTCATGCGCTGCTGGATCATCAGTCTTTTGGCTGCAACCGCGACATTCCTCAGCATCGAAGCTGCAAATTCCCAAACAGCCGATCAACACGCTCCGGCTTCGAACGGGACGATAAACCGCAGCCAGTCGCCCGACGATGCAAGTCGCTGGCAAGAACCGCGAGGGTACAAGCCCTGCCCCGCAGACGTGGTGCTAGCCAACGGCCGTCATGCCTGCCTGGGTTGCCCGACTAAGTGCCGTTGGAATGGGTTGCCCAATTAGGGCCTCTGGATGAGAGTCCAACGAAAAAATCGTCGAAGGATGGGCTCTTAGACGCCTTGCGGCAATCCGCACCAGACACGGTTGCTGCCGTTCGCAGCCACCCTGAAAGGGCCTCCATTCGATCCGGTCCGAAACGCTTGAGTTTAATGGGCAAGGCTCTGCACGCGCCAAGTCTCGAAGTTAACGCCAGTTACCGCCACACTGTTGGGAACGCTAATCAAGGTGTTGAGGAAATTCGCGAACTTCGTGATATCAACGGACTGCGCATTGGCCGCAAAGATGACGTCCTTGTTCCGCATCTGGAATCTGGTTGCGAGGAAATAGCCCGCCGGATCGACGAAGCTTACATTATAGACGATGGGTACGGTCGGTCCCGGCATCTTTGAACAATCCACTCCGAGCTTTTCGGCAAGCTCGCGCGGCTCGCGTCGATACAGAAAGACCGATCCCGGATCGGCCTGAACATCGATAAGCCCGCCGGCGGTGGCCACGCCTTCAGCGAGTGTCATGCGCCAAGCAGACGACTGCGGTCCGGCGCTGAACTGAAACTCTCCCTGCTGTCCAGCGGCGCCGAAGGCAAGATAGGTCTGCGGCTCCTTGTAAAGGTAGATCGTATCCCCCGGCCAAGCCCAGATGTTGTTGCCCGGCTCATAGATTATTGAACCGAAGGGAACCGCGGCGCGCCTGCCCTGTCGCTCCAGCACCACCCACAGGTCCTGGCCTTGATCCTTAATTCCGCCGGCGCGCGTGATCACGTCGAGCAGCCGCTCGCCTGCAGGCTGCGCCGCGACACGGCCAGTCGGCGTAAATTGGTTATTGACCTCGCCAACAACCGTGATCAGCGAAGTGTTCTGGGTAACCAGCGCGACCACCGCTTGCGGTTCGATGGCGCGGTTCTTGATTCGATCCACAATCTCCTGGTCGACCTGTGGAGGAGTCTTGCCTGCCGCCGGCACCAAGCCCGCATAGGGAACGGCGATGTAGCCCTTGGTATCGACTGGCTGATTGGGCAGCGTGACGAAATTTCCGGGGCGTACGCCCGCCTCGCTTGGAATGAAGAGACCACCCGCAGCCGCCTCGAAAATGGTGACGCTCACGACGTCGCCAATCCCGAAGCGGATTTCCGGGGGCGGTCGGTGGTCGCCAAAGGTCGCCGAGAGAGTTCGCGGCCCAAACTCCTCAAGGATCTTGATCACCCTGGGATTGAGCTTGACCAAGCCGTAAGGCGGGCCGTTCCAGGTGTCTTGAGATCTGACTACGAGCGAATTGGGCCCTGACGCAGGTAACAGATAACTCCCACAGCCGGCGGTCAACAGGGCCCCGGCCAACGCGGTAAGCAGAACTACCCTGCGCAGTGCCCCCATGCCACACCCACTCGAACGTAATCATTATCGCGCAGACGCTGGGGCTCTTCTAGCGGCGCAACTGATAAAATGGTGTACGGCTGAGATTCTCAGCAAAGGTGTTGCCGGAACAGCACAAATTAAAGAAGGCGTTGAATAACAAATGGAAATAGCTATCAATTCGGCCTTATAGAACTACGTATTAGTCAAGGAGAACTACGTAGTACTACGTAGGTCCGCTTAGCCGTCGACCCGTTGGGCGCAGTCAACCTGTTCTTCCCGATTCAATTTAGGCCAGGCTGTCCGCGGACTTAGGACCCTCAAGGGGAGCGATGATCTTTCTCGCTCAAACCTCCCGGCGACTTGAGGCAATATTATTTGATCCAGGGCCAATGCCGGATGCGCTGAGAGCCCACTGGGTGAGCTCAACCCGGGCAGTTTACGGGAACCGGTCCGCCCTCAACGAAATAGCGCGGCCAGGCGCGCACCGGGCCGAAATAATAGTGCGGCTGTGTGGTGTCGTAGTTTCGCGGGTCGAAGCCAAGGCCGTACGTCGAACGCAGTTCACGATGGTAGACGTATGCCACACCCAAACACCCGCACGGACCGCAATGAGCCAAGCCTTCTGGGCGAGCGAGCCACCTGGGTACCCGCAATTCGGCGGCGCCGAGAGGCGCAAGGAAGGAGATCGTAATCGAGGCTATCGAGATCGCCATCGCAAGGAGTGTTCGCATGGTCGAGCATCCTTCTCTCTGCTTTGACCTGTTCAACTCTATTCCTGCAAGATCGGCGCGGCAAGATTTTCTGCGTCAGCTTAAGCAACGCTGCGATGGCATAGCTTTCACGGCGTTGCCTTCCTGAGCACCCGCGAATTTGCGCTAATTGTCCGGACACCTCGCCCGGCTTACCACGACTGGTCAGTTTGACCGTGGCTCCGTCGTTAGGCATCAACTGGATCTGCAAAATTAGAGCAGAAAGGGCTACAACTCGAAAGGCTCACAGGCACAATGGTAGTTTGAAAGCAAGAGTACGGCCGCAAGCCGATTGGCGCATCACGCCGAAACACACCAACGTTTCGGGCCACGCCCGTGATGTCAAAGGACGCCCATAATACCGGGCGGAGCTCAAATGGCGACACCTATCGTTCCCTTGATCATGTGCGGTGGCGCTGGCACGCGGCTGTGGCCTGCTTCGCGCGAGAACAGGCCGAAGCAGTTCCTTCCGCTGCTCGGACAATATTCGACATTTCAGGAAACTGTTCGGCGCGTTTCCGATCCGGCGCTGTTCGCGAAGCCGATCATCGTGACGAACTCGCAGTACCGTTTTTCCGTCGCTGAAGAGCTGGCGGCGCTCAGGATAGAAGCTGACGTTTTGCTCGAGCCTGAGCGGCGAGATTCCGGTCCGGCAATCGTCGCCGGCACGTTGTTCGCTCGCCGGCGCGACAAGGACTGTGTGGTCGTTGCGCTTGCCGCCGATCACGTCGTAACGGACCCGGCTGCTTTCGCGAAAATGTGCGCGGCAGCCTCGACAGCGGTGGCGAATCACATCGTCACGTTCGGAGTACGTCCGACACGTCCGGCTACAGAGTACGGCTATATTCGCGCCGGTGCCCCGATCGGTTCGGACATATTTGCGATTGCGCAATTCATCGAGAAACCCGACGCGAGGACTGCAGAACGTTACGTTGCCGAAGGCTATTTATGGAATTCCGGCAATTTCCTCTTCAGGGCCGAGCGGCTGCTGAGCGAATATCGGGCATTCGAGCCCGACAGCGCCGCAGCCATTGAACAATCGATCGAAAACGCCGGCCGTGATCTGGGGTTTATCACGCTTGAACCAAAGGCCTTTGCGGGCGCGGCGGCAAAGTCGATCGATTATGCGGTGATGGAGCGGACGCGGCACGCGGCAGTAATGCCGGTTGCCTATGGCTGGTCCGATATCGGCTCCTGGCAGGCGGTGTGGGAATTATCAGCGCAGGATTCATCCAAAAATGCGGCGCATGGCTCTGCCCATTTCGTCGATGCCAAGGGCTGTTACGTCGCTTCCGAAAAACAATTAATCGTATTACAGGGGCTTAATAATATCGTCGTGGTTGCTACCGCCGACGCCGTCCTGGTCGCGCAACGCGACAATCCCGACGGGCTGCGGCGCATGGTGGCCGAACTGAAGGATGTTGCTCCAGCGGTCACGCTGGATCACCTGAAAGTCCATCGCCCTTGGGGGTCATATCAGTCAATCGATCAAGGCGATCGCTTCCAGGTCAAGCGCATCATGGTCAAGCGGGGCGGGCGCCTGTCGCTGCAGATGCACCATCATCGGGCGGAGCATTGGGTGGTGGTCCGTGGCACCGCGCGGGTAACGATCGGCGATGACGTCAAGCTGCTGCACGAGAATGAGTCGATCTACGTGCCGAGCGGCGCCCGGCATCGCTTGGAAAATCCGGGAAAAATCGACCTCGAGCTGATCGAGGTGCAGACCGGCTCCTACCTCGGCGAGGATGATATCATACGCTTCGAAGACGATTACCACCGCGGGTGATGAACGTTGCCGTAGCGAGTTGAGCAAGCGATAGCTCTCGACCGATCGGCGGTCGAGGATTGTTTCGCCAACGCGATTGCTGTACCTTATCGCACCGGGTAGTGCCTATTTCTGGATCCGCTTGGCGAATGTCGTAGGCCTACTCTGGCGGCACCTTGCTCATGTAGATGTTATGGCTGGTGAAGCACCAGTAGCGGATTATGTCTCAATCATTTTGCGTGCCATCAATAAGGCACAAAATGAACCTGCGCACATGCGCCGTCTGATTTATGAGCTCGCTCGAATAAGCGTGGGCAGGCAGCTTCTGCTCAGCTACGAGCAGATCGGGAGCAACGGCATCCAGCGACATGTCTCGGACCTGGAAGCCGCCATCAAGCAGGCTGAAATACTTTCGAGCCTCGAAGGCGATCTCCTCTCCGAACCCGGTGCGGCGCCTTCGCTTGCGATAACCGAGGCAAGTGGTCAAAACGCTCTATCGATTACTGAGCCGATCCCGGGCGCCGAGCACAAAAACGAAAGTGGCCCAGTTGCAGTGGTTCCCAGCTATCTGGCGCCGCGTGACGATCAAAAATCGCCTCTGAACTTTCAATCACATCAAACCATAGCGACTGAGATTTGGGAAGCCATTCCACGTGTATCGAAAAGACGAATTCCGAAACTGGAACTGCTGACGGCGGCGGCTGCTGGGCTGGCCATTTATGGGCTGACATTGGTGCGCCCCGATCTGATGATTGATCTAAATATTCCCTATTTCAGTCAGTTCGTGCGACAGGCGTCTTACAATGGAGGTGCCGCGACCAGCGAACCGGCCAAGCGGGTCTCGGCTGCTTCAGCCGAAACACCTAAGGCAGTGGACGAAACCAAATCGCTGGGATTTCCGTTGCCCAGCGTGTACGGTGTTTACGCGGTGAGCGGGGGCAAGCTGTATGGCCTGCAGCCACTTGCCATGAAAGTGCCGGATCCCCGGGTAGCAATTTCAGCGATGATTGCAAGTCCGAGCCGCCTCACGCTGCCTGATGGGCAGCTTGCATTTATCGTTTACAGACGTGACTTGCAGTCCAGTGCGCCCGACACGGTGCCGGTGCGCGTCGTGGCGCGCGTCATGCGAGAGATGAAATTCGCTGCGAATGAACCGCCAAAAACTGTGGAAATAGCTGGCGAATGGGCCATTCGCAATAAGTCGTACCAGTTCGGAGTTGCCCCGATCAGCAACGAGCCGGAAATGATCATGCTGCGGCCGCAGGATCCGCAGTTTACTTTCTCACCCGGGCGTTATGCACTTGCGTTCAAAGGTGAAGGGTACGACTTTAGTGTCGCTGGCCAATTGACGGATACGGCACAATGCCTTGAACGCTCAGACGCCCTCGGCGGGATGGTATATTCCGAATGCCACCATGTGCCCTAGCGCTATTCCCTCTGCCCTGCCATTGGCCTGATTGGCGGCGGAAAAAAGCAAAACCCGCAAGCCCGGGGCCCAACACCCCAAATGCTCTTCATTGAGCCTTGTCCGGCTTCCTTCCGCCATGCCGACACCTCAATTGCCTGATCATCCCTTCCAGAACGACAATCTGTGTCGTCACTTCCTTGTTTTCACTCGCGCTGTCGCCTGGAGCTTGGCCGCGGCTATTGTCGTGTTGTCGATCGTTCCTCCGCGTCTTCGGCCGGAGACTTTTCTATCTCACGGCCTTGAGCATTTTGCGATTTTTTGTGCAACAGGGGCCGCCTTCAGCCTGGGCTACCAGCAAAAACGTCTGCGCTTGATAGTACTACTCGTAATTTTTTGTGGCGTTGTCGAAATCGCCCAATTGTTTGCGCCGGGAAGGCACGCCCGTTTGGCGGATTTCCTCATGGATGCGTTGGCCGTGTGCGCTGGCGTCGCAACCCCGCTACTGGGAAAACAATTGGTCGACGGGCCTAACTCCTGAAAAGAATCGAGCCGGGAACAATCGTGTTGACCGCTGCAATCTCATGCCTGTCTGACGGGAATCTCAATTCTACAGTTCACGCCATCTTTTGCGAACTCGAGATCGACCGTGCCTCCGAGTTCGTGAGGTATGAGACTGCTGATCAGATTCGTGCCGTAGCTGGATGGGTGCTCAGCGGCCACCGGGGGGCCGCCAAGTTCTCGCCACACCAAGATCAGGTTTGCCGCCGCTCCGTTCGACTTGCGCTCCCAACTCACTAATACTTGGCCGCCCGGCATCGACAGCGCTCCGTATTTCGCGGCGTTCGTAGCGAGTTCGTGCAGCACCCTTGTAACCGCCTGGGTTTCAGCGGCGGTGAGCATGACCTTGGCCCCGCTGATCCTTACATTCGCTCCCGTCGCATAGGGTGCAAGCTGACTGCTGATCAGGGCGTCGAGGCCGACGCTCTGCCAACGGTTTGCGCTCAGCAGCGTATGGGTGGCCGCCATGGATTGGAGGCGCCCCTGCAGCGATCGAAGAAATTCGTCGATTGAGGGGCTGCCTTGAACCGTCGAAGCGGCGACCGCGGCGACTTGAGCGAGAACGTTCTTAACCCTGTGGTCTAGCTCGGCAATCATCAACCTCTGGGACTGATCGGCGCGCCGGTAAAGAAGCAGCGTCTCCGTCAGCAGCACAAACAATAACGCGGAGCTGGCGAGCAACCCATAGATTCGAGCCAGGTACCAGCCTTCGGTATACATCAGGTCGGTGAACCATGCCGCTTCGATCAAGAGCGGCAGCCATGCAGGCAACGTTACCAGCAGCCATTGATCAAGGATCGTGCGTTTGCGAACAAACAATACCACGAACGCTATGACGTTTAGTAACGCCCGAACGGCGCCCACCTGTGTCGCCAAGAATGTCCGATGGCCGCCTTGGTGGAGGAGCGGCAGATACCCCAGACCCGAGGTCGCGACCCATGTCAGTGCGGCAGTCGTCACGACGACGCATGCGATAGTGACGCCCATATCTACCCTGATTGAACGAATAGACCGGTTGACGGCTCCGCTCGCATCCTTTGACAACGCGTAGATGATGACGGTTATCGGAAACAAGGTGGTCCAAAAATTGAACACCCAGCTTAGGGTATCCACCCCAGTGCCGATCAGGCTGACCGAGCCATAAACTCCCGGGAAGGCAAGGATATGCAGGAACGCAAACAAGCCGTTGAACGCAAAGCCGGCCGCCAAGAGCAGCAGCGCGCGCTGGGGATACACGGAGTATTGAGCAAACAGAAAGGCGGCCGTGAGGAGGTTGGCAACGGAGATGGCAGTCTCAACGATGGGCACAAAAGAGTTGATGCGGGGAAACTGGGTGTGCACAAGCGGTAATGTGGCGGCGACCATAACGACCAGGGCAATCAAAGCGCCGACGGCAATGGTGTGCTGCCGTTTGGTCGCCGGCATGGCTGCGATTACAGTTGAAAGATCGTGATGAGAACTGGCGCCTTTGTCGCCAATAGAAGTCTTCTGCAACATGAGCCCCTCAGCGCGGACGCTCGACGCAGGCCGTCGACGACAAATTTGTGAGCGCTCCATGCGCCTGCGCGGAGCGTTCAGACAAGCCTGCGCCGACCTCAACGCCGAAGAATGTGGTTTATCAGATTCTACTGTACCATGGATCGCCTTCGATCCCCTAGTATGGAACCTGCACCTGCGGCGGCGACAATTGGATATGTTCGATGAGCGTCAACCCCGGCCGCGAGGCGCCTGATGACATCTGGCCAAATGGCCACCATGGCGAAAAGTGTTGGGACCGGGCATCGGGGCTAAGTGAGGGGGGGAGAGATGCCCGGTCCCGCCTAACGGCGTAAACGTATCGTGGCGGTTTGTTTGAGCCGCAATGGCGCATTGGTATAGGTGTCTACCTCTAAAGAACAGCAACGCTTTAGGTGCGTTGGGGGCGAGCCAGCGCGCCTCTAGCTGCGCTAGTGCCGCCGGGGTCGAACGCCCACATGCGCCGCTCCGCGGCCGTGCGGGGATTAAAAGAGGAGTTGAATGAGAGCGGCCAATTGCAATAATAATAGAATGAGGGCACTTACCACCAAACCTGACACCGCAACCCAAAAGAGCCTTCCTATTTCAGGCTGAACCGGCCCAATGGAGTGATGCTCACTCATAGTAGCCTGCTCAAACGAGGCAAAAAGCTAATTTCTCTTGTCGATCTTGCGTTTTCGATCGGCTGCTCGCGCAGCCCAACCGGCCGCCATGAGTTCGAGCGCGCGCTTGTCCTCTGGCGTGGTCAGTTTGTCGACCAAGTCGCGGCACGCCTCTCCGCACCGCAGATATTCGGTGACCCACCGCATTTCAGTGACCCCTCATAGACGGAAGCGGACACCCGCTTCACCTTCCACTCTGACCGAGTGACGCCGGATCCGCCTTTTACGGTTTAGCTATCGTTTCGTGCCGTTCAGTCGCAATTGTCCCTTGGTATTGTCCGGGTGAACTCTTCGGGCCCCCTCGCCTGCCGGGAGGTTGACCACCAGCGAAGGCCAAGCGGGGGTGGATCGTCTGAGGGCGGAAAGGCTCAATAGCTACGGCTTAACGCCGTGACACGATGACCCGCCATTTCCCCTTTAACACGCTGCATGGTGCCGACACTCTCAGGCGACAGCGCGTTCATTTCTCAGCACTAAGCGCCTTTTCAACGCAGTCGATAACGGATTTTTCGATGAATGGCTTGATCAAGTAATCAAGTGCCCCCGCTGCGATCACGCGGTTGCGTACATTTTGTTCAAAGCGGCCTGTTATAAACACTATTGGTGTGCAAGCGCCGTCAGCGATCAAACGCGATTGCAGATCTGGACCACTCATGCCGGACAGATGAACGTCTAAAATCAAGCAGCTGGTGTCCGCCTTCAGCTTTGACGAGAGATATTCTTCGGCCGACGGGAAAATAGCGCTTCTATATCCCAGTGACTCGAATAAAGCACTCAGACCGTCACCGGTTGACTGGTCATCATCGATGATCACAATCAACTCATTATCGAGCGGCCTGGAATCGCTCTCCATCCTATTTGGTTTACGCTGCGTATCAGCCAGCGGGCGTTCCATGAACCCTCCGAACGGACTTGGAGTAGCCGATCACGTCTTTGCGGGGTCGCGAGCTGTGGCGGCCTTGCCAAGCCCACCCGGCGCTTTGGAGCACAGTGTAAGCCCCACCTCCGATCTGATCGAGCAAATTAAGTCGGCTTTACCCTAATTTTAGTGCAGGTGAACGACCGAACCAAAACTGCTTCGGCAAACAAAGGGCAAGATACTTAGGTATCGGCATCCCTTGGCCAACGGCCGGTACTTAGGTATAACGAAACACATACAATTGGATGACGAAAAAGTGGTGTTATGGCGACGCAGGGGTATCGGACCGACGCCTCGCCAACAGGCTGCGGCGCGGCGTTTGAGCGTATTTTTGGGCCGATCGCTTGGGCTCGCCGGCGTGGTCGGGGCGGCCTATTTTTTGACGGCATATTTCAGTCTCGCGCTGATCCTTCCGCCTGACGGTGTAGCGGCTTTTTGGCCAGCAGCCGGCATCTCAGCTGGAATCTTGATCGCCCTTGGGCCGGCCGCGAGATGGTCTGTCGCGGCCGGGGTCGTCGCCGCCACCATTGGGGCGAATCTAACAAGCGATCGGAACGTCCCGGCGTCCGCCGTTTTCGCCCTTGCCAATGCCGCCGAAGCGCTGATCACGGCCGGTCTGCTTCAGTATTACTTTAGAAGAAAATTTGATTTCGACAGACTATCCCAAGTGCTCGGTCTGCTCGCCGCCTCGGTCATCGGGACTGCCGCCTCTGGTTTCATCGGAACCATAGGCTATAAACTGTTTCACAGCCCCACCGTCCCGACGCTGCTTACCTGGTGGCATTGGTTTGCTTCCGATGTCGTTGGCATCATCGCCGTGGCGCCATTGGTGATCAGGATCGGCGTCGCCATTCGCCATCCGCCGCGCCCGAGGGAGGTTCTCGAAGGCACTGTGGCACTCGCCATTCTCAGTGGCATGACGGCAATCGTGCTTTCCTTGCCGAGCGATCCGTGGAAAACCACCATACCGGCGGCATTGCTGTTTCCGACGTTGTTATGGCTCGCCGCCCGCTGTCCACCCGGATTTGGCGCCGCCGGCGCCTTCATCGTTTCGATTACGGTGGTTTGGACGACCATTTTCGGCATTGGCCATTTCGGTGAACCGAGCCTGCCGGTCTCGGATCGTCTCCTCCAGGCGCAGGCGATCATTCTGGTCGTGACGATCGGCACATACGTCCTATCGGCCCTGTTTGCCGAACGCAGGGCAAACGCAGCGGACCTAACGAATTCTTACATGCTGCTGGAGCAGGAAAGGAATAGCAAACTCTTAAACGTCGAAGCTGCCGTGGCGTGGATCGCCCACGAACTACGCCAGCCGCTGACCGGGATCGCCACGAACGGTGCGGCCGCACTGCGATTTCTCGAAAATGTGCCGCCCCAAGAAGAAAGGGCCAAAGCAGCCCTTAATCGCATAAGGGATCAAGTCGCCCGATTAGGCGAATTGTTCGACGGCATCCGCGACTTCTTCCGAAGTGACAAAGAGGCTTTTACGGTTGTCGACGTGAACGCCGTCATTCGCCGGGTATTGGATGCTTTCAGAGAAGATTTAGGCCAAGACAACGTTGTTGTGCGGCTCAGTCTTACGTCGGACCTGCCGCCTGTCGATGGCAACATCATTCAGTTGCAGCAGCTCATCTCCAACCTTGTTCGCAACGCGCTCGATGCGATGAAGATGACGGAGAACCGGCCGCGGGAGCTGCGCTTGCAAACCGAGCTTCGTGGGCAGGACGTTGTCGGAATTGCCGTTGAGGATACGGGGCCTGGAATTGATCCAACGCGGTTAGAGAACGCATTCAATGCGTTCTTCACAACGAAGGCTCATGGAATGGGACTGGGATTGGCAATGTGCCGCCTGATTGTGGAGCGTCATGGCGGTGCAATTTCCGCATCCTCGGATGGCAAAAGTGGCGCGCGTTTCAACATTACCCTACCGCGGGCGCCGAAGGCCGAGCCGATTCAAAACGCACCAGTCGAAACGAGTTAGTATCCGCTCATCAAGGCGAGGTGCGGCGAGAGGTCTTTAGGGAACGGTAGCGCGACAAATGTTTGTCGATGGGCAAAGATCGGGACAAAGATCGCAGCCATGAACCATCACCGCGATATCACACCTTCTTTCGTCTGGCCTTTTACACATCCCTTGTACGAAGAGAGCCTGCGATCGCTGAAAAGGCTAATTGTGTTGGACGAGACAACTTCCTCCCAAGCCCCTCAGACTGGAGCATAGCTTCTGCGCCTCCCGGAAACTGTCCGCCGCTACGCGCACGCGGTACCAATAGCCTGTTCGGCCGACTTTTGACGGAATCACCATCGGTTGGCGTTGTCCCAGCACGCTTTCGTATTTAGCCTGCAGTTGACGGTACGCCGTTACGACGGAAGCTTTCGAGTTGTCGCCAAGAAGCTGGACACCCCAGGCCGGTTCATGCAATGGCGCAGAGGATGTAGCGGCCTGTGCGCCTGCAGTCACGGTGCGCGTGGATTGCGCAAAAAGGACTTTCGCGATCTGCAGACAGGGCAGGCTTTCCCCGACAATCGGACGTAATTCGCTCGATCGAGCGGACTTCCATTCATCGACCGAGCGACCGGTCACGACACGGACGTAGGCCTGCGTCTCCGCCGGCAGGTCACGGCGGTTGGCCAGCCAATCTTGAACGCGCTTTGGGCCGGCATTGTAGGCCGCCGCGGCGAGGCCTAGGTTGCCAAACTGCTTCTCCAAATCTCGCAAGAGCTCCGCAGACTTGCTAATTGCGTCAGCTACTTCAAAGGGATTTTGGAGCCCGACCCAGGCAGCCGTACCCGGCATGAACTGCGAGATGCCACGAGCTCCAGCCCGGCTTATCGCGTGGGCATCAAATCGGCTTTCTTGCCAAATTAAATGCATCAGGAACGTAAGCGGCAGATCATTCGCGCTGGCGGATGACTGCAGCATCCCGCATATCGCATCGAGCGAATTGTTCGCGGATTGGATCCCCTCGACTTTAGCTGAGGGAGCTGCAGTTGTTTGTTTATCCGCGGCCCGCATAATCTGCCAACCGGGTATTTTCTGAGTGACGTATGATCCGCCAATAACCGCCCATTCGAAAGCGATTTGATTGTCGAGAGCGGCCGGTTGCAAAAATGCTTTGGCATCGCCCTGAAGAAAGACCATGACCAATGCTGCGATCGGAAGCAGGCGCATGGCGTTTTTCTTTTACTGTATTCCTTCGAGTGCGTCGCTCTAACCAAACCTTTATCCGTTGGGGGAAACCTCTGCGGTCCGAACTTTTTTACAAGAATTTGCGAATTGAGGCCTTTTTTGACAAACGGCGCGCGGCACTTTGGTGGCGCGCGGCACTTTGGTGCAGAGGAACTAGCCCTCACCTTCGACAACCGGTAATGTTGCTCAAAGACAGCCTTGGTGGCCCACGGGATGTGCCAGGAGACAGGGATGAAATTGAAATATGGAATTGCGTTCGTCGTATTGATGTGGCTCGCCCTTCCTGTGATTACGCGCAGCGCCTTCGCCGTCACCGCCGAGGTCGCAAAGAAGTGTCAAAGCCTATCCGCCAAGGCATTTCCGCCCCGCGTGCCTGGCAATCCTGCGGCAGGTCTCATGAACGGAACCGGGCGAGAGGCCTCACAATATTTCAGGAAATGCGTCGAGAACGGTGGCAATATGGAGGGGAGCGATAAGCAGCAAGCTCCCCAATAGACGAAGTGACAAGGTCATGCCGACTGCGACTGTCCTCCGCGCGCTGGCTGGCATGGCTTATGAGAAAATGCCGGCCCCGGCATGAAGCGCGTGGCGCTGCCGTTGTCGGTGCGCAGCCGGCATCACGCCGTTGCGGCTGAGCGAGCGCATCACGCAGCCAGATGGGCATCAAAGAATGATCCGCTTAGCCGATCCCGAGGGGATTGAAATTATCGCGCCTTGCGATCACGGGCTGCCAATGGTCGAGCGCCCGCAGCGGCTTGCGCGAGCGCTCGTGAAAGCTTGGAAAATCGAACCGTGAGAGTGGGCCTCAATCACTCTCTCAGTGACCGCCGCTAACGAACAAACTATACCACGTTTCTTTACCGACGCGCGGCAATCCTCAATCGTTGGTTAAAATCACAAGCATCGGTTTCTGATCACTAGGTCGCTGCTTCGATCTCGGCCGGGTCCACCCAAGAATTCCACTCGACTGTCCGTCTCCGCTTAGCGGCGCTGCCGCTTTTGACAGAGGCGCCGGCACAACAATCGGAACACCTGAATGCACCAGGTCTGACTGCAAGGTCTGACTGCACCAGGCACCGCCGTTGGTGGCGAAATTCGCGCCGCGGCGCCTAAAACGTGAGCAAAGAGCTTATTCCGACGCCTTTGAGTTGCCTCTTTGCCCGGCAGCCTGACGTGGCGCGAAGCTTGCTATGCAGAGCCCGGAAACCTCAGTGAGCCGGCTCCCATGTTCGACGAGATGCGAGGCAGCGGACAGTCGCGGCAGACCGTGCGGCCGGCCTATGCGGCGCTCTCGGATTGGCTCGGCGAAACCAAGCCCGAGGTACTCGATTTCCGCAAGCGCGAGGCCGAATTTGTGTTTCGGCGGATCGGCATCACGTTTGCGGTCTATGGCGACGCGGAGGCGCAGGAGCGGCTCATTCCCTTCGACATCATTCCGCGCATTCTGTCGGCATCCGAGTGGGACACGCTGCACCGCGGCCTCGTGCAGCGCGTCAAGGCAATCAATGCCTTCGTCGCCGACATCTATCACCGTCGCGAGATTCTCAAGGCCGGCGTGTTGGCGGAGGATATGGTTTTTCAGAACCCGGTGTTCCGGCCCGAGATGAACGGCCAAAAAGTGCCGCATGACCTGTACGTGCACGTCGCCGGCATCGACATCGTCCGCACCGATGCCGAGACGTTTTACGTGCTTGAAGACAATGCGCGCACGCCGTCGGGCGTCTCCTACATGCTGGAGAACCGCGAGATCATGCTGCGGCTCTTCCCAGAGCTGTTCTCGCGCTATCGCGTGGCGCCGGTGGAGAACTATCCGGACGAGCTGTTGCAAACGCTCAAATCAGTGGCGCCGCCGACGGCTTCGAGCGATCCCACCGTCGTGCTCTTGACGCCTGGCGTCTACAATTCGGCCTATTACGAGCATTCGTTTCTGGCCGACAAGCTCGGCGTCGAGCTGGTCGAGGGCCGCGACCTCGTGGTCAAGGACGAGGTCGTCTACATGCGCACGACGGAGGGGCTCACGCGCGTCGACGTGATCTATCGGCGCATCGACGACGATTTCCTCGATCCATTGGTCTTCCGTCCCGACAGCACGCTCGGCGTGCCGGGGCTGATGGCAGCGTATCAGGCCGGCAACGTGACGCTCGCCAACGCCGTCGGTACCGGCATCGCCGACGACAAGGCGATCTACAGCTATATGCCGCAAATCCTCAAATTTTACCTTGGCGAAGAGCCAATTCTGAAAAACGTGCCGACCTGGCGTTGCCGCGAGAGCGATCACTTGAAATACGTGCTGGAGCACCTCGACGAGCTGGTGACCAAGGAAGTGCACGGCTCCGGAGGCTACGGCATGCTGATCGGTCCCGCCGCCGATCGGGCGACGATCGCTGCGTTCTGCGCCAAACTGAAATCAAATCCGAAAAACTTCATTGCTCAGCCGACGCTGGCACTGTCGACCTGCCCGACCTGCGTCGAGGACGGCATCGCACCGCGCCATGTCGACCTGCGGCCGTTCGTGCTCGCCGGACGCGACCGCATCCGTGTCGTGCCCGGCGGGCTCACGCGTGTCGCCATGCAAAAGGGCTCGCTCGTGGTCAACTCCAGTCAGGGCGGCGGCACCAAGGATACCTGGGTGCTGGATTGCTGATGCTGTCGCGCACTGCCGATAACCTTTACTGGCTGGCGCGTTACATGGAGCGGGCGGAGTATCTGGCGCGCATTCTCGACGCCACCCTGCGCCTGACCGCGCTACCGCTGGCCTATGTCGGCACCGGCAATGAATGGCAGTCCGCAGTCGCCACAGCGGGCTGCGCCGATGCCTTTGCCGCGGCCTACCCGGAGGCCAATGAAGCAACGGTCACGCATTTCCTTGCGTTGTCGCCCGCCAATCCGTCGTCGATCCGCAGCTGCCTGGAAAGCGCCCGCCTCAACGCCCGCGCCGTGCGCACGGCGCTCACCGTCGAGATGTGGGACACCATCAACGGCGCCTGGCTGGAACTGAAGAAATGGGGCAACGGGCCGTCGTCGCGCCAGGATTTTGCAAGCTTCTTGCGCTGGGTCATCGAGTCGTCGCTGCGTTTCGACGGCTCGGCTTACCGGACCATGCTGCGCAATGACGCTTACTGGTTCTCGCGGCTCGGCCTTTATATCGAGCGCGCCGACAACACGGCACGCATCCTCGACGTCAAATATCACCTGCTGTTGCCCGAGATCGAGCGGGTTGGCGGACCGCTCGACTACTTCCAGTGGGCCTCCATCCTGCGCTCAGTTTCGGCGCTGACCGCTTATCACTGGGTTTACCGCGAGAACGTCAAGCCATGGCTGGTGGCCGAGCTGCTCATTCTGCGCGATGAAATGCCGCGTTCGCTCGCCAGCTGCTACGAAAACCTGGTGCAGAACGCCGATCGAATCGCCCGTGCCTATGGCCGGCAGGGGCCGGCACAGCGCCAGGCGCGTACCATACGCGCGCGGCTCGAAAACAGCCGCATCCAGCAAATCTTCCAGGACGGGCTGCACGAATTCCTCAATGATTTCATCAAAGACAACAGCCAGTTTGGCACTGCCGTCACCCAGCAATATCTGGTTTGATCGACGGCCGCCGGGAGCACGAAATGGTCCGATCAAAGTACCGTCATTTGTGATCGCGGCGGCCCGCCACTACTCTCGTCATCGTCCCGCATTTGATTCCCGCCATGCGCATCAGGATCGCCCACAGCACCGTCTACCGCTACGAGCCGCCGGCCAACGGCGCGGTTCAGGTGCTGCGGCTGACGCCGCGCAATCATGACAGCCAATATGTGGCGCGCTGGCGGATCGACGTATCGCCCGACTCCCGGCTGGCGGCTAGCGAGGATGCCTTCGGCAATATCACGCACGTGTTCAGTGCGGCCGGGCCGTTGAGCGAGATCCGCGTCGATGTCGACGGCGAGGTCGAGACCCATGACAGCAACGGCATGGTTCGCGGCACCGCCGAACGGTTTCCGCAAAGCCTGTTCCTGCGCGACACCGCCCTCACCGCGCCCGACGCGGCAATCCAGGCCCTGGCCGCGGAGATCGGCGCCGCGAACGGTCGCGTGACTCTCGACGGCCTTCACGCGCTGATGCGTAAGCTGCACGACGAAATCGCCTACGACGTCGCCCTGACCAACACGCCGATGAGCGCCGCCGAAGCCTTTGCGCGCAAACGTGGAGTCTGTCGCGACTTGGCGCATGTCTTCATCGCTGCGGCGCGCTGCCTCGGTGTCCCGGCCCGCTACGTCGCCGGCTATTTGCAGCGCACCGACGGCATGGTGGAACAGGAGGCGGGCCATGCCTGGGCCGAAGCCTTCGTTCCCGACCTGGGCTGGGTCGGCTTCGATCCTGCCAACGCAATCTGTCAGACGGATGCTTACGTGCGCGTCGCGGTGGGGCTCGACGCGCTCGGGGCTGCTCCGGTGCGCGGCGCGCGCTACGGTGTCGGCGCTGAGAGCCTCGAGGTCGCAATCAAGGTCGGTCAGTGAAGGCGGGACACGTTACGGGCGACCTATGCCTGCGGCTAGTCTGGGGAGCGGAGGACGGCAATGACCTATTGCGGCGGGATATTGGTGCGCGACGGGCTCGTGATGTTCGCCGATACCCGCACCAATGCCGGCGTCGACAACGTTTCGACGTTCCGCAAGCTGCACGTGTTCGCCGATCCGAAGCGCCGCCTGATGGCGATCGCCACCGCCGGCAACTTGTCGATCAGCCAATCGGTCCTGAGCGTTTTGTCCGAGGGTTACGACAATACCGCGACCGGCGAACGCGAGACGCTGATGAATGCGCCGACTATGTTCCAGGCCGCGCAGCGCATCGGGCACGTGGTGCGCAACATTCACGCCACCGAGGGCAAGGCGTTGGAAGCGGCCGACGTCGCGTCCGAGGTTTCGTTTCTGTTCGGCGGCCAGATCGCCGGCGAGCGCATGCGGTTGTTCATGATCTATTCGGCCGGCAATTTCATCGAATGCACCACCGATACGCCTTACTTGCAGATCGGCGAGCATAAATACGGCAAACCGGTGCTCGACCGCGCCGTCAGCTACGGCATGGATCTGTATGATGCGTTGAAGGTCGGCCTGGTCTCGATCGACTCGACGATGCGCTCGAACCTGAGCGTCGGCATGCCGATCGATCTCCTGATAGCGCGGCGTGACGCCTGCGAGGCCGAGCTGGTTTACCGCATCGAGCCGGGCGAACCGTATTTCACCGATCTGCGCGAACGCTGGTCGGCTGCGTTGCGCGCCGCGCACCTCGCCATTCCGCGCCCTCCGTACGGCGGCCGCGCCTGAACGGGATCGCGCGGCGCCGCGGGTTATAGCTCCATCGCGGCCTCAGTCGAATGCCGGCATCACTTCGTGTTCGAACAGCTCGACCGAATGCAGTGCTTCGGCGAGCGTCATGTTGCCGAAGGCGAGCCATGGCGCGAAATAATTGCCGCCGGTCGCCGCAATGTCGGCAGTGATGAAATCGCGCACCGTCTGCGGCGAACCGGCAATCGCCGTGCCAAGCGCCTGCAGATCGTCGAAGCTTTCCGGATAGAGCGCGGCGGTGCGGGGCTCGCTGCCGTGTCGCGCGAACAGCCAGAAGAAGCTGTTGCGCCAGCGCGGATAAACGCGCCGCGCGATGGCGCGCGCCGCCGCGTCGGTGTCGGCAACGACGACGTGGCGGCCGAGGCCAAGCAGCGTCGAGCACGGCTTGTCGAGCTTGTCGCGCACTGCAAGATAGCGCTCGAAGATTGGCCGCACCGTTTGCGGCGGCGCGAGCGAGATGACGTTGACGTTGTTTGCCGCCGGCCATTCGGCGTTCTCGGGAAAGCTGACGCCGTACCACAACGGCGGATGCGGCTGCTGCACCGGGCGCACGGTGATGGGCACGCCGTCGAAGCGATAGAACTTGCCGTCGAAGGTGAGCTCATCGACGGCAAGGCCCTTGAGCAGCACCTGGAAAGCCTCATGATACATCGCCTGGGTCCGCGCGAAATCGAGCGCGTAGTTTTTGCTCTCGAATGGCGATACGCCACGGCCGATGCCAAGTTCCAGACGACCACCGCTCAGCTGGTCGAGCATGCAGACTTCCTCGATCAACCGCAGCGGATGGTAGAACGGCAGCAGGAAGACCATAGGGCCGAAGCGCAGGCGCAAGGTGCGCTGCGCCAGCGCAGCAAGGAAAATCGCCGGCGACGGCGCGCAGCCGAGCGGAGTACCGTGGTGCTCCGCCAGATGGTAGGCGTAGAAGCCGCCGCGGTCGTAAGCCTCGGCGAGCCGCAGCCGGTCGGCATAGAGCTGGCCGAGCGGCACACCGGCATCGTCCAGGTGGTCGAACACGCCGAACTTCATGACTTCCAAGCCTCGGTGATAAAAGGGTGTGGTACCAAGCCTCCTCACTTGCGCCACATGGCGCCGCGAGTCTCACCACAAATCGTCTCAGCCGGATACCAACCATGCCCGATCGAAACGAGCAAAACCAGAGACCGCGCGGGCCGCTGATCGCGCTCGGCGTCGTTGTCCTGCTGTTCCTGGTCGGCTTGTTTTTGGCGCACGAACTTTATCAGAACGGAAAATTGGAGGACTGCCTGTTGTCCGGACGCACCAATTGCGCGCCTATCCCGGCGCCGCCGCGCTGAGCACGCCGTCACAATGGCACGAAAGCTTCACGCCGGCGTCGTGACGGCGCCATAGGGCCCGCGCAGAACGAACAACGTCGGCTGGGCTTGCGCAGGAGCTTTCTTTATGAATGCCGAAATCGCGTGCCAGGCATCTTGGGCCGGGAACTTCGGTCGCCCCCGCTGTCCGCGTTGCGGGTCCGTGCTGCTCGTTGCCGAGCAATCTGCCTTCAACCTTAACGGCGGCATCCGCCACAATTGGGCTTGCGATGATTGCGGCGAGGAATTTGCGACCGCGATCAGGGTGTTGCCGCCGCATGCTTAGTGCTTGGCGGCCACACGAATGGCTTTGCGTTCGGCGGGCGCTATTGGGATCAGGCAGCGTAGTGTGGTTAGATGGGCTGGCACAGCCGGCCTCTGGGAGCTACTGGCTACAGTCATTGGTTGCAGCCGCGAGCTTGCGACGGCCCATGCAATAATGGCCCTTGCCCGGTGTTGATAGTGCATTCAGGACGTCCACAGGGAGGACCTCATGACTGAATTATTCGCTCGCCGATCGATCCTCGGCTATTGCGTCGGCGGCGCCGCCAGCGCCGTGCTGCTGGCGTCTGCCTCGCGGAGCGAGGCCGCCAATACCACATTGAAGGCCAGTCTCGACGGCAAGAGCGAAGTGCCGCCGAACACCACGACCGGCACGGCTTCCGTCACCGTCACCTACGATCCGACAAGCAAAAAGATCAGCTGGGACGGCACCTATTCGGGCCTCACCGGCCCGGTGACCGCGGCCCACATCCACGGTCCGGCGGATCCGGGCAAGAACGCCCCGCCGGTGGTCTGGCTGACCAAGAAGGGCGATCCAAATCCGAACTTCCCGAGCCCGTTCAAAGGCTCGGCAGAGCTGACCGCCGATCAGGCCAAGGATCTGCTGGCAGGCAAGTACTACGTTAACCTGCACACCAAGGCGAACCCGGCCGGCGAAATTCGCGGTCAACTCGAGAAATCGTAAATCTGCGCTGGATCGTGGCGTTCGTACCAGGCGCGACTCCATCGACCCGCCGGCCTGCCCCCGCGCAGCCGGCGGGTTTTCTTTGTTAGGCACTCACTGCTTGTCATCATCCGCGCACGCGGATGATCCAGTAATCACCTGCTATGCAACGTTTACTGGATGGTCCTTTCGCGGACCATGACATGCAAAGGTACTCCGCTCAGGCCGCGGCCGCCGTCACGCGCGGCGCCAGCACCGTCGTCTTCAGATGCGCCGCCAGCGCCGCCATGTCGTCGCGCGACAGCGGCGCATAAGGCGGATACGGATCGCCAGCCGGCACGCCGATCAGATTCATCGCCGCCTTCATGGCCGGCGCCAGACCGTAGTGCATCCAGCGGCTGGGAAACAGCGCGAATTGCAATTGCGTCTGCGCGGCGCGTTCAAAATCCTTGGCGACGAAGGCCTCGGTCACCGCGCGGGCGATTTCGGCGGCCGGCGGCGGCATGGTCGCGCCCGAGCCGCCGAGTTCGATGCTCGCGAGCAACATCTGCATGGTGGTGAAATAGCGGGCGTGGCCGGCGCGATCGATCTCGACGATGAGGCGCGACACGCGCGCCAGATCGCGCGAGCTTTCCTTGATGAAATTGACGCGGGGCAATTTGGCGAGCGCGATCGTATCGGGAATCGAAACGTCGGCGCCCGGGCCGGGATTGAGATAAAGCGTCAGCGGCAGGCTCGTCTCGCTCGATATTTTCTCGAAATAGCCGACCAAGTCGCGCTGCGTCGGTGCGCCGGCGAACGGCCGCAGCGGCGCTAAAAGCTGCAGCGCCGCGACGCCGAGTTTTTCGGCCTCGTGCGCCAGCTCGATCGCGGTGCGAAACGACGGATGCGTGATGCCGACCATGACCGGAACGCGGCCGTCGACGTAATCGATCGTGGAGCGGATCAGCCGCTTGCGCGCTTCGAACGACAGATAGGTGTATTCCTGGGTTTCGACCCCGGCGGCCACGACCATCGTGGCGCCGCAGTCGCGCACCACATAATCGATCTGCCGCCTCAAGCCCGGCTCGTCCACCTTCAGTTCCGCGGTGAACGGCGTGAGCGGCGCGACGATTAAGCCGGGCTGGCGCATGACGCATCCTCCCAAACCCGCATCATGCCGGCTTCGTCACTCCTTGGGAATATGCGCGCTGGCGATCACGGCACCCCATTTGGCGATATCGGAGCGCATCCGCGCATCGAGCTCGGCCGGCGATGAGGCGCGTGCGTCAATGCCGAGATCGAGCGCGCGCTTCTTCAATGCCGGATCGGCCAGAACGTCATGCAGGCCGGCGTTCAACGTGTCGATCACGCTCTGCGGGGTACCGGCCGGGGCATAAAGGCCGTTCCAGGCGACGACGTCGAAGCCGTCGACGCCGCCCTCCTGGACGGTCGGCACGTCCGGCAGTTCCGGCGAGCGCTGTGGGCCACTGGTGGCAATGGCGCGGCCTTTGCCGTTGTCGAGCGTCGGCTTGAGGGCAGCATAGAAATCGATGGCGAGTTGCACGTCGTTGCGCAACAGCCCGACCAGCACGTCCGGCGAGGTGCGAAACGGCACGATCACGAATTGCCCGCCGGCCCTGGCCTTGAACAATTCGGCGGTGAGGTTTTGCGTGCCGCCGACATTGATGGTGCCGACATTGACCGCGCCGGGCTTTTGCTTGTCCGCTTTCAGGAAATCGCCGAGCGTTTGATACGGTGACGATGCGGTGACCACGAATACGCAAGTGAAATAGCCGATGGTCGAGATCGGCACGAAATCCTTCAACGGATCGTAGGGCAGATGGTTGAACAGGGGCACGGCGGTAGCGGTGCCGTTGGTCAACAGGATCAGCGCATAACCATCCTTGCCGCCCGACAGCGCAGCGCGCGCCGCCGAAATGCCCCCGGCGCCCGGGTTGTTCTCGATGACGAAGTTTTGGCCGAGCTTGTTGCCGAGCGCCTGGAAGACGAGGCGCGCCGTGACGTCGGCGACACCGCCGGGACCGAACGGCAGGATGACGCGCACCGGCCGGGTCGGATATTTGGCTTGCGCCCGCGCTGGGCCAACGCCGATGCCGGCCGCCGCTGTGGCAAGGGCGAGCGCCGCCTGGCGGCGGGTCAAGGTCAGTTTTGCGACTTTGTGATTGTTGTGTTTCATGACGAGAACCTGATGCGAAGCCTTCACAGGCCTCAGCTTTTGCCCCGGCTTGAAGCGCTTGTCGAGGCGCGCGGCGCTTATGCCGCGCTTTAAGTCTCCTCGATATCGGCCTTGGCCTGCCATGCCTGCATCGTCTCTTCCGCATAATCGGCGAAGCGGCCGGCCGCGATCGCGGCGCGGGCGCCAGCGACGAGGTCCTGATAGTAATAGAGATTGACCATCGACAGCAGCGTGCCGCCCAAAGCCTCGCCGCTGCGGAACAGGTGGTGCAGATAGGCGCGGGAAAAGTCGCGCGCGGCGGGGCAGCGGCTCTCCGCATCGATCGGGCGCGGATCGTCGGCATGCCGCGCATTCTTGATATTGATCGGGCCGAAGCGGGTAAAGGCGAGGCCGTGGCGGCCGTTGCGGGTCGGCAGCACGCAATCGAACATGTCGACGCCACGCCCGATCGCCTGCAGAATATCGGACGGCGTGCCGACACCCATCAGATAGCGCGGCTGGCCGGCCGGCAATCCCGCTGCGGTCTGCTCGACTACCTTGAGCATGATCTCCTGCGTCTCGCCGACCGCGAGCCCGCCGATGGCGTAGCCGTCGAAGCCGATAGAAGTGAGCGCGCGCACGCTCGCTTCGCGCAAGCGTGCATCGTCGCCACCCTGCACGATGCCGAACAGAGCGCGGCCGGGCGCCGCGTTCTCGAAGGCGAGCTTGCAGCGCTCGGCCCAACGCAGCGACAGTTGCATCGCGCGCTCGATCTCGCTGCGTTCGGCCGGCAGCCGCACCAACTCGTCGAGCTGCATGGCGACGTCGGAGCCGAGCAGGATTTGCACCTGCATGGCGCGCTCCGGCGTCAGCGCGACGATGGCGCCGTCGAGATGCGAGCGGAAGGTAACGCCCTGTTCGGTCACTTTGCGCAACGCGGCGAGCGACATGACCTGAAAGCCGCCGGAATCGGTGAGAATCGGATAAGGCCACCGCATGAAGGCGTGCAGGCCGCCAAGCGCGGCGACGCGTTCGGCACCAGGCCGCAACATCAGATGATAGGTGTTGGCGAGCAGAAGCGTGGTGCCGGCGGCACGCACGTCGGCGTGATGCACCCCTTTTACCGAGGCTTGGGTGCCGACCGGCATGAAGGCCGGCGTAGGCACCACGCCGTGCGCGGTGGTCATTGCGCCAGCGCGCGCGGCGCCGTCGCTGGCGATGAGGCGAAACGCAAAGCTCATGAAGGTCGCGCGCACCCGATCCGATGAGGCGACCTCATTAGCGTATGTGTGGGGACTTCGCTATCTGTGACGCCGCGGCACGCCCGCCGCTATGCATCGCGCTCTTTCGTCTCGGCGCGTTCGGCCAGCTGCCGCCACTGTTCGGCCATCTGCAAAAGCACCGCTTTTTCGCGTATGTCGTCGCTCGAAGTCGCCAACCGCAAGCATTCGGCGGCATAGCGGCGATACTGCCCCGCACGACTCATTACGGAAATTCCCCCGCGGACGCAGGGAAATGCGGCTGGAGCCGCATTGGTTCCCGCCTTCCCCAAGGATTTGATCCGGAACTTGGGGCAAAAGTTCCACGTTCCCATACAGGCATTTCAACTGCGAAAAGATAATGATGACCATGGTAGATGACATCGATAAATATCGCCAATACGCCGCCGAGTGCCGGCGCTTGGCGGCAAAGAGTTCGGCCAAAGATAAGGCGATTTTGCTCGAGATCGCCGACGCCTGGATCGCATGCGCCGAGGGCGCCGAGCGTTCGTCTGCTGATCGGACGAACGGGGAAGGAGCGCTGGGCTGATAGGAAATGCCTTACCCGCACGTCTGTCCGATGCGTGATCTGACCGACGCGCTGCGGAAGGTTGCCTTCTCCCAAGAGCTTGCCTTTCCGCCGCCGCTCTTTCAGTTTAGCGCCGCGGCTTGGTGTTATGGGGTGAGGGACAAGCATCGTGTCGTGGGTATCGAGCGTTTCGGGTAGCCTTTCCGCGTTGCTGGTGCCCTCCCCCGCTGCGGGTGAGCACGCCGGCCGCAAATCGGCAGCGCGCCTGTCGCGATTTTCCTCGTATTTTTTCGCGGCGCTCAAGAAGTTGCCATTCGATCCGCTCGACAGCGGCGTGGTTTTGATCATAGCCGCGGCGGCTGTTGCGCATGCCGGATTTGTCTCGGTGATGGGCTTTTCCATCGACGAAACCTACGACGTTGTCATGGCGCGCCATTTGGCGCTGTCCTACCAGGATCATCCGCCGGCGATCATGTGGCTCATCGCGGCCGCCGTGCATCTGTTCGGCAGCGAGAACCATTTTGTCGTCCGCCTGCCGATGCTGATTCTGGCTGCGGGGGAGAGCTGGCTGGTCTACCGGCTTACCGCGCTTGCGTTCGACAAGTGGGCCGGGCTGTTTGCCGTCATCGCGCTCGTGCTGTCGCCGCTGTTCGGGTTTTATCTCGGCGCGATCGCGGTCACCGACGGGCCGCTGTTGTTCTGCCTCACCGCCGCGGCCTTCTTTTTGGCCCGCGGGCTGCTCGGCGCCCGCGCGATGCATTGGCGCGACTGGCTTATCGCTGGAGTTTTCTTCGGCTTCGCCTGTCTGTCCAAATTCACCGCCGTGCTGGTTCTGCCCGGCCTTGTCTTGTATCTGCTGACGGTGCCGCGCCACCGCGGTCTCTTTCTCACGGCTGGTCCCTATGTGGCGGCGCTCGCGGCGCTGGTCGTATTCACGCCGGTCATCGTCTGGAACGCACAAAACGGCTTCGCCGCATTCGTTTTCCAAGGCAGCCGCGCCGCGCTGGATAACCACATCCATATCGATCGCCTGATCTCGCACACGGCTTTTCTGTTGGCAGCGATGGGACCCGCGGTCTGGTTCCTCCAGATCGGCACGCTCGCCGGCGCGCTCTGGCGCGGCCCGCACGACGAACGCGCATGGTTCTTTGCCACACTGGCGCTTACGCCGATCGCGTTCTTCGCGGTCATCGACCTGTTCGGCTTCGAGGGCGTGCAAGGCCCGCACTGGCTGGCGTCCGGTTATCTGTTCACGTTTCCGCTGGTCGGCACGGCGGTGGCGCGCTGGCGGCCGCGTTTTCCCCGCCTGGTCTGGGGCACGATCGCACTTTCCGTTTTCGGCGCGGCCGCGGTGGCGGCGGTGTTCGTTAGCCACGTCCGCACGGGCTGGCTCGGCGATTTCGTCCCGGCCATCACCGGCGATTACGACCCGCTGGTCGCCGACGACACGGACTGGCGCGATTTGCGCTCGCGGCTCGCGCAGGACGGCCTGCTCGATTCCCGGCACTTTCTCTTGCTCGGCCGCTATGAGTACTGCTTCAAGGCCGAATTCGTGATCGGGGACAGTTTGCCGATCGCCTGTCTCTCGGCCAATCCGGTGTCCCACGCGCTGTGGCGCGATGACGGCGCGTTGCTCGGCCGCGACGCCATCATCATCACCAATTGGTGGAACGCGCGGCAGAGCATTTCTGAAGTGAGCGCCAAGTTTGCCAGCGTGGAAAAGCTACCACCGGTTTGGATCACCGCTTACGGCCGCCCGGTGCTGCGGGTCGAACTCGCCATTGGGCACAATTTGCTGCGGCCGTTCTTCGCGGCGCGCTAGCGCAAAGCCGATTTTATGATTTTTTCCGCGGATCGGCGATAAGTACGACAAATTCCGACAATTTTCGAAAAAGCAGGCGACTCGCCCGATGGCATTGCCAAGGCCGCCCAGGACGTTTCGTACGTCAACATGGCGCAACGGATGGAGGCCCTGGTGAAGATCGTGCTTGAGGATCCGGCTGTCGCTACCGTCGGCGACCAGATAGGACGGGGCGGCGGCACCATCATCTCGCTCAATCAAGGACTCATGTTCATTTCTCTCAAGCCAGAAAGTCAGCGCGACGCCAGCGCTGACGAAGTTATCCGCCGCTTGCAGCAGAAGCTTGCACGCATTCAGGGCATAACCCTGTCGCGCCAGTCTCCTAGACGGTTTCGGCCTCGGTAGGCGCGGCGATGACGTCGGCCGCGGCGAGCCGAGGTGCAGGAGCCGCAGCTTGCCGTCGCCCCAAGGTAAGCTTCCAGCGCTGGGCCGGCTGCTCGACCAACAGCGCGGAGAGCAGCGCAAGCGCCACAGTGATTGTCGCTGTGAACGCCAGGCCGATCCAAAAATTCTTGGTCAGCATCGCGCTGAGCTGCTGCACCGGAAAGGCGTAAAGGTAGATCGCATACGACAGGTCGAGCGGCGGCCGCAGCCACCTCGGCAGCCTGACGCTGCCGAACGTAATGACCGCCGCCGTCAGCACGAGATAGAGAGCGAACACGCTTCGCCCGAGTGCGGCAAACAAACACGCCAGCAGCAGCAGCCCGACAATCGGCCAAGCCAGATTCTTGAGCTTCTGTGCCGCCGCAACAAAGGAACCGGCGACGAACAACGCGGAGAATTGTAGCCAAAATGTATCCAGCGCCGAAAAACCGAAGACGATGAGGCCGAGGCCCGACACGAAAATCGCCGCAGCCGGCTTGTAGCGCAACGCGACCAAACAGAGCGCGAGCACCACGTACATTTTGACTTCGTACGTGAGCGTCCACACCGAGCCGTTGAGCGCGTTCGGCATGACGTTGCCGGTAAACACGGGCTGCGACACGCCCGCCTTGGTGCCGGTAAACAAAGTGACGTCCTTGCCGATGAACGACAACAGTTTGAAATCGAGATAAGTGCGCAGGTCGGGCGCGACGCAGGCCCCCACCAGCACGGTGAAACCGATGCAGACCACGAGCGCCGGGTAGATGCGCAAACCGCGGCTGATGAGAAACGCGGGCACCGAGTGGTGGCGAATGACGCTCAGCGTGTTCAAGTAGCCGCTGACGACAAAGAAAATGAAGACGCCGTAGCCGCCGTGGATAACGTGAAATAGCCCGGCATCAGGGTCGGACAGGCCCATCACCGCGTGCTGGTGCGACCACAGCACCATGCTGGCTGCCACCAGCCGTATCAGGTCGAAAGCATTGCTGTGCTTACGCATTCTCCCCTCGCGCCGCCATCATAGCCGATATCAGGTCTGCGCGCCGCGAAACAGCAGGCAAGCGTCGCCATAGGAATAAAACCGGTAGCCAGCGTCGATAGCGTGCGCATAAGCCTGCCGCATGGTGTCGAGACCGCTGAAGGCGGCGACCAGCATGAACAAGGTCGAGCGCGGCAGGTGGAAATTGGTCAGCATGAGATCGACGGCACGAAAGCGGTAGCCGGGCGTGATGAATAGCGCGGTGTCGCCGGAAAACGCGGCGATCGTGCCGTCGGTCGCGGCGGCGCTTTCGATCAGCCGCAGCGAGGTCGAGCCGACCGCGACGATGCGTCCGCCGGCCGTGCGCGCGGCGTTGAGCGCGGCGGCGGTTTCGGCACTGACGCTGCCCCATTCGGCATGCATGCGATGGCCGGACGTATCGTCGGCGTTGACCGGCAGGAACGTGCCGGGACCGACATGCAGTGTCACTTTGTGCAGGCTGATGCTCCGTGTGCGTAAAACCGCGACCAGGTCGTCGGTGAAATGCAGGCCCGCGGTCGGCGCGGCGACCGAGCCTTCGTCGCGCGCGAACATGGTCTGATAGTCGGACCGGTCGGCCTCATCGGCGGCGCGGCGGCCGGCGATATAGGGCGGCAACGGCATGTCGCCGCGCTCCGCCAGTGCCGCATCGAGCGCGGCGCCGTGGAAGGCGAAGGCGAACGTCACTTCGCCGCCCTCCCCTTTGGCCTCCACCGTGGCGTCGAGCTGATCGAGGAAGCACACTTTGCCTTCGGCGCCGAAGCGCACCACGTCGCCGACGGCAAGGCGCTTTCCCGGCCGCACCAGCGCGGTCCAGCGCGAGCCGTCAAGCCGCCGCGTCAAGGTCGCCGCGATAGCGGGGCCGCCCTCGCCGCCTTCGCTGCGCGGTAGCCTCCGCCCAAAAAGCTGCGCCGGAATGACTTTGGTGTCGTTGACCACGAGCGCGTCGCCGGGCCGCAGCAGCGCCGGCAGATCGCGGATGGTGCGGTCCTCCAAGGTCGGCGACCCGCCAGGGCGTACGACCAGAAGCCGCGCCGCGTCGCGCGGCGAGGCCGGCCGCAGTGCAATGCGGTCTTCCGGCAAGGCGAAGTCGAACAGGTCGGTGCGCATCGAGCTCAATTCATTGGGTCGAAGGCGGCAAGCACGGGCTCTGGTGTGGCGCGCGGTTTGCGGCCATATGTCCTCCATGAGCGGCCGTCCATGCAATCCCGGCAGCGATCTTCGCGCACTGTGGCAGACCTTGCTGGGCCGCACGCCATTTCCGCAATGCGGCGTGCCGGACAAAGCGGATTCGGTGGAACACGGCGGCACGACCGTGGAATTTGAGCAGCGGACCGAATCTGAGGGCCGGCCCTCCGCTCCTCGCGAACGCTAACGAAACGGCCCTCTCCGGCGGCGCGGTTGTCCGGCTTCCACATCCTGCTCTAAAACGACGCATCGGCCATTTTTTGGCGCGGCGAAGGCGCGGCAGGCAACGTGACCCCAAGCGCGGTCATCCAGGTGAAGAGCGGCATCGGCGACGTCATCTGGCACCTGCCGTTCGTCCGCGCCATCGCGGCGGCCGCGCCGGGTGGCCAGGTGACCTTCCTCGCCCCGCCATCGAGCGGCGCCCGCGAGCTCTTGGCGGCGGAGCCGTGCGTCGCCGAGACCGTTTATTTCCAGCATTCCGGTTCGGAACTGCGCCGCGCCCTCAATTTCATTCGCCTGGTCGCGTTGTTGCGGCAGCGGCGCTTTCGCACGCTGTGGATTCTCGACCGCACCATCCGGCCGGCATCCGCCGCATTCTTGGCCGGCGTTGCCGAGCGCATCGGCGTCGGGCTGACGCGGCAGCGCTGGTATCTCACCAATCCGGGCATCGACCAGAGCCATTGGCATGATCACCCGATCGGCTGGTCGATTGCGCTGTTGGCGGCGCAAGGCGTGCCGTTGCCGACCACCGAGCCTAACTTACGGCTCGCCGCCGACACTCTCGCCGCGATCGGGACCAAATATGCCGACTGCCCGCGGCCCTGGAGTGCAGTCGGCCTGGGCGGCTCGCATTCCGCGCGCGATTGGCCGGACGATAGGTGGGCAACGCTGATCGCCGGCATACGCGCTCGCAGCGCCGGCACCGTGTTCATCGTCGGCGGCCCCGAGAGCGCTGCGCGCGCCCAGCGCTTGGCGGCGCAAGGGAGCGGAGCACGCACGGTCAACGCTTGCGGGCTAAAGCTCGACGAGACTGCCGCGCTGTTGCATCACGCCGACCTCTTTGTCGGCACCGACTCCGGCCCGATGAACATCGCCGCTGCGGTCGGCACACCGGCCTTTGCCCTGTTTGGGGTCAATCCGGCGCTGACCTATTCGAGATTCATCCATCCGATTGTCCCGGAAGGCGGCCCCGCACCCGACGGCATGGCGCGCATCACGGTTGCCGACGTGCTGGCGCACATCGGGCCGCGGCTTTCGGTTTGCGGGCAACACGGCTAAGGGAGGCGTTGAGTACCGTTTCCCGGACGCGGTGCAGCGCGAAGCGGTGCACCGCTGATCCGGGACCTCATAGACTCGATGTTGTGACGGTCCCGGGTCTGCAGCGCACCACTTCGTGCTGCGCTGCGCCCAGGAAACGTGGGCTATTGCTGCCGCGACGCGGCATCAAAAAGGAACCACCATGCCGACGATTTCCGCCTACATCATCGCCTTCAACGAGGCCGCCAAGATCAAGGCCGCGGTCGAGACCGTGCTCTGGGCCGATGAGATCATCGTCGCCGATTCCAACAGTACCGACGGCACGGCCGAGATCGCCGCCGGGCTCGGCGCCCGCGTCGTGCAGATTCCGTTCCAGGGCTTTGGCGACCTGCGCAACCGCGCCATCGCAGCCTGCCGCGGCGACTGGATTTTCAGCCTGGATTCCGACGAACGCTGCACCAAAGAGGTGCGCGACGAGATTCTCGCACTCATTGCCGGCGCGCCGGCGCACGACGTTTATCGGGTGCCGCGCCGCAATTACATGATGGGGCGCTGGATCCGCGGCTCCGGCTGGTATCCGAACTTTCGCCAGCCGCAGCTCTTCCGCAACGGCGCGATGCGCTACACGCTCGAGCCGGTACACGAGGGCTACGAACTCATTAGCGCCAAGCCGCTTGGAACGCTGCGCAACGCCGTCTGGCAAATTCCGTTCCGCAACCTCTCCGAAGTGATCCGCAAGATCGACCGCTACTCATCGCTCGGCGCGCCGAAGCTTGCGGGCAAGAAGGTGTCCATGGCGAGCGCGGTCGGTCACGCCGCGTGGGCGTTTCTCAAGCATTATTTTTTCAAGCGCGGCTTCATCGACGGCTGGGCCGGCTTCGTCATCGCGTTCGGCAATTTCGAGGGCACGTTCTACCGCTACGCCAAGCGCTACGAAGAATTGCAAGGTTGGGGCGCGCCGCCGAGCGAACCGTTGCGGCGAGAGTGAGTGACTGGAACTTTTCTGAACGAATTAAGGCAACGCTGCGATTCATTCTGGGGACAAAAATTTATTTTTGCTGCGGCTGAAAGCAGATGTGGCATTGTCATTGCGCTGTGATGTTGTGTCGGGGGAGTGGCGATGGTGAAGCACGCTGCACTGTTTACGCTGATTTCACTCGCTCTAACTTGCCCTGTGATCGCAAAGTCACACCACGCTCACCATCACGTCGCTGACAAGTCGCACCACAGCCGCCACTACGCAGCTCACAGAGCGCATCACGGCCAGGACTACGCGGCCCGCAATCCGCACCGCTCCCATCACCACGACACGGCCAGCAACGCGCGCCACGAGTATCACCACGACGCGACCGGCAAAACACGCGACGCTCGCCACCTAGCGGCGCATGCCACACATTCAGGCATCACCTGCGAAATGGTGCGTGCCTATGTTGCCAAGGTCGGATTGGGCCAAGCCATGGCGATGGCCAAATCCGCCGGCATCAGCGCCGCCGATGAGCAGCGGGCGCGGCAATGCCTCGCGAATAGAATCTGAGCGCTTCGGCCGTCGTGCCATAGCCTGCGCCGCCTCTCGATCGCGGGGCGTGCGGCAGGTCATTGCCGGGGCGGCTTGCTTTCGCCGCCGCTGTCGAAGCCGCCTCACTTCGCCGCTTTTTTTATGAAAAGCTGTCCCATTTTTTGCTCTTGCCGTCAAAGCGCGGCAATCACGTATTGTTTGATGGTGCCTAGCGAAATCCGAACAAAACCAAGACGAAGCGACCGCCTGCGTCCGTGCGCCGACGCAACTGGGCGCGGATTTGATCGTCGCCACGCAAAAATGGCACGCCGTAACAGCATGTTTTCACGCGCCCGTGGACTTGATTAAAAGGAGAAAGGCTCAATTGAAGGGTTCGCAACGGCCTTACACTAGGTGGAGTGTCCGGGCTTCGTAGCAACAACGATTTGGATGAACCACCATGGGGTTGAAAGAGGCGTCACTGGCGAATGCCGATATTCTGTCATTTCCGCAAGCCTCCCATAACCGCGCGCAACATTCGTCGATACTGGAAGATCAGCGGCTCCTGCATGCGGTGCTCGATAACATGCCGCAGGGCGTGTTGATGTTCGATGCGGCGGCCGGACTGGTCTTCTGTAATCGCCGCTACGTCGAAATGTACGGCTTGTCTCCGGAAGTTGTTAAACCGGGGTGCCGCCTTCTCGACCTTCTGGCGCATCGCCTGCACGCTCAAACGTTTTCCGGCGACCCCGAGCAATACGTCTCCGAACTACTGAGCAAAGTCGCCGAAGGCAACACATTCGCCAATGTCGTGACGTTGCAAGACGGTCGTGCCTTCTCGGTCGTCAACAAGCCACTCGCCGAGGGCGGCTGGCTTGCGACCCACGAGGACGTCACCGAGCGCCGGCGCGCCGAACAGCAGATCGCGCACATGGCGCGCCACGATGCTTTGACCGATCTGCCCAATCGCGTGTTGTTGCGCGAACGGTTGGAGCACGAGCTCAAGCGCGTGAAGCGAGGTGAGATCGTGGCGATGATGTGCCTCGACCTCGATCACTTCAAGAGCGTCAACGACACGTTGGGCCATCCGATCGGCGACGAATTGCTCAAGCTCGTCGCCGACCGGCTGCGCGGCTGCACCAGGGAGCCCGACACGATTGCGCGCCTCGGCGGCGACGAGTTTGCGATCATCATGACGCAACTGCGTCAGCCGTCAGACGCCGCGGTTTTGGCGCGGCGCATTCGCGCGTCAATCAACAAGCCGTACCAGGTCGACGGCCACCAGATCGTCTCCGATATCAGCATCGGCATTTCCATCGCGCCGATCGACGGCAGCGAACCGGATCACCTTTTGAAAAACGCCGATATGGCGCTTTATGGCGCCAAGGCCGACGGCCGCGGCACCTATCGGTTCTTCGAAGCCGAAATGGACAAGCGCATGAAGGAGCGGCGCGATCTTGAAATGGACCTGCGGCAAGCCTTGGCGAACGGCGAGTTCGAACTGCACTATCAGCCGTTGGTTAATCTGCAAACCAACGAGATCAGCGCGTTCGAGGCGCTGCTGCGCTGGCATCACCCGACCAAGGGCCTCATCTCGCCGGCCGACTTCGTGCCGATCGCGGAAGAAACCGGCCTCATCGTCTCGATCGGCGAGTGGGTGCTGCGGACCGCCTGCAAGGAAACCGCCAACTGGCCGGATCATGTCAAGGTCGCCGTCAATCTTTCGCCGGCGCAGCTGAAGACCAAGAATCTGGTATCGCTGGTCAAGGATGCCTTGGCTGATTGCGGCATGCCCGCCGAAAGGCTGCAGCTCGAAATCACCGAGACCATGCTGATGCAAAATACCTTCGCGACGTTGGCGATGCTGCACGAGCTGCGCAAGCTCGGCGTGCAGATCGCGATGGACGATTTCGGCACCGGCTATTCGTCGCTGAGCTACCTGCGCAGCTTTCCGTTCGACAAGATCAAGATCGACCGCTCGTTCATTCAGGACCTCACCAACGGCGCGGAGCCGCGGGCCATCGTGCATGCCGTCGCCGGCCTGGCCAAGTGCCTCAACATGATATCGACGGCGGAAGGCGTGGAAACACAGCAGCAGCTGGACACGCTGCAGGCCGCGGGCTGCACCGAGATGCAAGGCTATCTATTCAGCCGCGCCAAGCCGGCTGACGAGATCATGCAGCTCTTCTTCCAGTCCCAAACCGCGGACCTGGGCGCGACCTAAGCCAGTACCGTCATTGCGAGGAGCCAAGAGGTCCGGCCAGAAGTGACCAGCCCGATGACAAGCTCCGCGACGAAGCAATCCAGCACGGGCGCCGCCGCTGTCCTGGATTGCTTCGCTTCGCTCGCAATGACGATGAGTAGATCGCCCAATCGGCTACGCCGCTGCGTCTGCGGCGACCTGCATGCGGATGATGCGGTCGGGATTGGCCGGCGGCTCGCCGCGCTTGAGCTTGTCGACCACGTCCATGCCGGCGATCACCTCGCCGATCACCGTGTACTGGCCGTTAAGGAACGAGCCTTCCTCGAACATGATGAAGAACTGGCTGTTGGCCGAGTGGTTGTTGCCACCCTTGCGCGCCATGCCGACGATGCCGCGATCGAACGGCACCTGCGAGAATTCGGCGCGCAGGTCCGGATAGGACGAGCCGCCGGTGCCGTTGCCGTATTGGCCGTCGCCGGTCTGCGCCATGAAGCCGTCGATGACGCGGTGGAATGGCACGTCGTCGTAAAAACCCTCACGGGCGAGCTGCTTAAGCCGTTCGGCATGGCCGGGCGCGACGTCGGTGCGCAGCTTGATGAGAATACGGCCCGGCGTGGTGTCGAGAACGAGCGTGTTGTCCGGATCGGCGCCTGACGGCAGGTCGACGGTATCGTTTGGTTCGGTCATGGTTTTCCAGCTTTCTTGAGGTTACTTCGCGATGGCGGCTTTCTTGATGTAGTCGAGCTTGGCAAAACTTTGGATCAGATAGGCGTTGCCCTGGCTCTGGAGGCGCTGCTGATCAGGCCCGTTGCCGCTCGGCGCGCCTTCGCCATAGCCGCTGTAGAGCGCATCGACCGTGTCCATGCCCGAGACGACGCGGCCGAACGGCGCAAAGCCCATGCGGTCGAGGGAGCGGTTGTCGGCGAAATTGATGAAGACCTGCGTGGTGCGCGTGTTCGGTCCGGCAGTCGCGAACGTGATGTAGCCGCGCTGGTTGCTCTGCCGCACCGGATCGTCCTTGATGTTGGCGTCGTGCCAGACCGCGGAGACTTTCGGATCGCCGTTGATGCCGAATTGCACCATGAAGCCGGAGATGACGCGGAAGAAGCGCGCGTTGTCGTAAAAGCCGTTCTTGACCAGATTGTAGAAGCGATCGGCGCCGAGTGGCGCCCAGTCGCGATGCACTTCGAGCACGAACCGGCCCTTGCTGGTGTCGACGTTCACTTTGTAGATCGCCGGCGCCTGCTCGTTGAGCGCAGCGGGATTGCCGAGGTTTTGGGCGAACGCGGGCGCCGCCAAGGTGAGCGCAAGCAGAGCAGCGAAATGGCGGATCATCCTTTGATCTCCTGGAAAGGCTGGGTATCGGGCGAGAATTTCAGAGCTTGGCGAACTTCTTTTTCAGCCGCGCCACAACGGCTGGAGGCACGAACGGCGAAACATCGCCGCCCATGGCGGCGATCTGGCGCACCAAAGTGGCGGTGATCGGGCGGACCGCCGGCGCCGCCGGCAGGAACACGGTGGCGATTTCCGGCGCCATGGCGGCGTTCATGCCGGCCATCTGCATCTCATAATCGAAGTCGGTCGGATCGCGCACACCGCGCACCAGGATGGTGGCGCCCTCGCGGCGCGCCGCGGCGACGACTAGATCGGCAAACGTCAGGCAGGCGAGCTCGCAGCCCGCCGCGCGCGCCACCGGCGCACAAACCTCCTTGAGCATGGCGAGCCGCTCGTCAGGCGAAAACAGCGGCGTCTTGCCCGGATGGATGCCGAGGGCCAGCACCAACTTGTCGGCAAGCCGCACCGCACCGCGCACGACGTCGAGGTGACCGAGCGTGATGGGGTCGAACGTTCCGGCGAACAGCGCGATGCGCGGCATGCGGCGGGTCTAGCTTGCGGCGCGCACCGCCGCAAGGCGGCGCTCACGGGCGCCAAGAGGGACCCTCATGATGCTGAAGAATATTCCGTCCAATCAAAGTTTTACGTGATTGCGCTCACATGATCGGGCAGGCCCCGGCCGCCAATTCGGCAATGGTTGATTTTTTATAAACACGGTGAACCTGCGCCGCGCCCCGCGCGACCCATGGGAAAGAGCCGTCCAGCGCGGACGGGTGGGTGAAAGGGGACGGGGTCATGGGCAAGACGATTTACGCCGGTACTGCCGCCGCCGCGATCGCGGCCATGTTGGTCATGCTTCCGAGTTTTGTGCCGCAGGTCGAGGCCCACGGGCCGCTACTCGGCGCCAAGGGCGACCGCATCGATGCGCGGCCGGCCGGCGACAAATGCGAGCATGAATGGCCGTATTTCGAGGCCGCCTGCCTGCGCGATCCGCGTCACCCGTTCGGCCAGGCCCGCGAAGTGCGCATCATCCCGCTCGATCGCTTGCCGAACGCCAGCCAAAACACCGCCGTCGCGTCGCGCTGAGATCTTTACTCGCCCTTGATGCCGGCGGCGCTGACCACTTGCGCCCACTTCTTGGTTTCGGCGGCCATGAACGCTTTGAATTCGTCCGGCGACACGATCTTGGTCTCCACCTCGAGCCGCGCATAGGCCTGCTGCACTTCGGCCGTTTTCAGAACATCGTTGACCTCGGCATTGAGCGTCGCAACGACCGGCGCCGGCGTGCCCGCGGGCGCCATCAGGCCGGTCCATAGGGACTCCGTCAGCTGCGGATAGCCGGCTTCGGCGAAGGTCGGCACGTTCGGCAGTTGCGGAATGGGGCGCTCGCTGGTGATGGCGAGCCCGCGCAGCTTGCCGGCGACGATATGGGTGAGCAGCACCGAGGTGCTGTCGATCATTAATTGGACGCGGCCGGCCAACAGGTCGGTCACCGCGGGCGCCGCGCCGCGATACGGCACGTGCGTGATCTTGATGCCGGTCGCGAGCTGCAATTGCTCGCCGATGACGTGCGGCAAGGTGCCGACGCCCGGTGAGCCGAAATTGAGCTTTCCGGGATTGGCCTTGGCGTAAGCGAGAAATTCCGTGAGCGAATTGGCTGGCACCGCGGGATTGACGGTGAGGATTTCCGGCGAGACCGCGACGATCGCGATCGGCACCAAATCGCGCAGCGGGTCGTAATCGAGCTTGTAGAGCGATGGCGCGATGGTCAGTGTGCCGACCTGCGAGACCAGAAGCGTGTAGCCGTCGGGCTCGGCGCTGACCACGACGCGTCCGCCCACGGTGCCGGCGGCGCCGCCCGGCCGGTTCTCCACAACCACGCTTTGCTTAAGCTTCGCCGACAAGCCGTTCGCCAGGATGCGCGCCACCACATCGGTCGGGCCGCCGGCCGGATAGGGCACGATCAGACGGATCGGGCGAGTCGGATAGTTCTGCGCCGCCGTGGCCACCGGTTGCGCTAGCATCAACGACGCCGCCAGCAATCCGAGAACGGCTCGGCGATCTGTGCTCATGCTTGCCTCCCCTACAGCAGCCTTGGCGTTTTGCTGCGCTCTACCATGCGATGGCCGGCGCGCCATTTAACCGTTTCGGCGGCCTTTTGGCCATTTGCCAGTGCCTTGACCCACCCGGTAGCCGCGTCTAAGAGCCGAACAGCCGAACAAGGCCGCCGCCATGCTGGTGCTGATCGACAATTACGACAGCTTTGCCTTCAACCTGGTGCATTATCTGGGGGAATTGGGGGCCGCGGTCGACGTGCACCGCAACGACAAGGTGACGAGCCCTGCCGTCATCGCCGCGGATCCCGACGCCATCGTGCTGTCGCCCGGCCCGTGCACACCGAACGAAGCCGGCATCTGCCTCGACCTCATCGCCCAGGCCGCGCCGAAAATTCCGATCCTCGGCGTATGTCTCGGCCATCAGGCGATCGGCCAGGCGTTCGGCGGCACGGTGGCGCGCGCCCCCGAGCCGGTGCACGGCAAGCTCTCGGAGATCCGCCATCGCGGCGGCGGCGTGTTTCGCGGCATCAATGGGCCGTTCTGCGCTACGCGTTATCATTCGCTGGTGGTCGAGCGCAAAAGCCTGCCGCGCGAATTGGCCGTGACGGCGGAGACCGACGACGGCCTCATCATGGGGCTTGCGCATACTCGCTTGCCGGTGCACGGCGTGCAATTCCACCCCGAGAGCATCGCGTCGGAACACGGCTACGTCATCTTGAAAAACTTTCTCGATACCGCTGCTGCCTGGAATGCCGCGACCGGCCGGCGCAGCGCGACGCCGGGCCAAGGCCAGGACGGCAAGGTCTTTGCGCGCGTCAACTGAGGATGGTTATGTGACCGACACGTTCAGGGGGCTTATCGGCAAGGTCGCGACCGGCGCCGCGCTCACGCGCGAGGAGGCGGCGCGCGCCTTCGACCAGATGATGTCGGGCGAAGCGACGCCCTCGCAGATGGGCGCGCTGCTCATGGCATTGCGGGTGCGCGGCGAGACCGTCGACGAGATCACCGGCGCGGTGACGACGATGCGCGCCAAGATGCTCCGTGTTAACGCGCCGCCAGACGCGATCGACGTGGTCGGCACCGGCGGCGATGCCTCGGGCTCGTTCAACATCTCGACCTGCGCGGCGCTGATCGTGGCCGGCGCTGGCGTGCCGGTCGCCAAGCACGGCAATCGCGCGTTGTCGTCGCGCTCCGGCGCCGCCGACGTGCTCACCGCGCTCGGCGTCAATATCGACCTCGAGCCGGACAAGATCGCCCATTGCATCCGCGAAGCCGGCATCGGCTTCATGTTCGCCCCAGCACACCATCCGGCGATGAAGAACGTCGGCGCGACGCGGCTCGAGCTCGGCACCCGCACCATCTTCAATCTCCTCGGGCCGCTGTCCAATCCGGCCGGCGTGCGCCGGCAGATCGTCGGAGTGTTTTCGCGGCAATGGACCGAGCCGCTGGCGCAGGTTCTTAAAAATCTCGGTGCCGATCGCGCCTGGGTGGTCCACGGCTCCGACGGGCTCGACGAGATCACGACCTCCGGTCCGACCAGCGTCGCGGCGCTCGAAGACGGCAAAATCCGCACTTTCGAGATCGCGCCGGAGGACGTCGGTCTCGCCCGCGTAACAGCGGAGCAGCTGCGCGGCGGCGACGCGGCGGCCAATGCGCAAGCCGTCGAGGACGTGCTCGAAGGCAAGCCGAGCCCGTTCCGCGACGTGGCGCTGTTCAACGCCGCGGCGGCGTTGGTCGTCGCCGGCAAGGCCAAGGATTTGCAGGCCGGCTTTCACCTGGCGACCAAATCGCTGGAGTCCGGCGAAGCCGAAGGCCGGCTCGATCGGCTGATCGTGGTGTCGAACGATGGCTGACATCCTCGCCAGGATCGCGGCCTATAAACGCGAGGAAATCGCTGCGGCCAAGCGCGCGCGCCCGTTCGGCACCGTCGCCGACGAAGCCAAAGCGGCACCGCCGCCGCGCGGCTTTTTGGCGGCGATCGAGCGCCGTCGCGCCGCCGGCCAGTACGCCCTGATCGCCGAGATCAAGAAAGCAAGCCCGTCGAAGGGCTTGATCCGTGCCGATTTTAATCCGCATAAGCTCGCCAAAGCCTATGCGGCCGGCGGCGCCACCTGCCTTTCGGTGCTGACGGATGGACCCTCGTTCCAAGGCAGTCTCGATGATTTGCGCGAGGCACGAGGCGCCGCGACGCTACCGGTGCTGCGCAAGGATTTTTTCTACGACGCCTATCAGGTGGCGGAGGCCCGCGCCGCCGGCGCCGATTGCATCCTGATCATCATGGCGGCCGTTGACGATGCCTGTGCAGCCGAACTCGAAGCGGCGGCCCTGGCGTTCGGCATCGACGCACTCGTCGAGGTTCACGATCGCGACGAGCTGACCCGGGCGCTGCGGCTGAAATCGCGGCTGATCGGTATCAACAATCGCAACCTGAAAACCTTCGAGACCACATTGACGACGTGCGAGCGGCTGGCGCCGCTGGTGCCGCGCGATCGAATCAGTGTCGGCGAGAGCGGCATTTTCTCGCAGCAGGATTTGAGCCGGCTTGCCACGGCCGGCATCGCGACCTTTCTGGTCGGCGAAAGCTTGATGCGGCAGGACGATGTGGCCGCCGCGACGCGCGCTTTGCTGGCGCCGAGCACGGCGCTCGCGCATGCAAGATAGTGCCGTGGCCCGGCGTGCCGCCAAGAAGGACAAAAAACTGAGCCATCTGGGCGCAGCTGGCGACGCCCGCATGGTGGACGTCTCGGCCAAGCCCGCCACCGAGCGCGTTGCGATCGCCGAAGGCCACGTGCGTATGGAGCCGCAGACGCTTAAGCTCGTACAAAGCGGTAACGCCAAGAAGGGCGATGTGCTAGGCGCCGCCCGCATCGCCGGCATCATGGCGGCGAAGCGGACCCACGAATTGATTCCGCTCTGTCATCCGCTGGCGCTGACCAGGGTCAAGGTCGACGTCGTGCCCGATGCCAAGCTGCCGGGTATCGCGGTGCGCGCGGAGGTCAGAGTGCTGGGCCAAACCGGCGTCGAGATGGAAGCTTTGACGGCAGTTTCGGTCGCCTGCCTCACCATCTACGACATGGTCAAGGCGGTCGAGCGCGGCATGCGCATCGAGGGCATCCGGCTCGTCGAAAAGCGCGGCGGCAAAAGCGGCCATTTCCGCGCGAAGGAGTCGTAAGCGGTGGCATTGCTTTCGGTTGCCGAGGCACTCGAACGCGCGTTGGCGGGAGCGAAGCCGCTGCCGGCCGACGAAGTGCCGCTCGATGAAGCCGACGGCCGCGTGCTGGCCTTCGATCTCAAAGCACGCCGCACCCAGCCGCCGGCGGACATGTCGGCCATGGACGGCTATGCGGTGCGCGCAGCCGACGTCGCCGGCGCGCCGGTGCGATTGAAAATCATCGGCGAGGTCGCCGCCGGGCGGCCGTTCAAGGCCGTGGTGGGCGCGGGCGAGGCGGCGCGCATCTTTACCGGCGGCGTCGTGCCGTCGGGCGCCGATGCCATCGTTGTTCAGGAAGTCACCAAAAAACTCGAGGGCGGTTTCGTCGAGGTTGAGAAACCGAGCAGCAAGGGTCGCCATATCCGCGAGCAGGGACTCGATTTTCGTGCCGGCGAGGTGTTGCTCGCCAAAGGTCATCGCCTCACGGCGCGCGACCTGCAACTCGCCGCCGGCATGAACCACCCGCTCGTTCCGGTGCATCGCCGGCCGAAACTCGCGATGTTCGCAACCGGCGACGAGCTGGTGGCGCCCGGCATGGAGCCGGGACCGGGGCAGATCGTCTACTCCAACGGCTTTGCGTTGGCCGCGCTCGCTCGCGCCGAAGGCGCCGAGGTGATCGATCTCGGCGTGGTCGGCGACAAGCTCGACGAGACGGTCGCCACGGTGCGCGAGGCGCGCGCCCTCGACGCCGACATTCTGCTCACCACCGGCGGCGCCTCGGTCGGCGAATACGATCTGGTCCAGGCCGCGTTCGCCAAGGAAGGCATGGCACTGTCGTTCTGGAAAGTGGCGATGCGGCCGGGCCGCCCGCTGATGCATGGCCGGCTCGGCGCCATGGCGGTGCTCGGGCTGCCGGGCAATCCGGTGTCGTCGTATGTGTGCGCGTTTCTGTTCCTGGTGCCGCTCATCCGCCTGCTGTGCGGCCGCCAGGACCTTACGAGGCCGACCGAGAGCGCACGGCTCGGCCGCGATCTGCCGGAAAATGACGAGCGTGCCGATTATTTGCGCTCAGCGTTGCGCGACGAAGCCGACGGCCCCGTCGCGACCCCCTTCCCTGTTCAGGACAGCTCGATGATGACGCCGCTCGCCAAAGCCGATTGCCTTGTCATCCGCGAGCCATACGCGCCGGCGACCAAAGCCGGCGAGCAATGTTCGATCATGCGGCTGCCGCGCTGAGCGCCGCTCGATGCAAAAGCCCGGAGCGTTTGCCCCAGGCTTTCGAGAATGTGCGGCCGACGCGGATCAATAGCGCGTCGCGATCGGGCCGCCGAAATTGAAACGCCAGACCAGGCCGCTGGTAACCGTTTGCACGTACGGCGTTATGTGCTCGACATTGCCGTTCGGCGCGCCCGTTGCGACCAGGAATTCCGCGTCGTCGGTTTTGCTGTAGCTCGCGAACCGATACTCGCTGCGCCAGAACAGTCCGTTGATCGGAACGATGCCGGAGAGCGCATATTCGGCCCCGCCGCCGAGAAACCAACCGCCCGGCGAGTAGCTGGGCCAACCAAAACCTGACAGCGCGCCGGTTGCGGTCCTGATTTCCGGCGAATTGGTGAAGCGCGTCGCGGTCCAGCCGCCGTCGGCGTACGTCATAAGCGTCGGACTGACCAGATAACCGATGCGGCCACCCACATACCCGGCATCGGTTTCCTTGGTGTTGAACGTAACGGGCCCTTGCAGAATCCCATTGGCGATATTGCGCAACTCAGGCGTGTTGCTGCCGGTCAGGCTCATGAAATCATAATCGCCGAAAACGCCGACGACAACGCGATTGTTGAGCAGCGGAGTCAGATAGTCGCAGCCGCCGCCGACCCTGCCCGACCAGCCCCGTCCGCCATCGGTGGTGGCCACGTTCGCAAAACCAGGCCCGCTCGTGGAGTGATCCTGATTAAACACGCCGTAGCCTCCGCCGCCGTCGACATAGCAGCCGGTCCAGCTCACCGCCGGAGGCGGCAGCGCTGGCGGAGCCTTGTACGCCAGCGCAGAAGCACCGTCCGCAGCCGCGATGATCGGACCATTGAAGTTGAAGCGCCACACCAGCGACGATGTAATGGTCTGAACGTACGGCGTTATGTGTTCCACGTCGTTGCCGGGCGTGCCGGCGGCGCTGATTATTCTAATGTCGCTGCTGTCATATTGGGCAAATCGATACTCGGTGCGCCAGAACAGGCCGTGGATCGGCAGCCAATCGAAGTTGAGCGCGTATTCGTAACCGCCGCCGAGGAACCAACCCTGCGGCGAGTAGTTCGGCCAAGACGTACCCGTCGCCGCGCCTGATGCAGCAATAATGACCGGTGAATTCGAGAAGTGCGTCGCGGCCCAGCCGCCGTCGACATACGTCAACAATGTCGGATTGACCAGATAACCGATGCGGCCGCCGACATAGGCGGCGTCGGTTTCTTTGGTGTAGAAGGTCGAGGGCAAAAGTGTGGCCGCATTGATCACCTCGGGCGTGTTGCTGCCCTTCAGACTCATGAAATCGTAATCGCCGAAGACGCCGACCACGAGGCGATTGTCGAACAACGGAGTTTGATAATCGCAGCCGCCGCCGAACCTACCGAGCCAACCCCGTCCCGCATCGGTGATCGTCACGCTCGTGGGGGGAAGAGGAAAGGTCGTAGAGTGATCCTGATTCCACAGGCCATAGCCGGCGCCGCCGTCGATGTAGCAGCCAGTCCAGCTCACGACCGGCGCTGGCGGCGGCGGAGCTTTATATACCGGCGCAGGTGTTGCGAGATCCGCTGCGAACGCTGAACCTGTGGTCAGAATCAAGCCAGCCAGCGAAGCCAACAAAAGCTTCTTCATGGCGTGCCTCCTAGTGCGTGTACCGGCGCCTCAGTGCGATTTTAGCGCATAAGGGCATCGGGGGACTGTCTCTCGGCGGCAACACCCGAAAAGATTCGCCGACCGTGCACCTCTAACGATCACATGACGGTGCCGCTAGCCGCCCGCGGAAGCCGGTGATCAATGTCCGATCATGAGGCTGCCGCGCTGAGCGAGTCGCTCAATGCAAAAGCCCGGGGCGTTTCGCCCAGGGCTTTTCATTCGCGTGTGTGCGGCCGACGCCGATCAGTATCTGGTCGCCAGAGGGCCGCCGAAGTTGAAGCGCCAAACGAGTCCGCTCGTAATCGTCTGCACGTTCTTCTGCATGTGCTCTGCTGAGCTGGTAATCGCCAGCGGCGTAATCGGAATGTCCGCGGCTTGATAGTCGGCGTAACGATATTCGTTGCGCCAGAACAATCCGTTGATCGGAATTATTCCGGAGAGCGAATATTCAGTGCCCCCGCCGATGAACCAACCGTGATAGGTGTTGGAGGTGACGGAAAAGATGGTGGGAAAAGACGGGACGGTGTCGGTCGAGAGCGCTATCGAATCAAACCGGGCTTGCGTATAGCCGCCCTCAAAGTATGTCAGCAGGTTTGGCGTGACGAGATAGCCAACCCGGCCGCCGGCCGCCCATGCGTCCCTCTCTTTCTCGGTGCCGACCAGGCCCGAAATAGAATCCTGGAACCTGCCCGTAAGGTCCATAAAGTCGTAATCGGCGAAGGCGCCGATGACCACGCGACCGTTGAACAACGGGGTCTGATAGTCGCATCCGCCGCCAAACCGGGCCAGCCAACCCTCGCCTCCGGTATTGACGCTCGGTGTGATCTGGACCAAGCCCGGATTCGTTTCGCCGTAGTGGCTCTGATTCCAGAGGCCGTAGCCGCCGCTGCCATCGATGTAGCAGCCGGTCCAGCTTATGGCAGGCGGTGGCGGTGGCGCAGCCTTGTAGACCGGCGGCGGCGTATAGAGGTCCGCGGCAAGCGCCGAACCGGTGGTGAGAATCAAGCCCGCCAACGACGACGACAGCAAAAGCTTCTTCATGGCATCCCCCGGGGTTATGAAAACTGTGCGAGCTTCTAACGCACAAGGGTGACGAATCGCTGTCTCCCGACGGCAACACGGGGAAACATTCGAGCATCGCGGCGTAGTTGCAGTCCAATGCTTAACAAAAGCCGAATCAAAGGCTTGTCGAACGGATGTTGAGCCTTGCAAGTTCCGTTTGGGCGCCCGATCGCAACTCCTAAAAGTTCCTTTGGGCGCTCCGGCCGTTTCTTCACTTCAAATTAAATGCTTGCGGAACACATATGGAACGGATAGTGTCCGTTCATGATTTGTTTCGACTCGGTCAGGTCGCAGCGTCCCCGGGTCCAGAAGAGGAAGCGCCGATGCTCACGCGCAAGCAAGCCGAGTTGTTGCGGTTCATCCACGAGCGTCTGAAGGAAGCGGGCGTGCCGCCGTCGTTCGACGAGATGAAGGATGCGCTCGACCTGCGCTCCAAATCCGGCATCCACCGGCTGATCACCGCACTCGAAGAGCGCGGCTTCATCCGCCGGCTGCCCAACCGGGCGCGCGCCATCGAGGTGATCAAGCTGCCCGAATCGGTGGCACACGGCGTGGGCTCGGGCCGCTCGCGCGGCTTTACGCCGAGCGTCATCGAGGGCCATTTGGGCCGGGTGCGCAGCGCTTCCGACGACGAGGGCGGCCGGCCGGTCGCCGTGCCGGTGATGGGCCGCATCGCCGCCGGCACGCCGATCGAGGCGATCCAGACCCGCAGCCACACCATCAACATGCCGCCGGATCTGCTCTCTACCGGCGAGCACTTTGCCCTCGAAGTGCGCGGTGATTCGATGATCGAGGCCGGCATTCTGGACGGCGACATCGCACTATTGAAGCGCACCGAGGCCGCCGACACCGGCGACATCGTCGTCGCGCTGATCGACGACGAAGAGGCGACGCTCAAGCGCTTCCGCCGCCGCGGCGCCTCGATCGCGCTCGAGCCGGCCAACACCGCCTACGAGGTGCGCATCCTGCCGCCCAACCGCGTACGCATTCAGGGCAAGCTCGTGGGATTGTTTCGGCGATATTGATGACCATCCTTTCCCGCTTCGCGGGCGATGAAAACGAATCACTGATCCGCTTCGACATCCTCCGGCCGCGGCGTGGCGTCAGCTGGTGCCGCGACGTTGCCGATCGACGCGCGCGGCGCAGGTGGTGCCGGTGCCCAGGGGCGGTCGAAATATGACGGCCGCACCGAATCCATGACATAGCCGTTGGCGGTTTGGCGCACAGCGAGCGCGCCGCGGTTGCGCCAGTCGTTGCGCCCAATCACCATGGCGGCGCAGTTGGGCGGCGGATCGCCAAAGGCGACGATGATTTTGGCCCGCGCGCAATCCTCCTCGAACGCGGCCGGCGCCAGCGCGTAACTGACTAGCGCACCGTCGGCGAGCTTGCCGATGCAGCCGGCCGGATCGCAGGCGATGCCGGCGCCGAGCGAGCCGTCGCGAACGTCGCGGCCGTCGGCATCGGCGGCGAGCCACTCGCGGATCGCGAACGTGTCGCTGCCGGTCCGATGAAACGACAGTTTGCCGTCGACACCGCGCATTGCGACGGCGCGGCCGTCCGACGCAACGAGAATGTCCGGACGCGGCGTGCGCGCGGCTGTGACCACTGCGATGGCGATGAACGCCGCGCCGCTCCAGCGTAGCGGCGTCTTGAACAGCGCCATGACGAGCAGGCCCGCGGTCGCCAGCAAAAGCGGCCCGGTGCCGAACAGCGCGACGCGGCCGTAAGCGCCGGGCAGGCTCGCCACCCACAACGCGACCCAATCCATCCATTCGATGCCGTAGCCCATCTGCCGCCAGCATTCGGCATCGAAGCCGAACGGCATCGCCACCACGCCCAAAATGCCCATCGGCATGACCCAGGCGGAGACGACTGGCATGGCGAGGAGATTGGCGATAACGCCGTATGGCGACAGCCGGTGAAAATGAAAGGCGGCGTACGGCATGGTAGCGCAGCCGGCGAGCAGCGAAGCGATCGTCAGCGCGATCATCTCATTGACGCCCCACAGCGCCGCCCGGGCGCCGAGCGAGGAATCGGCGCCGGCCTTGATGCGCAGCGCGCCGCGCTCATAGCCGGCGATCAGCGCCAAGGTCGCCGCAAACGACATCTGAAAGCTCGGATGCACCACCGCTTGCGGCGCAAAGAACAGCACGAGGAGCGCCGCGATGGTGACGGTACGCATGGTCAGCGTCGGCCGATCGAGCATCACCCCGATCAGCACCACGGCGATCATGATGAACGAGCGCTGCGTCGCCACCTGGTTGCCGGACAGCACGAGATAAAAGGCGGTGACGATGAGCGCCGCAAACGCCGCCCATTTCTTGATCGGCGCACGGTCGCGCAGGCCCGGGATCAGCGCCAGCAAGGCGCGGAAGATGAAAAAGATCACGCCGGCGACCACCGCCATGTGGTAGCCGGAGATCGAGAGCACGTGGCCGATGCCGGACACGAACATGGTGTCGTAGAGGTGGGGGTCAATGGCGTCGCGCCGGCCGTTGATCAGCATCGCCGCGATGGCGCCCTCGTCGCCGGGAAGGACAGCGCGAATGCGGGCGTCGATTGCGTCGCGCAGGCCCTGCACGAGCGCGTCGGCGCGTTGCAGCACGGCTGGCGCGGCGGGCGGCGCCAGCACATTGATGGCGCCGCGCACAAAGCCCGAGGCGCCGATTTCCTGAAAATAGAGATCGCGGGCAAAATCGTAGCTGCCGGGCTCGAGCGGCTGCAGCGGCGGATCGAGCGTGGCTTTGACCTCGACGAACGAGCCCGGAGCCGGCGCCATGCCGCGCTTGACCGACAGCCGTACGCGCTGCGGCTTGACGTCGAGGCGGGCGCCATCAATGCGGTCGACGCGCAGCACGAAGCGATCGGTGTGCTGGCTCTCCTCGCGCAACTCGACAAAGCCGGCGACGGTCACACCGGAGGCCGGGAAGCGCAAAACCGGATGCGCGATGCGTACGGTATGGATGGTGGCGAGGGCAAAGCCGGCGGCGATGGCGAACAGGCCGAGCGCCACAACGAAAGCGGCGGTGTAGCGCCGCAACAGCACCGCCCCGGCAGCGAAGGCCGTGGCGAGAATCGTCGGCGCCCACCACACCGGCTCGCGATCGGCCGTGAAGTAGAGCACGATGCCGAAGCCGAAACCGACGGCAAGCCAGGGCAACAGCCGCCCTGCCGCGATTTCCGCGGCGGCCCATTTGTGGATTTGCGCGCCGATCAGAAAGCCGCTGTGCGGCCACAGCGCGCCAGCAAGAGGGCGCGTGCCGCCGACCGGCCAGGTCCGGGCCCGGCTCGGCGCCCGCGCTTGCGGATTGCTCTCGTGTATCACTTGCGCGCCCCCGCTTTCGCGCGCTTAACGCGAGGCGAAGCCTACACAAGTAAAGCGGAAGAGGGAGCCGGTACGAAAGCGGAACGGGGAAAAGTCAGGTGCCGGCGATTTTCGCCCAGCTGTCGCGCAGGCCGACGGTGCGATTGAACACCGGGCGCTCGGGCGTTGCATCGGGGTCCGGGCAGAAATAGCCTTGGCGCTCGAACTGCACCGCCTCGGCGGAATTGCTCCCAGCGAGGGCCGGCTCGATCCGCGCGTCGGCGATCACTTCCAACGAATTCGGGTTGAGATCGGCGGCAAAATTGCCGGCGTTCGGTTCGGGACGCGTGAACAGCGGATTGTAGAGCCGGACTTCGGCGGCGCGGGAATCCTGCGCCGAAACCCAGTGCAAGGTTGCCTTGACCTTGCGGCCATCCGGCGCGTTGCCGCCTTTGGTCGCCGGATCGTAAGTGCAGCGCAGCTCGACCACCTCGCCGGCTTCGTTCTTTTTCACCTCGCGGCAGGTGATGAAATACGCATAGCGCAACCGCACCTCGGCGCCAGGCGACAGCCGGAAAAATTTCTTCGGCGGATTTTCCATGAAGTCGTCGCGTTCGATATAGAGCTCGCGACCAAAGCGCAGGCGCCGGGTGCCGGCGGCCGGATCGTCCGGATGATTGAGCGCCTCTAGCTCCTCGCTCTGCCCTTCCGGATAATTGTCGATCACCACTTTGAGCGGCCGCAGCACGGCCATGCGACGCGCGGCTGTCTTGTTGAGATGCTCGCGGATCGAGAACTCGAGCATTGCCATGTCGACGACGCTGTTGGCTTTGGCGACGCCGACGCGCTTGACGAAATCGCGGATCGCGGCGGGCGGCACGCCGCGGCGGCGCAGCCCGGCAAGCGTTGGCATGCGCGGATCGTCCCAGCCGGCGACGTGGCCGCCGCGCACCAGTTCGGTCAAAACGCGCTTCGACAGGATCGTGTAGGTCAGATTGAGCCGCGCGAACTCGTACTGATGCGGCCGCGACGGCACCGGCAAATTGTCCAACAGCCAGTCGTACAGCGGCCGATGATCCTCGAACTCGAGGGTGCACAGCGAGTGCGTGATGCCCTCGATGGCATCGGACTGGCCGTGGGCGAAATCGTAGCTCGGATAGATGCACCAGCTTTCGCCGGTGCGCGGATGCGCCGCGTGCAGGATGCGATAGAGCACCGGGTCGCGCAGATTGATGTTGCCCGAACCCATGTCGATCTTGGCGCGCAGCACGCGGGCGCCGTTCGGGAATTCGCCGGCGCGCATGCGACGAAACAGGTCGAGATTCTCTTCAACACTGCGCCCGCGATACGGGCTCTCGATACCCGCTTCGGTGAGCGTGCCCCGCGTCGCCCGCATCTCCTCCTGCGACTGGTCGTCGACGTAGGCCTTGCCGGCGCGGATCAAATCCTCGGCCCAGGCGTAGAGCTGCTCGAAATAATCGGAGGCATGATACAGATGCGAGCCCCAATCGAAGCCGAGCCAGTGCACGTCGCGCTCGATGGCGTCGATATATTCCTGCGCTTCCTTGGTCGGATTGGTGTCGTCGTAACGCAAGTTGCAATGGCCGCCGAACTCTTCGGCGATGCCGAAGCTGAGGCAGATCGCCTTGGCGTGGCCGATATGCAGGTAGCCGTTGGGCTCCGGCGGAAAGCGCGTGACCACGCTGTTGTGCCGGCCGGACGCCAAATCGGCGCGTACGATGTCGCGGATAAAATCCTGCCCGGCTTCGCGGGCTGTTGGTTCGACGAGCGCCATGACGTGATCGGTTCCGTGTCCGGCGGGGCCGCGTAGCCGAGGGGCGTTAACCGCAGTCCAACCTTTGCCGTGCCACCCGATTGAACAAGTTGGGGTGCGGGGTCAAGTCTGCCACGTGCTCATTCATTTCGCGCCGATCTGTGCTACACGGACGCGCCGCGGAAAGAAAAGAGCTGCATGACCGTCGTTACCCGTTTCGCCCCCTCCCCCACCGGCTTTTTGCATATCGGCGGCGCGCGCACGGCTTTGTTCAACTGGCTTTATGCCCGCGGCCGCGGCGGCAAGATGCTGCTACGCATCGAGGACACCGACCGCGAGCGCTCCACGGCGGCCGCGATCGACGCCATCCTCGACGGGCTCACCTGGCTCGGCATTCGGTGGGATGGCGAGGCGGTGTTTCAATTCGCCCGCGCGGCGCGCCATCGCGAGGTGGCCGAGCAAATGCTGGCCTCCGGCCACGCTTACCGCTGCTACGCCAGCCCCGAGGAGCTGGCGCAGATGCGCGAGGCGGCGCGCCGCGAGGGCCGCGCCAAGTTTTACGACGGCCGCTGGCGCGACCGCGATCCGGGCGAGGCGCCGCCAGGCGTCAAGCCCGCGATCAGGCTCAAGGCGCCGCTCACCGGCGAGACCGTGATCGAGGATCAGGTCCAGGGCCGCGTCGTTTGGCAGAACGAAAATCTCGACGATCTCGTGCTGCTGCGCTCCGACGGCACGCCGACCTACATGCTCGCCGTCGTGGTCGACGATCACGATATGGGCGTCACCCACATCATCCGCGGCGATGATCATTTGACCAACGCCGCGCGGCAGAAGCAGATCTACGACGCGCTCGGCTGGCCGGTGCCGGCGATGGCGCACATCCCGCTGATCCACGGTCCCGATGGCGCCAAACTCTCCAAGCGGCACGGCGCGCTCGGCGTCGACGCTTATCGCGCCATGGGCTACTTGCCGGCGGCGTTGCGCAATTATCTGGTGCGGCTCGGCTGGAGCCACGGCGACCAGGAAATTTTCTCGACCGACGAAATGATCGCGGCGTTCGACCTGCCGCAGATCGGCCGCTCGCCGGCGCGGTTCGACTTCGCCAAGCTCGAAAGCCTCAACGGCCATTACATCCGGCAGAGCGCAGACGGTGACCTGCTCGCCGCCATTGAAGCGCTGCTGCCGCATATCGCCGATGGCGCCGCGCTTTCGGCAAAGCTGACGCCGCAGCTGCGCCAACAATGGCTTGCCGCCATGCCGAGCCTGAAGGAGCGCGCCAAGACCTTGCTCGATCTCATTGACGGCGCTCATTTTCTCTTTGCAGCGCGCCCCATTCCGCTCGACGACAAGGCCAAGGCGCTGCTCAGCCCGGACGCCAAAGCGCTGCTGCGCGAGCTTGCGGAACGGTTTCTACTACTAAAGCGCTGGACGGCCGAGACGACCGAACGCGAGGTGCGAATTTTCGCCGAAGACAAAGGCGTCAAGTTGGGGGCGATAGCCCAACCGTTGCGCGCCACGCTCACCGGCCGCACCACCTCACCCGGCATTTTCGAGGTGCTGCAGCTGTTGGGTAAATCCGAAAGTCTGGCGAGGATTGAAGATCAAGTCGGAGTGATCACACGGCGATTTCCAGCGACGGATAGGTTTGTTCGGCAAATCAGCCCTAGACCCCGCCAAGAAGATGCGGACGAGGTTCGCACAATTTCGAGTTTTGCCGACTGTCCAAACATTGTGCTCCTTGGCGATCCGGGTGCAGGCAAGTCGCATACCTTCCGCCTGTTGGCGCAAGCGACCCAGGGTAGGGTTATTAGCGCCCGTGCGTTTTTGGTGACGCCGGCCATGCAGATGGAGGGCCAACTATTTGTTGATGGGCTGGATGAACGGCGCGCTGGTCGCGGCGATCGGGACACGATCGACGCTCTTGTAGAAAGGCTGTTCACGGTCGCTCCCCAAAAAGTTCGCATTTCGTGCCGAGCAGCCGATTGGCTGGGAGAGAGTGATCTTGCGGCACTTCAGCCTTATTTTGAAGCAAATGGCGGCGAACCGGTCGTCCTGTTGCTCGAGCGTTTGTCGTCGCGCGAACAGCGAATGGTTCTCGTCCAGCACGGTTTATCTCACGGCGAAGCAATCGATTTCATCACAGAGGCACAATCCCGTGGGCTTGGTGACTTTCTCGAAAATCCGCAAAATTTGCTCATGCTTTTGCAGGTCGTCGGTAATGGGCAATGGCCAAAAACTCGCCGCGATTTGTTCGAGATGGCGACCACTCTCTTGTTACAAGAGTTCAATACGGAACATGCACATGCGGGTGGAGGGGTTTATTCGGTCGCGGAGCTGAGGTCCGTTGTCGGCGGATTGCTCGCTGCCAGACTCATCAGCGATATCGAAGCCATTAGCCTTTCTGACCAGGAGGGAACGAATGATATTCCGAGTTATCGGAGCTTCGATATTGTTGATCGGACAGAGCTCCGGGCGGCCCTTGGTCGCCGGGTGTTTGGAGCGGGTCCTGTCAGTGAAACGGTCGACTACACACATCGCACAACGGCCGAATATCTCGGTGCCTTATGGTTGGCCGACCAGATTCGTGGCGGGCTTCCCTTCGGCAGAGTGCAGGCACTCATCGGCATCGATGGACATCCTGCGCCCGAATTGCGCGGCCTCCACGCATGGCTCGCCGTGCATTTGCCGGAATACGCCGACCGGCTCATCGACGCGGACCCTTACGGCGTCCTTACGTATGGTGACGCTGCCTCCCTGACACGCTCATCTTGCGCGCAGCTGGTTCGAGCCCTCGGGGAGTTATCGGAAGCCGATCCATGGTTTCGATCGGGCAACTGGCAAGCAGCGTCCATCGGCGGCCTCTCGCGCAGGGACATGACGCAAGAATTTCAAGCCGTTCTGCGTTCCCAGACATCCGGCTTTGCCGTGCGCTCCATCGTTGTCGAAGCTTTGGCGACGGGTACTCCCCAGCCGGCGATGAAAGATGACCTAGCCGCAGTTCTTGTCAGAAACCAGTCCACGTTTGCGGAGCGCCTGTTCGCCTTAAGAGCGTTGATGCGGTTAGGAGTCGAAGGTGAAACAGCAATTGGGAGTGCGTACGGAGCGCTCGGCCGTGATGACTCGGCCATCCGGCTTCGCGCCGAGATTATCGGGACGCTCTATGGCAGGACATTCGGGCCAGCGGAAATTATCCAACTCCTCAACGACACCTGGAGCGGAGACGGCCGGACGACGAGCCATGTGCTGTACACGCTCGCAGAGAAAATCCCGCTCGCTGATCTACCCGCGGTGCTCGATGGCGTTCCGCCCGTCGCCTCCCATGAACACGTCCGGCGCCGCAGCGCCTGGGACGTTGCTGCGTTCTACGAACGCATTCTGACGCGCGCATGGGACTCCGATTTTCCCTTCGACCCGGATCATGCCTTAAAGTGGCTTGAGGTGCGTCGCTCAATGCGCGGTGCATACACCGGTGGTCACGGCGAGGGGCTTCGGGCTGCGATACGCGCGCGGCCCGAGCGACTTCAAGCACTCGCCGACCGTTTCCTTCTCAGCTTTGTTGTGGACGACTATAGCTGGCTTCGGCTGACCCGATTTCGGGAAGCAACATTCTTCGAAATTTCGGCAGACGATCTGCTTGACTACGTAGTTCGTCACATGCGGAATTCGCCGCGAGGTAGCGCGAAAGAAGTCTTCCTGTATGAAGCGGCATTAAGCCTATGTTATCAAGCGACAGAGACAAAAGGACACGTGACATTTGATCAATTGTACTATCTGGCGGATACGCGGCCGGACCTAGCGCAAATACGCGCGCGCGGAACTCAGTGCGGCCTCCCGCCAGGATACTTTGTGCATCGCACCGGAGACGCCGAGCACGAGGACGATCATGCAAAACTAGATGAATTGCGAGCTGCCTTTACCGCCGAGATCGGGGGCATTCGTGCTGGTGAAAATCTCGGCCGCTTGGGTTGGGCGGCCATGATTTATTTCGCCGTGTTTAACGACGTGGACGAAGCGGCTGCGCCTCATGAGCGGTTGATAGCCTTTCTTGGGCGCGACAATGCGCAGGCTACGCTTAAGGGGTTTCAAGCAATCCTTGAACGCAAGGACCTGCCATCGTTTAACGACGTTCTTACCCTTGCTGGTGAGCACAAGCGTTACAACTGGTGGTTTGCAATCCTCGCAGGAATGGACGAGACGTGGAGCACCAACTCGAACCTGGATGATTTCTCGGATGATCTTCTGCGGGCAATGCTCGTCTTCGACTTAACCGATCCCATCCCGACGAGGTCCCATAACCACTTAGGCTCGTTGGTTCATCCATGGAAGCAAGAACTCCTTCGGCTGCGACCCGATCTTGTGCGCGAAGCCTACGGTGCGGTTGCCCGGCTGAAACTGAAGGCGGGCGAACCCTACATTGCTGGACTTCACGAACTGCTGCATGAGCAAACCCTTGAGCTTTTCCGCACTGAAGTCGCGATCGAACTCCTGGGCGACTTTCCCAATGCGCCCATTGACCGGCTTCGAGATTTACTGGATGCCGCCCTGAAGGATCGATCGGCACATGGTGATTTGCTCTCGCTGGCTCATCATGCGTTAACTGAGCCGCTCGCGGTTGATGAAGCGCAGCGGGACGTATGGTTGGCTGTGGCTTTCGTACTCTCGCCTGTTGAGTATGAAAATGCGGTCGAAGCGCGGCTCAAAGTCAAGCCGGAATTGATATTCGAACTCCGCTCGCGCACCGGGTTCTCGCGCGAGGCAGACGGATTTCGGGCGGGACTACCGCTTCCACAACTCGAGTTCCTTGCTCGTCTTACAGGGATCAATTTTCCGTTGGCAGGTTATCCGCCGAACGGCTGGTCGGGCGACACTAATCCATGGGATGCAAGTGACTATTTTCGTGCGCTTGCAGACGTTATCTCGGCCAATCCATCGGCGGCTGCGACAGCGGCGCTGGAGCGCTTGGCTCGGGACCCAGCACTTGCGTCGTACCGGCAACATTTGCTTCATGATCTTGCCGCGCAGCAACAGCGCCGACGTGATGCCGAATATGATCGCCCCAATTGGGCCAAGACCGTCAAGGCGCTTGGAAACGGTCCCCCGGCCACCGTAGCCGACCTCCATGCCTTATTGATTTCGCATCTGAGGGATGAAGCGCAGCGCATCGCGCGGGCGAATACCGACAATTACAAAGCCTTCTGGAACGTCGATTCGCATGGAAAACCCACGACTCCAAGACCCGAGGAAGTCTGCCGAGACACGCTAGCGGATCGGCTGAGGATGCGCCTTGCGCCGCTGGGAATTTCTGTCGAACCCGAGGGTCACATGGTGGGCGATCGCCGCGCTGACATCTCGGTCGCGATGCCGGGGCGGAAAATCCTGTGCGAGCTAAAGCGAGACTACCATCCAGACGTCTGGACGGCAGCCCTAAACCAACTTGAACGCTTTTACACGCATGATCCAGAGGCTCAGGGGTTCGGTGTCTATGTTGTGTTTTGGTTTGGCAAAAAACGGCCCGCCCTAATCCCGGTTCCCCCTGGTGGACAGCTCCGACCGACCTCCGGGGAAGAAATGGAAACGGCTCTCCGGGCTGCACTACCGACAGAATTCCAACAGCGCGTCACTACAGTTGTGATTGATGTGTCGGGTCCGGTTAGTTGAGATTCCGCGCGTTGCAGCTTTCTTCCGTATTACCGGGTCCAGAAGGCCTGACGCCCTCGCAATCCCCCGTTTCGCCCATATCTTGCAGTGCACACGGGCTTGGGCTACCCAGTGGAACCGGGCCTATAGGCCGCTTTGCCGCCGCGGCCTGACCCAAGAATTTCGGCTGCACCGCATCGAGGATGACCAGCATGGACGCTAAATCCGGCGCCAACATCAAGACAGCCAAGCTGACGGTCGGCGACCAGAGCTGGTCGTTTCCGGTCTACGAGGGCACCATCGGCCCGGAGGTAATCGACGTCAGCAAGCTGTACGCCGAAACCGGCCGGTTCACTTACGATCCCGGCTTTACCTCGACCGGCGCCTGCGAATCCAAGATCACCTATATCGACGGCGACGAAGGCGTCCTGCTTTATCGCGGCTATCCGATCGAAGATTTGGCCGAGCACGGCGATTTTCTCGAGACCTGCTATCTCCTGCTCTACGGCGAATTGCCCAATGCGGCCCAGAAGGCCGATTTCGTCGACCGCGTGATCCATCACACGATGATCCACGAGCAGATGAGCCGCTTCTTCCAGGGTTTTAGGCGCGACGCCCACCCGATGGCGGTGATGGTCGGCTGCGTCGGCGCGCTGTCGGCGTTCTATCACGACTCCACCGACATCACCGATCCGATGCAGCGGATGATCGCCTCGATCCGCATGATCGCCAAAATGCCGACGATCGCGGCGATGACCTACAAATATTCGATCGGCCAGCCGTTCATGTATCCGAAGAACGATCTCGATTACGCCTCGAACTTTTTGCGCATGTGCTTTGCGGTGCCGTGCGAGGAGTATAAGCCGAACCCAGTGCTGGCCCGCGCCATGGACCGCATCTTTATCCTGCATGCCGATCACGAGCAGAACGCGTCGACCTCGACGGTGCGGCTCGCCGGCTCGACCGGCGCCAATCCGTTTGCCTGCATCGCTGCCGGCATCGCCTGCCTGTGGGGGCCGGCCCATGGCGGCGCCAATGAGGCGGCGCTGAAAATGCTGGGCGAGATCGGCTCGGTCGACCGCATTCCCGAATACATCAAGCGCTCCAAGGACCCGAACGATTCGTTCCGCCTGATGGGCTTCGGGCACCGCGTCTACAAGCACTACGATCCGCGCGCGAAAATCATGCAGAAGACCTGCCACGAGGTGCTGCACGAGCTCGGCCGCAATGACCCGCTGCTCGACATCGCCATGGAGCTCGAGCGCATCGCGCTGCACGACGATTATTTCATTGAGAAGAGGCTTTATCCGAACGTCGATTTCTATTCCGGCATCACGCTGCGCGCGATGGGCTTCCCGACCGCGATGTTCACCGTGCTGTTCGCGCTCGCGCGCACCGTCGGCTGGATCGCGCAGTGGAAGGAGATGATCGAGGATCCGCACCAGAAACTCGGCCGGCCGCGCCAACTCTATACCGGTTCGACGCGACGCGATTATCAGCCGATGTCGCGGCGGCGCTGATTTGGGCGAATGGCGCATGGCGAATAACGAACGGTGATCTCCCCCACTCGCTATTCGCCATTTCGCTATTCGCGCTGTCCGTCATACGCCCAGGTCAAATAGATTCCGCCCCACGTAAAACCGCCGCCGAATGCGGCCATGAGCAGGCGGTCGCCGGCTTTCAGTCTCGGCTCGTAATCCCACAGACACAGCGGGATGGTGGCGGCGGTGGTGTTGCCGTATTTGTGAATCGTCACCATGACGCGGTCGGCCGGCAGCTTCATGCGCTCGGCAGTGGCCTCGATGATGCGCTTGTTGGCTTGGTGCGGCACCAGCCAGTCGATATCCTCGCTCAAAAGACGATTGCGCTTCATCAGCGCCATGGCGACCTCGGCCATGCGGGCGATGGCGAATTTGTAGACCGAGGCGCCCTCCTGATGCACGTAGTGCAGCCGCTTGGCCACGGTCTCGGCGGTCGGCGGCATACGGCTGCCGCCGGCCTTTTGGTGCAGATGCGGCATGCCCGAGCCATCCGAGCAGAGCAGCGCGTCGATGATGCCGTAGCGCCGGCTCGGCTCGACCAGCACCGCGCCGGCGCCGTCGCCGAACAGCACGCAGGTTGCGCGATCGGTGTAATCGATGATCGCCGACATCTTGTCGGCGCCGACCACGACGATCTTGCGGTACTGCCCGCTGGCGATGAACTGCGCCGCGATGGTGAGCGCATAGACGAAGCCGGAGCAGGCCGCTTGCACGTCGAAACTGCCGACGTTGCGGATGCCGACCATGTCGCAAATCAGGTTGGCGGTCGACGGAAACACGAAGTCGGGAGTTGTCGTCGCACAAATGAGGAGATCCACCGCGCTGGCCGGGGTTGCGGTCTTCGCCAACAGGCCGCGCACCGCCTGCGCGCCCATATGCGAGGTGCCGAGCCCGGCGCCGGTCAGAATGCGGCGCTCCTTGATGCCGGTCCGCTCGAGGATCCACTGGTCGCTGGTGTCGACCATTTGCGCAAGCTTGGCGTTGCTCAGCACGTCCGGCGGCACATAGCCGTGGACGCCGGTAATCGCGGCGCGTCGCGGCTGCCGGGGCGATTTGCGGGGCGTTTTGCCGGCTTTGCTCACGCAGCGGCCTTCGCGTGCGCCCGGCCGCGCCGCGCCAAGTCGAGGACGATGGCGGCGGCTTGGCTGCTCGGCGTCATTTTGCCAGCCCCCATGATCGCATCGAGCCCGGCGAACGCTTCGATCTGCCGCCGCCGCGCCGGCGTGTCGGCGATCATTGGCGCGAGCGCGGTCGCCAGCTTTTCCGGCGTGCAGTCGTGCTGCAATAGTTCTGGGACGATTCTTTGACCGATCACAAGGTTGGCGAGAATGATGCTGAACAATTCCGGCAGCCGCGCCGCCCGCGCGACCACCCACTCGATGGCGGGTATGCGATAGGCGGCGACAGTCGGAATGCCGGCCAGCGCCAGTTCGAGGGTCACGGTGCCGGAGGCCGCCAGCGCGGCGCGCGCTTGACGAAACTGCGCCCATTTCTCGGAGGGATCGACTACGACGCGTGGCTGCACCGGCCAACTGGCGACGCCCTCGCGCACCCGTGCCAAGAGATGCGGCGTGGTCGGCAGCACGAGGTCCATTGGACCAATTCGCGCCGCGACTAGGCCCATCGCCGCGCCGAAGATCGCGAGCAGCCGGCGAATTTCGCTGGAGCGGCTCCCTGGCAGCACCAGCACGAGCGGCGGATCGGCTTGCCGCCGCTGCATCTCAGCCGTGTTCGGCCGCAGCTCCACTAAGCGTTCGATCAGCGGGTGGCCGACATAGACGCAAGGCGGCCCGCCAAGCCGCAGATGCGCGGCCGGCTCGAATGGCAGGATCGCCAATACGCAATCGACGTAACGGCGCATGGCGCGCGCCCGCCATGGCCGCCAAGCCCACACCGTGGGAGAGACATAGTCGATGATCGGAATCGAGGGCGCATGGCGCCGCACGCGGCGCGCCACGCGGTGGGTGAAATCCGGACTGTCGATGATGACGAGCGCATCGGGACGGGCAGCAATCACTGCGTCGGCGGTCTCGCGGATGCGACGCAAGATCATTGGCAGGCGGCGCGGAATGGCAGTGACGCCGATGATCGACAGTTCGTCGATCGGGAATGGGCTGGTAATGCCGGCCGCCGCCATGGCGCGTCCGCCGATGCCGGAAAGCTTTACCGTTCCGCCTTCGCGCTCGACCAGCGCGCGCGCCAAAGCCGCACCCAAAGCGTCGCCGGATTCCTCGGCCGCGATCAGCGCGATCGCGGGCGGGCGCGGCGGCCGCAGCTGCGGTGCATGCATCATCGCGTCCCGCCCCCAGCCCCGTCCGCGGCCACGCCGACGAGAAACAGTCCGGCGCGGTCGGCTGCGGCGATCATTTCCGCCGGCTCGGCGATGATCGCACTGCCGGCGGCGACCGCAATGCCGCCGAGTCCGGCCCGCGCGGCGTTGGCGACCGTTTGCGGACCGATCGCCGGCAGATCGAAGCGGCGATCCTGACCGGGCTTTGGCGCCTTGACCAGCACGCCGGTGCCGGGAGCGGTGGTGACGCGGCGCTGGCCTCGCAGCTCGACCAGACGATTGAGCATGTTGTCAGTGCCCTCGCTTGCCTCGACCGCGAGCACGTGATTGTGCGCGACCACGGCGGCCTGCCCGACGTCGAAGGGACCGAGGGCGGCGATCATTTGCAGGGCGCAAGCGATGTCGGCACGGTCACGCGCCGAGGGTTGATGGCGGCCGAGCACGCCTTCCGGCACGAGGATCTCGGGGGCAATTTCGGCGACGCTGATGATGCGAACGCCTTCTTCTTCGAGCAGGCGCGCAATCCCCGACAGCAGGCGATCATCGCCGCCGTGAAACGCGCGCACGATGCGGGGCATCAGCCGAATGGTATGCCAGTCGAGCCGGATTTTGCTGATCGGCGGCCGCAGCAGCGCGCCGATGAACAGCCCTTCGCGGCATTGTTCGGCGCGCGCCAGGCGCAGAAAACGCCCGGCCTGCCCAAGCGCAATCCAATGATGGGCGTGGCGTTCGACAACCTTCGGATCGGCCCAGCCGCGGATCGCAAACATCACCGGCCGCAGGCCGCGCCGCGCAATGGCGCCGGCCACGGCGCCCGGCAACGTGCCGCCGCCGCAGATCAACGCGATCGAATGCCCGGTCGACGGCCCGCCTCGCGACGAACTCGCGACGAGTTGCAGATCAGTCGGCATCGTCACGCTGGCCATGCGAATGCTGCTGCCGAGCGGGTTGGATCAAGGAGCGCTTGCCGCCGGCGCGAATGAACGCGATCACTTTTTCGACCAGCGGATCGGCGCCGAATTCTTTCGCGACCGCGTCGAGCCGATCGGCAAATACGCCGCCGGCCAGGAACAGCGCGCGATAGGCGCGGCGCAGCCGCTGCAGATCGGCGCGCGCTGCGCCGCGGCGCGTCAGGCCGACCACATTCAACCCCACGAGATCGGCGATCTGGCCGCCTGAGGCAAAGCCGAAAGGAATGAGGTCGCCCGAAGCGCCCGACAAACCGGCGAGCATCGCGCCTTCGCCGATCCGCACGTGTTGATGAACCGCGGCCTGGCCGCCGAGAAACACGTTGTCGCCGATTGTGACGTGACCGCCGATCACGGCGTTATTGGCGAAGTTGACGAAGTTGCCGACGTGGCAATCGTGGCCCACATGGGAGCCGACCATGAACAGGCAGCCCTCGCCGATCTGGGTGATGCCCCCGCCGTCCTCGGTCCCGGTATTCATGGTGACGCCTTCGCGCAACTCGCAGCGCGGACCGATGACGAGCCGCGTCGCGCCGCCGCGATAATGCACCGATTGCGGCGGCGTGCCGAGCGAGGCGAACGGATAGACCGCCGTGCCGGCGCCGATCGTGGTCACGCCTGCGACATGGACATGAGCGATGAGCCGCACGCCGTCGCCAATCTCGACGCGCGGGCCGATCACGCAATACGGCCCGATCTCAACGCCCTCGCCTATGCGCGCGCCGTCGGCCACGCGCGCCGTCGGATCGATCACGATCTGGCCCCGCCGAGCATCGCACCGATGACGGCTTCGGCGATCAGCGCACCGTCGACTTTGGCTTCGGCGCGGTACCACCACATGTTGCCGCGCTGTGATTTTTTCTTGATGTGATATTCGACGCGGTCACCGGGCAATGCGGGCTTGCGAAACTTCGCCTGGTCGACGGTCAACAGGTACATCGCGCGCATTTCTTCCAATTTTATGCGGCGCAACACGATGACGGCGCCGGTCTGCGCCATGCCCTCGAGCAGCAAGACGCCGGGCATGACCGGATAGTCCGGAAAATGGCCGAGAAATTGCGGCTCGTTGATGGTGACGTTTTTGATGCCGACGGCGGATTCCTCGCCGCGAATGTCGATAATGCGGTCGACCATGACGAAGGGATAGCGATGCGGCAGCAGCCGCAAAATCTCGCCGATCTCGGCGGCTTCGACCGTGTCGGTGTTCATCGCCTGTCCTCTTTCGACTTACGCCGATTTGCCACCGGCGTGGCCCGCAACGTCCGCCTTGACGCTGCTTTGCCCGGCAATCACCGCGCCGTCGCCAATTGTCACGTCTGCGGCAACGCAGGCCTGGCCTCCCATTATGACAAAATCTCCCGCCGTTACGCCACCTTCCAGGCCGGCCTGCGCCGCGATCAAGCAATGGCGGCCGATGCCGACATCGTGCGCGATCTGTACGAGACTGCCGATCATGGTGCCCTCGCCGATCACGGTATCTCGGATGCAACCGCGGTCGATGGCGGAGTTGGCGCCGATTTCCACGCCGTCCTGGATGATGACGCGTCGGGTCTGCGGCATTTTGCGATGCTGGTCGCCGTCAGGCCGAAGGCCGGAGCCGGCCTCGCCGATTCGCACGCCGGAATGGATCGTGACGCGATCGCCGATCAGGGCGTGCACGATGGTGGCACTAGGGCCGACCGCGCAGTGCCGGCCGATGCGTACGTCGGGACCGATGGCGGCGCCGGCGCCGATCATGGTGCCGGCGCCGATCTCGGCGCGGGGTCCAATCACGGCCAGTGGATCGATAACGACGCCGGCCTCGATCCGCGCGCTGGCGTGCACCTGGGCCCCGGCGGCACGGCCGCTGCCCTCGAACAACGAGGATGGGCGCAGCGCGTCGGCAAACAGCGCCTGCGCCACCGTCACAAAGGCGCGGTACGGCTCTGCGGTGACGAGTGCGGCGAGGCCTGGCGGCGCCGATGAGGCAAGCCGCGGCAAGACGAAACAGGCGCCCGCATGGGTGGCCGCCAGTTCATGCCGATGCGCCGCCGCGTCGATGAAGCAAATATCGGCCGAGCCAGCGTCATCAAGCGCGGCGATGTTGCGGATGCGCCGCTCGCGCAAGTCTTGCCGCGGCAGTTCCGCTCCGGTCAGGTCGACGATCGCCGCGACCGTCAGCTCCGCGCGCGGGCGCACGGCGGCCGGGTACGTGTCCGCCGCTGGCGAAGCCGATGGCCGCATCAGAACTGAGTTCCACCGCCGAACTGGAAGAATTGCGTGCGGTCGTACCACTGATGCAGGATCGGATAAGCGAAATCGAAGCGCAGCGGACCAAACGGCGAGTTCCAGATCAAGCTCGCGCCGGCAGATACACGTGGCATGGCGTCGTCGGTATACAGCATGGCGCAGCCGCCGCCCTTGGCGCCTGCCGGAATTGGCGGCGTACAGAGGACGTTATTCACAGCTGCGATGGTTTCTCCGGTCGCCGGGCTCTGCGTTTCGCCCTTGTAGCCCCATTCCGATCCGGAATCGATGAACACGGCGCCGCGGAAGCCGCTGTCCTTGGGCAGGAAATAGAGCGGATACTGCAGCTCGAGGCTGGCGCCCCAATACATCGTGCCGCCGAGTGCGTCGCCGGTGCCGTAGCCGTACAGGAAATTGGTGACATCGCGCGGCCCGATGCCGGCCGGCTGGAAGCCGCGCACCAGGTTCGGCCCCATCTTGAAATCGTCGAGCATGCGTATCGTGTCGGTGCCGAGGCCGAGAATGTCGCCGGCTTGCAGATGCACAATGCTGACGAGATCGGAGACCGGCTCGTAATAGCTGCGGAAATCGACGCTGCTGCGCATGTAGTGCGAGTCGCCGCCGACCCCGGCGAAGTCCTGACCGAAGTTCAAACTGATGCCGCTGGTGGGCGCCTTGTTGTTGTCGAGCGTATTGTAGATCAGGCCGTAGCCGACCATCGACGTTATTGTCCCTCCTTCGCCAAGCTCGACGCGGATCGGCAGCGAGGCTTGGCCGTACAGGAGACAGTTCTGCTGGATCGAGGCGAATGGCGAAAGGCCGTTGGCCTGCAAATAGGCCGGCGTCCATAACGTATTATCCGACTGCAGATTGTTGCAGTCATCAAGGATATACGGCAGCTGGATCGACTGCGTGTACAGCGAATAGCGCAGTTGCACGCTGAAATCCTCGCGCAGCGGGATGCCGAATTTCAGGGTGCCGCCGATCGATTCGGTGCCATACGAGAAGTAGGTGTTGGCCAGCGTCTGCCTGGCGAACAGATCGACCCCGGCGCCGATCCGCTGGTCGAGGAAATACGGCTCGACGAAATTGAGCTCGACGGCGCGAATGTATTCGCCGTAGGTGGCAGAGGCCTTGGCAAACCGGCCGGTGCCGAGCAGGTTGCGCTCGGACAACGAGACCGACACCATCCAGCCCTGCGCGGTGGAATAGCCGCCCATCACCGAGAAATCGCCGGTCGACTGCTCGACCACATCGATGTTGATCACGACGCGGTCCGGCGCCGAGCCGGGCTCGTTGGTGATCTTCACCGACTTGAAGAAATTCAGGTTCTTGATGCGCCGCTCGGCGCGATCGATCAGCGCGCGGTTGTACGGGTCGCCTTCGTTGATGTCGAGCTCGCGCCGGATGACGTAGTCACGCGTGCGCGTATTGCCGCGAATGTTGATGCGCTCGATATAGGCGCGCGTGCCTTCATCGACGACGTAGACGACGCCGATGGTGTGCGTCTGTGGGTTACGGTCGCCGCGCGGGCGCACGGTGCCAAACGGATAACCGCGCCGCGCCATTTCGACCGTCAAATCCTCCACGGTCTTTTCCACTGCTTCGCCGTTGTAAATGTCGCCGGCATGGCTCAGCAGCAGCGGCCGCAGCGTGTTCGGATCGACCGCGCGCACGTTGGACTGCACATCGATTGCGCCGAAGTGATAGCGCGGGCCTTCTTCGATGGTGAACGTGATGATGAAGCCCTTCCGCGCCGGATCGTACTCGCCGGTCGCGGCAACAATCTGCACGTCCGCATAACCGTGCTTGAGATAGAAGCGGCGCAACAGGTCGCGGTCGGCCTCGATGCGATCGGGATCGTAGACGTCGGTGGTCTGCAGAAAGCTCAGCAAGTTCGAGACCGCAGTCTTGATGACCTCCTTGAGCCGCCAGTTCGAATAGGCGTGGTTGCCGACAAAGATGATCTGCTTGACGCCGGTCTTCTCGCCTTCGCTGATCTTGAAGATCAGGTCGACGCGATTGTTGGGCCGCTCGATGATCTGGGGCGTGACAGTGACGTCGAAACGGCCGTTGCGATGATAGATTTCGATGATGCGCTCGACGTCGGCCTGCACCATCGGCCGCGACAGCGTGCCGCGCGGCTTGGACTGGATCTCCTCCTGAAGCTGCTCGTCCTTCATCCGATGGTTGCCCTCGAATTGGAGGCGGTCGATCACCGACGCCTCCACGACGGACACGATCAGACGGTTGCCCTGGGTCGACACGTGGATGTCCTGGAACAGGCCGGAGGCGTAAAGCGCCTTCAGTCCGGCGTCGATCTGGTCGGCATTAAGCCGCTCGCCGGGCGTCGCCTTGAAGTACGAGCGGATGGTGTCCGCCTCGACGCGGCGGTTGCCTTCGACCACGATCTCGGTCGCCGCCGCGTGTTCCCTGGGGGCAGCCAGCGCAACACCCGGCGCCAAGCCAAACAGACCCATCGCGAGGAGCAAGCCGGCGAAGACAAGCCCTCGATTTACCCGCACCCACTTCATCATGCGCAAAGCGCCCTTATTCCCCTCGCGTCGCCGCCCCCGAACTGGCGGGCCGCTTACATCCCCTTAGGCCTTGCCCCCGATCAACGCTCTTGCCGTTATCCGGCCATCCTCCATCACCGGTCCTGTTCAGCCAAACGTTCCGGCGCGCTACCCCTAGGACGCCGCCAAGTGCACGATGTCATTGAAAGTTGCAAATATCATCAACATCAGAACGAGAGCGAATCCGATGCGGAAGCCGACTTCCTGGGCTCTTTCGGAGAGCGGCCGGCCGCGCACGGCCTCGATCAAATAGAACAAAAGATGACCGCCATCGAGCAATGGGATCGGAAACAGATTTAATAGCCCGATCGACACCGACAACACCGCCGCCAAATGGATCAGCGCCACAAAGCTCACACTCGCGACCTGACCCGACATTTGCGCGATGCGGATAGGACCGCCGAGTTGATTGGCCGCCTCGCGGCCGATGATGACGCGGCCGATATAGGTCAAGGTCTTGTCGACGACGAACCAGGTTTCCTGCAGTCCAAGCAACACCGCTCGCGGCGGCGAAACCGGCTGATATTTCACGTCGCCGGGGGCCGGAGACCGTTTGATGCCAAGCAAGCCGACGCGGTGAACGTTGCCGAATATGTCCTTTTCTTCGCGCAGCTCAGGCGTGGCTTGCAGCGAAATCTGCTTCCCGTCCCGCTCCACCGCGATATTGAGATGGTCGCCGGCGCTGTCGGAGACGATGCGCTGCATGTCGGCAAAGCTGTCGATCTTCTCACCGTCGATCGAGAGCACCAGGTCGCCCGGATGAAAGCCCGCCGCGGCGGCTGGGCTGCCGGCCTGCACCTCGTCTACCCGGGGACTCAACGTCTGCATGCCGAAGAGCATGTAGATCCCGGAGAAGATCACGATCGCCAAAATGAAATTTGCGATCGGGCCTGCCGCCACGATGGCGGCGCGCTTGATCACCGGTTGAAAAATGAAGCTTTGTTCGCGCTCCGCTGCATCCATGGTCGAAGCACGCACCTTGTCGGGCGTGCTGGCGGCCGTGTCATCGCCAAAGAATTTGACGTAGCCGCCGAGCGGGATCGCGGCGATTTTCCAGCGCGTGCCGTGGCGGTCGTAGAATCCGGCGATTTCCGGTCCGAATCCGATCGAGAAGACGAGGATTCGCACGCCGCACAGGCGCGCGATCAAGAAATGCCCCAATTCGTGAAAAAAGACGACGATACTGAGGACGAATAGAAAGGGCACGAGGTAGCGCAGGATGTCGCCACCAAGCCCCTGTAAATGCGAGATAATCTCGGTCCCCATTGCTCTGTCTCACGCCCCAATTACGCCAACCCCAAACCCGGACGCTAGGATGCCATTGCGGCAATTTCGGGCAAGAGTTCGGCTGCCAACCTTCTTCCTATATGGTCAATGGCGATCGCCTGCTCAACAGATTGTGGCTCGCCGGTGGCGCCTTTGCGTTCGGCGGCATCGAGCGTCGCCTCGACCAGCGCCGGAATACCGGAAAATCCGAGTCGGCCGGCGACGAATTCGGCCACGGCGATTTCATTGGCCGCGTTGAGAACGGTTGGGGCTCCGCCGCCGTCTTCCAGGGCACGGCGCGCCAACGCTAGCGCGGGGAAACGGACCCGGTCCGGCTCCTCGAAGCTCAGCGTGCCGATACGGGAGAGATCGAGTCGCTGCGCCGGCGTGGTCATGCGGGCGGGATAGGCCAGGCAATGCGCGATCGGAATGCGCATGTCCGGCGAACCAAGCTGCGCGATCACCGAACCATCGCGGAATTCGACAAGACCGTGCACGACAGATTGCGCATGCACCACGACGTCGAGCTCGTCTGATTCGAGGTCGAACAGATGATGGGCCTCGATCAATTCGAGGCCTTTGTTCATCAGCGTCGCCGAATCGATCGTGACCTTTGGTCCCATCGACCAGGTCGGATGCTTGAGCGCCTGTTCGAGCGTGACCTTGCGTATGGCTTCCAGCGGCCAGGTGCGGAACGGCCCGCCTGACGCGGTGAGGATGATGCGTTTGACGTCCTCGCGACGGCCCGCGCTCAAGGCCTGAAAGATGGCGTTGTGCTCGGAATCGACCGGCAGCACCGCCGCGCCCGCAGCCGCTGCGCGGCGCATGAAAAGCGCGCCGGCGCAGACCAGGCATTCCTTATTGGCCAGCGCGACGGTCGCGCCGCGCTCGGCCGCGGCAAGCGTCGGCTGAAGGCTGGCAGCGCCGGTGATGGCCGCCATGACCCATTCGGCCGGCCGCTGCGCCGCCTCGACCAGGGCGGCGGGGCCGGCCGCCGGCTCGATGCGGGTGCCGGACAGACCCGACTTCAGTTCCTGGTAGGCGGCGGGGTCGGCGATAGCGGCAAAGCGCGCATTCAGTTCGCGGGCAAGTTTCGCCAACGCCGCGCCGTTGTGACGCGCCGTCACGGCCTCGACCTGATAGCGCGCTGGGTCGCGCCGCAACAGGTCGATGGTGCTCGAGCCGATCGAGCCCGTGGCGCCAAGGAGCGTCACCGTGCGCGGCACGGCGGCCAATAATTCGGCTGTCGCCAGCGGCTGCGTCTGTGTCATTGCCCTACCATAGCAGCAAGCCGTGAGCCGCAGCACCGGTTCCGCCGCGCAGGATGCCGATAATGGCTGCAGCGGCGGCGGCGAACAGGAAGCCGTCGAGCCGGTCCATCAGGCCGCCATGGCCCGGAATGATCCGGCCGGCGTCCTTGACGCCGAAGCGGCGTTTGACCGCGGATTCGAAGAGATCGCCCGCTTGGGCCAACAGCGAAAGCGCCAACGCCAAAACTCCAAGGCTCGCCAAACGGCCGCTGCCGCTCGCATAAGCGACCGCGATACCGCCGGCAACCCCCCCGGCAAGACCGCCGATAGCGCCAGACCAGGTCTTATTCGGGGTCACCCGCGGCCACAGCAGCGGGCCGCCCAAGAAACGGCCGACGAAAAAGGCCAAAATATCGGTCATCCAAACGCTTAGCGCGACGTAAACAATGGCCCGGAAGCCGAGTTGCGCGTCGCTACGCAACAGCGCCGGGGCGAGAAAGCCGATACCGGCATACACCACTCCGCCGGCCACCCAGCCGGCGCGCGCCCTGTCCCCCTCTGGGTTCGCAAAAGCAAGGAGACCGTCAGCTATAGCGCCAAGGACCACAACGGCCCCGGCGGCAACCGGATGCCCCATCCCGGTCAGAACCAATGCGGCCAGCAGCGCCGCCCAGCCAGGCGCAAGGAGCCAAGGGTCCGACCGGCCGGCGACGAGATGCATCCATTCCCAGAGAATGCCCGCTGCCGCGAGCGCGCAGAGGACGAGAAACGCCCAGCCCCCCACATAGGCGACCGCCAGTACGAGCGGTGCCAGCACGGCAGCCGATGCAATCCGGACGACGAGGTTATGGCGTGCGTCGGGTTCCCCGGCGCCGCGGCGCGGTGGAGTGGTCACGATCCGGTTTGCGCAGCGAGCCCGCCGAAGCGGCGTTCGCGCCGGTGATATTCGGCGATGGCGCTTTCCAGCGCCGCTTTGTCGAAATCCGGCCAATTGATCGGCAGGAACACCAACTCGCTGTAGGCCGACTGCCACAGCAAAAAGTTCGACAGGCGCTGTTCGCCGCTGGTGCGGATGATGACGTCGGGGTCGGGCAGGTCGGCGGTGTCGAGGTGGCGGGCCAGCAGATCGGGCGAGATCGCATCGGCGCCGAGACGGCCTGCGGCCACCTCCGCCGCGAGGCGGCGGGCGGCGCGCGCGATCTCCTGGCGAGAGCCATAGTTGAAGGCGACCACCAGCGTCAGGCCGTCATTAGCGCGGGTCAAATCCTCGGCCTCCTGCAGCAAGAGCCGGATGTCGCGGTCGAGGTCGCCGCGTTCGCCGACGATACGCACCCGCACGTTGCTCTTGTGGAGGTCGACCAGATCGTTGCGGATAAAGCGGCGCAGCAACCCGAGCAGATCTTTTATTTCCGAGGCGGGCCGCGCCCAGTTTTCCGAGCTGAAGGAAAAAATCGTGAGCACGGAAATGCCGAGATCGTTCGCGGCGCGCACGGTTCGGCGCAACGCCTCGACGCCGCGGCGATGGCCCTCGACGCGCGGCAACCCGCGCGCCGCCGCCCAGCGCCCGTTGCCATCCATGATGATGGCGACGTGGCGCGGCGTCGCAAAGCCGCCGCCGTCCGCCTTTGCCGGCGGGGTCGCTTGTTGTGTCGCGCCCAGTATCTTCCTCACACCGTCATGATCTCCTTTTCCTTGGCGGCGAGCAGCTTTTCGACTTCCGCAATCGAGCCGTCGGTGGCCTTCTGCACCTCTGAGGCCTGCCGTTTGTGGTCGTCTTCGCTGATCTTGTGATCCTTCTCAAGCTGTTTGAGCAGATCGAGACCGTCACGGCGGACGTGGCGAACAGCGACGCGCGCGCCTTCGGCATATTTGTGCGCGACCTTGACGATTTCGCGCCGGCGCTCCTCGTTCAGTTCCGGGATGCGCAGCTTGAGCACCTGCCCCTCGGTAGTCGGGGTGAGGCCGAGATTCGCCGACGAGATCGCTTTCTCCACCGCATGCACCATGGAACGGTCCCAGACCTGCACGTTAAGAAGCCGCGGCTCTGGAACGCTGATCGTCGCCAGCTGATTGAGCGGCATGTGGCTGCCGTAAGCCTCGACCTGAATGTGTTCGACGAGGCCCGCCGAGGCGCGGCCAGTCCGCAAGCCGGATAGCTCCTGCTTCAATGACCCAAGCGCGCCCTGCATGCGGCGCTTGAGATCGTTGAGGTCAAAGGTCGTTGCTGCCATGGCGCCCTCCGCGAGCGGCTGTTTCGGCCGCACTCCTCCCGCATGAGGGAGGATTTGAGTGTTTCTCTCCGGCGTGCGCGGTCTGCCGGAAGCAGGCGATTTCGCCCCTGCGACCCGGATATTCAGCCGACAATCGTAAAGTGCCCCTTGCCGCGCAGCACGTTCGCGATCGCGCCCTGCTCCAGGATCGAGAACACGATGATAGGCATGTGATTTTCCTGAGCAAGCGCGAACGCCGTCGCATCCATGACCTTAAGGTGCCTGTCGAGCGCCTCCTGGTGGTCGAGCTTCTCGTAACGTTTCGCGCCCGCGTCGCGCTTGGGATCGGCAGTATAGACCCCATCGACGTCGGTCGCCTTGAGTACCGCGTCGCAGCCCATTTCGGCGGCGCGCAGCACCGCGGTGGTGTCGGTGGTGAAATACGGATTGCCGGTGCCGCCGGCGAACACGATGACCCGATTGTCCTCGAGGTGACGCAGCGCCCGCTGCCGCTCGTAGGTTTCGCAGACCTGCGGCATCGATAGAGCCGACATGGTGCGGGCGCTGGCGCCGGCCCGTTCGATCGCGGTTTCGAGCACGAGCGCGTTCATGACGGTCGCCAGCATCCCCATGGCATCGGCGGTAGGGCGCGACAGGCCGTTCTCGGCAATCTGCGCGCCGCGCAACACGTTGCCGCCGCCGACCACGACGCCGAGCCCGATGCCAAGGCCATGGGCGGCGACGAGATCAGCGGCGAAGCGCTCGATGGTCGGCTGGTGGATGCCGAATTTTTCCGGACCGCTCAAAGCTTCGCCCGACAGCTTGACCACGACCCGACGGTATTTCGGCTTGGTCATGTAAGATCATCCGCCCCTGTCGGATGAAGTGAGCGCGGTCAAACGCATGGCTTCGCCAGTTATCCCGCGGTGGATTTCGCTCCGCGCATCACCCTACACCTAGCCGCGGGCAAGCGCCGCCACTTCTCCACCGAAATCGCCGCTGGGCCGCTCGACGCCTTCGCCGAGTGCAAAGCGGGCAAAGCCGGCGACCTTGATCGGCGCCCCGACCTTGCCTTCGGCCTCTTTGATGGCCTGAGCCACGCTCTTCTTGCCCTCTTCAATGGCATAGCCCTGCTCAAGCAGGCAGACCTCCTTGTAGAAGGTGCGCAAGCCGGACTCGACTATCTTCTCGACCACATTGGCAGGCTTCCCCTCCGCCTTAGCTGCCAGCACGGCCTTTTCGCGTTCAATGGTCGCACGATCGAGGCCGGACGGATCGATCGCCTGTGGATTGGCGGCCGCTACATGCATCGCCAACAGCCGACCAAAAGCCTTGAGCTCGTCGGCCTTCCCGGCCGATTCGAGAGTGACGATGACCCCGATGCGACCGAGCCCATCGACCGGCGAATTGTGCATGTAGTTTGCGATCACGCCGCGGCCGACCGACAGACCCGTGGCGCGGCGCAAGGTCATGTTCTCGCCGATCTTGGCAATGGTTTCAGAGATGGCGTCAGCAACCGTGCGGTCGCCGATCCGCGCGGCAAGGATTTTGTCCATGTCCACCCCAACGTCGAGGGCGACGTTGGCGATCATTTTCACCAAGCCCTGGAACAGATCGTTGCGCGCCACGAAATCGGTCTCCGAATTGACCTCGACCAGGACGCCCTTGGTGGCATTGAGCGCGGTACCGATCAGGCCTTCGGCGGCAACGCGGCCGGCCTTCTTAGCCGCCTTCGACAGACCCTTCTTGCGCAGCCAATCGACCGCGGCCTCGAGGTCGCCCTCGCTCTCGGTCAACGCCGCCTTGCAATCCATCATGCCCGCGTTGGTCTTGTCGCGGAGCTCTTTGACCATGGCAGCGGTAATGTTCGTAGCCATTGTGCGTGATCCTTGTCGCGTTCGCGTCATTGCGAGGAGCGAAGCGACGAAGCAAGCCAGAACGGCGCCCTGACCTGGATTGCTTCGCTTCGCTCGCAATGACGATAACTATTCGGCCTCGGCGGTCAGTTCCTTCGCCTTGGCAACCCAGCTCTCGACCCGGCCCGGCAGTCCGACCTCTTCGCCCACGTTATGGGCTGCAGTCGGCGACAGCTCGGCGAGCTGCTGGAAGTGGAAAATGCCGAGGTCGTTGAGCTGCTTTTCGATGGCCGGCGAGACGCCGGGCAGTTTCTTCAAATCGTCGGCCACGCCGCGTGGGCCGGACAACGGCTCGAAGCCGAGCCGGTTGGTTTCGGACGGCAACTCCTCGGCGACGACCGGCTCCGCCTGGGCGCCGATATCGACGCCGCGGGCGCCCTGGGCGCGCGAAATGCCGTCGATCGCCGCCTTGGCGGCAAGGTCGCAGTACAGCGTGATGGCGCGGCTGGCGTCATCGTTGCCCGGCACGACAAAGTTGATGCCGTCGGGATCGCAATTGGTATCGACGACAGCGGCGACCGGGACGTTGAGCCGCTGCGCCTCCTTGATGGCGATGTCTTCTTTGTTGGTGTCGATGACGAACAAGAGATCGGGCAGCCCGCCCATGTCCTTGATGCCGCCGAGCGCGCGGTCGAGCTTGTCGCGCTCGCGCTGCAGGGTCAGCCGCTCCTTTTTGGTGTAGCCCTGCGCCTCGTTGGAGGCGAGCATCTCCTCGAGCTTGCGCAGCCGCTTGATCGAGTTGGAGACGGTTTTCCAGTTGGTCAGCGTGCCGCCGAGCCAGCGCGAATTGACGTAATATTGCGCCGAGCGCTTGGCGGCGTCGGCGATGGCGTCCTGGGCCTGCCGCTTGGTGCCGACGAACAGGATGCGGCCACCCTTGGCGACCGTGTCGCTGACCGCCTGCAGGGCTTGGTGCATCATCGGCACCGTCTGCGTCAGGTCGATGATGTGGATGTTGTTGCGGGTGCCGAAGATGTACTCGGACATCTTCGGGTTCCAGCGGTGGGCCTGATGGCCGAAGTGAACGCCAGCTTCCAAAAGCTGGCGCATGCTGTAGTCGGGCAGCGCCATAGATCTTCTCCGGTTGATCCGCCGCGGACCGATGAGCCTCCCCTCCCTTCCCTCCCCCGCACGCGGGGGAGGGAAGGGAGGGGCAAGCACCGGACGGTCCCCTTTCGGGGCCAAGGTCCGCGTGTGAGGTTGCGCGGCTTATATAGCGGGTGGCCCGCAAAGCGCAACGCACAATTCGGGCTGCAGCGCTAATTCGCCGCCGCGATAGCCTGGGCGCGGGCGATGACATCGGGCGGCGAATGGTAAAGCCGCTCAACCAACGCTTGGACGTCCTCGCCGGGGACGAAATTCAGCTCGAGATTGATTTTCGCGGCTTCGTCGATCAGCGCCGGATCGTGCATGGCCTGGGCGAAGGCTCGCCGCAATGCCGTTGCCACCGCCGGATCGAGGCCGGGCGGCGCCAACAGCGGCCGGCCTATCAGGTTGCGCGAGAAAATCAGCTCGAGCACCTGACGGTCGGCGGCATTTTTGACGTAATCGGTGACGAGCGGGACATCTGGCAGGTCGGGATGCCGGTTGAGCGCGACCTGCAGGATGATTTTCAGGCTGCCGTCATCGAACTGCTCCTTGTTGCCGAACCGCGCCACGCTCCACGAATAGCCGACGATGCCGTCGAGCTCGCCGCGCTCGATCGCCAGCATCAGCTCCTGAGTACCCGGATAGCCGGCGACGAGCTTGAGCCTGGTGCCGAACAGCGCGTTGAGCGCCTGGGTAAAAATCTGTTGGTCGCCGCCGGAGCCGGTCGAGCCTACTTTCAGGACCGTTCCCTTGAGCACGTCCGCAAAGCTCGCCGCCGGCCCCGGCTCACGAACAAAAAAGCCGCCGACCTCGTTATTCATACTGCCGAGCCAGGCAAATTTGGTCGAATCGAATTTCGGCGGCGAGACTGGCGCGTCGAGAATAGGTTCCATGGCGACGCCGCGGCCGACGATGGCAATCTCGGTGCCATCGCGCGGCGCCGCGTGCGCCATGTAGCTCGCCAGGCTGAGCGAGCCGGCGCCCGGCCGGTTCTGCGGCACGATGACCGGATCGCCCGGTAGATATTGGCCCAAATATTTGGCGAGCAGCCGGCCGTAGGTGTCGTAGCCATAAGCGGTTGGCGAAAAACCGATCATAAGCCTAATCTGCTTGCCGGCAAAATTAACGGGCGCGTTTTGCGCTAGCGCGGTCGGAATAGCGAACAGAACTATCGCGGCGACAGAACCAAGCGCCGTAGCGCATATTTCGTACGGCGAAATCCGGCCTGGAAGTTTACTCCGCGGCACGCGGCAGGCTCAGGGTGTCGAGATGCGCCAAAACTTCGTCGACGTGCATCACGTCGGCGTATTTGTGATGCATGTCGAACAAATTGACCTTGTGAGTCAGTTCGGCGCGGTCGTAGGTGCATTCCTCGACGATGCTGACGTGATAGCCGGCCGAATAGCCGTCGACGACGCTTGCTCGCACGCAGCCCGAGGTGCTCTCGCCGCATACGATCAGGCTCTGCACACCGAGCAACGCCAAGTGCGAAGCGAGCGGCGTGCCGGCGAAAATGCTGGCGCGCTGTTTAGGAATCAGAATGTCGCCCGGCTCGACGGTGAACTCGCGATAGATGGCGTAGCCGTCGGCGGGCACCTCGATGCGGCGCCGCGTCGACACCGCGCCCGGCGGCCGGTTATTCGGCCGTATATCCTGGGTGCAGAAGAAAATCGGAATGCCGGCGCGCCGCGCCGCCGCGATCAGCTTTTTAATCGGCGCTGTGGCGCGATGGGCGTAGATGCCGCAGGTGTTGGGAAAGCGCTCGTTCAGCTCCGCCGGCGGATACGGGCCGCCGCGATAGACCAGATCATAGAGATCGATGGCGAGCAGAGCCGGCCGCGGTCCGACGAACGTCTCGCGCCGCCAGCCGGCGTAAAGTTTCAGATCGCTGTCCGGAACGACGTCCTTCCAGCAATGATCGTTGAATTGTTCGATGGATGCCATGCGACTCCTCCGGCCGGCGGGCGGACAGTATAGCCGGACGGCGCAAAATGTCCCATGCCGGACGCCTGCCATGGCGCGCCGCGTCTGCTAGCATGGCGGCATGAGATTTAGCAGGCGCAAATTGCTGCGATCGGTCGCGGCGGCGGCCGTCGTCCCCGCGCTGCCGGCTGTGGCGCGGGCACAAACCTATCCATCGCGGCCGGTGCGCATCATCGTCGGCTTTGCGCCATCCGGCGCTGCCGACATTTTGGCACGGCTAATCGCGCAGCGGCTCACCGACCGGCTTGGCCAGGCCTTCGTGGTGGAAAATCGCCCAGGCGCGGCGATGAACATCGGCACCGAACTGGTGGCCAAGGCGGCGCCCGACGGCTACACGCTGCTCAACATCACCACCATCAATGCCTGGAACGGTTCGCTCTACAAGCATCTCGACTTCGATTTCCTGCGCGACATCATGCCGGTCGCCAGCATGTCGCGCGCCGGCGGCGTGCTCGAAGTCAATCCATCGGTGCCGGTCAAGAGCGTTGCCGAGTTCATCGCCTACGCCAGAGCCAATCCCGGCAAGCTTAACATGGGCACCGGCGGTCCTGGCTCCGGACCGCACATGTACGGCTCGCTGTTCGAGATGATGACCGGCGTACAATTGGTGCCGGTGCATTATCACGGCACTGGACCCGCGGTGCCTGATTTGCTGAGCGGTCGCCTGCAGGCCATGTTCGATCTGGTCACGTCGTCCATCGGCTATATCAAGACCGGTAAATTGCGGGCGCTCGGCGTGACCACCGCCGACCGCTATGAGGCCTTGCCGGACGTGCCGCCGATCGGACAGTTCGTTCCAGGTTACGAGGCGAGCGGCTGGCAAGGTCTTGGCGCGCCGGCCAAGACGCCGGTCGAAATCCTCGACAGGCTGCACGGCGAGGTCAACGCAGCGCTCGCCGATCCCGCCTTCAAGGCGCGGCTCGCCGATCTCGGCGCGCCGGCGTTTGCAACCTCGCGCGAAGATTTTCGTAAGCTGATCGAAGCCGACACGGCGAAGTGGGCCAAAGTGGTCCAGTTCGCCAACATCCAACTGGACTAAGTTCGGAGCGAAATAACCACGACCATCCGACCGGGAGGATTTTTGTGCGGCTGCTTCGCCGATACTTTCTGCAGCTCGCGGCGACCGGTGCCGCGTTGCCGGCTTTGTCCAGGCCGAGCTTGGCGCTGGCCTATCCGACGCGGCCGGTGCGCATCATCGTCGGCGCGGTGCCCGGCAGCGCGCCTGATGTCGTCGCGCGACTGATGGCCGATTGGCTGTCGCGGCGGCTCGGCCAATCGTTCTTTATCGACAACCGGGCCGGCGCCAGCGGCAATCTCGCCGCCGAAATGGTGGCCGGCACGGCTCCCGACGGCTACACGCTCCTTCTGGTGTCGGCTTCCAACGCCATCAACGCCACGCTCTACCGCAATCTCAAATTCAACATCCTGCGCGATTTTACGCCAATCGCCGGCGTGGTCGCGTTTCCCATGGTCATTACCGTGAGTGCGGCGTTTCCGGCCAAAACGCTTCCCGAGCTGATCGCAGCCGCCAAGCAAAATCCGGGCAAGATCAATATCGGCACGCCGCCGGTCGGTTCGCCGCAACACGTCGCCGGCGAATTGTTGAAGATGCTGACCGGGATCAACGTGGTTTTCGTCGCCTATCGCGGCGGACCGCCGGCGATCACGGACGCGCTCAGCGGCCAAGTGCAAGGCGTGATCGGAACAGTGTTGCTGACCATCGAGCAGATCCGCGCCGGCGGCTTGCGCCCGCTCGCAGTGACTGGCACGAGCCGTTCCGAATTGCTGCCCGATATTCCAACCGTGGCCGATACCGTACCAGGCTTCGAGGCGACTCAATGGGTCGGTATCGCCGCTCCGAAGAACACGCCGCAGAACATCGTGGCGCAGCTTAATCGCGAGGTCGAGGCGGGCCTTGGTGAAGCCGCCATGAAAGCCAAGATTGCGGCGCTCGGCGGCGCTGAGCTACCTGGCTCGGCCGCGGACTTCGGTTCATACATCGCAGCCGAAGTTGCCAAATGGGCCAAGGTGATTGCATTCGCTAACATCAAAGCGGATTGATCAGCGCGCCCCGTAATCGTTCAAGGAAGTCGTCAATGCGAGTATCGCGCCGAGCAGTCCTGCAGCTCACTGCCACGACGGCGACTGCTTTCGCCGCATGGCCACGGCCCGCTGCGGCGCTCGATTATCCGACACGGCCGGTGCGCCTGATCGTTGGCCTGCCCGCCGGCGGCACGCCCGACATTTATGCGCGCCTGATCGCCGATCGGCTGTCCGAACGCTTGGGCCAGCCCTTCGTGGTCGAAAATCGGCCCGGCGCCAGCGGCAATATCGCGACCGAATTGGTGGTGCGGGCGCCGCCCGACGGTTACACGCTCTTGATGGTCATTGCGCCGAATGTGATCAACGCCACGCTCTATCCGGATCTGAAATACAATTTCATCCGCGACACGACACCGATTGCGGGCATCGGCGGCTCGCCGTTCGTCATGGTGGTCAATCCGGCGCTCCCGGCGAAAAGCGTTCCCGAATTCATCGCCTATGCCAAGGCCAATCCGGGCAAGATCAATGTCGCTTCGACCGGCAACGGCAACCTCACCCACATGGCGGCGGAGCTGTTCAAGATGATGGCAGGCGTCGACATGCTGCATGTGCCGTATCGCGGCGAGACCGCGGCGCAGGCCGACCTTCTGACCAACCGCGTGCAGGTCATGTTCGATCCGGTGCCGTCGTCGATCGGCTATGTGAAGAGCGGCAAGCTGCGCGCGCTTGCGGTCACCAGCGCGAAGCCGATGGCGGACTTGCTGCCCGGCCTGCCGACTATGAATGAGTTTTTGCCCGGCTACGAGGTGACCGGCATCACCGGCATCAGTGCGCCGAAAAACATGCCGTCCGAGATCGTCGACAAGCTCAATGCAGCGATAAATGCCGTCTTGGCTGAGCCGCGGATCAAGGCGCGTTTTGCCGAGCTTGGCAGCGTCGAAGTGATCGGTTCGTCCGCCGATTTCGGCAAGGTCATCGCCGCCGAAACGGAAAAATGGGCCAAGGTGATCAAATTCGCCGACATCAAAGCGGAGTGAGCACCGGGACGGAAGGTCGCGGGCGCCCACACGCAATAGCCGGTACAATCAACGTTGGCTTGCGGTGCGAACTTGCCATGCGGGCTTGGGAGGAGACGACAATGCAGCTTGCGCGCAGACGCTTCGTGCAATTGGCGGCCGGAGCGGCCACAGGCCCGGCGGCCTCGCGCATGGCGTGGGCGGACGCCTATCCGACCAGACCGGTTCATCTCGTCGTCCCGGTGCCGCCAGCCGGCACTTTCGACATCGTGGCGCGGCTTGTCGCCAATGCGGTCACGCCACGGCTCGGCCAACAAATCGTCGTCGACAACCGCGGCGGCGCTGGCACCAATCTGGGCACCGGCGTCGTCGCCCGCGCAGCGCCTGACGGCTACACGCTGTTGCTCGCCGGATCGCCGGGCGCCATCAACGCGACGCTCTATCAGCATCTCGATTTTTCCTTCGCCCACGACATCGCGCCGGTCGCCAGCATCGAGCGGGCGCCGCTGATCACGGTGGTCAACCCGTCACTGCCGGCGAAGACCGCCGCCGAATTCATCAGCTACGCCAAGCAGAACCCCGGCGCGATCAACATGGGCTCGGGCGGCACCGGCTCGACCGGCCACGTCGCCGGCGAGCTGTTCAACATGATGGCCGGCATCAAAATGGCGCACGTGCCATATCGCGGCGAGGCGCCGGCGATCACCGATCTCCTCGCCGGCCAGATCCAGGTCGTGTTCTCGACGCCCGGTTCGTCGATTTCATACGTGAAGGCGGGAACGCTGCGCGCGCTCGGCGTAACCGGTTCAAAGCGCATGGACGTGCTGCCTGAGGTGCCGGCGATCGCCGAGTTTGTATCGGGCTACGAAGCAGTGTCGTGGGCCGGCATCGGCGCGCCGGCCAAGACGCCAGCCGAGATCATCGAGAAACTTAACGGTGCCATCAACGCCGCACTGGCCGATCGGCAACTCAAATCGCGACTTGCCGAATTCGGCGCCGTGGTGATGACCTCGACACCGGCCGAATTCGGCAATTTCATCAGTGCCGAGATCGACAAGTGGGGCAAGGTGATCAAGTTCGCCAATATCAAGCCCGAGTGACGATCATGCCTTCGCCGCATGTTGCATAAGCTGCGCCAACAAAAAAATTTGGAGGAAATGTCCATGCGTTTTCGGCGCCGAGATTTTCTGCGGTTGGCTGGCGGAGCCTCAGGCCTGGCGGCTCTGCCGACGGCTTCCCGGCTCGCCCGCGCCGACAGCTATCCGTCGCGCTCGGTGCGCATCGTCGTCGGCTTTCCGCCCGGCGCCGCCACCGACATCGTCGGCCGGCTGATGGCGCAAGCGCTGACGCAGAAATTCAGTCAGCAGTTCTTTGTTGAGAACAAGCCGGGCGCCGGCAGCAATCTGGCGGCCGACCTCGTCGCCAAGGCGCCCCCGGACGGCTACAATTTGCTGGCGATGACCGTCACCAACGCGGTCAACGAAACACTCTACAAGAACCTGAGCTTTGATTTTATGCGCGATCTTGTGCCGATCGCGCGCACCATCCGCTCCGCCAACGTTTTGGTCGTCAATCTGTCGGTGCCGGCGAATAACGTCGCGGAATTCGTCGCCTACGCCAAGGCCAATCCTGGCAAGCTCAATTATGCCTCGTATGGTTTCGGCACGGCGCCCAACATGGCGGGCGAACTGTTCAATATGCTGGCTGGCACCAAGCTCGTCCATGTGCCGTATCACTCCAATTTCATGCCGGATCTGTTGAGCGGCCAGGTGCAGCTGTCGTTTCTGCCGGTGCCGCTGATCATCGGCTTCATCCGCTCCAAGCAAGTGCGCGCGCTCGGCGTCAGCAGTACGACGCCGTCCGATGCGCTGCCGGGCGTGCCGCCGATCGCGCAAACCGTACCGGGCTACGCGGCCGATATTTGGCATGGCATCGCCGCACCCAAAGCGACGCCGCCAGAAATCGTCGGCACGCTGCACGACACCATCGACGCCATCCTCATCGATCCGGCGCTGAAGCCGAAATTCGCCGATCTCGGGGCCGAGCCTGCGCCGCTGAGCACTGCCGATCTGCGCACGTTCATCGCCGCCGAAGTCGACAAATGGGCTAAGGTCATCAAATTCGCTGACATCAAAGCGGGGTAAAGTAGAGCATGAAGATTCGGCGTCGAGATTTTGTGCAGGTCGCGGCTGGCGCGGCTGTACTGCCGTTGCTGGCCGTTGCCACGCAGGCGCAAACCTATCCGTCGCGCGTCATCACCATCATAGTCCCCTACCCGGCTGGCGGCCCGACCGACACGATCGCGCGCATCCTCGCCGACCGCATGGGCGCGGCGCTGCATCAAAGCGTGATCGTCGAGAATGTCAGCGGCGCCGGCGGCAGCATCGGCGTCGGCCGGGTCGCCCGCGCCGCGCCCGATGGTTATACGCTGAGCATCGGCCACGTACAGACCCACGTGCTCAACGCCGCCGTGATGAAGCTGCCGTATGACGTGGTGAACGATTTTGCGCCAATCTCGCTGATCGCCGATACGCCGATCTGGATCATCTCGGCGAACTCGCTGCCGGCGGACGATTTCAAAAGCTTTTTAGCGTGGCTGAAAGCGCAGAAGGGCAAGGCCACCGCCGGCACGGTCGGTATCGGCGGCCCGACCGAAATCGCCGGCCTGATTTTCGCAAAACAGACCGGCACGCAATTCCAGACCGCGCGTTATACCGGTGGCGCGCCGCTGCTTCAGGACCTTTTGGGCGGCCACATCGATTTCGCCTTCGGCCAGGCGGCGACCTATCTGAGTTACGTGCGCGAGCACCAGCTCAAGGCCTATGCGGTGTTACAGCCGAAGCGCTGGTGGGCGGCGCCCGACGTGCCGACGCTCGACGAGTTCGGCATTCACGACATCCATGCCAGCTTTTGGCACGGCCTGTGGGCGCCCAAGGGTACACCGCCCGACATCATCGCCAAGCTCAATGCGGCCGTCCGCGAGACGCTGGCCGATGGCAGCGTGCAGCAGCGTTTGCGCAATGTCGGCCAGGAAATCTGGCCGGTCGACGAGCAGACCCCACAGGCGCTCGCCGCCAAACAAAAGGCCGAGATCGCCGAATGGACGCCGATCGTCAAAGCAGCCGGCATCAAGCAGGAATGACGGCATTCGCCGCACCAACAAAAAATGCCAAGGGAGAACACATCATGTCGCTGATCGATCGCAGAACGATGTCGATGCTCACGCTTGCGGCGCTCGCGTCGCCGCGTGCGCTCGCAGCGGAGAATTATCCGTCGCGCCCGATTCATCTCATCGTCGGCTTCACGCCGGGCGCCTCGTCGGACATCGTGGCACGCCTGTTTGCCAAAGGCGCCGAACCTCGCATCGGTCAGAACATCGTCGTCGAGAACAAGACCGGCGCCGGATCGAGCATCGCCGCCGGCTATGTCGCGCGCGCCGCCAAGGACGGCTACACGCTGATGGCGCCGGCGTTGTCGACCCTGACCTACAAAATCGTGCACCCGGAAGCGCCGTACGACATGGCCAAGGATTTTGCACCGGTCGCACTGCTTGCCGTCGGCCCGCTGGTCATGGCGGTCGATCCAAAACTCGGCGTCAACAGCGTCGCGGAGTTCACGGCGCTCGCCAAGTCGAAGCCCGGCACGCTCAATTTCGGCACAGTCGGGCCCGGCAGCCTGCCCGACCTCGCCGGCGAACTGTACGCCCAGCGCGCTGGCGTCAAGCTCGTGCAGGTGCCCTACCCCGGCAGTCCGCAAGTCACGACCGACCTGATCTCTGGCCGCATCCAGATGAGCTTCCAAATTACTTCGGCGATCATCGGCCAGATCAAAGCCGGGCAGATCAAGGCGCTGGCGGTCGCGACCGACAAGCGCTCCGACCTTCTCCCCGACGTGCCGACCATGGCGGAAGCCGGCATGCCGGACTTCAACACACCGCTCTGGTTCGGCCTCGTGGCGCCGGCCGGCACGCCGCGCCCCGTCGTCGACAAGCTCGCCGCGGCGGCGAAGCAGGCGATGCATGCGCCCGATACGGTGGACTTGTTGGCCAAGCAGGGCTTCGCTCCGGAAGACATGGGGCCGGATCAGTTCGGCGCTTACATCAAGAGCGAGATCAAGCGCTGGACCGACGTAGTGAACGGCGCGAACCTGAAGGGCTAGCGTGCAAGCATAAAGTCATTTTGGCCCACATCGGCTTTGCCGTGGCGTAAAGCGGCCAGCGGCGAGGCAAGCGCATGAGAATCCATGAAACGAACTTGGAGTTGGTCAGCGAGGATCGCCGCCTCGCTCGTAGTTGGAATGGCGACGGCCGCCGGCGCGGCTCCGGTTGACGATTTCTACGCCGGCAAGACGGTGTCGCTGATCGTTGGCGGCAGCGCTGGCGGAGGATACGACACACTCGGTCGCGCGATCAGCCGCCATATCGGCCGTCACATTCCCGGCAATCCCGCTGTCGTCGTGCAAAACATGCCTGGCTGCAGCGCGCCGTCCTCGCGCGTCACGTCGAAGGAAAAGATCCAGGAGCGGTCGAGAAACGGCGGCGGCGGCACCTTGCGGTTATTGGCGAATTGCTGGCGCGATTGCAGCGTGACGCGGGCGGTGCGCGGCTGGCGCGCGGAGACGTAAGCGGCAAGCGCAGCGTCGACGTCATCGTGCTGCGCCAGCGTCCGCGCGAGCACATAGCCGTCCTCGATGGCCATGTTGGCGCCTTGTGCCAATGTCGGCATGGTTGGATGCGCGGCATCGCCCAAAAGCGTGAGGCAGCCGCGGGTCCATTGCGGCACCGGATCGCGGTCGTAAATGCCCCATTTGAACACATGCTCAACGTGGCGGAACATGCCGAGCAGAGCTTCGTTCCAGCCGACCTTGGCGGCGATCAGTTCATCGCGGCTCGACGGCACGGACCAGGATTCCTCGACCCACTCGTCGGTGTAGTGGCCGCCGAAGATATTGAGCGTGTCGCCCCTGCCGCCTATCGGGTAGGTGATGACGTGGCCATTCGGGCCGATCCAGCCGACATATTCGCCGCGCTCAAGCGCGACGCCGCCGCCCGGCCCGACCCGCGTCGGCACGCACGCCATCGGCACCATGGCCCGCCACGCCATCATGCCGGTGAAACGCGGCGCATCGGCGCCGAAAATTTGGGCGCGGATGGTGGAGCGAATGCCGTCAGCGGCCACCACGATGTCGGCCTCGGCCTGCGTTCCATCGGCGAACCGCGCGACCGCCGTGCCGTTCACCGTGTCGGCGCCGACGCAGTGCGTCGAAAGGCGGAGCGGCACGGCGCCGACCGCTTCGCGCAGCATGGCGTGGATGTCGGCGCGATGCGCCGTCATGTAAGGCACGCCGAATTTTTCCAAATAATAGCCGCGCATCGGTTCGCGAAAGCGCAGGCTCGCATCGTCCCACTTGAGCGACACCATGTTGGTCGGCTCGAAGGCGTTGCGGCGCAATTCTTCGCCGAGGCCGAGCGCGCGCAGTACGCGCACCCCATTCGGCCCGATCTGCAGGCCGGCGCCGACCTCTTCGAGTTTTTCCGCGCGTTCGAAAAGCGCCACCTCGAAGCCGCGCTGGCGCAGCGCGGTGGCCGCGGCGAGTCCGCCGATGCCGGCGCCGACGATGACGACGCGCGGCGGCCGCTTTGCTCTGATCTGCATGCGCGGATGATGACATAGAATGAGTCAGCGCGTAATACTGCTACGGTTGCGCTCGCTTCAGCGCAGGCCCGGGAGGCGCAAGGATGTCGACTCGTCTTTTGATCGTGGTTGCGGCGGCGATGGTGAGCGTCAGCGTAACGAATGCATCGGCACAGCAAGCGACGCTCGACTACGCATTCTTCAAAACCAAAGTCGAACCGATCTTCCTGCAGAAGCGCGAGGGCCATACGCGCTGCTATGTCTGTCACGAAGAGTCCAATACCGGGCTGCGCCTGGAGAAGCTGTCGCCCGGCGCGACGTTTTGGAGCGAGGAGCAATCGCAGAAAAATTTCGCGACCGTCTCGGCGCTGGTCGTGCCCGGCGACCTCGCCGACAGCCGCCTTCTCCTACACCCGCTCGCGCCCGAAGCCGGCGGCGACCTGTTTCATTCCGGCGGCCGTCAGTTCGCCTCCAAGGACGACCCGGACTGGAAGATTTTGGCGCAGTGGGTCAGTGGGCAGAGCGCGGGGAAATAGCCTCCATATTACTTGTCATGCGCGGGCTTGACCCGCGCATCCATGTTGAAGCGTAGCTCGCGAAGATACACGGCCAAGCGCAAACGTACTCGCTGCATGGATTGCCGGGTCGCGCCCGGCAATGACGAGCGGAGGGAAGGCTCCAATTCATCGCTACCCGCAGATCAGCGCATCACCAGCGTGTTGATGCGCTTGGGCACCTCGCCGACTGGGATGACGGCGCGCAATTTCATCGTGTGCGCGTCGACAGCCGACACCGAGCGCAGCCCGGCGTTGGAAATGTAGACCGTGGCGCCGTCGGGCGCGAAAGTGACCCAGTTCGGCACCGCGCCGCCGAGCGCGCGGCCAGGCAGTTTCAAATCCGGCAGCGCCACATGGCTGATCAGGCTCAAATCGGCGAGCGAATAGGCGAACACCGCGTTCTGCGGGATGCTGGTCACCCACAGCGTCTTGCCGTCGGGGGAAACGCCAATACCGTGCGACGGCGCCGCGGCGCGTCCGGGATCCATCTCGACGCCGGTATGCAGGTCCGGCAGCATGATACGCGCCACTTCCTCGCGCTTGGCGAAGTCGATCACGGCGAAGCCATCGGTTTCCGACAGCTGCACGAAGATGCGCTTGGTCGAGCCGTCCGGATTGGCTTCGATGGTCATCGGCCGCACGCCTTTATCGAACTGATGCTCCCAGGCGATGGTGTCGGTCGTCAGATCGACCACGGTCATCAGCTTCTTCGGGATCGAGCCGGCGATCAAAAATTTTCCATCCGGCGTCACATAGATGTTGTGCAACCGGCCGCGCACCGGAATGCTCTTCAACCGCGTCAAGGTCGCCGCATCGATCACGTCGACCGCACCGGGATCGCGCGCGATGGCGACAAAGATGCGGTTGCCGTCCTTGCTGACCGCGATGTTGTTCGGATGCGCCGACAGCGCGACTTTCTTGATCAGCTCGCCGGTCTTTTGATCGAACACGTCGAGGGTCGAGGTCGACTCGTTGCTGACATAGACCTTGGAGCCGTCGGCGGCGAAATTGATGCCGTGCGCCGCCTCGATGCCCTTGATCACTTGCACGACGTTGTTGGTCGCGACATCGACCACGTCGATGGCATCGCCGGCGCTATTGGTCACGTAGACGAACGCCGAACTCGCCAGCGCCGGCAGCGGCGCGAGCGCAACGGCGATTGTCGCGTATCGGAGCAAGCGGTGAAAGGCGGCCATGGCGATCTCCCCGGCGGTGCTCTGCACTGGCAAAATTTTGCTTGAGCGTACGCGCAATGTGCGGCGGGCGCCAGCGTCCATGAGGTTCTGAAGTTTTACTGCGCCTCTACAGCGCCTCGACGGTAACGACGCCGGTCACCGCCTTGATGGCGCCGGCGATCTGCGGCGAGACTTTGAAGCGGCCGGGCAGCTTGACCTCGACCTCGCTGCCGTTCGGCAGCAGCAGCACCATGCTGACCTCGCCGTCCCCGGCCTCGCCGCCACTGCCGCCGCCGTTGCCGTTGCGCGCTGTGCCGTTGCGCGCCGGCTCGAGCCGGCGGGCAACGCCGGTCAGCGGCTCCTCGTCGCGCAAGAACACCCGCAATCCCTTTTGCATGCGCGCCGCCGCTTCATCGAGCGGCTCGACCGATTGGATGCGCGCGCGGACCTCTTCGGCCTGCACCTCGGCGCTGAGCAGGAGCAGCACCGCGGTGCCGGGCTCGAGCAGGTCGCGATACTGCGCCAAGCCTTCGGCGAACAGCACGGCTTCGTAATGCCCGCTCGAGTCCGATAGACCGATGATGCCCATCTTGCTGCCGCTCTTGGTGCGCCGCTCGGTGCGCGACACCACGGTGCCGGCGACGCGGCCGGCGCCCGCACCGGCTTTCACGGCGCGGGAGAACTCCGCCCAGGATTGGACGCGCAGCCGTTTGAGCGCCGCCGCATAATCGTCGAGCGGGTGACCGGAGAGAAAGAACCCGACCGCGTCGTATTCGCGCTGCAGGCGCTGCGCCGGCAGCCAGGCTTCGAGCGCCGGCAGCGCCAGCGGCTCGTGCGCGGCAGGACCGCCGAACAGCTCGGACTGGCCGAGCGCGGCGTCGTCATGGCTGCGCTGGGCGCTGGCAAGGAGCCGATCGACGGCGGCGAACACGCGGGCGCGGTTCGGCTCCATGGCATCGAAAGCGCCGGCAGCAGCAAGCGATTCCAGCACGCGCTTGTTGAGCGCGCGCGGATTGATGCGCCGGGCGAAGTCGCCGAGATCGGCGAACGGCCGCTCGCCGCGCGCCACCACGATACTCTCGACCGCCTGGCGGCCGACGCCGCGCAGCGCCGCCAGCGCGTAGTAAATGACGTTGCCCTCGACCTCGAATTCGGCGCCGGAACGGTTGATCGACGGCGGCTCGACCTTGATGCCGAGCCGCTCCGCCTCGGCGCGGTATTCGGCGAGCTTGTCGGTGCTGCCCATGGCGAGCGTCATCGACGCCGCCAAGAACTCGACCGGATAATTCGCCTTCATGTAGGCGGTGTGATAGGTCAACAGCGCGTAAGGCGCCGAATGTGATTTGTTGAAGCCGTATTCGGCAAATTTCGCGCAGGTCTCAAAGATGGTCTCGGCGTCGCTTTGCGCGATGCCGCGCGCGACGGCGCCGGAAATGAACGAATCGCGCTGCGACGCCATCTCCTTTTTGTCTTTCTTGCCCATGGCGCGGCGCAGGATATCGGCTTTGCCGAGGCTATAGCCGGCGAGATCGCGCGCGATCTGCTGCACCTGCTCTTGATAGGTGATGATGCCGTAGGTCGCCTGCAAAATCGGCTGCAGTTTCGGGTGCAGATAATCGGTCGGCTCGTGGCCGAGTTTTCGCGCGCAGTAGGTCGGGATGTTGGCCATCGGCCCCGGCCGGTACAGCGCGACCAGCACGATCAGATCCTCGAAGCGGTCCGGACGCATGTCGATCAGCGCCCGCCGCATGCCCGCGCTTTCCACCTGGAACACGGCGACCGTCTCGCCGCGCGCCAGCATCTCATAAGTCTTGGTATCGTCGAGCGGCACCTTGGCGAGATCGAGATCGATGCCGCGCTGCCGCACCAATTTGACCGCGCGGTCGAGAACGGTGAGCGTGGTCAGGCCGAGAAAATCGAATTTCACGAGGCCCGCCGGCTCGACCCATTTCATGTTGAACTGGGTCACCGGCATCAGCGATTTCGGATCGCGGTAGAGCGGCACCAGTTCGGAGAGCGGCCGGTCGCCGATGACGACGCCGGCCGCGTGCGTCGAGGCATGGCGATGCAAACCTTCGAGCTTCTGGGCAATATCGAAGGCGCGCGCAATCAGCGGATCGCGGTCGCGCTCGGCCTGCAGCCGCGGCTCGTCATCGATTGCGCGTTTGAGCGAAATCGGATTCGCCGGATTCTGCGGCACCAATTTGCATAGCCGGTCGACCTGTCCATACGGCATCTGCAGCACGCGGCCGACGTCGCGGAGCACGCCGCGCGCCTGCAAGGTGCCAAAAGTGATGATTTGCGCAACGCACTCGCGGCCGTAGCGCTCCTGCACGTAGCGAACGACTTCATCGCGGCGCTCCTGGCAGAAGTCGACGTCGAAATCCGGCATCGTAATGCGTTCGGGATTGAGGAAGCGCTCGAAGATGAGGTCGAAGCGGATTGGATCGAGATCGGTGATGGTCAGCGCATAGGCGACCAGCGATCCGGCGCCGGAACCGCGGCCGGGTCCGACCGGAATCCCCTGCGCCTTGGCCCATTGGATGAAATCGGCGACGATCAGAAAGTAGCCGGCGTATTTCATTTTCACGATGACGCCGAGCTCATATTCGAGGCGCTCGCTATACTCGTCGGCGGTATGGCCGTGCGCGACGCCATACTGCGCCAAGCGCGCGGCGAGGCCGGCGCGAGCGGCCTGACGGAGCGCCTCGGGCTCGTCGTTGCCGGCAGCCTCGTCGTCGCGGCGGCCGCCGGAAAATCGCGGCAGGATCGGCGCGCGGGTGCGCGGCCGGAACGCGCAACGCTCGGCGATCTCGACGGTAGCGGCGAGCGCTTCCGGCAGGTCGGCAAACAGCTGCGCCATCTCGGCACGGCTCTTGAAGCGGTGCTCGGCGGTGAGCTGGCGGCGCTCGCTGTCAGCGATCAGTCTGCCCTCGGCGATGCACAACAGCGCGTCCTGGGCCTCGTAATCGTCGGGCTTGGCGAAGAACGGCTCATTGGTGGCGACGAGGGACAAGGCTTTGGCGTAAGCGAGTTCGATCAAGGCCGGCTCGACGGCGCGTTCCGACGCCGTGCCATGGCGCTGCAGCTCGATGTAGAGCCGGTCGCCGAACAGCTGCTGCAAGGATTCGCAGCGCGCGGCGGCAAGCGCCTGCTGACCGCCGGCGATGGCAACGTCGAGCGGCCCGTCGGGCCCGCCGCTGAGCGCAATCAGGCCCGCGGATTCGCCGTCAAACCAGTCGAGCTTGATATGGGGCCGCTCATCCGGCGCGGTTTCGAGATAAGCGCGTGAGCACAGCCGCATCAGGCGGCGATAGCCTTCTTCGCGCGCGGCCAGGAGAACGAGGCGCGGAAAGCTTGAGCTCGCAACGGCGCCACCGGCGGCGCCCCCGCCCCGCTTGTCCTGATCGGCGAAATCGATGGCGAGCGTGCAGCCGATAATCGGCTGAATGCCGGCGCCCGCCACCTTTTCGGAAAATTCCAGCGCACCGAACATGTTGTCGGTGTCAGTGAGCGCCAACGCCGGCTGCCGGTCCTTCTTGGCAAGCTCGGCAAGCCGCGCAATCGTCACCGCGCCTTCGAGCAGCGAATAGGACGAATGGACGTGCAGATGCACGAAGCGGGGTTCGGCTGGGGCGGGCATTTCTCGGCTTTACTTAAACTGCGCGCGGCGATTCTGCCGAAGCCGACGATGGCGCATCGCCTGCGGCGTTGTCGATGGGCGCGGCCGAACAGGCCGCGACATCCACAGCCATCTCGCCCGCAGCCGCCCGATCGCGCTGCGCCGAGGCCGTAAAATCAAATCACCCCAAGCACTTGCACCCAGACCGCAATCGTCGCGACGAACAGCGTGATTGAGGCCAAAGCGGCCGCTTCCTCAACAACCATGCGAACCATGACCATGCTCCCGATTAGAACGTATAGGGAACATTGTTCATGGGACGTTCGCGGAGTCAAGGGCACTGCAATGGCCTTTGCCGGGCCGATGCCGACAGTTAGTAAATAATTTGTCGTGGAGGGGCCTTTCGGCCAAAAATCGGCGCATTGCCGAAATCGGGTTGTGCGATAGAGATTTACGACGGCCGGCTAGGGAATAAATCGCTCCTTACGGTGTTGGCGGGCCCATGCAGGAAGTCGCCGAATTTCGAAGTTACGCCGAGGATTGCAGGCGGATTGCGCGAACGACGAGCAATCCCGATGACAGGCGACGCTTGCTGGAAATGGCAACCGTGTGGGCCCTGCTTGCGGGCGAGCGGGAGGTACAGATCAACGGCGAGCAGCCAGCCGCCCGCAGCGAATAGCGAAATAGAGGGCAGCGTCTTACGCCGCGCCGAGACAGGCCGGCGAGACGAACACCCGCACCTCCCGGCCCAGAAGCTGCAGCAGAATGGCGACGCGGTTGGCGTCGGCGATGCGCTCGAGCACGCCGGTGGCCTCAGAGAAAATGCCGTCGATGAGACGCACCGCGCTCCCCGGCCGCACACCCGCCGGAAGCCCGAGCCGGACAAAGCCGTCGTGGGTCTCGCGGGCGCGGATCTCGTCGACAACGCCGTCGGGAACCGACAACGGGTCCTCGCCGGCTGCGACCAGGTGGCTGACGCCGAAGGTAGAATGAATCGAACGCCAGCGGTCGCGGGCTGGATCGAGTGCGACGAACAGGTAGCGCGGAAACAGCGGCCGGGCCACGACGTCGTGCCGGCGGGCGTGCCGCCGCCCGCGGGCATAGCGCGGCAGATAGGTCGAAAAACCCTGGCGGCGCAGATTGAGATCGGCGCGAGCCTCGCCGTTCGGCTGGGTATGCACGACGTACCAGCGTGCGCCGGGCATCATGGCGCCGCTCCGTTGCTGGATTCCGCTGTTGCGGGTGTATGGACCCGCAGCAACGCCGGAACATGGACGCGCTCGGCCCCGAACGCGGCAAGTGCCGCTTCGTAAGCGGTGCGCGAATCGGAAAGCGCGGTGATCAGCACCGCATCGATGCCGCCGCCCGGCACGGGCTCGCGGTCGAGACGGGCTTGGCTCGGCGGCAACGGCAGGACGCCGACGATTTCGACCGGGTGCTCGCGGGCAACCAGACGCGCGATCTCGGCAAGATCACCCTCGCCAATGAGCACCAGCCGCTTGTGCCCGCGGGCGGCGGCCACGGCGAACAGCTCGGCGCACTGCGCGCGCGCCCGGCGGAAGAACGAGAACGAGTTGGCAAGGTAACGCGCTGTCAGCTGCGACTTTTCGGCAAAACCCTGCGGGGTCAGGTAATAGGCGTAGCGGCGCGCCGGCGTGGTGCTGACCTTGATCAGCCCCTTGCGCACGCAGCGTTTCAGGTAGGCATTGGCGAGGCCGAGTGCGATGCCGAGCTCGCGCGCCACCGATCGTTGAGTGACCGCGGGATCACGCTCCACCGCGTCGAGCAGTTCGAGCATGATCGCGTCGTCGGACGCTTCGCGACGGACCGCGCCCGTCCACCCCGCCGCCGGTTCTTGCATGCGGCCCCTCCACCCCGTTGCTCGGTCGCGTTCACCGTATGAACGGTATAGACCGTTCACCGCTTGAACGTCAACCCGCTGAGCCCACGGCGTTACGTTCGGATCGCGACGCTGCCGGGAATCCTGCTCACGGAAGTGTGCACCGAGCGACCGGCCGGCAGTGAACTAAGCCGGGAAGTGAGGGGTTTTAGCCGGAAACAATCGGTAATGAGGTCTGCCCATGAAGGCTCTGCTTTTCGCGGCGGGACTGATCGCTGCAGTGGGCGCGCTCACCAGCGGCGCGCAGGCGCAAAACTACCCGTGGTGCGCCGTTTACGGCGGTCGAGAGGGCGGCGGCCAAAATTGCGGCTTTACGACTTTTGCCCAATGCATGGCCACACTGTCCGGCATGGGCGGATTCTGCAACCGCAATACCCAGTACGTGCCGCCCCCCGGACCCCACGGGCCTAATCGGCCCCCGCGCGGGTACTATCCGCAGGACTGAGCGAAAGCACCGCGCTACGCGCTCGGTTCACGTCAGCTCGACCACGGAGCCGTCGCGGATGGTGACGCGGCGGTCCATCTTGGCGGCAATGTCGAGATTGTGCGTGGCGATGATGGCGGCGAGCCCGGTAGCGCGGACCAATTGCGACAGCGTGCCGAACACGTGCTCGGCGGTGTGAACGTCGAGATTGCCGGTCGGCTCGTCAGCGAGCAGAAGCCGCGGCGCATTGGCGACCGCGCGCGCGATGGCGACGCGCTGCTGCTCGCCGCCCGACAGCTCCGCCGGCCGATGGGTCAAGCGCTCCTTGAGCCCGAGATAAGCCAAGAGCTCGGCAGCCCGCGTGGCAGCCTGCCGCCGCGACAGGCCGCGGATCATCTGCGGCAGCATGACGTTTTCCAGTGCGGAAAATTCCGGCAGCAGATGGTGAAACTGATAGACGAAGCCGACCGAGGTGCGGCGGATACGGGTGCGTTCGAGATCGCTCAAACGCGACGCAGCCACGCCTTCGATGTATACCTCGCCGTCATCCGGCTGTTCGAGCAGGCCGGCGATGTGCAACAGCGTCGACTTGCCGGCGCCCGAAGGCGCAACCAGGGCCACCGACTGGCCCGGCCATACTGCAAGCTCGGCGCTCTTGAGCACGTCGAGGGTGGAGTCGCCCTGGTGAAATTGCCGGCTGATAGCGTGCAGCAAAACGTACGGACGCTCTTCCGCCGCGGCCGGCGCCGCCGTCGCTTCGCTGATCGCGGTTTTGTCGTCCATCGGGCGGATCACTCGTAGCGCAGCGCGTCGACCGGATCGAGGCGCGCCGCGCGCCACGACGGATAGAGCGTCGCCAACAGCGAAAGGCCGAGCGCCATCACCAGGACTGCGGTGGTTTCCTTCAAATCCATGTCGGCGGGCAGCTTCGAGAGGAAGTACAGTTCGGACGAGAACAGGTCGGTATTGGTCAGCCAGGACAAAAAGCGCCGGATCGAATCGATGTTGAGGCACACCACGGTGCCGAGCAGGAAGCCGGCCAAAGTGCCGACCACGCCGATCGACGATCCGGTAATGAGAAAGACGCGCATGATCGCGCCCTGGGTCGCGCCCATGGTGCGCAGGATGGCGATGTCGCTGCCTTTGTCCTTCACCAGCATGATCAAGCCGGAGACGATGTTGAGCGCCGCCACCAGCACGATCAGGGTGAGGATCAGGAACATGACGTTGCGCTCGACCTGCAGCGCGTTGAAGAAGGTGGCGTTGCGCTGGCGCCAATCGATCATATAGATCGGCCGTGCCGCGGCTTTGGTGACGAGCGCGCGGAAGCTGTCGATGTGATCGGGGTCGTTGGTATAGACCTCGATCGCGGTGACGTCGCCGGTGCGGTTGAAATAGGCCTGCGCTTCGGGCAGCGGCATGAAGACGAAAGCGGCATCGTACTCGCTCATGCCGATCTCGAACACCGCGGCGACCTTGTAGGCCTTGATGCGCGGCGTCGTGCCCATCGGCGTCACCGCGCCGCGCGGCGAGACGAGCGTGAGATTGTCGCCGACCCGTACCGAAAGCTGCTCGGCGAGCCGGCTGCCGATGGCGATGCCCTGCCCGCCATCGAAGCCGGCGAGCGTGCCCTGCTTGATGTTGCGCGCGATCGAGCCGAGCTTTTCCAGATCGGCGCCGCGGATACCGCGCACCAGCACGCCCGAGGCGTTGAACGGCGATGAGGCCAGCGCCTGGCCCTCGACGATGGGCGCAGCCAGGCGCACGCCGTCGACCTTGCTGACGCGGTCGGCAACGTCCTTCCAGTCGGTGAGCGGCGACTCGATCGGCTGAATCAAAAGGTGGCCGTTAAGACCGAGAATCTTGTCGAGCAGTTCCTGGCGGAAGCCGTTCATCACCGCCATGACGATAATCAAGGTGGCGACGCCAAGCATGATGCCGAGGAAGGAGAAGCCGGCGATGACCGAGATAAAGCCTTCCTTGCGCCGCGCGCGCAGGTAGCGCAGCGACAACATCCATTCGAACGGAGCGAACGGGGCGGTGCCGGTCGGCTCAGGCATGTAAGTCAAGGTCTCCCCGCGATCAGCCGGAGTTTCACACGATTCTGGCGCTTTCAAGCCGGGAATCGGCGATATGCCGCACGCCAGCGCACAACTTCATGCCGAAAGCCGGGCCAATGCATCGGCGGGGCTCATCAGTTCCCGCGTTCCATCGGCACGGCGTTTGACCTCGACCTTGCCCTCGGCGAGGCTGCGCGGGCCGACCAGGATCTGCCAGGGAATGCCAATCAGATCGGCAGTGGCGAACTTGGCGCCCGGCCGCTCGTCGACGTCATGGTAGAGCGTGTCGATGCCTTGGGCGGCGAGCGCCGCGTAGAGCTGTTCGCAGGCCGCATCGGTATCGGCCGCGCCCTGCTTGAGATTGAGGATCATGACCCTGAACGGCGCCACCGGCTCTGGCCATTTGATGCCGGCCTCGTCGTGAAACGCTTCGATGATGGCGCCGACGAGCCGGCTCGGGCCTATACCGTAGGAGCCCATATGGACCGGCCGCTCGACGCCGTCGGGCCCGGCGACCAGCGCCTTCATGGGCGCCGAATATTTGGTGCCGAAATAGAAGATATGCCCGACTTCGATGCCGCGCGCTGAGACTTTCTTGTCGGCCGCCAACGCCGCGAAGGCCGCGGCGTCGTGCTTCTCGGACGTCGCTGCGTACAGCGAGGTCCAGCGATCGACGATCGCCTGCAGTTCCGCAACGTTGTCGAAATCGACATCGGGACCCGGCACTTGGAAATCCAGGTAATCGCGGTGGCAGAACACTTCGCTCTCGCCGGTGTCGGCCAGGATGATAAATTCGTGCGATAGATTGCCGCCGATCGGCCCGCTTTCCGCCACCATCGGGATCGAGCGCAGCCCCATGCGGGCGAAAGTGCGCAGATAGGCGACGAACATGCGGTTATAAGCATGCTTGGCGCCTTCGAAATCGAGGTCGAACGAATAGGCGTCCTTCATCAGGAACTCGCGCCCGCGCATCAATCCGAAGCGCGGCCGCACCTCGTCGCGGAACTTCCACTGGATGTGATAGAGGTTCAGCGGCAAATCCTTGTAGGACCGCACGTAGCTGCGGAAGATCGCGGTGATCATCTCCTCGTTGGTCGGGCCGTACAGCATCTCGCGATCATGGCGATCCTTGATGCGCAGCATCTCCTTTCCATAGGCCTCGTAGCGGCCGCTTTCGCGCCACAGGTCGGCCGGCTGGATGGTCGGCATGAGGAGCTCGATGGCACCGGAGCGGTCCTGCTCCTCGCGCACGATCGCGCAAATCTTCTGCAGCACCCGGAACCCGAGCGGCAGGAACGCGTAGATGCCGGCGGCTTCCTGGCGGATCATGCCGGCGCGCAGCATCAGCCGATGCGAGGCGATTTCGGCTTCCTTGGGGGTGTCGCGCAGGATCGGCAGAAAGTAGCGGGACAGGCGCATGCCGCCACAAAGCCGATTCAACGGCGGAACACAACGGCCGCGTTCCTGTTCGTCTTTTTTCGTCGCGGCCCGCTTGCGGGCTGATGACAGCATGAAAAAGATCGATTACGAATATTCGCGCCTATCGCGGCGCCGTGCTCGAGCGCGGCGTCGCGATGCGGTCCAAGTCGTGGGAGGATGGCCCTCAGAGCGCGAACCAACGCCGCCCCGCGCCAAATCAGGAAATTCCACTAAGCAAGGCGTGGACAGGGGCTGAGATACGGAATTCTGAGGCAGGGTTTCCACCCTGCCTTTCTCTTTTGCGACGCGGCAGGCAGGCCCCCAAAAACACTTTATAATATTCTAATAAGTACTTGGTTTATAACTGTTTTTCATGCGGTATCAATCGTGCATGCCGAACGGCGCTAAAAGGCCGTTCAGCGTCACCAGCTGATGGACATGGACGACATAGCAGGCGACAAAGAGGACGCCTGCGACCAGCGTCGTCACCACGAGCTTGCGCCTGAGGTGGGGCAGCACCGGCGCGCCCGGATCGGTGCCCGGGGCGATGTCGCCGGTTTCGTGCTGGCTATGCACGCCCCACGGCAGCACGGCGAACAGCACCACCCACCAGATCAGAAAAAAGACGGCAACCGCCGTGGTCTTCGACATTTCTTGCCGCGTTCAGGCTTGCTCGAGCTCGACCAGCGTTCCGGCAAAATCCTTCGGATGCAGGAACAGGACCGGCTTGCCATGGGCGCCGATCTTCGGCTCGCCGTTGCCGAGGATGCGCGCGCCCGCGGCCTTTAGCGCATCGCGGGCGGCGGCGATATCGGTCACTTCGTAGCAGACGTGGTGCATGCCGCCGTCCGGATTGCGCTCCAAGAATTTGGCGATCGGCGAATTACCGCCGAGCGGCGCGATCAGCTCGATCTTGGTATTCGGCAAGGCCACGAACACGGTAGTGACGCCATGTTCCGGCTGCGGCACGGCAGCCGAAATCTCCGCGCCGAGGGTGTCGCGGTACACCGCCGCCGCCTTGGCCAGATCGGGTACCGCAATAGCGACGTGATTGAGCTTGCCGATCATGGCTTTTCTTCTCACTTCAGGAGCAGAAAATTAAACCTCGAGCACGTGCACGTGACAGATCGGTTTTTTGTTCCAGCGCTGCGCGATGGCCGAGCGCACGGCGCGGCGCACCGCTTCGGCGACGGCGTCGGGATCACGCCGGCGCGGCCTCGGCATGGATTCGAACGCCTCTTCGATCGCGTCAAGCGCGATGTCGGTGATGGAGGCGCCTGAGGCGTCGGCTTCGGGGATGCCGAACAGCTCGATCTCGGGATCGGCGGCAAGCGTGCCTTTGTCCGTCAAAGCGAGCGCCACGCTGACCGCTCCGGAAAAACTCAAGCGGCGACGCGACGCGACCGTGCGCGTTTCGGCATTGATGAGGAGCGTGCCGTCCTTGTAGAGGCGGCCGGAGGGAATTTGGTCGATGATTTGCGCCGGCCCAGGCGCGAGCCGCACCAGGTCGCCGTTGCGGCAAACGACGACCTGCGGCACGCCGGCGCGGCGGGCCAGTTCGGCATGCTCGGCGAGGTGCAGCGCCTCGCCATGGGCCGGGATCAGGATTTGCGGTTTTGTCCAGCCGATCATGTCCAAAAGCTCGGCGCGCCGCGGATGGCCGGAGACGTGGACCGGATGGGTGCGGTCGGTGATGACCTCGACGCCCTGGGCGACGAGGCCGTTGATCACCCGATCCACGGCCTTCTCGTTGCCCGGAATGGCGCGCGAGGAAAAGATCACGCGGTCGCCCTTGGACAGCGCCACCTCCGGATGCTCGTCCTCAGCGATGCGCGCCAGCGCCGCGCGCGGCTCGCCCTGGCTGCCAGTGCACAGCGCCAGCACGCGCTCGGGCGGCAGGTAGCCGTAGGTGTCGGCGCCGCGGAATTCCTGCACACCGTCGAGATAACCGGTCTCGCGCGCGACTTGCACCACGCGCTCCATGGCGCGGCCGACGACGACGACTTCGCGGCCGGCGGCGCGCGCGGCGTCGGCTACGGCGCGGATGCGATCGACATGGGAGGCGAAGGTCGTCACCGCGACGCGGGCCGGCGCGGTGCGCACAAGCTCGGCAATGGTCTTGGCGACGTCGGCCTCGGACGGCGAGCGGCCGTCGCGCACCGCATTGGTGGAATCGCCGATCAGCGCCAGCACGCCTTCATTGCCGAGCGCGGCAAGCCGCGCCGCGTCGGTCTTGGAGCCGGCGAGCGGCGTCGGATCGATCTTCCAGTCGCCGGTATGCAGCGCGGTGCCGGCGGCGGTGCGTATGGCGAGCGCGTTGGATTCCGGAATCGAATGGGCGACGCTGATGAATTCGACGTCGAACGGGCCGAGCGTCAAACGGCCACGCAGCGGCACGACGTTTACGGGAATTTGCGGCGCGCCGGGCTCGCCGAGCCGCTTGGCCTCGAACAAAGCGGCGGTGAACGGCGTCGCGTAAAGCGGCACGTTATTGAGCCGCGGCCACAGATCGATCAGCGCGCCCATGTGGTCCTCGTGGCCGTGGGTAAGCACGAGGCCGACGATGTTGTTGCGTTCCTCCACGAGGTAACGGATGTCGGGCATGATCAGATCGATGCCCGGCAACTGCTCCTCGGACGCGAACGATACGCCGCAATCGACGATCAGCCATTGCCGGCGGCGCTCGTCGCCAAAGCCATAGATCGAGAGGTTCATCCCGATCTCGCCGATGCCGCCGAGCGGCGCGAAAACGAATTCACTCTGCGCCATCGGCCACTATCTGCTGGTGATGAGAAGCACGTGCGGTATCGCCGGTGAGCCCAAAAACTTCGCCGGCGGCTATGGTTTGCAGCGAACCGCCGTCTAGTCGTAGCAACAGGCAGCCGCTGTCGTCGAGGCCCTCGCAGCGGCCAAAAATCTCGCGGTCAGGCAACCGCACGCGCATCGCCTCGCCGACGCCGGCGGCGCGGGCAAGCCAATCGCGGCGAATACCGACAAAGCCGGCGCCGCTTTGCCACTGCGCAAGGCGTCGCAACATGGCGCGCGAAAGCGCCGTGAACAGATCGTCGGCGCTCACCTGCACACCGGCGGCCGCCAGATCGGTGGCGGGGTAATTCGTCTGTGCCGGATGATGCATGCAGTTCACGCCGATGCCGATCGCCACGGCGATTTTCTCGCCGAGCATACGGCCTTCGAGTAAAATGCCGGCAAGTTTTGCTCCGCCGCAGAGCAGATCATTAGGCCATTTCAGCGCGAGGCGCCCCGCCAAAATCGGGGCGCGGTCGGCGACCGCATCGCAAACAGCGAGCGCGGCGACGAACGACAATTCGGCCGCATGGCGCGGCGGCGCCGGATCGTTGAGCAAAAGCGTGGCATAGAGATTGCCGTGCGGCGAGACCCAGCTATTGCCGCGCCGCCCGCGCCCTGCCGTCTGCTCGCGCGCCACGATCCACAACGGTTGCGTCTCGTCTTGATGATCGACAACATGGCGCAACGCCGCGGCGTTGGTCGACGGCAAAACGTCGTGCGTCGCCAAGCGGAAGCCCAAAGCTTCGGCTTCCGGGTCAAGCCGCATCAGAACAGCGAATGGGCGGCCGCGCTTGCCGCGCCAACCAGCGGCCCGGGATAGAGAAAGAACAGGACGTTGAAGAGGCCGCACACCGCGAGCACGATCCGCAATTCAATGGGCATGGCATAAAAACCTTCGGCAGGCTCTTCGAAATACATGACCTTGACGATCGCCAGATAATAATAGGCACCGACCACGCTCGCCAGCACGCCGATCACCGCCAGCACGTAGAGGCCGGCTTTGATGGCGGCGAGGAAGACATAGAACTTGGCGAAGAAGCCGGCGAGCGGCGGTACGCCGGCCATGGAGAACAGCAGCATCGCCAACAGGAACGCCATGGTCGGATGAGTGCGCGACAGGCCGGCGAGCTGGTCGATCGATTCCACCATGCCGGTCGAGCGCCGCATCGATAGGATTACGGCAAAAACGCCGAGCGTCATGGTGATGTAGATGGCCATGTAGAACAGCACGCCCTGCACGCCCTCGGGCGTGCCGGCGGCCAGGCCGACCATCGCATAGCCCACATGACCGATCGACGAATACGCCATCAGCCGCTTGAAATTGCGCTGGCCGATGGCGGCGAAGGAGCCGAGCAGCATCGAGGCGATGGCGACGAACACCAGGATCTGCTGCCACTCGCTGGTGATGCCGGGAAACGCCACGACCGTGGCGCGCACGAACATGGCGATCGCGGCGACCTTGACCGCGACGGCAAAGAACGCCGTGACCGGCGTTGGCGCGCCTTCATAAACGTCCGGCGTCCACATGTGAAACGGCACCGCCGCGGACTTGAAGCAGAAGCCGGCAAATAGAAAGACGAGGCCGAAGATCAGCCCAACGCCGCCCTGCGCTGCGACCTGGGCAATGCCTGAAAAGCTTACGGTGCCGGTAAAGCCATAGATCAGCGAGGCGCCATAGAGCAGCATGCCGGACGACAGTGCGCCGAGTACAAAATATTTCAGTCCGGCTTCGGTCGCGCGCAGCGAATCGCGATGGCTTGCCGCCAAAACGTAAGCCGGCAGGCTCATCAGCTCGAGTCCGAGATAAAGCGCGATCAGGTCGGCTGCCGAGATCAGCATCAGCATGCCGAGCGTGGAAAGCAGAATGAGGACGGAATATTCGATGCGTTGTTGGTGCTCGCGCCGCTCATAGTCGAGCGACAGGAAGATAGCGGCGGCCGAGCCGATCAGCGCCAGAATTTTGAGAAAGCGCGCGAAATCGTCGACCACGAAGCTGCCGCCGAAGCTAACCAGGCGCCCGGCCGGCAGCGCCAGCAACACGACGCCGGCGATCACCAGGAGCGCGATCGCGGCATAATCGACGATACGGACCGAACCGGCGCCGCGGAATATGCCGATCATGAGCAGCGCCATGGCGCCGAGCCCGAGCAAGATCTCGGGCAGCACCGGCAGGATCGCGGGATACGCCACTGCAGCCATCATCTCACCTCGCCAGCCCCGCGGTCTGCGCGCCATGAAGCGCATGATTGTAATTGTCGATCAGCTGCGTCACCGAGGCGGCGGAAAAATCCAGCACCGGCTTGGGATAGACGCCGATCAAGATGGCGACGATGATGAGCGGCGCGAACAAGGTCATTTCGCGCCAGCCGATGTCGCGAATGGCGGCGAGACTCGGCTTCTCCAGCTTGCCGAAGATCACTTTGCGGTAGAGCCAAAGCGTGTAGGCCACCGACAGAATGGTGCCGAACGCAGCCAGCGTCGCCACCCAATTGTTGACGCGGAAGGTCCCGATCATGGTCAAGAACTCGCCGACGAACCCGGAGGTGCCGGGCAGGCCGAGATTGGCGAGCGAAAACACCATGAAGACGAAGGCATAAAGCGGCATGCGGTTGACGAGCCCGCCATAGGCCGCGATCTCGCGCGTGTGCATGCGGTCGTAGACGACGCCGACGCAGAGGAACAATGCGGCCGAGACGACACCGTGCGACAGCATCTGAAAAATACCGCCCGAAACACCCTGCGCCGTGACCGCGAAGAAGCCCATGGTGACGAAGCCCATATGGGCCACCGACGAATAGGCGATCAGCTTTTTCCAGTCCTCCTGCACCAAGGCGACCAGCGAGGTGTAGATGATAGCGATGACGGAGAGCGCATAGATCAGCGGCGCCAGGTTATGCGCGGCTTGCGGAAACATCGGCAGCGAAAAGCGCAAAAAACCGTAGCCGCCGAGCTTTAGCAGGACGGCGGCGAGGATAACCGAGCCGGCGGTCGGCGCCTCGACGTGGGCGTCCGGCAGCCAGGTATGGACCGGCCACATCGGCAGCTTGACGGCAAACGACGCCAAAAAGCCGAGGAACGCCCAGGTCTGCAGGCTGCGCGGGAAACCATGATGCAGCAAGGTCGGGATGTCGGTGGTGCCGGCGTCCCAGTACATCGCCATGATCGCGAGCAGCATCAGGACCGAGCCGGCAAACGTGTAGAGGAAAAACTTGAAACTCGCATAGACCCGGCGCGGACCGCCCCACACGCCGATGATCACAAACATCGGAATGAGACCGCCTTCGAAGAAGAAATAGAACAGCACCAGATCGAGCGCGCAGAAGGTGCCGACCATGAGCGTTTCCATCACCAGAAAGGTGATCATGTAGGCGCGCACGAGGCGTTGGACCGAGGTCCAGCTCGCCAGGATGCAGATCGGCATCAACGCGGTGGTCAGGATCACGAACGGCAGCGAAATGCCGTCGACGCCCATCGAGTAGCCGATGGCGTTGCCGAGCCAAGGGCCTTTTTCGACAAACTGAAAGTCGGGCGAGGACGGATCGAAGCGCCAGACCAGAATCAGCGAAACGATGAACGTGATCAGCGTGGTCCACAGCGCCAGCCAGCGCGCGTTGCGCACGCCGGCTTCGTCATCGCTCAGGAAAGCGATGAATAGCGCGCCGGCGACCGGCAGGAAGGTAACGACGGACAGGATCGGCCAGCTCGTCATCCGTGCGCTCCGTAGAACATGAACCAGGTCACGGCCGCGGCAACGCCGATCAGCATGGCGAAGGCATAGTGATAGAGGTAACCGGTCTGCAGGCGGATGACGTTGCGGGTCACGTCGAGCACGCGCGCCGATACGCCGTCAGGCCCGAAGCCATCGATGATAAATCCGTCGCCGTCCTTCCAGAGCACCCGGCCGAGCCAGATGGTCGGGCGGACGAACATAAAGTCGTAGATCTCGTCGAAGTACCATTTGTTGAGCAGGAACTGGTAGAGCAGCTGCTGCTGGCGCGCCAATTCCCGGGGCAGATCGGGCCGACGGATATAAAACTGCCAGGCGATCAGAAAACCGATGATCATCATCAGCGTGGGCATCAGCGAAAGCCAGAGCGGCAGCTTCTCGGCTTCCTCGAACAGCGTGTTGGCGATGCCGAACTGCAGCGAGCCGCGGAAGAACTCGTCGGCGCCATGGCCGGTGAATAGGGCGAGCGTCGAATAGCCGGCGACGATCGCGCCGATGGCGAGGAGCCCCAGCGGTACCAGCATGGTCATCGGCGTCTCATGCGCCGCCTCGTAGTGCTCGCGGTCGTGCGGCGTGCCGTGGAACGTCATGAAAATGAGCCGCCAGGAATAGAACGCGGTCAGCGCAGCGGCGCCGAGCGTCATGGCGAAGCCGTAGGTCGCCATCGGATTGTTGCTGACGAACGCCGACTCGATAATGGCGTCCTTGGAGAAATAGCCTGCGGTGAGGGGAAACCCGGTGAGCGCCAAGGTACCGATCAACATCGTCGCGTAGGTGAACGGAAGCTTGCGCCAAAGACCGCCCATATGCCGCATGTCCTGCTCGTGATGCATGGCGATGATGACCGAGCCGGAACAGAGGAACAGCAGCGCCTTGAAGAAAGCGTGCGTGAACAGGTGGAACATGCCGACCGAATAGGCGCCCACGCCCATGGCCGTGAACATGTAGCCGAGCTGCGACATGGTCGAATAGGCGATCACGCGCTTGATGTCGTTCTGCACCAGGCCAATGGTCGCCGCAAACATGCAGGTGGTCGCGCCGATGAAGATGACGAAGGCCGACGCCCCCGGCGACAGCGAAAACAGCGGCGACAGCCGCGCCACCATGAACACGCCCGCGGTCACCATGGTGGCGGCGTGCAGGAGCGCCGAGACCGGGGTCGGAGCTTCCATGGCGTCAGGCAGCCACGTGTGCAGCAGGAACTGCGCCGACTTTCCCATCGCCCCCATGAACAGAAGAAGGCAGACCACGGTCAGCGCGTCCAAATCCCAGCTCAAAAAATGAAAGCTCTTGCCGACCAGGCCCGGCGCTTGCGCGAATATCGTGTCGTAATCGACCGCACCGGTGAGATAGAACACCGCAAAAATTCCGAGCGAAAATCCGAAGTCGCCTACACGCGTGACGACGAAGGCCTTGATTGCAGCGGCGTTGGATTCGGGCCGGTTGTACCAGTAACCGATCAGCAGATAGCTCGTGAGACCGACGCCCTCCCAGCCGAAGAACAATTGCACCAGATTGTCGGCGGTCACCAGCGTCAGCATGGCGAAGGTGAAGAACGACAAATAGGAGAAGAAGCGCGGCTTGTACGCCTCGTCCTCCATGTAGCCGATTGCGTAGAGGTGCACGAGCGCCGACACGGTGGTCACCACGACCAGCATCACCGCGGTGAGCGGATCGATGCGCAGCGCCCAGTCGGAATGCAGGTCGGCGAAGCTGATGAAGCTGAACAGGTGCACGCGCACCTCGTGGCCGGCAATGCCGACGTCGTAGAACGCATACCAGGACAACAAGCAGGCGATGATGAGGAAGGTCGTAGTGATCAGCTCGGCCGGCCGCGAACCGGCAACGGACGGCTCGGCCGCCGGCTCCTCGACATGAGTATTGGCGAAGGCGGCGTGCGGCTCGTGCGGCGACGGCGCGGCACGCGGCCGGTCCTCGGCAACGGGCGGCGCCGCATGATCGTCATGGGGCGGCGGCGGATCTTCGCCGGGGAAGCGGTTGCGTGCACCGACCAACGAAATCACGCCGGCAATGATCGAGCCGAGCAGCGGCAGGGCGACGATGGTTTCGTACATGCCGCTCAAGCCCCCGGCTCGCTGCGGCTTTGGCCGCGCCCAGTCCGTTCTAATAAGCCGCTCACGCTTCAGCCCTTCAACAGATCGATGTCTTCGACCGCGATCGAGCCGCGGTTGCGGAAATAGGCGACGAGAATCGCAAGGCCGATGGCGGACTCGGCCGCCGCCACCGTAAGCACGATCAGCGCGTAGACCTGGCCGACGATGTCGCCCAAAAAGCTCGAGAACGCGACCAGATCGATGTTGACCGCGAGCAAAATGAGTTCGATCGACATCAGGATGATGATGACGTTCTTGCGGTTGAGGAAGATGCCGAAGATCCCCAGCGTGAACACGATCGCGGCGACCGCGAGATAATGGCCGAGCCCGATGATCATGACAGCCCCTGCCCCGGCTTGACCTTGACCAGCTCGATGGCGGCGGCGCGACGGCGCGCGATCTGTGCGGCGATGTTTTGGCGGCGCACTTGCGGCTTGTGCTGCAGCGTCATGACGATGGCGCCGATCATGGCGACCAGCAGGATGACGCCGGCGGCCTCGAAGAAATAGACGTAGCGGGTGTAGAGGACGAGGCCGAGCGCTTCGGTGTTACTGACGTTGGCGGCGATCGGCGCCGCGGGATGCGCGGTGGGCGGCGCGATCGCCCAGCCGCCGACCAGGATCAGCAGCTCGGCAAGCAGCACCGCGCCGATCAGCGCGCCGATCGGCAGGTAGTTGAGGAAGCCGCGACGCAGCTCGGTGAAATCGACGTCGAGCATCATCACCACGAACAGGAACAGCACGGCGACGGCGCCGACATAAACGACGATCAGAATCATCGCCAAAAACTCGGCGCCCAACAGCACGAACAGGCCGGCGGCGTTGACGAACGCCAGAATGAGAAACAGCACCGAATGCACGGGATTGCGCGCGGAGATCACCATCACCGCCGACGCGACGGTGACGCCGGCAAACAGATAAAAGAAGATGGCGTGAATGATCATGAGCGGCCGGTCTTATCGGTAGGGCGCATCGAGCGCAATGTTTCTGGCAAGCTCGCGCTCCCAGCGATCGCCGTTGGCAAGGAGCCGCGCCTTGTCGTAGTAAAGCTCCTCGCGGGTCTCGGTCGCGAATTCGAAATTCGGCCCCTCGACGATGGCATCGACCGGGCAGGCCTCCTGGCACAGGCCGCAATAGATGCATTTGACCATGTCGATATCGTAGCGCGTGGTGCGGCGGGTGCCGTCGTTGCGGCGCGGCCCTGCCTCGATGGTGATGGCCTGCGCCGGACAGATTGCCTCGCACAGCTTGCAGGCGATGCAGCGCTCCTCACCGTTCGGATAGCGGCGCAGCGCGTGCTCGCCGCGAAAACGCGGCGAAATCGGGTTCTTCTCGAACGGATAGTTGATCGTCGCCTTCGGCTTGAAGAAATAGCGCATCGACAGGATAAAGCCCTCGACAAATTCCTTCAGAAATATCGAACGGGCGGCTTGATCGAGCTTCATGGTGTCCTCATGCCGGCTAATGCAACGCCGGCGCGCCCGCCGTACCGGCGAGCGCCTTGCCGATCCAATAGCCGAGCGTCGCCAGGATGGCGATGTCGATTGCCAGGATCGAGCGCCGCGCCAGCGCGATCCGGCTCTCGAAATCCTCGCGTTTCTCCAGCGCCATCGGACCGCTCTGCGCGCGCAGATGCCGGTCGATGATACGGATCGCCGGCACGTAGACCACGACGGCAACGATCGTTCCGACCAGCGCGCCGAGCCAGCCCGGCAGCGAGTATTCCATCGGGCGCTCCGTTCATTTTGCCGCCCAGCCGGTAACCTGCAGGACGGCGGCGACGATCGCGACCATCGCCAGCGAAATCGGCAAAAATACCTTCCAGCCGAGGCGCATCAATTGATCGTAGCGATAACGCGGCACGAACGCCTTGACCATGGCGAACATGAAGAACACGAACGCCGCCTTCAAGACGAACCAGATCACTCCCGGAATCCAGGTGAACGGCACCACCGGGAACGGCGGCAGCCAGCCGCCGAAGAACAGAATCGTGCACATGGCGCACATGGTGGTGATCGCCACGTACTCGCCGAGCATCAGCATCATGTAGGGCGTCGAGCCGTACTCGACCATGTAGCCGGCGACGAGTTCCGATTCAGCCTCTATCAGATCAAACGGCGGGCGGTTGGTCTCGGCGAGTGCCGAGACAAAAAAGATCACCAGCATCGGCAGCAGCGGCAGCCAGAACCAGCCCAACAACCCCCACGCGCTATTCTGCGCCTCTACGATAGCGGACAGATTGAGCGAGCCGACGCATAAGAGCACGGTAATGAACACGAACCCGATCGATACCTCGTAGGACACCATCTGCGCCGCCGAGCGCAGCGCGGCGAGGAACGGGTATTTGGAGTTCGACGCCCACCCGGCCATGATGACGCCGTAGACGCCGAGCGACGAAATAGCGAAGATATAAAGAACGCCGACGTTGATGTTGGCGATCACCCAGCCGCCGCTGACCGGGATCACCGCCCAGGCGGCGAGCGCCAAGGTCGTGGTGACTAGCGGGGCGAGGAGAAACACGCCCTTGTTGGCGCCGGCTGGAATGACCGGCTCCTTGAGCACGAACTTGATCAGGTCGGCGAACGATTGCCACAAGCCCCACGGCCCGACCACGTTGGGGCCGCGCCGGATCTGCACCGCCGCCCAGATCTTGCGGTCGGCATAGAGCAGATAGGCGACCGCGATCAAAAGCACCACCAGCAACAGCACGCTCTGGCCGAGCACGATCAGGAACGGCAGCAGATAATCGGACCAGACCGCAGCCATTTTCTTTACTCCGCGGCCGTGATGCCGGCGCGCCGCTGCTGCGCCAGTGCCGCGCATTCCGCCATCACCGCCGAGCAGCGTGCGATCGGATTGGTGAAATAGAAGTTGTCGACGCTGGAGCGGAACGGTGTCCGCTCGGTGTTGCCGGGCGCCGACGCGGCGAGCTTGTGCAGGTCGGCCGGATCGCCAGGCGTGATCTGGCCGATGCGCTGCAGGTGCGGATGCACCTTGAACAGCGCCTGGCGCAGCGCCGCAAGCGAATCGTAGGGCAGCCGATGCCCCAAAACGTCCGACAGCGCGCGCAAAATGGCCCAATCCTCACGCGCATCGCCCGGCGGGAACGAGGCGCGCGTCGCCATCTGCACCCGGCCTTCGGTGTTGAGGAAGATCGCCGATTTTTCCGGATAGGCGGCGCCGGGCAGCACGACGTCGGCGCGCGTGGCGCCGCGGTCGCCGTGGCTGCCGATGTAAACGACGAATGCACCGGCCGGGATGTCGATCTCGTCGGCGCCGAGCAGGAACGCCACGTCGAGCGTGCCGGACGTCGCCATCTGCCGCGCGGTGAGCCCACCCTCCCCAGGCACGAAGCCGAGATCAAGCGCGCCGACCCGCGAGGCAGCACTATGCAGCACGCAATAGCCGTTCCAGCCGTCCTTGATCATGCCGAGATCGATTGCGGCTTTCGCTGTCAGCGCCGCGACGGCCGCGCCGTCAGCGCGCGCAAATGCGCCGGCGCCGACCAGCAGCAGCGGCCGCTCGGCCTTGCGTAGCGTGTCGGCAAACGAATGCCGACCCGCCATAGCGAGCGTCTCGGGGCCGGCGCCGAGATAATCGTAGGGATAAGTCAGGTCCGCTTTCGGGCCGATCAGGCCGATTGGGAATTTGCCGGCGAGCCAGCGCTTGCGGATGCGGGCATTGAGTACCGCAGCCTCTTTGCGCGGCGTCGAGCCGACGATCAACAGCGCGTCGGCGGTCTCGATACCGGCGATGCCGGCGTTGAACAAATACGTCGCCCGACCCCAGCGCGGATCGAGTGCCGAGCCGTCCTGCCGGCAATCAAGATTGACGACGCCAAGCCGGCTCATCAGGTCTTTGAGCGCGAAAATTTCCTCGACCGCGGCAAGGTCGCCAACCAGCGCGCCGATGCGTTTGGCATTTGCGCGTGCGAGCTTTGCGGCGATGGCGTTGAAGGCTTCGGTCCAGGTTGCCGGGCGCAACCGGTCGCTTTGGCGAATATAGGGCTGATCGAGGCGTTGCGTGCGCAGGCCATCGACGACGTGACGGGTTTTGTCGGAAATCCATTCCTCGTTGATGTCGTCGTTGGTGCGCGGCAGGATGCGCATGACCTCGCGGCCGCGGGTGTCGATGCGGATGGCGGAACCGAGCGCGTCCATCACGTCGATCGACTCGGTCTTGCCGAGCTCCCAGGGCCGCGCCGTGAACGCATAAGGTTTCGCGGTGAGCGCGCCGACCGGGCAGAGATCGACGACGCAGCCTTGCAGCTCCGAGGTCATCGCCTCTTCGAGGTACGTCGTGATCTCCATGTCCTCGCCGCGGCCGGTGGCGCCGAGCTCCGGCACCCCGGCGACCTCCGCGGCGAAGCGCACGCAGCGGGTGCACTGGATGCAGCGGTTCATCGAGGTCTTGACCAGCGCGCCGAGATACTTGTCCTCGACCGCCCGCTTGTTCTCGCGGAAGCGGCTCGAATCGATGCCGTAAGCCATCGACTGGTCCTGCAGATCGCATTCGCCGCCCTGGTCGCAGATCGGGCAATCGAGCGGATGATTGATCAGCAAAAACTCCATGACGCCTTCGCGCGCCTTGCGTGTCATCGGCGAGCGGGTCTTCACCTCCGGCGCCTCGCCGTGCGGCCCTGGGCGGCAATCGCGCACGCCCCAGGCGCAGCTCGCCACCGGCTTCGGCGAGCCGACCAGTTCGACCAGGCACATGCGGCAATTGCCGGCGATCGACAGCCGCTCGTGAAAGCAGAAGCGTGGAATCTCGGCGCCCGCGGTCTCGCACGCCTGAAGGAGCGTGTATTCCGGCGGAACGTCGATCTCTTTGCCGTCGACGACGAGCTTGGTCATGCCGCCTTTCCGTCCGGCGCGCACCGCGCCGTCTTCCATAATTGTGCCGCCGGCACGCTCTCCCAGCCGAACGCGTATTCGGACGGCCCGTGCGCGGCGAGATGTTCGAGCCGTTCCTTGGCCTCTACGACCGTCGGCAGATGGCCCGCCGGGACCCACCACATGACGAAATGCGGCCCGTCGAGCTTTTCGAACCACTCGCCGCGGCGGCCGTAAAAGCGCTTGTGCACGGTCTGCCAGACGTAGCGCTCGAGCGCGTCGGCGCTTTCCCAGACCGTGAGGTTGATCGCCATCATCGGATCCGGGAATGGACGAAAGTTCATGGCGTTGTTGCTGTCATCCTTGAGCCGCCAGACAAAGCCGGCGCTGCGCTCGGCGAGCCCATTCACCAGATCGAGATTGTTCATAAAATCGGCCAAACGCGGATCGTCGGTCGGATAGCGCAGCCGGCCGACATTGAGTTGAGCAAGATGCATGTTGCGATGAATGCTCATCGTGCTCACTCCGCCGCCACGGCGATCGGTTCGGGATGCGGGTTCGCGGTGTATTGGTCGATGCGCCGCTCGATCTCGGGCCGGAAATGGCGCAGCAGGCCCTGCACCGGCCAGGCGGCGCCGTCGCCGAACGCACAGATAGTGTGGCCCTCGATCTGCTTCGTCACTTCCCAAAGCAAGTCGATCTCGCGCTTGTGGGCGCGGCCCTCGGCCATGCGTTCGAGCACGCGCCACATCCAGCCCATGCCCTCGCGGCACGGCGTGCACTGGCCGCAGCTTTCGTGCTTATAGAAATAAGAGATGCGTGACATGGCGCGCACGATGTCGGCGGACTTGTCCATGACAATCACCGCCGCGGTGCCGAACGCCGATTTCTTGGCGAGACAGCCGTCGAAATCCATGAGCAACGTGTCGGCCTGGTCGGCGCCGGCCGGGATCATCGGCATCGACGAGCCGCCGGGAATGACCGCCATCAGATTGTCCCAGCCGCCGCGCACGCCGCCGGCATGGCGCTCGATCAGCTCGCGCAACGGAATGCCCATCTCCTCTTCGACGTTGCACGGCCGCTCGACGTGACCGGAAATGCAGAACAGCTTGGTGCCCGTGTTGTTCTTTCGTCCGATGCCCGCGAACCACGCCGCGCCGCGGCGCATGATGTCGGGCACCTGCGCGATCGTCTCGACGTTGTTGACGGTAGTCGGGCAGCCGTACAGGCCCATATTGGCCGGGAACGGCGGCTTGAGCCGCGGCATGCCCTTCTTGCCTTCGAGGCTTTCGAGCAGCGCAGTTTCTTCGCCACAGATATACGCGCCGGCGCCGTGGTGCACGATGATGTCGAAGTCAAAACCGTGCACGTTGTTGTGGCCGATGAGCTTTGCCTCGTAGGCTTCGGCGACCGCGGCTTCCAGCCGCTCGCGCTCGCGGATGAACTCGCCGCGGATATAAATGAAGCAGGTATGTGCGCCCATGGCGCAGCCGGCGATCAGACAGCCCTCGACCAACAGATGCGGATCGTGGCGCATGATCTCGCGGTCCTTGCAGGTGCCGGGCTCGGACTCGTCGGCATTGACCACGAGATAGTGCGGGCGCGCCGGCGACACCTCCTTGGGCATGAACGACCATTTCAGTCCCGTCGCAAAGCCGGCGCCACCCCGGCCACGCTGGCCCGACGCCTTGCACTCGTTGACCAGCGCCTCGCGGCCGCGCGCCAAAATGTCCTTGGTGCCGTCCCAGGCGCCGCGGGCGCGCGCGCCTTTGAGGCGCCAATCGTGCTGCCCGTACAGATTCTTGAAGATGCGGTCCTGGTCGGCGAGCATGGTTTTTTCTACTGACGCCTCGGATCGGTTGCGTCGGCAATCGGCGGTTTCGGTATTGGCGCTTCGTGGACGTTGGCGGCGGCGCCGGGTTTTTTGGCTTCGTCGTCGGGCGAGTCACCCGCGCCCCTAGCAGCCGTTTCGCTCGCGAACAGCGACGGGTCGGTCAATGTGGTCGGCCCGCCGACCGGCGCCGAATTGATACGGTCGATCTGCGGCCCAGGCTTGGCTGCGCGTCCCGCGGACAGATCGTTGATGATGCGCGTCAAGCTGTCGGCCGTGAGATCCTCGTAATAATCGGCGTTGATCTGCACCATCGGCGCGTTGACGCAGGCGCCGAGGCACTCGACCTCGACCCACGAGAATTTGCCGTCGGCAGTGACCTCGTTCTCGTCGCCGATCATACGGTGCAGCACTTTCTTCAGTTCGTCGGCGCCGCGCAGCATGCACGGCGTCGTGCCGCAGAACTGCACGTGGTATTTGCCGACCGGCGACAGGTTGAACATGGTGTAGAAGGTTGCGATTTCGAGCACGCGGATCTTCGCCATGCCGAGCAGGTCGGCGACCGCCTCGATCGCCTTCTGCGGCAGCCAGCCGCCGCACTGCTGCTGCGCCCGCCACAGGATCAGGATCACCGCCGACTGCTGCCGGCCGCGCGGGTATTTGTCGATCTGCGCCTTGGCCCAGGCAAGATTGTCGGGCGTGAAAGCGAAGCTCGGCGGTTGCTTCTCGGCAAGGCGGCGCACGCTCATCGGTCGACCTCGCCGAACACGATGTCGATCGAGCCGAGCACCGCTGAAACATCGGCCAGCATGTGGCCGCGGCAGAGAAAATCCATCGCCTGCAGGTGGGGGAAGCTCGGTGCGCGAATCTTGCACTTGTACGGTTTGTTGGTGCCGTCAGCGATCAGATAGACGCCGAATTCGCCCTTGGGCGCCTCGACTGCGGCGTAAACCTCTCCGGCCGGCACCTTGAAGCCCTCGGTGTACAGCTTGAAGTGATGGATCAGCCCTTCCATCGATCGCTTCATCTCGGCGCGACGCGGCGGTGTGATCTTACGATCTTCGACGAGCACGGGCCCCTGCCCGTCCGGCGCACGCAGCTTGTCGACGCACTGCTTCATGATGCGTATGGATTGGCGCATCTCTTCCATGCGGATCAGATAGCGGTCGTAACAGTCGCCGTTCTTGCCGACTGGAATGTCGAACTCGAACTCGGAATAACATTCGTAGGGCTGCGCCCGGCGCAAATCCCACGCGGCGCCGGAGCCGCGCACCATTACGCCGGAAAAACCGCGCGCCCAGGCGTCTGCCAGCTTGACCACCCCGATATCGACGTTGCGCTGCTTGAAGATGCGGTTGTCGGTCAGCAGCTCCTCGAGATCGTCGCAGACTTTGAGGAAAGGATCGCAGAACGCCGCGATATCATCGATCAGCTTCGGCGGCAGGTCCTGATGCACGCCGCCGACGCGGAAATAGGCCGCGTGCAAGCGCGAGCCGGAGGCACGCTCATAGAACACCATGAGCTTTTCGCGCTCCTCGAAACCCCACAGCGGCGGGGTGAGCGCGCCGACGTCCATCGCCTGCGTCGTGACGTTGAGCATGTGCGACAGCAGGCGCCCAATCTCGCAGTACAGTACGCGAATGAGCTGCGCGCGGCGCGGCACGTCGATGCCGAGCAGCTTTTCCGCCGCCAGGCAGAACGCGTGCTCCTGGTTGATCGGAGCGACGTAGTCGAGCCGATCGAAATAGGGAATCGCCTGCAGATAGGTCTTGTGCTCGATCAGCTTCTCGGTGCCACGGTGCAGGAGGCCAATATGCGGGTCGACCCGCTCCACCACCTCGCCGTCGAGCTCGAGCACCAGGCGCAGCACGCCGTGCGCCGCCGGATGCTGCGGCCCGAAGTTGATCGTAAAGTTGCGGGTGGCGCCTTCGCGCTGTCCGCCGGCCGGAATGATGTTGGTGTCGGCCATTCTCTTATCCGGTCGTCGCCATCTGCAGCTCCACCGCCTTTTTGGCTTTGGCGGCGACGCGCGCGTTGAATTTGTCCCAGGCGACCACGAAACGTTCGTGACGGCCTTCGCCGATGAGATCGATGCCGTCGTGCGCCTTGACCTTGAAGGCCACGCGGTTGCCGACGATCTCGCTCACTTCGACGTCGACCGTCACCGTCATTCCCGGCAGCGTCGCGGCGAGGTGGCTCACGTCGACATGAACGCCGAGGCTGCCTTCGCCGGGGTCGAGGTACGGCGCCAACAGCTGCGTGCAGGTCCATTCCATCAGCACGATCATGAAGCCGGTGGCGAACACCTTCGGCATCGCGGCGATCTCCGGCGATTCCGGATAGGTGTACGGCACCGTCTTGTTTTCCGGCACCTTGTAGGCGAAACGGTGGGTGAGCCCGGGCTTGAGCGTCGGTTTCATCTCAACTCCCCTGCCCGCCGCTCGGCTTTGTCGCCTTCTCGTCGCCCGGCAAGACGTAGTCGGTGCCTTCCCACGGCGATAGAAAATCGAAGTTGCGGAATTCCTGGGTGAGCCGCACCGGCTCGTAGACGACGCGCTTGAGCTCGTCGTCGTAGCGCACCTCGACAAAGCCGGTGAGCGGAAAATCCTTGCGCAGCGGATGCCCCTCGAAGCCGTAATCGGTCAGAATGCGGCGCAGGTCCGGATGGCCGGTGAACACGATGCCATAGAGATCGAACACTTCGCGCTCGAACCAGTCGGCGCCGGGATAAACGTCGATAATGGACGGCACCGGCGTGGTCTCGTCGGTCTCCGCCTTCACGCGGATGCGCACGTTATGCTTGGGCGACAGCAGGTGATAGACCACGTCGAAGCGCCGCTTGCGGCTCGGCCAGTCGACCGCGGTGACATCGATGATGCACCAGAACTGGCAGCGCGGATCGTCGCGCAGAAAGCGCATCACCGCGACGATGTCGGGTGCATTCGCGGTGACGTTCAGCTCGCGAAAGTCCACGCTGTAGCCGGCGACCGCGTTGGGCAGCGCGGCAGCGATGGTCCGGCCGAGCGTGTCGAGCGTCTCATTCATGATCAGCGTTCGATGGTCGAGGTGCGGCGAATCTTCTTTTGCAGGAGCAGCACGCCGTAGAGCAGCGCTTCGGCGGACGGCGGGCAGCCCGGCACGTAGATGTCGACCGGCACGACCCGGTCGCAGCCGCGCACCACCGAATACGAAAAATGGTAATAGCCGCCGCCATTGGCGCACGAACCCATCGAGATGACGTAGCGCGGCTCCGGCATCTGGTCGTAGACCTTGCGCAACGCCGGCGCCATCTTGTTGCAAAGCGTGCCGGCGACGATCATCACGTCGGACTGGCGCGGCGAGGCGCGCGGCGCGAAACCGAAGCGCTCGACGTCGTAGCGCGGCATCGACACCTGCATCATTTCGATGGCGCAGCAGGCAAGCCCGAACGTCATCCACATCAGCGAGCCGGTGCGGGCCCAGGCGATCAGATCGTCGGCTGCGGCGACAAGAAAGCCTTTGTCGCTCAGCTCGGCATTGACCTCGGAGAAAAACGGATCGTCGGCGCCGATCGGCTTACCGGTCCGCGGATCAAGCACGCCCCGGGGCGGTGTGGCGATCGCGGGTTCGCTCAATCCCATTCGAGCGCTCCCTTCTTCCATTCATAGATAAAACCGATCGTCAGCACCGCAAGGAAAATCATCACCGCCCAGAAGCCGAAGGCGCCGACCCGCCCGAATGTCGCAGCCCACGGAAACAGGAACGACACTTCGAGATCGAAGATGATGAACAGGATCGCTACCAGATAAAACCGCACGTCGAATTTCATGCGGGCGTCGTCGAAGGCGTTGAAGCCGCACTCGTAGGCCGACAGCTTCTCCGGATCGGGCTGCTTGTAGGCGATGAGAAAGGCCGAGACGAGCAGCGCCAGTGCGATCGCTGCCGAAACGCCCACAAAGATGATGAGCGGCAGATAGGCCAGCAGCAATTGGTTCATCGCCTCGCTCATCGGCACTCCTTCCGAAAGACAAACTGCGGCTGCGCCATTGACATGTCCATCGCGACCGCCTTCCGCAACGATCCCACCCACCCCCGTGCAGGGTGCGTCAGGGTGCGGAGAGCGGCTGATTTGCCGGCAAAATCGGCGGATTCGCGCTGCAAATCGAACGCGGGACCCTTAGCGCAGCACACCGCAACGTGCAAGGCGCGGAACAAGCGCAATACATGACATAAACATGATCGCGTGCCCGCGCAGCTAGCAGCCATCTTGCTCCGCAGGCCGATGGCTGCCGAATCGACCTGCCGCGCCGTGCGTCAATTCTCGACATTGACGCGGTTGCCGGACCGCAATGCTAAGATCCGGCAAGGAATGTTACGATCCGATAAGACCAGCGCCAGGAGGAAACAATGCAGCAAGCGACCGCGCGGCGGCGTGGTTTTCGCCCGCCGCGCTTGATTACGGCGCTGGGCATGGCGCTGGCTGGCACGCTTGCCGTTAGCGCAGAGCTGGCCGCCGCCGCCGAAAATTTTCCCGATCACCCGATCAAGCTGATCGTGCCGTTCGGGCCCGGCGGGCCGCCCGACGTGGCGGCGCGGCTGATTGGCGCGTACCTCTCCGACCATCTTGGCCCGGTGGTGGTCGAGAACCACGTCGGCGCCGGCGGAACGCTGGCGGCGCGCGCCGTCGCCACGGCAGCGCCGGACGGTTATACGTTATTGGCTGGCACCGCGGGCTCGCTGTCGATCAGCCCGCAGCTGTACAAGGATGCCGGCATCGATCCGCTGAAGGATTTTGCCGCCGTGGCGCTCGTCTCCTCGGCGCCGCTAGTGCTGGCGATCCAGAATTCGATTCCGGCGCACAGCGTCAAGGAGCTCGTCGCCTACGCCAAGGCCAATCCAGGCAAATTGAATTACGGCGCGGTGATCGGCACGCCGCCGCACTTGAGCGGCGAAATGTTCAAGCACATCACCGGCACCAATATCGTTTTCGTACCCTATAAATCGGCCGCCCAGGCGACCACCGACGTGCTCGCCGGGCAGATGAACATGACCTTCGAAGGCACCACGGCCATCGTGCCGCTGATCAAATCGGGCCAGTTGCGGGCGCTGGCGGTTACCGCGCCGCAGCGCATCCCGGAACTGCCGGACGTGCCGACCATGGACGAGCTCGGCTATCGCGGCATGCCCCCGGATTCCTGGCAGGCGATCGTGGCGCCGGCCGGCACGCCGCCGGCGGTCATCGACAAGATCAACGCGGCGGTGAACCAGGGTTTGGCCACGGCGGCGATGCAGGAAAAAATCAGGCGGCTGGGCGGTCAACCGGAGCCGCGCTCGGTCAAGGAATTTGCCGACTTCATCGCCGACCAATACAAGCGCTGGGGCGACGTCCTTCGCATCACCGGCGTGACGCTCAATTGAATAATAAACGCGGAAGTCCCCAGATGCCTCGTTCGCCGGTCCGTCGCCGAGTTTTCCTGAAGCTGTTGGCAGCTGCAGCCGTCGCTCCGCTCGCCACGCCGCCGAGCTACGCCGACGATTATCCGTCGCGGCCGGTAAAGATCATCGTGCCCTTCGGCGCCGGCGGCCCGACCGACGTCTATACCCGCGACATCGGCGAGGAATTGCGCAAGGCGCTGCACCAGCCCTTCATCATGGAAAACCGCCCTGGCGCCGGCACCACCATCGGCACCGAACTCGTCGCCCAGGCGACCCCTGACGGCTACACGCTGCTCATGGCCAGCAGCACCCAGACCGTCAACGAGACGCTGTACCAGGACAAGCCGTATCAGCTGTTGCGCGACCTTGTGCCGATCGCGCCGCTGATGGAGAACGATATGGTACTCGTCGTGCACCCGTCGGTGCCGGCCAAAAATCTGGCCGAGTTTTTGGCGCTGGCGCGGGCGAAACCCGGCACCATCAATTTCGGCTCGTCCGGACCGGGCTCGAACTACCACATGGCGGCCGAGCTTCTGAAATCGCTGACCGGCATCAACATCGTGCACGTCCCCTACAAGGGTTCGACCGGCATGCGCACCGATATATTGAGCGGCCAGATCCAGATGCTGTTCGATTCCATTCCGACCATGGCGCCGATGGTGAAGGCCCACATGGTGCGCGCGCTCGGTACCAGCGGGCTTACGCGCTCGCCTATTCTGCCCGACGTGCCGACCATCGCCGAAGCCGGCGTTCCCGGCTTTCAGTTCAGCCAATGGAACGGTTTCATGGCGCCGAAGGGTACGCCGGCGCCGATTATCGACAAGCTCAACCGCACCATCACGGCCGTCCTGAGCCGGCCGGACATCAAGGCGTCCTGGGAAGCGCAAGGCGCGACGCCGATGGTGATGACGCAGCCGCAATTCGCGGCCTTCATGCAGGCGCAAGTCGACAAATGGGCCAAGGTGATCAAGGCCAATCACATCGCGCTCATTAAGTAGTGTTTGTCATTGCGAGGAGCGAAGCGACGAAGCAATCCAGTTCGCCCGCACAAGAGCTGGATTGCTTCGCTTCGCTCGCAATGACGAATTGCGATATTCTGAACAATGGATACGGATAGGTGAGCCATGAACGACATCGCCACGCAGAGCGCCGCCGCCGTCAAAAGCGAAGAGCATTGGACGGAAAAACCCGGCGGCGTGAAGCTGTTCCTGTTCGAAAAATACGCCGGCGAGCCGGCAAAGACGGCAGGCACAATCCTGTTCGTCCACGGCTCCTCGATGGCTGCGCAGCCGACCTTCGACCTGCAAGTGCCGGGCAGGCCCGATTCGTCGGCGATGGATCATTTCGCCAAGAAAAATTTCGACTGCTGGTGTGTCGACATGGAAGGCTACGGCCGCTCCACCAAGGACCGGGACAACAATGCGCCGATCGCGCAAGGCGCCGACGATTGCCTCGCCGCCGCGACCTATATCCAAAAGGTGCGCGGCAATCGGCCGTTTCTGGTCTACGGCATTTCCTCAGGCGCGCTGCGCGCGGCGCTGTTCGCGCAGCGCCACCCGGCGCTGGTCGCCCGGCTCGCGCTCGACGCCATGGTCTGGACCGGCGAAGGCTCGCCGACGCTTGCCGAGCGGCGCAAGAAGCTCCCCGAGTTTGCCGCCAAGAACCGCCGGCCGATCGACAAGGCCTTCATCCATTCGATCTTCGACCGCGACCATCCCGGCACCGCCGAGGAGCGCGCCATCGATGCCTTCGCCGATGCCGTGATCGCACTCGATACCTCGGTGCCGACCGGCACCTATGTCGACATGTGCGCGCACCTGCCGGTAGTCGACCCGGAAAAGATCACCGTGCCGACGCTGATCATGCGCGGGCAATGGGACGGCATCGCCGGCTTTGCCGATCTGTTGGCGTTCTTCGAGCGACTGCCCAACCCCGACAAGCATTTCGCCGTAATGCCCGGCATCTCGCACGCCAGCTTCCAGCAGAAGAATTACATGCTGGTCTATCACATCCTCTCGAGCTTCTTCACGCAGCCCGCGCCGATCTACAGGGGGTGAAGATTGGGCCGCTCTGCGCTAGGCTGAAGGGCCGGCAAGAGCGAAAAGACAGTTGCCCAAGGGAGATTCCCCATGACGAGCGGACTGAAGCGACGCGAGCTTCTGCAAACAGGTGCCGCGATCCTCGGCGGCGTGCTGCTGCCCGCCTCACTGGCCGTCGGCTCTGCCCGGGCGCAGGGAAACGGCGCCCACGAGTTCATGGTCAAGGATATCGTCTACCAGCGGGCCGGCGGCAAACAGCGCCTGGCGCGGCTCTATCAGCCCGCCGGTACGGGACCATTCCCGGCAGTGCTCCAGGTCCACGGCGGCGCCTGGAACAACAAGAATCGCACCGATGGCCAGAATGCGGCGCTCGATCTCGCGGCGGCCGGCATTGTCGTGCTCGCAATCGACTTTCGCAACGCCCCTGAGGCGCCCTATCCGGCGTCGCTGCAGGACATCAATTACGGCATCCGCTGGCTCAAGGCGCATGCCGGCGAGTTCGGCAGCAGCGCCGGGCAAGTCGGCGCCTACGGCACATCGAGCGGCGGCCATCAGATTCTTTTGGCAGCGATCCGCCCGGATGATCCGCGCTATCGGGCGCTGCCGCTCACCGAGGCGCCAGAGGTGGACGCCAAGCTCGCCTTCGTGGTTTCAGGCTGGGGCGTGCTGTTCCCGCTGGAGCGCTACAAGCTCGCCAAGGCCAAGGGCAACGAAGATCTCGCCAAGGATCACGACAGATTCTTCGGCAGCGAAGATGCGCAAATCGAGGCGACGCCGGCGCTGATCATCGAGCGCGGCGAAAAGGTCTACCTGCCGCCCGCGCTGGTGTTTCAGGGCACCAAGGATCAATGGACCACGGTCGAACTCGCCGAACGCTTCGCCGCCGATTACCGCAAAGCCGGCGGCAGCCTTGATCTCCTTTTGCTGGACGGCGCCCGCCACACCTTCCTCAACGAGCATCCTTTCGACCCGAACTCGGTGCAAGCGCTCAACACCATGATCGCGTTCATCAAGCAGCACGGCACCGAACGTCGCGCGCAGCAATAATTTGCTTCGTCGCTGTCGATCCCGCGCTAGCGGCCAGGCGACGAACGAAAAAAGGTTGATGCACTCGGTCAGCACCTCCTCAACCCCAATCGTCAAAGGATTCATCGTATGGCGTTCTCAAGCTGGCGCGGCGTGGTCGGCATGATCAATCCGACCATGCGGCCGGGCGTGACCGAAGAGGTCTGCCGGCTGTTGCCCGAAGGCATAGGCGTCATTCCGCTGTTCTTGAACATCCGGCGCGGTGCCGAGGACGAGTTCAAGACCATGATGCCGCATTACGAGAAGCTCGTGGCGGTGCTCGCCGAGCAGCAATGCGACCTCATCCATCCGCACGGCGCGCCGCCCTTCATGGTGCTCGGCCGCAAGGGCGAGGCGAAAATCCTCGCCGCCTGGGAGAAGAGGTACAAAGTGCCGATCATGAGCGTGGCGCAGAACCACGTGAATGCGCTCAAGGCGCTGCACGCCAAGAGTTTCGTCGGCGCCACGTATTTTCCGGCAAAGCTTAACGCGGTGTTCGCCAAGTATTTTACCGACGCCGGTTTCAAGGTGCGCGGCATGGAAGGCATCGACGTGCCGTTCAATCAGGTGCAGACGCTGTCCGGCGAGCAGGTCTACGCCCATATCAAGAAGAATTTTCTCAAAGCCAAAGGTGCCGACGCCATCTACATGCTCGGCTCCGGCTGGCGCACGCTGCACATCATCGCCATGCTGGAGCAGGACCTCCAAGTGCCGGTGGTGCATCCGGTGCCGGCGCGGGTGTGGGAAATCCAGAAGCGGCTCTACGTGCGCCAGCCCGTCAAGGGTTTTGGGCAATTGCTGGAGGCGTTTCCGTGAGCGGCCGCGGGCTCGCGATCCTCACCGCTATGGTCCTCGCCATGACGGCGGCCACCGCCCGGGCGCAATCCGTCGAGCAATTCTACAAGGGACGTCAGATCACCATGGTGGTCGGCACCTCGCCGGGCGGCATCAACGACATCTCGGCACGGTTCGTGGCGCGCTATCTCGGCCAATACATTCCCGGCCATCCGGCAATCGTAGTGGAGAACCAGCCGGGCGCTGGCGGCATCACCTCGGCAAACCGCCTCGCCAACGTGTTTCCTCACGACGGCTCGGTGATCGCCAAGCTCGAGCGCGCGGTGCCGCTGCTCGCGATCCAGGGCGATCGCAACGTGCACTTCGATCCGTTGAAGCTGACCTGGCTCGGCAGCCTCTCGTCTTACGCCAATGACGCCTATCTGATGCTGGTCATGGCGAATAATCCGATCCAATCGGTCGCCGAGCTCAAACAGCCCGGTCATTCGATCACGCTCGGCGGCGACAATGCCGCGTCCAGCAATTTCATCTTCGCCACCATCGCCAAGGAAGTTTTGGGCCTCAATGTCAAAGTCGTCAGCGGCTATAGTGGCGCCGCGCCGATGTTCCTCGCCATGCAGCGCGGCGAGATCGACGGCCAAATCGTCGGCTACAGCTCGGTGCGCACCGGGCAGCGCGATTTGTGGAACCGCCACGCCTTCCGCGCACTGATGCAGTTCGGCCGCAAGATGCGCCACTCCGACTTTGCCGACATCCCGACCGGCTACGAACTCACCGAAGATCCGGCGGCGCGAGCGCTTCTGAATTTTGCCGAGCTGCAGTTTTTCATCTCGCTGCCGTTTGCCGCGCCACCTGGCGTGCCGGGCGACCGCGCCGCAGCGCTGCAAACGGCGTTCATGCAGATGTGCAAGGATCCAGCGGTAATCGCCGCGGCCGAAAGGCTCGGCATCGACATGAGCCCGATCGACGGCGCAGCGGTCCGCACCGCAATCGCCAACGCCGCAGCCACGCCCCGCGACGTCATCGACCGCTACAACAATCTCGTTGGCCGGCATTGACGCCCGCGCGCGGCAGCGCGAGATTCGCCGTGACGATTGAACATCGAGCGCGGATGGAGCGCATCATGGCCTACACACTCGACCAATTCTGCAGCGACCTTTCGGCCACGTTGAAAGCCAAAGGCCAGGCCGGCCTGCCCGACATCGCCACAAAACTGTCGGCCCTCCTGAAAAATCCTGATTTCGTCGCCGCGACCTTTGCCGAGGAAACGCCGCCCGGCAGGCGCGAGTTGTGGCACGACCCCGACAGCGACGCTTACGTGCTGGCGCACGTGCAGGAAGGCGGCAAAACCGGCAAGCCGCACAGCCATGGCGCCTCTTGGGCGATCTACGGCACCGCGCGCGGGGTGACCGAGATGACGGAGTGGCGGCGGGTCAGTCCGGCCGACGAAGACAGCGCGGTGCTGGAGAAGACCAAGGCGTATGCGCTGCACCCCGGCGACACCCAGGCCTACGGGCCGGGGGTCATCCACTCGACCGCCCACCCGCAAAAGGCCTGGGTCATTCGCATCACCGGAACCGACCTCGACGCCATCCCGCGCTACCATTTCCGCGCCAAGACCGACCGGATCGTGGAGAAGGTCTAGGGGCGCATGCACGCCTACACGAACCGCCTTTCGCAGGCGATCCTGCAACGCTTTGTTATATTTGGGGTTTTCCTGGGGTGGCGGGAGCGACGGGGCTCGAACCCGCGACCTCTAGCGTGACAGGCTAGCGCTCTAACCAACTGAGCTACGCCCCCGCGGGCACGCCCGGCAATTAAGGCCCGGACCCTTCCAAGTCAAGGATTTCCGGGCTCAATCGCGGCTTCGCACGTTGCCTTAGAGCCGCCACAACAGCACTCGACATAGCGCAGCAATGCTGAAAACATCGGTGGAATCGGCAATACAAGCGTGGTCAGGTCAAGCCGAATCGTCTAACTGCAGCATTGGCGAGGGGGCTATTTCCCCGACACCGCTTCATCGAGGAGGGCCAAATGGCAACCAAACCAGCCACTACCGTGACATTGAAGCACCTTGCGGCAAGCCTTGCCGAAGACAACGAGCTTTCAAAAAAGCAGTCGGAGGCCATTCTCGCCGGACTGGTCGGGCAGATCGTCAAGCATCTGAAAAAGGGCGAACGCATCCGCATTGGCGGCCTCGGCATTCTGCAGGTGCGCAAACGGGCCGCGCGCATGGGCCGCAATCCCGCGACCGGCGAGCCGATCCAGATCAAGGCGAGCAAAAAGGTTGCTTTCCGCGCCGCCAAAGAACTCAAAGAAGCCATCTGATTTTCGAACGACGGTGAACGGGGCAGATGCGGAAGACGGAAGTCCCGTCTTCCGTTATCTGTTGCATTCGCGCTTCGCGAGCCAAGCCCCGGCCTTTCGGCGCGCCGAGCCGTAGCTCGAAGAGCGAAGGCTGGTGGGCGGTGACGGGCTCGAACCGCCGACTTTCTGCGTGTAAAGCAGACGCTCTACCAACTGAGCTAACCGCCCTCGAAGGCGACATGTATCGCTGCGCCGTACCGCCGCGCAAGCGCTTTGCGTGCGTGTGGACTTAATCGTTCAGCCCCTATCGCTGATTAACAAGTATGCGTTAAATGCTTGCGTGCCGCCGCGGTCGATCGGCGGGCCAGGGAGGAACGCCGTGATCCGTATCGGATGTCTGACGCTCGCTTGGCTTCTCGGCAGCGCCGTCGTGGCGCTGGCGCAATTTCCGCCGCAGCCCGGCGCACCAAAGTGTGCGTCGCCGTCGCAAGGCACGCCGCAAGAGCGCGCCGCCTGTCAGCCGGACGTGACCAGATTCTGTCAGACCGAGTTGCGGACCAATGAATGCGACGTGTTCGCCATTCTCGGCTGCCTGCAGCGCAATCGCGCCCGACTAGGCGCGCCCTGCCGGCAGGTGCTGACCAGCAACGGCCAGTAAAAGCGCAGCCGCGCCGCCGCGGCACAATCCGATAATCGCCGACCGTCAGTCGTCGTCGAAGCTGGCATGCGTCGGCGCAACCACGTCCTCGGCTGTATCGGTCTCTGACCAGCCCGGTCCGCGCGCAACGTGCTCGGCAAGCCGGACCCAGGATTGCGCCAGCGTCAGCCAGAGCGCCTTGTCGCTTTCATGCTCGGAGCGCTGTGCCATCGCAACGCACTCTTCGGCATAGCGGCGGTGGTTGGCGGCAGTCCCCATGACACTCCCCCTACGCAACGGCACCGCCGAAGTATCCCTCCGCGAGTTCGGCCTTGGCTGGATCGCTTGATGGCCGAATGCGGGCGAAGGACGCAATAATCAGGGCGATGGAACTGTGGTAGGGTTGCGTTTATCTCATAGCCTAACGCGATGTTGGTTATAGAGTTCGACCTAGAGGTCAAGGCGGCCATTTTTTGCCCAGTTCACGCATTCTCCGTATGCATATCTGCGCTGCAGCATATATTGTGCGCCGCGGGATAAGGACCCCCTATATGCGTGGGGTGATTCTGGCCGTAAGGCCGGAGAAAGGATGCAAAATGTACTCCCTGATCCGCTACCTCCAAGCCTGGAAGCAGTACGGAGTGGCGGTCCGCGAATTGTCCAATCTCAACGACCGCGAACTGGCCGATATCGGCATTAGCCGCTCTGATATTCCTCAAGTTGCCTGGGACCACGCGCGGCGCTAACGAAGAGCCGCCGCCAGAAGCCTAAAGCCAGCGCCCGCCACTGTGCGGGCGCTGGCTTTTTCGGCTGTCGGCGAACCAAGCCGCGATCAGTGGCCGGCCGGCTCCATGCCTTTGGACTTGATGATCGGCAGCGCGTGTGGGCCGGATAGGAATTGGACCAACCCGTGCGCCGCCGCAGCATCCTTCGCCGCCGTCGCCACGCCGGCCGAATAAACCGTGAAATTCTGAATGTCCGCCGGTAACGGCCCGACCAGCGTGACGCCCGGCACCGGCAATATCTCGCTGATCTGGTGGATGCCGAGCTCGGCCTCGCCGTCGGCGATGTGGCTTGCGACTTCGCCGCCCTGCACCAAAACTGCCTTGGCGTTGACCTCCTTGGCGATGCCGAGCCGCTCCAGCAGCTTTCCGACATAAATGCCGCTCGAGCCGCCCGCCTTCGGATCGATATAGGCGACCGATTTGGCTGCGAGCAGCGCGCGCTTGAAAGCATCGACCGTCGAAATGTCGGGCAGCGGCGCGCCGGCCTTGACCACGACGCCGACCCCGGTGCGCGCCAGGTCGGCGCGGCTGCCGGCTACCACCTTGCCATCCTTGACGAGGTTGTCGATCGCCTCAGGCGTGAGCACGGCGACGTCGAACGCCTCGCCACCGTCGTGGATTAGCTTTAAGTGCTGGCCAACCGTACGGTAGGTGATGTTGAGCTTGTTGCCGCTCTCCTTCTCGTATTGGGCGGCAAGCGGCGTGAGCACCTGTTTGAAGGCGCCGCCGGAGATCACGGTGACATCGGCGGCTTGCGTGGTCTGGGACATGGCTACCTGTGCGATGGTGACGAGGGCGAAACCGACAACGGCGGATTTTAACTGCATGACACCGCTCCTCATCGCTTGTACAGGCCCATGATCGCCGCCTTGGCCAGCGTATTGAAATGCAGATTGAAGCCGACCACAGCCGCCGACGTGTCAGGCTTGACGTCCAGTTTTTCCGCTTTCACGGCGAACACGGTGAACAGATAGCGGTGCGGGTGGTCGCCCGGCGGCGGACACGGACCGCCATAGCCCGGGGCGCCGAAATCGGTGCGGGTCGCCAGCGCGCCGGCGGGCAATTGTCCGCCGCTAGTGCCGGCGCCTTCGGCAAGCTCGCTGACGTCGGCCGGGATATTCACCACCAGCCAGTGCCAGAACCCGGAGCCGGTCGGGGCGTCCGGATCGTAGGCGGTGACCGCGAAGCTTTTGGTGCCTTCCGGCGCGCCCGACCATTTCAGATGCGGCGATTTGTTGCCGCCGGCGCAGCCAAAGCCGAACGTCGCGGAGAGAATGAAATCGTTCGGCAGATAATCGCCGTCCTTAAAACTGTTGCTGCTGACCGTGAACGCCATGGCGGGTGTTCCTTTGTGCCCTCGCGGCAAAGAATAGTCGGCCCGCCCGCCGGAGAAAAGGCAGGCGTGGCGGCAGCGTTGGCGGCAACGCCGCCGCGTGTTAGCGAGCCGACATGCCGGTCGTTCCGCTCATCGAAATTGCTACTTTGTTGCCCGCGCGCGGCGCGCTGATCGGCCTTGATCTCGGCACCAAGACCATCGGCGTTGCGGTCAGCGATCCGGATCGCCGCGTCGCGGCGCCGGTCGAAACCATTATGCGCAAACGCTTTGCGCCCGATGCGCAGCGCATCATCGCGCTCGCCGCGGAGCGCCGCGCCGCCGCTTACGTGCTCGGGCTGCCGGTCAACATGGACGGCAGCGAAGGTCCGCGCGCCCAGGCGACGCGCGCTTTCGCCCGCAATTTCGCCAAGCTCACCGAACTGCCGATCGCGCTGTGGGACGAGCGGCTCTCGACCGCCGCGGTGGAGCGCGCCCTGATCGCCGCCGACCTAAGCCGCGCCAAGCGCAAAGCCGTCATCGACCGGCACGCCGCGACCTACATCTTGCAGGGCGCGCTCGATCGGCTGGCGGGACTTGCTGCGCGCTGACCGCCACGCAGATCGCCGCTCAGGTCTCCGGGAGCACGCGCTTTAGAAGGAACTGCGTTGACGGCGGGTCGAGCGCAGCTGCTCCATACAATGTCGCGCGCGGTTGCGTGAGCCGCGAGCGTACGAATGCGTCCGCAACGACAGCGGGCGCATTTGCCTTGAGCGCTTGCGCGCTCGCCATCAGCGCCAGCTTGCCGACCACCGCGCGCGCATGTCCTTCATCCAAATCACCGGCACCGTCGGCCACCGCAATCCCGGTGTCGCGTGATAACAAAGCCGCGACCTCGGCTTCTGCTTCGCCCTTGAGCGCGCGCAGCACGTCGAGGCACATGACGTTGCCGGAGCCTTCCCAGATAGCGTTGACCGGCGCCTCGCGATAGAGCCGCGGCAGCGTGCTTTCTTCGACGTAGCCGTTGCCGCCGAGGCACTCCATGGCTTCGTAGACGAACGCCGGCGCCGTTTTGCAGATCCAATACTTTGCCGTCGGCGTGATCAGGCGCGCGTACGCCGCCTCGCCTGCATCGTCGGCGGCGCGATCGAAGGCGCGGCAGAGTCGCATAACGAGCGCCACAGCCCCTTCGAGCTCAAGCGCGAGATCGGCAAGCACGGCGTGCATCATCGGCTGGTCGACAAGCCGCTTGCCGAACACATTGCGGTGCCGGCAATGGTGCACAGCCTGCGCCAACGCCATGCGCATCAGCCCGGCAGAGGCGATGGCGCAATCGAGCCGTGTGAGCTGCACCATCTGCAAAATAGTGCGGATACCGGCGCCCTCAGCGCCGATCCGCCAGGCGAAGGCGTCCGTGAACTCGACTTCGCTCGAGGCGTTGGAGCGATTCCCAAGTTTGTCCTTGAGCCGCTGCAGGCGCAGCGCATTGACCGAACCGTCCGGCCGAAAACGCGGCATGAGAAAACATGTGAATCCGCCCGGCGCCTGCGCCAGCACCAAAAAGGCGTCGCTCATTGGCGCCGACATGAACCACTTGTGGCCGACAATGGCGTAGCCTTCGCCGTCGGGCGTCGCGGTCGTGGTGTTAGCGCGCACATCGGTGCCGCCCTGTTTTTCGGTCATGCCCATGCCGAGCGTCATGCCGGACTTTTGCCACCACGGCCGGAACGTCGGGTCGTAGCTGCGGCTGAGCACCTTGGCTGCGATCTTGCCGAGGAGCGCCGGCTCGGCGGCAAGTGCCGCCAGCGCCGCACGCGTCATGGTGATCGGGCACAAATGCCCGGTCTCGATCTGAGCCGCCATGTAGAAGCGCGCCGCGCGCAAAACTTCCGAAGGTGCCGACGCGTGCCGGCCGTTTTCCGTCCAGGTCGAGGCATGCAGGCCGGCGGCGATGCTCTCGCCCATCAGCCGGTGATAGGCCGGATGGAACTCGACCGTATCGCTGCGAAAGCCCTTGGCGTCGAACGCGTGCGGGCGCGGCGGGTTCTCGTTGGACGCCCAGCCGAGCGCCATCATCTCGGCGCTGCCCCAATGGCGGCCGAAGGCCGACAGCGCCGCAATGAGGCCGGCGCCGCCCCCGCCGTTCGCCTTGACGGCTTCCGCCAGCGGGCCGTCGCTCGCGAACAGGTCGACGTTCTCGTAAGGCGGCGACTGGTTGAAGACCTCGTGGGTATCGAAGCGCGAGCCGGCGGCCATGGCAAAAGACCTCGCGGAGACTCGATCGTAGCACGCCGCCCGGTTGCCCGCTGTTTTTCCGTCTTTTTCGGTGCATCACTGCGCCGCGCCGGCTCAGGCAGGCTTGCCGGCACGAGGCCGTTGGGCCTATAGCACCGCTTTAATGACCAAGGCCCTGCCGCCGACCCGCCACGTCGTTTCGATCAACGACCTCAGTAACAAGGAGATCGAGACGATCTTCGAGGTCGCCCAGGGGTTTTTGCAGAACTTGGCCGATCCCAACGTTCCCTACCGCATCGGCCGCAGCACCGACCTCGCCGCTAAATACATTCTGGCAAGCCTGTTCTACGAGCCCTCGACGCGCACGCGGCTGTCGTTCGAAAGCGCCATGCTGCGGCTCGGTGGCGCCAATATCACCAGCGCCGATCCGGCGGTAAGTTCCGCCGCCAAAGGCGAAAGCCTCGCCGACACCATCCGCGTAATCTCCAATTACTGCGACATCGTCGTCATCCGGCATCCGCGCGACGGCGCGGCGCGGCTCGCGGCGGAATATTCGCAAATCCCGGTGATCAACGGCGGCGACGGCAGCCACGAGCACCCGACCCAGACCCTGTGTGACCTGTTCACGCTGCGCTCCAAGAACAAAAGCCTGCGCAACATGAAAGTGGCCATCTCCGGCGACCTCAAAGGCAGCCGCACCATTCATTCGTTCGTCTATGCGCTAGCGCGCTTCGGCGCCACCATCGATCCGTTGCCGGCGCCCGGCATGGAGTTGCCGCCGCACGTCGACCGCCGCCTGCGTGAAGAATTTCACAGCCGCATGGTGTCGAAAGGCTCCGGCGAGGCGGAGAGCGGCGCGATCGACGCGCTCTACGTCACCGCCGATCAGCCGCACCAGCTCGCGCTGATCCCCGAGCCGGAAAAACACGAGGACATCGTCCGCAAAAAGATCGACGCGGTCTATGTCACGCGCTTTCAGAAGGAGCGCTGGGCTGAGAAGGAGCGGCCCTATCCGACGATCGACGCTAAATTCATGCGCGACGAAAAATATTCGGAAGCAAGCGTCATGCATCCGCTGCCGCGGGTCAACGAGCTCGACGCGGCGCTCGACAAGGACCGCCGCGCCATCTACTTCCAGCAGGCCGCCTACGGCGTGCCAGTGCGCATGGCGCTGATTTCGCTGCTTCTGCACCTGCACAAGAACAAATCGCTGCACCAATTCCCGGGCGGTTTTGCCAAGCCGGAGCATCCGATCTACGCCCAGCCGATCGGCATCGGCGTGCAATGCGGCAATGCCAATTGCATCGTCGCCGATCCCTCGGAGCGGCAATACGCGGCCAACAAGTTTTATGTCATCGACGAACCGCAGCACCGCTGCAAGCTGCGCTGCATGTATTGCGAAACCGATGTGGAGGACGAGACCGCCGATCGTTTTGCCGTCGGCGACCTGACGCGCCGCAGCTACTCGGTCGGACTCGACGCGCTGTCGCGGGCCACCGGCGACAGGCTCAAGCACGTCGTGATTTATCCGGGCGAGGCAGAAGCCGAGCACGCCGGCTTTGCGCCGCGCGAGCCGGGTAAAAAGGCGCGCGCCAGTTAAGCCATGGCCGGCATGCCGCTTTGGGTCGCCTGTCTGGCCGCTTTCGTCTTCGGCTACCTGTGCGGCTCGATTCCGTTTGGTGTCATCCTGACGCGGTTGTTTGGCGCGCCGGACGTGCGCAGCATCGGTTCCGGCAATATCGGCGCCACCAACGTGCTGCGCACCGGGAGGAAGGCGCTCGCCGCCGCGACGTTGCTTGGCGACATACTCAAAGGCACGGTCGCGGTGCTTATCGCGGGCTATTTCTTAGGGAATGCCGCCGCGTTGTGCGCCGCGCTCGGCGCCTCCCTCGGCCATTTGTTTCCGGTGTGGCTCGGCTTCAAAGGCGGCAAAGGCGTCGCCACGTATATCGGACTGTTGCTTGGCCTCGCCTGGCCGGCAGCTTTATTCTTCGGCGTCGTCTGGCTCGCGGTTGCCGCGCTGACCCGCTACTCGTCGCTCGCCGCGCTGATCGCGAGCGTGCTCACACCATTCTTTCTCTGGTGGTGGGGCGCTCTTGCAGAAGCCGAGCTATTCGCTTTGCTGACGATCCTGCTCTGGATCATGCATCGCGCCAACATCGCCCGCCTTATGAGCGGTAGCGAGAGCAAAATCGGGCGGGCGGCATAATTACCTCCCCTTCTCGGCTCTTCCTGTGCAATTGTGGGCTCCACTGCGGTGGGCGACCGATAATCGCGGGGGCAGAGTGAACAGCATCCGAGGCGGCGTTCAGCTTAGCGACGAGCAGCGCATTGACTGGTTGCGGCTCATCCGCAGCCAAAACATCGGGCCGCGCACGTTTCGCGCTCTCCTCAATCATTGCGGCGGGGCGCGCGCGGCGCTGGAAGCATTGCCGGCGTTGGCGCGGCGCGGCGGTGGAACCGCAGCGCCGAAGATTTGTTCACGCGCCGAGGCCGAGCGTGAGCTCGAGGCTGCGGAACAATGCGGCGCAGCGTTCATTGCGCTCGGCGAAGCCGATTATCCGCACCGGCTGCAGGCGATCGACGATGCGCCGCCGCTGATCGCCGTGCGCGGCAACCGCGCTGCGCTGGCGCTGCCGGCAGTCGCCGTCGTCGGCTCGCGCAACGCTTCGGCCGCCGGGCTGAAGCTCACGGAACGGATCGCGCGCGGGCTCGGTGAAGCCGGCTTTGCCACCGTGTCCGGCCTTGCCCGCGGTATCGATGCGGCCGCGCATCGCGCCAGCCTCGAAAAAAGCGGCACCATCGCGGTGCTCGCCGGCGGGCTCGATCGACTCTATCCGCCCGAGCATGGCGAATGGGCCGAGGACATTTTGGCCGCCGGCGTGCTGCTCACCGAGATGCCGTTCGGCTGGGAGCCGCGAGCGCGCGATTTTCCGCGGCGCAATCGGCTGATCTCCGGGCTCGCGCTCGGCGTCGTCATCGTCGAGGCGGCGAAACGTTCGGGCTCGCTGATCACGGCGCGGCTCGCGCTTGAGCAGGGCCGCGAGGTCTTTGCCGTGCCGGGCTCGCCGCTTGATCCGCGCGCCGAAGGTACCAACGGCCTCCTCAAGCAGGGCGCGACGCCGGTGACCGAAGCCGCCGACATTATATCCGTGCTGCAGCCGATCATCGGCGCGGACCTGCCGCTTCGCGAGCCTGGCATTGCTGACGAGTCGCGGGCCGAAGACGGCGAACCGGCCGCCGACGAGCGTACGCGCGTTCTGGGCCTGCTCTCGCCTGCGCCGGTATCGGTCGACGATCTCGTCCGGCTCTCCAAAACTTCGCCACGGGCCGTCCGCATCGTGCTCCTCGAACTGGAAATCGCCGGCCGCCTGGAACGCCATGGCGGCGGCTTGGTCTCGCTGATTTGAGCGGCGGCGACGTGAAGCAGCAGTTTTCTCCGCACATGATCACACGGCGCGCTGCGTTGCGCACGGCCTCGATGCTGGCGCTCGCGCTGCGCACCGCTGAGGCCGAACCCGCGGAGTCCTTCGACCATTTTCTCGCTCAACTCCGAACCGACGCGGCGGAGCGCGGCGTAACGGCCGCGACCTTCAACGCCGCGCTTAGCGGCGTCACGCCGGATCCGGCGGTGATGGCGGCGATGCGCCGCGAGCCGGAGTACGGCAAGCCGATGCCCACCTATCTGGCGAGCCTGGTGTCACCGACGCGGATCGCGGCGGGACAGCGCAAGCTTGCGCAATGGGCCGACACCTTGCGCGCGGTGCAGCAGCGCTTTGGCGTCGAGCCGGCAATCCTCGTCAGCATCTGGGGCGTCGAGTCCGGGTTCGGCGAGGCGCCCGGGGGCTGGGACGTGTTCCGGTCGCTCGCCACGCTGGCGGCGGCACGCTTTCAGCATCCGCTATTCCGCAATGAACTCATCAGCGCGCTCGTCATCCTGCAGCAAGGCAAGATTGCGCGCAGTCAATTTGTCGGCTCGTGGGCCGGCGCCATGGGGCAGCCGCAGTTTCTGCCGTCGAGCTATCTGCGCTACGCGGTCGATTTCGACGGCGACGGCCGCGCCGACATTTGGTCGAGCGTGCCCGACGTGCTCGCTTCAATCGCCAATTATCTGCAAAAATTCAACTGGCGCGCCGGCGTGCCCTGGGGATTTGAGGTCGTGGCGCCGCAAAAATTCGATTTTCGCGAAAGCCGCGGCACATTGCGGCAATGGGTCGAGCGCGCCTTTAGGCGCGCCGACGGCGGCGCGCTGCCGAATGAGGGCGCGGCGATCCTGTTCTTTCCGAGCGGTGCTTCCGGGCCCGCGTTTCTAGTCACCGAGAATTTCGTCGTCATCAAAACGTTCAACAATTCGGACGCCTACGCGCTCGCGGTCGGCACCTTGTCCGATCGGCTGCGCCACTCAAGCCCGATCCGCGCCGTTTGGCCGGCCGACGATTATCAACCGTCGCGCGACACGCGCATCGCGCTGCAACGCCGGCTCGCCGCGCTCGGCTTCAAGATCGCTGATTTCGAGGGTCATCTCGACTTCGAACTGCGCGATGCGGTGCGCGAAGAGCAGCGCCGCTTTGGCATGACCGCCGACGGCTATCCAAGCCGCGCCTTTCTGCAACGGCTCGGCGTGGCGGCCCGGTGATGGCCGCGAAAGCTGCATCGCGGCCACAAGGCAACCTCAACGAGCGTCCATTTGGCCCCTGGAACGGGGAACCAGTCGCGCGGCTTTCCCCGTCATCGGGGAGCCGATTTTCCCCGGTAACGATTTGACAGGCGAGGCTGCATTACCCATGTTCCGGCGGCTCGGTTGCGGCCGCTGACCTCCTATATCGACAAAAATCACGTAGGATCATTGAGTTAGCATGGACCTGGTACTGGTAGAATCGCCCGCCAAGGCGAAAACGATCAATAAATATCTGGGCCGCGGCTACGAGGTTCTGGCTTCGTTCGGCCATGTCCGCGACCTGCCGGCCAAGAGCGGCTCGGTCGATCCCGATCACAATTTCCGCATGCTCTGGGAGGTCGATCCCAAGGCGCAGAAGCGCCTCAACGACATCGCCAAGGCAGTCAAGGGCGCCGACCGGCTCATCCTCGCCACCGACCCGGACCGCGAAGGCGAAGCGATCTCCTGGCACGTCCTGCAAGTGCTCAAGGACAAGAAGGCGCTCAACGGGCAAGCGATCCAGCGCGTCGTCTTCAACGCCATCACCAAGCAGGCGGTGACCGATGCGATGAAGCATCCGCGCAATATTGATCAGTCCTTGGTCGACGCCTATCTCGCCCGCCGCGCGCTCGATTATCTCGTCGGCTTTACCTTGTCGCCGGTGCTCTGGCGCAAGCTGCCGGGCGCGCGCTCGGCGGGGCGCGTGCAATCGGTGGCGCTGCGGCTCGTCTGCGACCGCGAGCTCGAAATCGAGAAATTCGTCCGCCAGGAATATTGGTCGATCGTCGCCACGCTGGCGACGCCGCGCCAGGAGAGCTTCGAAGCGCGGCTGGTCGGCGCCGACGGCAAGAAGCTGCAGCGCCTCGATATCGGCTCTGGCACCAAAGCCGAAGCGTTCAAGCGCGCGCTGGAGAGCGCCGTCTTCACAGTCGCCGCGGTCGAAGCCAAACCGCTCAAGCGCCATCCGCAGCCGCCGTTCACCACCTCGACCTTGCAGCAGGAAGCAAGCCGCAAGCTCGGCTTCGCGCCCGCCCACACCATGCGGGTGGCGCAGCGACTCTACGAGGGCATCGACATCGGCGGCGAGACGATCGGACTTATCACCTATATGCGTACCGATGGCGTGCAGATCGCCGACGAGGCCGTTACCGCCACGCGACGGGTGATCGAAAGCGATTATGGCGCCCGCTATGTGCCGAACGCGCCGCGGCGCTACGAGACCAAAGCCAAGAACGCCCAGGAGGCCCACGAGGCGATCCGGCCGACCGACCTGTCGCGCCGGCCGCGCGACGTCAAGCGCCACCTCGATGCCGATCAGGCCAAGCTTTACGAGCTGATCTGGCTACGCACGGTGGCGAGCCAGATGGAGTCGGCTGAGCTCGAGCGCACCACCGCCGACATCGCCGCCAAGGTGGCCGACCGCCTGCTCGACCTGCGCGCCACCGGCACGGTGATCAAATTCGATGGCTTCCTCACGCTTTATCAGGAAGGCCGCGACGAGGATCCCGAGGACGAGGATTCGCGCCGGCTGCCGGAAATGAGCTCGGGCGAGCGCCTCACCAAGCGTTCGATCGCCGCCGACCAGCATTTTACCGAACCGCCGCCGCGCTATTCCGAAGCTTCGCTGGTCAAGCGGCTCGAAGAGCTCGGCATCGGCCGGCCCTCGACCTACGCGTCGATCCTGCAGGTGCTCAAGGATCGCAAATACGTCCGCCTCGACAAGCGCCGGCTTTATCCCGAGGACCGCGGCCGCATCGTCGTGGCGTTCCTGGAAAGCTTTTTTGCCAAATACGTCGAGTACGACTTTACCGCCGACCTCGAAGAGCAGCTCGATCTCATCTCCAACAACGAAATTCCCTGGCGCGAGGTTTTACGCGATTTCTGGCGCGACTTTATTGGTGCGGTCGACGACATCAAGGATTTGAAAATCTCCGAGGTCATCGATGCGCTGGATGCGCTCTTGGCGCCGCATCTGTTTCCGCCGCGCGCCGACGGCGGCGATCCGCGGCAATGCCCGAATTGCTCAGGCGGCCGGTTGACGCTGAAACTGTCCAAATACGGCGCCTTCATCGGCTGCTCGAATTATCCGGAATGCCGCTACACAAGACCGCTGTCGGCGGCGGGCGATGGCGCGGCCGAGATCGGCACAAAAGTACTCGGCGCCGATCCGCAGAGCGGCCTCGAGGTGACGCTGCGCAGCGGCCGCTTCGGCCCCTATGTGCAACTCGGCGAGGGCGTTGACGGCGAAAAGCCGAAACGCGCCGGCCTGCCGAAAGGCACGTCGCCAGAAGACGTCGACCTGAAAAAGGCGCTGGCGCTGTTGTCGCTGCCGCGTGAAGTCGGCCGCCATCCCGAGGACGGCGAGCCGATCCGCGCCGGCATCGGCCGCTTCGGGCCCTATGTGCAGCATGGCAAGATCTACGCTAACCTCGAATCCGCCGACGAGGTGTTCACGATCGGGCTCAACCGTGCGGTGACGCTGCTTGCGGAAAAGGTCGCACGCGGTCCGCGCTTCCGCCGCTTCGGCGCCGATCCGGGCCGACCGCTCGGCGAGCATCCGACCAAGGGCGGGCCGATCGTCGCCAAAAACGGCCGCTATGGCCCCTATGTCAGCCACGCCGGCGTCAATGCCACCTTGCCGAGCGACAAGGCGCCGGAGACCGTGACGCTCGATGAAGCCGTTGCGCTCATCGATGCGCGCGCCGAGCGCGGCGCGGCGCCGCCGCGCGAGCGACGGCGCAAGAGCGCTCGTCCCGCCAACGGAGCGGCGCGACCGAGCACGAGACCCGCCGCCAAGCCAAACGCCAATGCACCGAAGAGACCCGCCGCCGGCAAAAAGTCGCCACGCAGGACGACGCAAGCTGCCGAATAATTATTCGCGCCCACCTCGTTCACGCCACCATCGTTCGCCGCCATGAGCGGCGCGCGCGAGGCGAAGCCGGCGGGCGGAGCAAAACGCGCCCTGCCCTCGCGCGACGAGCTGCTCGCTTTCGTGCGCGAGAAGAGCGGCAAAGTCGGCACCCGCGAAATCGCGCGCGCCTTCGGCGCCAAAAACGCCGATCGCGCCGTGCTCAAGCGCATGCTGCGCGAGCTCGCTGACGAAGGTCATATCGAGCGCCTCCGCAAGAAGCTGCACCGCGCCGGAACGTTGCCGCCGGTCGTGGTTGCCGACGTCACCGGCCGCGATAGCGACGGTGAGTTCTTGGCGCGGCCGACTGAATGGGATGAAGAGGCGCACGGCGCACCGCCCATCATCCGCATCGTGACGCCGCGCCGCGCCCGCCCGGGTGAAGCTGCCGGCGTCGGCGACCGCGCGCTGATCCGCGTCGAGCGCAGCGGCGAGGAGACGACTGGCCGCGTCATAAAACTCATCGACCGCGCCAAGCATCGCGTGCTCGGCATATTTCGCGGCCTACCAGGTGGCGGCGGCCGGCTCGTTCCGATCGACAAGAAGCAGCTCGGCCGCGAACTGGCGATTCCTGCCGGCGCAACGGCGGCGGCCGTAGACGGCGATCTGGTCTCCGTCGATGTCGCACGCCACGGCCGGCTCGGCCTACCCTCAGGCACCGTCGTCGAGCGGCTCGGCTCGATCAGAAGCGAGCGGGCCGTCAGCCTGATCGCCATCCACGCCCACGGCATCCCCCAGGATTTTTCCCGCGCGGCGCTCGCCGAAGCGGATGCAGCGCGGCCGGCGTCCTTGGCCGGGCGCGAAGATTGGCGCGCCGTGCCGTTCGTCACCCTCGATCCGCCCGACGCCAAAGACCACGACGACGCCGTGCACGCGGTGCCCGATACCGATCCGCGCAATCCGGGCGGCCACGTCGTCAGCGTCGCCATTGCCGACGTCGCGCAATATGTACGGCCCGGTTCGGCGCTCGACCGCGCCGCTGCCGAGCGCGGCAACTCGGTCTATTTTCCCGACCGCGTCGTGCCGATGCTGCCCGAGCGCATCTCCAACGATCTGTGCTCGCTGCGTCCGAACGAGGACCGCCCGGCACTCGCGGTGCGCATGACCGTCGGCGCGGACGGCCGCAAGCGCTCGCACAGCTTTCATCGTGTACTGATCCGCTCGGCGGCACGGCTGCATTACGAACAGGCGCAACTCGCCGTCTCCGGCCGCACCGATGAGATCACCGAGCTGATCGCGCAGGCCGTGCTCGAGCCGCTCTATGCCGCCTATCGCGCCGTGCGCCGCGCCCGCGACGAACGCGAGCCGCTCGATCTCGACATTCCCGAGCGCAAGATCGTGCTCAAGTCGGACGGCACGGTCGACCGGGTGATCATCCCGCAGCGGCTGGAATCGCATCGCCTGATCGAGGAATTCATGATCCTCGCCAACGTCGCGGCGGCGGAAAGCTGCGAGCGGGCGCGGGTGCCGCTGATTTATCGGGTGCACGACGAGCCGGCGCCGGAAAAGCTCAACGCGTTGCGCGAGTTTTTGGCGACCCTCGACATCGCGCTGCCTAAGGGCGGCGCGCTGCGGCCCGATGCGTTCAATCGCATTCTGGCGCGCGTAAAGGGGCGCGACGTCGAGCGCCTGGTCAACGAAGTCGTGCTGCGCAGCCAGGCGCAGGCGGAATACTCGTCGGAAAATTTCGGCCATTTCGGCCTCAATCTGCGCCGCTACGCCCATTTCACCTCGCCGATCCGCCGCTACGCCGATCTTGTCGTGCATCGCGCGCTCGTCCGCGCGCTCAAGCTCGGCGGCGACGGGCTGCCTGAGAGCGTCACCGCTGCCGAGCTCGCAGAAATCGCCGCCAACATTTCGGCGACCGAGCGCCGCGCGATGAAGGCCGAGCGGGAGACCGCCGACCGGCTGATCGCGCACTTTTTGGCCGATCGGGTCGGCGCGGTGTTTGACGGCCATATTTCCGGCGTCACCCGCGCCGGTCTGTTTGTCGAACTCGACGAGACCGGCGCCGACGGTTTTATTCCGGCGCGCTTGATCGGCGACGAATACTTTCGCTTTCATGAAGCCGGACGCGCGTTTGTCGGCAGGTCGGAGACCCACCGCCTTGGCGATCCAGTTACGGTCGAACTGGTCGAGGCGGCGCCGGTCGCCGGCGCCTTGCGTTTTCGGCTGGTGCGCGATGCATCGGCGCGGCCGCACCCGACTGGACACCAAGCGCAGGCGCAGCGGAAATTCGGCCGCGGCCGCCAATCGCGCGGCCGTCGCTAAGCAAATCGGATGGGTTCGGCTGCATGAGTGCGGATGTCGGGGAGTCGATGGTCGAAAGCGGGGTTGCCGCGGATCGCGCCGAACGTTTGACGCGGACCATCCGCGACCAAACTTTTCCCAATCTGCGGCCGCGGGATTCGGCAACCCTCATTCTAATCGACCGCGCCGAGGCCGTGCCGAAGGTGCTGCTCGGCCGCCGCCATCTGCGGCATCGCTTCATGCCCGGCAAATTCGTCTTTCCAGGCGGCCGCATCGAACCCGCCGACCGTCTCATGGCGGCGACGGCGCCGCTGCATGAGCGGCATGTGGCGCGGCTGATGCAGCGTGTGCGGCGCGCCAGCGCGGTGAAGGCCGCGGCGTTCGCGCTGGCCGCGGTGCGCGAGACGTACGAGGAAACCGGCCTCATGCTCGGCGCGCGCACCGACCTCGCGTTCGAGACTCCGCCCGGCGCCTGGGAAGCTTTCGCCAAGGCCGGCATCGTGCCGGATCTCAGCGCCGTGCACTTCATTGCCCGCGCCATCACGCCGCCGAAGCGGCCGCTGCGCTTCGACAGCCGCTTCTTTGCCGCCGACGCGTCCGCCGTGGTGCACCGGGTCGACGGCATGGTCGGCCCGGACGCCGAATTCGTCGAACTGGTGTGGCTGCCGATCACGCAGGCACGCACCCTCGATATGCCGGGCATCACCGCGATCGTGCTCGAAGAACTGGCCGACCGCATTGCCGCCGGCATGAGCCCTGCGCATCCGGTGCCGCTCTACCGCATGCTGCACAAACGCTTCGTGCGCGAAATTCTTTGAATTCGCTCCGCGGTCGATGCGGAGGCTTTCTTGACTTTGCAGGACCGGCGACTAGGTTGGCGCCACGCAATAGCTCTTTCGAGGTTCCGCCATGGCCAAAGCCACCACCATCAAGGTCAAGCTGGTTTCCAGCGCCGACACCGGCTTCTACTACGTCACGCGCAAGAACTCGCGGACCATGACGGACAAATTGGTGAAGAAGAAATACGATCCCGTTGCCAAGAAGCACGTCGAGTTTCGTGAATCCAAGATCAAGTAAGTCGCCGCCGGCGTCCTTGGCGCATCATGCCCGGCCTCGCGGCCGGGCATGACGTTTTAGACCGGGTAGAGGAAAGGTGGCCGGCCGGGAACGGCATCATGAGGAGGCCACTCGCACCGCTCCCGCGCCGGCCGAACCCCACGGACCCAGGAGATGCGGCGGACCTGAGCACTCCGTAGGGTATTGAGCAAAGCCGTACATTTCGAACCGTCGCGTCAACACGCGCGGCAAATGGTTGTTGTCGCCGGCTTATGTTTGCTTCCCGACGAAAGTACCGTAATCCACAGGGAAAGCAATCGCCAAGATTTCGCCAAATTGTCCGGCCCGGGGATAACCAAAATAATTGACGCTAATATTTCACAACTGATAGATGCGCACCGCAACGGGCCAGCTTTTTGGTTGCCGGATCACTTGGCCGAACGTGCGTTCAGGCCGCGTCGGGCACTACGCGGTTGCGGCCGTCGCGCTTGGCGCGATAGAGCGCCTGGTCGGCGCGCTTGAGCAGCGCAGCGGCGCTGTCTTCCCTGCCCCGCACCCCGGCAATCCCGATCGAGATCGTCACCGGGATGCTGCGCGCGCCCTGCTGAATCGCGAACGGGTCGGCGGCGATCCGCCGGCGCAGCCGCTCGGCGACCATGGCGGCGACCGCCATGTCGGTTTCCGGCATCACGATGACGAACTCTTCGCCGCCGTAACGGCAGGCGAGATCGATGCCGCGGATCGAGCGGCGGATGCGCAGCGCGAACTCGCGCAGCACGTCGTCGCCGGCGTCGTGGCCGTGGCTGTCGTTGATCGCCTTGAAATAGTCGATGTCAAGCACCAGCGCGGTCAACGGCTTACCGCGCGATTTGGCCTGATCGATCAGGGTCGCCAAATGGCTTTCCATGTAGCGGCGGTTGAACAGGCCGGTGAGCGCGTCGGTGATCGCCATCTCGATCGACATCTGCACGCTGTCGCGCAGCCGCTCGGTGTAGCGGCGCTTGCGCACCTGGGTACGGGCGCGCGCCAACAATTCGTTGTTGTCGATCGGGCGCATCAGATAATCGTTCACGCCGATTTCGAGGCCGCGCACCATCCGCACGGTGTCGTCGGGCTCGGTGACGGCGAGCATCGGCGTATTGCGGGTGCGTTCGAGCGAGCGGATCTGGCTGCATAGGCGCAGCGCATCGAAATTTTCCAGCCCCAGCGAAACGATGACGAGATCGTAATTGCCATCGGCGACGCGGAACAAAGCCTGGTTCGGATTGGCCTCGACCTCCACGTCATGCTCGTGGGCGAGCACCGCGGCGATACGCTCATGCGACGATGCGCGATCGTCGACAATGAGTACGCGGCCGCCGCGGCCGGCGTCGGCGATCGCTTCGCGTTCCGGCGATTCGATGCCGATGTCGCGCGAGGTCACCGCGCGCATGCGCAGTTCGTCGGTGACCATTTTCAGCCGCGCCAACGAGCGCACACGCGCGATCAGCGCAGAATCGCAAATCGGCTTGGTCAAAAAATCGTCGGCACCTGCCTCGAGCCCGCGCACGCGGTCGGACGGCTGGTCGAGCGCGGTGACCATGACGACCGGAATGTGGTGAGTGGCCGGATTGGTCTTCAGCCGCCGGCAGGTTTCGAAGCCGCTGATGACCGGCATCATGGCGTCGAGCAGAATGAGGTCGCATTCGCCGCGTTCGCAGATGGCGAGTGCCTCCTCGCCATTCATCGCCGTGATGACGTCGAAATACTCCGCCGACAGCCGCGCTTCGAGCAGCTTCACATTGGCCGGAATGTCATCGACGACGAGAACGCGGGCGGTCATTCGCGAATACCTAGGGGTTACCCAAAAAGTGGCGGACGGTCTCGATGAACTTGCCGACCGAGATCGGCTTCGACAGATAGGCCTCGCAGCCGCCTTCGCGGATGCGCTCCTCGTCGCCCTTCATGGCGAACGCGGTCACCGCGACGACCGGAATGCGCTTGAGTTCGGCATCGTCCTTGATCCACTTAGTCACTTCGAGGCCGGACACTTCCGGCAGCTGAATGTCCATGAGAATCAGGTCCGGCCGATGCTTGCGCGCGAGATCGAGCGCCTCGATGCCGTTGCGCGTGCCGACGGTCCGATAGCCGTGCGCCTCCAGGAGGTCATGGAAGAGCTTCATATTGAGCTCGTTGTCCTCCACAATCAGGACAGTCTTGGCCATCCCCGATCCTTCCGCCCCCTGCCCCATCGACGACCGCGGCAGCAAAGGGCGGCCCCGCCGACACCGCCCAGCACCGCCTCAAAGCTAACGGCGATACGTTACGGAAAGGCAAATACTCCCGATGAAACGGCCGTCACGACCCACGCGCAAGGCGGCGGAAATGCTGGCCGTTCAAGCACTTTCCTTCATCGCCGAAGAACCGCAATCGCTGAGTCGCTTTCTCGAGACAAGCGGCATTTCGGCCGACCAGATTCGCACCGCTGCGGCCGAACCCGGATTTCTTGCTGGCGTGCTCGAGTATATGCTTGCCGACGAGACTCTCCTGCGCGCGTTTGCCGACCGCGCCGGCATCGATCCGACGGCGGTTGCGGGTGCCGCGAGTGCGCTCGGCAGCGCCTGGGAGCGCGATTTGCCGTAGAGTATTGCATCGTTGCCCAAACCACCGCCGTGAGATCGTTGGACCGTGAGCTTCTGTCGCGATTGCCTCGCCGACGCCCGGACCGGCGCGCTGCGCTGCGCCGCCTGCGGCTCGCCGCGTCTCGTTCGCAATGACGAACTCGGCAAGCTCGCCATTGCCCACGTTGATTGCGACGCCTTCTACGCGACGATCGAAAAACGCGACGATCCAAGCCTCGCCGCCGAGCCCGTCATCGTCGGCGGCGGCCGGCGCGGCGTGGTAGCGGCGGCGTGCTACGTGGCGCGCACCTTCGGGGTGAAATCGGCGATGCCGATGTTCGAGGCGCTACGGCTGTGCCCGCACGCCAAGGTAATCCGGCCGAACATGGAAAAATACGCCGCGGTCGGCCGCGACGTGCGCCGCATGATGCTCAAGCTCACCCCATTGGTCGAGCCACTCTCGATCGACGAGGCGTTCCTCGACCTCGCCGGCACCGAACGGCTGCACCGCATGACGCCCGCCAAGGCGCTGGCGCGGTTTGCCCGCGAGGTCGAGACGACGCTCGGCATCACGGTTTCGATCGGATTGTCCGGCAACAAGTTTCTCGCCAAGATCGCTTCCGACCTCGACAAGCCGCGTGGCTTTGCCGTTCTCGGCCTTGCCGAGGCGCCGGCATTCCTGACCGAAAAGCCGGTGAGCTTCATCTTCGGGGTCGGCAAGGCGAGCGCCGCGCGCTACGCGCGCGACGGCTTCCACCGCATTGCCGACTTGCAGCGCACCAGCGAGGCCGAGCTGGCGCGCCGTTACGGCGAGGAAGGCCGCCGCCTGGCGCGGCTTGTGCGCGGCATCGACCACCGCAAGGTCAGCGCCGATCGCGAAACCAAGAGCGTGTCGTCCGAGACCACCTTCGAGCGCGACATCGCCGATTTCCGCGCGCTGGAGCGCATTCTCTGGGGCCAGTCCGAGGAGGTTTCTGCGCGCCTAAAAGCGAAGGCGCTCGCTGGCGCCACCGTCACCTTGAAGCTTAAGACTGCGGATTTTGTCATTCGCACCCGGGCGCGCTCGTTCGCGGCGCCGACCCAGCTTGCCGGCCGGATTTTTGCAGCCGCGCGCGAGCTGTTACGGCGCGAGGCCGACGGCACGAAATACCGGCTGCTGGGCGTCGGGCTGAGCGCGCTCATCGCGGCAGAACAGGCCGATCCAGCCGATCTCGTCGACGGCCGCGCCGCCGAGGCCGAACATGCCGTCGATCGCGTGCGCGCCCGTTTCGGCGACGATGCGGTGATCCGGGGCTTGGCATTCGAGCGGCCGGAGGAGAGCTGAACGTAGCGGGGGCGCACAGGCGAGCCGTTACGGGCAGGGTTTTGCCGGTTTGAGCTCGAGCGAGGTCAGCTTTCCCTTCACGACGAAATCGTTGTAGTCGAGCATGAGCGCGCGCGAGATGCCGTTGTCGTAAAGCTCGAAGCTGATCGCATAATCCGGCGTCTGCTCACCCTTGTCCGCGGTCTTGTCCTTGGCGAAATAGCTGATCGTCACCGGCCAGCGCGCCATGCCGGCAAGCCTCGGCTCCTTGCCGGCGGGATCGTCGGGGATGCGCTCGCCCGGCGGGATCTTGTGGCCGATCACGGTAAGCGTGTTGAAAACCTTGTCGCCGGTGTCCGAGCCGTCATAGACCGGAAAGCTCAAAATGGTCTTGCCGGCGCGCCCCGCCGCGATCGCCCGCACCATATGCTCGGTCGGGAACACCACCTCGCGATCGACACGGAGCTTTTTGCGCTGCGGCTTGCGCAGATCGACGGCGGTGGTCTTGACGCCGTGGTCGGCGCGTCCATCGACTGCGTCGATCAGATTATCGTTGAGAAAGTTCTGCGACTTGAATGTGAAGCTCTTGGCATCGCCGCCCTCCCACGTGGTGGAGCGCAAGTCGCTTGTCGAGGCTTTGCCTTCACCGTTGTCGATTTCGGAAACCTGACGGAATTCCAGCGAGTAGCCGCTGCAGGCATTGCCGTCGAAATCGTATAGGATGCGGCCGCGCACCGCCTCGACCGGCGAGTTGCCGCGCGTATAGGCGAGCGTCAGATCGTAGACCGCCCGATGCGCGGCAAGCACAATCGGCGCGTCCGGCGCCGGCGCCGCAAGCGGCGCGGCGCAGAGCGCCAAAGCGCAGGCGAAGGCGCCGCCCAGTGCGGCCATGGCGCGTTCAAGTGGCAAAAACCGCCTCGTGCCTAGATTTGCGAAAAAGCCCGCGCCGCCCCCGGCCAGCCTCCACGGCACGTTGCCTTCATCGCCAAAATTGCGGCGAACATAGGGACCGGTCCACACCGCCGCAACGGCGGACCTCGGCGCTCGCTTGCGCGGCCCAGCGCGATCGGTCAAGACTCCCGCCGGCACGGACGCGCCCGCGGCGCCGAGTGGAGAGGATCATGGCAGGAGCGGTGGAAGGCAAGCTCAAAGGACTGGGCATCGTGCTCAAAGAAGCGCCGGCGCCGGTCGCTAATTACGTGCCGTTCGTGCGTAGCGGCAATATGCTCGTGGTCTCGGGCCAGCTCTGCTTTGACGGCGACGGCAAGATCGTTGCCAAAGGCCAGCTCGGCGGCAGCGTCTCGATCGAGGACGGCCAGAACGCGGCGCGTGCGTGTGCGGTCAATCTCTTGGCGCAGGTCAAGGCCGCACTCGGTGATCTCGACCGGGTGTCGCGCGTGGTGCGGCTGGGCGGCTTCATCAACTCGGCCCCGGGTTTCGCCGACGGGCCGAAAGTCATGAACGGCGCCTCGGACCTCATGGTCGCGGCATTCGGCGACAAGGGCAAGCATGCGCGTTCGACCGTCGGCGTCGCCGCGCTGCCCGCCGACGCGGCGGTGGAGGTCGAGGGTTTGTTCGAAGTCTCCTGACGTGCCGACATCGCTCGACTGGCTCACGGCCCGACCCATTGCCCACCGCGGTCTGCATGACGCCGCTACCGGCGTGATCGAGAACACTGCGGCGGCCGCGAATGCGGCAATCGCCGGCAATTACGGCATCGAGGTCGACGTGCAGGTAAGCCGCGACGGCGAGGCCATGGTCTACCATGACGACGTGCTCGGGCGGCTGACGGACGGCGCCGGACGGCTAGATGCTTTGAGTGCGGCCGAACTCAAGCGCGTTGCGTTTCGCGGCAGCGATCAACGCATGATGACGCTGGGCGATCTCTGCGACCTGATCGGCGGCCGCGTGACATTGCTGATCGAGTTGAAGAGCCGGTTCGACAGCGATGCCCGGCTGCCGGTCCGGGTGGCGGCCGTGCTTGCCGGCTATCGCGGCCCGGCCGCGCCGATGTCATTCGACCCGCGGCAGCTTTCGGTGCTGCGGCAAAAGTCCCCCGATCTTGTGCTCGGCATCGTCGCCGCCAAATACCGGCCACACCCCTATTGGGATCTGATGCCGGCGTGGATGCGGTTTGGCATGGGATATTTGCTGACCGCCTTGACGCCGTGGCCGCAATTCGTCGCCTATGCGGTGGCAAATCTGCCGGCGCTGGCGCCGCTCGTCGCCCGGCGGGTTTTTGGGCTGCCGCTCCTGACCTGGGCGGTGCGCAGCGAGACCGAGCGCAGGACGGCGCTGCGCTTTGCCGACCAGATGATTTTCGAAGGTTTTCGCCCATGACCGAAGCGCAGAAAACGACGAGCCCGCAACGGGGCACGGCCAGCGAAGCCGTGCCGGGCGAACTGCGTATCCAGGTCGTCGACAGCATCGCTGCGGTCGACGCCGCGGCGTGGAACGCCTGCGCCAACCCCAGCACGGATTCGGCTGCCGATCCGAACCAGATCGGCGTCGACGCCGAACCCTGCGCCCAAGCCGGCAATGACGCGGCGCCGGAGCTTAAGAACGCGGTTGATGATCCCGACTTCAACCCGTTCTTATCACATGCGTTTTTGTCGGCTCTGGAGGATTCGAAGTCGGTCGGCGGCCGCACCGGCTGGCAGCCCCGTCACCTGCTCGCCGAAACGCCGGACGGCAAGCTGGTTGCGACCGCGCCGTGCTACCTCAAGAGCCACTCGCGCGGCGAATACGTGTTCGACCGCGGCTGGGCCCAAGCCTACGAGGATGCCGGCGGCAGCTATTATCCGAAACTGCAGGTCGCGGTGCCGTTCACGCCGGCGACAGGGCGGCGGCTCCTTGTTGCGGCCTCGCCCCATGCGGCGGCGATCCGGCAAGCGCTCGGCCGCGGCTTGATCGAGCTGTGCAGCCACGACGACACTTCCGGAGTGCATGTCACCTTCGCCACCGAGCAGGAATGTCGTTTGCTCGGCCAACTCGGCTTCCTGCAGCGCACCGATCAGCAATTTCATTGGCAAAACGCCGGCTACGCGAGCTTCGACGACTTTCTCGCCGCGCTGGCCTCGCGCAAGCGCAAGACCATCCGCCGCGAGCGGCAGGACGCCTTGGCCAACGGCATTACTGTGCATTGGCTTACCGGCAGCGATCTCACCGAAGCGGTTTGGGACGCGTTCTTCACCTTCTACATGGAGACCGGCTCGCGCAAATGGGGGCGCCCGTATCTGACGCGCGAGTTCTACTCGCTAGCCGGCGAACGCATGGCCGACCGCATCGTTCTGATCATGGCCAAGCGCGCCGGCCGCTGGATTGCCGGCGCCATCAATTTCATCGGCTCGCAGACGCTGTTCGGCCGCCACTGGGGCGCCATCGAGTACCATCCGTTCCTGCACTTCGAGCTGTGCTACTATCAGGCGATCGAATATGCGATCGCCCACAAGCTTTCTTGCGTCGAGGCCGGCGCCCAAGGCGAGCACAAGATCGCGCGCGGCTACATGCCGAGAACCACGTATTCGGCGCATTACATCGCCGACCCGGCGCTGCGGCGCGCCATCGCCGATTATCTTGCCCGCGAGCGCGCCTATATGGCAGCGGTCGGCGCCGAACTTGCTGCCACCGCGCCCTATCGCAAGGATTTGGTGATCAGTTCGCCCTAGCAGCCACTACGGCAAACAGCGGAGCGCGCGATGCCCAGCTACGATCCGAATAATATCTTTGCCAAAATTTTGCGCGGCGAGCTGCCCGCCCACAAAGTCTACGAGGACGACAAAACCTTGTCGTTTCTCGACATCATGCCGCGCACGCCCGGCCACACGCTGGTCATTCCGAAAGCGCCGGTGCGCACCTTTCTCGATATCGCACCCGACGACCTTGCCCATCTCATCAAGGTGACGCAGCGGATCGCGCGCGTCGCCGTGAAGGTCTTCGCCGCCGACGGGCTCACGATCCAGCAATTCAACGAGCCGGCCGGCGGGCAGGTGGTGTTCCACCTGCACGTCCACATCCTTCCGCGCCAGACCGGCGTCTCGCTTAAGCCGCCGGCAACCTTCAAAGAGGATCCTGCGGTGCTGTCGGATCAGGCGCTACGGCTGGCGGCTGCGCTCAAAGGCTGAGGATCGCGGCAAAAACCTGCGCGCAACAGGTTCGCACTCGCAATGACGGCTAATGCCCGCGCGATACGCGCTCGATTTCGGCGCGCACCAGCCGCTCGACCAAGCCCGGCAGATTATCGTCGAGCCAGGTTTTGAGCATCGGCCGGAGCATTTCGCGCACCAAATCTTCCAGCGTCCGCGCGTTCTGCACCAACACGGTCTGCGCCAGCGAGTTGAACGCGGAATCGACGGCCGACTTGGTCGACGGCGAGATCAGATGCGCCTCTGGCTCGGCGTGGGCCGGCGGCGGGGCTCGATCGATCGCGTCGTCGAAACCCACATCCGACGCGCCGTCGATGGTGCGAAATTGCGGCGCCGATGCTGACGACGCCCGCGGCACCGATGCAGGCGGCGGCGCCGCCATCGATTCGGTCAGTTCAAGAATGTCGGGCGGCTCGTCATCGACGCCGCTCTCCGCAACCGGTTCGGGTGCGGCAGGAGCGGCCGAGACGGATTCAGCCGCCGGCTCGCGAGGCGGCGGGGCCACCGGCATGCGCGGCGGCGGCGTCACGGGCCGCGGCGCCGGCGATGCTGCCTTTGCTATATCTGCGCTTGGTTGAGTCGATTTGGTCGCGTCGTCATCGGCAATAATCCGGCGAATGGAGGCCAGGATTTCCTCCATCGACGGTTCTTGCGCTTTTGCCGGCTGCGTCATGCCCGCATCCCCGCTGCCTGCTCCGCTCCTTGCGCCCTCACGCCGAAGTGTGCCTGCACAAGGCCGCTGCCCCGCCCCATTGCCGACCCCGCGTCGCACTTGCGGAGCCGGCGAATCAAGGAACACCACTATGCAATGCTGTGGCTGAGTTGTCTGCAACTATGTCACGCATCGGCGCGAACGCAAGCAATCGGTTGATATCGGCTGGCGACACCGTTAACGCCCATCGGGCGAACGCACGCCGATCCAGGCATCGCGCACCTGTTGATAATGCACCTGTGGATCGTAGATCGGCACATTGAGATTGAGGTGCTGCAACGACAGGCCGCCGACGGCTGCCAGCAACGTGTATGACGCCACGACGCGGTCGTGCTCGGCGGTGACCAGCGCCACGCGCGCGTTCACCAGTTCCTGCTGAGCATTGAGCACATCGAGCGTGGTGCGCTCGCCGGCGCGCGCCTGATCGCGTACGCCGTTGAGCGCGATGGCGGCAGCGTTGACTTGTGCCGTCGTCGCCTCGATCTGGGCCCGCGCCGCGTCGAGCTGGCCCCAGCTCTGCACCACGGTAGCACGCGCCTGATCGCGGGTGACATCGAGATTGAGCCGCTGCTGGCCGAGCGTCTCCTTGGACTGCCGGATCGACGAATACTCGCCGCCACCCTGGTAGATCGGCACCGTCAGCGTGCCGGCGACCGAGGCCAGGAACTGATGGTTGACGTTGTAGGTCGCGAACCAGTTCTCCGATGCGCCGGCGGTCAGGGTGAGGTTGGGATAGAGCGCGCCTTCGTTGATCTTGACCGTGAGCTCGGCGATGTCGACGCCGTACATGGCAGCCAGCACCGAGGGACTTTGCTGCTCGCCCGTGGCAATGGCGGCGGCGATCGTCCGCGGCACGAAATGATCGACCGGCGTGCCGCGCGCGAGCTTGCCCGGCGCCACGCCGATCACGCGGCGGTAATTGGCCTCCGACGTCACGTAATTCGACTGCGCGCCGAGGAGCGAGGAGCGCCCGGCGGCCAGCCGCGATTCGGCCTGCGCCACGTCGGTGCGCGTCACCTCGCCGACGCTGGCGCGATCGCGCGTCTGCTTAAGCTGTTCGGTCAGAACTTCGACGTTGCGCCGGTTGAGCTCGAGTATCGCCGCATCGCGCAGCAGGTTCATGTAGGCGGTGGCGGCGTCCAGCAGCACCTGCTGTTCGGTGACGCGCAGCGTCTCGCGCGCGCCCATGACCGTGCTTTCCGCCTGGCGCACGCGATTACCGGTCTGCAGCCCGTTGTACAAGGTCTGTGTCGCCGTCGCACCAACGCCGCGCGAGGTGAACGGCGTGCTAACGCTGGAAACGCTGTTGACGCCGCCGCTGGAGTTAAAGCTCGTACTCTGGACGCTGGTGAAGTTTTCGCCACCGTTGGCGGTGATGGCGAGCTTCGGCCGATAGCCTGACAGGGCCTGCGGCACGTTCTCGTCGATGGCGCGCAAAGCGGCGCGTTGGGCGTTGAGCGACGGATTGTTCTGGTAGGCCTGGACCAGCGCCCATTCGAGCGTGTCGGCGGCCGCTACCGTCATGGCGAACGCCAAGGCGGCACCGGTCAGTGCCAAGCTGGCACTTGTCCGGATCAACGCCCCCACCCGGCTCGAACGCATGACTTTCGACAACTCCCCCAGACAGACACTGAACCACGCGCGCCACCCCTCCCCGCTGCCGAGGCAGCGGAGCCGAACGACAGACATTAGGCGGCACCGGCGCACGGCGGAACCCCTGCAAGCCGCGTTCGCCACAGAATTCCGGACATTGGCGCATATGCGCCACAGGTGCGCGGTGCGTCGTGGCGCGCGTCGACGGCGACGATCGAAATCGGATAGCTTGGCGCTAAAACACGAAGGCCGGCGGCGCGGAAAATCCGGGCAATAGCGGCGCTGCGGCGTCGAAGATGGCGCGGCCGACCAGGCGCCCCTCGGCAAGCCGGAAAATCTTGCCCTTGGCACCCGGGCTGCGCCCGAACATGCAGACCAGGCGGCCATCCGGCTTGAGCTGTCGGCCGAGCGCGTCAGGCACGATTTCGGTCGCCCCATTGAGCAGGATGAGATCGTAGGGCGCGGCGGCGGGCCAGCCTTCGCGCAGCGGTCCGCTGACCACCACGACATCGGCCGCACCGTTTGTCGCCAACGCCGCTTTCGCCTGCCCTGCCAGGGAAGCGTCATCTTCCAGCGCCACGACCGAACCGGCGAGCCGCGCCAGTACCGCCGCCGAATAGCCGAGGCCGCAGCCGACATCGAGGACATGGTCGCGCTCCGACACCCGCGCGGCCTGAATGAGCCGCGCCAGCACCATCGGACGCAGCAGTTCCCGGCCCGGCGCGATCGCGATCTCGCCGTCGAGATAAGCTTGCGGTTCGAGCCCGGCGGGCAGGAAGCGCTCGCGCGGCACGTCGAGCAAGGCGGCGATCAGGTCCGGATTGGTGACATCGGCTGTGCGTACCTGGCCATCCACCATATTGCGGCGCGCGGTGGCGCTGTCGAACATGCCTGGCATTTCCCGTGTCGTGAGCAAACGCCTTGTGCGGCACGGTCCGGGAAAACGCAAGCGCGGCGCACCGCACGAGCGGATTTAAGCGGCGAAACCCGGCGGTGCCGCCGCTTAACTGTGGAACACGGCTTTTCGGCTCAACCGTTGCCGCAGGATGAGCGTTCCTTTATAGAGCCAACTGCCGGCGTTCGATCGGCAACGGCCACGTGGCGGAGTGGTTACGCAACGGTCTGCAAAACCGTGTACCCCGGTTCAATTCCGGGCGTGGCCTCCAGCGGTTGCGCGATTTCTCCATTGGCGCGCATTCCCGACCTCCGATGCAGCATTAATCGAGGCGGGATCACGCTTTCAAAGCCGCGTCGGCTTTGTTATATGCGCATCGCCCACAAGCGCTCGAGCATCGTTCCCCGGTAGCTCAGCGGTAGAGCAACCGGCTGTTAACCGGTTGGTCGCTGGTTCGAATCCGGCCCGGGGAGCCAAATAAAATCAAAGCGTTACCCTGAATTCTTTAGTCGACATAGGAGTACAGAGAGCGATTTGGCATCGTCCTTGGCAACATTCTGCAAAGCTCACAGAGCTGCTCATTATCGATTGGACGGACCTGAGGACGTGGAAGCTGCCCCGCTGCACTCATTGAATATTGGAAGACATACTGGCGGGCATCGTCGCGGTCGCGGGGTCGGTCGCAACGATTACGCGGTGGGGTATTCAGCCCTTTCGCTGGCTTTACTGGAAAGCCCGCGCCCGCTTGTCTCGGCGACCGCAGGCGCGACCCGTTCGTTTAGTGCAAATCGAACGGCAACGTTTTGGGGGCGAGCCGCCTCGGTTTAGCCGGAAGCCCATCCCGCCGTGAACGAACCTGGGCTCATCGGGCGGCGTTATCAGGTCGTCGGGGAAGGAGAATGCGAAATGACCAGCATGAAAGCCTTGGGCCTCGCGATTGGAATCGCGTTTGCTGCCTCCTCGTTTGCGCTCGCGCAGCAGGGCAATCCCCCGAATAACCCGGCTGCTCAACAGGCCAATCCCACGAACCCGGCTGCAAGTGGCACCCAGCAGGCCAATCCCACGAACGGCCCGGCTGCAAGTCGCACCACGCACCGGACCGGTACCGCCGCTAACAGGCAAGGGGTTTCCAATCAACACAGACGAGTTGCCGCCCGTCGAGCTGCCGCGCGCCGACTTTACGCCTATCAACCATCCCCCGGTTGTCGTCTTATCCGGGTTGGGAATAATCTGTTCCGGAGAATCTGTCGTTGAGTTGCGCAGAAGACAAAGATCGGCGCGCCCTAGGCGGCTGACATTGCCGCGCCGTTTATGATTGTGCTGAGCATCGAAAGCGCGCGCGCCGGCCAAGGCGATGCGGAAGCAGTCCAGGTTGCCGCGTTACTGAACCGCTTGCAGTTGGGCGCACTACTCAAAGAACGCAAAAGCACTCCAAGGCTGCTTTAAGTCTTGGAGTGCTCAGTCGCGTCTCGAAACTAGGCTTTGTGTGACCGGACGGGGGGCCGTCAGGAGGGAGGGGGGTGAGGTCGCCCGGTCCGCCTATGCAAACACGAATAAGGCCGCGCGCGGCTCAGTTGCAATAACGCGTTGGTATATATGCCAGGAGCCGACGTGCGTTCGTCTGCGTAAGAGTTTTCAGATAGTCCTGACCGTCAGCGACGGGCTATTCGATAGTGTATCAAATCAATCCAATCCGACTGCCGAAGCATGTTTTGGCATAGTAGACGCACCTGTGCATCGCCTCTAATCGATCTCCTATCGGCAGCTGCCGGTGGCTTGCCGGAAGTGCGGACATGAACGAATCCGTCTTGTTTGGTGCGAGCGTTATCGAATGCCGGCTAGACACGGAGCATCATCAACAAGGCAACCGAACTTGCGGCTCTGAATCGCTTTGCGTGATTGAGCCTTACCGTGGGAGATCACGATGTGGAAAATAGCCATCGACAGGCGAGGTCCTCTTGGCGTCGCTCTTGGCGCCGCTTTGCTTTCCGCGGCGCCGGTCTCGCTGCACTGGTCACCGACGGCAGCGCCATCCCTATCGATCGATAGAGCGCAAGCCAGGATAGGCAACCCGCTTTCGCCCGGCAGCGTTGCGGGGGTCAACCGCAGAGTTCACCGCAGGACGGCGCGGCGCGCCTACTATGGTGGTGTCGCGGCCGCCGGCGCAGCTGCCGGCATCAATAATGGGTACGATACCGGCTATTCTCCTTACTACCGTGGCGGGTACAACAATCTTTATAGTTACGCCCCGGCAGCGAATACTGCCCCCGCAGCGAATGCCGCCCCCGCAGCCAACACTGCCCCGGCACATGAGGGCGGATCGGCGTCTAACGACGCCCTGCAGGTGGGCTCACCCGAACTCTATGCGGCTTGCCTCGAGCGCACCTACGGTGTCTGTCCTGGGCAATGACGATTAAGTTCGGCGACTAAGGAAACGGGCGCGCCGTCCGGTCGGCGGAATGGATCGTCCGCTCTGGCGAGCGGGCGGCGTGGCCCGAGATCAGATCGGCCAGCGCTCCTGCGCCGCTCATCATAGGAGCAGGCGGGATGCGGTCCTCGCCATAAGAGGGCATTGGCCTCCTCAGCTAGCTCCTGACTAGCCTATCATCTAAGAGAAAAAGCTCTGACACGGTTGGCAGCAGGACACCGACCGAACGCTATGATTGCGACGATCGTGCGCAACGGTTCAAAGCGGTGATGATGTCTGAGCAGGGCTAACCCGGCTCCTGACGAAATGTGACGAAGTGCTGACGAACCAATGTCGGCATGCTTTACTCGCCAAAGCAGCCGGGATAACCGCGGTCCAGGGTAAATTCGCTGCCGTTTTGGATCGTGGCGGCGCTGTCGCCGTAGGCTCCCGGATTGGGGTAGTAGCCTTGCCCAACCCCGCCGAGGCAGGCGATGCCGGGTTGGGCGATCGTGGGCACAACAGCCGCGTTATAGACGTCATTGAGAGGCCGCCCCTGCGAGACATAGCCGCCGGCCCCGTTGGATGCGTAGAATGCATCGTTCGTTGCCGCGTTATTGTGGATCGCGGCGGCGTGGGCGGTACCCGTATGATAGGCGTGGCGAGCATAGGCAGGATGAGCGTGGTGGATAGGGTGATGCACCGCTGCATCAGAGGGCGACTGCGCATAGGCCGCCGTCGTGAGCAGTGCCGCGGTGGCAACCGCCAAGGCTAATTTTCCGCTGAACGATTTCATCGCTGCTTTCCTCTGAGATTGGTCCCCCGGCGCCCGCATTTCGAGCGAGGTTACAGCGCAGAATTGAATCCTTCCGCACAAGGAATCTACGGTCTTCCAGTATTGCCGCTTTATACAAATGGGTTGCTGCGTTGGGCGCTCTAAAACATTTCCGCCATGCGAGTTTCGGCAGGCGAACAGGTTTGGCTTGACGAAGATCGAGCGGCTCCGTCGCTGTGACGATTACCCAAAAGTGTAATTGCGCTAACGCTGGTGTTTAATTTCATGCCCAACTGGTACCGCGGCAACCGGAATGCGGCGCCTTCAAATATCGAAGCCCCCGGCCAGGCGCTCGGCTTGAGAAATCAAATGTTGTACCGCGGCGGCGGTTTCCTCGATATCGTCTCCCGCGTAGTTGTCGATACAAAGATTGCGCTGGTTATCGAAGAGCTCAACCCAGAACGGCATGTCATTGTCGTGCGCCAGTTCGGACGGCTCCAGCAATCTGACCTCATAGCGCCCGTGCCGCGACAGGGGAGCGAATTTCTGGCCGTCCATCGTTCTGGGCGCCCGCAGCACCCAAACGTAGGACCGCACGATCAGGAGCTCGAGATGCTTGTTTCTTTGCGAATTTTGCATGAAGCAATCCAAAAAGTTGATTTTTCGGGGCGCCGATATCGACCTGCGCGATGCACATTTGCCAGCATGCATCCCGGCATGCGCCGCTCTCGTGCCGGGCGATATAGCGGAGGGAGCTGCGTCTTTTCCTGACGGCGGGCGCCAACCGTTTGCTCTAGCCTGCCAAAGACGAGACCACCGAATGCGGACAAATCACGATACGAATAAGATCGGTGACGTACCGACAGCGGCCGGCGGAATAGCGAGGGCTGCTTATGCTCGTGCCGCCCCGTCGCTGCCGGACATCGCCGCACTGGCGAAACGGGCGGGGATAACGCTCAACCAGCTGGAAGAGCCAAGTTTCCGCATACCGGTCGAGCGTCAGATCATATTTCTCAATCTGGTCGCCGAACGGCTGCCCGACGACTTTCTCGGCTTCCATCTTGCAAGCGGAATCGACCTCCGCGGGCTCGGCTTGCTCTACTATGTGCTGTCGTCCTCAGACACGCTCGGCGATGCATTGCGGCGCGCGCAACGATACTGCTCTATGCAAAACGAGGGCGTGCTGATGAAGTATCGCGACGGCGACCCTATTTGCGTGTCCCTGCATTACAACGCGGTGAGCCGCGCGAGCGATCGCCATCAGATCGAATTCTTCGTCACGACGATTGTCCGGCTGTGCCGGCAGCTGGTGGCGTCGCGATTTAACCCCATTCGTGTCAAGTTGGCCCACCGAAGAACCGAACTGCCCGGCGACATCGCCGCGTACTTTGGCTGTGAATTTGTCTACGGCAGCGACGTTGACGAGATCGAGTATGCTTCGTCGAGCGCTCGATTGCCCCTCGCGACCGCGGACGGCTATCTGAACAAGCTTCTGATAAAATATTGCGAGGAGGCGCTTTCTAGCCGACGACTTAAGGCACGGTCCTGGCGGCTGGCAGTTGAAAATACCCTGGCGCCATTATTGCCGCATGGCCAAGGCCGATTATCGGAAGTCGCCGCTCGGCTCGCAGTCAGCGTCCGGACCCTCGAGCGTCGCCTTGCCGAGGAAGGCGTGTCGTTTTTGGACGTACTGGATGAGCTCAGATTCGAGCTTGCTAAACACTATCTGCAAGAGCCGAATTTGCCGATTTGCGAGATAGCCTGGCTGCTCGGCTACGCCGATCCCAGTGCCTTCACGCATTCGTTCAGGCGATGGACCGGAGTGCCTCCCAAGGAGTTGCGGGCAGCTTGAATCGCTTGGCGCTTCTCGCCGTCGACGGGCTCGCGCCCGTGCATGCCATGTTGTTGCGAATAAAGGTGCTGGCGCTTCTCCCCGGGACGCTCGTGTTCGCCGGACATTGAGGCTCCTGGACCGATTATCGGCAAAAGCCTTTCAAGCGCACTAGCCTCCACTCATGCATCGAAACGGCCGCGGTTAAGCTGCAGCCTCAGCCCGCGCCTTCACCGGCCGCGGCCTTGGTGATAGTGTTGGCGATGGTGGGTGAATGAATGGGGCATGGACGATGGTTGCGGGGTGTTGCAAAGCCGTAGTCGCGTTGGGCTTCGGTTTGCTGCTGGCGTCTCCGGCGTTGGCGGCAAGCCAGCAGGATTGGGACGGCTGCCAATCGAAGGATCCTGCCGTCGCCATTCCGGCCTGCAGCAACATCATCCCGGACCAGAGCGAGTCGCCGCAGAACCGCGCCGACGCTTACGTCTATCGTGCCGCCGCCTATTTGAAGCAAAACAACGGCGGGCGCGCCATCGCCGATTACACCGAGGCGCTCAAGCTGACGCCGCATAATATCGTGGCTTACGTGAGCCGCGCGCTCGCCGAGTTCCACAACGGCGACAAGAATTCCGCGGTCATCGATTACAGCATTGCCAACAAGCTCGACGCCGCCGCCGTGGCGCGCATCGCCTCCGGCAATCCCGAGGTCAAGCAGATTGCCGATGAAGCCAGCGCTTCGCCGCCATCGGCAGGTGCAGTGGCCGATGCCGAGCGACAGGCCGCGGCTCCACCGCCGCCGCCGCCGCCACCTGCGCCCCCGCCGCCAGCGGAGAAGTCATGGAACGCGATTGCCTCCTCGGTCTGGCGCGTCCATGGCCGCGTCCGCGTCGCCATCGGTTATTCGGGAACCAAGTCGACCGAAGACGACGCCCGCAACAGCGCCGTCCAGGCCTGCCGCGACGCCGGCGGCACCACCTGCAAATCGACCGGCGCCTGGAATTTTGGCTGCGTCTACATCACCACCGGCCACACCACGAACCGGGCCGGCTGGGCGTCGGGCGACAGCGCCGATGCGGCATTGCGACGATGCCGGGGCAACGGTTTCACCTGCAAGGAGCCGATCGGCGGTTGCGTCGAGTGATACTGGACTTTTTTGGACCGCCCCGACGTGCCGAACGGCCCGCGCACTGGCAGTCAGCGCGAGCTTGCGCCGTCGCTTAAGGATTGCCTCCCATCATCGGCACTCCCGGAGCGGCGTGCGAACCCCCCGCCCCATTCGGCGCTGGCGACGGCGCATGCGGCTGCGCGGCAGCATTGCCGGCGTCGTCACTGAAACTCGGCAGCCCCGGCGCGGCGTGCGAGGAGTTCGCTCCGTCCGACACCGCAGGCGCCGGATGCGAAGCGCCCGATGTGCTTCCCGAGTCGCCGAAATTCGGCACCGAAGGCGGCGCATGCGAGCCGTCCACCGGGCCGCCTATGTCACCCGCGTCGCTCGCGCCCGGCACGCCGGGCCGTGCATGCGAACCATCTGGCGAGCCGCCCAGATCGCTCGAGCCGCGTGAGCCCGGTATCCCCGGGCGCTCGTGAAACGTTTGCGCGACGATGAGATTTGTCCCCGCGCTCCGCATCGCGGCGGGCTCGACTGCGCGCGCGCGACCGGCATTGGCAACGCCGGACCACAGCGCGGTCGCCAGCAAAACCTGCGCGCCAAACAAGAATCCAAAGTTGCTCACGACCGTCCTCCTGCGCTGCCGGCCGGCGACGGCCCGCGGCGGTCTCGCTTAACCGTTCGTTAAGCCTGCCGCAACAGCATCGCGCTCCCGATGGAAGGGCGGCGAATCATGACTTACATATTGCCGCGGGCATTCATTGTGCTGATCGGATGGGACATCACCTGCGCCCTCATCTACAACGTTTGGCCGGGCGTCGATCCGGAGATCTTCGTCATTGCCGGCATCTCCTGGGTTTTGGCCGGCTTCGTCTGCTTCGGCTACATCTACAAGGTGCGCAGCGAGATCGAGGATCAGCGTAGCCGCTTTTAGCGGGCACCGGTCGTGAGTGCAGCCGCGTTATCGGACGGCGTAAATCAGCCGCCGGCGCGATTCCAGCCGCGGATGCGGTCGCCGTAGACCTCAAAGCCGTTCGGCATGACTGCAACGGTGTCTTCGAGTTTGATGAAGCCGCGGCGCGGGTGCTGCAGCGTGGTTTCGACTGAAACCACCATGCCGGCTTCGAGCGGCCGGTCGGCGTCGTAGGCATCGTAGGGCACCGGGCCGGAATTGGTCAGCCGCGGCGCCTCGTGACTGACGAGGCCCATGCCGTGCGCCAAAAAGTGTATGTGGTTGTGCAGCTTCGATTTGTGCAGCACGCTATCGGCGGCGGCATAAATCTCCTTGCCGAGCACGCCAGCGCGGATCGGCTTCATCGACGCCTGCTCGATCGCTTCGACCTCGGCCAATAGATCGACCAGTTCGCTGTCCGGCTCGCCGACCACCGCCATGCGGGCGAGGTCGCCGATATAGCCGTGGTAATTGCCGCCGGAATCGAGCGACAGCGGATCGCCGGTCTCCCAGCGCTGATCCGACGGCGCACGGTTCAGACTCGAGCCCGCCGCGATCAGGCAATAGTCGAACGTCAGGCCGCGTATGGTCTCCTCGCGGCGCAGCGCTTCGCTCAGTTCGGCCTTGGTGGCGCCGGCGCCGTGGCTCTTGATCACCGCCAGCATGGAATCAATGACGAGGTCGGAGGCGATGCGCAGCTGCTCGAGTTCCTCCGGCGTTTTGCGCGCGCGCAAGCGCTCGAGCACGAACAGCGCGTCCTTGATCTCGCTGTCGGGAAACGCCTTGCGTAACACGGCTGTGGAATTCGCCGGGATAAACGCCAGCTCGGCGCCGATCCGACGCGGCTTTGGATCGAGCTTGCGAATGTAGGCGGCGGCCTTTTCCATGACGTCGACCGAGCCTGAATTCTTGACGTCGAGCTCCGACACCCAGAACGGCTTCACCTCGTTCTGATAATTCTCCATGCGGTGGCCGAAGAAGCCGGCCTTGTCGGGCGCGCCCTTGAGATAGACGAAAACCGGCAGATAGCGGCTCAGGCCCATCGCATCCATCGATTCGAAGAAGAAAGCGCGATGGCCGCCGAGCAGGTATTGCACGTTGTGCTTGGAGGTGACGACCAGGATGTCGATCCCGGCTTCGTCCATGAGCCGATCGAGCCGCGCGGTGTCGAAGGGAGCTAGGCTTTGTTTGCGAGCAATATCGAGCATGTTCGATCTCCTGGCCGGGGCCCCTGCTGGAAGCTGAACCTAGCAAATCGGGGCCGGATGATGAACCCGGCCGACCGGCTCCGCCACCGCAACTGCCGGTCGCATTTTTAACGCAGAATATACGCCGTGGCGGCGGAATTTTACTATGCGGGCGGAAGGGCCAAGCAATCCATCCTCCGCAATGGCTTTCCCATAGCGAAAGAGTGAATTAAAAGAGAATAATAACGTAAAGCAGCGCAGAAAGCCGCGATTGCATCAAGGAGGACCCTTGGAGAGCCAGCCGGCCGAAGCGGCCCGCAAGCGGCGCCGCGGATTAGTTATTGCCGCTATTTGCGCGGTATTGGTCCTTGGCGGCCTGGTCTATTGGAGCCAGGCCCCCGGCGCGGCCGGCACCGGGGCCCAAAGCAAAGCGCGCGCCAGCGTCCCCGTCGGCGTCGCCGCTGCCACCCGCCAGGACGTGCCGATTTACCTGACCGGACTCGGCACCGTGCAAGCGCTGTTTACGGTCGCCATTCATACCCAGGTCGACGGCAAGCTGCAGGACGTCTTTTTCAAGGAGGGCCAGCGCGTCAAGAAAGACGACGTGCTGGCCAAGATCGATCCGCGCCTGTACCAGGCGGCGCTCGACCAGGCCAAGGCGCGCAAGGCGATCGACGAGGCGGCGCTCGTTGCCGCCGAGAAGGACCTCGACCGCTTCAAAACGCTGGTGGAAAGAAAGGCCGAGACCCAGCAGAACCTCGACCTGCAGCAATCCAAGGTCGATCAGGCGAAGGCTTCGATCGACGCCGATGTTGCCGCCATCGAGACGGCGCAGACCAATCTTGATTACACCAACATCGTGGCACCGCACGACGGCCGCATGGGCGTGCGTCTGGTCGATCCCGGCAACGTCATTCATGTCAGCGACCAAGGCGCCATCGCGATGCTGACGCAGACGCAGCCGACCGCCGTTCTGTTCACGCTGCCGGCGCAGACCCTCGATGACGTGCGGGCAGCCTTGGCGCGGGGCACCGTGGAAGTCGCCGCCTACGATCGCGACAATGTCCGCCTGTTGAGCAGCGGCACGCTGGCGACCATCGACAACATGATCGATCAAAGCACGGCAACGTACCGGCTCAAGGCCATGTTCGACAATGCGGACGAGACGCTGTGGCCGGGCGAATTCGTCAACGCACGTTTGTTGCTCGAAGTGCGCAAGGATGCCGTCGTCGTTCCGCCGGTTGCTGTGCAACGCGGTCCGCGCGGGCTGTTCGCCTGGGTGCTGAAGGCCGACAATACGGTCGAGCCGCGGCCCATTACCACCGGCAGCACCACCGGCGACCGCACCATCGTCACCGCGGGCCTCGCCGCGGGCGAGCGGGTCGTCACCGATGGACAATACAAGCTGCAGAACGGCGCGGCGGTCACGATCGTGCCGCCACGCGCCGCGGCGCAGGGCGGTCAGTCGTGAGCATCTCCGAGCCGTTCATTCGTCGACCGGTCGCGACCACGCTGCTGATGGCGGCGCTTGCCTTTGTCGGCATTGTCTCGTTTCCGTTCCTGCCGGTCGCGCCGCTGCCGCAAGTCGATTTTCCCACGATTCAGATCACCACGACGTGGACCGGCGCCAGCGCCGAAACCATGGCGACGTCGGTCGCCGCACCGCTCGAACAGCAGTTCGGCCAGATTGCCGGCGTCGCGCAGATGACGTCGCAGAGTTCGCTCGGCGCCTCCACGATCGTCATTCAGTTCGATCTCGACCGCAACATCGATTCGGCGGCGCAGGATGTGCAGGCGGCAATCACGGTGGCGACCAAGACGCTGCCGCAGTCGCTGACCACGCCGCCGGCCTACAAGAAGGTCAATCCGGCCGACGTGCCGGTCCTGTTGCTTTCAGTGCATTCCGACACGGTGCCCCTGATCAACGTCGATGATTACGCCAATATCTTTCTGGCGCAGCAGATTTCGCAGGTCGCCGGCGTCGCGCAGGTGCTGGTTTTCGGCGACCGCACGCCGTCGATTCGCGTTCAGGTCGATCCCGCCAAGCTCGCCGCAACGGGAATTACGCTGGAGGATATCCGCGGCACGCTCGCCACCTCGACGACAAATGCCGCCAAGGGCGTGATCAACGGCGACCGGATCAGCTTCACCATCGCCGCCAACGATCAGATCACCGACGCCGCCAAGTTCAACGACGTGGTGCTCGCCTATCGCAACGGCGCTCCGATCCGCGTGCGCGACGTCGGTCAGGCGGTCGCCGATCCGGTCGATCGCACCGTCGCCGGTTATCAGAACAACAAGGACGGTGTCATCCTCGCCGTGTTCAAGCAGCCCGGCGCCAACGTGATCGATACGGTCGACAAGATCAAAGCCGAGCTGCCGCAATTGACTGCCCGCATCCCGCCTGCGGTCAAGGTCGACATCATTCTCGACCGCACCAAGACGATTCGCGCCTCGGTGCAGGACGTCGAGTTCACCATGGTGCTGACCATCTGCCTCGTGGTGATGGTCATCCTGCTGTTCCTGCGCAATTTCTGGGCCACGCTCATCCCCAGCGTGACGGTGCCGCTGGCGCTGGCCGGCTCGTTTGGCGCGATGTACCTGATGAATTTCAGCCTCGACAACCTGTCGCTGATGGCGCTGACGATTTCGGTCGGCTTCGTCGTCGATGACGCGATCGTCGTGGTGGAGAACATCTATCGTCATGTCGAGCACGGCGAAGCGCCGTTCACCGCAGCGCTCAAGGGCTCGCGCGAGATCGGCTTCACGGTAGTCTCGATCTCGTGCTCGCTGATCGCGGTGTTCATCCCGCTCCTGCTGATGAGCGGCATCATCGGCCGGCTGTTCCGCGAATTTGCGCTGACTGTCACCGCCTCCATCGCGGTCTCGGCTCTGGTCTCGCTGACATTGGCGCCGATGATGGCGTCCCGCTTCATGCACCGCGAGCCGGACACTCACGGCCGCATCTATCGGATCATCGAAAGCGGCTTCAACGGCATGATCGCGTTTTATCGGCGCACGCTCGATATCGTCCTGCGCCACCAGGCCATCACACTTGGCGTGTTCTTCGCCACGATGGCGCTGACGCTGTTCATGGCGATCGAGATTCCGAAAGGTTTCTTCCCGATCCAGGACACCGGTCTTATCCAGGGCTTCGGCGAGGCGGCGCAGGACACCTCCCCCGAGCAGATGATGCGCCTGATGCGCGATCTCGGCAACGTCATCCTGCGCGATCCGGACGTCGAAACCTTCGGCTCGCAGACCGGGTCGACCGGCAGCGCCCAATCGGCCAATACCGGGCGCTTCTTCATCACGCTCAAGCCGCGCGACGAACGCACGCTCAACGCCTCGCAGATCATCGATCGGCTCCGCCCGCAGCTCGCCAAGGTCGAGGGCGCCAATCTGTTCCTGCAGCCGGCGCAGGACATCAACGTCGGCGCCCGCATCGCCCGCGGCAGCTTCCAGTACACATTGCAGGACACAAACATTGGCGAGCTGAATGAATGGTCGCAAAAGCTCTTGGACAAGCTGAAGACCGTGCCGCAGCTCGCCGACGTCACCAGCGATCTGTTGGCCAATGCGCCGCGACTTCAGATCACCATCAACCGCGACCAGGCGTCCCGCTTCGGCATCTCGCCGCAGGCGATCGACGACACGCTCAATGATGCCTTCGGCCAACGCCAGATCACGCAGTATTTCACCCAGCTCAAGACGTACTTCGTGGTGCTGGAAATCCTGCCTGAACTGCAGAAGGACCTCTCCACGCTCGATCGACTCTACATCAAGTCGCCGCTGACCGGCGGGGCGGTGCCGCTGTCGGCGCTGATCAGCGTCGACTCTAACGGTGTCGGACCGCTTCTGATCTCCCATCAGGGACAATTCCCCGCCGTTACGATCACTTTCAATCTGATGCCCGGGGTCGCGCTGGGCCAGGCCGTCGAAGCCGTCAACAATGCGTCGCGGGCGATCGGCATGCCCGCCTCGGTCATCCCGACATTCCAGGGCAACGCGCAGGCATTCCAGACCTCGCTCAAGAGCGAGCCGGCGCTGATCGCGGCGGCGCTGATCGTCGTCTACATCATCCTCGGTGTGCTCTACGAGAGCTTCATCCACCCGCTGACCATCTTGTCGACGCTGCCGTCGGCCGGCATCGGCGCGCTGTTGGCGTTGCGCCTCGGACACATGGACCTGTCGGTGATCGGCATCATCGGCATCATTCTGCTGATCGGTATCGTCAAGAAGAACGGCATCATGCTGGTCGATTTCGCCATCGCCGCGGAGCGCGACCGGCACCTGCCACCGCTCGCCGCGATCCGCGAAGCGTGTCTGCTGCGCTTCCGGCCGATCATGATGACGACGGCGGCGGCGATGCTCGCCGGCATTCCGCTGGCGCTTGGCACCGGCGCCGGTTCGGAAATGCGGCAACCGCTCGGCTACGCCATGGTCGGCGGGCTCGCCGTGAGCCAGGTGCTGACGCTCTACACCACGCCGGTCGTCTATCTTTATCTCGACCGCCTGCAGCGCTGGCTGTTCGGCGAGAAGCTCGGCCCGATGCTGGAGGAAGCCGAACCGGTGCACGCCGTCGCCGCCGAATAGCGGCCAACCGTGTCCCGCACAACTAACCCCACAGCTCCGCGCTGGCGAGCCGCGCGCCTTCGACGAGCGCGGCGAGCTTGGCCCACATGATGCTCGGGTGCACGCGGCGGTGAAACGGCCCTTGCGCGAAACCGCAATCGGTGCCGGCGATGACGTTGTCGCGCCCGACCAGCCGGGCCAGCCGGACGATGCGTTCGGCGACCAGTTCCGGATGCTCGACAACGTTGGTGGCGTGGCTGATGACGCCGGGAATGAGCACCCTGCCCGCCGGCAGCTTGGCGCCTTCCCAGACCCGCCATTCGTGCTCGTGGCGCGGATTGGCGCCTTCGATCACCAGCGCGCCGACGTTGAGCCGCAGAATAATATCGACGATGTCCTTGAGCGGCACGTCGCTGGTGTGCGGGCCAGGCCAGCTGCCCCAGCAGACGTGATAGCGGATGCGGTCAGCCGGCAGGCCGGCGATCGCCGCATTGGTCACCTCGATTTGCAGCGCTAGCCAGTCGCGGTAATCGGCAAAGCTCGCCGGCGGCACCATGCGGTCGTAGGTGACGGCCGCGCGCGCGTCGTCGAGCTGCAGCAAAAAGCCGGCGTCGATGATGGTGCGGTATTCGGTGCGCATCGCAGCGCCGATGGCTCGGATCAGCTCCTCGTCGCCTTCGTAGTACTCGTTCTTGCGGTCCGGAATGACGCTCGCCGGGGCGGCGACCGGCAGGAACGCCTCTTCGATGTTCACGGCCGCGAGCGCCGCTTTGAAATTGTCGATGTCGCGTTTGAGCTCCGCCTGGCCAGTGTAGCTGATCGGACCGGTGCAGACCGCTTCGACCATGGTCGCCACGCCTTCGCGGGCGTCGAGCTCAGCGTAGAACTCGGCGAACTTTTCGCGGTCCAAGCCTCGCGTAAATGGATTTTTGGCCCCGGACTCGATCGGCCGCCGCTCGAAGCCGCTCAAGCGCTCCAGCACATATTGCGACCAGGAGATCGACTTGCCGAATTCGCCATCAGAGATGACGTCAATGCCAACTTCGGCCTGCTCGCGTACGACTTCGCCGACCGCCTGTTTCAGGCACGCGGCGTAAGCGGCCTGGTCGTACGGCTTGCCAGCCTGCTTGGCGCGCAAAAACTCCTGCAGCGCCGGCGGGCGGATCAGGCTGCCGACATGGGTGGTAAGAATCCGATCGCTGCTTCGTTTCATTTCACTCTCGTTACCGACGCCGTCCAAAATTTGACCCTAATACGGGATCGTCGCGCACTGCAATCACGCCGGCTGCGGAAGTGGCCGACGGCGGGCCATATCCCATCTCGCATTGGCCGACCCGGCGCGCTAGCCTCATGGCGACGTGCAGCAGCGCTTCATTTCAATGGAGGATTTCATGTCGCCGTTCACGCGCCGCCAACTTGGCCTGTTATCGTTCTCGGCGTTCGCTCTCTCCGGCGGACTCGCCCGCGCCGCCACGCTCGACGAGGCAGCCGTCGCCTTCAAGCTGCCCGATCAGATCAAGTGGTCGCCGCCGAGCGCAGCCGGCGCGCAGAACGCGGTCCTGGTCGGCGATCCGTCCAAGGAAGGGCTCTACATTCAGATGGTCAAATGGCTCGCGGGCCGGCATTTCAGCCACCCGCATTTTCATCCGCACGACCGTTTCATCACCGTGCTCAAGGGCACCTGGTGGGTCGGCACCGGCACCAAGTTCGATCCCGATGCTACCGTGCCGATGGCCGCCGGCACCTTCGTGACCCATTACGGCCAGCACGTGCATTTCGACGGCGCCAAGGACGAGGACGCGGTGCTGCTCGTCGTCGGCGAAGGTCCCGGAACGTCGACGCCGGCCGAGGTGAAATAGCGGAGTTCTTGCCGTCAGGCGGCGGATTTTGCCGGCGCATTGGCGCCCAGCGCGGTCATCGGGCTTTCGCCGGTGATGCGCTTGACGCGTTCCTGAACGAGTTCGATCGAGCCGATTTCGATGCAATTGCGGCCATTGTCCTTGGCGCGATAGAGCGCATGGTCGGCCTGCGCCAATAACGCGGAGAGATCGAGGCCGGCGTCATGACTGACAACGATGCCGATGCTGACGGTAGCGACGACCGGTCGACCATCGACCTCGTTGCTCGCGGCGGCAAAGCTCGCGCGGATGTCCTCGGCAATCGCCAACGCACGCTCGCGCGTCACGTCGAACAGCAGGGCGGCAAATTCCTCGCCGCCGAGACGGCCGAACACGTCCATGCGCCGCATGGAGCGGCTGGAAACTTGCGCGAACAGCTGCAGCACCCGGTCGCCGGTGGCATGGCCGAAGCGGTCATTGATCGATTTGAAATTGTCGAGATCGAGCAGCATCACCGCCAGCGGTCGCGGATTAACCCCCCGACGCCTGAGCTGCTCTTCGGCATCCTGCAGGAAGGCGCGACGGTTGGGAACGCCGGTCAGCGGATCGATGAGAGCTGCGGTCTTGTGCCGGTGCTCGGTGCGCTCCTTGGCCATGGCGAGCAGAATGAAGGCGATGGCGATGGTGAACAGCAGCGCCTCGAAGCTGAGCACTGTGAGCCAAACGCTCTCGAACACGTCGTTGCTGGTCGGCGACCACGGCAGCATGGCACCGAACGGCGTGCGCAACAGGTAGAGCGCGCCGTGAGCGAACAGCATGAAAATCGCCGGCCAGCGCGACACCAGCGGCTCGCTGCGGCCGCGCCAGAACTCGTAGGCAGTGGCCCAGGTATAGGCGGTGATAATGCCGGAACTGATGAGCACGCGGACGTTGAAAGACTCGGCGACCAACGGCACGCGGCAGGCGACGAGCCACAGCGCGGCGCCGCCGAACAAGAGAATGGGCTGCGGCCGCCGATGGTCGAACACCCGTGCCCCGGTCCAGGTCAGGGCGAATGCGGTGAACAGGATGGCGTTGGCGATGTCGATCGAGACGACGTCGGGCACTGAGCCGTACAGCCCGAACAGCACCACCGAGATGGCCCGCAACAAATGGGCAAAGCCCCACCACGCCACCGCCGTGATGCTCGTGTTCTGCACCCACACGAACAGCAGCAGCAGGCCCAGAATGACTTCCACGTAGATCGTTACGAGGAACAGCGTGTTGACGTCGAGATTCATCGTCGCAACCGGATGAGCCAAACTGGGCCGGCGCCTGGCAAAGGCCTGGCGGGTCCGCTTAGCGCAGCGCCGCAAACAAGAGGTGAATGGAGGTGGCAGCAGCTCGGATCGGCTGCGCTATGGTTTCGGCAATGTTGCGCCGAAAAGACCCATTTGATCGGCCTGTCCCAGATCGGGATCGCAACCGTCGCGAGCGGCCTTTCGAGCCCTGCCGTCCCTGCCTTGTTTCGCGAGATTGGGTCAATTAGGGTCGCGGCCGAGTGGATGTGACGTTCATGCAGACACGCAACGGCATCGTTGAGGCCATCGGCAATACGCCGTTGATCCGGCTCGAACACGTTTCGGCCGCGACCGGCTGCACCATTCTGGGCAAGGCCGAGTTCATGAATCCGGGCCAGTCGGTCAAGGACCGCACGGCCCGCCAGATCATCCTCGAGGCGGAAAAGCGCGGCGAGATCCGGCCCGCCGGTCTTGTCGTCGAAGGCACCGCGGGCAACACCGGCATCGGCCTGTCGCTGGTCGCCAATGCGCGCGGCTACCGCACGATCATCGTCATCCCCAACACGCAAAGCCAGGAAAAGAAAGACATGCTGCGGCTTGCCGGTGCGCAGCTCATCGAAGTTCCGGCGGTGCCCTACAGCAATCCTAACAATTATCAGCACGTCGCGCGGCGATTGGCAGAACAATTGCGCCACGAAGAGCCGAACGGCGTGCTCTACGCCGATCAGTGGAACAATCTCGACAACCGTCTGGCGCATTATCTGACCACCGGGCCGGAAATCTGGCAGCAGACGGACGGCAAAGTCGATGGCTTCATCTGCGCGATCGGAACAGGCGGCACCCTCGCCGGCGTGGCGAAATATCTGCGCGAAAAGAAAAAGGATTTGGTCATCGGCTGCGCCGATCCGCATGGTGCGGCGATGTATGAGCTGTTTGCGCACGGCGCCGCCAAGGCGTCGCCCGGCAATTCGATCACCGAAGGAATCGGGCTTGGCCGCGTGACACCGATCATCGATGGGCTGAAGGTCGAGAAGCCCTATCTCATTGCGGACGCGGAGGCGGTGCCGATCATTTTCGATCTGCTCGAGCACGAAGGCCTCTGCCTCGGCGGCTCGTCGGGTATCAACGTCGCCGGTGCGGTGCGCCTTGCCAAGGAGCTAGGTCCCGGACATACGATCGTGACCGTGCTCGCCGACTACGGCACACGCTATCAGTCGAAGTTGTTCAATCCAGCGTTTCTGCGCGAAAAGAAGCTGCCGGTGCCGGAATGGCTCGAGCGCCGGCCGAACCTCAAAGTTCCGTACCAGTGACGCGGCGAACGAACCGCGGCCGAATTGCGCGAACCTGGCCGCGGCGCCGACGTTGATCGATCAAGTTCCCCGCGCCAATGGTCGAGGCCCATGCTGCGAACCGATCCGGACCCTACCCCACTGCCGGCTAACCGCTGGCTCAAATCGACCGATTGGCTGGCGCAGCGCCTGCGAGATCGCGACGTGGTTGCCGTTGACGGCTCGTATTTTCTGCCGACGCAGAAGCGGGATGCCCGTGCCGAATACCGCAGCGGTCATGTCCCGGGCGCGGTGTTCTTCGACATCGAAGCGGTGAGCGACCACTCGACCGACCTGCCGCACATGTTACCCGGGACGAATCAATTCGGCGAGGCGGTCGGTGCGCTCGGTATCGGTGACGGCGACACCGTCGTGGTCTATGACAGCAGCGGTCTCTATTCGGCGGCGCGGGTGTGGTGGACGTTTCGCGTGTTCGGCACGCAGAACGTCTTTATTCTCGATGGCGGCCTGCCGAAATGGAAGGCCGAAGGCCGACCGCTGGAGACTGGCGAGGCCAAGCGGGCGCCGAAACAATTCCATGCCGAGATGAACGTCGATGCCGTCGCGATGCTGGCCGACGTCCGCATGGCGCTCACCGATCAGGCGACGCAAATCGTCGATGCCCGCTCGGCCGAGCGCTTTGCCGGCAGGGCGCCGGAGCCGCGACCGGGGCTGCGCTCCGGCCACATGCCCGGCTCGTTCAACGTGCCGTTCGACCGCGTCGTGGAAAACGGCCGGCTCGCATCGCGCGACCGCATCGAAGCGGCCTTCACCGCTGCCGGCGTCGATCTCGACAAGCCGATCATCACCTCGTGCGGCTCGGGCGTGACCGCGGCGATCCTGAGCCTCGCGCTCGAATCGATCGGCCGGCCGCCGAAGCGCCTGTACGACGGCTCGTGGTCGGAATGGGGCTCGCGTCCCGACCTTCCGGTCGAGCGCGACTGAGGCCTCGGCACAGCGCCATGGCGAAGGTCAAGCCCGTCGCCCTCGTCACTGGAGGCGCGAACGGCATCGGCTGCGCCATTTGCCGCCACCTGCTCGACTCCGGCTGGCGCGTCGGCATCGTCGATCTGCCGGACAGCGGCCTTAATCGCAGTTTCCCACCGCAGGCGCGCGATATCGTGCTGATCGAAGGCGACGTGCGCGAGGAGGAGACCGCAGCGCACGCCATCGCCGCGCTGACCGAGCGTTTCGGGCGAATTGATGGGCTCATCTGCAATGCCGGTATCATGATCCGAAAGCCGTTACGCCGGCTCACACTGGCGGAGTGGCATCGCGTCGTCGACACCAACTTGACGGCGACGTTTTTATGGACACGCGTCGCCGAGACCGCGCTGCGTAAAGCGCGCGGCGCCATCGTCACGATTGCCTCGACGCGTGCCAAAATGTCGGAGCCGAATACCGAATCCTACTCGGCATCCAAGGGCGGCCTGGTCGCGCTGACCCACGCGCTCGCCATCAGTCTCGGGCCGGAGGTGCGCGTCAATTGCGTGAGCCCAGGCTGGATCGAGACCAAGGATTACGGCGCGCTGCACCGCAAGGATCACGCCCAGCATCCGGCCGGCCGCGTCGGCAAGCCGCAAGACGTCGCCGAAATGGTCGCCTTTCTGCTCGATGCCGAACGTTCCGGGTTCGTCACCGGCGCCAATTTCATCATTGACGGCGGCATGACGCGCAAGATGATCTACGACGAGTGAGGGAGCCATCTGGCATGGGCCTTCGCCGGCCCTTTGCGGCGCCGCGTTGGCGCTGCAGTCAACATGCTCAGCCGGGCTATTCGCTGAGCGCCAAACGCAAGCCCTTGAAAATTTTCAATCCGTTCCGACCGTTGGGATCAGGATCGCCGGGTCGACGCTCCAGGAACGCGCGGATGCGCTCCGGCGCCGCCTTGGTCAAAGCCGCAACGTATTTCGCAGCGTTCGGCTTATCGCCCACAGTGGCGTAGATCGACGCCAGCCAAACTTCTACCAAAGGCGAGCCAGGCATGAAGGTGTCGGCGCGAAGTGCCCACCCAAGCGCATCCTGATCATGGCCCAGTTCGAGTTCGGCCTCGGCGGCAAAAAGGTACCAGTAGCCTAAGGTTGGATCGTTCGGTGTCGCGGCACGGATCGTCTGCAGAATGAGTTCAAGTCCTTTCTCCGGTTGTCCGAGCCGGGTAAGAACGTCGCCCATCTGACCTTGCGCGGACAGGAAGCTGGGGTTGATTTCGAGGCAGCGCTGCAGCAACCGCATGCTTGCCTCGAAGTCACGACGGTGCTTCTGCAGCAGCGCGAGGCTGTAAAGCGCCGAAACCGAATTCGGATATTGGCGCAAGGCCTCGTTCAAAACGCGCTCGGTCGCCGCCAGATCCGGAGGGGGATCAAAGTCGACAAAGTTCATCGTGCCGGAGACATGCACGCGCGCCACGGCTAGAAGCGCAGGCACGTTGTGAGGCTCGCGCTGCAGCGCCTCGTTGAACCAGGAGAGTGCGGCAGAGAGATTTTCCCGCGTATTGCCGCGCTGCAGCGCCCAATAGCCGCGCGCGATCAGCTCTCTGGTTGTCAGCTCCGCGCGCGGCTTATCGCGCGTCTGCAAGGCAGCCAAATCCTGGATTTTGATCTCAACCATGCGCGCCATGCCGCGCGCCGTATCGTCGGCGATCTGCCCCATATCGCCTTGCCCGCGTTGCAGATTGTCCGACCACACGTTGGTGCGGCTGGCGACGTCCATCAGCTCCACGTCGATTCGATGGCCATTATCCTGGCTCGAAACGTGGCCGACCACCGCGTAGCGCACGCCAAGCTCGGCAATCAGGCTCGGATCGAACGGACGATCGCGATAGAACTCCGAGGTCGGCTCTGAGATCACCCGCAGGCCAGCGAAACGGCTGAGGTAGCCGATCGTGCCGTGCGTCAGCGCCCGGGCAAACGCGGCGTCCTCAGAGCGCTCCGGGTTATCGAACGCGAAGGGCAGAACCACAACGCCTTGGTTCCACTGCGGAACGGCCGCAAGCCGCGTCGATTTCGAGCTATAAGGAAAGGTCAGCACCGCGACCACAGCAATGGCCAGAACGCCGAGGCTTGCCCAGAGGCCGGCGGGTTGCACCCTGCGCCAGAACGGCGGCAACGCGGGGGCATCGCCGGCTGGCGCCGCGGCAGCGGCAAGCGTCTCGGGATTTGGCGCCGGCTCTGGTTCGAGCAGCGCAGGCGTGATTAGCGGCGGCGTTTCGCCCGCGCGAATCACGGGATGAATAACGCTCTGCATGGCTGGCGCTTGCACCTCGCGCGGCTCGGCCGGCTCGAACGCGCCGCGCTTGATTTCTTCGATCAAACTGCGCGTTGCAGGTTCGGGAGCAACGTCGAGTTCGTTGCGCAATAGATCGATGAGCGATTTGGCGCGGGTGAGCGCAACGTCGCCACCCCTGTAGCGCGCCAAAAGCTGCAAGGCGCGGCGTTGCCGATCCTCTCGCATCGGATCAATCTCGACCGCGCGCTCCGCAGTCGCGATCGCAGCCTCGCCGTCGCCGTCTGCCTCGGCATTGCGGCACAACGCATCGAATACGCCAGCCGCCGCCGCTGCGAGCCGATCGGCCTCGCGGGCGCGCCACGCGTCGAATTCTTCGGCATCGAGGATAAGATCCGCCAGAAACGAGCCGCGCCAGAGCGCGGCGGCCTGCGCAAGATCCTCCGCGCGCGCCGAGGCCGCAAGCGACATGAAGGCGCGTGCATCGACGTGCAGCAATGCCGCACGCAGTCCGATCACTTCGCGGTCGACCACAAGAATCTCAGATGCAGCGCACAGATCGCCGCGCACCGAATTGAGGCACTGGCGCAGGCTGTGGCGCGCCAGCATGTCGGGATTCTCGCCCCAAAACAGCGTGGCGAGCTCTTCGCGCCTTGCCTGGTAGCCGGGCCGCATCGCCAGATAGGCAAGCAATGCCTGCGGCTTTTTTCCGCGCACTGAAATCGGAATCGCCCGACCAACGTCCGCTTCGATCGCGAACGAGCCGAGCAGGTGCAAGGTAACGCTGCACAGTTTCGTCATTGCTTTGCTTCGAGGAGCTGATCAGCAGCCCTGCAATTTTATCACTCCTGATCTGCGAGCACTAGAAGAGGCTCTTGGGCCAATTCGGCGGCTTTCGGACTGCGGTTAACTCTCTCATTCTTTAACAGGTTTTCCGTTGACGCCGCGATGACGCTGCGCTGACGGGCTTTATGCCATCACGGCTCGGCAAAGGCCGACCAGCTGGTTCAAGCCGACACGATGGCACCGAATCTCGGTCATGAAACCGACGCTCCCGACTCCGCGGTCAACCTGTGGCGCTGGTTTTGGGTGCTTGTCCTCGGGGTTATCGTCCTGACGCTCATCGCGATGGCCGCGATTGCAAACAAAGGCGTCGGAGAGCAAGTCGTTCCCGGCCCGGATTGGCCGCAGTGCTGCGATCACTGGAAGGCGAAGCGGGTATCCGCGTCTAAGCGTCTCATTTATTGAGAGATTAGCCTTGACGCTTGGCTGACGCGGCGCCCGCCATTGCTTGTACGAACGGAGCGGACAGCCGGCGCGGCGCCGCCCTCATGCACTTCGAGATAAGCGAGATAAGCGCACTTCGAGACAGGTCATGGCAAGCGATCCTAAATTTACAGCAGCGTTGGCTTTGCACCGATTCGGCTTTGGCCCGGTGCCCGGCGCAATTGCCGCCATTGCTGACGATCCGCGCGGCGCGTTGCTGGCCGAACTTGAGCGCCCCGGCGCCGGCCAAATCGCGGCGGCCAATCTGCCCGACAGCGCCCAGGCAGCCCGCGCATTACTCGACTATCGCGCCGAACGACTGGCGCGGCAGAAACTCGCGCAGCAGGCCAAGCAGCAGGCGCCTGCGCAAGCCAGTAACGCGACGACGGCAATGAACGCGGAGGCGGATGCGCAAGCCGGTGAGCAGCCGCCCGCCGCCAATGCGCAAAATGGGCCCCCGGAACTGCCGCTGCAGCTTGTGCAAGGTGAGGCTGAGGTCCGCATCGAGGCCGCGCTGTCCAGCCAGACCGGCTTCGTCGAACGCCTCGTCTGGTTCTGGTCGAATCATTTTTGCATTTCGAACGACAGGGTTGTCGCCGTTGCGGGCTCCTACGAGCGCGAGGCGATTCGTCCGCACGTCCTTGGCCGCTTCGTCGACATGCTGGCCGCGGTCGAAAGCCATCCGGCAATGCTGTACTATCTCGACAATTTCGTTTCGATGGGTCCGCACTCGGTCACCGGTATCAATCAAAACCGCGGGCTCAACGAGAATCTTGCGCGCGAGGCGCTTGAACTGCACACGCTCGGGGTGCGCAGCGGCTATTCGCAGGCGGACGTCATCAGCTTTGCCAGCGTGCTCACCGGCTGGACCTTCATCGGCCTCGGCGTGCCCAATCACGGCGGCGAATTTGTCTTCATCAAGCGCATGCACGAGCCCGGCGAACAGGTCGTGCTTGGCCAGCACTATATCGATACCGGATTCGAGCAGGGCCGCGCCGTGTTGGCCGATCTGGCCGCGCATCCGGCGACAGCGCGGCACATCGCCCGCAAGCTCGCGGTGCATTTCGTCGCCGACGAGCCGCCGCAAAGCCTGGTCGACAAATTGACGGAACGCTTCATCGTCAGCGACGGCGATCTGAAAGAAGTCGCCAAGGCCCTGATCGTCGCCGACGAATCGTGGACACCGAAGCGGGCCAAGCTCAAACGTCCGTTCGACTGGCATATCGGCGCTCTGCGGCTGGCCGGCGGCCGCGGCGTGGTGGCGCGGTTCATGGCCAGCCAGGCGTTGCTCGGCGAGCCGATGTGGCGTCCGCCGGGTCCCAACGGCTTTCCCGAACACGAAACCGCCTGGATCGACGGGCTCGCGCAACGCCTCGACATCGCCAACGCTTTCGCCAACCGCGTCGCCAAGCGGGTCGATCCGGTCGTGCTGCTCGATGAAGGCCTCGGTCCGCTGGCGTCGGCCGAGACGCGTTACGCCGTGGCGCGCGCCGACAATCGCGTGCAGGCGCTGACCCTGCTTTTGATGGCGCCGGAATTCTTGCGGAGATGATCATGAGGACGCTGCACCTGCCGTCACGCCGCCGCTTTCTGCTTGGCTCCGGGACGCTGTTCGCTTGGGCGCATCTGCCCAAGCTCGCCCGCGCCGAAGGCCGCGATCCCCGCTTTCTGACGATCGTGCTGCGCGGTGCGCTCGACGGGCTTGCCACGGTGGCGCCGGTCGGCGACCCGGATTGGGTGTCGTTGCGCGGCGACGATGCGCTCACGCTGGCCGGCAAGACGCCCGCGCTCAAGCTCGATGATTATTTCGCGCTCAATCCGGCCATGCCGAACCTGCAGCGCATGTTTGCCGCGAACGAGGCGATCATCGTGCACGCCGCGGCCACGTCCTATCGCGAACGTTCGCATTTCGACGGCCAGGATGTGCTGGAAAGCGGCGTCGAAAAACCCGGCACGGTCCGCACCGGCTGGCTCAACCGTTTGCTCGGCGGCCTGACGCCCGAAGACCGTGTCGCCACGAACGCTGCCAGCGCCTTCGCGGTCGGGCCGGTTACCCCCTTGGTGGCCCGCGGCCCGGCTCCGATGCTGATCTGGTCGCCGCGCCGCAGCGTTACGCCGGCGGGCGGCGATACGACCAACCGGCTGATCGACCTTTATCGCCACACCGAGAATCGGTTCGCGCAGGTTTTGGAAGGTCGCACCAAGCTTGCTGCGCTCGCTGCAAAATCGAGCATTGTGGAGAAGCCGGCCGGCCCGCTCACCGGGCCTTTCGTCCCGCCGTTGGCTTACGCCGCGCAGCAGCGCACCTACTTCACGGCGGTCGTAGGCGCGGCCGCACAGTACTTGGCGCAATCTGACGGTCCGCGGGTCGGCGCCCTCTCACTCGACGGCTGGGATACGCATTCGGCGGAAGGCATCGCCAGCGGTCAGCTGGCCGTACTTCTCGGCGCGCTCGACGGCGCGCTGGCGGCGATCAAGGACAATATGGGCGCGGCCTGGCGCGAGACCGTGGTCGTGCTGATCACCGAATTCGGCCGCACCGCGCGCATCAACGGCAGCAAGGGCACCGATCACGGCACCGCCACGGTCGCGCTTGCCATTGGCGGCGCGCTCAAGGGCGGCCGTGTGATTGCCGATTGGCCCGGACTCAAGCCGGCCAACCTGTTAAAAGACCGCGATCTCAAGCCGACGACCGACCTGCGCGCCGTACTCAAAGGCCTGCTGCAGGATCATTTGCGCGCCGACGCGCGCATGCTCGCGGCCGACGTGTTCCCCGGCAGCGAACAAATAAAGCCGATGGCAGGCCTGGTGGCGTCGGCTTGAATCTTTTGCGCGGCGTCGCGCAGCAGCTCGCGCGTAGCAAGCTGCACCCTTGAGCACGATTCCACCGCCACCAATGCGAAAGCCGCAGGACGAACAATCCTGCGGCTTCCGTTTTGGCGGCCGCTGCGGGGAGGCGAAAAGTCAGCGGGCGCCGGGGGAAATTAAACGATCAGAGTTGCGAGCCGGGACCGCCCTCGCCGGCCGGACCGTTCGGGCCGAAGCGATGATGTTCCGGCCCAAAACCTTCGCCTTCGTGCCGGAACCACTGGCCGCCAGGACGGCCGCCGCCGTCACGCTCGTTGAACGCGAAGCGGCGGAAGTGCGGCCGCAACATGTGCGCCAGGCGGGTAAACCGCGCCTTCTGCGCATCGGTCAGGCTCTGGTAGAGCGGCGCGCCGGTATCGGCGACCTTCTTGAGCGCGGCGCTGGCCTTGGCTAGGCCGTCGGCCCGGCGTCCCAGCCGGTCGAACGGATTCGCGGGGACCTGGCCCTGCTGCGGCGCTGCTTGGCCCTGTTGCGGCTGGGCATTCTCGCCCTGCTGCATTGCGGCTTGGCGGGCCTGCATACGCTGGATGCGAAGCTGCGCCGCATCGCGTAATGCCTGCTCGAATGGCGGCCAGTTCTTGGCCTGATCGGGCGTCAATTCGAGGCCAGCCTTGAGCGCTGCGATGCGCGCATCGGTGAACGCGGCCATGTCCTCGGCGCTCGGCCGCTGCCGCTGCTCGGCGCGCTGGCCCCATGAATGGCCGAAGCCGCCTTGCTCGCCGAAACGGTGCTGCGCGTACACGATCGAAGAGCCAGCGATGGCAAGGACCGCCGTCGCGGCGATAACAGGCTTAAGCATGTGCTCCTCCACGGATGTCTTATGCGAGAACTAAAGGCGCGGCGGGGCCGCAACTCAAGTTAAAGTTTGGTCAGGTCCGCCGTTGCGGATTACAGCTTTGTAATCTTCGTCATACGCGTGAAATAGACGCGCTTTCGGCTGCGGCAGCGCGGCCTTCGCGATGGCTAATGCAGGACCTGCTGCAGGAACAACCGGGTGCGCTCATGCTGCGGCGATTCAAAAAATTGCTTCGGCGCGTTGATCTCGACGATCTGGCCGTCGGCCATGAAAATCACGCGGTCGGCGACCTGGCGGGCGAAGCCCATTTCGTGGGTGACCACGAGCATGGTGATACCGTCGGCGGCGAGCTCCACCATGGTGTCGAGAACCTCTTTGACCATCTCGGGATCGAGCGCCGAGGTCGGCTCGTCGAACAGCATGATGTTCGGGTTCATGCACAGCGCGCGCGCGATCGCCACGCGCTGCTGCTGGCCGCCGGACAGGCGCGCCGGATATTTTTGTGCCTGCTCGGGGATTTTCACCCGCGCCAGAAACCGCATCGCCAGCTCTTCGGCCTGCTTTTTCGGCATGCGGCGCACCCAAATCGGCGCCAGCGTGCAGTTTTCCAGAACCGTCAGATGCGGAAACAGATTGAATTGCTGAAACACCATGCCGACATTGCGGCGCACCGCCAGGATCTGCTTGGAGTCGTCGGTCAGCTCGATGCCGTCGACGACCACCCTGCCCCGCTGCCAGTCCTCCAGCCGGTTGACGCAGCGCAACAGCGTCGACTTGCCGCCGCCGGACGGCCCGCAAATGACGATGCGCTCGCCGCGCGCCACGGCGAGATTGATGTCGCGCAGCACGTGAAACTCGCCGTACCATTTTTGCAGGCCGACGATTTGCACCGCGGTTGCCGCGGCTGAAGTCGTTGCAGAAAAGTCTTCCGGCTTTTGCATCGCCATTGTTCCGGAAATCCTCAGCGTCGGTCGCTGCGCGATAATCGCACTTCGACGTTGCGCGCGTAACGTGCCATGCCGTAGCAGAAGATAAAATAGAACAGTGCGGCGAAGGCGTAGCCGGTGGTGGCGGTCACCGGCGTTGCCCATTTCGGATCGCCGCGCGCCGCCTCGATGGTGCGCAGAAAATCGAAAATGCCGACGACGAAGACCAGCGTCGTATCCTTGAACAACGCGATGAAGATGTTGACGATGTTTGGCAAGGTGACGCGCAGCGCCTGGGGCAGGATGACGAGGCCCGTCATGCGCCAATAGGTCAGCGCCAGCGCGCGGGCCGCCTCGTATTGGCCGCGCGGCACCGCGGCAAGGCCGCCGCGCACAACTTCGGCCATGTAAGCGGACGCGAATATGGCGACGCCGATCAGCGCGCGCAACAGCTTATCTGGCTCGAGCTGCTGCGGCACGAACAGCGGCAGCATCACGCTCGCCATGAACAGCACCGTGATCAGCGGCACGCCGCGGACGAATTCGATAAAGCCGATGGCGAACCAGCGCACGGCGGGAAGCTCGGAGCGGCGGCCGAGCGCGAGCAAGATGCCGATCGGCAACGAGGCGACGATGCCGACGGTCGCCACGACGATGGTCACCAGCACGCCACCCCACAGATTGGTCGGCACCGCGGCGAGGCCGAGCGCCGGAAAGCCGTAAAGCAGGACGAACGAAAGAACCGGCAGGATAACGAAGAAATAGAGGGCGCCGAGGTCGCGGCGCGGCGCCGACAACCAGCCGAGCCAGCCGATGCCGAACGCCAAAGCGGCAAAGAACACATCGACCCGCCAGCGCGCGGCAATCGGATAGAAGCCGTAGATAAAATAGGAGAGCCACACACGTATAAAGGCCCAGCAGGCGCCCGGCTCCGGGTGTGCTGGAGAAGCGAGGCAGACCTCGCGATTGGAGCCCGACCACACCGCGTCGATGAAAAGAAAACGCACAAGCGGCGGCACGGCCCAGAAAATCAGCGCCGCGAAAGCGAGCGTGAGGATCGTATTGCCGACCGACGAGAACAAATTGGCGCGCAGCCAGCCGATAAAGCCGGTGCTTGCGACCGGCGGCGGCAGCTTCTCAGCCGGCGCGGTGCGCACATAAAGCACGGGCGTATCGGCCATCGCCGCCATGGTCAGCGCTCCGGGATGGCGGTCATCCGCCCGTACAGGTTCATCAAAAGGGACGTAACAAGGCTGATCGTCAGGTAAACCGCCATGGTGATGGCGATCACCTCGACTGCCTGGCCGGTAATGTTGAGGACCGAGCCGGCAAAGATTTGGACCAGATCCGGATAGCCGATGGCGACAGCAAGCGAGGAGTTTTTCGTGAGATTAAGATATTGGTTGGTCAGCGGCGGCACGATCGCCCGCATGGCCTGCGGCACCACGATCAAACGCAAGGTCGTACCCGAGCGCAGGCCGAGCGCCTGCGCCGCCTCAGTCTGGCCCGACGGCACCGCCAAAATGCCGGCGCGCACCACCTCAGCAATGAATGCTGCCGTATAAATCGATAGTGCCAGAAGCAGCGCGGCGAATTCGGGGAGAATTTCGAGCCCGCCGATGACATTGAACCGGCTCATCTGCGGCAATTCGAACGTTACCGGAAGGCCGGCGAGCGCGAATGCGGCAAGCGGCAGGCCGACGATCAAACCCGCAATCCACCAGCCGACTGGGGTCGGCGCGCCGGTGCGCTCGCGACGGCGCCGCGCCCAAATATGCAGGACGATTGCTGCGACGATGCCGACGACCAGCGCCGCACCCACCGCGGCAAAGCCGGGCGCGAATACTGGCCGCGGCAGGAACAGACCGCGATTGTTGAGAAAACCGCCGATTGGCAGCGCGATGCTGTCGCGCAATTCCGGCAGCGCTTTGAGCACCGCGTTGTACCAGAACAGCAACTGCAGCAGCAGCGGGATATTGCGGATCGATTCGACATAGAAGCCGGCAAGCCGCGCCACCAGCCAATTCCGCGACAGCCGCGCTATGCCGATGGCGAAGCCCAATATCGTCGCCAGGACCACGCCCAGAGCGGCGACGAGCAGCGTGTTGAGCAATCCGACCCAGAACGCTTGGCCGAAGGTCGATGTACTCGCCGAATAGGGAATGAGCGTCTGGCTGATGTCGAAGCCGGCCGAATTGTTCCAGAACCGGAAGCCGGACGCGATATGCGCACGCTCCAGATTGTCCGCCGCGTTGATGAATGCGCCATAGATGAGGCCACCGACGACGACGGCCAGCAGCACCTGGAGCCCGATGCGCCAGGCTTGGGCGCTATAGCGCGCCGATTTGATCGCGCCGATCATGGGTCGAGGCGCAAAGCGGCAAGGACCACAAGCCGGGCGCGCACCGGCTTTCGCTCAACGTATCGGCAGCCCGTATTGCAGGCCGCCTTTGGTCCACTGCGCGTTGAGTCCGCGCACGATCTTGAGCGGCGAGCCCTGCCCGACGTTGCGTTCAAAGCTCTCGCCGTAATTGCCGATGTATTTGACGATGCGATAGGCCCAGTCGTTGGTCAGCCCGATCGACTGGCCGAACTGGCCCTCGACGCCGAGCAGCCGCCGAATTTCCGGATTGGCCGACTTCAGCTGCTCGTCGACGTTGCTCTTGGTGACGCCGAGTTCTTCGGCATCGAGCATGGCGTGATGGGTCCAGCGCACCAGGTCTTCCCAGCTGTCGTCACCCTGACGCACCGCCGGACCGAGCGGCTCCTTCGAAATGATTTCGGGCAGCACGATGTTGTCGTCCGGATTGCTGAGCCGCAGCCGCTCGCTGTAGAGCTGGGAGGAGTCCGTGGTGTAAGCATCGCAGCGCCCGGAATCGTAGGCTTTGGTCGCCTCGTCGGCGGTGGCGAACGTCACCGTCTTGAGCGCCATTTGATGGGAGCGGAAATAGTCGGCGAGGTTGAGCTCGGTGGTGGTGCCCTGCTGCACACAGACCGAAGCGCCGTTGAGCTCAAGCGCCGAGCCGACCTTGAGCGACTTGTGCACCATGAAGCCTTGGCCGTCGTAGAACGTCACCGCAGCGAAATCGAGCCCAAGCGTGGTGTCGCGCGACATGGTCCAGGTGGTGTTGCGGGAGAGCACGTCGACCTCGCCCGATTGCAGCGCAGTGAAACGGTTGCCCGCTGTTAGCGGCACGAATTTGACCTTGCTGGGATCGTTGAAGATCGCCGCGGCGATGGCCCGGCAGAAATCGACGTCGAAGCCGGTCCAATTGCCCTGCGGATCGGGCAGGCCGAAGCCGCCCAGCGTACCGTTGGCGCCGCAGATCAGTTGGCCGCGCTGCTTGACAGCCTGCAGCGTTTGCGCCCGTGCAACCTGCGCCGAAAACGCAAGCAGGAGGGCAAGCGAGAGTGCCGTCGCTATACGTTTCATGACCGGACCTTTCTGGGAGAAGCCGCAACGCCATCTGAGAACGGCGGCGCAACAAGGTCAAGGGGTTGACGGCGGCGTTCAATCTCGGGGTAATGCAATAGCGCGGCGCGAACGCCGCGCCGCAGACGGGCAATGGCCGGCATGAACGACAGCGGCGAGAAGAAATCCCGGCCTCGACGCCGGCCGGATACGAGCCTGGTCACCGCCGGGCGCGATCCACGATCCTACCACGGCTTCGTCAATCCGCCGGTCTATCACGCCTCGACCGTGCTTTATCCCAGCGCCGAGGATTTTGTCGCGCACCGCGCCCGCTACCAATACGGCCGGCGCGGCACCCCGACCACGGAAGCGCTCGAAAACGCGCTGGCCGAGCTGGAGGGGCCGCAATGCGCCGGCGTAACGCTGTTGCCCTCGGGGCTGGCCGCGATCTCGACCGCGCTGCTTTCAGTGCTGCGTGCCGGCGACCACGTGCTGGTGACCGACAGCGCCTATGGCCCGACGCGGAATTTCTGTGAGCATATTTTAAGCCGGTTCGGGGTCACCACCAGCTATTACGATCCGCTCGCCGGCGCCGCGATCGCCAAGGAGTTTCGCGACAACACGCGCGCGGTTTATCTGGAAGTGCCGGGTTCGCTCAGCTTCGAGATGCAGGACGTGGCGGCCATCGCCGACGTCGCCCACGACAAAGGCGCGCTGGTGCTGATGGACAACACCTGGGCGACGCCGGTCTATTTCCGCCCGCTCGAGCACGGCGTCGATCTCGTGATCCAGGCCGGCACCAAATATATCGGCGGCCATTCCGACGTCATGCTCGGCACGGTCTCGGCGAACGTCGCGACCGTTACGGCGCTGAAAAATACCGTGCGCCACACCGGCTTGTGCGAGGGTCCCGACGACGTCTATCTCGGACTGCGCGGACTGCGCACGCTTTCGGTACGGCTCGAACGGCATTATCGCTCCGGGCTTGAAGTGGCGCGCTGGCTCGAGCAGCGGCCGGAAGTTTTGCGCCTGTTGCATCCCGCCTTGCCCAGTCATCCGGGCCATACAATCTGGAAACGCGATTTCACGGGCGCCAGCGGACTGTTCAGCATGGTGCTCAAGCCGGTGCCGCAGAAGGCGGTGTATGCGTTCCTCGATACGCTCGAACTGTTCGGCATCGGCGCCTCGTGGGGCGGTTACGAGAGCCTGGCCATCCCGTTCGATTGCGCGCCGCTGCGCACCGCGACGCGCTGGCAGCCGGGCGGGCCGACGGTACGCTTCCACATCGGGCTGGAAGCGGTCGAAGATTTGCTGGCCGATCTCGAACGCGGCTTTGCCGCGCTCGCTGCGGCTATGAGCTAAACACACGCCTCAGCGCGGCGCCGATCCGCCGCAGCGAAGGGCCCGGATAAGGCATAAAATCGCGCGGCGAAAACACGAGCCGCCGCGCCGCAAACCAGCGCCGAGCCAGGACCACAAACAGCGTGCCAACCAGGGCGCCGGCCAGCACGTCGCTCACGTGATGCGCCATCAGCACGATGCGGCTGAACATGATGATCAACACGTAGAGCCACATGACCCATCGCATGCGTGGGAATAGCGCGCCTATGGCGACCGCGACCGACGCGGCTGTCGTGCCGTGACCAGACGGCAGGCTCTCGTAATTTGAGTCTAAATTCAACCCGATGAAGGTGAAAGGATGGCCTGGCGGTTCCATGTAAGGCCGCGCACGCCCCAACAAATGTTTGAAGAACGTGGTGACGAGGCCAGGCACCGCGATGGCGAGGAAGAAAAAGCCGAAGCGCGCGGCGAGCGCCGTCAGCACGCCCCGGGTAAATCGCGGCAATCGTGGCGAAGCGAGCGCCGCCAGCAAGAAAACGATGACGCCGGATGGAACCAGATACCAGCCGGACAGCCCGGCATTGGTTATCTGCTCAAATGGCTCGACGACGCCGCGCGGCAGATGGTGCGCCCATTCGACGGCCGGGACGTCAAGAAAGAACATTGCGGCGACGATAGCGCCGAGCATGATAGCAATGCCGGCGGCGGCGCTGTTCGGGAACGGTGGGATAGGCGCACGCGAAGGCCGCACCAGCGCAACGCACCACTGCACCAGATTGACCGGCATGTCGCGCCCGGAAAGCAAAGCTGGCCGCGACGGCGGCGGCGCGTCCTCCATCGGCTTCCGGTCAAGCATGCGCGCGGACAATAGTGAAAACGACCGTATCGGGAAAGCGCGGCGGCATTGCACCGCGCTTCAGCGCGTGTCGCCGTGGAAAGTCCGTACCAAAGCACCGGCCGATCCATCGTCGGCGATCCGCACGATGACGCTGTCGGTAGCGCCCGTGCCGTCGATCACCGTCACCCGTGAAAAGCCTGGACCGGCTGGCGTGAAAAATGCGCTGCCGCGCTCGCGCGACATGTCCGGAACACCGTTGACGAAAATCGTCAAGGGCGCGACGCCGCCCGCTATCTTGACCGGCACCGGATCAGGCTTGCCGTCCGTGATCGTCAGATCGAGCAGCGCGCCGTTGGGCGGGAAGAGAATGTGCGGCGAGGCTTGCGATATGCCGCTGACAGCAGCAGGCCTGAAGCGTCGCAGCGGCGGCGGTAGCCTGGCATTCGACGTCATGAGCACGCCCGCCGGAGGGCGCGGCAGCGCCACGGGCGGCCCAAGCCGGGCGAAGGCGTCGAACAGGATCGGCGCCGCCGCGTCGCGGCCGATCAAGCCCGGTACCGGCGCACCATCCGGCCGACCGACCCAAACGCCGATCGTATGCTGGCCGTCGAAGCCGACCGACCAGGCGTCGCGATAGCCGTAGCTGGTGCCGGTCTTGAACGCGATCTTTCCGGCCACGCCGTTCTCCGGCGGCGGTGAACCCAAAAGCACGTTGCTCACGTACCACGCCGACACTGCCGCCAATAGCCGTCGCGGTTGCCCCGGTGGCGCATCCAATCGTTCGCGCAACGGCAGCACGGTGCCGAGCCGCGCCAGTCCGGCATAGAGCATCACCAGATCGGAGAGCTTTGTGCCGACGCCCCCGAGGCCAACGGCAAGTCCCGGCGCCTGCCCTTCGGGCAGGACCAGCGCGGCGCCCGCCTGGGCGAGCCGCGCGGTCAGCCGGATCGTGCCGACACGGTCAAGCACCGCAATAGCCGGCATGTTGAGCGATTGCTGCAAAGCCTGGGCGACCGTGACGGTGCCGGCAAAGGTGAAGTTGAAATCGCGCGGCGCATAGCCGCCGTAACGTTCCGGCCGATCGTCGATCAATGTCTGGGGGTGAATGAAACCGTCCTCGAAGCCGAGGCCATAGATGAAAGGCTTGAGCGTGGAGCCCGGTGAGCGCAGCGCCTGGGTCATGTCGACCTGGCCGGCGTGCCGTTCGTCGAAATAGGCCGGCGAGCCGACGCGGGCCAAAATTTCGCCGGTAGCGTTATCGGCGACCATGAGCGCGAGCGAAATATCGGGCCCGAGTGTTTGCGCGAGGTTTTGGGCGCGTTCGCGCGCGAGCTCTTCCAGATTTTTTTGCAGGTCGGCGTCGATGGTCAGCCGGACCTCACGCACAGCCGGTGTTTCAACAATGGCGCGATCGGCGGCGTGCGGCGCCATCAGCGGCATCGGCCGCCGCGCCGTCGGCACCGGCTCGGCCTTGGCGCGGGCAATCTCGTCGGCCGGCACCTTGCCGGTCGCGGCGAAGCGGTCGAGCACGCGGTCGCGGGCAATACGCGCCGCTTCGGGCCAACGGTCGGGGCGGCGCAACTCGGGTGACTGCGGCAGCGCCACCAAAAGCGCCGCTTGGCCGAGCGTGAGCCGCCGCGGCTCCTTGCCGAAATAGGCGAGCGAGGCGGCGCGGATGCCCTCGATGTTGCCGCCGTACGGCGCCAGCTCGAGATAAAGCGTCAGGATCTCATCCTTCGACAGCGCGCGCTCGAGTTCGATGGCGCGGACCATTTGGCGAAGCTTTGCCGCCAAAGTGCGGCTAATGCGCGGCTCCAACAGCCGTGCCACCTGCATGGTGAGCGTCGAGCCGCCGGAACGGATGCGTCCGCTCGAGACAAGCTGCCAGACCGCCCGCATCAGCGCCAGCGGATCGACGCCGTGGTGGCTGCGAAAGCGCTTGTCCTCGTAGGCGAACAGCACGTCGAAAAAGCGTGGATCGACGTCGGCGACCCGCGCCGGCAGCCGCCACCGGCCATCGCTGGTCGCATAGGCGCGCAGGAGCCGGCCGTCACGGTCGAGCACGGTTGCGGAAAACTGCAAATCCTTGCCGAGCGGCGGCGGCCCGAGCGAGGCAATCCACCAAACAGCGCCGAATAGAGCCACGATGCCGACGAATAAGACAACACTGATCGCCGCACAGCGCGCGCACCATGGCCGCCGACCCGCGGCAAGTGCGGCGGCATCACGCGTTGCTGCGCCCTGTTCGCTCACCGCTCTACTTGCCCCCGACGACCTCAACGCTGCCGCTATCGCTGCGGCCGAACCGGTCGGGGCGGTACATGTCCTCGACGCTCGCCTGCGGGCGTACGTATTTGCCGAGCGCGACGGCGCGTACCACGTAGGCAACGGTGAACACCGCCGAATCGTCGCTCTTGCGATCGAACGCCGCGGTGAAGCGATCGTCGCGGAACTCGGTACTGACCGGCTCCGCCGCGTCGGTGATCCACGGCAGCGTGCCGGTATCGCCGGACGAGACGAGATGCGGATTGTCGATCTCGAAGCCGGCCGGCAGATAATCGGCGACGATGATCCTGCCGAATTGCGGCTGCGCCTCGGTGACTTTCAGCACCACGACGAGCTGCGTGTTCTGCTTGACTTGCACCGCATCGACCGGATCGCCGTCCATGGTGTAGGTCTGCCGCTCGATCTTGAAGCCGTGCTCGGCCGCGGGCTCGGGCATAACCGGCGACCCGGTGACGGTCACCACGGCCTTGACCGCGTCGGCGCCGGTGTTGGTGACGCGGAGCGGCTCGTTGAGCGCTGTTGCCGCAATGGTGCGGTAGAGCGGCCGAGTGACCGTTTCGCCGCCGACGGCGAGCGAGATTTTGCCGGCGTCTTTCGCCACCGCGCTTGCGGCAAGCAAGAGCCAAGCGTCTTCCTGCGTCGAGGTCGGACGCAGCGAGGCCCGCGCGGCGTCGACGCGCTGCACGGCCGCCTGCATCGTCGCCGAGCCGGCGCCCCCGTCGGCGGCGAGCGTCAGCAAGGCCGCGGCGTCGCGCAAGGTCGAGCCGTAATCCTGCCGGCCCGCATCGAGATCGTCGTCAGAGCCAGGCCGCGGCGAAAACGCGGCGAGCGCCGCCGCATAGACGCGATCGGCGCGTGTGCGATCGCCCATCAACGCCAACCCCGCGGCGATCTGCGCCTTGGCGATCGGCGTCGCCAGCTCGTCGAGCTTGGCGTCGGCGAGATAACGCAGGTCGCCGATCGGCGCCAAACCGTTGCGCGCCAGCACATAGAGCGCGTAGGCGAGATCGGCGCCGCCGTTCTTCGGATCGTTGCTCGTCGCCACCGCGTTGCGCAGCCGGTCGAGCGCCAGTTTGAACGCCACGTCAGGCACCGCGAACTTGTGCTCGCGGGCGCGCGTCAGAAAATCGGTGACGTAGGAGTCGAGCCACAGATCGTCGCCGCCGACGCTCCACAGGCCGAACGAACCGGTCGAATCCTGCCGCGTCAGCAGGGCCTCGATGGCATCGCGGATGCGCTGCTCGGTTTTTTCATCGAGCGCGACATGGGCCTGGTCCGCTAGCTCACTGACATAGAGCAGCGGCAAAGCCCGGCTCGTGATCTGCTCGGAGCAGCGGTAAGGATAGCGATCGAGCGCGGCGAGCAGGCTCGCGGCGTCGAGCGCCGTTGAGTTGCCGACCGAGATCGACACGCTGCCGGTGCCGGGCACGAGATCGGCGAACATGTCGCGCGAGAGCGTGACGCTCTCGCCCTGTGCCAGCGACGTGACCGTGCGCCGGGCGATGATCTGCGCCGGCGTGCGCACCAGGATCGCGTAGTCGCGCGCGAGCGCAAAACCGTTCGGACCGGTAACGCCGACCCGAACCGTGCCACTACCGGCCCCGCTCGCGGTGAGCGGTACGACGATAGCGCCGCGCGCCTTGGCGGGCAGCGTCAACTTCTGATCAGCGCCCGCGCCGGCAAGCACGGCGCCGCTCGACGAGACCGCAAACGTGTAATCGCCTGGCCCGCCCTCGACGTTGTCCAGATCGAGATGGATGGTCGAGCGGTCGCCGGGCAGGAGAAAGCGCGGCAAGGTCGCAGTCAGCACCACCGGATCGCGCACCGTGACGTCGGCCGCGGCGTGGCCGACCTTGTCCTTGCTCCACGCCACCGCCATGACGCGCAGCGTGCCGTTGAAGTCCGGCACGTCGAACGTCACCTGCGCGGTGCCCTGCGGTCCAACCGTCACCAGCCCGGAATAGAGCGCGACCGGCGGACCCGTCGGCGGGCTGCCCTGCAGCTGCGCCCCCTCATCGCCGCCGCTGCGGATCTGGCCGCGCACGCCCTGCATGCCGTCGATCAGTTGCCCGTACAGGTCGCGGATGTCGGCTGCGAGCGCGCGCTGGCCCAAGTAATAATCGTCCGGCGATGGTGGCTTGTAATTGGTCAGGTTGAGGATGCCGACGTCGACCGCAGCGACCACCAGGCGCGCCTGCTCGCCCGCAGTGAGGCCGTTGATCTTGACCGGAAGCGTCAGCGCCGTGTTCGGCCGCAACAGCGGCGGCGCCTGCAACTGCACGCTCAGCGTCTTGGCCGCGCGCGCGATGGAAAACCATTGCACCCCGACGGCGCGGCCCGGCATGCGCTGCGCCGGTGCGTCGAGCGGTCGGCGCAAGGTCGCAACCAGATAGGCGCCGGTGCCCCAATCGCGACCGACCTGCACCTTGACCTGAGCGAGGCCCGCTTTGACGTCGATGCTCTGGCTCGCCAACAGCCGATCGCCGACCACATTGAGCGTCAGCCGGCCGGCGCTGCGCGCGGTCACTGCAACCGTCATGGTGTCGCCCGGCTGATAGTCAGGCTTGTCGACCGCCACTTCGAGCATGTCGGGCGTATCGGCGTTCGTTTCGACATACCAGCCGGCGTCGAAATCGACCGAGGTGACGGGGCCGTTCGGATCGGCGGTCGCGACTTCGAGCCGGTAGCGGCCGAAATGCACCGGCAGCGACAGACGCGCCGGCTTGTCGGCCGTCGCATCGACTGCACCATCAGCAACGCGGGTCGTCGTCTTTACCGGCTCGTAATTCCACTGACCGTCGCGCTTGTAGAACTGATAATGCGTCTCGATGCGCAAAAGCTGATAATGCAGCCCGCTCTGCGCCACTGCCTTGCCGTCGGGCGCGACGGCAAGCATGTCGAAAGTCGCGGCGGCGCCATCGGCCAGCGCGCGGCCGGAGAACAGCGGCTTTACGCCGATCATGGCGCCGCTCGGCTTAACGGGAAGCGTCAGCGTACGCTCGACGGCACGGCCGCCGGCTTCCGCCATCCGCACGGCGATCTGCGCCTGCAGCGGATGGGTGCTCGTCGGCACCTTGTCGAGGGCGACGGAAAAACTCGCCTTACCGGTCGCATCGGTTTCCGGCAAATCCTCGAGCGATTGCCTGGCCGCTTCGACCGTCTCGTCGGCGAGACCGAACTCGTAGCCGGCAAAACCGGCGCGCTCTTTGGCTGACGTGATCGTCACTTCGCCTTCAAGCGCAAGGCCGCCGGCCGGGGCGCCGTAAAGGAAGCGGCCGGCGACATTCATCGGCGCTGGAGCATTGGGCGCGATGCTCGCCGCCGTCGACGTAAGGTCGAACTCGATGCGGTCGGGCACGTAATCCTCGACCAGGAACGTGGTCTCGCCAACGGGCGGGCCTTTTGGATCCGTAAAGGCCTGGACGTGCCAGGTCCCGCTCGGCGCCGAGGCGGGCAGCGCCAGCGCCAAGCCATGGCCGCCGACGCCTTGATCGGCGACGAGCGCACGGCGGAATTCGACGCCGTCGGGGCGTTGCACGACCAGTGTCAGCGGCACGCCGAGCGCGGCGCTGCCCTGCCCGTCGCGCAACAGCGCGGTGATGTATGCGGTCTCGCCGGAACGATAGACCCCGCGCTCGGCATAGACGAAGGCATCGAGCCCGTGCGGCGCCGGCCGGCCGCCGACGCCGCGGTCGGTGAGATCGAAGGCCGGCGTCTTCAGATTGAGGAAGGCGTAGTCGCCGGCCGGATCGGCCGCGACCATTAAAGCGGGCGCGGCGCCGCCCTCCCCGCTCGCCAGGCCGGCTTCGAACCGCGCCTGCCCGCTCGCATCGGTGCGCCGCGTCGCCAACACCTCGTTGCCGCGCGAAATCAGGCGCAGCTCGATGCCGCCCTTCGGCTGTGTCGTCGCCAGCGAATTGACGAAGACGTGGATGCCGTCATTGCCGGAAAACGCGGTGAGCCCGAGATCGGAGACGATGAACCATTGGGTGGCGAGCGAGTCGAAATTGTCGGCGCTTTTCAGCTCCTGCGGCTGCGCCACCATCACATAGGCGCCGGGCTTGAGCGCGCCGACCGCCTGATCGACCGGAAAGGCGGTTGTGACCTCGGCGTTGAGCGGCGATTGCGCGATCTGCAATTCGCCGCTCCACACCTGCACGCCGCGCGCCTCCTTCAGGCGCTCGACGTCATAACGGGACAGGCCGTGCTGGAAATCGCCGTGCCCGTAGCCAACGCCGGCAATCGTGTCGATCAAATTGCGGTCGCTGACCTGATAAATCTCGATTGCCACCGCTCGCGTATTGACGCTGATGACCGGAATGCCGTTCTGGCCGGTGCGCGGCAGCACGTAGGCGGTCGAGGAAAAGCGCACTGCCGGCTGGCGGTCGCGCACGTAAATCGCGTAGTCGACCGATTTCGACAACGTCTCGTGCACCACCGACGGCAGGCCGGCGCGCAAAGTGACCGTGTAGGTCTGGCCGTGCTGCAAGCCTTCGACGCAGAGCTGCTTGTCTTCGACCGCCAGCGCCGCCTTATCGGTGCCGGCGAGCGCCACGAACGGCGAAAAGTCGACGCGCGGCGGCAGACTCTCCGAAAACTGGAAGCAGGCGCGCGGCAAAGCAGTGTCGGCGTCGATGGTGTAATCGAGCACGCGGAAACCATGCTGCTCGCGCAAGCGTTCGTATTGTGCGCGCACCTCGGCCGCCTCGCGCAATTCGAGCGACAGCCGCAGCGCATCGAGCGCCGGCCGCCACATCTGCCGCACCGTCAAAACGTTGCCGAGCAGCGTCAGGCCGTCGGCTTCGTCGTCGCGATTGGTGGCGCGTTGATAGCCGAGATAAGCCGCCGCCGAGGCGCGGCCGAGCAGCATGGCGCGCTCGTCGTCGTTGGCGGGGCGGATTTCCATGATGGTGCGGGCAAGCCGCAGCCAGGTAGCGGCATCGTTCGGCGCGGCTGCCACCATTTGGCTTAAGACCGCCATGCCGGTACGAAAATCGTTCTTGGCAAAGGCGGCGTCGGCATTGCGCCGCAATTGCGCCAGCGGTTGACCGGAGGTGCCGGCATCGGCCTTGATCTGCGCCTCGAGCTCGACCGCGCTTTTGGTCAGGTCGGCATTCTGAAGGGGCTTGTCAGCCGCGTTCGCGGGGCCGCACCAAGCAGCCAAGCAAACGGCTGCCAACGCTGCCGCCAGCGCGGCGCGAAGATGCGCGATCATTGCCGAAATCCTCCCAAGGGCCGCAAAAATCCTCAAAAACGGCCGGCCCGAACTTGAGGCCAAGATCGTGTCGAGGTCGTGACCGGCGGAAAGCCAGCCCCCGATTGTTTGTCGGCGTAAGGCGGCTTTCGGTTCGCGGCAGTCCCGCCACAGATTTACCGCGCGTAGGCACTTGAGATTCTATATACCTTCCTGCTCAGCGGCCCCGTAGCTCGGGGATAGAGCAACAGCCTTCTAAGGCGCTAAATTTATTTTTTGCTCGCATTTCACCGTTCACCGCTGTGCGCCACAGTTACCGTCATTTGTCCTTTAAAATTGGGCACTTCTTGCGTATAATGCGCCGTGGAAGCACACCACAGTGCACCTCATTTTGGTACCTAAAAAGTACCTAGTACCTAGAGGAGAGATCATGCCCCGGCTTCAGCTCACGGACCTCACGATCCGCGCGTTGAAGTCCGACGCGCAGACCGACCACTGGGACACCAAGACGCCGGGATTCGGCGTCCGCGTTGGCAAGCTCACCAAGACGTTCATCGCCAAGGTGCAGAACCAGCGCCACACTATCGGCCAATATCCCGACGTATCGCTGCAGGACGCCCGCAGAAAAGCGCTCGCCCTGAAGTCCGAAAAGCGTGCAGATCGTACGGAAGCACCACGCTTGCGGGATGCCGTAGAGGAATTCCTTACGGGTCTACTGTGCCAAGCGGAATCGCCCGCGTGTTGTGAAGGAGCGCACGCGAGTGTTGCACAAGCACTTCCTGCCAACGCTCGGGAATGACCGGCTCACGGCCATCACGGATGAAGACCTCGCTGAGATCATCGACGACCTCCTCGACACGCCTTCCGAGGCTAACCACGCCTTCAAGGAGGCGCGCACGTTCTTCCGCTGGGCCGCTAAGCCTCCACGCCGCTATGTCCTAGTCTCGCCCCTGCAGGGCATGGAAATGCCGGCCAAGGAAAAGCGTCGACGGCGCGTGCTTACTGACGAGGAACTAGTGAAAGTCTGGCGGGCGGCCGGCGAATGGGGCTACCCCTACGGCACGATCGTGCAGCTCCTTATCGCCATGGGACAACGGCGCGGCGAGACCGCGTGGCTGCATCGCTCATGGATAAACGAGCGCGACCGGCTCATTACCCTGCCGGGCGAGTACAAGGCATTGTCGATTTCCATCAGTGGGGCGTACCTCATGGTAGCACTAAGCGCGGGCTCGCCATGCGCTTCATCGCGTTCGCGTCTTCGCCGGCAACGCAAGAGGCAATTGTACGTAATATCCCTTACGGCCCTGTAAGTAAGATCGCACTTTCGCGACTACCCGCGGACGTCGCGGGCATGTTAACCTGCCTCCGCGCGACATCCGCGATGGTCACTATCGGAGGAGGGATAAGTGACATCGTGGGCACGCATGAAACGTCGTGACCTTGGAGGTTTACGCGCGCAGCCAAGCGGGCGGCGTTTCTCAGCAGTGGGGCAGCAGTGCACTACGAGTGAAGACGCCGGAATTTAATACCCAGTGGTGGGCCGACCATCTGGACCAGATTCAGGAGCGCTGGAACCAATGGAGGGCCTCTACACTCCAGTAGCTCCGTGTCGTCGGCTTCGCCTTTTTTCAACTCTAGCCGCGAGCCGATTCCACGGACGCCCTCGTTGCCAGCCGCGGCAAACAGGAACCGAAAGGTTTTTGAATGTCGGCCACGAGCGGCGACTGGCCATTATGCGGGCCGACATTGTACCGAGCGACATGTTGAGGACGGCGGCGAGGTTGTCGTTTGTCCAGTAACATCATCAACATTAGTTCACAGGCCGAATATTGTAAAAGTGAACGCACGTTGCCCGCATTCGTCTTCAATCGAGCGAAAGCTCTGGCGAAGCATGTCCATATCGAACAACCGAGGTCCACCCGCGACTCACTGGCGGAGCCTCCCGAAGTTGGAGCGCACTCCCATTCCACAGAATGAAATGCGCTCCATGTAATCAGGCCGCCAGCGACGACTTCTGCGCTCCATCCGCCCCTGTCCGTTTCACCCATACCCGGAGCAGATAACGATTGATTTCCGCGAGATCTGCAGTCTCCATTTCGATCGTCCCCGGCGGCCGCCGATCGACAAAATTGGTACGTGCGTGCAATATCTGCGTGTCGATCGCTACCAGAGTTTCGCCTCGACCGAGCATGACGCGATGTTGTAGCTCCGACAGCTCGAGAATGGCGTCGAGCGTATTGAGCGCATCGATCTGAGCGCGGGTGAACGGCTGGCCGCTCTTACTTTGTGCCGATTCCATGTACGGGCGAAGATAACGGATGCGCGGCTCCCCCCGATCGTCAAGCGAGACCACTGGCATCTTGAACAGCCGGTCCTCCGCCGCCATGCCGCGGTTTTCAAACCAGAACGGCTCGCTCAGCGTCTTTAGCACGTCCGGAAAATCTTGGAGAGTTTCGTAAAGCGCAAAACCATCAACGATGATCGTCTCGCCGCCCACCGCGGCGGGCGCTCCACATGAGAGAATGACATAGTCGATGACAGCCGGATCGTTCGTTGAATCGGTATGCGGATTGTCGCCTTGGCGCGATTGATGGTAGCGCGCGCCCTCCTGCATGGTCTTCCCTTCGCGATCATAGACCTCGACGAGTCTGCGACCTTGATGATTCTGAACCATGGGCTCGCCTAGGATGTTTGCAACAATCCACGCCAGCGCAGCCTGCTCTTTCACCTTCTCGATCCCCTCAATTGGATCAAAAATGATATGGCGGGATTGATGATCAATGACGCGCCGTTGTATCGCGAGCTCGCGCGCAAAGTGCGGTATCGCGCCTAGGTCTACCTTGAATCCATCAACGGGACCCGGCTGATCGGAAAGTAGCCGACGAATGTATCCCAGAACTTCATCGGCTGCGGTTTTCGAAAACTCGTGCCTATGTAGGCCGTTGAAGCGTGCCAGTGCGTCCATTGTCGTCCTCCGTTGATTTGCTAGAGCAGCAACGTTGTCGCGTAAAATATTGGCGCGGCATTCGGCTACCCCTGGGCGTAAGTCTTCTCCAGATCGGCACCCGTGCCTAAACGACCATTGGAAGGTGGTCGACTTTCGGCAGCCGATCGTTCTGCGCACTCCCCGATCTGGCCTTCGCTCCAGAATGTCCGCTTAAGGTCTATCAAGCTGCGCTTCGGCCGCGGCAGTTCACTTACGATTTCCCGCGAGACCCGAATCCAGACGAAGACTGGCGCTGTCGCGCCACGGAGCTCCGCCAACGTCGTTCGCAATTCCTCATGCGTGCGGACCTCATGAACGATTTGATAGCCGAGGGTCCTGGCCACCGAGCCATAATCGATATCGGCATTGGCGACGGGTTGACCTCCGACCGAGGCGTGAATGCCATTGTCGAAGAGGATATGAACAAACGCCGAGGAGACCCGGGAGATCGTCGACAACGACCCGAGATGCATTAGCAGCGCGCCGTCACCATCGAGACACCAGACGCGCTCGCCGCGACGCTCTCTCGCGTAGCCCATTGCGATTTGATGCGCGTGGCCCATCCCTCCAACGCAAAGGAAGTCGCGCCCTCCCATGCGCCTTGTTGAGGCGGAGCCATCCGCCAAAAGCCGCTCCGCATACAGCTCCCGCCCCACGTGGCCGATGCCGCCAAATACGACATCGTCATCGTGTAGATTGGCCAGCAGCGCCTTAATAACATCGCTTCGACGCAGTTCGGCGTCGGCCGCGCTGACACAGCTGTGAACGGCGTCATTGTCGAGGATTCCTTTCGGCACCACGATCGCAAGGCTTGATCGCCGCTCGAGCGCGGATTGCAGCGCGTCATCGAGCCGTGATAACGCGTCGTTCGGATCGCTGGTCAGCGTTACAACGTCGATATCCATGAGGCGAAGCAAATCCAAGGTGATCTCGCCAACCTTGCGATGCTGAGGCTCGTCGGAGATGCCGGGTTGTCCTCGCCACCCGACGAGCAGGATCATCGGCAGATCGTATGCGGCCGGATGGCACATCGACAGATATGGATTGAGGGCGTTGGCCAGACCGGAGTTTTGCAGATAAACAACAGGCATCAGTCCGGTCGCGAGATGATTTCCTGCCGCAAATCCAAGAGCTCCGCCTTCGTTCGCCGCAATGACGTGATCGAAGCGCTTGTCTCCAGACAACGCCGCGCAGAAGCCCTTCAGAATACTGTCCGGCACTCCAGAGACGAATCGGATTCTGCTTGCGTGCAGGGTATCAAGCAACCTCTCGGCGAACATCACTCCCCCCCGATCGAGTAGATGCTTTTTGAGGCTCGGAGGCTCCCTTGTGGTCCTCTTTGGCCCCTCCGGCGTATTGCTTCTCGGCTTCTTCGAGCTCCGCGACGTTCGTCAACCGGAATACCTCGTCGAGCGGTGCTATATCAGCATCGATTCCGGAGACCGATTCACATGCATGAATTCGGCCGACAATCGTTTGCATCGCTAGAATAGCGGCTCGAAGACTGTGGTTCGCCCAGATCACCGCCGAGATGCCGCCTTTGCGGAACAGATCGGTCGGCGTATGGTGATACATGGTGGGAACGATGACGACAGGCGACCGATTGCCCCAACGACGCGCGAATTCTAGCACCTCGTCAGAGGACTTCTTTTTCGAATGGATCAGGATCGCATCAGCGCCGGCCGCATGGTATGCCTCAGCTCGCCGGAGTGCCTCTTCCATGCTGCGGCCGGAGATAAGCGTTTCGGTACGCGCAACGACACAGAAGTCGTCATCTGTTTGCGTGTCTTTTGCGGCTTTGATCTTTCCGCAGAATTCCTGGACTGATGCAAGCGGCTGCTCGTTACCCAGGAACGAATTCGTCTTTGGGAAGATCTTGTCCTCGAAGCAAACGCCGGCGACTCCGCGCTGACACAGCTTGCGAACGAGGCGTCGTGCGTTATTGAAGTCGCCAAATCCCGTGTCGCCGTCAAGCAACACCGGCACAGATACACTATCCACCATGAATTCGACGACCTCCAAGACCTGGGTCCAAGAAGCCTCGTTGTGATCACGCACGCCCAGGGACGTCGAGATCGACAAGCCGGAAGCCCACAACGCGGAGAAACCAGCCTCTTCAGCGATCTTTGCGCTCAAACCATTGTGCGCCTCCATGAGGAAGGTGATCTCTGTGTCTTGGAGCATCGAACGCAGACACGGCGTGACCGGTTTGACCGTTTTCAATAGAGTGGATGATGTGAGAGTATCCATGGCTATTCCTCCTCCCGTTATTGATCACAGAAGCCCAAGCTTCTGCGCCAAACCTATACGTTGAATTTTTCCGGTGGGGCCCCTCGGGATTTGATCCCGAAAAAAGACCCGCCGCGGCACCTTGAATTTTGCGAGCCGAGTTGCGACGAAGTCCCTGATCGTCCGCTCATCGACGCTCGCCCCCTCCTTGAGGACGACCACAGCAGCGACCTCTTCGCCGAGCTTGCGATGCGGTATGGCAAACGCGACGGCTTGATCGACGTAAGGGTGCGCAAGCAGCACATCATCGACCTCGCGCGGCGCTATCTTCTCGCCGCCTCGGATGATGATCTCTTTGGAGCGCCCCGTGACTGTGAGATATCCATCCTCAGCGACGAAACCGACGTCCCCAGTGCGGAACCAGCCGTCGACAAACGCCTTGGCGTTCGCCTCGTCATTGTCCGCATAGCCCGTGAACACATTGGGGCCGCGGATGACGATTTCACCGCTCTGGTTTCGGCCAATGAGGCGTCGCTGCTCATCGATGATTGCAACCTCTGTCCCCGCTGGAAGTCCGACCGAGCCAATCCGCCGCTGCCCCGGCGGGAGCGGATTGCAGGCGATTTGATGCGCAGCCTCCGTCATCCCATAGGCCTCGATCACCGGACAATTGAAGAGCTGTTCGAGATCTTCCGTCACTCGGCACGGAAGCGCCGCCGAGCACGAGCGCACGAAGCGCAGGCGCGCGGCGCGAACTGCGTCCCGGTTGTGAACCGCCCGGGCGAGGATCGCCTGATGCATTGTGGGAACGGCCGTGTACCAGGTTGGACGCGCTTCGGCCAACCATCTGTAGAACTTGAGGGGGTCGAACGGAGGAGCGCATATGACTTGTGCGCCGGCCGTCATCGAAACGAGCAGCGAAGCGACGAGTCCATGAATATGGAACAGTGGCATGATGTTCAGGCCGACGTCGTCCCGGCCGAGCCGCAGCACGAACTGAACGTTCGCAGCAGAGCAGCAAAGATTCCGCTGGATCAATGGCACGACCTTCGGGCGGGATGTCGTGCCCGAAGTGTGCAGTGCGAGCGCTTCGTCATCGACGTGGGACATTCCACCACATCGGGGCAGGTCGCGAATGGGCCCTGTAGTTTGCAGTCGAAACCAGCCGGCGGGTCGATTTACATCGGTCTCTAATGAGAGCGCCGGAATGTTTCGCCTTTCCGCCACCGCTACGGCTACAGACGCATCGGTTTTGCTGACAACCAGGGCTCGAACCGCGAGATCACGGAGGTATGTTTCGAACTCGTCCTCGCGGAAAGCAGGATTAAGCGGTGCAACGCTGGCGCCGGCCGCGATCGATAAGAAGGCAGTGGCAATTTCCGGCCCGTTTGGCAGGACGACGGCAACTCGATCGCCTCTCCCGACCCCAATGGCATTGAGATCTTCAACAGTTCGCTCGGACAAGGCGGCCAGCTCACCATAGCTGATCGGTGTTCGTCCTATTCCGCCAATGGCGGGGCGCTCAGCCGGTTGACGCTTCAACAGTGCAAGGATCGTGTCTCCTGGATCGCCTTCGGGCGCCTTGCTGCGATGCACGTTGTCGTTGTGTTCTGTGGTCTTGCCGGCAATGCATCCATCAGCGGGAAAATCCGACCCGCTCCCTATCGGACCAGGGGTGTCACGAACAATCTGAGAAAAGACGCCCCCAGGGTGCTTTAGCGCCGATCCCATGGCGCCCTCTCCGCTTGATGGATTGTCTCAATTTCGTCATTTGCTTGTCATATACAAGTTATGGTAGATATCAACTTAAGGTTTGATTTACAGAGAACGCTCGCGAAGTTGTGATCGCAGCCGGATCTAGCTTCGCAGCGAGAAGTTGGCCGTGCACGCAGACCCGCTTGTGGAAAGACGGTCTACAGTTTCATCAGGTCGCGCGCGTAAGTCTGCCGCGAGCAGTTGCATTGGACGCAGCCGTTGATGGGAAAAGCTCCACCGAGCTTAAATGAGTTATAAGGGGAGAGGCAGATGGCCGAGAGAAAGCCAATAAACGGATCAGGGGACGTAAGCTCACTCGAACACGATCCATGGCTACTTACACCGGGCCCCATCACGACGACAGTCACCGTCAAGCGCGCCATGCTGCACGACTACGGCTCGCGCGACGAATACTTCCTCGCAGTGAGCGAGCGGCTGAGAAAACGGCTGGCCACGCTTGTCGGAGAGGCTGACTACACGGCGGTCCTCATGCAGGGCAGCGGGACGTTTGCAGTCGAGGCGATGATTGGAACTTTTGTCCCGCGGCACGGCGCACTGATGATTCTCGCCAACGGCGCATACGGCCATCGCATGACGACGATTTGTGAGCGTCTGGGCACCCGTAGTCACATCGTCTCTTGGAACGATCTCACTGCCGTGGACCCCGAGGTGGTCGATAAGGCGCTCTCACGACACCCCGAAGTAACACATGTAGCCTTCGTGCACTGCGAGACGACGTCAGGAATTCTCAATCCAATTGAGACCATAGCCTCAGTGGTGGCCGCACACGGCAAAGCGCTGTTAATCGACGCGATGAGCAGCTTCGGAGCGATTGCCTTCGATGCGAAAGCGACAAGGTTTGACGCGTTGGCAGCATCCGCCAACAAATGCCTTCAGGCCATTCCCGGCGTCGGCATTTGCTTGGCGCAGCGTGCGGCGATAGCGCGTGCTGCAGGCAACAGCCGGTCATTGAGCCTGGACTTGTACGAGCAGTGGCAAGCTATGGAGCGGACCCGCCAGTGGCGTTTCACGCCGCCCGTACACGCCGTGCTGGCGCTGGATTGCGCGTTGGACGAACTGGATGCGGAGGGCGGGGTGGCGGCGCGTTACCGTCGTTATCAGGACAATTGCAATGAACTGATTCGCGGCATGCGCGCGCTGGGATTCGAGCCGCTGATTCCCGAGCAGATGCAAGCGCCGATCATCGTAACGTTCCGAATGCCGATCCACCCGCGATTCGATTTTCAACGGTTTTATGAAGGCATGCGGTCGCACAACTACATCATCTATCCGGGCAAGCTCACCCAAGTCGATAGCTTTCGAATGGGCTGCATCGGCGATCTTACGCCCGATCGCATGGGAGCAGCCGTCGCCGCCGTCCGTCAGGTGATGGAGGAGTTGGGCGTGGATCTCCGGGCCTGGCGGGCTGACCGGAAGGCTGCGGTTGGGCTGGCGGGCGTCTGACCCTGGGTCTCCATTACCGTTTCGCTAGAAGGCGTCTCGAAAGACCTATTCACCGTCATCGCCCAAGTTGGCTAGATCGTACGTGCCGAATTCGGAGAGGTCCATGGCAGCAGTCGTTCAGAATAGCGTGTCGCACATCAAGAGGGGACCAACCCGAACGGTCAGCGTGCGAGACTTGGTGCTGGCAGCTTTCCTCCCAATTCAGTTCTTGGTCTCCTGGTGCCTGCCGGAGCGGCTGTGGTTTTCGGCTGTCCGGATGTTTGAACCCTTAGCCGCCTACCTGTATGTGAGGGGAGGACGGCGGCAGGTGGAAAACACCATCAGGTCTTTCTTAGGTACGCACGCTGACGCCGAGCTACCGCACAGCATCGTCAAGGAGCTTGCGCTGGATGAGCTCATCTCATACCTGCAGATCTTTCGTGATTATCGGCCTGGTCGCTGGCAACCGAAGATGAAGCTGAACGGGGCGCACCATCTCGACGCCGCGCTTGAGCAGGGCAAAGGCGCTATTCTCTGGGTTGCCTATGCGCACGGCGCAAAGCTGACGGCAAAACTTGCGATCCACCAGGCTGGCTATGCCGTATCCCATCTCAGCCGGCCGCGGCACGGGCTTTCGCCAACCCGATTCGGTATACGGTATTTGAACAAGGTCCAGACGATCGTCGAAGATAGGTATATTGCCGAACGTATCATGATCAGGGACGGAGAATTTCAGAAAGCTGTCCGCTCGCTTCATGCGCGTTTACGGGCAAATAAAGTCGTTTCGATTACGGTGCATCGCGAGGCCACGCGCCCGACCGTAGTTCCATTTCTCCACGGACGAATTTCTCTGGCGGACGGTGCATGCAGGCTGGCCTACAGGACGGGCGCTGCCCTACTGCCCATATTCACGTATCGCGACGGCAGCGGCATACCGGTCGTGGATATCGACCCGCCTATCGAGATGTCTCAAGCCGAAACCGAAGAAGCTTCGGTGCATCAAGCACATCTTAACTATTCCACACGGCTTGAGACCTACGTGCTTGCATACCCGGGACAATGGCGCGGCTGGTATCTATACTCGTAATGCGCGACTCACCGACGGTTTGTGAAATGAGCGTCGTTTTGCCTTCGAAGCTCGAGCGATTGTCGGCGCGATTGCCATTCATGTCAGGCATCTATCCCACGATCAGGCGACCATCGTTTATCATCATAGCGGTCGCTGTCTACGTTTCGCTGCGCATCATGCCCCCCCTAGCAGGCTTACCGGCGAGCGGTCAGGCAGTGCTTGCAATTGCCGGCGCTGGTACGGTCCTATGGATGACGGAAGCGCTTCCAGTGGGGATCACGGGGTTAGCCATTCTGGCGCTGTTGGCGTGTGAGCCGGCCATCGGCGCCAGAAACGCATTTTCAGGTTTTGCCTCCGAAGTAACAATCTTTCTCATCGGAATCGTCGGCATATCCGCTGGAGTCGAGACGAGCGGCCTAGCTGAGCGAGGTGCTCAAGCGCTACTGACACTCTCTCGGGGTGAACCGCGCCGCCTCTATTGGCAGATGATCGTCGCCTTCCCTGCCATGGCGTTCGTGCTGCCGTCGGCGATTACGCGCAACGCAATTCTCGTCCCCGCGTACGAAAACGTGTTGAAAGTCAGCGAGATCGACCAATCCGGACGGCTGAAGCGGGCGATCATGCTGTCTCTCGGCATGCTCAATCCCTTAGCGTCGTCGGCGCTCCTGACCGGCGGCATTGTGTCCATAGCGGCTGCCTCCCTGTTGGGCGGCTTCTCATGGCTGTGGTGGTTCTGCTTGATGGCGCCCCCCTATTATATGCTCATGCTAGGGGGCGCAGGAGTCGTGCGGCTCATGGTGGGGCCCTTTCCCCCTGGGAATTGCACTGAAACGCCCAGCTTGGCGGATAAATCTCTGAGGCCTAACGAGATTCGAACTCTCGGCGTTCTGGCAGCGACCTGCGCGCTATGGTTCACGGACTCGATACACCATTGGTCTCCTGCAGTTCCGGCACTCCTCGGCGCGATCGCCCTTCAATTGCCCGGCATAGGAGTTGTGACGTGGAAGCAGTTTGAGACGAGACTATCGTGGAACTTAATTATAACAATCGCCGCTTCTATGTCGCTGGCGGCCGCCATGACGGAAACAGGCGCAGCGGCGTGGCTTGGTCGTTGGTTCGTTGATCATCTTCCTACCTTGGCGAATCACCCGATGTTTTTCCTGATTGGTCTCATGACGGCGTCGACGGTTATTCACTTGGCCATTACGAACCTAGCCGCTTGCGTCAGCCTCTTGCTGCCGATCACCATAACCGTTGCACAGACCGCGGGCCTCAGCTCGGTCGTGTGCGGGCTCGTTGTTACTCTTAACATCAATGCGGTCGTTCTCTATCCGGCGCAAACGGCCGTAAATATGATGGCGTATGATCGCGGTTATTTTTCCGCAGGAGACGTGCGCCGTCTCGGGCTCGCGATGTTTGTTTTGACCCTCCTGATCGCCCTTTGCGCCATTCCGTACTGGGAATTGTTAGGCCTGCCGCTAAAATCTAGATGAAGCGCTCCGCTGAAAGTTCCACCACTTCATCGGCGGAACACGCGACCGTGGGAGCGCTGCGGTTCCGGAGCGAGCCAGAAATGCCATAGTCGTCGCACGGTAGGCGCAAGCTCCATCCCAATATCGCACCGCGCCTGCTAGTCGGCGATCAGGGTTGGCGCACCGATCGGTGTAACGTCGTTGGAGTTCACGTCCATGCCCCATTCTATTGTCAGAGCTCGCTCCGCCGCAGACTTCGCCGTTGAGGTCAACGGACGGACCTATGCCGCGCCGAAGCGGGCCACAGTGGTCATCGTGGTGGACGGCTTCGATCCCGCCTATCTCGAGCATGGATTCGTGACGGGTACATTGCCGACGATGAAGTCATTCGAGAAGCATGGCTTCGTCGGCATCGCCGATTGTTCGATTCCAAGCACGACGAACACAAACAATACATCGATTGTCACCGGGGTTCCGCCCGCCCTGCACGGCATCAATGGAAATTACTATCTCGATGTCGAAACAGGCCAAGAAATCATGATTACGGACGCAAGCCGGCTACGCTGCGGAACGATTCTCGGCGCGTTGAGCCGGGCTGGCGTGCACACCGCGGTGGTCACCGCAAAGGACAAATTGCTCAGGGTGCTGGCGCATCAAATGTCGGGCATCAGCTTTTCATCCGAATATGCCAAACAGGCTACTCTTGAGACAAACGGCATCGATGATGTGGAGACGCTAGTCGGCCGACCGCAACCGGACCAATATTCGGCGGACCTGTCGCTGTTCGTGCTGGATGCCGGCGTGAAAATTCTTTCGTCTTACCGCCCCGATATCATGTACTTATCGACCTCCGATTACGTGCAACATATGCACGCGCCGGGGGAGCCCGAATCGGACTACTATCATTGCGCGGTGGACACGGTCGTGGGCAACCTGATTGCTCTTGGCGCCACCGTCGCAGTCACCGCCGACCACGGGATGAACGACAAATCGACTGCCGACGGCATTGCGAATGTCGTTTATCTCGAGGACGAGTTAAATACGCATTTCGGCGTTGGGTCTGTCCGGGTCATCTGCCCTATCGCGGATCCGTTCGTGCGCCATCACGGCGCGCTGGGCTCATTTGCGCGGGTTCATCTCCGCAAGCCCGGAGACATTCCGGCCATGATTGCATTTACGCACGCGCTGAGGGGAATCGAGTTGGTGCTCGACAAAGAGCAGGTTTGCAGCAAGTTCGACCTGCCGATCGACAGAGAGGGGGACTTTGCCGCTTTCGGAGATCGCAACGCAGTGATCGGCGCGCGGCGCGAGGATCACGATTTGAGCCAATTGGCAGGACGCCGCCTGCGCTCGCATGGAGGTCTCGCAGAGCAGAAGGTGCCATTCCTGCTGTCGCGACCGCTCAACACGCAATATCGTAGGCGAGCAGACGAAGGACCGCTTCATAACTATGATATTTTCGATTTCGCTCTCAATGGCGTGCAGTAACGTTCGGCAAAATCGTACGACCTTCGCATGCAGTAAGTGGCCGACGATTTTTCACGCAGCACCCCACAAATTGGTAGGCGCGGCTGCGAAAAATCTTCTGCACGGAGAAGGCCGACGTTCAACTTCGTGCTTCAGCGCTATCTTATCCTGGAAGGACCTTAGTCCGCTACCGTCGCCCCCTACGAGGTCGTCGGCCATCCTGACGAACGTCGCTTTCCTTGAGCTCGGTTGGTACCTAGTACTAGTGGCAGCACCCAGCGCCAGACCTTTAGTCCGTCAGCCTTAGCTGCGTCCGCTTTCCGCTCATCCACTCCACGTCCAGCGGATCACCCGCCGCAAGCACCTTGCGGTCAATAAACAAGAAGAAATTCGGACCTTTGCCGTCTGTATTCTGGTCAACGGCCGAGAGCATGTTGCCGACGCATTCCGCCGATTCCGTTACAAAAAGCACCCTCATCTGCTTTACGCCGAATTGCTCGACCTGCCGCCTAGCCCGAGCTTCCGGGCGATTCTGCGGTAATCCAGAGAATTGTAAACGATCGGTATCTCCTAACGCAACTAGCAACAGCTTCATCGCGAAGGGATGTTTTCAGAATGGGCCTCATCAGCTATAGCCACGACGAGCGCAACAAGACAGTGACCAACCATCGGGCGCTTGATCCGAAGATAAGCCCTTAGGAACGTATAGTCTTCAGCCGCCGTCGGAATGGTTTGGCTTTCGAGCGTTCGGCGGAGGATCCTCAAAAAAATAGCACACGCTCGGAACACGCAAAATATTCGTGAGGAGGTGCAATTCTCTCGCGACAGGCATATGCCTTCCTCGCGGTCCTCAATCTGCGTCACAGATAGATTGAGAGCACTCGTCAGCGCGCTCTATTCAAGCCGAGCATCGTGCGTATGCGATTGCCAACGTGCGTGCTGATGAGATCGCGATTGGTGCTCGGTTCAGTAGCTTTGTCGTTGACCTTCATGCTGACATTGCATCCGATGACGCGATCAAGCGTGGCGGCGCTCAAACCGCAATTGCTTCGATAGGTAGCATTCCGACACAACTGTAGGCACGTTTACTGCATAATTCGCCAAGCGAATTTGGGACAGTGGGTAATGGCGGGTTTTTGGCTCTTTTGAGCCATTAAATCACAGGCCGCCAAATCGTGGCTCTGTCGAGCCACTTTAGGAACATCGCTCAAGAATGAGGTTTCTGCGATGCCGAGCGCATGAGTTGACGCGTGTCGCCGCGCCCTGATAGGCGTCATAGAAACTCTGTTGCGCTGAACCGCGGTCAGCGATCTCCGCTATGGGGATTTGGCTGCACGCGGCCGCACCAGCGGGCCTGTAACATGTCGGTTCTGTCCGTGGCTCGACATTGAGCCCCGGTGTTTTTTTGAGATCAAATTCAGAACCATCAGCGACCCGATTGAGTCGGGTGAGGCACATCCTCGATCGCGACCGATCGAGCGAAATGAATTTTTCAGAAGATTTCCAATCGGGCGAAAAAAGAAAAAATCCCGAAAATTTTCGATTTCGATATTTGGCCAATCGATCGCTTATACCCAGGCGACGTGGCCGAACATGGCTAATGACGCTCCGAATCCGCACGAACCCTACATTTTGCTTTCTGCACTGCCGCTAGTGCAACGATGGCGCCAGCAAAGGCGAAGCCCGAAAGTGCAAGGAAACCCGCGGCATAGCTCAAGCTTGACGCGATCGCGCCGAATGCGAGCGGCGCGACGAGCATGCTGGCGATCAAAAATATATTCGCCCCTGCCGTCATCGCACCAATCTCCGCAGGCGGAGATCGCCGCGCGACCTCCCCCAGCACGACAGGGATAAAGCCTGCCGCAGTCAGGCCAAAAAGCATGGCGACCACAAGGATGCCCGCGAGCGGCCAGTCCGGCGTAAACGCCGCGGTAAGCGCCGCCGCGATGGCGAGCAACATACCGATGATGCCCATCACGGTATGCGGCCTCAACAGGCGGTCCGCAGCCACCGCCCAAAGGATTTGTCCTACAATCCCAGCTCCCTGAGATACTCCAAATGCCAAGCCTGCAGCACCAAGACTGAACCCAACGCTGTGAACGAGATAAACGGTGAAGAAAGACCGAAGACATTGCTGCAGGGCGACAACCGTCATGGCGGAGACAATGAAGCTCCCCATCCCGTCCAGAGCCAAGAAGCGCCTTATCGGCTCCAGGGGACGGAACGGTTTTGCATGGGATTTTTGCTCGCCATTTAGCCACCGAACCGTTGGAAGAAGGCCAAACACCACAATGACGCCGGCGAGCACTAATTCAGTCACCGCCCCGCGCCATCCCGACCGAAGCACCAATGCCGGAATGACGAGACCGGCAAGCACACCCCCAAGAGGAACGCCGGTCTGCTTGATTGCCATAATGAGGCCAGCCGTGCGCGGCGTACTTCGCGGCCCCAATATTTGGGAGCTGGCCGGGTTCATCCCGCCGTTCGCGGCGCCGAGCGCTAGCGGGGCGAGTGCAGCCAGTGCCAGATTCATTGGAAGCAAAAGGCTTAATCCGATTCCGCTCAGCCCGACGCAAATGAGACTTAAGCCCATACCGCCGGTAAGCCGTAAAACGTTCGGAACCTGAAAACTGAAAAGGAACGCTGCCAAGTAAAGTATCGGGCCATAGAACGCGATCAGGTTCACATTCCAGCCGGTATCCGCCGCGATGGCGGGCGCCAGCACTGGCAGGCTCGCCCCAAACAGGGCAATCATGGTTTGCACGAGCAAACTCAGGCAGATAGCCAGAGGCACTTCCAGCCTCCCGCTTATTCTCAGTTCGAGAACACTCATGCTGCCCCGCTCGTCGACTCCGACCAACTTAGAATAAACTAGCATAGACACGCGTTGGTTGACACAATGGTAGGTTGCTGATAATAGCAAAACGCTTTAAAAGTCCGGGAGCTTTCTATGCGAAGGTATAAGTTCCTTTTTTCGCCCTGATCAACCAACACCGCGTTTTCGCCGAATCGCCAGGATCAGGATCTCGTCACAATAATTGTTCCGGCGATGCAGCCGCCATCTGCCCGAGCCGAACACCACAGGTGGCGACGTCACCCGAGGTCGGGCAGACGTGTGCTGAAAGGCCCAGGCCGAGACATGCAGTTGCATCGCGTCCACCAATGGCCGCGAGACGGAGGAGTGTCGTGCTGAAAGTCCGCTCGATCCGTGACGACGTCCCACCCCTGCAAAACCACGACTGGCCGCCCACTTCTTCATTCGCCGAGTTCCCGCCCGAATTGGAATCGTTCCTCCAACTCGCGACGGCAGAGCAACGAGCGCAACTCGCCGCTCAACGAGCGCATCCGGAGTGGCACGGTGAGTTTCTCAATAACACCCTTGGCGCCATTTACGGCTATATCTACGGGTACAAAGATAGCCCTTTGTATCTCAGAACCGACGATGATCTTGAGGCGAAACTTCAGCGCGGCAAATTCGAGCTGGAACGGGAACTGTTGGACCATTTCTTGCGCCCGTTGCCAGCGCCGACCGGGTTTGGCGTCGATGATGGCTGCGATTACTTGCGGATGTTCATCCTGGAAAATCCTGGCGTGACGCACCCGCTGTTCGATTTCCTTCGCGAGGAAGCTCCCGCGCCGTCGTTCAAAGAGTTTCTACGCCTGGAGGTTCTTCGGAACGAAGTCGTTGATGACGAGGTCGCATTCATGGTGGTCGGACTGCAAGGACCGATGAAGCAGGTCGCGACCTCGAACCTCTGGGACGAATGTGGCAACGGTCGGCTGGACCGTTTTCATACCTATTGGCTGCGGCAGCTGATCGAGACGACAACGGACTGGGATGGCATCAAAGACTACCGGAAAAAGTCGTCGCCCTGGTTTTCGCGAATCACCTCCAACTCGTTCAACCGGCTCCTGACCCGCCCAGGCTACAAATATCAGGCCTACGGTCATTTTTTAGTTACTGAGGGATGGGTATTCCCCCATTTTGAGCGCATCGTTGCCGGCTTGAAGCGCGTCAGCTTGGATGACCCCGGAATCGCTGTGTACTTCACGGCCCATATCAACATCGATCCTCACCATACGGACGAGCTTCTGGCTGGAATTCAAAGCCAGCAGCCGCCACTGACGGAAAACGAACTCGCGGAGGTCATTCGCGGCGCTCACACGGCAGCGGCCGCGGGCGTCAACATGTTCGATCGCATTCAACGACATTTGTCGACGAGGCTGAACAGCTAAAGACCCAGTCGAGGAAGGAGGTTCACGATGCGATTTCTTTCGCCGCTCGACGCGCTGTTGGGCGATATTTTCATCGCTATCACTGGAATCGTCCCGAACCTGACGGTGCAGATGAAGGTCGAGGGCTTCAATATGGCTGGCTCGATTAAGCTGAAGCCCGCGATTCAAATGATCGAGGATTTCGAATACCGGGGGCTGCTGGGGCCGGGCAAGCGTGTCATCGAATCATCATCGGGTAATCTGGGCGTTGCCCTCAGCCTCGTGTGCCTGGTCAAGGGCTACGAGTTCACATGCATCAGCGACCCCAATATCTCATCGCAGAACCACAGACTAATTGAAGCCTACGGGGGACGCGTCATTGTCGTCACGCAACGCGACGCCAACGGTGGATACCTCAGCACGCGCATTTCTCTGATCGAGGACATGCTCGCGGCCGACCGCGACCTCCTTTGGGTCAATCAATACGCGAATCCGGCCAATAAGGCGGCCCACATCCGCTGGACAGCTCCTGAAATCCTGCGGGCTTTTCCAAACGTCGATTATCTGTTCATTGGCGCTGGAACTACCGGCACGCTGATGGGCTGCGCCGAGTACGTGCGGCGGGCGGCACCCTGGGTCAAAATTCTGGCTGTCGACAGTGAGGGCTCCGTCACGTTCGGTTTTCCGCCGGGGAAAAGATACATACCGGGCCTCGGTACCAGCCGGGTGCCCGAACTAGCCGATTCAAGCGCGGTTGACGGCGTCATTATGGTTCCCGAAGCCGAGACCGTGGATATGTGCCGCTGGCTCGTGCGCGACCAAGGTTGGCTGGTCGGTGGCTCAACGGGGACCGTGCTTGCCGGGATTCGTCGATACGCGGCCCATATCCGACCAGGTAACACGGTGGTCGCAATCTCTCCCGATTTCGGCGAGCGCTATCTCGACCTCATCTACAAAGATGAATGGGTCGAAGCCCATTTCCCGCAAAGCCCAACCGCCGGCATTCGCGGTCAGGTGGCGCTGACCGCTTGATGAGAGGAATCGGAAACACAATGTTAAACCGTAGCCTGGAGTTCTCCGTCGTACCCGGAGAAGTCATCGGCGAGATCGTTCGCGACGATGTCTCTGGCATCGTCAATTTGATCGCCGAAACATACCGGGCTCATGCGGCCAACCAGACCGTTAATCCCGCGAGCCAGTTCCTGCGTTTTCCCAAGCGCCCGAATGCGCGGATCATCTCGCTGCCGGCTTATCTCGGTAACGAACAGCCTGTAAGCGGGGTTAAGTGGATCGCCAGTTATCCCGACAATATCAAGCTCGGCATTCCGCGGGCCTCTGCCGTGCTCTTGCTGAACGATTCCGACACGGGTTATCCCGTTGCCTGCCTGGAAGGTTCGCTTATCAGCGCCGCCCGAACAGCCGCATCGGCGGTTCTCGCAGCCGATTGGCTGTGCGGCCACACCCGACGCGTAGCCCGCATCGGATTCGTCGGCACGGGTTTCATCGCTCGCAACATATTCGACTTTCTGGTTGGAATGCAATGGAGCGCCGGTGAAGTCGTGCTGTGCGACTTGGAAGCCGATTATGCGCGCAGGTTCGCTAGATACGTTGAGCGCAAGGATTGGCCCGTGCTTGAAATCGCGTCATCCGCATCCGAGACTGTGAAAGCCTGCGATATGACGGTCTTCACCACGACCGCCGCGCGGCCTCACGTCACAGGCGTGGACCTTCTCGCGCATCGTCCCCGTATTCTTCATATTTCGTTGAGAGACCTTGCGCCCGATATTATCCTCGCGGCCGACAACATCGTCGACGACGTCGATCACTGCCTGACCGCAGACACGTCGCCCCATCTCGCCGAGCAACTTACCGGGGGTCGCGGATTCGTAACCGGAACGATCGCGGACCTGATCGATGGCCGAGTGCGATTGAGCGCTGACCGTCCGGCGATCTTCTCCCCTTTTGGCATGGGGATTTTGGATATAGCTCTCGGTCGCTATGTGTACGAGCGCGCGCTAGCCGGGAAGCAGGCCCAGCGAATAGCCGGCTTCTTTCCCGTTTTGAACGGCGATCGCGCCTCCTGACGTTCCGCGCAGACGAGGAGATCGTGACATGCAAAAGATGTCGCAGTGGGACACCCCCTATGGACTGCGTCGCATCCCGACGTTTGCGAAGAACGTCGTCGCGACGACGCAGCCACTCGCAGCGCAGGCGGGCCTACACATGCTGCGGCAGGGCGGAAATGCCGTTGACGCTATCATAGCGACAGCGGCGGCCTTGACCATCGTCGAGCCAGTGAGTTGCGGACTGGGGAGTGATGGTTTCGCGATGGTTTGGGATGGAGGCCGGATTTATGGACTCAACGCGAGCGGCCGCAGTCCGGGTGCCACCAAAATAGACAAATTCCGCGGCTTCAACGCCGTGCCGGAATGGGGGTGGGACAGCGTGACCGTCCCGGGTGTTGTTTCCGGTTGGATGGCACTCTCCAAAAAATTCGGCCGATTGCCGTTCGCGAAGTTGTTCGAACCCGCGATCGGCTACGCCAAAGATGGTTATCTGGTTACGCCCACGATCGCGCGGATGTGGCGCGGCCTGAAATCTGTTTACGCCTCCTATCCTGACGTGTTGAATTTATATTTTTCAGACGGCACAACGCCGGAGCCGGGAGCGCTTGTTAGATTTCCTCATAACGCACAGACGCTTGAAATCATCGCAGAAACTGACGGCGAAGATTTTTATCATGGAGACCTCGCGGAACAAATCGCCCGCTACGCAAAAGAAGGCGGCGGATTGCTCAGCCGCGAGGATCTCGAGACGCATTGCGCTGACTGGGTTGAGCCGCTGAAAGTCAAGTACCGCGACGTGGAGCTCTACGAACTGCCGCCGAACGGCCAGGGGCTTGCCGCCCTGATCGCGCTCGGAATTCTGGAGCATTTCGAGTTGTCGTCGTTTCCCCTCGGCTCCGCAGACTCGATGCACATCCAAATAGAGGCGATGAGGCTCGGATTCGCGGACGTGTACAGGCATATTGCCGACCCGGCCGCCATGCACCTCAACGCGCGCGTGTTCCTAGACCCGGCATATCTCAAAAAACGGGCCGGCGAGATCGATCTTTCACATGCGCGCATACCGTCAACCGGATATCCGGTTGACGGCGGAACGACTTACGTCGCTGCCGCCGATGCGGACGGCATGATGGTCTCATATATCCAATCCAGCGGCCGCGGCTTCGGCTCCGGCATGGCGGTCCCGAATACCGGCATAGCCTTGCAATGTCGCGGCCGTTCCTTCTCGCTCGATCCCACGCACTCGAATCTTCTCGGACCGCGAAAGCGACCCTTCCATACGAATATTCCAGCGATGGTCCTTCGCGACGGAAGGCCGTTTGCTTGCTTCGGGCTCATGGGCTGGAACATGCAGCCCCAGGGCCATGTACAGTTTCTTACCCGGCTCGTCGACTATCACGAAAATCCGCAAGCTGCCCTGGAAGGACGACGATGGCGGGTGGCAATGGATGAGCCGGCTATTCTTCTAGAAGAAGGTACGCCTTCCGAAATCGCCGCAGCTCTCGCGGGCCGCGGCCACCGCATCATTAACATAGAACCGACCTTTGGCGCGGCCAGCACCCCGTTTGGCAACCAGTTGTCGTTCGGAGCCGCGCAGATGATTTATGTCCTCGATCATGGCTACATCGCAGCATCCGATCCACGCCGCGACGGACAAGCGGTCGGATTCTAGCATCCTAGCTAAACGATAAATGGCGGCAGGTGTGTCGCGGTGTTGCCAGCTTGAAATGGAGCCGGACCGTCTTCCCGAAGGCTGTGGGTAAACAGAACGTCCATCTCGATCCCGTAAATGCCCCGCGCGACTCGTCCGCCACATCGCAGCATCCCCGGGCGGAGGCCGCATGACGTTCGAGCAGAAATTCCAAATTCTACTAGCTGCACTGGCGCTAATCTCGTTGTATTTCGCAATTGAAGCACCTTAAGCAGCGCCAGAATTTACTCTTGGGCATGAAAAATGCTGCCTTTGATCAGACGTGCTAGAACCCGTAAACTGGCGACATTCGATTTTTGAAGGGCTCCGGCGGGGGTCTCCGACGCAGGGTTGGTGATTGGCGTATCTTTTATGAGCTCGAACCCGAGCACAAAGTAATAGTGGTCACGGCCATCAAGCGCCGCGGCTCGAACACCTACTGACTGCCACCATCCTTCCCTACTGGTTTTGTCGCGTCCCCCTTCGCCGCCTGGCTTTCGTGCGCTCAGCGCGGTCGCCTTTCGGCTTTAATCGCTGACGCGGCAAAATGATTCAGCTTCTTAACAGCCTCACCACGTATCCCATATCCGCGCAGCGAATAGGCGCTCCTCGCGTCCGCTCACATCACCGTAGATCCCGGTCGTGCGAAGGGAAGCGTGGCCCAGCCACCTTTGCACGATGTGAGGAGGAACTGCCTCGAACGCTGCCACCCCGAACGTATGACGCAATCCTTTTGGCATCGCAGCCGAGCCTGATAGGGCGGCTCGTTTCATTGCCGCCTTCACGTATCGCCACGCGGTGCTACGGCTCCAGCGCCAGAGCCGAGCACTGCGGAAGTCCGGATCATTCTCCCGCTCCGCCAGGTCGAAGCACTGCGCAAGTTCGGCCATGAGCGAAGGCGGGACCGGCACTTGCCTAACCACAGCGTCCCTTCGGCGCTTCAGCGTGACGAAGGCGACAGTGCCGCCCGCCCGATCGATCATCAGCGGCGTAACCGCTAATGCCTCCGAAATTCGGCACCCGCTCCACATGAGCAGCAGGCAGAACAGCCGAGGTTCAGGCGGAAGCGTATCGGCTGCACTGGCAAAGCGTTGCCGCTCGGCCGCCGTCAGGTACTTCCTCGCGCTCGACGACGTGTGCTACGTCATCCGAGAAATGGTTTTCGACTTCGGCCGCAACACTATGGCCAATAGTGTTGCAAGAGAAAGGCCTCGTATTTTCAAGGGTTTTGGGGAATGGGAAGATGATAACGCAAATTTATCGGCCATAAACGCCGAGAATTATACCGTAATTTCAATGCGTTGACACAGAATTGGCCATACCGTAAACATGCTGGCAGTTGCACCTGTCCAGTGAGCGACTGTGCCGCGCAACAACCCCAATCCCATTGACTCCTATATCGGCAACCGTCTCCGCAAACGGCGCACGGAGCTGGCCATGAGCCAGGAGGAGTTGGCGGATGAACTCGGGGTTACCGTCGAGCAAATAGAGCAGATCGAACAGGGAACGCACCGGGTCACCCCTTCCCAACTCAACGGACTCGCAGCCATTCTAAGCGTTGGTAGCCCCATCTACTTCTTTCAAGACGCCCCCTTCTATCCACGGTTTGAAGATTGACTGAAGCTTGGCGCGTCGTTCTTCGAGGTGATGTTAAGTGAGGGTACAATGAATGTGCGCGGGCCTCTCACAGCGGTGAGCCCGTCACGCCTTCACCGGCAGCACCCAAGTACGGGGCCGTGTCTCTCGATTGAGCACTCGCTCGACGAAGCACGCAGCAAGAGTTTCAGCGGCTTGGCCGCGGAGCGATATGAGACAATAAATTAGCTGGCTTTCCACTGGCGAGCGCTACAGGCGAGCCTCCCAAGCCTTCGAATTTCATCCCTACGATTGGGTCCGCTGATCATAAACAAGAAGAAATTCGAACCTTTGCCGCCCGTAATATTGTTTCGGCGTCCGCCTCTAGCGCCCGGGGTTTCCTGGCAGAGAAAAACCGCCCTCTTTGGAGGGCGGCTGTTTTAATTTTCATCATCCATTTTTTGTCAGCACTCCCACACGCGGTGGAAACGACATTGCTGCCGGAAGCCAAGCCCGCCCCTTCTCATCATGTTCGTCCAGCACGGCGCCTGGATCGCCCGTGCGGACGAAATAATGGGCCAGCGTATCGACCAACTCCTTCTTCCCATAACTCTTAAGCTTGCCCATCCGAAGGGAGGCACCGCTCTCGATCGCGGCACTCTCGAGCTGGTCCTTCCGGAGCAGTGTCAAGAACTCAGGATCCGGACGACTGCGAGATCGGCCGCGACGCGGCTAAACAGCGTCTCGCCGGTCTCAAGCGCATCGATCGAAGACTGCCCGAACGATAGCAAGACCAGCAGCGTGTTCAGCCGGTTGAGATCATCGTCTGAGAGGCCTTGGACCGCCTGATACAACGCAAGGGCTGCCTCGTCAGAACCATTCGACGCCGGCACCCGTATGCGGGCATCAAACTGAATGCCTAGCAACGCGGAGAGCCGCGAGAGTTCGGCCGAGACGATCTCAAGGGCTTTCGGCTTTGTGCCCGAGCTGTCCCATGCGGTTAGGCAGGGATGCACCTCGATACGGAGCCGCTTGCTTGGCACAAGGCCGAGCAGGAGACTGACGGCCGCGACCTCCTTCGCCCTATGCGGATTTTGCAAGAGCGCCGCCTGGACCGCGATGCTCTTGTGCAGGGCCGCGTAGCGGATAAGGCCCGCAGAGACCTCCGGACGCTCCTTGGGGGCTTCCGGCGCGTCCTTGGTCACCTCGACCACCTCCTGCTTCACCTGGTGCCGAGCTAGGCCTTTCCTGACCTCGACACGGCCGGACGGGTGCAGGTTTATGACCACCCCTCCCCGCCTGCCCTTCCGCGCATCCCCATACTGCCACCAGGGCACGCTGTAGGAGTTGAGGACGTCGACCCAGGCGGCTTTCTGCCGATGCCTTTCGGCAAGGGCTTCGACCGCCTGGCGCTGCAGGACGAAGAACTGGTTGACGTCGTCGAAGTACGTAGTCTCCTCGTCCGCGAACAGGTCGCGGGTATAGGTCCCCTTGTACTGCTCCAAAGGGAAGATCGCGATCGCGGCCGAAGGCTTTTGGGCACAAAGCATCTCGCGGATGCTCTCCCGGTCGAGCTCGGCGCCCTCCCGCAGCTCGGCAAGGATGGAGCACTGCTGGTCGTGGGTGCCCAAGGTCAACGCCTCGGCAATGCCAAGTGTGACCTCGGCCTTCCGGACCGCGTCTTTAGCCTCCTCGCAGAGATCGGCGAGCGCTACGCGCCCGCGGATCGTCTGCTCAGAGAGCCACTTTTTTTCGGGAACCGAGCTGTGTGATTTGCAGTCGCGCGGCAAATGCAAGCAATATCGGCGCGTCTCTTACCCTACCGAGGACAAGCGTGTGTCGTAACCCCGGCCGATCCAAAGCACGTCCAAAGTGATTTGTACATCAATCCAAGGCTTAACAGGGGCTGGCTGAATGTGCAGCCGGCAAGCGAACCCTCATCGTCGCCTTTCGCGCCTGTCCTTATAGGTTACGCTCAAGGTCGCGCGCTTTACACAAGTAACCCCGAGGCGTTCAATCAGTTCGTCATTTTTGTATTAGAGGCAACTGCTTCAGGATCCACCGCCGGAGCCAGTGGCAAAGCCGGCGCCGATGGCCCTAAAGTGTTATTCGCTCTGCCGTCCGGTCCTGTACCTCAACTCTAAATTTCTCCAACGCCTTATGTTCAGAAGGTGAAAGACCCTATGGAGAGAACTCAGCAGCGGATGGCCATGCTCGCCAAGCTTGAAGGCCCGCTTGACGCTGCGCCGCACTCTCGGTCATCAATTCTAAGTAACTTTTGCGAACGAGCAAGATAAGTTGACGTAACCCAAACTCTTGAGCGACGGGGATTCATAACATGGGCATACGCCGCTGTTGCATCCTGGCAGCCATGAGGGCCGGTCTCGGCGACCGTAATCGAATTGTCCGGATGGTCGAACTTCATTGAATAGCCAAACCGGATGTCAGCGCAGAGCCGCGAACACCCCACCAGTCAACTGGCCCTGTAAGCAAATCAACGTATTCCATCGATAACTGATCGACGTTTCCCTGCAGCTTGGCCAAAAATTCCGTATGGAAGGCCCTGCAAATTCCCCACCATCAAAGCTTAGGAGTTTGGACACAATCAGCTCGCTCGAAACGTCTTTCCGAAGGCAGCTTCGTTTTGACATTGGCAAAAAGTTCTTATTTTGTTCACTTGGAGTCGAAACCGAACTCTCATGCCGATCGAGACCATCGGCGAGGCCTTTTCGCTCGGCTCGCGCGTGGCCGTGCGCTGCGCCCATGGGCGCGACGACGGGCCGAGTTCAAAATCCAGCCGCCAGTGTAGCAAAGGGCTGGATATGGAGACCTCGGTTTGCACGCGGGGCCGGGCGTTTCCCCTCTCGCGCTTGGAAAGCCGCTTGCGTTGCCCTAGATGTAGCGGCTGGAACATGGTCGTCATGTACGAGCCACCTGCCGCCGCGTTTCGGGTGCGTACTTAAAAAGTACCTAGCCGGAAAAGATCCTTACGGCCCCGTAGCTCAGGGGATAGAGCAACAGCCTTCTAAGCTGAAGGTCGCAGGTTCGAATCCTGCCGGGGTCGCCAACAAGCAATTTGTGTCCGGCCCGGAGACATGGGTGACGGAACGTACCTAAGACATGGTGACAATCTCGTGCCGAACGGATTGTCGATGGTCTGCAAGGTCCTCTGCTCCAGGTCGATATATGTCCGGCCCGGAGACATGGGTGACAATCTCTTATGGCCGGTCTTGCGGGAAATACCGAAATCCGGGCACACCTCGCTCATGCCATCGCCCTCGAGAAGACGGGCGACAAAGCGTAGTCGCTCCTCCGTCACCGAACACTTCCTCCACGGCATCAACACCTCCCGCCCAAAGGCGAAAAGTGTTACCCATGTGTCCGGTACGTTCTGTCACCTATCTCTCAGGCCGTTCAAATTAGGGTTGAGCGCTCGCCAACGGCGCCTCTCCGCACGCTCGTGTGGCTATGTGGCCAAGGACTCGCTGGCAAATTCAAGCTGGCTCTTTTCTTCATAAAGCAACCCCAGGAGCGTGCAGCGCCTGGGGTGCCGGTGGGACCAGAAGATCAGGCGGGGCCGGGCGATGGAGGGGGAGCGAACAGAGGGGGAGGGCCCGGCCCCGCCCGTAGTCATGGAGATACCGCAGCGGCCCTCTCAGCAGCAATGATACGTTGGTATCGACGACGAAACAGCCGGCTATCGTCAGTCGTTCTCTTCCTGGGTGAGCACGGGCTCATGCTCAGGAGGAGGAATCCCCATGACCACGCTTAAAACTGTGACGCTGGCCGCTGCCTTGCTTGCCGGCGCAACGTCGCTGACGATGGCGCAAAACGCTCCTGGCGGCGACACCAACGGCATGCCGCCCAACGATTATAAAGGGCCGGGCGCGTATCAAAGCTACAAGGCGGAAGACTTCCAGTTCCGGCAGGGCAACACGAGAGCCAATGCGGCTGCAAGCGGCGGCAGCGGTACGCATACCACCAGCCAAAAAACGGGTAGCGCCGAAAACACACAGAAGGTTTTGCGCAATCAGAACGGTTACAGGACAGGAAGCTACAGGATTTACAGTAGCGCCAACTGCCGCCTCGTTCATAGTCCGGGAAGCGGACGTCTCGTGAGAATCTGCCGTTGATAGAACAACGCAGCACGTCCCTGCCGCTCAGTTTTGCGGCAGGGCCGCTGCTCCGCTTGAAATCTAACGCGCGGTCGCGCTGTTAGACTCCGACTGTCCATGCACATCGCCGGCGAGGCAGTTCCGCGGTGCCCACCGATTGCCGCAATTTGCCCGAGCGTCGCAGCGCTCGGAATTTTTTTCCCGCGCGGGCTGATCGAAAATAGCGAAGGCGCTACCCCGCGCAGTTCCATTCCCGTTCACCGCACATTCATCTCGGACTTACGACAATCCGCAGAGATTGGGATGGGTTGGGGGCCCGCAGCAGCAGCGAGGTCGCAGCATGAAGCATCCCCTTCCCCTGCTGTTTGCCTTGATAGTCATGGCCGCGTTGCTCGGTACGGGCAGCATATTGAATAGCGCCTGCAAGACCAGTCCTCACGCGTGGTGCGCTCCAGCGCCGAAAGTCCGGCATGTCACCACGCGAAGCCAAGAGCATGACAGCTCGGCTGGCGCCGCCTCCCGCGTCCACATGTCATCGCAAAGGTGATGACGATCGCAGCGCGCGCCGACGTGCGAGCGTTGATCGAAAACGTTTGCCGTATCCTCGTCGCGTTTCGACGCGGCTTGAGCGCCATGACGCATGACTGCGGCTACGAAAGCACGCCGTTGACACGCTTAAACGCGTGAACCTCAGCCAGGAACAGACAAACGCGCAGCAAGTTGTCCTGGCATGAAGCTTTCGCGCGCCTTCGCTTTTCTCGCCGTCCTGGTTTATTCCGCCTTCGCCATCGCCGCCCCTCACCACAGCCATGGCCGGCACGCGCTATCGCAGCGGAGTCCGGCTTTGACCGCGGATGCCGTCAATGCGGCGACGCCGAACGGCACCGCCGAGAAAAACCCGGCGCTGATCGTCAAGACCGAAGTGCTGCTCGACCGCGACGCCTTCTCGCCTGGTGCGATCGACGGCAGCGACGGCGACAATTTCCGCAAGGCGCTTGCCGCTTTTCAACAGGCCAATAATCTTTCGAGCGGAAAGATCGACGCCGATACCTGGAACGCGCTGGTCGCGCAAAACAACGCACCACCGTTCACCTCGTACACGATTGTGCAAGACGACGTGGCCGGACCATTTGCCAAGCGCATTCCGAGCAATTTGCAGCAGATGGCGAAGCTTCCGGGCCTCTCCTACAAAAGCCCGCAGGAAGAGCTCGCCGAAAAATTCCATATGAGCGAGGCGCTGTTACGCCAGCTGAACCCACGGGCGCATTTCGATCGTGCCGGCGAGCAGATCAATGTGGCCAACGTCGAGCCGATGCAGCTGCGCCACAGCCGCGATGCCGTCGAAGCGGCGCCGCCCAAAAAAGACGATCGCCGGCGCGCTAGCGTGGCGACGGTCGTGGTCGACAAGGCCGCGCACGACGTGCGCGCCTACGACAAAGGCGGCAAGCTCGTCGGTTTCTATCCCGCCACGATCGGCAGCGCCGAGAAACCGGCGCCCTCGGGCACCTTCGAGGTGCGGCGCGTCGCCTACAATCCGGACTACCACTACGATCCGAAATTCGCCTGGAAGGGCGTCAAGACCAAACAGCCGCTCACCGTCCGGCCAGGGCCGAACAATCCGGTGGGTTTGGTCTGGATCGACCTTTCGGCGCCGTCCTACGGCATTCACGGCACGCCCGAGCCGGACAAGATCGGCAAGACCGAATCGCACGGCTGCATCCGGCTGACCAACTGGGATGCGCTCGATCTCGCCGCCATGGTGCATCGCGGCACGGTGGTGAGGTTCGAAGAGAAAACTTCGCCCGCAGCGCCGGTCGCCGCGGACTAGGGTTCAATTGCGCCACCCCGAGGCCGAAACTTTGGCGAAGTAATCTGAAATTGGCTTCTGCTACGGCGCCGCGCTCAGCGCGCGCACTTTGCTGGCCGAGATCGCCTCGGTCTCTTCGTCGAGCATGATGCGCTCGACATTGTAGCCGACGTCGCGGCCGTAGAAGACATTGGTGATGTTCGGCACCGGCACGACGACGAAGCGGCCGGCATGGGCGGCAAGCGCGGTCTCAATGCGCTGCTTGACGGCGAAGTATGGCAGCGGATTCTTGGCGTCGATGCCGTGGGTGTTGCGCACGGCGATGCAGACTTGGCCGACGCGGCGCAACCCCTCCTCGATCAGCCGCTGATGGCCGCGGTGGAACGGCTGGTAACGGCCGACGAACAGTGCCGTGGGCCGCTGCGGATCGAACGCCGGCCGCAACAGCGCCAGCGCCTTCTCAGCCCAGAATTGCGGCGTACCCTCGGCGGTCACCCGCAGATCGAACTGCTGCGGCGCCGCGAACATCCGGTTGGTGTCCTCGAAGCGGCCGGCAGGGATGCGGTCGAGCCAGATGGTGAAGGCGTCGCCGAAGGCTGCGCGGGTGTCCGGCGTCGGGCAGATGAAGTCGGCAATCACCGTGCCGCCGGCTTCGACCACGCGGTCGCACATCCAGCCCATGCGGCGGGCATGTTCGATGCGGTCGTCGAGCGAGAAGCCGAGATCACGCGACAAGTTGGCGCGCACCGCGTCGGCATTGAACACCACCGCGTTGAGGAGCGGCGCCAGCGCGTTGGCGAGCGTTGTCTTGCCGGCGCCCGGCAGGCCCATGATCAGGATTTTGCGAGTCACCTCTTGCCCTCTCTTGCCCTCACATCGGTCCGGCGACCAATAGGCGAGATCGCAGCGCGATGCAATTCGCCGGCCGGGGGGCCACGCCGGCGCCGTCATGCCGGGGGCCGCTGCGGCAACGCGACGCCCGCGTGCGACACTGCACCATCGCGCATTTCGCCACGAGGTGCGCATTGATGAAGCGGGAGCGACCATGGAGAGACCGGCATGGTTACCGACGCGGCGCTTTGGTTCCTTCTCGTCGCGGTGATGGGCTGGGTCGCATGTGGCTGTTATGCCACCCGGCCGCGCCCGATCCAGCAGCGCTACGACGATCGCCCCCACGACCGTGTGGACCGGGCCGATTGAGTCCCTGAACCTCCGCAGATCGATGCCAGGGCTTGCCAGCCCAAATTGCTGCAGCGAAAACGAAGCCCGGCTCTGACGGCGCCAGAACCGGGCTGCGAGCGCTTCATGAAGCGCGGGGTCTTACGGCCCCGCCACTTGCCGTCAATCTTCGCTGTAGGCGCTGTCCGAAATGTCTTTTCCGGTGTAGTCCGGCATCAGCGCGGCGGAGATCAGACTGATGACGGCGCATGCCGCGATGTAGATCGCCACCGCGTAGCCCGTCTTGTAAGTTGCGAACAATGCGGTCGCGATGATCGGCGCCGGCCCCCCGGCAATAATCGAGGCCAACTGATAGCCCAGCGAGGCGCCGCTGTAGCGCAGACGCGGCGTGAATGATTCCGCAATCAGCGCGGCCTGCGGTCCATATTGCAGGTCGTGCGGGATAAGCGACAGCACGATGGCGATGAATACCAGAACGGGCACCGCGGTATCGACCATCGCGAAGTAGACAAATCCGAACAACCCCATGATCACAACGCCAATCAGATACATGGTCTTACGACCGATCCGATCGGAAAAGTGGCCGGCGAGCGGAATGGTGAAGAACGACACGCAGGCCGCCACCATCACCGAGGTCAGGATCAGGTTGCGCGACATGTGCAACGTGCCGACCGCGTAGGCGAAGATGAAGGCGGTGAAGATGTAGAACGGCGCCTGCTCCGACATGCGCAGCAGTGCCGACAGGATGATCTCCTTCGGCTGCTTCTTGACCACTTCGACCACCGGGGCCTTCTCGACCTTGTCCTTCTCTAGGATCTGTTGGAACACCGGCGTCTCGAGAATGCCGAGACGGATCCACAGGCCGACGCCGACCAGGATGATCGACAGCGCGAACGGAATTCGCCAGCCCCAGCTGTTGAAGCTTTCGGTCCCCATCGCGCTGAAAGCAAGGATCGCGAAATTCGACAGCAGCAATCCGCATGGCACGCCGAATTGGGGCCACGACGCCATCAGCCCGCGCTCGCCGTGCTTGCGCGACCACTCCATGGCCAAGAGCACCGAGCCGCCCCATTCACCGCCGACGCCGATACCCTGGATCGCCCGCAGCACAGTCAACAGAACCGCGCCCCACACGCCGATCGACGCATAGGTGGGGACGAAGGCGATGGCGAAGGTCGCAAGGCCCATGCACAGGAGCGTCGCAATCAGCGTCGCCTTACGGCCGATGCGGTCGCCGTAATGGCCGAAGATCGCCGCTCCGATCGGCCGGCCGACGAAGCCGATAAAGTACGTGCTGAACGCCAGCAGCGTGGCGGTCAGCGCGTTCTGATTGGGGAAATAGAGCTTGCCGAAGACCAGGCCGGCGGCCGTTCCGTAGAGAAAAAAGTCGTACCACTCGATCGCGGTGCCGACCGTCGAAGCAATGACGGCCTTGCGCAATTGTGCGCTGTGTTCTGCCTCGGGCAGCGCGCCGTAAGTCGTCGATGCCATAGCCATAACCTTCCTCCCCCTTGCCGTTACTCGAACGTCATTGGAGCGAGCCTGTCTCGGCCCTTCTCCGCAACCGACGATACGTCAGGAAAGAGCCCATGGCTATAGACTTAAGGTCGGACTTTGTCGCACCGGGCCTGCGACACTGCCCCCCACTGCGGCGCCGGTGAAATAGACCAGAGGTTTGAGGAAATTCCGCTTTTGCGGAACCCAAAGCCGGGTCGAAAGCCGCACCTATTGGGTCGGCTTGCTCGCTGCCATCACGGTAACGGGCGTGGCACGATAATAGTCCGGAAACAGGCGCTTGAGATTTTCGACCTTAGGCAGGTCGTTGAAGACGATGTACGGATAGTCCGGGTGGAGCACGAGGAAATCCTGGTGATAATTCTCGGCCGGATAGAAGCCGGTCAATGCCTCGAGCTTGGTCACGATTGCCGCGGGAAAAACGCGCGTCTTGTTAAGCTGTGCAATGTAGGCCTCGGCGATCCGCTTTTGCTCGTCGCTGGCGTAGAAAATCGCCGAACGATAGGAAGGGCCGCTGTCGGGACCCTGATAGTTCAGCTCGGTCGGATTGTGGGCGACCGAAAAGTAAATCTGCAAAATCTTCCCGTAGGAAATCTGCGTCGGGTCATAGGTGATCTGTACCGACTCGGCGTGACCGGTCCGCTCGGTGCCGACCATCTCATAGTGTGCCGTCTCCTTGGCGCCGCCGGAATACCCCGAGACCGCCTGAACGACGCCTTTGGTATGCTCAAAGACCCCTTGGACGCCCCAGAAGCAGCCGCCTGCCAGTACGATTTTCTGCAACCCACCGCCGGCGGGTGCCGCCGCATCGACCGCCGGAGGCGAAATCACCACGGCCGGCTCCGCGGCGCTGGCCAACACCGTGGCGCCAAGCGCAAAGATCGCAGCGAACGCGGTTCCATAAAGCATGCCGCGCATCGACAACCGCCGACCGGCCGGTGCAAACAGTCTGCCCGCCATCTCCGCCTCCGTCCTCCCGCGTCCGGACCGCGCTCCTTGAATGGCCCGACGTGCCGGACTTTTAGAACATCCATCGCCGGCGCAGCCAATCACATTTCCAGCCAGCCCGGCTAGCGCTCCGCTCACGGCGGCGTGTAGGCGACCGCACCACTTACGCGGCGGCGCGGCTCAGCCGGCGATAAAATCGAGCACGGCTTTGGCTACGGCCCCCGATTGTTCCAGATGCGGCAGGTGGCCAGCCTTGGCGACCAGCTCGACCCGCGCGCCCCGAATACCCTTGACGAATTCCTCCGCATAGGCGGGCGCAATGATGCGGTCATCGTCGCCCCAAACCAGCAAGGTCGGCACCGCGATTCGATGAATGCGGTTCTTGAGCCCGCGGTCAGGTACCGGCCAGACGAACTTGCCGGTGCAGGCCTGCGCCCAGACGAACGACGCCAGCACAGCGGCGCGCTCTTTGGCGTCGGTCGGCGTGGCAAAGAAGGCTTGCGCTGCGGCGCCTTGCGGATCGGCGAACAGCGACGGCCGGCGTTCGTCGTCGCGCAATATCATCCAGTTCTTGACCGGAATGTCGTCACGCCAAAGCCCAACCGGGTCGATCAATGCCAGCTTGCGCACGGACCCCGGCGCCGCAGCGGCAAATTCGGCGGCAACAAGCCCGCCGAACGAATGACCGACAAGCGCGAACGGCGCGGCAAGCGCAAGGCGATCGAACAGTTCGCCATAGTAAACCAACAGATCGAGCCAGCCGAAGAGCACATGGACGGCGTTTTCATCGCCGGGCGTTGTGCCCGGATGCCGCGGCGCGTAAACCGTGCACGCTTCGGCCAGACGCGCGACAAAGGAGCGGTCCGGCGGCAGGCCCCACGGCCCGTGCAGATAGACGAGCGGCGGCCCGCTGCCGGAAATCTCGACTTCGGTCTCGATCCGATCCTGCCACAGCCGGATCCTGCGCGAGCGCGGTGCCGCCATCATCTGCCTCGCGGGTTCAGGAGGCGGCGGCCATGGCGGCCGCAGAGCGCGCCACGCGCAGCCGCTCGGGCCACCAGCGATCTTCGTATTCGTCCCACATCGGCTCCAGATGCGGCAGCACCTCGCGGGCGAACAAGTCGATGTTGCGCTTGCATAGTTGCGTCGGCATCGAGCCGAACTGTAGCAGCGCCAACAGGTGGCCGACGCGCAGCCGCTTCATCCATTCCTTCAGCTGCTCGCGCACGGTTTTTGCGCTGCCCACCATGACGAAGCCATTGTCGTAAAAATCCCGCGCCCGCATATCGCGCAGATTGAAACCGCTGCGCGGATTATAAGTGAGCGCCTGCACCAGCGCATCGTATTCAAGGCAGCCGGGGATTTGCTGATAGTACGACGGCGTGTGCAACAGCTTGCGGAAGAAATATTCGGCGTGCGGGGCGTAGAGTTCTTCTGCTTCCGCGTCGGTCTCCGCGACGCCGATCAGTTGCAGGAAGCTGTAGCGGTGCGGGTTGTCTTCGCGGCCCTTCTTCGCCACCAGCTCCCAGAAGCGGTCAGCCGTATAGGTGGCGTTCTTGGCACCGTGGTAGCTCAGATGGCAGAAGCAGTGGTCGTTGCTCACGACGTATTCCGCCGTCGATGAAATGCCGGAGCCCGGAATCCAGATCGGCGGATGCGGTTGCTGGATCGGCCGCGGCCAAAGGTTCACCATGCCGAGCTGATAGTGCTTGCCGTTCCAGGCAAAGATCTCTTTTGCCGACCACGCCTTTTTCACCAAAGCCAGCGCTTCGCGATAGCGCTCGCGCTGTTCCACCGGCACCACGCCGTTGGAGATGGTGGCGTCGGTCGGCAGCCCGGTCGGAAAGCCGGCGACCAGGCGGCCACCGCTGATGCAATCGAGAATCGCGTATTCTTCGGCGATCCGGGTCGGCGGCGTGGTCGAGGGCAAGGTCGAGCCGAGCTGGACGATGGCGATGTTCTGGCCGTTGGTGCCGCGCGCCAGTACTGAACCGAGCAGGCTCGGATTGGCCATGAAGCCGTAGACGTTCTGGTGATGCTGGTTGGTGCAAAGGCCATGAAAGCCCGCCTTTGCCGCATGTAAAAGCTCGTCGAGCGTGGCGTTGTAGTACTGGCCGACCTTGTCGGGGTCGGCGATTTCGAACCACGGCGGATCGATGTAGGCCGACCGGTAGCGATCCTCGAAATCGGCCGGCAGGTCGCGATACGGCATCAGGTGGAACATGCAGACTTTCACGATTGTCCTCCCGTGCCCCTCGCCGCGGCGCGGCCCTACTCGATCGTCTGATAGCCGCGAATGACGCGCTCGGAGCCGTAGCCCCAGTAATTACGCAGTGTCTCCGGGCCCCACACTTTCGGCCGCTGCGGCCGATCCTGGTGCCAGGGCCGCGGATCGAAATAACCGAGCGCCTCGTCCTTCATCTGGTCCATCTCGCAGAAGAACTCGACGCGCACCTTGTCGGCGTTGCGGTGATAGATCGCGATGTTGTGGCCGATAATATGCCGGCCCGGCCCCCACACCAGGTGAATGTCGTGCTTGGCGAGCGTCTCGGCGGCGCGCTGGATTTCCGCCCAATCCTTGACCTCGAAGGCGATGTGATGGAGCTGCGGCTCGGCGTCGTAGACGAAGTTGACGGTGTGATGATCGGTATTGCAGCGCAAGAATGCAAATGAATTGTCGCGCCAGTCGGAGACGCGAAAGCCGAGCACGTTGCAGTAAAAGTTCACGGTCTTCTGTACGTCGTCGACCCGGTAAGCGACGTGGCCGAGTTTGAGCGGCATGATGCCTTCGCTGCGGCCGTCATCCTTGGCGAAGGCGTAATCGGCAAAAATTTCGACCAGCGTGCCTTTGGGATCGATGAACACGATTGCCTCGGCGACGCCGGGCGAGATGCCGTTGCGCCGCTCGGTCTTCACGCCATGCTTGGCGAGCGCCCCGGCGACCTCGTTAAGATCGCTGCCAGGATCGACCTGAAAGGCGATCCGCGACAGCGCATTGCCCTCGCCGGGCTCGAGCGCGATGGCTTCGAGACCGAGCTTGCAGGCCAAAAAGGCCCGATCCTTGCTACGCTCGACTAATGTCAGCCCGACCACCTCGGTGTAGTAGGCCACTTGCTGGTCGATATCCGGCGTGGTCAGCGTGGCATGCCCCAGTCGTCTGACGTTGATCACCTCGATTCTCCAGCTGCGGATGACTGCTTGAGCAGTGGAATCTCATTCGCCGGCTTCGGCTTCGGCAACGATTCAAGATAGGCATAGATATCCGCCAGATCGGAATCGGAGAGAATCTCGGCGTGAAACGGCGGCATCGCGCCCGAGGGATCGCGCACGTAAGCCTTGAAGGCCTCGAACGGCAGCTTGGTGTCGTAGAGCACCCGGCCGGCGCTGGTTTCGACGGAGCCTTGGCCTTCAAAACCGTGGCATTGCCAGCAGCCATGTTTGACGAAAGCAACTTTGCCGTTTTCCGCCGATGGCGCCGCCAGCGCCGCGCCGGGAACAAGGGCGGCGCCGGTGGCCAATGCCACCAGCGTCACATACACACGAACATTCGCCATTGAATTTTTCTCCCTCAGCGCGGCTGGGTCCAAACATTGACCAGCGCCGGCTGGCCGGATTTGACCACGGCGACCGCTTCCTTGATCGCGGGACCGAGATCGGCGGGATCCTTGATCGGTCCTTTGGCCCACCAGCCCATGGACTCGGCAAGCTTGTGATACTCGATGTCGGGATTCATGATGCTGGTGCCGATCGGCCCGAGATCATCACCGACGTCCGCGACGCGATTGCGGAAATTAGCGAGCCGCTGCACGTGCATCACCTCCTGGTGATAGCCGCGATTGTTGTGCATGACGGCAAGCAGCGGGATCTTGTGCCGCGCCGCGGTCCACAGCGCGCCCGGCGCGTACATCAGATCGCCGTCGGATTGGATCGAGACCGAGAAGCGGCCCTCGTCGCGATTGGCGAGCGCGCCGCCGACCGAAGCCGGCGCGCCCCAACCGACGCCGTAGCCGCCCGACGTGCCGGTCCAATGGTAATGCTTGCTCATCGGCCATAGCCGGATCGGCCAGCCGCTGAATTGGCCGGACGACGGCACCAGCGACCAGTCGAAATCCTTGATCTGATTGTAAAGCTCCATGCACAGCCGGGCGGTGGAGATCGGGGTCGCGTCCCAGTCGATGGCAGCTGCTTGCCGCGCGCCTTCGCGGCCTTTGGCGTAGGCCTCCTTGATCGCTTGCCCGCGCTTGGCGATCGCATCCTTGCGGTCATCGGGCAGCGCGACCTTCACTGCCTCGATCAAAGCCGGCAGGGTGGCCTCGACGTCGCCGGCGATCGGCACGTCGACGCTCTGGAAGCGCTCGAATTCCTGATAATTGGACTTCGTCATCAACGACACCGTGCTGATGCTGATCAGCTTGGTGCCGGGCTTGATCCGCGAGCTGACGGTACCGACGCCTTCGGCATTGTTGTCAACGTATTTGTTCACCGTGGCCCAGTAATCGGTCAGTTCGAGGCCGAGGATCACGTCGGCCTGCGGGATGACGGACGCCGGCCGGCTCAGATAATGCGTATTCGGGAAATTGAGCCGCGACCGCTCGCGCACTACCGGCGCCTGCAACAGCTCGGCGAGCTGCACCAACATATCCATGCCGCGCTGGGTATGAACGGCGCGGTCGGCGACGATCACCGGCCGCTCGGCGTTGACCAGAAGCCGGGCCGCCTCGCGCACGGCATCCAATTCGCCGGCAGGCGCCGCACTCGGCACGTATTTCGGAATGTAGAGTTTCTGGCCGTAATCGCGGATCGGTTCCTGCGCCAGCCCGTCATCGAGCGACAGCACGACCGGCCCGCAGGGCGGCGTGGCGGCGATCTGATACGCGCGCACGAACGATTGGGCAAAATGCTGCGCCGAGACCGGCGTGTCGTCCCATTTGGTGAACTCGCGCACGATGGCGTTGATGTCCTGCGCGGAATGGATCGTCGGCACGCCGGGCGGCCGATGCGCGGCGTCGAGATCGTTGCCGGCCAGGATGATGACCGGCGCGCGATCGCAGAACGCGTTGTAGACGTTCATGGTGGCGTGCATCAGGCCGACGGTGCCGTGGCAGGTCGTCAACAGCGGCTTGTTGGCGATCTTGTAATAGCCGTGGGCGATACCGACGCCGACCTCCTCATGGGTGCAGGTGAGGAATTCCGGCATCGTGTTCTTGCCGTAGTCGATCAGCGATTCATGAATGGCGCGATAGCTCGAGGCCGGATTGGCCGGCAGGTACTTGATGTCGAGCGTCTTGATCACGTCGACCATGAAATCGGAGCCGGGTCGGCCCTCGGTCGCATAGGGCGCGATGTTCGGCACGTCTTTCGGCGCGCCGGTCTCGACCGCGGCGACGTGCTCGTTCGGCGGCAGCGCCGACGGCAGCCGGCGCTCCGGCTGCGCTGCCGCCGCCGTTACGGCTGCGGCGGGGCGGACCGCACTGCCGGCACCGGCGACAGCGGCTGCAGCCAGGAACTTGCGGCGATCCAAATTTTTTGGGCTGGAACCCTTCTTCGGCATTTCGTTCTCCCGTCGGAACCGTGTCTCTTTGAGGCGGCATCGCAAACGCCGCCGCAGCGTGGTCGCAAGCTAGCATGCCGAACTTTGCCGTCACACCCGGTCTGGCGCGCACGTGTCGTCCGCAGCCGATGCATGCAGGCGCAGCGCAAAATGCCCGGTCGTTCAATCAAAGGATGTGGCGGCGCCTGACACCTACCCGATGCCGGCAGCGAAACCACCGGTTAAGGATTTCCGCCAATGATGCGCCGTCTCCTCCAAACGGGCGCACAGACGACCGATGAGTGCAAGCTCCGCGCCAGCCGCGGCCGCGCCGCCAGATGTGATGGGCGGCAATAGCCGCACGCCGCTCTGCTTCATCATCGATTCGGACGCCAGCATCCGCCACTTTTTGTCTCTGATCATGCACGGCGCCGGCGTCGACACGCTGGAATTCGCCGACGGCGAGGGCATGGCAACGGCTCTGGCCAAGCGCACGCCGGACGCCGTGTTCCTCAACATCGCGCTCGAATCTGCCGACGCGATCGGCTGCGTGGTGATGCTTGGCCAGCGCGGCTATAGCGGCTATGTCCAGTTGATGTCGAACCGCGGTTCCGCGGTGCTGGCGCACGTCAAGAACATCGGCGACCAGCACCGCCTGTTGATGCTGCCGCCGCTGAAAAAGCCGTTCGAGACCGGCGTCATCGTCAAGATTTTGCAGGAGCTCAAGCTCGGCGAACCGCCGGCGGCTGCCGGCCGGGTCGACCTCGCCGAGGCGCTCAAGAACAACTGGGTGGAATTCTGGTTCCAGCCGAAGATCGACTTGCGCAAGAAACAGCTGGTCGGCGCCGAAGCCTTCGCACGCGTGCGCCACCCGAGCCAGGGTGTGCTGATGCCCGGCGCCTTCATGCCGGGCGCGAGCGAGTCGAGCCTGGTGACGCTGTCCGAGCAAGCCTTGGCGCAGGCGCTGCGCGCCGGGCTCAACTTCGCCAAGCTCGGCGTCAACCTGCGGCTTGCCGTCAACATTCCGGTCAGCGCGTTGGTCAAGATCGCCGTCGCCGACATCGTGCAGACCTACCGGCCGCAATACGATAAGTGGCCGGGCTTCATCATCGACGTGACCGAGGAGCAGATCGTCACCGATCTGAAACTGGCGAGCCAGATCACCAAAGACCTGGCCCATCTCAACGTCAAGCTCGCCATCGACGATTTCGGCCGCGGCTATTCCTCGCTGGTGCGGCTCAAGGAGCTGCCGTTCGCCGAACTAAAGCTCGACCGCGCCTTCGTCGCCGATTGCGGCACCGACAAGGTCAACGCGCCGCTGTGCAAGACTGTGATCGATCTGGCGCACAATTTCGGCTCGATCGCGGTGGCGATCGGCATCGAGAAGGCGGCCGACGCGCTGGCGCTGGTCAGCATGGGCTGCGATTACGGCCAGGGCTTCTTGCTCGGCCAGCCGATGCCGGAGGAGCGCTTTCTGTCGCTGTTGCGGCAACGCGCCGGCTCGCAGAAGCAGGCGGCGGCCGCCACGCCGGCGCAGCCGCCGCTGATCAAGCGCCGGGCTTAGGTTAATTCGTCGGAAAGCGCGCGCCGGCTAATGGGTCCAGGCGTCGCGTCGGCCGGCCGCAAAATTATCCGCATAGGCAATGCGCGGGCGCCGGACCAGCGGGCTCTCGAACACCTGATAGGGAATGGCTTCGCGCTCGCAATAGGCGATGGCCTCTTCCTTGGTCTGGAAGAACAGCCGCAGCTCCTGCTTCATGTCGCCCGAAGCGGTCCAGCCCATCAGCGGCTCGACCACGCGCGGCTGTTCGGGCTCGAAATCCAGCACCCATTCCTTGGTCTTGGCATTGCCGGACTGCATCGCCGTGCGTGCCGGTCTGTAGATGCGGGCGGTCATGAAAACAGCTCGATCCTTTCAGCCTTAAGCGAAGGCGGACGCAAGTCCCGCCGGAGCGCAGTGAAGGCGGATGGTCGGGGCAGCAGGATTTGAACCTGCGACCTGCAGTACCCAAAACTGCCGCGCTACCAGGCTGCGCTATACCCCGCCAATTCCGGCCTCCGATACACGTTTCGTTCCGCGCCAGCAAGCGCGCCGCGGCGTAGCGAATGCATCTCAATGTATGATGACGGAGCGCATTTCTTAAGGTCGCGTTGCGCGCCCGAGCACCTCCTGCAGTCGACGGCCGAACCATGCAACAATGGCGGACTGGCATGGGCGGTTCATAAAATGTTCGGGAAATTCGCGCTTCGATCAGGCCTCGCGGCGTTGGTGTTGGCAAGCCTGGCACCGTGCCTCGCGCGCGCCGATCCGGTGGCCGACTTCTATCGCGGCAAGGATTTGAGGCTGATCATCAGCGCGTCGGTTGGCGGCGGCTACGACATTTACGCCCGTGTCGTCGCCAAGCATTTGGCCGATCACCTGCCGGGCCACCCCGCCATCCTGCCGCAGAACATGCCGGCTGGCGGCGGGATCGCGGCGGCCAACCATCTTTATAACGTGGCGGAGCGCGACGGCTCGGTCATCGCCGCGATGCAGAACACCGTTCCGTTCGAGCCGTTCTTCGGCAATCGGCAAGCGCAATTCGATGCGCTGCAAATGAACTGGCTCGGCACGCCGACCAGCGAGGTCGCGCTCTACATCGTCTGGCACACCTCGAAAATCCGCAATCTGGAAGATGCGCAAAGCCACGCGTTCGTCGCCGGCGGCGCCGGCGCAGCATCGACGCCGGTGCTCTACGGCCGCATCTTCAACGACATTCTCGGCATGAAGGCGCGCTTCATCACCGGCTATCCGGGGCAAAACGAAATTCTGTTGGCGATGGAGAACGGCGAGGTCGAGGCGATGCCGTCGCCGTTCTGGTCGAGCCTGAAAACCTCGCGGCCGCGTTGGGTGCCGGATCACCTCGTGCGTGTGCTGTTTCAGTACGGCGCGGCGCCGCACCCGGAGCTCAAAGGCGTGCCCTTCGCCGCCGATCTGCTCAACAGCGAAGACGATAAGGCTTTGCTCAAGGCCGCCGCGGCGCCGCTCGGCCTCGGCCGGCCCTTTGCTGCGCCACCCGGCGTCCCGTCCGACCGGCTCACCGCGCTTCGGCAGGCGTTTGCGGCCACGTTCGCCGACCCCGCCTTTGTCGCCGATTGCAACGAGCAGCGCTTGGAATGCAGCGACGCCAAGCGCGGCCAAGCCGTCGCCGACATGATCGCCAGCGCCTACGCCATCCCGCCCGCGGTCAAGAAGCGGCTGATCGACATCTATCAGCGCGGCCAGGGCGGCAAGTAGCAACACTCGTCATTGCGAGCGAAGCAAAGCAATCCAGGGCCGGGCGCACCGAGTCTGGATTGCTTCGCCGCCCTTCGGGCGCCTCGCAATGACGGCGTTGGAAGTCCCTCAACGTCCGCCGAAGATCGAGCCGCTGATGCGGTCGCCGGTCTTGATGCCGAGCTTCTCGGCGGTGCCGCCGATCACTTCGAGCACCGCGCGCACCGGATATTGCGACGGGATCAGCGCATCCGACAGCGGCTTGGCGTTTTCGGCGATGTGCATGATGCGGCCGTCGCCGGCGATGAACAGCATGTCGAGCGGGATGTAGGTGTTGTGCATCCAGAACGAGACCGGCTGGTCGCGCTTGAAGTCGAACAGCATGCCCTGCCCTTCCGGCAGCGATTTGACGAACATCAGCCCGCGCTCGCGCTCAGCGTCGTTGGTGGCAAGCTGCACGTCGAAGGCGTGGACGCCGGTGCCCGAAACGATCTCGATGGTCGCATGGCCTGCCGCTTGCGCCGGAGCCAAAGCGATAAAGCAGAGCGCGGCAGCCGCGAGCCATGCCGCGGCCAAGCGACGCGCTGTAACGGACAGAGATGCGAGGACCGCTAGCGCCGCTAGTGCGAGGCCGGGCCGAGCGAGCCTTCGGGTCGGACTTCCGCCGCCATCATGCCCTTCGGCCCCGGCCCGAAGCGCACCAACACGAATTGGCCGGGCCGCAATTCGGTGATGCCGAAGCGCCGCAGCGTTTCCATGTGCACGAAAATGTCCGGCGTGCCCTCGCCGCGGGTGAGAAAGCCGAAGCCGCGAAGCCGATTGAACCATTTGACCTGTGCCCGTTCGAGACCGCTCGTCGGGGTCACAGTAACATGGGTTCGCGGCGGCGGCATCTGCGCCGGATGGATCGCCGTCGACTCGTCCATCGAGAGAATGCGGAAGCACTGCAGGCCCTTCGGCCGCGGCAAGACTTCGCACACCACCCGGGCGCCCTCATACGCCGTCTGGTAGCCGTCGCGGCGCAGGCACGTGACGTGCAGCAGCACATCGGCAATGCCGTTATCGGGTACGATGAAGCCGTAGCCTTTGGCGACATCGAACCACTTGATGACGCCGGAGACCTCGATGACGTCCGCAGCCGACTCGTTGCCGAGATCGACCTCGGGCTCCAGTCCCGGTCTCGTGGCTTTTGCTTCGAACCCGTCCGACGCCATGACGCGTGGCTGCCGCCGCTGTGCTGGCGCCCCCCGGGCGCTTCACGAATCTCTATAATCGAGATTAACATTCGCCGTCGGGTGGGGAAGCGCAAAAATACAACACCCGTTGAAAACTTCGTCGCCCTGTGAACAACGGTGGATGGCGCGCTCGTTCAATGGACGATGAACGGCTCCAGCACGGTGCCGATGTCCTGATGCACGACGAGGTCGGCCGCCGCGTCGAAATCGGTCGGCTCGCGATTGATGATGACAAGGCGCGCGCCGTTGCGCTTGGCCATGAGCGGGAAGCCGGCAGCCGGCCATACTTGCAGCGAGGAGCCGATCGCCAGGAATAGTTCGCAGCCGAGCGTCAGCGCTTCGGCGCGGCGCATGGCGGCTTCCGGCATCGCCTGGCCGAACGAGATGGTCGCGGTCTTGATGAAGCCGCCGCAGCTTGGGCAATCGGGGGCGCAGCCGTTGCCCGCCTCCATGCGCTCGCGGATCCACGGGAGCTCGTACCGGGTCTGGCAGTCGAGGCAATGGGCGTAGGTGGTGTTGCCATGCAGCTCGATCACGTGCTCGGCCGCTATTCCAGAGGCTTGATGCAGGTTGTCGATGTTTTGGGTGACCACGCCCGGCACCTTGCCGGCCCGGTAAAGGCTCGCCAGCGCCCGATGGCCGCGGCCGGGCCGGGCGCCGCCGAACTCATCCATCATGGCGAAGCGGCGGCGCCAGGATTCGTTCCGCGCCTCCTGGCTGGCCAGGAATTCGTCGAAATTGATCGGCCGGTTCTTGGTCCACAAGCCGCCGGGCGAGCGAAAGTCGGGAATGCCGCACTCGGTCGAGATGCCGGCCCCGGTGAATGGCACGACGTTGCCCGCCTCGTGTATCATCTCGCCGAGCCGCGCGATCGCGGCGGAAAGATCGGGAGCGACCCTGTCTTGTGACGCCATCGCGGTTTCTTACCGTCTTAGCCGCCACGTCCGGCGCCGCGCCGGGGGCGGCAGGCCTTGAACGAGCGGAGTTTTCATCATGCGATATCTGCACACCATGCTGCGCGTGCGCAATCTCGATGCCGCGCTCGATTTCTACTGCAACAAGCTCGGGCTCACCGAAGTGCGCCGCCGGGTCGACGAGAAGAACCGCTATACGCTGGTCTTCCTGGCCGCGGCGGGCGACGACGACCTTGTCGCCAAGGGGCCGGCGACCCGCCAGGCGCCGCTGGTCGAGCTCACCTACAACTGGGACAGCGAGGATTACGGCGAGGCGCGCTATTTCGGCCACCTCGCCTACGAGGTCGACGACATCTATGCGCTCTGTGAGCGCCTCATGAAGGCCGGCGTCACCATCAACCGGCCGCCGCGCGACGGCACCATGGCGTTCGTGCGCTCGCCCGACAAGCACTCGATCGAGCTATTGCAGAAGGGCACGCCGCTGCCGCCCAAGGAGCCGTGGACCTCGATGCCGAATACCGGGAAGTGGTGAGAACGCAGGCCGTTTCCCGGGCGCAGCGCAGCACGAAGTGGTGCGCTGCAGACCCGGGATCGTTACGAACTCGGCGTTTGGGACGATCCCGGATCAGCGGTGCACCGCTTCGCGCTGCACCGCATCCGGGAAACAGGCTCCTGTTTTGGCGCCTACGCGATTCAGGGCGCACGAGGGAAGAACCCCCCTTGCTTGCCGCTCGCGGCGAACCTCTCTATATGTCGCGCGCAATCGGGCGTGCCCCAACAACGCGCCCGGCTTCCCGCGCCCTTCGTCTAGCGGTCTAGGACATCGCCCTTTCACGGCGGAAACACGGGTTCGAGTCCCGTAGGGCGCGCCACTGCGATTACACGAAAGAACAATTCAATCCTGGTTGGCCAACCTAAGTTCGAACGTAGCCGAAGGCTCGCTAATGGCTAACGAACTAATCCGCCCGATTGATGCCGATACGGCACGAGCGATTGAGGAAGGTTTCAAATCCGCTCAAAAAGGGACTGAGGCGGTGATGAAAGGCGGCGGATATGTCGGGGCGGTGCTCGGCGATCTTCCTCAGGATCTTGTCGGATACTTGGGCGACTGGGTAAAGCATAAAAGGCTCCGACGGCTTGCAGAGCTTATGAAAGAGACGCAGCGGATTTTACACGAGCGGGGCATCGACGACGCAGATGATGTGAGTCCTTCTGTAGCGGTTCCATTAATCGATGCTGCAATCAATGAAGATCGCGATGGGCTTAAGGAGCTTTGGTCGAAGTTGCTAGCTGCGGCTGTGGACTCTAGGCGGTCGAATCTAGTTCGCCCATCAATAATCGAACTTCTCAAAAACTTGGACCCGCTTGATGCTCGCATCCTTCAGCTGTGGGCTGGGCAAGCGTTGGTCGGAAATGGTGACGCGGCCGACCGCATGCTTGCCGCCTTAGGTGCTGGCACAGATCGCGACCAAGTATTCTTTTCTCTCGAGCACCTTTATGAACTAAAATGTCTCGCCCACTCGCCAAACGATGTTCCTGTTCCAGGATTCACAGCAAAAGCGCGGCTCTTGATTCGGGCCGTGACTTAGGCGCGGAAGGCTCTTTCATCGCGCAACACCGGCGCAATTGTGCGAGACATTCAGGCCTCAACACGCCCCCAGGCTCGATTGCGAGCCGTAGATGCTGTTGAACGGCTGGGTGCCGACCGGGATATTGCCGAGCGTCTCGATGGTGCCGGGGGGTGGGCTGGACGTGCTGCCCGGCAGGCCGCCGGCGCCGCTAACCGAGATCGAGCCGGCGCCATTGCACGGCACCCCGGTGATCGGATTGGTGCCGGTGACGCCGGCTGCCGTGGTCGTTCCCGGCAGCGTGCCGGGATTGACCGGCGATACCGGCGGCTCCGGCATTTGCGAAAGCGTGAAGGAACTGAACGGATTTTGCGCAATCAGGAGCGGCGGCGCGGCGGCGCCGGCGGGCGAGCGCAACATGACGTGGCCGCTGCCATGTTGCACCGCAGGAGCCGTGGCGGCGGCAGTCGTCGCCAAAAGCGCGCATGCGGCGAGCGCAAAGATCGTCAGCGCCATGAGTTCGGCACGCTTGTTTGGCATGGCGCGCTCCATCGCTTTTGTTGCGGTGCCGCAAGCCGGCACCGGCCAGCCAGTCGAATCTAGTGCACGATCGGCGGCGTCGCAATCGAGCGGCGCGCCGCGGCGGCAAGACATCTCCTCTCCTTTTCCACCTGGCTGACGCAGCTTGGTCACGCCGATGCCACAGAATTGCGCGACCCTCTTTGCCAACAAAGGGAGGGGTCGCAGGGAGATGATAATGCCCCCGCAGACCAACAACGCCGCAAAAGACCGGCTCGCGGTCGCCAAGAACAACCAGTGCCCGCAATGCGGCGAATGGCTGCTGGCGCCGGACTGGTCCGAATATCTCAATGAGCGGCGGGTGCGGCACACCTGGTCGTGCGAAGCCTGTGGCTACGCGTTCGAAACCGACGTCTTCTTCGCCGCAGCGGCGTAGGCGCTTTTCGCAGATCCAGTTAGTTCGTTTCCCGGGCGCAGCGCAGCACGAAGTGGTGCGCTGCAGACCCGGGATCGTTCCGTACGCCGAGTTTGGAAAGGTCCGGATCAGCGGTGCACCGCTTCGCGCTGCACCGCGTCCGGGAAACGATGGTTTCGCTCACGCTTTCGGCCGATAGCAATGCGGCCGGCCGTTGAAATCCTCGACCGTGGCGCCGTCGTCGCTCAGATAATTCGGCCCGATCGGCGACTTGCCGAAACCGCCGGGAATGTCGAGCACGTAAGCCGGCTGGCACAGGCCGGAGACGCGGCCGTGCAGCGCGCGCATCAGCGCCTGACCTTCGGCGATGCTGGTGCGAAAATGCGCGGTGCCGGGCGCGAGATCGGCGTGGTGCAGATAATACGGCTTGATCCTGCTCTCGACCAAAGATCGAAAGAGCGCGCTCATGGTCGCAGCGTTGTCGTTGACGCCGCGCAACAGCACGGTCTGCGACAGCATCGGCAGTCCGGCGTCGATCAGGCGCGCGCAGGCGGCGCGAGTTTCTGCGGAAAGCTCGCGCGGATGATTGACGTGCAGCACGACATAGCTCGCCTTGGCGGGCACGCGCAGCGACCGCACCAGCGCCGGCGAAATCCGCTCCGGCGCCGCGACCGGGATGCGGGTGTGCACGCGCAAAATCTTAACGTGATCGATCGCCGCCAGCTCGGCCAGCACCGGCTTGAGCCGCCGCGGCGATAGAACGAGTGGATCGCCGCCGGTGAGGATCACTTCCCAGATCTGCGGCGTCGCGCGGATATAGGCGAGCGCAGCGGCGAGCGCCTTCCCTGATAGCGCGCCCCTGCCCGGCCCGACCATCTCGCGGCGGAAACAGAAGCGGCAATAGACCGCGCAGGCATTGACGAGCTTGAGCAGCACGCGGTCCGGATAACGGTGCACGATGCCCTCGATCGGGCTGAACGCGTCGTCGCCGATCGGGTCGGCGCTTTCCTCCTCATGCCGCTCCAGCTCACGCGCATTCGGCACGAATTGCCGCGCGATCGGATCGTCCGGATCGGTCGGATCGATCAAGTCGGCGATCGCCGGCGTAATCGCCACCGCATAGCGCGACGCAACCCGTTGCAGCTCGGCGAGGTGGCCGCGTTTCGCCAGCCCGGCTTCGACCAACTCGGTTCCGCTGCGCAATGTCTTTCCTGTCACGGTGGTCATGGCGGTCTCGTTCGAGCAGATTGCGGCCGTTATGGGCGAACCGCTGGCCCATAAGCAACCTGGCTGGAGCCAGCGCGATACCCCGCGTGTGGGCACCGCCCCTGCGCCAGCAAGGCTTGGCAATCAAGCCCGCCATTGTTACGGAAAGCCCGAACGGCGGCCCGATTTTTGTGCGCGGCCGCCCAGCAAGGACAGGGCAATGAAAAACTACATGGACGGCGGGGAAGCGATCCTGGAGGCGTTCCGCAAGCTCAAGATCGACTACATCATGTCGTCGCCGGGCTCGGAATGGTCGCCGGTGTGGGAGGCCCTGGTACGGCAAAAGCTCGGCAACCGGGCCGGGCCGACCTACATGGATTCCCAGCACGAGACGCTCGCCGTCAACATGGCGACCGGCTACACGCTGATCACAGGCCGGCCGCAGGCGGTGCTGGTGCATGCCGGCGTCGGGCTGCTGCAGGCCGGCCTCGGCGTCCACGGCGCGCTGCAGGCCGAAGTGCCGATGATCGTCCTGTCCGGTGAATCGCAGACGCTGGGCGAAAATCCCGATCTCGACATCGAGCAGCAATGGTACGGCGGCCTCTCGGTCGGCGGCATCGAGCGCTATGTCGAGAACATCACCAAATGGGCGCGCCAGGTGACGAGCCCTTATACGCTCTACGAAACCGTGATCCGCGCCGGCGAGATGGCGCAGCGCACGCCGAAGGGGCCGATTTATCTCAACGTCGCACTCGAGCACATGCTGCACGACTGGACGCCCCCGGCGCACGAGCGCGAGGTGCCGTTGGCGCCGCGCGTCGCCGCCCATGCGAGCGAAATCGAAAAGGTCGCCGACCTGCTGCTCGCCGCCAAGAACCCAGTGGTAGTCGCCGAACAATCCGGCCGCGATCCGGCGGCGTTTGCGGCGCTGATCGAACTGGCCGATCTCTTGGCGCTGCCGGTGACTTGGAGCCGCGGCGCCAACGTCTGCAACTTCCCCACAAACCATCCGCTCTATCTCGGCGTCGCCAACTACAAGCATCTCGCCGATGCCGACCTCGTGCTCCTCGTCGGCGGCCGCGTGCCCTGGTACCCGCCGCACGCGCGGCCGACCAAGGGCAAGATCGTCGCCATTAACGACAATCAGTTCAAAGGCCACATGATCTATCAGCAGCTGCACGCCGACCTTTATCTGGAAGGCGACATCGCGGCCTCGCTGCAGGGCCTGGCGCAAGCGGCGCGCGCCGCCAAGCCGAATGCCGACGCGATCAAGAAGCGGCGCGAGAAATGGCAGGGCGAGCACGACGCGTTCACCGCCGGCCTCAAAGCTGAACGCGCTAAAGCCGCCAACGGCAGCGGCAAGGCGATCGATCCCCCGACGCTGATCGGCACGCTCGCCGACACCATGCCGGCCGACACCGTCTACGTGGACGAGACCATCCTGCACGGCCCGGCGCTGCGCCAGCATCTGCCCTTCACCACGCCGCAGAGTTTCTTTCGCGGCTTTGGCGGGCTCGGCCAGGGCATCGGCACCGCGCTCGGCGTCAAGCTCGCGGCGCGCCAGCGCCCGGTGGCGTTGTTGGTCGGCGACGGCGGCTTCATGTACAACCCGGTGATCCAAGCGCTCGGCGCCTCCAAGCAGCACGGCCTGCCGATCCTCATCGTCGTATTCAACAACAACGGCTACCAGGCAATGCAGAAGGGCCACGTGCATCATTATCCGGACGGCGCCTCCGAAACCGCCAAGATGCATCTCGGCTCACGGCTCGAGGGTCCCGACTATGCGGCGCTCGGCTCGCATTTCGGCCAGCACGGCGAGCGCGTCGAAGAACCGGCCAAGCTCAAGGCCGCGCTGCAGACGGCGCTGCAGAAAGTGCAAGGCGGCTCAACCGCGATCCTCAATGTCGTGTTAAGTCATTAGGTTAAGTCATTAGGTTAAGTCATTAGGTTAAGTCATTAGGCATGGCTCCCTCTCCACGCCTGTGGGGGAGAGGGTGAAAATGAAGTCGAAAGACGTTATCATATGAGCCGCGTGCCGGGTTAGCTCAGCGGTAGAGCAGCGGTTTTGTAAACCGTTGGTCGGGAGTTCAATTCTCTCACCCGGCACCAAAGACTGCCGTCATGTTGTGCAGTTTCCCGCCGTCAGGCCTGGCGGCCCAAACCGAATGTCACAGCAGCATCAATCCGTAGAGCAGCATGCCAAGCGCGCTCCAGGACCCTAGGAAGAACGTGACGATTTCTAGCCAGGCAGGCAGGTGCATAGCGGAAGACCTTTCGTAGGTTACATCTGCGAAAGATTCGCAGATGTTGGCCTCGGGCTTTTGCTCCACCTTCCGCGCGGCTTGTCGGTGTGTTAGCGGGCCGTCCGACGCAGTTCACGCGCAACTGCTTCGGTTTGTGCCAACCACGATTGCCGCGGGCAAATGCGCGCCAGCTCGGCAGGTTCGTGGCAGGTGTGCAGGTCCCTCACCGCGGCATATAATACAAACCTCGGCTCAAGGGACTAGTTGCGACGAGGGGCCGCATAAAACCATTGGTCGGGAGTTCAATCCTCTCACCCAGCGCCAAGACTTCAGTCCCGCCGAAGTGCCTCAGGCTGGGTGAATCTATCGCTACCGCGTCTGCGGCTGCTGTTGCGGTTGCTGCTGCCAGACCTGCAGCGAAATGGGAACACGCATCATCGAGTTGTCGAGGTGGTTCATCACCCACACTCCGGCAAGCGCGATCACGCCGGCCAGCAGCACGCGCGGCAGCGTATGCACGAAGATCACGAGCAGGCGCGCAAACGCACTCAGCACCCGCTCGGCGCCGAGCCAAAGCTCCCAGAACACGCGATAGAGCGCCCAGATGACCGCGGCTACCACGATGATCAGCAGGATTACTTTTAGAATCGGCCACTCGCGCCAAGGCACTTCAACGAGCTTCGTGACCTGATCGACCGACCAGGTCCAGATCAGTTCGACAAAGCGAAAGATCGCCGCGATTCCCGCCTGCAGAAAATGCAGAACCTGACTGACAATCTGTTGCACGACCGATTCTCCCCTGCCCTGCCAGCCGACGGAAAAGACAAAACCTCCAATGCCGGCGGCGTCGGACGACGACCCGTCTGTGTGAAATAGAGCAAACGAAAACGCGCTGAGCGCCGCGAAGTTCCATGTTGCCTTTGTGGATAAACGATGATCAGCGGACTGAGATTGGGACCTTATGCTTGCGCTGCGCGTGGCCGGGAGACATCGCTGTGTTTGGCGCGGTGTATGAATTGTTCGGCGCGCAGTAGCCGCCGGTGCCGCGCGCGGTCGCCATGCATTGCTCGTAGGTGGAAAAGCCGCAATTGGTGCCGGCGCCGTCGTGAAAATTCGAGCACCACGGATAATTCTGCGCCTGTGCTGCAATCGGGGCGGCGACAACGATCGCGTTAAAAATAATTCCAAACCGAATAAGATGCACGGCGGCGGGTTCCAAGAGAGCCACTGGGGTCGCACGCATCTACAAACGCCGCGTGGCCCGTGTTATTCCACGCCAACAGCGCGGGCATTCGGTCGTTCCCGGGGGCGGCAGAAAGGCACTCGCATGGCACGCCTGACCAGACGCGGCATCCTCGCCGGCTCCGCCGCGGCGACGCTCGGCAGCGCCGCACATTCGGCTCGCGCTGCCGCGCCGCCCGCCACCAAGGCCGGGCCCGCCATCTACCGTTATCGCATCGGCGCCTACGAGCTGACCGCGCTCTATGACGGCATCTGGTACCGGCCGATCGGCCAGGATTTCATCCGCAACGCGCCGTTCGCTGACGTCGAGCACGCGCTCGATGCGGCATTCATGCCGCATGACAAGCTGGCGACCCCGTTCACCACTTTGATCGTCAATACCGGCCGAAGACTTGTGCTCCTCGACACCGGCACCGGGGGGCAGATTTCGCCGACCGCCGGCATGGTGGTCGAGAATCTGGCCGCTGCCGGCATCGCGCCCGACGAAGTCGACCAGATCGTGATCTCGCACTTTCATCCCGATCACATCAACGGCATCAAGGATAAGGACAACAACCTGATCTTCCCGAACGCCGAGATCACGGTGCCCGAGGCGGAATGGGCGTTCTGGATGGATGACGCCAACATGAACGCGGCGCCGGCGGCGCTGAAGGAGACGTTCCGCAATCAGCGGCGCATCTTTTCCGATATTGGCAAAAGCGTCACGCACTTTGCGCCGGGCAAAGAGGTGGCGCCCGGCATCGAAACGCTCGCGGCAGCCGGCCACACGCCGGGGCACACCGTGTTTGCCGTGCATTCCGGCAACCAATCGCTCATGGTGCTCAGCGACACTGCGCAGCATCCCGCGGTGTTCGCCCGCCATCCCGAGTGGCAGGCCGCCTTCGACGTCGACGGTGCCGAAACCATCGTCACGCGCAAAAAACTATTCGACCGCGCCGCCGCCGACCGCATGCTGGTCACCGGCTATCATTTCCCGTTCCCGGCCTGCGGCCATCTGGTCAAGACCGCGACCGGCTACGAGCACGTTCCGATAGAGTGGCAGACGACCTTGTGACTCTGCTCTCGCCCTTGTCGGCAGGAGGCGGGTAAAAACAGGAGAGGCCGGCGATGGCGGCCGCCTCCTGGTCCCGACGGCATGTTGGCTGTTGTGCCGGGACGACTATGATCCCGGCTTGCGAGAGCTGCAGCGGTTGCCGCTAGCACCGCAAGCCGGTGCCGCGAAGCGCAACTTCGACCCTTACCCTTGGCTGCCGAAGCCGCGCCTTCCGGCAATTCCACAATTCAGCTCTTGTCCGATTTGCTCTTGTCCGACTTGCCGGCCCTTTCGACCTTCACGGACTTGCTTACATGCGCCACCAAGTGACGCCGATGCGTCTTCAATCCCGCCACCTGTCGGGTGTTCGTGGCTTTGCTACCTTTGTGGCGAACGACGTGCTTGCGCGCGTGATGCGTCTCGGCGGCTTTGCCGGGCTTGGTCGCCTCTCTTTCGACACTGTTGCCGGAACCGGCGGTCGCAGTGGCGGAAGCCTTGCCGGCATCGCCCGCCGGCGAAGCGGCAAAGGCCGGGCCGGCGATCAGCGCGGTGGCCAACAGGGCGGCGGCTACGCTCCTCATCATGGCATTGTCCTCTTTTCTTTGCGGCGCCTCATGGCGCCGTCATTGCCGCTCCTTGTACGCGGTCCGCCCTGAATGCGTGCTGAAGCGCGACGAAAGCTGCCGTTCACCTACGTGAACTTTCGGTAAGGCGCGGCAGCGTCCGGCTGGATGAACTGCTATAATGCCGGTGTTTATGTCGCTGCCCCAAAACGGAGGAGCTCATGCGCCATATCCCCTTGCTTACCGCGACGCTGGTGTTCGGTTTCGCCATGAGCGCAGCCGACATCGCCAGCGCCATGGAGACGAACAGTCCGGCCCCACCGCAGCAGCCGCAGTCGCAGCCGCCGAGTCAGGGCCATAAGGGACACGCCAAGAAGCCGAAACCAAAGCCTAATCAGAACGGCGCGCTCGACAAGTTCTACGCCGGCTATCACACCGCTTACGCGCAGATCTACGATCAGAAAGATTATGCCGGCGGCATCGCCACGCTGCGCGTGCTCGGCTACGACGACAATCCCGACGTGGCGACGCTGATCGGCTACGCCAGCCGCAAGCTCGGCCGCTACGACGACGCCAAATACTGGTACGAAAAGGCGCTCGCCGCCGATCCCAATCACGCCTTGACGTGGTCCTATTACGGGGCATGGCAGGCCGAGCAGGGCAACCTGCTCAAGGCCAAGGACGACCTGGAAAAGGTCCGCGTCATCTGCGGCAATACCGATTGCCCGGAGTACCGGCAGCTCAAAGGCGTCATCGACGGCACGGCGACGTATTGAAGCACCTTAACTTAGAACGCCGTCATTGCGAGCGAAGCGAAGCAATCCAGGCAGTGGTGCCGGTTGCTGGATTGCTTCGTCGCTTCGCTCCTCGCAATGACGTCGTTGTGTCTTTACTCCAAATGCACGCCCGCTTCTTTGACCACTGCCTTCCATAGACCGACCTGACCGCCGAGCACGTTGGCGAATTCGGCAGTGGTCTGGATGCTCGGATACATGCCGAGCTTGGCGATGGCAGCCTGCGTCGCCGCCGATTTCAGAACGACATTCTCCGCGGCGTTGAGCGTTGCGATGGTCGCACCCGGAGTGCCCGTGGGCGCTAAGAGCCCAAACGCCACCACTGGCGGAAAGCCGCCGAGCCCGCTTTCAGCGAAGGTCGGCACCTCGGGCAGTTCGGGCCACCGCTCGGCGCTCGACACCGCCAGCGCGCGCAACTTGCCGGCCTTGATCAGCGGCAGCAGCACCGACTTGGCGCTGCAGGTCACTTGGATCTGATTGCTCATGGCATCGACCAGCGCCGGCGCCGCGCCCTTATAGGGCACAAACAGCATGTCGGCGCCGAGATGCGCGCGGAAATACATGAGCGCGAGATGCGTGACGATGCCGAGCGTCGACCCCGAGGTGAGCTTGCCGGGATGATCCTTGGCGTAGCCGACAAGCTCGGCGAGCGTGTGCACCGGCACCGATGGATTGACCACGATCGCGACCGAGTCGGTGACCAGCGCCACGACCGGAGTCAGCTCCTTCACCGGATCGTAGTCGAGGTTGCTGTAGAGCGCCGGCGTGATCGCATATTCGTTGGAGCTGCCGAGCAACAGCGTGTAGCCGTCCGGCGCTGCCCGAGCGACGTCCTTGGTGGCGATGCGGCCGGCCGCGCCGGCGATGTTCTCGATCACAACGCTGCCGTGAAGTTCGGGACCGAGCCCCTGGGTGGTGACGCGCGCCACGGTGTCGGCCGGCCCGCCCGCCGGATACGGCACGATGATCTTGACCGGATGGTCGGGAAAGTTTTGCGCGGCGGCCGGCACGGCAAACACGATCGCCAGGACGCCGAGCGCCGCTGCAACGAATTTGCTCATGTCGCGCCCTCGCCTGCGGTTTCCGCTTCGATCCAGGCATGATAGCTCGGATCGACGCTTTCGATCGGAATGACCAGGATAGCCGGCGTGGTGTAGGAGTGCATCTGTTTGACCGCGGCGCGCACCGGCTCGGCCAGGCTGGCGCGGGTCTTGATGATCATCACCACCTCGTCGCCGCGGTCGATTTGGCCCTGCCACCAATAGAACGACACCATGCCGGGCAGGATGTTGACGCAGGCCGCCAGCCGCCGCTCGAGCAACGCCCGGCCGGCGCGCTCCGCCTCGACAATGGAGGGATAGGTCGTATAGACGAAAACCGCGCGTTCCATACTCGTCTCCTGCGGCGCCGCCGGTCGCCTGCCGCTTCCGTTTACCAACCCGAGCCGCCGCCCCGAGCCAGCGTCAGATAAATGTCCAAGCGACCAGCCGCACCACGCTACAAGCGCATCGCCTTCGTCGCCAGCTCCGTCCCGGAAGCGCAGGAGGCGCGCCGCCACTTGGTGCACCGCTACGGCGATGCCCGGCCGGAGACCGCCGACGTGATCGTCGCGCTCGGCGGCGACGGCCTCATGCTGTCGACCCTGCAACGCTTCATGAACTCCGGCAAGCCGATCTACGGCATGCATCGCGGCACCGTCGGCTTCCTGATGAACGAATATTCCGATGAGAAATTGGGCGAACGGCTTGCCGCCGCGGACGTGACAGTCATCCATCCGCTGTTGATGCAGGCGCGCGACGCCGCCGGGCGCGTGCATCGCCATCACGCGATCAACGAGGTGTCGCTGTTCCGGCAAGCCTATCAGGCGGCACGGCTGCGCATCTTGATCGACGGCAAGGAGCGCATGCCGCAGCTGATCGCCGACGGCGTCCTGTTGGCGACGCCAGCCGGCTCGACCGCCTATAATCTGTCGGTGCAGGGACCGATCATTCCGATCGACGCGAAGCTCCTGGCGCTCACGCCGATAAGCCCGTTCCGGCCGCGACGCTGGCGCGGCGCGCTCCTACCCGACCGCGCCCGCGTCACCATCGACGTGCTCGAGCCGGAAAAGCGGCCGGTGGCCGCGGTCGCCGACCACAACGAGGTGCGCTCGGTGCATTCCGTCGACATCGGCATGGACCATGAAGTCGCCATGCACATGCTGTTCGACCCCGGCCATAGCCTGGACGAGCGCATCTTGAGCGAGCAATTCGGCTACTGAGCCGGAAAACGGCAGTCGAAACCGCGACATCCGCTCGTTACCCGCGTTTCAACTTCAGCTCGCTCAAGCCGCCACTGCAATCCTTAACCGCGCGTTAATGCCGAACGCCTAACCTGCCCGGCATGGTCCGAATCGATTTCAATCGCTTGCGTTTTTTGGTGATCGACGACAACGCGCATATGCGGCGCATCTTGCGCACGTTGCTGCACGGATTTGGCGCCCGCGAAGTGTACGAAGCCGAGGACGGCGCCACCGGCCTCGAAGCGTTCACCCATTACATGCCCGACATCGTGCTAGCCGACTGGGTGATGCCGATCTTCGACGGCCTCGAATTGACGCAGATGATCCGTCAGCCCGGCGCCAACGCCAATCCCTATGTGCCGATCATCATGGTATCGGGCCATTCCGAGAAGAAGCGCATCGTCACCGCGCGCGACGCCGGCGTAACCGAGTTTCTGGCCAAACCGATTTCCGCCAAGGCGCTGTACGAACGCATTCTCAATGTGGTCGCCAATCCGCGGCCCTTCATCAAGACGCGCACCTACTTCGGGCCGGACCGTCGCCGCAACGTCAATCCGAACTATGTCGGACCGGAGCGGCGCAAGGACGGCAAGGCCGAGGTCATCAAACAGCAGCCGCTGCTCGACAAGGCCAAGGTTTTAAGCTGAGAACGCAACAGGGACAGGCAAGCACATGGCGCAGCGCAAGGATCAGGCCCCGTCGGTCGCAACCTTTGCGGATCATGAGGTGATCACACCACCGCACGAACTGCGCAGGGCGATCGGTCCGGCCGTCGCCGGCGACGACCCGGTTGCGCGCGCCGAAACCGCTTTGGCCACGCTGTCGAGCGAATTCGGCACCTGGATGCTCGCCGAATGCGAGCGGCTCGAAGCCGCGCGCCAGGACGTGAGGCGCCAGGGTTTTAGCGAAAAGACCCATGATGCCCTGTTCCGCGCCGTCCATGACATCAAGGGCGAAGCCCCGACCTTCGGCTATCCGGCCGTTGCCGGCGTCGCCGACAGCCTGTGCCGGCTCCTCGAGCACACCCCGGAGATCGCGCGCATTCCGCTGCCACTCGTCGACCAGCATGTCGATGCGGTTCGGGCCATCATCCGCGAATACGGCCGCCGCGATCTGCCGCAAGTATCGCACAACCTGACCGCCCGGCTTCGCGAAGTGACCGACGAATTTTTGCGAGACGAGAACAGTTTTCGCCCCGATTATCTGGAAGTGATTTTTGCGCCGCCGCTCGCGCCGGGCGGTGCTGGCTCTTAATCAATGTCGCTTGTCCCCGCGAAAGGGGCCCCAGCTGAACTAACGAAGCGCATGAGCGGAAGATCTGGATTCCCGCGTTCGCGGGAATGAGTGGTATTTAATTACGCCGCAACCGACTCGGGCTCGGCATCAAAATCCTCAGAGTCATGCTCCGCCGTGAGTTCATCCTCGGTTGCGAGTTCGTCGCAGAACAGCCGCGCCTCGTCGCGCGCCGCCTCGGTGGCGAAGCGGTGCAGCAGCGTGATCAGCGGCGCCAGCTCGCCGAACTCATCGTTCTCGCAGCGGGTGAGCACGCGCTCGATCATGCGCCGCTTGAGCCGCGCCGCCCCGCCCGGCTCAACGGCAAAGCCGCCCTCGCGCATCGCCTCGATCGCCTCCTTGAATGCCGGATAGGTCGAGACCGGCAGGCCGGCTTTTTCGAACAGCGCGCGCAGGCCGGAGAAACTGCCGTCGCTGACCAGCCCCGCGACGCGCGCCACCGGGAGATCGGCGAGCTCGGCCAGTGCCTGCTCGAACAATACGACGTTGCCCGATAGAAGCGCGCGCAAAATCAACCCGGCGGTAAGTTGACCGCTTTCCCGCAGATGGCGAATAAGCCGGCGCACTTCGCCGTCCGGATTTTCGGCCGCAAGCGCCACCGTCACCTTCTCGCACGCCTCGCGGGTGATGCGCAGCGCGTTGTCGGCGTCGAGCCAAGCCCGTCCGGTGACGAAATCGGCCAGCGCCTGCGAAAGCTTAGTGACCAGTGTATACCGGGTCGCCGCCGACAAGTCATCGCGCGCTAAAAGCGGTTCGCGAATGGCGGCGAGATGGCCGTAACGCTCGGCGACACGGTCGATCGAGAACGGCGTTACGTCAGCGTCCTGGTTTTCCAACAGGATCAGGCAAGCTTCCGCCGTACCGACCTCGGCGATCGCCGCTGCCACGGCGCGCGGTAGCGCCGCGCGGCTGGCTATGGCTGCCTGCACCTCGGGCGAACCGGTCGCCACCGCGTCGACCAGATCGGCATCGACGAAGAGCGGCGACAGCGCCAGGATCGGCGCTGCGATCTGTGGCTGATCGGCGGCCAGCGCATGAATCACGGTCGGCGGCGCATTGGGGCTCGCTGCCAGCGCGTCCGCCAGTGCCCGGCGCACCAACGGCGAGGCATCGTCGAGCAGCATCAGCATGGCGCCTTCGGCGGCGGCGCGATCGTCGGCGGACAAATCGGAAAAGAGGTAGGCGCGGGCCAGCGCGCCGGTCGCGTCGGCGCGTTCGCCGGCAGGCGCGGTGCGGACCCATTGCAGGAAACGGCGGACGAGCATCGTTCGCGCGGTGAGGTTTGTACGTATCCAGTACGTATGTTTAGCAATACGCGCTTAACAAAGCGTTCACCATAAATGTTTGGAGAGGTTGCGGAAATATTAAGAGCGCGAGCGTGGACGCCGCCGTGCAACAAACCCGCCTCCGCTGTCCTTCCAAGCCGCTGCACGATCGAACACCGTCTCATCAGGATCCGCGGATTTGTGACACCGACACGCGATCGGTGCGCGATGCCGATTCGCGGCCGAATGCGGCTTATGACTTGGCGCCGGAATCCTTGAACAGGTCGAAGAGGACGCCGCCGGCAGCGCTGGACGATGGCGTTGCGCCGCTCGGAGTTGCGGCCACGTTCCGCGCGCCCCAAAGCTGGCTGACCAGCGGTCCGACCGGTCCCGTCGAGCCGGCATCGGCAAACAGGCCATGGAACATCTGGTCGTTCGGGGACGCAGGCGTTTGGGCCGACACTTGGGCGGCCACTTGGGCGGCCACTTGGGCGGGTACTTGGCCCGGCACTTGAGCCGGCATTCGGGCGGGCGGCGGCACGGCAGCCGCAAAGGCGTTGGCGATTCCCGCCGTGTCCGGAACGATCGACAGCGGCGCGCCGACGTTTGCCGCCTGCGCCTGCGCCACCACCGGCCCGGGCGCCGCCCAATGGTGCGGCTCCGAGCGCGCCACGTCGTAGCGTGCGGTGAGCACGTCGCGAACCCCCGCTACGCTGCGCGCTGCGCCGGTCTGTTTGTCGAAGAAGATCGAACGATTGGCCTGCGCCGCGCCCGCAAAGAAATCAATGCCCTTGGCGCCGGGATTGCTCGCGGCAAGGCTGATGAGTCGCGCCGCGCCGCCGGCGCCGAGAAAATGCGCGATGTAGAGCTCGCCCTCGCTCGGCGGACGGCCGAGCTTTTGCGTCAGATACGTGGCGTTGGCCTGGGTGAAGGCGCCGGCCATCACCGCATTGGCGGTCGGGTCGTTGCGGAGCTTGAGAATCTCCCGGCGCATGGCCGCATCCTTGACCATGTAATGGCCCGAGGCGGTCCGGGTGATGGCGGCGGCATAGCCGCCGTAGCCGAGCGCGGCGCCCGATTGCTTGATGGTGCCGAGCCAGGTCTGCTCGACGAATTGAAACAGGCCGCGCGCCGACGAGGTCGAGGCGCCGGCCTGCGGATTCAATCCGGATTCGACTTGCGCAGTAGCCAATAGATAGCTGAAGCTCGTGCCGGTGGCCGCCGACGCCTGGCGAATGGCGCCGGTCACCGTCGAGCCCGCGGCGGCATTGCCGGGTTCGACCAGCATTTTTAAAAACTCCCCGCCCAATACCTGCCGACTCCCACCGGCCGGTCCCGGGCAGTATCAATGATCGAACCGTATGGTAAACGGTTGCTTAACGAGGTGGAGGCGCAGATGGCGCACGAGACGGCGGTCCGGCACAAACGCGGCGGACTCTATTTCGAGGACTTCGTGCCCGGCGAAGTGGTCGAGCACCGCTATACCCGCACCGTCACCCAGATGGACAACATCCTGTTCTCCAACATGACGCTCAACCCGCAGCCGCTGCACATCGACCGGCATTTTTGCGAGCAGGAGACCGAGTGGGGCCAGCCGCTGATGAACTCGCTGTTCACGCTCGGGCTGATGATCGGCATCCAGGTGTCGGACATGACGGTCGGAACCACCATCGCCAATCTGGGCATGACCGACGTCAAATTTCCCCATCCGCTGTTCGAGGGCGACACGGTGCATTGCACCACCGAGGTGATCAGCAAGCGCGAATCGAAATCGCGGCCCGGCGCCGGCATCGTCGAATTCCACCACCGCGCCTATAATCAGGATAACAAGCTGGTCGCCGAATGCCGCCGCCAGGCTTTCATGCGCATGCGGCCGAAGTGACGCCATGCTGCTCAATATCAGCCAGCTCGGCCAGATCGCGCTGCCGGTTATCGACGTGGATCGGGCGGAAGCTTTTTACGAGAAAGTGCTCGGGCTGCGAAAACTCTACCGGTTCGGCAATCTGACGTTCTTCGATTGCGCAGGAGTCCGGCTGCTGCTTGAAAAAACGAGCCATCCGGAAACTGTGACGCATACAGGCTGTATTTACTTTCGCTGCGCCGACATTGCGCTTGCTGTCGCCGAACTCGGCAAGCGGGGCCTCACCTTCGACAGCACCCCGCATTTGATCGCCAAGATGGACGACCACGATTTGTGGATGGTGTTCTTCAAGGATCCCGATGGGCATACCTTGGCCCTGATGCAGGAAGCGCCTAAGGGATATTCGCCCAAGGCGGCGGCGAGTTGATGCGCTCCTTCCTCTTCGTTCCGGCCGACAGCGCCAAAAAGCTCGACAAGGCGATGACGAGCGGCGCCGACGCGTTGATCGTCGATCTGGAAGATTCGATCGCGCTCGATGGCAAAGCGCAGGCCCGGCAAAGCGCGGCGGCGTTCCTCAAGGAGGCGATGGCGGCGCCAAGCCGTCCCTATCTGCTGGTGCGGGTGAACGGGCTGCAGACCGGCTTGACCGACGCCGATCTCGATGCCGTGGCGCCGGCCAAGCCGGACGCCATCATGCTGCCGAAGGCCGAAGGCGGCGCTGCCGTAACTCATGCAGACGCCAAGCTCGCAGTGCGCGAAGCGGTCAACGGTTTGCCCGACGGCGCCATCAAAATTCTGCCGATCGCCACCGAGACCGCGGCAGCCCTGTTTGTGATGGGCTCGTTTGCGGGCGCCAGCGCGCGGTTGATCGGCCTGACCTGGGGCGCCGAGGATTTGTCTGCCGAACTCGGCGCCCACGCTAATCGCGACGCTGAAAACCGCTTCCTCGATCCGTATCGTCTGGCGCGCGCGCTGTGTCTTGCCGGCGCCGCCGCCGCGCAGGTGCCCGCAATCGACACGGTCTATGTCGATTTCCGCGACGAAAAAGGCTTTCGCCGCGAGTGCGAGGAAGCCTGCCGCGACGGTTTTGTCGGCAAGATGGCGATCCACCCCGCGCAGGTGCCGATCATCAACGAGGTATTCACGCCGAGCGCAGAGGCGCTGGCGCGCGCACAAGAAATCGTCGATGCGTTCGCGCAAAATCCCGGCGCCGGCGTGGTCGGCATCGGCGGCGTCATGTACGACCGCCCGCATCTGGCAAGGGCGCAGCGATTGTTGGCAGGAGCAAAGTCCCCAAGCCGCGGCAACTAAGCTTTACCGCTGTACACCGCCTGCGGATCGAACACGCGTTCGTCACGAAATTCGAGCTTCACTGCACCACCGGTCTGGCCGAGCGGCACCGCGCGATAAAAGCACGAGCGGCGGCCGGTATGGCAGGCGCCCGCCACTTGCTCGACCTTGAGCCACACCGCATCCTGGTCGCAGTCGACGCGCAGCTCGACGATGCGCTGGGTGTGGCCCGACGTCTCACCCTTGCGCCACAGCGCGCGGCGCGAGCGGCTGTAGTACCAGGCCTCGCCGGTTGCGACGGTCTTCGCCAGCGCCTCGCCGTTCATATGCGCGACCATCAGCACGTCACCCGACACTGCGTCGGTGGCGACGCAGGTGACGAGCCCATCGGCATCGAATTTCGGCGTTAGCGCCGACCCTTCTTCGAGGTCGGCGGCGGTGCCTGGCGCTGGAAACGGTGAATCGTCGGCCATCTCAACACGTCATTCCTGGCGCGCGAACTGCGCGACCCGGAATCCATAACCACAAAATACCAGGCATTCATATAGGAGCGCCGCTTAGCAGGGCTTATGGATTTCGGCTCTCGCGGCGATCGGCCGGAATGACGGCCAAAGGCCGGGTCTCTCGCTCCCGCCCAGCGATCCCTATATAGTTGGTGACAATGCTGAACGACGTCTACAACAAGCGCATTATCGAGCTTGCTGGCACGATTCCGCGAATCGGGCGGCTGCAGAACCCCGGCGCCAGCGCGACGGCGCATTCGCGGCTCTGCGGCTCGACCGTCACCGTGGACCTGAAGATGGAGGGCGATACCGTCACCGACTTCGCCCACGAAGTGAAGGCCTGCGCGCTCGGCCAGGCGTCGTCCTCGATCATGGCGCGCAACGTCATCGGCGCGAAGGCCGACGAGCTACGCAGCTTGCGGGAAACCGTACGCAAAATGCTCAAGGAGAACGGCGAGCCGCCGCATGACGGCAAGTGGGCCGACATCGCGGTGCTCGAGCCGGTGCGCGACTATAAGGCCCGCCACGCCTCGACCATGCTGACCTTCGATGCGGTGGTCGACGCAATCGGCCAGATCGAGGCCAAGCGCGGTGCCAAAACGGCGGCGGAGTGACTGTCATTTCGTTGCTCAGCACCGCGCATAAAACCCCTCGCCTATTCGGCCGCGGCCTGGTCAAAGCCTATCAATACACGCTGTCGTGGCTGGTCGGCGCGCGCTGTCGTCACCTGCCGACCTGCTCGGATTACGCCGATCAGGCGATCGAACGGTTCGGGCTGTGGGCCGGCGGTTGGATGACGCTGGCGCGGCTTTGCCGCTGCCACCCGCTCGGCACTTCGGGGCTCGATTTCGTTCCCGAAAGCGTGCCCGAACGGGCGCGCTGGTATCTGCCGTGGCGTTATGGTCGATGGCGGGGCGTTAACGACCGCCCCGCCACCGCCTGATCCGGCCCCAGTCGAACAAACGCAACCCTACACGGGGCCAGCCAGCCCACTATCGTCGCACGTTTGCCAGATTTGCCAGTTGTCGCGAGGCGGCATTCGAGCCGAGCGCTGCCGCCCTTTGGTACCATTGCCGCGCTTGCTCGGCGTCGGATTGCACTCCAACCGCGCCCGTCTGTTTGATGACCAACGGATCGTAACTGGCGCCGAGCGCCAGCGCCGCTTCCGCACTGCCGGCCTCGGCCGCGCGCCGCAGAACGAGGCGCGCCGAGACAACGTCGCCGTCGTTAAGAAAAGCCTTGCCGCGGTTGAGCAGCACCGCGATCTCCTCGGCATCGAGCGTCGGTCGGGTGTCGGTCGCCGCAGGAGCCGGCGGTGGCGGCGGCGTTTGCACCGCGATTGACTCCTGTTGCGGCGGAGCCGGCCAGCCACCGGTCGGCGCCGCCGTTTGCACCGCAGCTGACTCGCTAGGCTGTTGCTGCGGTGGTGGAGGCGGCCATGCACTGGCCGGTCCCGGCGTTTTGACCGCGACCGACACGCCGGCTTGTTGCTCCGGCGCCATGTCGGCGGATGGCGGCGCCGGAGCTTTCTCCTCCGCCGCAAAGGCGTGGACCGGCGTCGGCCCAGCGGCCGCTTCGTCGGGCGGCGCAGCGGCAGGATCCGGCATCGCCGTGTGCACATGTACGAGCTTCACCGCGCCCGGGGTCGCCGAGGCAACTTCCGTGACGTCAGTGCGCGCCATCTCGTGCGCCCGCAGCCGCAGGCGCGAGTATGACACCACCACCCAGGCAACGAGTGCGGCCACTGCCGTCACGGCACACAAGCGCACCGCAATCCGCACCGCAGACGGACGCTCCTCGAGCACAATGGGCGGTGGCGGTACGACTTCCGGATCGAGCGAAAGCCGGCGCCGCAGATCGAGCATGGCGCGGTCGCCCAAAAACCTGGGCATCTCGTCGGCGTCTTCGGGCGCTTCCTCTTCCGGCGGCAGCTCGGCCATATCGTCGGCCTCTGCGGCCGACTCCGGCTCGGGGTCCGGCTCCGGCTCAGCCTCCCGCGCCCAAGGCGGCGCGTACATCAATGCGGCGTCCAAGTCTTTTGGTCGGAACGCCCGAGAATTCATGATCGCCTCCCGTACTGATACGCACTAACGGTCGGGGGCCGGCGTGTGTGTTCCTTTTCAGGTCCGGCAGGATGCGGCAATTGTCCGCGTCGTCGCGCAGCTGCGAGAGACCGCAGGCGAGCGACCGACAAACGGCGCCGGAATTGCCGCAGACGATGGCGACGGTGTTGTCGTTGCCCCGATCGGGCTTGCCTTCTACTGGCGAGCCGTTCCGACGTTCGGGTAAAGCCGGGCTGAAGGGAAAAGGCTGCGGCCGGCAGCAAGAAGCCGGCCAATACGCAAAGCACCTGGAATGGCCGAAGCGGCCACCGCGAGCCCCCCCTCATCTTACTTTCCCCGCGCGGACCCTCACGCTACGCAACACACACAGACGCGTGGTGGCTCGCGAACGACACCCACCCCGCCGCGCTTGAGATGTACGCGTTTACTTACGATACGCGTCGCTGGCGCGGACTTGAGGTTAAAGTTCCTCAAGCAATGGGGCGCCGATATGATCATCCCTGGGAGATTCCGCGGCGCATTTGCCGCAATCGCTTGCCTTAATTCGAAATCATCCGACCAGGTCATTAAATTGTGGTGCGATTCAAAGGCATGCGCTATTTGGCCTACCTGCCATTCATCGCTGGCATGTTTTCTCTTATGGTTAACCGCGAAATCGAGGCCTATCGATTTTCGGCGCCGTCCGCATTGAGTTCGATGTAGCCGAAGCGATCGATGCGGGCTGCGAATTGCGGGCCGACCACAGTCGAGGTTTCGTCTTCGGCGATGACCGCGGGTCCCTTGATGCGGGCGCCGGGTGCAAGGTCGGCGCGCCAGTAGACCGGCGTTTCGACGAACTCGCCGGCATCGGCATCGAATACGGCCTGTCGCGCGGCCGGCTTTGGCTCGCTTGGCTGCTCCGTGGCGGCGGTCGCGAGACGGCCTTGCGCCGGCGCGCTCAGCGACACCACCCAGCTTAGAATTTCGATATCGACGCCCGGAATCGAGCGGCTATAGAGCCGCCGATAGGCGGCTTCAAACAGCTCGCTCAAGGTCGCGCGATCCGCGGCGGAAAAATCGCGCACCGGCAGCGTCACGGCGATCTCGTGACCCTGGCCGCGATAGCGCATGAAGGCGGAGCGCTGCTCGGCAAGTTTTTCGGCGTCCGGCGCGCCTTGGCGTACCACCGCTTCGGCCTCGGCATGCATCGCGGCAATGAGGCGATTTACGGCGGCGGCATCGAATTCGGAAAGGCGAATGAGCCGGCCGCGCACGATCTCATAAGCGACCGGTGCGCGCAAAAGCCCGACGGCGGAGCCGACGCCGGCATTGGCAGGAATGAGCACGCGGCGAATGCCGAGTTTTTGCGCAACCCGCGCGGCATGCAGCGGCGCCGCGCCGCCGAACGCAATCAACGTCCGTGCGCGCAAATCCTTGCCGCTCTCGATGGCGTGGACGCGCGCCGCGTTCGCCATGTTCTCGTCGACCATTTCGCTGATGCCGAGCGCGGCATGCGCGGCCGACAGCGCAAGCGGCGCGCCGATGCGGTCAGCGACGGCGCGTTCGGCGCCGCGCGCGTCGAGCGCGATCCGGCCGCCGGAAAATTTTCGCGGGTCGATGCGGCCGAGCACGACATCGGCGTCGGTCACGGTCGGCGCCTCACCGCCTTGGCCGTAGCACGCCGGGCCCGGCTGCGAGCCGGCGCTATCCGGACCGACCGCGATGCGTTTCAGCGCATCAAGCCGCGCGATCGAGCCGCCGCCAGCGCCGATCTCGACCATTTCGATCACCGGGATGCGCAGCGGCAGGCCGCTGCCCTTGAGAAAACGATAGACCCGCGCCACTTCGAGAACGCGTGCGGTCTGCGGCTGCGCATGATCGATCAAACAAATCTTCGCCGTGGTGCCGCCCATGTCGAACGACAGGACCTGGTCGAGCCCGTTCTGCCGGGCGATGCAGCCGGCGAAGATCGCGCCCGCGGCGGGGCCGGATTCGATCAGACGCACCGGAAAGCGGATCGCAGTCTCGACCGTAGTGACGCCGCCGCCGGAGGTCATCAGCAGCAGCGGGCAGGCAAAGCCGGCGCGCTTGAGCTCGCGTTCAAGGCCGGCGAGATAGCGCCCCATCAGCGGCTGGATATAGGCGTTGGCGCATGCGGTGGAGAAACGCTCGTATTCGCGCATTTCCGGCGAGACGTCGGATGACAGCGTGACCACGACTTGCGGCAGCCGCCGCGCCACCGCCTCGGCAGTGCGGCGCTCATGCTCCGGATTAGTGAAGCTATGCAGGAAGCCGATCGCCACCGCTTCCACCTGCGCGGCGGCCAGGGCATCAAGGGCGCGGCCCAGGCTCGCTTCATCGAGCGGCAGCAGCGCCCTGCCCTGCGCATCGATGCGCTCGCGCACGGCAAAGCGCAGGCGGCGCGGCACCAGCGGCGGCGGCAGGTCGATGTTGACGTCGTATTGCTCAAAGCGGTTCTCGTGGCGGATCTCGACCACGTCGCGAAAGCCCTCGGTGGTCAGAAGCGCGGTCTTGGCGCCCTTGCGCTCGATCACCGCGTTGGTGGCAAGCGTGGTGCCGTGGATGATGAGCTGCACCTGACCGGGCGCGATCGCCGCCGCCTCGATGACCGAACGCAGCGCCGCCAGCACACCTTGCTCCGGCGCTCCGGACGTCGTCAGCGTCTTGGTCGTAAAGCGCCGCTCGCCGACCTCGAGCGCCACGTCCGTAAACGTGCCACCGATGTCGAGACCAAGTCGAATGGAGGGGGAGGACGTCACGTCGAAGTTTTGTACGTATATCGAAGTTGGTGGCGCTCTTGAGACCGCGGAAGTCCAGAGCTACTCAATCCCAGCCGATGTCGTCAAGAAAGCTTTGAACCTCGTCAAGCAATCCTATACGCGTCGCCCTATTAACCAGCGCTTGGATGCGAATTTCTTATCGATCAGATTTCGGACCTCCGTCGGTGCGGAGCCGACTGCTTAGCGCTTCAAAGCACGGCGCGCTTTGCGCTCAGCCGAACTCGGACTTCTTGCGGGAGCAGCCCACGGCGCGGGTACTTTTCCCGGTAGCGGTAGCTTCGGGCGCCGGTTTCCGAGACATCTCGACCGCCGAGCAGCTTCCGGATCATCATGCAAGCTTCCTGATAGGCGGGAAGATCGTCACGCATGAACGCATCGCAGGCGCGGGCGCGCAGCTTGGCCAAAGTTTCAAGATCGATCCCGGGAAACGCCAGCACCCGGGCGGCTGGAACGGTCATGCTCCCTCCTACAGACGTCGATGCCTAAGCCAATGCATCGTGCCGCCGTTCATCGGATCGCCTTTCGAACAACGGCAGCTCGAAGCGAACGGTGTGGCCGTAATGGCCGTCGATTATCTCCAGTTTCGCGTTCAGACTGTGCGCAAAAGTCCGCATGAGGTCAGTGCCGGCGCCGCCGTGGCTCAATGCTTTGCTCGAAAGCTCATGCGCCCGCCCTACTCCGTCATCTTTTATCTCGATAAGCAGTCCGTCGCGGCTGGTGCGCCTGCAGGCGATGCAGATAACGCCGGGCTCGTCGACCGGATGCGAATATTTGATCGAATTGACGAGCGCCTCGCTCGCAATTGCGCCTATGGCAATGGCTTGTTTGGCCGAAACCAACGCTTCAGTATCGCACGAACACAAAATTTTCATGCGATCGACGTGCGCGAATGAACAGCGCACCGCGTCGGCAATTTCGGCCAAATAAGCGCGAATCTCAACGCTTGTCGCGTGCGAAGAACTCGTCAGCAGGCGGTGCAGCCGCCCGATCGCGTCAATTCTCAAAGACAGCTGCTGCAACGAGCGCCTGATCGAAGGCAGGTCCGGCGTCTTGTCGCCACTGAGCGAAAACAGTTCGGAACGCACGTATTCGGCGATAATCGTCAGATTATTTGCAATCCGATGATTTGCCTCTGCCGCGGCGTCTGGAGGCTCGGCGGCCTGCGTCGCCTTGCAGGCAAGCTCCGCCAATCGGGGTGCCATGATTGCCCCTCATTGCTCCCGTGGTTGCTAGGGCTCATAGTTCATAATCTGACCATGTTGGGGAGATATCAGAAGGGATCGTGAGGTTGGCCTGCCGTATCGACCGGCGCGGTTTTACCGGATTTTTGATATAATTTTGAAATCATTCGCAAAACCGCTTATGCGAAGGGTTCAGTCAAGCACAAAGCCACTGGTGTTTAGCTTGCACCGGTGTTCAGCTTGCAACGGGCTCAAAGACCGGCAAGAATGGACGGGCCGAGTGGTAGCCCCGGGGATGCCATGAGTACTCTTGCGCATGACGAACCGGTCGTCTTCGTGGTCGACGACAGCGCGGATGTCCGGGACGGCTTGAAAGCACTGCTCGAATCGGTCGGCTTGCGATGCAAAGCCTTCGACTCCGCCAAAGACTTTCTTGGGCGCGCGCCTGAAGTCGGGCCGAACTGCCTCATTTTAGATGTGCGGCTGCCCGAAGTCAGTGGCTTGGACGTGCAAACCGAGCTGGCGCGCGGCTCGAGGAACATTCCGACGATCATCATTACCGGACACGGCGATATTCCCATGACGGTGCGGGCCATGAAGGCCGGCGCGGTGGCGTTCCTGACAAAACCCGTTCGCGAGCAAGACCTGCTTGACGCGGTTTACGGAGCAATCGAGACAGACCGGGCGCGCCTGAATACGGAGTCAAAGACTCGCGAGTTGCGCGCAAGGTACGACAGCCTCACCGCCCGAGAACGCGAGATATTGCCGTTGATAACGGCGGGTCTTCTGAACAAGCAGATCGCGGCCGAAGTGGGCTTGAGTGAAGTGACGGTGAAGGTTCATCGCCATAAGCTGATGGCTAAGTTGAATGCAAGAAGATTGCCCGACCTGGTGAGAATGGCCGACGAACTGGGCATTAAGCGCGGGTCCTGACTTTTTTGTATTAAGCGCGACTCCTTTTCTTTTTGCAGTTCCTTCGCGTTCAGGCAGCTATTTACTGCCGGTCCTGAACGTATCAAGCCAACAAAGCGTTACCTTGGCAGTGGGGAAATACGCCTCATGTGCCAAAGTCTATTGCCCCGAGCCAATTGCGTGCGGTGAAAACGCATCGGCGTAATGGACATCGAGCGGTACGAGAGGAAATAGAGGACCATAATGATGGGAGCTCGCACCATGAGAACGGTTTTGCGAATTCTGAACGCTCGGAAGTCACTGCCTGTATTGCTGTTGACGGCAAGCCTGGCCGTCGTCACGCTTGTCGCCTCTACGCCAGCCGATGCGCAATGGGGCTGGCGAGGGGGATGGGGCGGCGTCGGCTGGCGCGGCGGTTGGGGGGGCTGGCGAGGGGGATGGGGCGGCGTGGGCTGGCGCGGCGGTTGGCGGGGCTGGCGTGGTGGGTGGGGTTGGCGCCCGGGCTGGGGCGCTGCAGCGATCACCGGTGCCGCTATCGGCTACGGACTGGCAAGCCCCTACTACGGTTACGGCTATGGCTATCCGTATGGTTACGGGTACGGCGGTCTTTACAGCTATTATCCGGCCGCTTCGTACTACGACTATTATCCATCGTACTACGACTATTACGACACCGACTGGTAGGAAGCATAGAAACCTGGTCCGCGCGCGATCCCCTGCCCACGCGGTTGCGCGCGGATCACCGCGGCTCGACGCCCAAAGCCTTTTCGAGGCAGCGCCTCAAGGTTCGCTCACACCATGGCTTTGTCAGCCAAGCGATGGCGCCCGCCCGTAGCACCCGATCTCGGATCCTCTCATCGAAATACCCGGTCGCGAAAATCATTGGAATTCGATAGCCATCGGCGATCAACCGATCCTGCAATTCGGGTCCCTTCATGCCGGGCAATTGCACGTCGACGACCAGGCATGCAGTTTCACGCATGGCATCGGCTGCCAGGTACTCTTCGGCTGTACTAAACGCGGCGCAATTGTAGCCTCGGGACTCGAGGTAACAATTCATCCCTTCACGGCTCCACGGATCGTCGTCGATAATGCAGACAAGCGATGGCTTCGCATTTTTTTCGCTGAGGTCGCTCTGATATTTTCCGATCGGGCGCATTCGCCGTTCTGCACGAAAGCACGAACAAGCCAATGCGCTTGGGTATTCCCAGAAATAAAGCAGGTCGCGTTGCCCCACCGGCCGCAACGGTTCCTTGCCGGGCCATCGAGCCCAGACGGTGTTTACTACGTCGTGGTTGACGCGCGAACCACTGGCTTGCAACACGGAACCGCCCCTGACACCCCTTTGCCGACAGCGGCACAACTATCATAAAACTTTCCAAAACGAACGCACTAAAGGCGGGAAGCACAAACAACAAAAGATAAACCAAGTATACCAAAGGCTATATTGTGGCGGCCGTCGGCGAGCGCAAACCTAATTTCGTTGCTTTTTCGCTGCGCCTGATGGCTGTTTACACGGCAATGCCGATAAACGCGGCAGAGGATTGCGCTTGCCGTGGTCACCCTGCTGTTTGCCATCGGCGTCGCAATCACGCCATTCGCGGCGGTACCTGCAGCTCACGTTGATGCTTTCATTCCGGTGCTGCAGACCGTGGCTTGCGTTATCGACCTCATTACTGCGGGTTTGCTGTTCTCGCAATATTCGATTCGGCCGCTGCGTGTGGGGCCCGCTATCGCCAGCGGATACTGTTCAGTGGGTTGTTCGCGTTCGCGCAAACGCTGGCTTTCCCCGGAGCCTATTCGGCGCACGGCCTGATCGGTGACGGCCTCAATACCGCCGCGTGGCTCTTTGTCCTCTGGCATACGGCGTTTGCAGTGGCGGTACTAACCTACGCACTGTCGAAAAACCGGAGGAGATGCCGAGCGATCCCGTCAAGTCGCCGACCAGGACGATCCCGGCGACGATCGCCGGAGTGCTTGCGGCCACGGCGGCGCTGACGTTCATGGTGTCGGCTTTTCCCGTGCTTCTGCCAACTCTTTACGCGGATGAGTCGCGAGGTGTGGGCCAGTGCCACCGACATTTACCTATGGCTGTTAAACAGCACGGCCCTCGCAGTGCTGTTCTGGCGCAGGCGCACCTTTTTTTGGACTTGTGGCTCACGGTCACGTTATTCGCTTGGTGGCCAAACTTTTTGGTGGCGATTTTCTTCACGGTGGTGAGATTTAGCATCGGCTGGTACATCTCGCGCTGTCTCGCGGTGGTCGCCAGTTTCACACTGCTCCTCGTTCTGCTTGCCGAAATGACAATGCCCTACGCGCGCCTTGCCAATTCCATCCTCTTGTTGCGACGTGAACGCACCGGTCGGCTGGCTGGCGTAGAAGCTGCCACAGCCGCGATCGCGCATGAAATCAGGCAGCCGCTGGCCGGAATCGTTTCGCTCGGCTCTGTGGGGCTGCGATGGCTCAACCGAAAGCCCGCCGAAGTCGAAAAAGCGCGGTCATCTTTTAGTTCTATTCTAGGAGCAGCCCAACGCTCTGACGAGATCATCATCAGCGTCCGCGGTCTGTTCAAAAGGGCGTCCGACCACCGGGCAGCGGTTCAGCTCAATGACGTGATCCGCTTGGTCATGAAGCTCGCGCGACACGATGTGCTCACCAGCGGAATACGACGTTTGCGATCTCGTTGCCGATCGCCGCGTCGCTACCCGAGGCCAAGCCAGCCGTCGGCGCAGCAGATCGCTCCAAGCCGCCGCTTGTTCCAGGATAGTCGGTAGCAGAGCATATTGTCGTCGGCGGCTATGTAGACGAAGGCAATTCGTTTGGATCTTATGTTGTGCTGACGCAGCGGCCTCAATTGCCGAGCGCCCGGACAAGGCAGCTGATCAAAGCGCTTTCGTCGCAGGGTTTGGTCAGATAGGCGAGCGCTCCGGCATCGATTACGCGGTTTCGGACCCGTTCGTCGAACTGCCCCGTAACAAACACGATCGGCGTCCTGCCACCGTCCGCGGTCAAGCGGTCCTGGAGCTCCGGGCCGCTCATGCCGGGAAGATGAACGTCCAGGATCAAGCACGCAGTATACGGTTCGGACTCTGATCCGAGGTACTCTTCGGCCGACACGAACGTCGCTGAGCTGTAGCCGAGCGACGCAATCAAAGCATTGATGCCCTCGCGGGCCCATTGGTCGTCATCGACAATCGCGATCAGCCTGTTGCGGGCGCGGCCCGATTTGCGGCCCGCTTTATGCGAACCTGGCATTCCAGCCGAGGTCGTTTCCGGCCGAGCGCCACATTGGCTTGCGCAAAAGGCGCCCCAGCGCTCCGTAAGCGCCTTCGCGCGACCTAATGATGTCAGACTCTCATCCAAACGGAGGAAACAGCGTTCTACCGCCGAGCCGGCCGTTGTTGCCAACTCTCGACTTCGGGCTGCGCTATGAAGACAAGCCGCTACGTGCGCGCTTGTGTCTTGGAGCACAGCATCCTCCCCTGGGATACGAGCGACCTCGGCTGATAAGAGTTGTCGCCTAGACCGGTTGCGCAACCGCTGCCGTCAACGCGTTTCGATAACCTGGCGTAAGCCGCAGCATGTGCTAAACGCGACGTACTTCAGCAAGGCGGTTTCGACGAACCAGCCGACAGAGCACAATCTGAAAAGGTGCCGTTCGGTTCCGTGGAACGATTCTAAGATCCTCATCGGCAGTTTGAGTCCGCTTTTCGCCTGTGTTCGACGATGGTTCGGCGCGCTTTGACGAAGGGCAGGCAATTAGAAGCAAAATTCGTCCGCGTCCATTATGCCAACGCATTCTTCAAGCATCGGATTGGATTGTGCTCATACCCGACAAGCGAACTCGGGGGTACCTGTTGTCCAAAACCTTTCGCTATGGAGACTTTGATCAGGAAATGCCGCGCGTCTTTGATCCCAGGCGAAATTATGTTGCTTCGCCTACGCTGGGCGCTCTCCTTGCTGTTGCGCTTAGCTAACCTTGTATATTGCTGCCGTGCTCAAAAGTCCTACCTAAAAACCCTTGCCAACAACCCCAGGTAGATTATCGGCCGCCCTCCCCCGGTAGGTCCTTGTGCGCCCGATGTGCGATGCGATACTGTGATCCGGCTCGATCAGCGGGGCGATCCGATGAATTCGCGGAACTCTGGTGTTCCGGCGGCGGCCGGAACCGCAGAACTTAGTGGCATACGCGTTCTCGTTGTTGAAGATTCCTGGGACGTCAGCACGGGATTGAAGATGCTGCTCGAGTCGTGGGGCGCCGATCTGGCTGGCCCGGTGGCAACCACTGCCGATGCCCGGCGGGTGGTGTCGGAGCACGCCCCCGATGTGGCCCTGGTGGACATTAATCTGCGAAACGGTGAGCAGTCCTATCACCTCATCGATTGGCTGAACGAGCAGGGCGTGCGGGTTGTCGTGATATCGGGCTATCCCGACGTCTCCCTGGCGAAGGCCAAGGCGATCGCCATTCTGACCAAGCCCATGAGGGAAGACCTGCTGCTGGCGAGCCTGCGCTCGGTTAGACAGAGATAAGGTAATTCAGCGCCTGGCCGGAATCTCAATTCTGCAGTTCACGCCCTCCGCCGCAAACACCAGGTCAACGGCGCCGCCGAGTTCGTGAGGAATGAGATTACGTATGAGATTGGTGCCATAGCTCGGTTGGATGTCCGCTGCGACCACCGGCCCGCCAATCTCACGCCAGAGCAAGACCAGGCGTGTCGCGTGTCCGCTCAAGTGAAGATCCCAAGCCACCGATACTTGGCCGCTAGGCCTCGACAGCGCGCCATATTTCGCGGCATTCGTAGCGAGTTCGTGCAGCACCCTCGCCACCGCCTGGATTTCGGTGGAGGCCAGCATCACATCGGGGCCGCTGATCGTTATGTTGGCGCCCGTCGTGTAGGGTGCCAGCTGGTTGCGGACCAGGGCGTCCAGGCCAACGCTCTGCCACCCGCTCTTGCTCAACAGAGTATGGGCGGCTGCCATGGACTGGATGCGTCCATCGAGCGACCGCAGAAACTCGTCGATCGAATGGCTTCCTTGGCGCGTCGACGCGGCGACCACGGCAACCTGTGCGAGGACGTTCTTAACCCTGTGGTCCAGCTCTGCGATAAGTAATTCTTGATGCTCCTCGGCACGCTTGCGCTCGGTGATATCGCGCACGACGCCGGTCAACATTTTCCGCCCGGCCACCTCCATGTCGCTGACTGCGAGCTCCACCGGAACGATCGACCCGTCCTTGCGCTTGCCGGTCACCTCGCGGCCAGATCCGATCATCTTGACCTGACCGTTCCGCGGATCGTCGTCCCGCTCACCGTCCAGCTCACGTCCGTAGAACTCCGGCATCAGTATTTTGACGGTCCGACCAACAACGTCTTCCGGGCCGCAACCAAAGACGCGCGCCGCTGCCGGGTTGAGACTCTCAATCGTTCCGTGGTCGTCGAGGGTGATGATCCCGTCGACGACGGTGTTGAGGATCGCCCGCATCCGGTTCTCGCTTTCGGTGATGACGGCCTCGTGCCGGCGTCGTTCGGCAAACAACGCGGCAAGCACGAAGGCGAAAATCGCCACCCCGAGGCTCCCGGCCTGAGCGGCGAAAACCTGCTCCGACATCGACAGCTCGGTGGCGCTGAAATGGCCGAGCCGAAAGATGAGCGCGCTGGCGATCATCAGCGAAACGACGAAGACCGCGGCGGCTGTGAATGCCGGGCGGCAGCGGGCCGCCAACCACAACAGCATTGGAAATAGCAGTTCGACCGGCGCGATTCGGTTCCACCAGGCCTCGGGTATCATGAAAATGATGATCGCAACTGCTGCCGCTACCGCAATGACAGCGCCAACCCCTTCGACGAGCTCGCGCGGCGATGACCGGTCGCGCAGCAGCTCCGCCAGACCGACCATCAATGGTGCGGCCGTGATAATGCCGATTGCATCGGAGGAGGACCAGTGCTGCCATGTAATCAGCGCCGGCACGTCCGGGCTGTGAAACAGCTTGTACGCCACCGCCCCGCCAACCCCCGAGCACGCTGTCGCGATGACCGCCGCCGCCAGTAGCCACAGCACGTGGCGCAATCTGGTCAGGCTGAAATTACGACCGAGGTAGCGCTCGATCAACCAGGCGGTCAGCAGTGCCTCACCGGCGTCGCATGACGCGAATGCAATCGAGGCCAAGACTGACCGGTCGCTCGTCAGATTGGCCACGATCGTGGCCGCCATAACGCCGATGGCTACTGGCCATCGTGCGTCACGTCCCAGCGCGATCAGAACGCCGGAAGAAACGCCCGCAGCCGGCCAAAATACGGCGACACCGTCGGGCTGGGTCAATAGAAAGAGGCTGAGACGGGCAGATAGGAAATAGACCAGGCCCACGACGATGGTCAGCCCGATCGAAAAGAACAGCCGCCGCTTGGAGGCGGCGTTCCACGAGAATCGATCTTGAACCTGCGATAGAAAACTCTGCTGCATACGCGCACTGTTCCCATAAAATGCAAAAAATGTCATGATCAAATTCACGAAACCCTGCGAAATTGCATATCCCAAAAGCTTACGCCATCACGGGATCTGGGAGGCGGCGCACCATTACAGAAATCGTTACACACTCATTCTTTCGATTAGGGATTTGGTACCCAAGTCCTGCTGCGCCGATCGACCGCCGTTGGACTTGCAGGCTGCCAAGAGGTCGCCGGCAGCCCGGCCGTTTGGCGCTTGGCAGACACTCAGTGCTGCCGTGTGAATGTCCCGTGACAGAAGCGGGGAAATACAAACCTGGCGCGCTCGGAGAGATTCGAACTCCCGACCCCCAGATTCGAAGTCTGGTTTTGGCGTTTTTCGAGCTTACTCACGTGCACGCTGCCATACTGTCGCCTTCGAAACAAGCTACTGATTGATATGTAAATTTCGCACTCTAGCGTACCGTAGCGTGGTGGAACCTCAATGATTCCCAGCGAGGACTTCCCCAGACTAAACCCAAACTAAAAGCGGCGGAGCTGCCATGGCGGATCAGCGCCAGATTCTCACCGACAAGAGCATCGCGCATCTGCCGTTGGCAGGACAGAAGCAATACAAGGTCCGCGACACAGAACTGCCGGGGTTTTTCGTGCTCATCGGCAAGCGCCGAAAGAGCTTCATGGCTCAAGGTGAGTTCTGGCGTGATGGTGTTCGCGAGTTCGCGGCCCAGTTCAAGCTTGGCGACTTTGGCGACATGACGACGCGCGAGGCGCGGCGCAAGGCTAAGGAGGCGCTCGGCGCGATTATCAGAGGCCAACGACCGGGCGAAGCCCCAAAAATCAAGCCAGGTTCGATAACGCTTCGGCAGGCTTGGGAGCGCTATCGCGAAGCGCACATGAAGCGCAAAGGCCGAAGTCCCGGCACGATCGAGAACTACCGGGATCACATGGAGCGGCTGTTTGAGGATTGGCTCGATAAGCCGCTTGCCCGGCTAGGTCGTCAGCCGACACTGGTCGTGGAGCGCCATGACCAGATCACGAAGGAAAATGGCCCCTACGTCGCGAATGGCTCAATGCGCAGCTTGCGGGCGGTCTACAACCACGCGCGGAAGAGCAACACCGATCTGCCCCCCGTAAACCCCGTTTCTGCTATCGACTGGAATAAGGAGCATCGACGCAAGACTGGGATGGGTCCAAACGATATCAGGGGTTGGGTGAGAGAGCTTATGCATTGGAGAATCCGCTGCGCCGGGAATTTCATCTCTTGATACTTCTCACAGGATCACGGCCAACAGCCCTTAAGAAGGTCCGCATAGAGCACATCGATTTGCGACAGAGGATGATCCATATCCCGAAACCCAAAGGTGGCGAAGAGAAAGCATTCGACATTCCACTGTCGCGGCCAATGATCCGCTGCGTTATCCGCGCGATCAGGTTGGGGCGGATTATGTATTCCGAGCAAGCGAAGACATGGCTGTTTCCAGCCCAGAGCGAACTCGGACATCTCGTTGAGCACAAGGAGGAGCGCGACGTTCTTTCCAAATGGGGCAACGATCTGCGACAGACCTATCGCACGCTCGCGCAAGCGGCAGGTGTTTCAGAACTGGATGTCCATCTTTTGATGAACCACTCGCTGCCCGGCGCGAACGCCGGGTACATCACGCGTGACCGATTACTAAGGGATCACCTGCGCCAACAGCAGCAAAGAATTTCGACCCTGGTCGTTCGTAGCGTGACGATGGAGCGAGATCCCTCGCTGGTGCGGTGGCTTGAAAACGCGAAAGTCATGGAGATCGCGGGTCGGACTGAGGCACAGCATCAACCTGAAACCATATCCATGGCTGCATAGAATGCAACTTGTGGCTCTCGTCGATTGAGCTTTGTCTCCCAAGGCAGTCTGGTCTCGGTGTCGACGCGGCCGCCGGCGCTTGACTACCCATGAGCCGATATCGAACAGGTCCAAGCAACTCGCGATTGTGTGACTAACGAGGTCGTCCATCCTTCGCGGCCGCGGAATCAAAATGCGCGGCCCAAGCAGGCTTCCCGGCCGAGCTTCGGAAACCGGCTATCTTCTGCACCAGCGGAAGAACACTGATGACTCTATGGGTGCCCCCCGCCGATGGAAGCCTATTCCATTGGCAAACTTTTGTCCCAGTTTTGTGCCGTAGAAACTTTGTCGACGCCGCCGCGTTCTGGTTCTCGGGCTTAGCCAGCCAGCGCGCCTTGCTAGTCTGGCCGCTCTCCAGGCCGGCGCCGTACAGTAATCTTGGCGGGCGCGGTTACGCCGGTGAGGACGAAAACAGCGGTGACAGCACTTGCACTTGCGGCGCTCCCCACAATTCATCGCGTCATCTCCGTCGGGGACGCATCATGCGCAAACCCGTTAAACGGTCCGCTCGCCACGCCACAACGAGCCGGCGCCCGCGCCACTTGCTGGCACACGCGCACGCCCCAACCGCCGGCGGCAGCCGCAAATTCAATCCTGGTTTTAAGTGAAATTCAAAACGCCGGTAACACCGCGGAATTTTGCACATGGATACTGGGCTGCCGGGACAATTTAGGCGACGACAGCCAAGAGTGATTCAAATCGACCGGCATCCGCTCTATATCATCCATATCAATCGGCAGAATCATCCATATCAACCGGCAGAGCGTTGTGGAGAAGACATTGGAGAACTTGCTGGCGGCATTCCCACGGGTGGCGATTGCCCACTCGCCCACGCCTTTGGAGATCCTTGAGCGGCTGTCGGCCCGGCTCGACGGACCCTCGATCTGGGTGAAGCGGGATGACTGTACGGGACTGGCCGGTGGCGGCAACAAGGTCCGCAAGCTTGAGTTTCTGATCGGAGCCGCGCTCGAATCTCAGGCCGATACATTGATTACCGCAGGCGCCATTCAGTCCAACCACGCTCGCCAGACGGCAGCCGCCGCTGCGCGATTCAACATGCGCTCGATTCTGGTTCTGAGCGATTCGGTATCCGATCATAGCGACGCGTACCGCAGAAATGGCAACTTTCTCATCGATCGCCTGCTGGGAGCCGACATCCGGTTCATCGATGGTCATGTCGAGAGCGGCCCCGTTATGGAGAGCATAGCAGAGCGAGAGCGGGAGGAAGGCAGGCGGCCGTTCATTATCCCGGTTGGAGGCTCAAATGCCGTCGGGGTGCTGGGTTATGTCGCCGGCTTCATGGAGTTGCTCGCTCAACTCGATGAACATGCCATGACTTTCGACGGCATCATTCTGCCGACCGGCAGCGGCGGCACACAGGCAGGGCTGGTCCTGGGGGCGCTTCTCGCGGAATGGCGGGCTCCAATCCTCGGAGTTTGCGTCGGCTCATCGGCCGAACCTCAGCGGTCGAAAGTTGAGCAGGCCTTGAGATCGGCTGTTGCTCTGCTCGGTGTCGGAGATTTTCGCGACGACCTGCCAAGTCTGCTCTTCGACGACCGTTTCATTGGGCCTGGCTACGGCCGACCCGCTTCGGAGACCATCGATGCCATCCGCCTCACTGCCGAGACCGAGGGACTTGTCCTTGATCCCGTCTACACTGGAAAAGCGATGGCTGGGCTTATGTCATTGATCCGGGAAGGTCGATTTCGGCGCAATCAGAACATCGTGTTTCTGCACACCGGCGGAGCCCAGGCGCTCAGCGCCTATCCTGAGCATTTCAAATAGGGAGTCGACATTTTCGCCATCGATGGAGGAGCACATGCGCGACGCCACCAGACAGATCACGGCGGGAAAACATCATGCCGACAGGACTGGAACGATCAATCACATTCGGCTCACGGTGTCCGACATCCCGCGCGCCAAGGAGTTCTACCATCCGCTGATGGACCGCCTCGGCTATCGGCTGGTCGAGGAAAGCCAGACTCGGCTTGCATGGGCGAGTTGGGCTCCGCATGGGACACTTCAGTGGTTCATTATGAGCGTTTCCGACCCGAAAAGCCCCAACAGGATCCATGACCGATATGCGCCAGGGTTCCATCATCTCGCGTGGAACGTTCAGTCTCGGAAAGAAGTCGATTCGTTCTATCATTTCCTGCTTGACCGGAACGTACCGATCCTCGATCCACCGGCTGAGTATGATTACGAGCCCGGCTATTATGCGTTCTTCTTTTCCGATCCGGACGAGCTCAAGCTTGAGATCATGCACGTCGATGCAACAGGAAGCCTTGCCTACTGGCGACGATTCTCAGAATCGAAAAAAAACCCGTTTTAGCGCCTTCCGCGGCACCAGCTTCTCCCGGATCTATGCCAGACCTGCGACCGCCGCGACATCGATTTCGGCCGCTGCCGCTGCCAAGCCTTCGCGCTGGCCGGCAACGCTCGCGCGGCCGATTGGGTCTGCCATCTGTCGCCGCATCATCACGTGTGGAGGAGCTGGCTGCGGTCTGGGACGAGCCGGAGCATGTCTACCGACGGCTTTGGGACGGCCGCGTCACCAGCAGATCCCGGCCGCCACGGGCACGACGCCCAGCAGGTCGGCTCATGCACATGCTTACGGAGCAGGATCCAGCCGAACAGCATGCGGAGCGGCGGCGGCATCCGCCTGGTGATGGTGTGCGGTGTTAGCGGGGCCAGCGCGTATCACTTCCTGATAGCTGGCTTCGCCGTCGCGGCACTGCTGTCGATGAGTAGCGGCACGATCCGTTCAAGACGCCGGGCACCGGTCTCGTGGTCGGCAATCATAAGAAATAGGCGGCGACCGAGCTGCAAAGAATGACGTAGACCATCGGCCCGACAAAGTGCCAGGTCGGGACAATGTCGCTGACGCTTTCGAACGTGAATGCGAGAGGCCAGCACGAGACCGCCGGCCAACGTCTGCACGCCGTTCTGTCCGCCCTGAGTCGATCTCGCTGTCGCGGTGTTCTTTGGACGCGGTGGGTCGTTTTACTCAAGCCAAGGATTTGCGATGCCGTGCAATATATAGGCACGCATTCCAAGCAACGGAGACGCTGAGGGCAGCAAGGAGGGCCAGGGCTGATCCAAGCGGCACTGCCGCGAGATGCAGCGTCAGCAACGCCGCGCCAAAACCAGCAAGGCCGAAGACAGCATTGGCTAGCACTGCGGCCGTAGCAGGACCGCCGACGCGGCGATGCAAGATGAGCATAATACTCGCGTAAATAACCGGAAACACGGCAAGCACGCCGCTTCCCGTTGGACCAATTCGAAAACTTAGAGTAACGACCGCGCCGACCAGAAGCGCGACCATGCCTGCCCTCATCACGAAGTCGTACCAAGGCCGTATCGTCGGCGGCATGGCTACCCGGTCATACGGTTTGACGATCCACGTACACAGAACAAAAACAATCAGGTTGAGAACCAATGCTGAGGCGGCGGTCCAATGAACGGGAACGAGCGCCAAAGTGACCGCGAGCCAAACCGTAATTGCCAGGAATATGCTGATCCACAGCGAGCGTCGTTGTGAAGTCAGCACATAGACCGTTATAAAAATCGCGGTAGCGGCGTTCAGCGCGAGACTCGCGACCGCGCTCGCAGAAATGAAAGCCGCATCATGATCGAGCGCTAAAAATACATAGACAGGTCCAGCAGAGACCGGCAGCGTCGCCACGAGCGCGCCCGCCACAGCGCCCAGTCTTTCGGCGATGATGGTCGCGACGCACACGGACAGGGCGGTAACCGCCATCTTGATCGTAAGTGCGAGCCAGAACACGAGGTCGGGAGGCATGGCGCGCAACTCGGCGCAATTAACCCAGGAAATTTATGCCCTGCGACGCCGTTCGCGCCCAGCATCGTAGCAATCCCGAGCGTGAACACGCCGGCCACGAGGAGCCGGATCGTGACCGGCAGCAGCGGCGGATAGTCCGCAAGCACGAGCTTCGAGACTCCCAAGGCGAGGCTCCATAGCAGGCAGTAAAGTGGCGATCGGCGGCGGTTCCGTATCGACCCCGGCTGGCGATGGGCACAAGGCGCATGGAATCGGCTCCAGGCTGGTCGGCGTCCGAAGACCCGGCCTACGCGCATTAGATCCAGCCTACATGCAATCCTTGATATTTAAAAATTAAATGATATTATAGCTGCCAGTTGGGAATCGAATAGATACTCACGGCCCCGTCGCGGGCGGATTCCGAGTGGGTGCCGGCAGAGATTTCACGACGATGGACCTCGAACTCCTGCGCAGCTTTGTCTCGGTGGTTGACGCCGGCGGCTTTACCCGCGCCGGCGAGCGCGTCCACCGCACGCAATCGACGGTGAGCCAGCAGATCAAGCGGCTCGAAGGCAGCATCGGCCGGCCACTCCTGTTGAGGAAAGGGAAGCGGGTTTCTCCGACGGAAGATGGCGAGCGCCTGCTCTCTTACGCGCGACGCATCTTGGCGCTGGCCGGTGAGGCACGGGACGTCGTCGCCGGCGCCGCACCTGAAGGCATCGTGCGTCTCGGCGTCCCGGAAGACTTCGCCGCCTATCGGCTTCCCCACATGCTGTCAAAGTTCGTTCGGTCGCGTGCAGACCTGCGGCTCGACGTGCGCTGCGATCTCAACGTCCGGCTCAGACGCGATCTCGCGCGCGGCGAGTTCGATGTTGCGCTGATCAAGCGGGATGCCGGCGATGTGAGTGAGAGCGCCGTCGCGACGTGGCCGGAACGGCTCCGCTGGGTGACCAGCAAACGGTTTCCGGTCGACCACAGCCGTGATCCCCTGCCGCTCGCCGTCTTCGAACAGGGCTGCCTTTACCGCAGGCGGGCCATCCATCTGCTCGAGGCCGCCGGGCGCGCCTGGCGTGTCGCCTACACGAGCCCCAACTTGTCCGGCATTCAGGCCGCCGTTTCGGTCGGCCTCGGCGTCAGCATCCTGCCGGACGTCGCCGTCCTTGCCGACCATCGCGTAGTGGGGACGAAGGAGGGGTTTCCGAAACTCAGCAACACCGAGATGGCGCTGGTCGTGCCTCCCGACGCGAGTCCGGCGACGCGACGCCTCGCCGATCTGCTGGCGGAGTTCTGCAAGGCCGCAGCTGCAGGGGCTGTGTGAAAATTCCTCTACGAGTGTCACGGGAGACGTATTTCATCAATAAGGGTTGTGCGAAAATGAATATCCTACAGAAGCCAGCCATGACGGACATCAGCGGCCACATACGGTCCAGAGGGCATGAGAGAATCAATTTAGATGCCGCGTCGCCTGCAAGAAAACCCACCGTGGTCGTTGTGGATCCTCATCAGGTCATTCGTTTGGGTATCAAGGCGCTGCTCTCCGTCGAAGCGAATTTCCGGCTCATCGCCGAACGCGGCGATATCCGATCCGGCCTCTATTGTGTCACCAAGCAGCGGCCCGAGATTGTAATAACCGATGTGGTCGGGTGGCCCGTCGAGGGCTACGAATGGATCCGGCGGTTGCTCCAAGCGGTGCCGCGCACGCGCGTCGTTATTTACAGCGCGTCGGCTGAGGAACGATACGTCAGGGCGGCTCTGGCCGGCGGCGCCAGCGCCTACGTGCTAAAGCAACGCGACGGACAATTACTACTCCGCGCCGTCGATGCTGCCGTTCGAGGAGACATGTTATTGGACGCGGGGGTGACTCCAACCGTGGTCCGATGCATCCGCTCGGAAACGACGCCCCGGGACCAAAACGCATTCGCCGACCTTAGCCGCCAAGAGGCTCGGATCCTTGCTCTTGTTGCGGAAGGCCATTCCAATTCCGGGATCGCTTCTCGCGTGCACCTTTCCGACAAAACGGTGCGCAATTACGTCAGTCATATTTTGGCAAAACTGAACCTACAAACACGTACCCAGGCAGCCGGATATGCAATCCGCCATGGCATCGATCCGCTGCAGTTGGAGCAAGACCGCCACACGGGCATTCGCAATTCGCATCCGAACGCAGACGTTATCCGGAAGCCTGGCGTCAAATTCGATTGAGATGATTTTTCCGAGACCGGGGCTAAACGTGGTCGCTAGGTATGATCCATCGTGACCTTGTCGACATCGCCAGCACGACGGACGGGTGCATTATTTCTTCCTCTTGGCTAGGTAGATAGCTTCCCCGATATTTTAGTCTTGGGACGCGCCCGTCTCGCCCGGGCGCGTCCAGGCCAGCGTCGCACGACGCGCAACGCTTCCAGAGCCTTCTCTGCCTCATCTAGAGGCACGACTATATCGTTGAAGCCGTACTCTTTAGCCTTTTGAATTTGATCCTCTAGACGGCTCATTCCAGCCTCCAATCCACAGCCTCGTAGCCGCGCGACCTTTGGGGGGAACTCACCTGATTGTGCTTTCAAAGCTTCACGGTCCGATTTTTTGCGCCAACCTACGCTGGACCAATTCGATGATTTCACCGACCGTCGCGAACTTAGCATCGGCCACCACAGCATCATCCAGAGTGATGTTCAGTCGGTCCTCGATCATCATGAACGCCCGCATCAAGGCGAGCGAGTTGACGCCCAATCCAGCGTCCCCGAGCGCCGTTTCGTCGGTAATCGCCGCGCCGGCGAAGTCTTTCTGACGCGCATCCAGCAGCGCTTGCACCGCCAGCTCTCGAACCACTTCCGCGTCCATCACGCGCCCCCCCGTTCTATCCTGCCGTCCCGCGCGACACTGACGTTTTGGCGTACCAGCGCGACCGGTAGCTGAGGTCCAACCGGCTTCGTCATCTCGTTGACGGGCGCCGGCAAATCCGAGGGCAACTCGAACGGAAGATTACCCAAAATATTGTACCAAAGAGTAGAAACGTCGTTCGCACCGGTCGCGCTGCTCATCTTGATCGCTCCCGCCGCCCAGCTTCAGCACACGTGTTGATCGTTAGACGCATCAAATCTCGCTGCGATGGGGACGACAAGAGCCAGATGTCCCACACAATCGGATATATGTCCCACTAGAATTTGTTCAAATTACCCCTGGACGTGTGGCAAATGTCATTGGCCAGATGTCCCCCCAATCCTGATAAATGGTGACATTTGTTCTATTTACGCATGCTACGTTCAGTCGTAAAAAATTTTCGTTGAATTGAACGGGATTGCATTATGCCCTTCAGGTCCTTCGATACTTTACACGGACTGAACGAAGCGCGACGTCTTAGTTGGAGCCGTATTGACACCGATGCGCTCGATTGCGTGGCCGTAAATGTGGCGGTGCTTCTGGATTTCGTGGGCATTGCCGACGCTCGTACGCCATTTGCGGCGGAATGGCACTTCGCGTTCGAAGCCGCGAGCGAACCAGCGCATCCGCTCCTCATGCGTTCCTCGTTGGCACAGGCGGTAAACAGCTATTCCGGCTGCATCGTTGACTCTCATGCCGTAGGCATCGGCGAGCCGATCTTTGCTGGATTGCGAGAGCTCGCGAGCCGCGGCCCGTTTCTTGTTTTTGGCGACACCTACCATATGCCCTGGCTTCCTTACTGCGGCCACCAGCATATGGAACATTCTGTGATCGTCGCCGGATGGGATGACGGCGACGTCCATATTGTAGACGCTTATCACATCCGCACTGAATGGGGTGAGGCGCAACCCAGCGCCGCGACGATACCGGCGGCCGCGTTGCTCGAGAGCATGGAGGCGTTGATATCCGACCGGCGGGGGATCACATGGACGATCCGTCGAGTCGACACGGCTCCGAAAATCGACTTCGCGGCGGTCCTTCGCGACAATGCAGATGAAATTCGGCGCAGTCTGGCGGAGCGGCATGCGCTCCGCGCGTTTGCAGCCTATTATCAGGCCCACTCTAAAGAACTGCCGTTTCTTCGTGAGTTCACCTTGAACTGCTGGCTCATTGCGCGGGCGCGCCTGCTCCATGCACGGTGGCTACAGGACCGTGCGCACGACTGTCCGAACGTTGTGACTCCGGAACTCGTCGAAGGCTTCCAGACTCTCGTGGGTTCATGGCAGAGGGCGAGCGAATTCGCATACATATCACTTCGTCGTCGGCAGGATGGACGTCTGCCATCTGAGGCACCGTTCCATATGATCGTTAATGAGCTGGAGCTGGCGGAAACTGAGGCGGCGAGGCGGCTCTCCGAAGCACTTTCTCGCGACCCGCCCTTACGGCGTGTCGGTGAGCGGGTAATTCCATGCTGATCCACGAACGCGTCGCAGAAGCCGCTGCCCGCCATCCGCACGCCCCTGCGGTCGTCCACGATGGTGAGATCCTCACCTACGGCCGGCTTTTTGCTTGGGCCGAGCAGCTGGCGGAAGTCTTCGCCGCAGCGCTGTCTCCCGGCGATCGCGTCGCTCTGAACTTGCAAAAATCTCCCGCGGCGATCGCTGCGATGATCGGGACACTCCTGGCCGGCTGCACTTACGTGCCGATCGATCCGGCAAGTCCGATGTTGCGCCGTCGCTTCATCGTGCAAGATTCGAACGCTGCGGCATTGGTTTTGGATGCGGTGGCCGCGGAGGAATGGAGCCGCGAGTCGCCGATACCGGACCTTGCGTTGCTCGTGGGTGCATGCCCAGCGCTGCCCGCCGTGAAGCGCGCTTCGCTGGAGCCGCCGGGGCAAGCAACCCGCCCGGTGTTCAGGGAATTTCGCCAAGTCCAATCGTCCGACCTCGCCTACGTCCTGTACACATCGGGCTCCACCGGCGAGCCAAAGGGGGTCATGATCACGCACGGCAATGCTGCCGGTTTCGTGACGTGGGCGCTGGACCAATTCGACATCGGCTCCTCCGACCGGATCGCCGTTCACGCTCCGCTCCACTTCGATTTGCCGGTGCTCGACGTCTATGCCGGTCTGGCGCGGGGTGCGTGTTTATTTCCTGTGCACGAGACGACCGCCCGCTTCCCCGAGGCCCTCCTGCGTTTTCTTCGCGAGCACGAGATCTCGGTCCTCTATGCGGTGCCGTCGGCGCTGACGGCGCTCGTGTCCCGCAGCACGCTGCTCCGCGACGGCATGCCCTCGCTGAGACTCCTGCTTTATGCGGGTGAGGAATTCCAAGCGGCCCCGTTGGCGCGGCTCATGGCGGCTCTCCCGGGCGCGCGCGTTTTCAACCTTTATGGACCGATTGAAACCAACGTAGTGACCGTGCACGAGCTGTCGGGCCCTCCGTCACCCGGACAGCGAATCCCCATTGGTCGCGCCATCCCGGAAACCGAGATATTCCTTATTGGCAATGACGGAGCGTTGATCTGGCAAGCGGGCGTGGAGGGCGAGATTGCGGTAAGTGGGCCAACTGTGTCCCCCGGCTATCTCAATCGCCCTGCGCTTACTGCACAAACGCGCTTTGTGATCCGCCGCGGCGGGACCGAACAACCCGCATATCGAACCGGCGATTTGGGCGTTTGGCGCGACGATGGGCTGCTGCAGTTTTTGGGCCGGCGCGACGGTGTCGTGAAGACCCGCGGGTTCCGCGTTGATCTCGGCGAGATTGAGGCGACCCTCTCCGCCTGTCCCGGCGTCGCGGAAGTGGCGGTAATCGCCGTGCCCGATCCCGAATACACGACGCGCCTACTCGCATTTGTCGTGCCGGCTCCGGAAGCGAGAATCGACGAGGCGATACTGGTTGCATGGTGTAGGCACCGCCTTCCGCTCTACATGGTGCCGGAACGTATCTCTGTTCGTGAGCAACTGCCGCGTACGAGCACCGGGAAGATTGCCCGTAAAATCCTCGTGTCGGACGCCGGAATTGGTCGAATCAAGACGGGCGAGCCAGACCCGCAAATCCTCGCACGCGTGATCGCCTCGGCGAGGCGGATACTGCGCGATCCCGACGTTTCACTTGAGCCAGATACACGGCTGGAACGGCTTCGAGGCTTTGACTCGCACGCACTGTATCGATTGATCGCCGAGCTCGAAAATGAGTGTGGTGTAGAGCTCGAACCTGAGTTCGTCGTCCCGGAGACGTTTGCGACGCCTACAACGGTGGCACAAGCGTTCGCCCGGCAGCGGGTACCAAGCAATACCTGAAAGGATTGACCATGGCAGTTGGTGCCGTCCATTCGTTGCTCGACCGCATCGCGGTGGAATCGCCGGAAAGAGTTGCTGTCAAAACGGCGAACGACGCTCTCACCTATGGAGAGCTGCGGGAGCAATCGCGACGGCTCGCCTCGTGGTTTGTTGCGGCAGGGGTGAAGCGGGGCGACCGCATACTTATTGTGCTACCAAACGGGCCCGCGGTCGTCGCGCTGGTCATGGCCGCTTCTCGAATCGGCGCGCTGTTTTGCGTCATCAGTCCCGAAACCAAAGAGCGTCACCTTCGTCATATTCTCGTCGACTCCGAGCCGGCTTTCGTCGTTGCCGCGCAAGGATATGCCGACCCCACTCTGGGTCACGGGTCTTGTCCGGTCGCCATCCTGGAACGCGATTGGGCTCACATGCTGAGCGCGCCGATGCTCGACGGCAATTGGTGCGGCATTTCACAGGATCCGGCTTGTCTGATCTATACCTCTGGTAGCACGTCACTACCCAAAGCGGTCATTTCAAGTCACCGCAACGTTCTTTTCGCCGCTGCCGCCATCCAGCAACGTCTTCAGCTGCTTGCATCCGACATCATCGCCACCGTGCTTCCACTCTCCTTCGACTACGGTCTCTATCAGACACTCCTTGCTTTTCAGGTTGGCGCGACGGTCGCCCTCGGGGGCGCCGCGGAAATCGGCCCGCGACTGCTTTCGGCCATACGCGATTGGCGGGCCAGCGTGCTGCCAATCGTGCCGTCACTCGGGATATCGCTCGCTCGACTCGCGAAGAGGAGCGGCGCCGACCTGCCGCATTTGCGCATGATCACCAATACCGGCGCGCACTTGTCTGCGGCGACCGTCGCCGATCTTCAGGCGCTATTTCCCCGAGCGCGAATTTTTCTGATGTTTGGACTGACTGAGTGTAAGCGAACGTCCATCCTTGATCCCGAAGACATTTGTCGCAAGCCGGGCTCGGTCGGCCGTCCGCTGCCCGATACCGAGTGTCTGATCTTGGGAGAAGACGGAAACGAGCTGCCGCCCGGAAACGTCGGAGAGCTGGTTGTCCGTGGACCGCACGTTATGGCCGGCTACTGGCGCGCGCCGGAACTCACCGCGATGCGCTTTCGGCACCGGGGGCCGGGCATCGAACATGCACTCTTCACCGGCGACCGGTGCCACATCGATGTGGACGGGTATCTCTATTTCCATGGCAGGCAGGACGACATTTATAAGCAAAGCGGCTTCCGCGTGAGCGCGATCGAAGTGGAAGCAGTCGCATCCATCCTCGACGGCGTGGAACACGCCGCCGTTCTCTCGCCTAAGGATGGCGAGCCTGCGGTTTTGGTGGTCACCGGACCGGTCAGTAAGACGCAGGTCTTGACTGGCCTTCGTGCGCACCTGGAGGATCACAAGGTCCCTCCGCGCATACTGGTGACGCAGCGGATGCCGCTGCTGCCCAACGGTAAGATCGACAAGAACGAGCTGCGCCGTCGGACGGCTTCGTTGGTGACGGCATGAGAACGTCCGAGCTCATTCGCCGATTCGGCAGCCCGGCTTACGTGTACGACTTGACGCAAGTCCACGCCGCTCATGCGGCACTCGTGGCCGCTCTGCCGAGACCCTCGACGATCTATTACTCGCTGAAAGCGAATCCGCACGCGCGCCTCGTCGCTGAACTCGTCCGTCTGGGCTGCGGCGCAGAAGTGTCGTCTACGGACGAGCTTCACACCGCGCTGGAGGCCGGCGCATCACCAGCTGCATGTCTCTATACTGGACCGGGAAAAACTGAAGCAGAACTGCGGCAGGCCATTCGGCTCGGTTGCTTTCGATTTTCTGTCGATTCCCCCTGGGATCTCGTCAAAGTTCGCGCCGCTGCTGCGGACGTGACAACGCGCCTCGAAGTTCTGCTTCGTATCAATCCGGAAACGAGCATACCCGGTATGGGGCTCACGATGTGCGGCGCCCCCTCGCAATTCGGCGCCGATGCGCAATGGGTTTTGCAAGAACCCCACTCCTTCGACGCCGACGATTTCGTGGAGATCGTCGGATTTCAGTTTTATATGGGCAGCAATCTTCCGGATGCGGAGACCATTCTTCGCGCCGCGGATGTCGTGCTCAAGACTGCGTCCAGTTTGGTGGAGCGAGGGCTGCCCTGCAAGGTGCTCGATTTGGGCGGGGGCTTCGGGCATCCATTTGCTGCGCCGGGCGAGCGGCCGGACCTTTCGGACCTGCGCGAGCCTCTCGAACAGATGCTTGACCAGGCGTTTCCTGCCTGGAGATCGGGATCGCCCGCAGTCGCCTTTGAATCCGGGCGCCATCTTGTCGGCGCCGCTGGTCGCTTGCTGGCAACGGTCCAGGACGTCAAGCGCAGCAAGGGACGCACCTTCATCGTGCTCGACACCGGTATCAATCATCTCGGCGGAATGGCGGGGCTTCGCCGCGTACCGAAGGTCGGCGTGGTACCCGACAGTTGCGGCGCTACGCTGCTGCACGACGTCGATCTCGTCGGGCCGCTCTGCACGCCGCTTGACGCTTTAGCGCGCGGAGTAAGCATGCCGCAGCTGTACCCCGGCGATGTGGTCACCATTCCAAACGTTGGTGCCTACGGTCTGACGGCCAGCTTGATTGCCTTCCTCAGTCATGAGGCGCCGGTTGAAATCGTGCTTGGTGCCGGCGGCGACCACGTGGCCCATGCGTCTCGCCTGGTCGTGCATCGAACCACATCTTACGGAGAAGAAAACCATGACCCCAGAACTGACATTCACGCAACTGGTCCGGCGCCGGCTGAAATACGCGCCCACGAATGGTGAGTTGGAAACCGACAGCGCACTGAAGGACTACGGGCTGGACTCGGCCGCAACGATCGACCTGCTGCTCGATCTGGAGGACACGTACGGCATCACCATGCCGGACGAGTATCTCTCAGAGGAAACGTTCGCGACTCTGAGCAGCCTGTGGCAGGCGGTGTCGCAGCTGCGTCAAGCTAGCGAGTCTATAGGAGCCGCGCGATGAGTGAGCTCGGGATGTTTGCGGACGACTTCGTCCAGGTTAACGGCGCAGCTCACGACGTGGCGAGAGAGCTCGGGACGTTTGCGGACGACAGCGCCCAGGCGAATGACGTTCACGATATCATGGTGATGGCTCAGACGCTGCGTGCTGCGCTCGCAGCCCGCGCTACGGAAGCCGATGACCACGGCGCTTTCCCCGAGGAAGGACTGCGGGAAATCCGCAACAGCGGGTTAATGGGCCTTGTGGTAGACCGTCAATACGGAGGAATGGGGGCTTCATTCTCCACGATGGCGGAGGTCGCTCAGATTTTGGCCGAAGGATGCACGTCCACGGCAATGATCTGGGCGATGCACTGTCAGCAAGTCGCGACGATTGCCGACCACGCTGGTTTCGCTCTGCGCGAATCCGTCCTCCCGCGCATTGCAGCGGGCGAGCTTTACATCGCATCCGTCACCTCCGAGCGCAACAAAGCCGGTGAGTTGTTGACCGCAAACGCTCCCCTCCTGCGCGATGAAGACAATTGGATCGTGGAGCGCGATGCGCCCGTAGTGACCGGCGGAGCGAATGCGGATGCCTACCTTGCGACGATGCGGGCCTCGCCGGAGGCCAACCCGTCCGATGTGGTCCTGGTTTTCGCCGAACGTGCGCAGATGAATATCCGACTGCAGTCGGGATGGAGCGCGATGGGAATGCGCTCGACGCAAAGCGCGGGGATGTCGCTGAAGGGTGCTGTTCCTGACAGTCACCTCATCGTGCACGCCCGGGGCTTCAAGCACATAGCCGTGGCAACGATGGTACCGGTCGGTCACATCGCATGGGCGGCGACATGGATCGGCGCCGCGCGCGGCGCATTTCGCCGGCTGCTCGCCCTCTTGCGCGACCCCGCCCGGCGCGGATCATTCCCGCTTCAGTCGGAGCTTTTTGTCACGCGGCTGGCGCGGGCCCGCCTCGGCCTTGATACAGCGAGCGCATTTCTTCGTCAGGTCACGGCGACATATGATCGGCTGCGTTCGCAGTATGGCGTCGACAGCGACGTTTTCTCCAGTCCATCGTTCAATATCCATATCAACGGCCTCAAGATCCTGGCATCGGAGAAGGCGTTTGCGATCGTCGACCAGCTGGTACAGCTTGCCGGACTGCGTCACGGCTATTTGAAAGGCTCCGACACCGGCCTGGAGCGTTGCTTCCGCGATCTCCGTTCAGCAAGTCTGATGTATGCTAACGACAAGCTCTATGTCGTGAACGGCAAGCTTTCACTGCTCGATCGCGATGTCACTCTCATCTGACCGCGTCGACGAGCATTCCGCGCCAAGTCGCGGAGCGCGTGGCATTGATCGGGTGGCGCTCCGGGCGTGCCTCGATGACATGCTGCCGCGAGGGTTGGTGGCCGCGCTCGAGGGTGCAGACGAGCCGCGTCGCGATTTTGTAACCGCGCTCGGGCGCCAAGGCTTCTTCGCCGACCTGCTTACGGGAAGCGGCGACGCGGAGAAGCCGCCGGTCTGGCCCATAGACATACCGTCGTTCGCGACGCTTATCGAGCAGCTCGCCTTGACAAGGCATTGGGGCCTGACCCTCGGCATCGCGCTCCATGCCGGGGTGTTCCTCCCGATGGTGGCGCGTCTTGCGCACCCGGACCGGCGCAATGGTCTGGTCCAGGCTGCTGCAGCCGGAGAGGTGCTGGGAACAGTCGCAGTAACCGATGGAGAAGCCGCCGGATCGGACTTCCTCGGAATGGGGACGACCGCTACGTTTGATGGACCAGTCATCCGGCTTTCCGGCGAAAAAACCTTCATCACCAGCGCAACCATTGCCGACTATGCCGTTGTGTTCGCGCGATGGCGACCGGGCCGTCACTTCACCAATTTTTGCGCACTGCTCGTGCCGCTCCGGGATCCCGGCGTATCTCGCGAACCGATCGCCATGGGTGTTCTGCGGGGTGCCGGCATTGGCCAAATCCGTTTCGACAATGTTTTGCTTCCGGCCCATGCGCTACTCGGCCGACGCGAGTTCGGCATGCGCTATTTCCTCGAGCACGTAGCGATGGAACGCCTGGTCGCCGGCGTATGGGCGGTTGCGGTCGCCGAGCAATGCCTGAGGGAAACTCAAAGGTACGCCGCTGAACGCAACATCGGTGCTGAGACGCTTTGGCACCGCAGTGCCGTCCGGCAGCGCTTCGCCAGGGCGCTGGTCGACTTCGTGCAGCTTCGTGCGCTGGTCGATGAAACGATCCAAAGCGCCGGTAATGGACCCGTTGGATTCGCTCCGCACCACGGTAATCAAAGCAGCTGTACCGGAGCTCATGGAACGCCTGATCGGCACATGTCTCCAGCTGCACGGGGCGCAAGGTCTTCAGTCGAACAGCGATCTCCTTCAATGTCTCAAGGAGTTTCGTGCGTTCGGGATCGGCGGCGGATCGACCGAAACGATGCTCGAACTCGTCGCGGACCTCTGGTCGTCGTCGTTGCCTGCAGGAGGTGCCCCGCATGTGCGATAGCCTCCGAGGATCTTACGCCGCCGTCGATGCCTCGTTTTGCTATTCCTGTGAAACTCGAACGCTGGAGATGGTGCATGTCTATAGAGGCGGAAGCGAGTGATCGATTACAAATAGAGAGCTTTGTTGGAAAAATGGAGCCGGTGGCAATTGTTGGCATCAGCTGCCGGTTTCCAGGATCCGCAGAGACGCCGGATAAGTACTGGAATTTACTGCTGGAGGGACGAAGCGCGGTCGGCAAGATTCCTGAAGAACGATGGGCGTCCTATGCCTCTCCTGTGCCGAAGATAACTGCATCGCTTGCAGCGGCTACTCAGTATGCCTCGTTCTTGTCTGATATTGACGGCTTTGATGCGGATTTTTTCGGTATCTCGGCTCGAGAAGCTGAGTGTGTAGATCCGCAGCAGCGTATCGTTCTAGAATTGAGCTGGGAGGCGCTTGAGAACGCCGGGATTCTGCCGAGTGCGCTCAGGGGAACTTGCACCGGCGTCTATATGGCAGCTAACTCATTCGATTTCGGCCAGCGTCTCATGGGCAATCTTGCAGAGATTCAGCCCTGGACGGTGATCGGCAGTATGTTATTCGGAATTGCGAACCGCGTGTCATATGCGCTGGACCTGCGCGGCCCAAGCATGGTGGTGGACACGGCGTGTGCGGGCTCTCTCACTGCTCTGCACTTGGCTTGCCAAGCTCTGCGGCAACATGAGACGTCGTTAGCCATCGTAGGCGGCGTCAATATAATGTCCTATCCCGGAATGACGATCGCGCTGGATGCACTCGCTGCCACTGCGCCAGATGGGCGTTGCAAGACATTCGACAAAGCTGCGGATGGCTACGGACGCGGTGAAGGAGCCGGCGTGGTCGTGCTGAAGCTGCTTTCCGCCGCGCAGCAAGCGGGCGACCGGGTTCTGGCAGTGGTGAAGGGTAGTGGCGTCTTTCAGGACGGTCGCACTGCGGGAATGATGGCTCCAAACGGCGACGCCCAGGAATTCATGCTGCGGCGAACCTACGAGCGATTCGGCATATCGCCGTCGTCTGTGCAGTACATTGAAGCCCACGGGACAGGTACTCAGGCGGGGGACAAAGCAGAGGTTGGTGCGCTGGCGAAAGTCTTCGGAACAGGCCGAGAGCAAGATCGTCCGTGCTTGCTGGGATCTGCCAAGCCCAACGTAGGCCACTTAGAGGCCGGTGCCGGCATGGCGGGCTTGATAAAGACCGTATTGTCGATACGGCATGGCGTGGTGCCTCCGAGCATTCACTCGGAGCTCAACCCCCAAATCGCCTGGGCGAGTTCGGGACTGAAAGTAGCCGAGCGTGCCACGCACTGGCCGTCGTCCTCCCGGTCGCCAAGGCGGGCGGGCGTGTCTTCCTTCGGCATTGGCGGCGCGATTGCACATGCCATATTGGAGGAGCCGCCGGCTGAGACCCCGAGAACATCCACGGAAGATCAAAATTCGGCACGCGACGATTCACTTAAAGTCATTCCACTGTCAGCGCGATCCAACAGCGGGCTTAAGAACGGTGCCGCGCGTCTTGCTGACTGGTTGCAGGGACATTCGGGTGTGGGAGTGGCATCCGTCGGGAACACCTTAGGCTGCCATCGGGACCATCTTCAGAAGCGCGTGGCCATTATAGGGCGCAACCGCGACGAGCTGATCTCTGCATTGCGCAACGTTGCATCTAACATTCCAGACGCGAGCGCATCTGTCGGCCAATGCCAGCCGGGCTCCGAGCGGGGCGTAGTATGGGTTTTCTCCGGACATGGGGCCCAGTGGTCGGGTATGGCGACTGAACTACTGCGAGAAGAATCTGTTTTTGCCGCCGTTTTTGAAAAACTCGCTCCAATATTCAAGCAAGAGCTGGGCTACACGCCGCAGGAAGCCGTTCAAGAGAGCAATTGGTCAGTCGAACGTGTTCAAGCTTCGACCTTTGCAATGCAGTTGGGATTGGCGGCATTGTGGCGAAGTAGAGGGCTCGAGCCAGCTGCCGTTATCGGACATTCCATGGGCGAGCTGGCAGCATCAGTCGTCGCGGGCGCCCTTGATATGATGGGCGCCGCCCGGTTCGCCTGCAGGCGAGCCAGGATCTACAGCCGCCTCGCCGGTCGGGGCGGCATGTTGATGGCGGGCCTGTCCTTCGAAGAAGCGCAGGAGAGGCTTGCAGGAACAACAGGCGTGGTTGCTGCGACTGCAGCGAGCCCGGTCTCGACCGTTGTCTCGGGGGACACTGAAGCGCTCAAGGATCTCGCTGCGTCGTGGAAGCGCAAGCGTATTCCAATGCTGCGGGTCGCCGCAGACGCAGCATTCCACAGTCCTCAAATCGATGCGTTATTGCCGGACATCAGGCTGGCAGCCGCCGATCTCGTGACCCATGATCCGACAACCCGTCTGTACACGACGTCGCTCTCCGACCCGCGCCGTCTCGATAAGCGCGGCGTAGATTTTTGGGCGGCCAATTCTCGTAACCCGGTGTTGCTTGTTTCAGCAGTCAAGGCGGCATTGGAGGACGGGTTCTCATTGTTTCTGGAAGTATCGTCGGCCCCCATCGTCGCGCCATCGATTCGCGAGACCGCCGATCATGAAAAACGTGATGATGTCTGTATCTGCGGAACGCTTAGTCCGAACCGTCCCGAGGCCGCGTCCGTCGCAGCCTCATTGGCCACACTATTTTGCAACGGAGCCAACATTGACTGGTCTGCGCTGTACCCGCCGGATGAGTTGGTGGATTTGCCCACAATGGCGTGGCAGCATCGATCATTCTGGCCTGACGCAAAAATCAGTGTGGCCAATAGCGGCTTCGGTCATGCCCCCGAAAGTCACACCCTGCTTGGGATACCGGAGCACATTCAAGGCTCGCCGCCGCTGACGGTGTGGCGCACCCGACTGGGGTTTGACTCACGGCCATATCCAGGCACGCACCCAATATGCGGTGTCGAGATCATACCAGCGGCGGTGCTGCTGCTTTCCTTGATGAAGGCTGGCGCCGGGAATGGGGCGCTGGCGGCTTTGAGCGACATTGCGCTGATGACTCCCATTCCAGTCGAAACGCCACGAGAAATTCAGTTCATCCTCCAAGACGGCGCTTTGCGAATTGCAAGCCAACCGGCAGACTGGAAGCATGACGAAGCAGCCGCCTGGTCGTCATGGACAGTCCACACGACAGCACTGCTCGATGTCGGCAATGCAATTGATTCTGCGCCTGAGGCTCTCGAATTGGCGGCCCTTCGCAGTCGATGCCGTGAGATCTGGAGCTGGGAACAGGTCGAATTGCTCTATCGCAAGATAGGCATTGGCGGCTACGCATTTCCGTGGCGGCTGCGTGACGTTCGTCGTGGCGAAACACAGATTTTGGCGTCATTTGATGTGCCTGCAGACGCGGGGCGAAGTGTTTGCAGCTGGGCGGCCATATTGGACGGTGCAATAACCCTTTGTCTGCTGCTGTGGCCGGACGACGAAAGGTTGAGGATGCCCTCTCGGATCGGTCAGCTCACGGTATCCGGGGAACCGCCTGCGCGATTCATCGTCCATGTGCAGGAGGCCTGGAGTTCTGACTCTGGAGAGTGCCCTCTTCGCGTGACGGTCGCGGACCCTGAGGGCAAGGTCGTTGCCAAAGTAGAGGGAGTAGTATTTGGGGCTCTGGACAACACATCGGCGGCGACGAGTTCGTCCGATGGAAAATTCCAAGAGGGTCACGATACGAATCATGAGACTCCATCTATTGTTCCTGTTGAAAATCGACTCGATTGGCTTGTTGGTGACGTGCGCAGGCTCGTAGCTGGAGAACTGAAGCTTCAGACCGATGACGTCGAAATCAAGCGCTCGTTAGTTGACATGGGTGTTGACTCGTTAATGGCCGTGTCGTTGCGGCTTGGATTGCGGCGGCGGTATGGGTTTGAATTTCCACCCACACTACTGTGGAACAATCCTTCCGTACATGCGATCGCGCAATTTATCGAAAAGCAATTGTCGGTCGATCACCTGGACGGCGAAGCCTATCCGTCCAGTGAAGGCCGCGTTGCCGGAAGGCTGAGTGTGTGAGGTCAGCCGAGTAGTCAGGGCCGCCGCACTGGAGCAACGCGGCGTCCTGTTGATAGGCGCGGCCCGGTCAAGCACCCCGGGGCAACAGCGCCTCGGTCGAAATGCCGATGAAAACTTGCAGGAGGCGAGCCATGGCGGGGTTGACCAAAGCATCCCTGCCACCTCGCCTCTTCCGCGATATTCGCAATCGCGGAGCAGCGGTTTGCGTTATGCTCTATGAGGACGGCATCGTCGCCCGTGAAACGCCGAAGCTCCTTGCCGTGCTCGCGCCGGAAGAGCGTGCTCGACACGACCGCATGGCCACTTCGGAGCGACGAAACGAGTATCTGGTCGGACGACTTCTGATCCGCACCGTGCTCTCCGTCCTGCTCGACGTGCCATGCGCGCAAGTTCCGCTGCTCATAGATTCCCGTGGCAGGCCCCATGTGGCGTGCCGCGCCCCGCTGGCCTACGACATCAGCCTGTCCCACAGCCGTGGCTATGCCGTACTCGGGGTGACGAAGGCGGGGCGCATCGGCGTGGACATCGAGGCAACTTTCGACGGCGACTACGCGCTGGTGCGGCGGTTCCTGGCTTCGGAGGAACTTGCCGGGTTGCTGGCGCTGCCGCAGGTGCAGCGCAGCGCGGCGCTGGCGCGCGCCTGGGTCATCAAGGAAGCCTGGAGCAAAGCCCTTGGCTTCGGCCTCGGCGTCCCGTTTCGCAATCTCAACACGGCGCTGCGTACGGAAGGCTGTAGTGGACGAGTCCGCTGGCGGATCATCGACGGATCCACGGTTCCGACCGCATGTGCGATAGCCTCCGATGAGCTTACGCCGCCGTCGATGCCTCGTTTTGCTATTCCTGTGAACCTCGAACGCCTGTCTGGTGCTGCCCGATGAACGCTCCCCTTTCCACTCCGCACCTCCCGGTGCTGGAAGCCAATCAACCGGCCTTACGTGGCGATCTTTTATCATGCTACACGGCCAGCATCGCTTGGTGTCTCCGCTGCTGCGGAGCGGATCCGGACTGGGCGTTAGGACTCCAACTCTTCATCGCGATCCGCATTGTCTCTGAAAATCCGCCTACCTGTGCCTTCGTGCACTACCATACTCCGCTGCTTGGCAGTGCGCCGACTCACCACCTTGAACTCCGTCGCCGCTGGACAACCACTGTTGAGGAGGCCGGCGAGGCGATCGCTTCTGAATGCCGACGTTCGGGTCTGGCGATCATCTCCGGGGATGCATATCGGCTTCCATGGTCAGTGGCGTTTGGACGCCGGCATGCGCCTCACTGGTTTGTGGTGGATTTCGTCGAACCCGCTGGACGCGCCGTTCATGTAGTCGACACATTTGCCTACGTTGACGACCTCGGAACGCAAAAGCCGTATGACGGTTGGACGACGCTGGACGTACTCGGGATACCGCCCGCCCGCTGCCCAGCCGAATTGTATCGCGGTGTCTGGGCGTTTGGACGAGAGGACCCGTTGCCGCCGGCGCCCGCAGGTTCAATCGAATGGTTCGAAGCCGCAGCACCGGCGCACGGAATCGCTTGCAATTCGGACGCGTTGCTCAATCTGCTGGCCTCCGGATGTAGCTGGTATGACGGATCGTCGCTCCGGTCCGATCTCGCTGGTTGGTCGGTGGGTGCGAGTGCGTTGTTTGCGCTCGTGGCTTGGGTGAGTGACCGGCTCGATGATCGCCGCCTTTATGTGGCAAGCGACGACCTCTGGGTCGCATATCGTAACCGGCTTTCTTTTGCCAATGCTCTTGGTCGCGCTGCCGCTTTTGCCCATCGCCCCGATCTACACCAGCTAGCCGAACAGGTTCGCGACGTATTGGCGCCGGCCTGGTCGGCGATACCTCGAATTATGCGCTACAACGCCTCGTGCCTCGATCGCGGTCGGTCGCCACGACGGCTCGTCGTCGACCTCCTACAGCAAATTGCGGAGCAAGAAGCGGAATTTGTCTGCCGATTGGGGAAAAGCCTCACCTGAGAGCATTGCTCCGGTAACATCAGTCAAGCGCTTGAAAGCCGTAAACATAATTGAACCTTCGCCCGCGATCACCTGCCGCCGAGCCAATTACGATGAGCGCACCGCGTCGCCGCTCCTCCAGCACGTTGGCTACGGCAAGACACCAGGCAGCAGCACTAGTGAAGTCGGTTACTAAAATGCGGTTTGCTTCCGCGTGGTTCGCCTCCGCCAACCTCTGGTCTCCAAGTATGCCATATGCCAGCAGCACCACGTCGACCCCACCGAGTTGCTTTATCATCTCGGCAAAGCTCTTTTCGGCATCAATGCTAACCAAGTCGCCCTCGTAGATGTCGGCGAGACCGCCTCGAATCCGAAGATCGGCGGCCAGTCTTTCGATACGCTCCCTATCGCGACCGGCAAGCAGTAGGTGAACGCCTTGTTCGGCTCATTTCCGTGCGGCGGCTTCAGCAATGGCCGAAAGAGCCCGAGGATGATGACCTTGCGCGGTGGTCTGTTGGTTGCAGCAACCGTCATGGTGCCACCCGCCTCCAAAAATTCGATGCAATCGCAGGATCAACATGGGGTACAAAGTGTTCCAGATTTGGATAGCCGCCAAGCCACATGTCTTTCGGGATTCTTCCGTCCTTGGCGGCATAAAGGCGGCCTTTTGCATCGCGGACAATAGCGTCCAGACGGGAGAAGAGCTTCAGAGTTCGCTCTCCACAATTTTGAAAATCAAGTGCAAGAGTTGCTCCCTCCAGCGGAAAGGACAGAAGCCCCGGCGATTGCAAGTTACCGAATGTCTTGAGCACGCCTAAGAATGTGCCCTGAGAGGTGCGCTTCCGCTGGCGCAAGACTCAAGGCAGCACATGGTCAAAGCACTGGGAATCTCTACCGCTAGAGACGTTTGCAATTAAGGCGGAGAAAGAGACCACCGGCGAATAAATCTACCCCCGCTACGCCGAAGCGTCCCGATTGGTCGCGCAGGCTGCCGCGGCCTCTGACAATCCCCGACATCGTCACGGTGACAACGCTCGCCGACGTGGGGGCGTTGATCGCGAAGCATTTGCCGGCGGAGCACCGTCGAGAGGCGATGCGCGATGACAAAGACCGTCCGTCCCTGTGCAATGCGCTTCGTGTTTTCCTGGATGATACGCTCGCTTTCGTAATCCAATGCGCTTGTCGCCTCGTCAAAAATGAGAGTGCGCGGGTTGGTGACGAGCGCTCGAGCAATCGCGATGCGCTGACGCTGGCCCGCCCGACAGGCTGCTCCCACGCTCGCCGACAACCGTGTCGTAACCCTCGGGGGTTTCAAGGATAAACTCGTGAGCGCCGGCCAGTTGTCCGGCTTGCATGACGCGATCGATCGGCATTGCGGGGTCCACGAGCGCGATGTTTTCTCGGATCGTACGATTGAACAACGTGTTCTCCTGCAGCACGACCCCGATCTGCCGCCGCAGCCAGCTGGTGTCGACCATGGCGAGATCGAGACCATCGACAAGCACGCGCCCGCTCTCAGGGACGTAAAGCCGCTGGATAGCTTTGCCACAGTGCTCTTGCCGGATCCGGATGGGCCGACAATGCCTATGACCTGGCCCGCCGAGGCTTTCAAGCTGACGTCGTGCAAGACCTCCGGTCCGTCGACCCGATAGCGGAAGGTAACGTGCTCGAACGCCACGTCGCCGCGGATCGCCGGAAGCGTGGCCCGTCCCGGACTCATTCGAGGCTCCGGCGCGGCGTTGAGGATGTCGCCAACAGAACGATACCCGTCAAAGTCGGTGAATAAAGGAACATCACCAGGAGAAACGCGAACGTGAAGAACAGGTCGATGACGAGTGTCAGAGCTGAGCTGGTCAGGAAATTACGGATGTTCTCCAGCTCCCGCACGCGGGCAACTGAATCACCAACGCGTCTGGCCTGAAAATAAGCGGCGGGCAGCGCCAGTAGATGGCGAAACAAGCGTGCCCCGAGTTCGACGTCGATGCGGCTTGTCGTATGCGAGAATAGATACGTTCGCATGACGGCAAGCACCGATTCGAATACCGAGATCGTGACCAACCCGATCACCAGCGCATCGAGGGTCGTCAGGCTGTGATGGACGAGAACCTTGTCGATCACCACCTGGAAGAACAGCGGCGAGGCAAGAGCGCGCGTCATCGCGGCCGGCGTGCGCTTTGGTTGCGTGCTGCGCAAGGCACGGACCAAGCCGGAACTGCGGCCCGCTGCAGCCGAGCCCGGTTGCTCGTCCAACTCTCGGGCAGGAACAACCGTAACGCCAACATGACAGGCACTTCGCCGCGCGCCAGCGTCAGCGAAACCAAGGTCTGACAATTGGCGGTTTTGCCGAGCGCTGAAGCATATTGCGCAGCGACCCGCACCGAATGCGTGTCCTTTTTGGGAAGTGCGGTGTCGTCGATCACCAGCACGGCATCGCGACCGCCGACCAGCCGAGCCGCTTGCACCAGCAGTTCTGTCTCTACCGCCGCCGCATCCCACACCCCGGCGGCAATGAAGTGGTGCAATTGATCATAGTCGCCAACTGCCAGCCGCTCTGCCATCGGCGCGATGCTCTTGCGCTCGCCGGGGCCGATCAGCCCCGATACGTAGAGCGGACACATGCGTCGCCGCGCCTTGTGACCCAACCGATCCAGAAATGGCTTGAGCCCCCGCCCAAGCTCCGCCTGCCAATCCAATGCCCTGCCAGCCATGGTCGGCTCCTCCAAAAGCCGACCACCCATGAGTCACAGAAAAACTGATTTGGGAATCCCGGGCAGCTAAAAATCTGCCAAAGTAGTGCTAACTAAATTCTCGGACCGCGTGCCCTGCCAAAGGTCCATTCAATTCTGCCGATCCGGGCGATTCCCGAAACGTGACGCCCGAGGTGCTGTTCGAGCGAGGGGCTCCATGGCACCAAGCTGAATCCCAGACCATCGTCGATCATGGCGAAGCGGCCGGACGCCAGGTCCAGGCGCTGCCGACAGGTGCCCGCGATCGATTCACCTTCCGATGTGGGATGGTAGGGCGTCCCGGTGTTTCCAGAGATGCGCGCTGCTTCGGCTGCGAGCTCTTGTCGCCGCAACGTGTCGAGGAGGTCGCGCGCGAAGATGACGCGCTGGCTCTGCCGTTTGGCGAGATCCTTTCCGATCAGGTGCTCGGTGCGTGCGTCCATCGCATCGCGGACCTCGATGCCGAAGCCCCCGGAACTCAAGGATGCTGGCTCCCATGCAACGAGCTGGCGATCGAGCCAAGTTGCACCGCCCGCATGAACCTGCGCCTCGATCGGCGCCGCTCGCGCAAGTATTTCGGCGCGCTCGCGCTTGCGGTTCGGCAAGGGCAATCCTGGCACTATGTCGGTCATACCGGCACCGGCTTCAATGCCGCAAATCTCAAATCCATCCATGCCAAGCTGGCGAAGCTGCAAACCATTCGAAAGCCGGTTAGCGGAAAAATCCCCAATGAGCGTGCGACGACTTGGGTGCGGCCACGACTCGTCGCCGAGGTCAAGTTCACCAAATGGACCAAGGACGGCCGCATGCGGCATCCGGCATTTCTCGGACTACGAACGGATAAGCGGGCGAGTGCGGTGATACGCGAACGTTGCCGTTGCCGCGAGAATCCGGCGGAATGCCGCTGTTCCGGGCATTACGGGAGCGTAAATCGAGCCGCGAGTTTGCGACAACATAGCTAAGGTCGGATGATCTTTCGAACTTGCTCTGGGCCGCCTTCGGAATAAGCCGTCCGGACGGGCATCGTACTGCCCCGTCGGCCCGCAACTGCCAGGAAATCGATATCTACGCAGCATTGCGCTGCGGACTCTACCTGTTCGACCAGCACCTCCATGCGCTGCGTCAAATTCACACTAGGGATATTAGGCGGCGACGGGTCAGCAGGACTATGTGGGAACAGCGCCGGTAAATCTCGTTTACGTCGCCGATCTCGCCCGCATGGAGGTCTCGGACAGAACAGAGCAACGCTTCTACTCGGCCATAGATGCAGGCTTCATCAGCCAGAACGTCTATTTGTTTTGCGCTTCGGAAGGCTTGGCGACGGTAGTGCGTGGACTTCTCGATCGCAAAGCGCTTGCCTCGCAAATGCTGTTGCGTCCGCAACAGCGCATCATTGTTGCCCAATGCGTCGGATATCCGAAGTCATGAACGGGGACACGTTGGCTCCGCTGCGTTGTTGGACGCGCGTTTCCTTGACCTAGATCAATGCTTCAGTCGACGAGTCGGAGCGAAAAAGCTATATGCGTTAATTGGCTTTAATCCATGGATGCGATTTCAAAAACCAAGTTTTCCAGGCTCCGTAAGGAGATGGTCGAGAAGGCCATCTTTGCGCGGGGCGTCAGGTCTGAGTTGGTTCTCAATGCGATAGGCCGCGTGCCACGCGAACGTTTCCTGCCGGGGCAGCTTCGCGAATTTGCCTACGAGGACACGCCCTTGCCGATTGAAGAGGGGCAGACGATCTCGCAGCCCTATATCGTCGCTTTCATGACCGAGGCCCTGGCGCTCCGTGGCGGCGAAAAGGTCCTTGAGATCGGCGCCGGGTCGGGGTATGCGGCGGCCGTTCTTTCCGAAATTGCCGCCGACGTCTATACCGTCGAGCGGCACGGTCCCTTGGCCGAGAAGGCCGCCGCGACGTTGGCCGATCTCGGCTACGACAATGTCCATGTTCTGCACGGCGACGGGACGCGCGGCTGGCCGGAACACGCGCCCTATGACGCCATTGTCGTCGCAGCCGGCGGCCCGACAATCCCCGAGTCTCTCAAAAGCCAGCTCAAGATCGGCGGGCGCCTGGTCATTCCGGTTGGAACGGACCCGCAGATCCAGGAACTGGTGCGGGTGACACGGATTGCTCAGGACAAATATCGCCGCGAAGATCTCGCCGATGTGCGATTTGTCCCGCTGTTCGGCGAAGAAGGGTGGGCGCCCGAAGGGGCGCAGTCGGCTCGGATTCGCCATGTAACTCCCGCAGGCACCGGTACCGAAGAAAATCTGATCAGGAAAATCGCCGCTGCGGCCGAGCCGTTTGGTTCGATCGACACAGCTGATTTCGGCCCGTTGCTAGACCGGATCGGCGACTCGCGCATCGTACTACTCGGTGAGGCGAGTCATGGCACTTCGGAATTTTATCGGATGCGCGAGCGCATCTCGCGAGAATTAATTGTCAACAAAGGTTTCCACTTCATCGCAATCGAGGGCGATTGGCCGGATGCCGCACGCATCGATCACTATGTGCGGCATCTGGAATATAGACCCGCCGAGTGGACCGCGTTTGCCCGCTTCCCGACCTGGATGTGGCGCAACAACGAAGTGCGTGATTTCGTCGACTGGCTCCGCCAACACAATGCGACACTCAAGCCCCCGGCGCGTGCGGCGTTTCACGGCCTCGATCTCTACAGCCTCTATGCGTCGATTCGCGCAGTTCTAAATTATCTCGACGAGGTTGATCCGAGCGCCGCAAAGATTGCGCGCGAGCGCTACGGTTGCCTGACGCCTTGGCAGGGCGACCCGGCGACCTACGGTCACGCCGCGCTGATTGACTCCTACGGGACTTGCGAAGGGCCTGTGGTGCGCGCGCTGAGGGATTTGTTGGCAAACCGTCTCGCTTATGCGGCACATGACGGCGAGCGCTTTTTCGACGCCGTGCAAAATGCTCGCCTCGTCGCCAACGCCGAACGCTACTATCGCGTTATGTATTACGGCTCGCGCGCATCCTGGAATCTACGCGACGAGCACATGTTCACGACGCTGAAGAACCTACTGGCGTTTTACGGACCGGACAGCAAGGCAATTGTTTGGGCGCACAATTCCCACGTCGGTGATTCGGAGGCCACCGAAATGGCCTTTCGCGGCGAGCACAATATCGGGCACCTGTGCCGCCGGGAATTCGGCGCCGGCGTCTATTCTGTCGGCTTCGGCACTAATAGCGGAACTGTTGCGGCGGCCTCCGACTGGGACGGGCCGATGGAGATTAAGAAGGTCCAGCCGGCGCTGCCGAAGAGCTATGAGCGGTTGTGCCACGCAACCGGGCATGCTCGGTTCATGCTCGGCTTGCGCGATCGCACCGAGCTCTCCAGCGCGCAAGACCTGGGCAAGCCGCACCTCGAGCGCGCGATCGGCGTCATCTACCGGCCGGAGACCGAGCGCGCCAGTCACTATTTCCAAGCCATGCTACCGCGGCAATTCGACGAGTACATCTGGTTCGACGACACCCGCGCGGTCACGCCGATCGACACCGCGCAGCTTGAAGGATTGCCCGATACCTATCCCTTCGGGGTGTGAGCGCCGCCGTGCCTGCGTGCAAGGACCCCGGGTTGGTGGTCTACAGGTACCGGGCTCGATATGCGCCGATCGTCTGCCGCATGGTATCCTACGCACTTATTTGCCGGTGCTGCTGCCCTTGGCTCTAAGTCCCCTGTGCACAACTGTCCTATTGCACGCTATCGCTCCCAATAATGCGATGGTCGTTGATTGGCTCTTGATGTCGGCAGCGCCTCCATTTCATGTGAGAAACGTGACTAGGCAAATTTGTCGGATGTCGGCGACAATGAGCGAAACCAAATTAGCCGGTTCATTAGAAGCGGGTTCAGGTCCAACGGGCCGTTGTGAATCGCCGCGCTCGATGGTCGGCAATAAGCGAGCCATCCGAAGGCCGGAGTTACGTCAAATCGTGCCGCTTGCGGACACAACGGTCTACGAGATGGAGCAACGCGATGAATTTCCCCGCCGATTCTACCTTACACGGCGATGCGTAGCTTGGGACCTCGCGGAAGTCGAAGCATGGCTCGAGAAGCGCCGGCGCTCATCCGATGCCGAGGTGCTCAACCGAGCGCCTGTTCCTGATGTGCGTCAGCGAAAGGCCAAACCAGTCCGGCAATAGCTTAGGATGCCAACAACTGCATCGATGGCGGGTATAGAGTTGGCGTGCGCTTTTGTCCCGAACCCAAGCATCAATCATGTCTGCCCACTCTTGCAACATGTGTCGCCGCTGCGGCTCATATTCAGCCTCGTTATAGACGCCGCGCGACGCCCCTCCTCGTGAGCCAGGCACTTTTCGATCCAGTCGCTGTTAAAGCCAAGCTCGTTCAGTAGGGTCGAGCCGGTGCGACGCAAGTCGTGCACGGTAAATGGCTCAAGCGGCAGCTTCTTCTGTTTAGCACGCTCCACGACCGCCATTGTGATGCGGTTGAATGTAGCCCACTCCATCATCAACGAGAGTGCTAATCACATGACTCTATTTATGTATTCCAGCAGCTGAGAATTCCATACCGTCATCTTTACCGTCGCAAGAGACTTTAAAGCAGAATCGGCGATGCGACACGCCACAGCCGCCAATCCCTCGAACTTCAGGTCCGTTACCGATCTTCAAAGGCCTCAGGAATGCTTGCTCGCAAACTCATTCGTGTAGAAGGCCCTCGCCGGAAGATAGATCTTGCGCCGCCGTACCACTTCAGCAAATCCAAAGTCTTCTGCATACCATCCGGATCGATGTTAACTTATCGGCCCTACTTCGTCAGGAGGCTGGTAAATACCTGCATGGCGTCACGCAGGACCTTCTCGTTGAGTGGTATCTCGGGCTTGTTTGATGAACGCCTGGATTGCTGCTTTTAAGATTTGGCCTCTCGGCGCGCGATTTTCTCCATGGTCACTAATGGGGTCGTGTCCGACGGGGCCTTGAATATGTCGACGAGGCAGCGCGCCTTTCCGCTATCCGGAGGCTGGCCTGTAGTGATCGTTCAACAAGGCCGCCAACCTAACCTCGGCGCAACTAGCTCATTTTGAGGACAGGGAGGAGCAAGTATCAGGTCGGAGTTTGGATCCGCGTTTCTCGAGAGGAACTTTGCAATTATCGACTCGCTGCTCATCCGTCCATTTCTCGCCGAGCCGCTCCTTGGCCGTTACCGCTGCTGCGCTCGGTGACAGAACCGTTTCCGCCGTTTGTCGGGCAGCATGGTTGCCGTTGGTTGCCTCTTTCTGCTGCGCGAGCACTGGCGCGACCACCGGGCAGAACGAGCACAACATATAAGCCAAACACACAAAGCAAGCGCTTGTGAGGCATGGCGTCCACAGGTACATCAAGAACCCTGAGCGCGCCGGTACTCGGCTTTGCGGCCCGCCGGGGAGACTACGGTGATCGAAGTCCATCTGATATCCTGACCTTTTTGGGTGAAGCACCAAGCCCTTAGATGCCAAACTAGCGGACATTTGAACCATTATCAGATCTCGAGCCAAAGGTTCAGATTGCCGGCACGGCTTGGCAGGTGAGACAAACGTCCGCATCTAAATGGTCCTTGCGAAAGATGCCAAGCGCAGAGTGCAGATCCGAATCTATTTCTTCTTGGTGCCATCCGCATTGAACTGCGAAACATAAGCCCACAGGTCATTGATTTGTTGGTCATCTTTGACACCTGGGAAAATCATTTTTGTGCCCGGCACCATCGCTTGAGGATCATGAATATACTTCTTGAAATTTGCTTCATTCCAGACGATGCCCGACTTTTTGTTGGCATCTGAATAGTCGTAACCAAGAGCGCTACCGGAGTGGCGGCCATCCAGGCCGTTAAGTTCGGGGCCGACCTTAGTCTCCGCGCCTGGGCCGATGGAATGGCAAGCCAGGCAGATATGGAAGACGATTTCGCCCTTCTGTGGGTCCTGCGCGAAAGCGGCTACAACGGAAGTAGCCAAGATTGCGGCGACGACGGTCAACGTTTTGTACATTATCATTCCCCCCTGAGCGTTTGCGCCGCGATAACCGTATCAGAACCGATCTCGCCGTCCGCACGTACCCCCAAGGGCCATACTATAACAGCCTGCGGTGGAGAGGTATGATTTCAGCGAAAAGTTGCGGACCGAGAAAACCTCTTGTCTTGGCGAGCCTGGGGCGATTTACTTCGTAGGCGACGGTTTGGGACCTTCTGCGCCTGTTCCAGAGGCGAAATCGGCGAAAAAATCAGTATACCGAAAGGAAAGGCATGGCTTGGAGCCCCTATCGCCATCGAGGCAGGCATCGGGCCGGAGATCGACGGCTAGCTGCCGCCCGAATTCTGATTTATCCGGCTCGCGCTGTCGACCGCCAATGGCTCGCCTGAAGGCCATCGTTCTCGGTGCGGCGGCCGGGGGTGGCTTTCCGCAATGGAATTGCCGGTGCCCGACGTGCCACCTCGCGTGGGAGGGTGACCCCAGGGTTAGACCGCGGACCCAGGCGAGCGTCGCCGTGTCAGCGGACGGCCGACACTGGGTGTTGCTCAACGCCTCGCCGGATTTGCGAGCGCAGATTCAGGTGACGCCGGCGCTGCGGCCGTACGGCATGCCGCGTGGGAGCCCAATTGTTGGCGTGGTCTTGACTGGAGCCGAGGTCGACCAAGTTGCTGGGTTGCTCACGTTGCGCGAGCGTGGGGGCTTTACGGTGTACGCTACCGATGAAACGTTGACGGCAATCGAAGACAACCCGATGTTCGACGTTCTCGCCGCAGAAGTCGTGCAACGGCGACCGATCGCGCTGGCGCAAGCCTTCGCGTTGCCGAATGGCCTGCACGCCGAATTGTTCGCCGTGCCAGGCAAGGTGGCGCTCTATCTCGAAAAAGGCGATCCGGAGCTTGCGGTAGAGACTGGAATTAATGTTGGAGTGGAGATTATGAGCGATGGCGCGCGCCTCATCTATGTGCCAGGCGCAGCCGCCATAACACAGCCGCTATTGGAGCGCCTGCAACGCGCTAATGTGGTGCTGTTCGACGGTACGCTGTTTGATGACTTCGAGATGATTGTCAGCGGCACCGGAACGAAAACCGGGCGGCGCATGGGACATATTCCGCTCGACGGCGCCGATGGCACCCTGCAGCAGCTCAGCGGCTTGACTGGCCGTCGCATCCTGACGCACATCAATAACACAAATCCGATTCTGGTCGACGGCTCGGCACAACGGTTAAAGGTCGAAGCCGCTGGTTTTGAAGTTGCTCAAGACGGCATGGAGATCTCGTTGTGAGAGCTTTGTCGCCGGACCAGTTGGAAGTGCGTCTGCGTCAAATCGGCGCCACCCGATATCATCGGCTGCATCCGTTCCATAAACTACTTCATGGGGGCAAATGTACCAAGGTCCAAGTGCAGGCTTGGGCGCTCAATCGCTACTATTATCAAGCGATGATCCCAGTGAAGGATGCCAGCCTGATTGCGCGCTGCCCGGATCCCGACATCCGCCGCGAATGGCGCAGCCGGCTGATCGACCACGACGGCGAACGCATGGGTGAAGGCGGCATAGCGCGCTGGCTCATCCTTACCGACGGCCTGCAGATCGACCGCGATTATGTGGTTTCGTTGCGCGGCCTGCTCCCGGCGACGCGATTTGCCGTCGATGCCTATGTCCATTTCGTGCGCGAGAAGACGTTGCTCGAGGCGATAGCTTCCTCGCTAACCGAGCTATTCTCGCCGGAGATCATCAGCGAACGCCTCGAGGGTATGCTCAACAACTACGATTTCGTGAGTTCGCAGACGCTGGCCTATTTTTCGCAGCGTCCGCCGCAAGCCGAGCGGGACGCTCGTTTCGCCCTTGATTATGTGAAGGCCAATGCCGTGACCCCCGACGCTCAAGAGAGCGTGCTCCATGCGCTCGAATTCAAGTGCGACGTGCTGTGGGCGATGTTGGATGCGCTTTATCACGCTTATGTCGCACCAGGGCTCATTCCGCCCGGGGCTTTTGCGCCACTGCAAGAGGTTCAGCAATGAGCGACATGACACCAACCGTCTCCCCTGAATCGCGGCCGCGGCTGCCGCACGGCGTGCGCCTGGTGCACAACGAGACTCACGGCGGCTGGGTGCTGCTTGCGCCCGAGCGGATTTTCAAAGCCGATCCGACAGCCGCCGAGATCATCAAACGCTGCACCGGCGAAGCCACGCTTGATGCAATCGTCGACGATCTGGCGAGGAGCTATGCCGCCCCGCGCGAGCGAATTCTTGCCGACGTGTCTGGCTTGCTCCGAGGACTCGCTGAAAAGAAGCTGCTGGAACTCTGAAGTCCGATGACAGACGATTTGCCGCCCAACGCAAATGGAACTAGCGCCGAGCCGGCGAACGAGGCGGAAGTCGCTTTGTTTCATGGACCTATCGGCCTGCTTGCCGAGCTGACCCATCGCTGTCCGCTCGGCTGCCCCTATTGCTCCAATCCGCTGGCGCTCGACCCGCGGGAGAGCGAGCTTGATACGCAGACTTGGGCGCGCATATTTCGCGAGGCGGCGGCGCTCAACGTCTTGCAGGTCCATCTTTCTGGAGGTGAGCCGGGAGCGCGGCGCGATCTCGTCGAAATTACCGCAGCGGCGCATTCCTGCGGACTCTACACCAACCTGATCACCTCGGCGGTCGGCATCACGCCGGCAACGCTCGCCAGGCTTGCCGATACCGGCTTAGACCACGTGCAGATTTCGATCCAAGACAGCGATTCGGTCTCAGCCGACCACATCGCCGGTTATCAAGGTGCATTTGCGCGCAAGAAGGAATTGGCCGCCGAAGTCGTGCGGCTGAAAATTCCATTGACGGTAAATGTCGTTGTCCATCGGGCAAACATCGATCGCATTGGCGCTGTGGTCGAACTGGCAATCCGCTACGGTGCGAGCCGCGTCGAAATCGCACATGTACAATATTACGGCTGGGCGGTGCGAAACCGGGAGGCGCTGATGCCGACCGCCGAGCAGAGGGCGCGCGCCATCCAAGTGGTCGAGGCGCTGCGAAGCCAACACCGCGGAACGATCGTCATCGACGCGGTCACCCCCGACTATTATGCTCGCTTTCCGAAACCCTGCGTCGGCGGTTGGGGCAGGCGATCGCTGAACGTAACGCCGGCCGGCAAGGTGCTACCGTGCCATGCCGCCGAATCCATACCCGGCCTAGAGTTCTGGTCGGTGCGGGACCATTCGCTTGCCGACATCTGGGCGAATTCGCCGTCGTTCAACGCGTTCCGTGGCACCGCCTGGATGAAGGAGCCGTGTCGCAGCTGCGCGCGGCGCGACATCGATTTCGGCGGCTGCCGCTGTCAGGCTTTCGCCATCACAGGCGACGCGCGGGCTGCCGATCCGGTCTGCCAACTCTCACCCCATCACGACGCAGTGGTCGCCCTGAGAACCCGCCAACACGATGTACCGTATTCCTACCGGGTCAATCAGAAATCGAGAGTGAGACCGCCGGACAGCCATACGCAATGAGCGCGCTGGCACAAGGTTGCGGAAGATTCCTTAAGTGCGTGCTGGCTGGGCCGATCGTGCTTGCCGCAATTTTGGACTTGGCGGGATTACCGATCGCACATGCGGCCGACACTATTCGCATTGTCGCCCAGAAAACCGGTTCGCTGGCGTGGGACCTCGAGACTATCCGAAGTCACGGCCTCGACCGGCAAGCCGATTTGCATCTCGAAACGACGGAGCTTGCCAGCACCGAGGCCGGGCAGATCGCGCTCAAAGGCGGCTCAGCCGATCTGATCTTGTCCGACTGGTTGTGGGTCGCGCGGGAGCGCGCCCTCGGCGACGACCTGGTGTTCTATCCTTATTCGAGCACGCTCGGCGCTGTCATGGTTCCAGACCATTCGCCGATCAAGCATCTCGACGACCTGAAAGGCAAAAGGCTCGGCGTCGCGGGCGGCCCGCTCGACAAAAGCTGGTTGTTGCTGCAAGCGCTGGCGCAGCGGTCGGGGGTCGACCTCAAGGCGCAAGCCTCCATCTCCTATGCCGCGCCGCCTCTGCTCTCAGCAATGCTATTGCAACGCAAAACCGATGCCACGCTGACATTCTGGAATTTTTGCGCACGCCTCGAAGCCGAGGGCATGCGGCGAGCGATCACCATGGCTGACGTCATGACGCAGCTCGGGGCCGCCGGACCGGTACCGATGATAGGCTATGTGTTTCACGGCCGCTGGGCGGAACGTCACCGCGCGCTCCTTGACCGCTTCTTTTCCATGACCCGACAAGCAAAGAAAATCCTCGCGAGTTCGCCCGCCGAATGGCAGCGGCTCGGCCCCCGCATCGGCGCCAGCGGCGACGCCGAACTCGAGGTCTATCGCCGGCGCTATGCCGAAGGAATTCCCGGCCGGCCCCTTGCCGAGGAGATTGCCGACGCGCAAGCGCTTTACAAGGTGCTGGCGCACATCGGCGGTCCTGACCTCGTGGGCCCGGCCGAACAGCTCGCTCCCGGCACGTTTTACGCCAGAGGCCCAAGCGAATGAATGTGGCGCTGCGGCTTGGCTCCGTCGCGTTCCTGCTCGCGGTATGGCTTGTCGGCTCGCACCTGGTCGGTCCGCGGCTCCTACCCACCCCGCAGACGGTCGCTCTTGCCATCGTTTATGAAGCGCGCTCCGGCGCGCTCGCGTTCAACCTCGGCGTGACACTGCTGCGCGTTGCGGCGGCGTTCACGATTGCCATGGCGTTCGGCACCGTAATCGGCCTCGCCATGGGCCGAATATCGGTCGTCGATCGACTTGCCGACCCTTGGCTCGTCGTTCTGCTCAATCTGCCCGCACTGGTGATCATCGTGCTCGCTTATGTTTGGGCTGGATTGACGGAAATCGCCGCGCTTATTGCTGTCGCCTTGAACAAACTGCCGATCGCCATCGTCACCGTCCGCGAGGGGGCGCGCGCGCTCGATCCTTCGCTCGATGAAATGGCGACGGTGTTTCGCATGAGCGGCTGGACACGGCTGCGCCACGTGACGATGCCACAGCTCGCTCCTTACCTGGCCGCCGCGACTCGTTCCGGCCTGTCGCTGGTTTGGAAGATCGTACTGATTGTCGAGCTGCTCGGTCGGCCGAACGGAGTCGGTTTCGAAATCGGAACTGCATTCCAATTGTTCGACGTCACGCGTATTCTGGCCTATGCACTGACCTTCGTCGTCGTCATGCTCGCGATTGAAACTTTCCTCGTGCAACCGTTTGAACGACATGTCTCCCGCTGGCGGATCAGACCGGCTTGAACTCCATATCAAGCACAAATCATATCGCGTCGCCACCGGCGGACGCCTGCACGTACTTGGTGAAATATGCTTTGCGTTGGCGAACGGCGAGGTTGCCGCTGTCGTCGGTCCATCGGGCTGCGGCAAGACGACGCTGCTGCGGATCATCGTCGGTCTCGATCAAGACTTCGACGGTAGCGTCACGCTTCCGGCGCACGGCAGGCTCGGTATCGTCTTCCAGGAGCCTCGGCTGCTACCCTGGCGCACCGTCGAAGAAAATGTCCGTTTGGCCGCGCGGCAAGCTGGCGAGGCGACGTTGTCTTCGCTGTTCGCGACACTCGGCCTGAGCGAGCACCGGCGCCATTATCCTGGCGAATTGTCGCTCGGGCTCGCCCGTCGCGTCGCCTTGGCGCGTGCGTTTGCGTTCGAACCCGACCTGCTAGCGCTCGACGAACCGTTTGTCTCGCTCGATGCCGCGCTGGTCGAAAGACTGCGCGCGGAACTCATCGAGCTGGTATCGCACCGGCCGACCACCACGCTGCTGGTCACACATAGCATCGAAGAAGCAATTGGCCTTGCCGACCGGATATTTCTGCTTTCGCCGTCACCTGCGCGCGTGCTCGCAGAAATCCCCCTCGAGCGCCCACGCAGCCTGCGATCCGCCAGGGAACTTGCCGTCATTCGCGAAAAGCTGCGGGCTGCTGCGGCGAATGGGTAGGCCGCGTGTTTTTGTCTTACGCGGGCTGTGCTTGCGCGGTCCGCCGGATGACGCCGCGCTGCGGATTGTAGCCAATGACGGCAAGAAGGAAAAACAATGCGGTCGAGCCGGTCACGACCGCAGCCGAGGTCGCCTCGAACTGGCCGTAGAGCGCAAACCGGATCAGTTCCACCGCGTAGGTGAACGGATTGGCAAGCGCAACATAGTACACCCACTCCGAACCGCTCTGTTGCAATTTCCACAGTGGATAGAGCGCCGACGAGAAAAAGAACATCGGAAACATCACGAAATTCATCGCCCCTGCGAAGTTCTCGACTTGCCGGATGTATACGGAGAGGAACAGCCACAGGGCGCCCAGCATCAAACCGGAAACGATCAAGGCGGGCAGCACTACGAGCCAGGCTATCGGATCGAACGTCACGCCGAATGGAATGCAGACGGCGAGAAACGCATAACAGGTGATGACCGACAGCGAGGTGCCGGCGACAAGCTTGCAGGCCAACAACACCCACCGCGGCAGCGGCGCCGTCAGCAGCAATCGCATCACTCCCATTTCGCGGTCGTAAACCATCGACAGCGAGGATTGCATGCCGTGGAACAGCAGGATGATGCCCAGCAGGCCGGGTACGATGTACTCCTGATAGGTGATGTACACCTTGTACGGCGGGATGATCGATACGCCGAACACGTTGTAGAAGCCGGCGGCGAACACCGCGAGCCACATCAGCGGGCGCACCAGGGCGGACAGCAGCCGGCCGCGCTGCTGGACGAATTTCAGCACCTCCCGCGTGGTGACGGCCCGCAGAGCGCGAAAAACATGGATCAGCGGCATGGACGCTCTTCGAATTTTCCGGCATTGGTTGCGCATCGACGCGGGCGCCAGCCTACATATTAACGAGACCACCGGGCAAGCCCATGAGCGAGAACTGGGTCAAATGACCTTCGAACAAGATGCGCCGGCGCTGCTGCTTGACAACGTGGTCAAGACCTATGGCTCAATCCGGGCAGTCGATGGTGTCAGCTTCAGCGCGGCGCCCGGCTCGTTCATCGCACTTCTCGGCCCCAACGGCGCTGGCAAGACGACGTTGTTCCAGCTCTTGGCCGGACTGTTTGTGCCGGACTCCGGCCGCATCGAAATCATGGGCCAGGACATGCGGCGCAATCCAGTGCCGGCGCTCGCCAAGCTGGGCATCGTCTTTCAGCAGCCGACGCTCGACCTCGAGCTCACCGTGACTGGGAATCTTCTGTTTCACGCCGGCTTACACGGGATGCGGCGCTCAGTCGCGATGAGCCGCATCGAGGCCGATTTGGCGCGACTCGGACTTGCCAAACGGGCTTATGATAGGACGGCGCAACTCAGCGGCGGCAATCGGCGGCGCGTCGAGCTCGCCCGCGCGCTGTTGCATGAGCCGCGGGTGCTGCTCATGGACGAGCCGACGGTGGGACTCGACCCGGCGAGCCGCAGCGACCTGCTCAAGCTGATATTGAGCATGCGCACGGAACGCTCAGTAGCCGTGCTGTGGGCAACGCATTTGTGCGATGAAGTATCCGGCGCCGACCGCGTGATCGTGCTGCATCGCGGCAAGGTGCTGGCCGATACGACGCCGGCCAGGCTTGTCGCCGAGGCCGGCGCGCGCACGGTCGAAGAGGCGTTCTTGGCCATGACCGGACCGCAATAACCCCGGACGAAGGCGCCAGTGTCCTCCGCCAACCCGACGGCAGGCATGAAAATCGCGATCATGACGGCTGCCACCGTTGTTTGGTCATGTGGCAACCGACACCAATTGCACCGCAGCACGAATGAGCTCGGGCAGATTACGCGCATCGAGCTTCTGCTTGGGCTGGGCGCTCAAATTGGCAACGGTTTTGTAGCTGACGTTAAGCTCCTCCGCGATGCGGCTGTACGACTTGCCTTCGGCCAGTAGCGACAAGGCCTGCAGCTCGCACGCCGTTAAGTCGGCCAGCGGGTCCTGCCGTGAGGACGTATTTGCCAGCGCGACCTGCATGGCAAGGTCATTGCTGAGATAAGACGAGCCAATTCTGACGTTTTCGAATGCCTTCATGAAATTCTCTGCCGACGTATCCTTGACGACGTAGCCGATTGCACCTGCTTCAACGCGCGGGCCACGATGACCGGATCGCTGTGCATGCTGAACACAAGAATTCGGGCACGCGGATTATGCGCGCTGATGCGGCGGATAAGGGCCAGGCCGCCGAGTCCCTTATTTTGCACAGCAAGATCGACGATCATCACATCGGGGCGATCGCGACGGTAGAGCCGATAGCCCGAAGCCACGTCGCGTGCCTCGAGCACTTCGGCGACTCCGGCATCCTGCAGCATGCGGCGACAGCCCTGCAGCACGATCGGATGATCGTCCACGATCAGGACGCGGGTCATGTTAGCGCCTCGGCCGCCCAGGCGGCATCCGCTTCGCCGTGTTGGCAGCATCGCCGACAAGGAGCTCGGCTAGCCGCATCGACGCCGCGACCTCGACCCGGATCTGCGTGCGCGCCCTCAAAATCGCCAGGCTGCCAGCGACGAGCACCGTTATAAGGTCGATCAACGCGAAGGCCAGCAAGAGCTGAACGCGGAGCGAACGATTACGCCAAAGCACGGCCCGAACCGGCCTCAATACGCCTGAGGCAGATTGGGCGCTCATGATCGTTCCTCCCCTGTGGGCGTTGTGGCATGCGCTAAGCGGTGAACGCTGGCGCCGGCAAATTCGCCCATGAAGCTGCATCGTAATGGCGGTTGCCGCATCTTGTCCCCGCCCATTCTTGTCGGCGATCCCAAAGCGCTCAACTGAACCGAGAAAGCCGCCCAACTTTCGGCTCGGCCGCTGGGTGGGCACCTATTCGCATCCCTCACGCAAGATCATGCAAAAAGACTTGCCGGCAGCCGGTCCTCCGGCATATCATTGGAGTTGCATAGCCCCTTCAAGAGGCATCGCACACGACGGAGGACTGATATGGCTTGGACGACGCCTGTACTGGTCGAAATCTGCATCGGGCTCGAGATTAACGGCTATCTACCCCCCGACGATGGTTCGGAAGAAGGCGAGTTGTTGTAGAATTCTGCCGCGGCCTGTTTTAGCCAGTCCCACGCCTCCTCCTCGGCGTGGGAGGCTGTTTTCCTGACCGCAGCTTGCAGATAGGCCATCTCGCTCTCTATCTTATCACGCGGCAGCATTCCGAGGCGGCTGACGAGGATCGCCGCTTCGATTACTGCTGCCTGCGCGCGGTTGAAGCCCTTGAAGGGCGCGTGCGCAACGCTGCGCAACACGCGGCAGTGAAGGCGCGGCCGCAATTCATCTTCGGTGATTTTGGTAACGGCCAATTCCACGTGCGCGAGCGCGTCAGCAAGACGCGGCACTGGAATTTCCATGCACGGCGCGGTCGGCCATTGGCTGCGCCCGGTCAGGCAGCCGGCAAAGACGCGAACGTCATCGGTAAAATTGGCGGCTGCAAACGGCACGGCTCGCAGATTATCGAGCGTAGTCGAGGGATGAAAAGGTGCAATGATCCAGCCGCCGTCATCGGCGATGATGCCTATCGGCGCGAGATGAACGCGCCCCGCGTCATTCGCCGTGGAAACAATCGTTTCCCGGATCATCGGCATGAGATCATCTCTTTTCAGCGCGCAGAGTATGACCGATCTCGGCCAAGCGCGTCAGATCTTCGGGTGTATGGTCGGCAGCGCATCCCCAGTCGAGCGGTGAATCCTGGGCGTAACGCTTGCCAAGCCGCCACGCGATCTCCGCTTTCATCAATTCGCTGCCGAGATAAAAGGCGTGAGCGCCGTCCTTTTCCACGCCGAGCCTGGAAAATAACGACATCGCATCGTGTGCTACGTGGTGGCCATCGCGATTATAGATGTGAATGCCATCTTCAGCCGTATCGATGCGAAAGTTGGTGTCTTTTACTTCGGCAGCAAGCTCGGCGACCTCTTCCGGCGTATTGGGAAACGGCTTGCGATCATGCAGTGAAACCAGCGCGCTGCTGTAATCCTTCGGCAGGCTTTCATCCTCGCGGGCTGCAAACATCATCCGCCGCGCGGCGTCATGCTCCTGGATCGTACGCCGCGTATGCGGGCTCACTTGGACGACAAGCAAGTTGCGAATGACAAGTTCGGAACATATGCCGAGCAGGGCCGCCGTTACGCCATCGGAATCCGCGTCAGTCAATTCTGTGAGATTTCCAGTGCCCATCAGGATTTCGGCGGCAGGGAGGCGCCGGCGCAGCTCCGCATAACGGCCAAGCGATTCCATGAATCCGAAATGGATGGGATCGAGAATTGGATCGAGTATAGCCGCAACACCCTGCTTGTCGGCGGCCTCCGCTACCCGCAATAACGAGGACAGGTTGCCGTGCGGAGCAGGAATGAAGATTGGCGTCACTCCGGTTTCGCACGCCAAGGCAAATGTGCTCTCCGTCAGGCTGAGCAGGTATTGCGCGCCTGCGCTAGCGCCGCGGCGCAGCTCCTCGGTGTCGGCCGAATCGACGCTCACGGTGTGACCGCTTGACCGTAACGCCCTCACTGCGTCCTGCAGGTGCGGAAACGGGGTGTCCGGAAGACAGCCTAGATCGATGACGTCCGCGCCTGCTGCTCGCATCGCCGCCGCACGCGCGACGATCGCATCGATGCTCAACGCCGAGGCATCGACGATTTCCGCAAAAATTCGCATGTCGTGCCGCGACAGATCGTGGCCGCGGCCCCGCTTGCCAAAATAGGCTGGCAAATCCTTCAATTCGTCGGGGCCACGCACGAACGGCACGCCGAATTCAGCGCTGAGACGTTCAAGATCGGCACGGCACCGGCCGGGCACCATGATCATGGCGGCTTCGATCGGACGCGGCAGCCGGCGCAGGATAATCGATTCGGTCATCAACGCCGCGACCTTGACGCCGACATCGTACACCGACCAGGCAAAACTCAGATCGGCGTCGCGGAGAACCTTCTCCAACCGCGTGCGTGCCAGATGTCCGGTAAGAAATAGCGTGCGATCAGACATGCAGTTCGGACCTGCGTCGCGTCAAGGCCCTCCGAAGTTCCTCGAGCGACTCGACGACGATTGTGCTTTCGAATGACTTCAGCCGCTCTGTGTTTTTGAGATCGATGGCGCGTGGATAGACTTTGACCATGCCTTTGGGAGCTTCGGTCTCGAGCTCGGGCGCAGTATCGCAGGCAAACACAACCGTCGGCACCCGGCACTTTCCCGCCTGCGCGAACGCGTTCGTCACCAAGGTATCGGAGATCCCGAAAACGCACTTCGCGACAGTGTTGGATGTTGCTGGCGCCACAATCAGAGTATGATAGATGCCGTAGTAGAACAGGCCGACGGGTGCAGCACTGGCCGTCTTGTCGCGAAGCACCCGGGCCGTCTTCGGCAACTTGAGCTCCTGTCGATACATGCGCACGACTTCGCTTGCTGCGTTGCTGACAAAGAGATCTACCTCACCAAGGTCGCCGATCATGCGCAGGCATTCCTTAAAGAAATGCCCCGATCCTGTGAGGGCCCAACTCCAGCGCGGCGTCTTGATCTTGGCCATGGCGCATTCTACTCCATCAGCCTTCCAACGTCCTATTCGATGGAAACGCCGACCGACGCACCGTCACGGATAGCGGTCATTGCCAGGAAATGATCGGTCGACCCAAGGATCGAGCACCGAACCGCGCTTTTCTGGAAATATCGTGGAAACGCCGTATCGACGATGCCGGTTTCGGCAAGGGTTTCGCAGGACTCGCGGCGAGATGACAGCTCGACGCTTTTGATGAGAAACAGCCGAGCAGCACCAATCCTGTCGCTCAGCCACACGGCCAGGCTATCCGAGGTCACATCCCACGACTGGGCGATATCGGGGGCGTCAAATACCATCCGAGCCGCCATCCAGACTGGAACGCGCTGGCCGGAGAGACAATGGCGGATCGCATCCGCAGAATCTGCAGGGGCCAACAAAGCATTTCGGCTGGCGAGCGCGTGCCCGTATTGCTCCATCGCCAGCACCGCCATCCGGTGTGCGGCCTGATGATCGAATTGCATCCGCGCTTGTGCCGATCGCACTGTGTCGGCGAAAGGTCCGCCGCCCGGCACAATGACGACGCGACCCGCGCAGGCCGTGCAGGCCGCGATCCATTGTTGCAAATTGTGTGAGAAGGCCAAACTACCGCCAAGTTTGACGACGACGGGGGCCTCGCCTTCGCCCATCAGGTCGCGACTTTCGGTTCGGAAACTGCGGTCGCTGTAGGATAAAGATGATGCGCCTTGGCAATCTCGGTGGGGCGATGACGCACGATCTCGACGCCGGCCGCGCCCGGTCCTACTTCGAGCTTCTCTACGCAAACCGTCACGCTGGTCACTCGCGGATGAGTCAAAATGAGCGCAGCAATGCGTTCCGCGAGGGTTTCGACCAACGCAATATGTTCCTGCGCGGCAATAATGCGGATCGAGTCGGCTATCAGGTCGTAAGAGACGACGTCGCGCATATCCTCTGCCAAGCGCTCGGCGTGACGCACCCTGGCCGCGACGTTGAATCGAACGCTTTGCGTTTTGCCGCGCTCACGCGCGTAGGCTCCAATGCGCACGGGCAATACGAAATCCCGCAAAAATACGCGGTCGCCGTCGCCGTCGTCCTTGGGCTCGAGTGAATAACCGCGCGCGGCCAACAACCGATAATCGAGCTTGGACGACGGCGGATTGCCGGCATCGGTCTGGCGCTCATCCCTTGGAATCAATCCGCGCACGATGTCGACCGCCTCGGCGCTCAGCGGCCCAATTCTGTCTTCGCCCGCACACAGCGCCCGCCGGAAGCCGAGAACGTCAGGCGTCGCCAGCAGCAGTCGCGGGATGTCCGGCGCTTCCAGCGAGCCGGCTAGACCCGCTATCAGGCCGCGGCTGTGTACCTCATCGGTGAAACGGCCAATCGCCGCAATGTCCATATGATCGAGCAAGCGTCCGCGATCTTTATTGAACGTGTCGATCATGACCCCGCAAAAGCCGCACTCCGCCATGAGATCAATGAGAACTTCGTCGAGGCCGTGATCGGCAAACATCACCCCGATGAGCCGCGCTCTGCCGGCCAATGCGGAGAGCGCGCGCAGGCAGGCGCTGCGCTTTGGATCAGGATAAAGGGCAATCTTGATGTAACTGGCGCCGGCATCGGCAATCATGCCCGCCGCACTCAGCGCGGCTTCTGGTTCCATGTCCTGGCGACCGGTCACCGCACTCACCGGACGCCGCCGGGCCACGGCATCGACGGTCGCCGCAACCGCCGCGGGGTCGGCCGCGCCAAATCCACTATGGACGTCCTTGACATCGATGATGTCGGCGCCGTGTCGGGCGGCCATTTCCGCCTCCGGCGGGCCGGTGACGCTGGCAAGCATGAGCGTCATCAAAAGATTCCCCGCGGCCCCAACAGGTCATAGCGAACCAGCCAATCGAGCGCGCGCGACCAGGTTTCATCGGTATTGCCGCGCATGTCCACGCTCTTGACCGCAACGATCCGGCCGCTCCGGGCATCGCGCACGGCGATGTTCATGTTGAGAATCAGATTTGAAACTTTCTGGACCCAAACAACGATCGAATAATCCGCGCCGAGATCACGTGCAAACTTCGCATCGCAGCCGTCACAGGTCCGCAAATCGGCGGCCTCGGCTTGCTTCGCCACTGCGGCAATATCGACCACCTCGACCCGCCCCGATTTCGCCAAACGATCGCGCAATTGATTTCCGGCCCGCGCAAGGCGTTCCTGTTGGTCAGGCCGCGGCCCGTACGTCGCCCCTTCGAGGCTTGTATCGACGAGTTCGAAGTTGAAGACTGCAACCTTAGGCCCCGATGCCTCGGCGCTGCTGGCCAGCAACGCGGCGAGTGGCACGGCGGTCGCGATTTTCCAACAGCCATGCATGACACTCTCGTCTGTCGCGCATCGGCGAGCCGCTCAGCCAGCTTGCAAAGAGTACATGGAAGAGACGACAATTCCAAGTACAATAATGGGTTAGCAGGGGCGAACGAACCCGAGGAGTAAGGCCGTGCTGCGTACATTCTGGACCGCCGTCTTCCTGCTGGCGGCAATATCGGCAGCGCCGGCGGCCAATGGGGTCAACGTCAAGATCGGTTATCTTGGCCGCGCGGACAAGACGGAAACGATCTCGCTCATCGAGATGCCGGCCGCAAACGACGGTGTCGCCGGCGCCGAACTTGCCATCGATGACAACAACACGACCGGCAAGTTCCTCAACCAGTCGTTCTCGTTGCAAAAGATTTTGCTGAAAGACGAAGACGATCCGGCCGCCGCGGTGCAGAAGCTCGCCGACAGCGGCATCTCGATGATCATCACGGACTTGCCCTCATCCACGCTGCTCAAGGCTGCCGATGCCGGACGCCAGCGCGGACTTTTCTTTTTCAATGCTGGCGCGCCTGATGACAGGCTGCGTCAGGAGGATTGCCGGGCCAACGTGGTCCATACCGCGCCAAGCCGCGCCATGCTGGCCGACGGCCTGGCGCAGTATCTGGTCTGGAAGCATTGGACGCGTTGGCTGCTTGTGGTGGGCTCTCATGCGCCGGACAAGCTATTCGCCGACGCGCTGCAGCGGTCGGCGAAACGTTTCGGCGCCCAGATTGTGCAGGAGCGGGAATTCAAGGATACCGGCGGTGCCCGGCGCACCGACAGCGGCCTGGTCCAGATCCAAAGTCAGATTCCGCTCTTCACGCAATCGGCGCCGGACTACGACGTTCTGGTGGCGGCCGACGAGAGCGAGGTGTTCGCCGATTATATGCCGTACCGCACCAGCCAGCCGCGGCCGGTCGCCGGATCGGCCGGCCTCGAACCCACGACCTGGGATCCCGCGTTCGACCAGTGGGGCGCGATCCAACTGCAAAGCCGGTTCGAAAAGAAATTTTCGCGATGGATGACGGCGCTCGACATGCAGGCGTGGACCGCGGTACGGATGGTGGGCGAGGCAGTTTCGCATGTGAATTCCGACAACCCCAAAGCCATCCTCAAGTACATAGAGGGGCCAGACTTCGCTTTGGCGGCATTCAAGGGCCGTAAGCTTACGGTGCGCGATTGGGACCTTCAGCTGCGCCAGCCTATGCTTCTTGCCGACGGCCGCACGGTGGTATCGGTGTCACCGCAACAAGGCTTTTTGCATCAGTATTCGGAACTCGACACGTTGGGCATCGATCGTCCGGAGACCAAGTGTAAGCTCAAGTAGTCGGAGATCGACGAATGTGGCTTAGGTTCATTCTCGGCGTCGCACTGTTGCTAACGCTTGACGGCCAGGCCGGCGCCTATCACGCTTACGTTTCCAACGAGAGGAGCAACACGGTTTCTCTCATCGATACTGACGCCTGGAAGGTGGTGAAAACGATCAAAGTAGGGCAGCGGCCGCGCGGTATCGCTTATACCAAGGATCAAAAGTATGTTCTGGTCGCCTGTGGCGACGACGACACGATCCAGATGATCGATACCGGCACCAACACGGTCTCCGACACGCTGCCTTCCGGCCCGGATCCGGAGCTTTTCACCGCGAGCCCCGATGGCAAGTTTCTCTACGTCGCCAACGAGAACGACAACACGGTCACGATCATCGACATTGCGCGACGGGCGCAAGTCGGCGCGGTGCAGGTCGGCGTCGAGCCGGAGGGCATGGTCGTAAGCCCCGACGGCAAGATTCTTATCAACACGTCGGAAACCACCAACATGGCCCACTTCATCGATGCGGCGAAGCGCGAAGTCGTGGCCAGCGTTCTGGTCGACCAGCGGCCGCGTTTCGCAGCATTTACTCCCGATGGATCGGAGCTTTGGGTGTCATCGGAGGTCGGCGGCACGGTCAGCGTGATCGATCCGGTCAAGCGCGTCGTCAAACAGAAAATCGAATTTGCGATTGCCGGCATGCGTCCAGACCCGATTCAGCCGGTCGGGATCAACATCACGAGCGATGGCAAATTGGCTTTCGTCGCGCTGGGGCCGGCCAATCACGTGGCAGTAATTGACGTGAAAACCCATAAGGTCATCAAATACCTTTTGGTTGGCGAGAGGGTTTGGCATATGGCGTTTACGCCGGACGGCAAATATCTGCTGACGGCCAATGGAGTATCGAATGACGTGTCGGTGATCGACGTGGCTGCGCTCAAGGTCGTCAATACTGTCCAGGTCGGCGAACTGCCGTGGGGCATAGCGATGTCCGACCATTGAGCCGGCGATGATAAAACGGGAGGCGGAGGAACTCGCATGAAACGCGCTGGATTTCTCTCCATGCTATTCGTGATCGCGAGCGCACTCATCTTGCCGGCGCATGCCGCCGACCCGCGCTATCCGGACTGGCCATGCGTTCAGCCGAAAGTGCCGGAATTATCGAGCGCGGCGATGTGGGATGGCCCCTCGATCGCCGACGTCGGCGGCGGCTGGCAGAACGACCCCAAGGTCAAGGATCTCGTCGAGTTGGTGGCCGCGCGGCGGACGCCGATTGACACGGCGCAAAAGGCGATTGCCGAGTTCATCACCGGCGCTGCTGACGAAAAGCAGCAGAAGGCGAAAGAGGTCTTCGCCGGGGTGTTTGATACACTGAATGCGCAGCGTAGCGACATCATGGACGGTCTCGAGCGCGTGTCGCGCAAGGAGATGGACTTGGCCACCAAGATCGAATCCGACGTCAACAATCTCCATGCGCTGGAGGATAAGCCGGATGCGGATGAATCAAAGATCAAGGCCCTGGCCAGCGAGATCGAGTGGAGCACCCGAATCTTCGAGGATCGCCGCAAGACGATCCGGTACGTTTGCGAGGTGCCGACGACGATCGAGCAGCGCATTTTCGCACTGGCGCGCGCGATCCAGCAGACGCTCAACTGAGCGGCGGCTATTCCGGCTCGGCCGGTGCGGGCCTCGCTTCCCGGAGCGGAAGCTTAGCTTCCTGCCAGCCATCGGTGCCGTCTGGATACCAGGCCACATTCTTATAGCCAATGCTCAGCGCGCGTTTAGCCGCGTTCCACGACATCCAGCAGTCCTTCATGCAGTAGAAGACCAGCCAGCGCGTTCGATCGTCGCCGATAACCCGGGCAAGACCGCCACGCAAATACTTTTCAGTGACCGCGGCAAGCGCGCCATAGCCGGTATCGGGCAGCCAAACGCTGCCGGGAATGTCCATTCTTGGTGGGTCGCGCCAGATCGTGCCCGGCGGCAAATTGGCCGGACGCGGCGCATGCGGCAGCACGTCGATGAATGCTGCACCGGCCTTCCACAATGCGGCAGCCTCCGCTGTGGTAAGGACGCGGGCGCCGGCAAGCGTCGCCGGCGTCGGGCTGCGATAGTCGCTCATCCGATAGCCCGCCGGTTCCGGCGGAATCTGTCCCCCCCGCGCCGCGGCCTCGGCAAGGACGAACAGAGCCAAGGCCGCGACGACGGCGCGCTTCATGGCTTTTGCGTCAGCGCGTCCGCGGTGATGCGCTGGTCCTGCTCGTTGAGAATTGGCACGCCGTAATCGAGCAGCAGCTTGTTGATGGTCGGCTGATTCTCGGCGATCAGCTGGTTCAGCTGCCTTCGCCAATTGGCATCGGAAGGACGAACGCCCATGACAATCCGGTAAACAAGGCGTGGTCCGCCCTTTTCCTTCAGGAGCAGCGTCGCGTGCATCGGCGGGTTGGCGCGCGAAGAGTAGTATCCAGCGAGCGGCCCCCACAAGATACCGGCGTCGATCACCCCTGACTTGATGTCATTGATCATTGCCAGGGGTGACGAATCGTAGCGCGTGTCGACCACGAGCGGATAGGACTTCGCCTTCTGCATCAATCCGTCCATGACCAGGTACGTTGCGGGAGGCGTGCCGGCCACGATGCCAAGCCGCTTGTCCTTTAGCTGCGCGTCGCTGAGCGTTTCCACATCGATGAGCGGGCTGTCGGATTTGGCTACGAACGCGTATCCGGTCCGATAATAAGGGTTGGTGCTCAGCACGAGATCATCGCCCTGGGGAAAGCCCATGATGACATCGCAACGGTACGATCCGAGCGTGTTCCGCACGAAGCCGGTGGATTCAGGATAATAGGTGTAAGAGAGGCTCTTGCCGAGCTTGGCGGCGAAGAGTTCGGCAAGCTTGTTTTCGAAGCCTTCGCCCTTGTCGTTCGACAGCGGCAGACTGTTGGGGTCGGCGCAGACCCGCAGGACCTTGGGATCGATCAGTTCCAATCCGCCCTGCAACACGCTAGCTGGCCCAGCAGGCGCGCCCGCACTCTGCCCAAGGGAAGCAGACGGCACGGACACGACGCCCAGCGTGCAGCAGACGGCTGCGCAGGCCAGCAACCAACAACCGGCTAAGTTCCTCATGGTACCGTCTTTCTGGCGGGAACGCAGCGCCGCATCGCTACGGACCGAAGCAGGAGTCCTGCCATTTCTTAGCGGCGGCCGGTATTGGTTCGTGCTTGTCCGGGCGACCGCGCCCGACTGCCCCGTTGGCGCGTGCACGCAGATAGACGTAGATATCGTCGACCACGCACATCACGTTCTTATCGGTGCCGAACGAAGGCATCACAAGATCCTGTGCGGAATTTACGGCTTTTTTGCCGCCAGCGACCACGCCGAGAAAATCGGAGTAACTCAAGGTCTTCAGAGAATCCACAAGCGACGGCGCGTAGGATGAACCAAGACCGTCGGGTCCATGGCAGCGCAAACACTCGGAACTGTAACGGATGAAGCCGGAATAGGTGTACCAGTCGACGGTGCCATCCGGCTTGATGCTGTAGGTCGGATTGCCCTGCGCGTCGAAGTACTTTCCATCGGTCTCCTTGACGGCGGCGGGGTTGCCAGGCCCCTGCGCGAACGCGACTCCAGTCGATATCACTCCGGCGACCAACAAGCGCGTGGCGGCGCCTTTAATCAGTTTCACTGAGGCTTCCTTAAGCGATGAAAGATGATCGGATACAACGTCTCCGGGGCGCCGCTCTGGGCGGCACCCCGGAGATCTATCGAGCTAATTCCGCCTCTCTCAGGGCAGCGTGAAGACCGTCAGTTGGCCGCCGAGCGCCGTGTAGTTGCTGAGTGCGGCGTAGCCGCCCACTGCGCCCAAGCCGGCGTGTGGATCGGTAAGGCCGGCCGCCAAACCGATTCCGGCCCAGCCGCCGACGCCAGACAATACCGCGACATACTGCTTGCCGCCGTGTTCGTAGGTCATCACGTTGCCGATGATGCCGGACGGGGTTTTAAACTTGTAAAGCAGCTTACCCGTCTTGGCGTCTACCGCCTTCAGATACCCTTCCAGCGTACCGTAGAACACCACGCCGCCAGCGGTCGCCAGTGCGCCGGACCACACCGAGAACAGTTCGGGGTCGGACCAAACGATCTTTCCCGTCCTGCCGTCCCAGGCGATGAAGTTGCCCATGTTCGATTGGCCGGGCGGCGGATACATGGACAAAGTGGCCCCGACATAGGGCTGTCCCGCCGTGTAGCTGACCTTGAACGGCTCGTAGTCCATACAGACGTGGTTCGTCGGCACGTAGAACAGCTGCGTCTCCGGCGAATAGGCAGCCGGCTGCTCGTCCTTGGTTCCAAGTGCTGCGGGACAGATGCCGGTATGGTTTACATCCGGCGTCTCGGTCGAATATTTCTCAACGACTGTGGGCCGGCCATAGTTCGCGGAGTTTTTGTTCATGTCGACTCCGCTGGTCCAGTTTACCGCCGGATCGTACTTCTGGGCGACTAGAAGCTCGCCGCTCACGCGGTCAAGCGTGTAGCCGAGACCGTTGCGATCGAAATGGCTCAGGAGCTTGCGATCGCGGCCATTGATGCGCTGATCGGTCAGGATCATCTCGTTGACGCCATCATAGTCCCACTGGTCGTGTGGCGTCATCTGATAAACCCACTTGGCCACACCGGTGTCCAGATCGCGAGCCCAGATGGTCATCGACCATTTGTTGTCGCCAGGACGTTGGCTCGGGTTCCACGTCGATGGGTTACCGGACCCGTAATAGACGAGGTTCAGCTGGGGATCGTACGCTATCCAACCCCAGGTGCAGCCGCCGCCGATCTTCCATTGATCGCCTTGCCAAGTGTTCAAGCTCGAGTCTTTGCCGATTGGCTTGCCAAGGGATGTGGTCTTTTCGGGATCGACCAGGATTTGATCATCCGGCCCTTCCGAGTAGCCGCGCCATGCGACTTTGCCGGTATCAATATCATAGGCAGTCACGTGACATTGCACCCCGAATTCACCGCCCGAGTCGCCGATCAGGACCTTGTCCTTGTAGACGAACGGCGCCGAAGTGCCGGTTTCGCCTTTCGTCGGGTCGCCGTCCTTCGCCGACCACGCCACCTTGCCGGTCTTGGCGTCGAGCGCAACCAACGTGGTATCAGCTTGGTGCAAGAAGATCTTGCCGGCGCCGTATGACAAGCCGCGGTTGACCGTATCGCAGCACATCACTGGAATGACGTTCGGATCCTGCTTCGGCTCGTATTTCCACAGGATCTTGCCATCGTGACTGAGGTCGAGCGCGTAGACAATGTTTGGGAACGGCGTGTGCACGTACATTACGTCGCCGATCACCAGCGGCGCACCTTCGTGACCGCGAAGCACGCCCGTGGAGAACGTCCATGCGACCTGCAGCTTGCCGACATTGCCGGTATTGATCTGCTTAAGCGGCGAGTAAGCGGTAAGGCTGTTATTCAGCCGCGGCATTGCCCAATTGGCCGGGTTTGCCGCTGCTTTTTCCTCATCGCTATCAGCATAGACAGTGGCCGCGGTGAGCGTTGCGACCAGTCCCATGCAGATACCGAGTGTAAGTGAGAAACAACGCATCGTGCGTCCTCCCTGCGTGTTTCACGGGGGCGCACCGACGTGAACAAGCCCAAAGCAAGCTCGGCCTCGCGGCGCAAACCCGTGCCTCGGGAAGCATCTCCGGCAGCGTGTCACGGCATCATCGCGGCGCGAGAATTTTCTTTCAGTCCGCGTGCGCCTTCGAAGTAACGCCAACCCTCCCTGAACGATTGGCGCTCTTGAAGCCGGAAACACGTGGGATACTATGCCCGCATCGATTGATGCGCAATAGAAATTCGCGGTGGGCAGCCGCCGTCCCAACATTTGGGCCGCAAATTTACTCGGCAAATATGTTGGGCAGGTCTGCATTGCGCAGCGAACATGAACTGGCACGCATGAAAACGACTCGTCGCCGTTTTGCCAGAGTAGTTGCGACCTTCACTTTGGTGATTGGAACTCTGCTCTGCAGGTCAGTAGTGCTGACCTATTCACAGGAGCCGTTAGCGCCATTGTCTTTCGAACAAGTGGCGTCCGGCGTCTATGTGCATACCGGCGCGATAGCGCTGATGACAGCCGCGAACGAAGGCGCCATCGCCAATGTCGGTTTTGTGATCGGCGATGATGGCGTCGCGGTTATCGATACCGGCGGCAGTGTGCGCGAAGGCCGCCGATTGCTCGCAGCCATCCGGGAAATCACCGGTAAATCAATTCGATATGTCATAAATACGCACGGCCATCCCGATCATGTATTCGGCAATGCGGCGTTTCCGCCGCCGGCCGTCATCGTCGGTCACCATAATCTGCCGCGCGCATTGGCGGAGCGCGGTCCGTATTATCTCAAATCCTTTCGCCCGAGCATGGGCGCGCTTCTCGACGACGTGAAGATCGTGCCGCCGACGCTGACCGTCGCCGATCAGGTGAAGCTCGACCTCGGCCATCGCCCTCTCTTGCTGCAAGCGTGGCGCCTGTCGCACAGCGACAGCGATCTCACCGTGCTCGATGAAGCGAGCGGCACGCTGTTCGCCGGAGATCTGTTGTTTGTGCACCACATCCCGGTTCTCGACGGCAGCATTCGCGGCTGGCTCAAGACCATCGAAGACCTCGCGAAAATCCCGGCGCAAAGAGTGATTCCAGGTCATGGGCCGGCGCCGTCGCCTTGGCCCGGCGCGCTCGCCGATGAAAAAACCTACCTGCAGCGGCTGGAAAGCGATTGCCGTGACCTGATCAAACGGGGCGTGCCGTTGTCAGCCGCAGCGCAAATTGCCGGGGCTTCCGAAAAATCTCGCTGGGATCTATTTGAGGACTATAATGCGCGCAACGCCACGGCCGCCTATTCCGAGCTGGAATGGGAATGAACCTGCGCGCCGCGGGCAAAAAGCACGAGGTCGGATGGATGTTGGGCAGGAGATTGAAATGGTTGGGGCTGGCTGTGCTAGCGGGCGCGATGACGTGGGGCGCCGTGCAAACCGCGCCGGCGGCGACTGATGATGATCCATGGCTGGAGATTGCCAGCGCCGCGTTCAATGGGCGGATGCTTGCCGACGGCTCCGGACTGATCAGCATTGAAATGCCGGCGCGCGCCGAGGACGCCGCGATCGTTCCCGTCACCATGCGGACGACCCTGCCGCAGGGCGACACCCGCACGCTTCGATCGTTTACGCTCGTTATCGATCAGAACCCTTCGCCGGTCGCCGCCACGTTCAAAGTCGACGCTGGCGTGACTATGATTTCGACGCGCGTGCGCGTGAATTCCCACTCCAATGTCCACGCGGTGGCCCAGCTCAGCGACGGCAAGCTTTACGTCGCCAAGACTTATGTGAAAGCCTCGGGTGGCTGCTCGGCGCCGATGACCAACAGCGCGGACGGTAAGACCGCTTTGGGGCAGATGCGCCTTCGGCAATTCGTCATGCCGTCCGCGGGGCCGGCGACCGCATCGCACGAGGCCCAGATTATGATTCGCCACCCCAACAATTCCGGCCTGCAACGCGATCAGGTTTCGCTGCTCTACATCCCGTTATTCATCGTCCGGAAATTGCGCGTGTGGCAAGGCGACCAGCTTCTCCTGGAGATGGACGGCGGCATATCGATCTCGGAAAATCCCACCATTCGGTTTTCGTATGTGCCAAACGCCGCGAGCACCTTTCACGCTGAAGCAGAGGACACTGAAGGTCACGTCTTCAAGGGCGAATGGCCGGTCGAGGCGATGTGAACGGCGTCGTCAGAAACAGCGGACTTCCGCTTCTGCCTGGGCGCGGCGCAAATCCTCGACGGCCGAGCGGGCGATATCCGTCGAACGAAATTCGCCGCCGAGATTTCCGGGCACCTGAGCCATGCTCAGCACGGTCTCCGCCGCGACATAGCGGTCGTAGGGCAATAGCGAGGCGAGGACGTCGACCGAACAGGAGCATTTCTGCAATGAAACCTGCGTTTCGCCGTTGGCTTTCATGCAGCCAAAGACGTAGTCGACGCGCGCCGAGGTCGGATAGTCGTTGAGCTCGATGGCTTTCGCCTTTGAATTTGCGCCGCAAGCGAACAGCAGTATAGCGCCGAGCCCGAGCGATACGATAACGCGAGTCATCGCCAACTTCCTTGTTGTGGCTCCTGTCGTAGAGCCGACCGCCCCCCGCTGCGGCCGAGTTTAAGATAACCGCGTTGCAATGTCCTAGGGCTCACAGCCGTCACATTTTGCGCACTGGCAAGCGGTGAGTGCGCGTACCGCAGCCACCGGGGCTTCGAATGAACAACAGCCGGCGCTCCAAATGAAGAGAGACATTCGGCGCGCCGGTCGGGTTCGATGATTTGCAGCGCTGATTGTCTTACTTAGGCGGCAGCGCTTTAACCGCCATGGGCGCTTCAGCTGTCTGGGTCGGTGACCACAGCGGGATGACCAGACGGAACCAACCGCGCGTGTCGTAACCGCCGTAGTTTTGCTCCCATGCGGTCGTCGTCGCATAGACCTGCATAATAACGGGACCGAAGTCGTAGCCGACGAGACCGCCGACGGCGAATTGGCTCTGTCGCAGATAGCCCGCGACCGGCGTACTGAGATCCCAGGAGCCGAACGCGACAGGCCCGATTTCCCACTTGCCGAACTTATGCGTCGCGGTCAGGTCCAAATTCAGCCAGTCCGGATTGCAGCCGCCGGCAACGCCGGCAGGGCTCACGCACGGCGAGACCTGCGCCCGGCCAGGAACGAACTGGTCGAAGTCAATCCCGTAGGCCGCGGTAGCCGAAAGGTTCCAGCCGTTCTTGGTATAGCTCAGCGCAAAATCCTGCCGAAGCGAATTTGTGCTCCAGGCAAGCGGCTCGCCGACATCGAAGTAGTTACCAATCCCGTAGCTGAAGCCAAAGCCGTTGCCGAGGTCCCAAGCGATCATCCCCAGCAGAAGGGGGTTGTACATACTGTAGTTATAGCTGGTGTTCACAACCCCGGCTTCGAGTTCCGGGGCCGCTGCCAAGAATTGCACCCTACCGCCCAAGATGGTCCACGGCGTCGACCAGGCGAGCACCGGGATATTGACGCCCAAAGCTGTGGCCTCCGGGCTAGTGGATCGGACGCCCCAGTCGAACGTGTCGACGAAATAGAGGCCTTGCGGCAATGGTGCGCCCAGGGCGACTCCTACGGTCTCACCGGGCTGCATTACCGAACCTGCCAGCGCCGCCGACGCGGCGCCACAAACCGACAAAACGCACGCTGCGCCCAACTTCGCAAGCTTACCTGCAATTCGTGCCGTGCCACTCATCCGCTGACCCTCCTAAGGTTGTATCGACGGCGTTGCAGCTTCGCACCCCTACTTGCCGGGTTTCATTCTCCCTTCATTCGCATGCTCAAGGTCGGGCCTGTACCGGCCCGTCCAAATAGCTCGGCAATAGGCGAACGTTGTGCAACGTCACGAACGGTTGACAGTTCTCAGTTGGGATCGCTTCCGGCAGCGTGTCACAGCCTGGATGGGATCAGAGGGGTCGCATTGCGCTCCCTGCTCGATCCCCGACTTCCGAAAGCGACGTCAGTATTTCCCACAACCGACGCCCTTAGAAGCCTGGAAGCTTGGAAATCAGTTTACGCTCGGTCTGCCGGTGTGTCGCCGCATAATTGAGTGGGCGCTGATTTTTCTTCGATAGTGTGACTAAAATATCACCAGATAGTTGCATTCTCAAAAGACACAATGTTTCGGCGGGCAGCGGCCCACACGCAATGCTCAATGGTCCGGCTCACGGCCGTCAGCGAATCGGTCGTTGGCTCCTAGCGGCGCAGATCGCGTCCAGCACCTTGAATGCGCTCACGTGCTCGGCGACGTCATGGACTCTAAAGATCGACGCGCCATGCATCGCCGCCGCGAGATTGGCCGCGACGGTGCCGACGACTTGTCCCTCGATCCCGCCCTCGACTAGCGACCCCAGAAACGTCTTGCGCGAGAGCCCGACCATAATCGGACAGCCAAAGTCAGCCAGCTCGCCGAGCCGGGCGATCACTTCAACGTTTTGACGGGCGCTCTTGCCGAAGGCAATTCCCGGATCGAGAATGATGCGCGAGCGTGGGATTCCGGCAATCTCGGCCAGTTCAAGCGAACGAGCAAAGAATCGTCTGATCTCGGCAAGGATGTCGAGCGCGGCGTCCTTGTCGGCGCGATTGTGCATGATCACGACGGCAGCTTCGCTCGCAGCGACCGTGTCGGCCATCGTTGGATCTTTCTGCAGACCCCAGACGTCATTCACCAGGATGGCGCCCAGCTCCACCGCCCGCGCCGCGACGCTTGCTTTGTAAGTGTCTATCGAGAGCGGGACGTGCAATCGCAGCGCAAGCTGGGCGAAAATCCCTTCGATGCGCGAAAGCTCCTCGGCCTCGGTGACGGGAACGGCTCCGGGTCGGGTCGACTCGCCGCCGACATCGATGATATCGCAGCCGGCGGCCTCCATCTCCGCCGCATGCGACAACGCGGCCCCGGCTGCAACAAAACGTCCGCCGTCGGAGAACGAGTCCGGCGTCAGATTAAGAATTCCCATTATCAGCGGACGGGTCCCGATTTTTGCAAGAAACGCGTCACGCCGGGCGCGCTGCTCCACGCGCATCGGCCCTATCTTTCTTCCGAGGGAATTCGCAGTGATATCGTTTGACGGTCCAATTCGGGTGCTCGCCGATCCACTGCGCGAGATAAGGCTGCGCACCCTGCACACAGTCGCGCAGCGAACCGTGCCAGAAATATTCGATCCGCCGTTCCTCGCACTGGTCGGGATGCGCCAGCGCGCAAACCGTGAACACGATAGCTACGATGTCCATGACGTGGTTCCGCCGCATTCGCCATAAGCTATCTTACGCAACTTCCCTGCGATTACGAAGGCTTGCCGCTACACTTCCGTGCCGTTTCCGAGAAAGATCTCGCCTTTGCCCAGCACCGCCATATCGCCGGCGAGCCGCCTCAGCGGCCGGCGCATAAGCTTGGCCGCAGACTTGCTGTAGGGCTCGACCATGGTGGCCATGAATCGATTGGCGAGGAGCTGGTGTACGCCACAATCGACAAATGTTGGCGATAATGCGCTGCAGCCGCCGCCGATAAAGATGGTGCCGCGCTTGAGGAGAAAGCCTGGCAGGAGGCCCGCCTCGCGCAAGACGATGAGCGTACCGGCAATCATCCTGGCGCCGGCATAAGGTCCGGCATCGCCCTCGATGACGACCGTACCGCGCCGCATGCGGTCGCAGGCGCGTTCGCCCGCGTTGCCGCGAACGACAACAATGCCGCCGCGCATTCCGCTGATCTCTCCCGGCAGCGGACCGGCGAGTCGATCGCCCGCCGCGCCTGCAATCTGAAGCATGCCGGATTTCATCCCGGACGCAGCCCAGGGTCCAGCATTGCCCCGCACCATGAGCCGGCCTCCGGTCATGAGCCGACCGGCTTGGATGCCGACATCGCCTTCAACCAGAAGCTCGCCACCTGTCATCTCCCGGCCGACATAATCCAAACGCTCGCAACTCCCCTCGATGCAGATTTGCTCGGCGTCGCCCATACGGAGTCGAAATGCTTCGCCGACCGCGACACGATGCCGCGTCGTCTGCAATTCGATACGTTCGATCTGGCGGGCTGATTTGCCGGCTAACAGATGCGGCACCAATGGCGACAGATCGAGCCGTTGGCTGGGGCGTTGGCGGAGCGTGAGGGTCAGCCGCGTCACGGCAGCAATTTCCGCAAGTAATAATGATGCGGGCCCAGCTTGCCGCCGTAATTGCCAGCGCTGATGCGCGTGGCGCCGCGTTTGGGACCAAGCTTGACGATCGCAGCGATGCCGGCGCGCATGGCGGAAGCGACGGCATCGGACGTCAGCCCATCGATGACGATCTCAAGCACCGAGCCCGCGTCACTGTCGAGCGCCGTGTTCACGGCGCCGCGCAGTGTCGGACAATACGCTTCGTTGGTGGAGGCCGAAACGCCTTTGTATTTCGAGCCAACCTTGGAGCCAGACCGGACGATTCCGCCCGGAAATGGCGCGATTACGTCTGGTACCTTGGCAATTGCCGCGGCAGCCGCCTCGGCCGCAGCCCGCGTGGTCTGCGCAGTACGGCCAACGATGAGGAGGTTGCCGCCGCCGACCGCCTTTTTTGTCAAACCGGCGGCCGCCTCGCACACAAACTCTCCGTCCATGACCGGGATACGCCAGAAGTGCTTCGCGCCGACGCGCTTGGAGATCTGCCAACCGTCGCCGAAATAACGCAGCCCATCGCCGAGACGCAGCGACTCTTCACCTTCGATGCCAGAATAGCAGGCCGAGCTCGGGCTCGTCAGCACGCATTGCCCGACGCGGGTCTGCACCTGCTTCTGCAACTCGGCGCTCGACACCGCAAACAGCAAAACCCGAATCCCCGGCCGACCGTCTGGGGTCTGTTTGCTGGTCAGTTCGCGATCAATGCCGGCCTCGCAGCCGCAACCGATCACCGACGTGGCCATGCCAGTCATGGTGACCGCAGCTTGCCGCGCCCACCTCGCGCTGTCGGCGGTAATGACGAGGGCCGTTGCCCGCATGCCGAAGGCTTCGGCGAAAGTGTCGTCGATGCATACACCTTTAACGATCAAACCCGGCATGGCACAAATTCAAACGGTTCCGGCCGACCCAGCGCGTGGGCTGGAACCTTGAACAACTCGTCCGGCAGCCCGTAGCGCTCTTCATAATACTCTTTCATCCGCCTATCGACCGCGTGATCGCGCGGCGGGGTCACGGTGAGGGCGCGGCCCCAAGTGCGGCGCACGACCTCACCGTTACGGACGACGAGTTCGCCGTCTTTGAATACGAGCGCGGCGGCGCGAAACATTTTGGCGCGGTCGGTATCGTCTTCGTACACTGCCACGTCGGCCACCCCACCGGCACCGAGATGACCGCGATCGGTCAAGCCGAAAAGACGCGCCGGCGCCGCACGGGTCATAACCGCGATCTCGGGTAGCGTATATTCGCGCTTGATTGACTGCAGCGTCGTCACTGCCATCGCCTTGCTCGGCAGCTCGGCGATCCATTTCGTGCGCTGATCGCGGCTCATGAGTAGCGCGAAAATCTCAGGATAACTGGTAAAGGGCGCGCCGTTCGGATGATCGGTGGTGAAGAAAACGCGTTCGGGATTGTCGATCAGCAAAAACAATTCGAGGCCAACGGCCCACTGGACCGCGTTATAGAAATCGCCGCGACGATAATCGTAGGGTACGATGCCAGCGCCGTTGGCATCGCCGTCAAGGATCAGCCACTTTTTCGGTCGCGCCCGATGGCGAGCGTTGAACTGGCGCAACACATCCGCCGAGATCGTGACTGTGGGCCCGAACATGACTTGGCCGACATCGACCGTCACCTCCGCCGCGGCATTCACGGCTTCCGCAAGCCGCGCCGCGGCGGAAGAAAAGCCTCGTTCTCCTTCCGTGCCATAACTGTAGAATTGCAAATGAGCGAGATGCAGCGGCAATCCCTCGGCGGCGGCTATGGTTTCGAGCGCGGTCTCGACATTTCCGGCAAGCCCGAGATTATTGCAATGCACGTGCAGCGGATGCGGCACGCCCAGTTTGTTGACGGCGCGCTGCAACGCCTTCACGATTTGCCGCGACGAGACCCCATAACCAGGGACGACGTCGTCAAGCGAGTACGCCCGCACGTTTTCCTTGAATGCCGCGGCGCCGCCCGCATTGACGACCTTGACGCCGATCGAGCGCGACATTTCGAGAACCCAAGCGGCATAATCCTCAACGGCCGCTTCGCTCTCGTTGGCGCGCAGCAAACCGAGCAGATAATTGTCGTTGCCGAGCACTGCGAGCGTGGCCTTGTCGATGATCGGGGTGTCAGCCAACTCAAGGTGAGCGTGCAGCGCATAATGCGGCGATACTGCAGGCTCGACGACGGTGGTAAAACCCATTGCGGCATAGCGGCATCCGGTCTCGAAAGTCGACCATCCGGCGTATGACAGCGGCGTCGCGGCCGGACGCTGCATGGCGGCACGATGGTATTCCGGCAGCAAAAGACGCGCGGTGTTCACGTTCCAACCGGCGATATGCGAGTGAATGTCGATGGCGCCGGCCATCACGATCTTGCCCGTCGCGTCATAGGTCGTGTCGGGTTGTGGCTCCTTCGGCGCATCAATGATGCGTCCGTCGCGCATCCACACGTCGCCCGCCTCGTCACGGCCATTGGCCGGATCAATGATGCGACCGCCGGCAAGACGCGTCAACATTGACGGGCTCCATCGTCAGGCAACGAGGCGGCGATGCGCGAGATTGCATCGGCCACGGAAATCCGTGTGCTCGGCTGTGATGCGGCGACCGCCGACAGCGTGCCGGTCGACGGCAGATAGTGGACGGTGGCGTGATCGATGGCCGGGACGCCGACGGCAATATGAACGCGGGGCGGTACCCGGAACGAGGCTCCATCAGCCGTCAGGGCGATGGTGGGCGGCGCTTCGCGCCACGGCGGCGGCGCAGCGTGATAGGCCGAAATCCAGATGACACAGTCGGTTTCGCCGCCGCCGATCAGGCGCCGGCTGTCGAACAGCCATGGGTCATGGTGCGCCTGTCCACGGCCAAAGCCGGTACGCATCGGCAGACCGGTCATCCAGCCGCAGGCCTGTAGAACGCCAAGCGCGTTGTCCGCCGGCAGCAGCGGCAATGTGGAGAAGCGGGTCGTTGCATTAAGGTCATCCACCAGACCGCACAACATCTCGATTGCCAATGCATCGACATCGCCGACGGCCCAGATCGCTACGCCAAATCGTGAGGCTTTGAGGTCGCGCGAAAGCTGTTCCAGCGTTCTGACCGCTATCGCGGTCTTATCGACGGGTCGGTCGCCGATGCGAGCTCGCAGCGCAGCGAGCAGCGTCGGCAGGTCGCGGAGCGCTCTGCCGACGAGCTTGACGCTGCTGCCGGCGGCCGCCGTTGCGGCGTCGCTCCCTGGGCAGAGCCAAAAAGTGCGGCGCGCCTTCCTGCCTGCGGTTCGCTGACAAGATCCTGAAACGAGTTGCTGAAATAGTCCGGTGTCCGGAACGGGGCCCGCCACGAGCAACGTGTCGGCACGCATGTCAGCCTCGGTCGGCGTCGTCAACATGACGCCGGAGGAACGCACGACATCAAGATTCCGCAGCAGGCTTTCAGCGTGCATATGGTCGATGACGCCACCGACGCGTTGCGCCAGTGATATTGCTGCGCGGACGCCGGCGACGTCAGTGCCGAGCCCCGCGATGAGTGGCTGAGTACTCGCAGCAACGAGCTTGGCCGCCTCGGCAATCGCGGCATCGAGCACAACCGGCTCACCCGCAATCCACGCGCGCTCCATCCCCCACTCCTGGGCCTAAAGTGGATCGAAAAGTACGCGGCTTAATCGTATTTGATGTATGAGAAACGCTGATCCTTTTCCGGAGTGCCTTCCAGCGCACCGCCCTCTTTGGCGGGCTGCCAGTGCACGGTATCTTCGATTTTTTTTGCCAGTTCGAAATCCTTGTCAGTGATGCCTTTGGCGGCATGATTTTGCAGTCGCACCTCGACCCAGGCATAGGACGCGGTGATATCCGGATGATGCCACGCCGCCTCGGCGAGGTGGCCGACCGCGTTGATAACCATCAGCGTGCCCTTCCAACTGTGGGTGCGATATTTGCGGCGTATCCAACCATTCTCGAGGTACCAGTGCGGCAGGTCGCGCTTCAGACGCGCTGCAATTTCTTCGTCGCTGTAAGTTCGCTCTTTGGAACCGTCGGCCATGGTCTTGCCCTTCCAGGTGTTGGTCTTGGTCCGGATTGCAAACCGAAACGGGATGACGCAGTTTAGTCCTGTATTCCTGTTGGCAAAACCCCGGCAAACGCCGATTTCGGGAGGCTGCGCTTTGCACACCGGCATCTCCCAGCCAGACCGGATTACCGTCACCGTTCCCGCGCGGCTGCATTTAGGTTTTCTCGACCTCAATGGCGGACTTGGCCGGCAGTTCGGCAGCGTCGGGCTTGCTGTCAGTGATCTGAAAACCGGCCTCACAATCCGGCTGGCGAAATCCGCCGAAGTCTCCGGCCCGGAAACCGATCGAGTGCGCCAATATCTGGAGATCATGCAGCGCTCGCTCGCGCTTGACGAGGCCCACGCGGTGAATGTCGCGCATTCCGTTCCCGCGCACGTCGGCCTCGGTTCCGGGACCCAGCTCGCGCTTGCCATAGCGGCCGGCCTGCGTCGGTTGCACAACCTGCCGCTGGATATTGAAGCCGACGCACTAAAACTTGGGCGCGGCGCTCGCTCGGGAATTGGCATCGGACTGTTTCGACGCGGCGGCTTTGTAGTCGACGGCGGGCATGGCGCCGCATCTGCGGGGGCGCCAATCGTCAGCCACATGACGTTTCCGGATGATTGGAGAATTCTGATCGTCCTCGATCCGGCGCGTCGCGGGATGCATGGCGCGGAAGAGGTGGCGGCTTTTGCTCGCCTTGCGCCGATGTCGGACGGCGAGGCCGCACATCTTTGCCGGCTGGTGCTCATCAAGGCGCTGCCGGCGTTGGCAGAACATGACATGCCGAGTTTCGGCGCTGCGATCCGGCAATTGCAGCAACGGCTCGGCTGTTATTTTGCTCCGGCGCAGGGCGGCTCGCCCTTCACCAGTCCGGCCGTCGCCGCAGTGCTGGCGACACTCGAGGCCGCCGGTGCCTACGGCATCGGTCAAAGCTCCTGGGGACCGACTGGTTTTGCGTTTGCCTCGTCGGCTGAGGAAGCCGATCGCCTCGCGGTACTTGCGCGCCGGTGCACGCACAGCGAAGGCCTGGACATCAGGATTTGCAGTGGACTCAACCGTGGAGCGGAGGTCGTGGCGCATACACGGTGCTCCGGCCAAGACGAATAGATCGGCAGAGGAGTGCCATGGCCGACAAAAACATCATTCACATGGTCACGCCAACCAAACACGTCAGTCCATTCGATGTGAACATGGCGCTCGACGCCGGCTACGACGCGGCTCTCACCTACACGAATGTGACTCTCGAGGAAGTAACGGGGCTGGTTCAAGACGCAATCTTTTCACGGCCCCCGAAGCTTGGCGTCCGCACGGCAATGTTCTTCGGCGGCAAAAATGCAAGCGTGGCGCTCGACATGCTAGCGCAAGCCAAAAAGGCGCTGGTGCCCCCCTTCGCCATTTCACTGTTTGCCGATCCCGCCGGCTCGTTTACCACAGCGGCGGCAATGGTAGCGTGTGTCGAAAAGATCCTGAAGGATAGGAAACAGCGCACTCTTGAGGGTCTCAAAGTCGCCGTGTTCGGTGCCACCGGCGTTGTCGGATTTGCATCGGCGGCGATAGCGGCGCTGCAGGGCAGCGACGTCATGCTTGTAGGCTACGACGGCATCAAACGTGTAAGCGAGGCCGCCCAGGAGATCAAGCGCCGCTTCAGCGTAAACGTACGCGCTGCGGATGGCAGCGACGACGGCAAGAAGGCAGCCATTCTCGCCGAATCCGAAGCGGTGTTCTGCGCTGGTCGCGCCGGCGTCGCGATCCTGTCGAGAGCCCAGCTTGCCGCAGCGAAACAGCTGCTGATCGTCGCCGACGTCAATGCCGTTCCGCCGTCCGGAATTGAGGCTTTGGACATGCAGGCGAATGGCCAGGAAATGACGTCCCACGGCACGTTGGGATTGGGTCCATTGACGATCGGTAACGTCAAGTATCGATCGGAATTCCGTCTGTTTCAGAAAATGATCGCGGCGACAAAGCCGGTGCAACTGGATTTTCGCGACGCCTTCGTGCTAAGCCGCGAGATCAATGGTTGAAGGCGATCCCATCCTTGTCGCCGCGATTTCCGGCCGCGCCCTGGCACAATCGGCACAGCGCGGTGGTTATCAAGTGCTTGTCGCTGATTTTTTTGGCGATCAGGACACACTCCAGGTAGCCAAGGATCACGTGCGGTTTCCCGGCGCGCTTGTGCGTGGCATCGAGGAGGATGCGCTGTTCAGTGCCTTGAACGCGCTGAGCGCGCGCCGGCATCCGCTGGGAATAGTCTGCGGCAGCGGATTTGAAGACAGACCCGAATTGCTTGAACGTATTGCCAAGCGCTGGCGCCTGTTTGGCAATGACGCCGCGGTTGTCGCCAAGGTCAAGGATCCTGCGGCGCTTTCGGTTATCTGCCGCGAAGCTGCGATTCCAGCGCCGGATTTCTGTTTGGAGAAGCCCGAACTGGCCGCCGATTGGCTCGCCAAGCGCCGAGGCGGTGCGGGCGGCGGTCATATCAAGCCGGCGGAGAAAGCGATCCATGGCCGCGTCTATTATCAGCGCAAAATGCCGGGCGTTCCGATATCGGCGCTTTTTTTGGCCGATGGCGCGAGCGCCATCGTGCTCGGCTTCAGCAGCCAATGGCATATGCCCACGGCCGACAAGCCCTATCGGTACGGTGGGGCCGCTCAGCCCGCGACCCTGCCAGCCCACATCGCTGCCTTGCTCACGGCCGCCGTCCACCGGCTCAGTGGTGCGGCGGCGCTTGTCGGACTCAACAGCGCGGATTTTATCGTCGATGACGAGCGGTTTTGGCTCTTAGAAATCAACCCACGCCCAGGCGCAACATTGGACATTTTCGAACCGGCGCAAGGCTCGCTCCTTTCCCTGCACATGGCGGCATGCGCGGGCCGGTTATCGCCGGTTCCGTGCTATACTGGCCGAGCCAGAGCGGCTGCAATTGTCTATGCTGAGAGCGATATTCCGTCATTTCCAGCGCTGAATTGGCCGCACTGGGCCGCCGACCACCCGCAGCAGGGAATTGCGATAAGAGCTGGCGAGCCGCTGTGCACTGTCTATGCTTGCGGCGCGAACGCGATGCAGGCGAGAGTTCAAACGGAGGAACGGCGCAGGCAGGTTCTCGCTTGGGCCACGCAGGGCGACCATGACAATGGTGCCAGCAGTCAGCGTGAATGAACGCGCGGCCAAACTGGCTTCGCAACTCATATCGGACGCTGCAGAACTGAGGCTCGGCATTTCACGCGGCGAGCTCGGTGAAACGCTGATCGATTCCGGCCTTGGCGGCATCGCTGCGGGTTTGCGCATCGCGAAAATCTGTATGGGCGGACTTGGCGATCTGACGTTGGCGCCATCCTCGGCAACGCCGCGCTGGCCATGGACGTTGGCCGTGCGTTCCTCAAATCCCGTAATTGCATGCTTGGCAAGCCAATACGCCGGCTGGCGACTGGCTGATGACGGCGCCGGCAAACCATTCTTTGCACTGGGCTCGGGACCGGCGCGCGCGCTGGCGCGGCGCGAACCGCTGTTCGACCATTTGAGTTATGCCGACAGTGCCGCTCACGCCACTTTGGTGATCGAGAGCGACAGCCCTCCACCGGCAAACGTCGTCGCCAAGGTCGCCGCGGATTGTCGCGTCACCCCGAATGATTTGACGATCATATTTGCGCCGACCCAAAGCCTCGTCGGCAGCACGCAAATCGCTGCCCGCGCACTGGAAGTCGCGTTGCATAAGGCTCATGAGCTGGCATACCCGCTCGAGCGCGTTGTCGACGGCCTCGGCGCCGCGCCGCTGTGCCCGCCGCACCCTGACTTCGTGACCGCCATGGGACGCACCAACGATGCCATCATCTTTGCCGGGCGCGTTCAGCTCTATGTCACCGGGCCGGCCGATGACGCGCGCGCGCTGGCCTGTAACCTGCCAAGCAATGTCTCGCGCCATTATGGGCGGCCGTTCGCGGAGATTTTCAAGGAAGTCAAAGGGGATTTTTACGCCATCGACCCAATGCTGTTCAGTCCGGCGAAAATCGCGGTGACGGCACTCGAAACCGGCGAAAGCTTTCACGCCGGCGAGATCAATCTGGGCCTGCTCGATGCCTCCTTTGCTTGAGCGCGCCAGCCACAATCCGTATCGCGCTCGCCCGATCATCGGGCTCGTCATCGAGCGCGTCGATTGGCACGCCCGCGAACTGATGGATGCGTTTCGGGTGCGAGACATCGAAGCCGTCCCGGTCCGGTTGAAGAGGTGCGGATTTGCGACGCAAAGCGCCACAGGGCTGCACATCGATGGCTTCAACGGCACACTTCCGGATGCTCTCATCGTACGAACCATGTCGGGCGGCACCTTTGAGGCGGTCACCTTACGGCTTGGCGTTCTACATGCATTGCGCGAGCTTGGCGTGCCAGTATGGAACGACGCGCGCGCCATCGAGCGCTGCGTCGACAAATCGATGACGAGCTTTTTTCTGTCCCGCGCGGGCATTGCGACACCAGCGACCTGGACGACGGAATCCTATGAAGAAGCGCGTGCCATCGTGCAGCGAGAGGCAGCGAACGGACCGCTCGTGCTCAAACCGTTGTTCGGATCGCAGGGACGCGGCCTGATGCTGATTCGGTCCCCTGACGATCTGCCCCAACCGGAGCAGACCGCCGGCCGGGTTTTTTATCTGCAGCGTTTCATTGGCGTCGAGCGCGGCGGCTATCACGACTTTCGCGTTCTCGTAGTTCAGGGCCGCGTCCTGGCCGCGATGCAGCGGCACTCCTCGCACTGGATCACCAACATCAAACGCGGCGGGCGACCGGTTGCGGTCGCCGTCAACGATGAACTGAAAACGCTGGCGCTGCGTGCGGCGGCGGCCATCGGTGCCGCATTCGTCGGTGTCGATATCATTTATGACGCTAATCAGCGGCCGATTGTGCTTGAAGTCAACAGCATGCCAGCCTGGTCCGGCTTGCAAAAAGTCGCCGCGATCAACATCGCCTCCGTTTTTGTCGATTGTTTGATGGAAGTTATCGGCATCCGCAACGCGCAGGGCGCCACCGCGTGAGCTCGCGGGCGCAACGTGTGGCGGCAGCGTTCGTGTGGGCTTGTCTTGCCGAGCTTGACGCACCGAAGCCGGGTAACGTGCATGCTTTTGCCGGCGGCCACCGCATGACAATCGAAGATTTTATCCGCAGCGCCAACGCTGCCGCGATCCCCTTGTCGGCGGCCGGCTCCCGGGTCGGAGCGCGCATTCTGGGCGCGGTCGAGGCGACCTTTGCCGCGGTTGGCGCCAACACCAATCTCGGCATCATTCTGCTCTGCGCGCCGCTGGCAGCGGCCGCGGAGGCGGGGGGTGTCGAGGGACCCCAATTGCGCGTTACGCTTGGCCAGATTTTGCGCGGTCTTGACATTGAAGACGCCAGGCTGGCGTTTCGCGCGATCGTGCGGGCGGCGCCCGCCGGGCTTGGTCACAGCAGCCGTCACGACGTATTCGCGCCGGTAACGGTCAGCCTGTTGCGGGCGATGGCGGAGGCAGCGGATCGCGACCGCGTGGCGCGGCAGTACGCGACGGATTTCGCCGACATATTCCAGCTGGGATTACCGTTGTTGGAGGCGGCGCGAAACGGTCAGGCGGAGCAAAAATGGGCGACGCTGACCGTTTTCTTGGGCTTTTTGGCGGCCTTCCCGGACAGTCATATCGAGCGCAGGTTCAGCGCCGAAAAGGCCGCCGAAGTTCAGCGCGAAGCGGCAAAATTCCAGACCACGTTGCGCAGCGCGGAACAGCCGGCCGAGATACTGCCCACATTGCTCGCTTGGGACGCTGCCCTCAAAGCAGAGCGAATCAATCCCGGCACGAGCGCCGACCTTACTGTGGCGACGCTGTTTGCCTATCGACTACGAACCGTCTTGCCGCCGCTGCTGAACAGTGGTTGACTTTGGTCTGCGGGGCTTTCGTTCCGCCGCTATCTGGCTAACCGGTCCGGCGCGCCCATGCCGGACGCTGACAACAAGGATAGGTGTTATCAGGCAGGCAAATCCGCCTGCGCGTTTTGCAATTTCCTTGGGAGGAGATGGCGATGGCAAAGATCAACGGACTCTGCGTCGGTGAATCGCTCGTCGGTGACGGCAACGAAGTTGCCCATATCGATCTCATCATGGGGCCGCGCGGCAGTGCGGCCGAAATGGCTTTCGCGAACTGCCTGACCAACAACAAGGACGGCTTCACCTCATTGCTTGCGGTAGTGGGGCCCAACCTGATCGCCAAGCCGGCCACCGTGATGTTCAACAAGGTGACGATCAAGGGCGCCAAGCAAGCCGTACAAATGTTTGGACCGGCGCAGCACGCTGTCGGCAAGGCGGTTGCCGACAGTGTCGCCGAAGGCGTCATCCCCCAGGACGAGGCGGATAATCTCTTTATCTGTGTCGGGGTCTTCATCCACTGGGACGCTGCCGATGATAAGAAGATTCAAGACTTCAATTATCAAGCGGTCAAGGAAGCCATCGCACGCGCTGTGAGCGGCGAGCCGAAAGCTGCCGAGGTCGTTGCCAAACGCAACGTAGTCAAACATCCGTTCGCCGCAGCGTAGCGCGCGTCGGCTACGGCCGAATAACGTGAGTCACAGGCGGGCGATCTGCGCGCCTGTGAGCGTCCCATTGTGCAGAGAGGTCGCAACCAGTGCGCCGGCAATTCCGGCCTGCGCCAGAGCGGCGAGATCATCCGCCCCGCGAATGCCCCCGGCTGCGTAGACGCGTCTGCCAGGACCGTTCGCCTTGATGATGGCGAGCCGCGCCATGTCGGGCCCGACGGCGCTGCCGACGCGCGCCAACGTCATGACGATGATGTCTGCCGGCCATGCGTCTGCATCTTCGAGCAGCACGGCAGGGCCCATGAAAGCGTCGCCACGAAAATCCAACGAAAGGACGACGCGTTCGTCGTGTTGGAAATGACGAATCAATTCGCGATTTCTCTGCGTCTCGCTGCCGATAACCAAATATCCGATCCCGGCGTCGAGCCATCGCGTGGCATTGCCGAGATTGGCTACGCCGTTGTCCACCCAAAATACCAGATTGGGAAAGGCTCTCTTCAATTCCATTAGAGCAACGTTGTTGTCGCCCCGGCGCTCGATAGCATCGAGATCGGCGATGTAAAACGTTGTGAACGGATAGATCGATAAGAGTCCGCGAGCAACATCTGTCGGTCTGCTGCTCGGCGAGAGCGGGGTGTCAATAGGACGATATTCGCTGCGCATTCCCATGCGCGCGTGTACGACAACTCCGCCTTTGAGATCGAGAACAGGTATCACTTCCATAGCGATACTGGTATGAGCGAACCGGAATTTGCTGTATACACCGCGGAAATATTTATCGCGAGCGATATGAGCGTTGTCATCGGCTGGGATATTGGTGGCGTTCACTTGAAGGCGGTGCGGGCCGAAAACGGTCGCATCGTCAAAGCGGCGCAATACGCCTCGCCACTGCGCGGCGGAACCGAGCAATTGCGGGAAGCCTTCGCGCAAGCCCGCGGCGAGATGGGCCGCGCCGAGCGCAACGTCGTCACCATGACCGGCGAGTTGGCCGACACTTTCAAATCGCGCGCCGACGGTGTCGAGCAGCTTGCCATGCTCGCTGCGCGCGAGCTCGACAGCGTGTCGATCTATGCTGGACCACGAGGCTACGTCCGCCCCGAAGATGCACGCCCGCATTGCACCGAAATCGCGTCGGCCAACTGGCACGCCGCTGCCACGCTCGTCGGCAAACGCTTAAGCGACGCGCTGCTTATAGATCTTGGATCGACGACGACCGATATCATCCCCATCGCTTGGGGCATGGTGGCCGCGCGCGGCTATACGGATGCCGAGCGGCTGGCCGCTGGAGAACTGGTTTATACCGGGCTCGTTCGCGGCTTTGTCATGGCGACTTCCGAGCGTGCCCCGCTGCGCGGCTCGTGGATGCCGTTGATCAACGAGAATTTCGCCACGATGGCCGATGTCCACCGCATTCTGGGCACATTGCCCGCCGGCGTCGACATGATGGTCACCGCCGACGGACGCGAAAAGACCGTAGAGGCGTCGTGCGCGCGCCTCGCCCGCATGGTGGGATGTGACGCCAGCGATGCGGACGATGCGGCTTGGCACCGGCTGGCACAGTGGTTTGCTGAAGCGCAGACGCGCGCCGTTACCGACGCGGCCATGCTTGTCATGTCGGCTCGCACAATGGCGCCGTCGCCTATCGTCGCGGCCGGGATCGGGCTCACCGTCATCGCCGAGGTGGCGCGGCGCCTGCGCTGCGCTTGCACCAGCTTCGACGAGCTTTTTGACGTTGCGCCTGAGGCAAGAATTGGGGTCTGTCACTGCGCGCCCGCAGCCGCACTCGCTGGGCTCGCGTCCTGATCGGCGCGCGCCACCTTCGCACCAATGGAAAGCCTTTTGTCCGAACTTCGTCCGCCTTGCCAATTGATCTTTGATCGCAGACGGCGTTACCAATGATCGATTTTCGAGCAGTGATTAAGGGAGGAGCCGCAATGCATCTGGCGTCATGTGTGGTGTGGATCGTGTGCCTCCTGTTGTCCGGATCCGGGGCCTTCGCTGCCGAACTCACACGCGCTGGCGTGGAGTCGGCGCTGGCGTCCGCGCCAGCTGGCCACCCGGCAAATTTCTCCGGACAGTCCCTCGTCGGGCTAGACCTTCACGACTTGGATTTCACCAACGCCGATCTGTCGGGGGCGAATCTCTCGGACGCCGACCTGCGCGGCGCCAAGCTGGTTGCGGCCAAGCTTGTTGGCGCCAAGTTGATGAGGGCGAAGCTCAATCTCGCGTGGATCATGCGAGCCGACTTCTCGCACGCCGATCTTTCAAATGCGGACCTGGAGACACTCGTCGTCTCGGCCGGAATGGAGACCCAGCCGCAAGAGGCGGCCGCCTTTGTCGGCGCCAATCTCTCTGGCGCCAAAGTCATGGCGAGACTCAGTCTCGACAACATGCGTGGAGCGGATCTTTCCCATCTGCGCGCGTCGGCGGACATGCGCAATCAGTCCATGGGTTTGATCCGCGCCGATTTCTCGCAGGCGAATCTGGTGGATGCGAACTTTGAAGGAGCGTCACTCGAACACGCCAACTTCGAGTTCGCCAAGCTTTCAAATGCCGATTTTTCGGGCGCAGATCTGAACGACGTTGATTTCGCAGGAGCTGATTTGACCGATGCGAATTTCACTGGCGCGACGACGATTGGGGCCAGTTTTACCAACGCCACGTTCCATGGGGCCAAAGGGCTGACGATAACGCCGGGTCGATGAAGCCGTCGGCGGCCATGGCGTTATCATGCGGCACGATCTTGATCGAAACGATGGCAACTGCGCTTTGCAGCCGCCATCGCGCGCAATGCAAAAACCTTGCTGCACATCCAATGCGATGGAAATGAGATTACGGAACGGAGTCAATCGTCCGTCCCAATTTGGAAGCTTCCTTCCCAAATTTCGTCGATTCGGCGCCGCAATCCTTTCGTTTACTGCCGTAGGTAGAGGGAGGAGGACATGCGACCTTTTCGCCTCGTCGCTACTTTCGCCTGCTGGCGCGCCAGCGTGCTCGTGGCGGCGATCGCCATCTCTACGCCGGGTTCGGCGCGTTGGGTCGGGCTGACCGATCCGATATTGCACGATTGGTTTGAAAAGTTAGCAAGTGGCAAAGGACTATGCTGTAGCTTTTCCGATGGCGTCGTTATCGAGGACGTTGATTGGGGAACCGAAGCAATCAGAGGCGTCGAGGGGAAGAGCAGCATTGTTTATTGGGTGCTTGTGGATGGACAGAGGCTGGTCGTGCCGCCGGAGGCCGTCGTGACCGAACCAAACCGCTACGGCCGTGCAGTTGTCTGGCCCTATCGTGACAGTAACGGTCGCTTGACGGTGCGCTGCTTTATGCCGGGCATCGAGGGGTAGTTGCGCATCGATTTCCACAGCTTGTTGTCAATCGGCGCTCAAATTGGGTGCTGACTCTAGCCGGCCGATGATAGTGACGGCGCCCTTCCATGACGCCAAGCAGCGATTGCCTAAAGTTCCCCGCCAAGATTGGAAAAATATCCAGCTTACAGTTGCGGCGGATCGTGCCATGATTTGGCTCGGTCGGGGTGCGTCACATATGGGCAGCGTTGGTTTGGCTGGCCGAACAAGCAGGTCGCTCAGCGAGGCGGCGCTTCGCGGATTGCTTCGGGCACTCCCAGTAGTACTTGCAATCGCACCACGAACCGTCGCGGCGCAGGAAGCTTCAGGCTCGAGTGGGAATTCAAGCGCGATAACGCTTCCCGAGATCCATGTCATAGCGACCAGCCCCGTCCCGCAGACAGCCCGACCGAGGCACGCTCCCAGAGCTGCAGGTCCGGCGTCCAGGGCTCCTACCGCTGCGGCTCCTGCGCCGGTGGGGGTGGCAGCAACGGAATCCATACCTGGCGCCGTCGATCAGGACAAAATCCCATCCAACGTCCAGGCGGTCGGATCCTCTGCTTTCGAGCCCACCAAGTCGCCCGACCTTTTGCAATCAATTTTCCAGGCACTGCCTGGCGTGGCGTTGAGCGACCAGACCGGCAATCAATTCCAGCTTGACCTCAATTACCGCGGCTTTACCGCATCCCCGGTCATCGGCACGCCGCAGGGGCTGGCGGTCTATCAGAACGGGGTGCGCATCAACGAGGTCTTTGGCGACATCGTCAATTGGGACTTGATCCCGCAGAACGCCATTAACAGCCTGACACTCTACCCGAGCAATCCAATCTTCGGACTCAACGCGACCGGCGGCGCGCTATCGTTCGATATGAAAAACGGCTTCACCTACCACGGTGTCGAAGGCGAGGTCAGCGGCGGATCATATGGGCGGGTTGGCGCATCGCTACAGGCCGGCGGCCAAGTCGGGAACTTGTCCGGCTATGTCACGGCCGATGCCATCGACGACGCCGGCTGGCGTTTAGACTCGCCATCCTCGTTGCGCCGGGTTTACGCAGATTTGGGCGCCCTCGGTGACAATAATACCGAATTCCACCTCACCTTTACCGGCGCCGACGACACCTTTGGAACTGCCGCCGCCACGCCGGTACAGATTCTGAGCCAGAATTGGTCGAGCATCTATACCATTCCGCAAACAACGCATAATCAGCTTGGGTTTCTGACCGCCAGCGCAAGCTGGAAGCCGACCGACACCTGGACCTACCAGGCTGTCGCGTACTATCGGCATTTTGCTCAAGCTCATGTCGACGGCAACGGCACGGACGCATCCAACGACCCGATGGTGTGTCCCGATCCCACGTTGCTTTGCTTTCCCAACCTTGACGGCACGGTGTCCAGCCTCACGACGACAACGGGACAGACTGTCCCGAACTCCGGTGCGCTTGGCTTTCCGAATATTTTGGGAGAAATCGACCGCACCTGGACCACGACCGACAACTTTGGTGGTTCGGTTCAAGCGGCTTCGTCAGAAAAGCTTTTCGGCCATGACAACAACTTCACAGCAGGATTGAGCGTCGACCGCGGGCTGGTGCAATTCGCGACCACAAGCGAATTGGGAACCGTCAACGCCAATCAGTTCCCAAGCGTCATAGGCAGCGGGCTCTTCATCGACCAGCCCTTGGGCGACGTCGCGCCGGTCGGCTTGGGTGCAAGGACGCTCTATACGGGTCTCTATGCGACCGACACATTCGATATAACGCGGCGTCTTTCGGTTACTGGAGGGGCGCGTTACAACTTCGCCCAAATCAACCTGAACGACGAACTCGGCAACGACCCCGGCCTCAACAGCAACAACATCTACACTCACTTCAATCCGACCATCGGCGCAACTTACAAGCTCACGCCAAATCTCACGGTTTACGGCGATTACGCGGTAGCGAATCGCGCGCCGACCCCATTGGAATTGGGCTGTGCCGACCCGGTCCGGCCCTGCTTGATCGACAACGCCCTTGTTGGCGATCCGCCGCTCCAACAGGTCGTGACGTACACGTACGAAGCCGGCTTGCGCGGGCATTTCGGCATCGCCAGCGGGCAGCTGAATTGGAGTTTGGGCGCCTACTACGCGCTCAATACAAATGACATCCTCCCGATCTCGAGTCCGATTCCGGGACATGAATTCTTTCAGAACGCCGGGGACACGCTGCGCAAGGGGATCGAGGCCAATCTAACGTACAAGCAAAGCCGTTGGAACATCTATGCCAACTTCACGACCGTCGATGCCACTTTCCTGGATTCCTTGACGCTGCAATCGCCGAACAACCCGTTCGCCGACGCCAACGGCAACATTTTCGTGGTCCCCGGCGATCATCTGAGCGGCATTCCGAACTTCCGGCTCAAGCTTGGCGGCGAATATCAGATCACCGAGCCGTGGAAGTTCGGAGGAGACATCAACGTCATCGGCAGTCAATGGCTGGTCGGCGACGAGTCTAACCAGAACCCCCAATTGCCGGCCTATTGGGTCGTCAATCTGCACTCCTCGTACAAGGTCTCGGATAACATTGAGGTGTTCGGGCTGGTACGCAACTTGTTCAATCAACACTATGCCGTGTCCGGTACGTTCTTCGAGACCGATTCGTTTCCCTATCTGAACCTGACCGACCCGCGTACCTTCGTTCCAGGGATGCCGTTTGCCGCCTATGTGGGCGTGAAGGGCACGCTTTCCCCCGCAGGACCGGCATTCGCGGCCGCCACGTCACGGCCGATATTTACAAAAGCGCCGCCCGCCGGGGTTGCCTCGCCCATCATCGATTGGACCGGGGTCTACCTTGGCATCAACGCCGGCTATAGCATCGGTGGCAGCGACTGGACTGACAGCGTCATTGGCGGCTCGTCAGGCAGCTTCGGGACTTCCGGTTTTGCTTTCGGCGGCACGCTTGGCGCCAATTATCAGGTCGGGTCGATCGTGTTCGGCATCGAGGGGGATGGCGATTGGGCCGACGCCAGTGGTTTCGGCACCTTCACCAGCAGCAGCCTCTGCGCCGGAGGCTGCCTGACCAGGAATACCTGGCTCGCGACCGTGCGTGGCCGCGCCGGTTATGCGTTCGATCGCTTTCTGGTCTACGGCACTGGCGGCGCGGCCTTCGCCGATGTCCAGGCGAGCTTCTCGAACGACCCGGTGAGCGGTGCGACTAAGACCGGCTGGACCGCAGGTGCCGGCGTCGAAGTCGCGTTAGATCGAAATTGGAGCGTCAAGGCCGAATATCTCTTCGTCGACCTTAGCAACGGGTCATGCACCACGGATTGCGCCATCGCGAACACCAACAGACCACCATTAATTCCTAACGTTGCCATAAAATTCGACGAGAGCATCGTGCGCGGAGGCGTCAATTATAGATTTACTTTTTAGTCGGATCGCGCGGTAATTTGTGCCCCTTCGAAGAAAGTGGACTCCAACAAAAATGCCGACGTCGCCTTTGGCGACGTCCAAGCAACTTTTCAATGATCCCGTGACCACGACCACTGCAACAGGCTGGACCGCGGCCGCCGGAGTGAATTATAAATTCAGATCGTATATTCGCAAACCGCAGCAGACGGGTGACACGCTTGTTCCGCATCATCCTCGCAATTGTCGGCTTAGCTGTCATCGCCAGCCAAGCCTTGGCCCAGGGCAAGCCAACGCGGCTCTGGAATCTGACCCGCAACACCATCTCACAATTCTACCTGGCGCCGGCCGGCACCACGAATTGGGGACCGAACCAGTGCAAAAACGACAGGGATGGCACCGTCGACTCGGACGAACGGCTCCGAATCACCGACGTTCCATCAGGCATTTACGATGCCAAACTGGTCGATGTCAGAGGCCGCGCGTGCATTGTTCGCAATGTTAAAGTGGAGGTGGGCGGCATTTTTTCGATTGGGGAAAAAGATCTTACATCATGCAACGAGTGAACGACGGCACGATCAGCGAGGCAGAGTTCGACACAAAAGCTGGCCGGGCGCTGAGCCGTTTACTGCATTAGCGAGTTCGGGTCGTTGCTGTGCATGTTCAGCTGGTTCCGACGTCGCTGAGCACAGCGTCATTCCAAATTTGCGGCGGACGCAACCGAATCCGTTGGCGGGCGCCGTGGCAATTGCGCTACATTTCCCAATGATGCTCAAGGAACTTATTGGCTGTGCGGCGCTGCTCTTCGCGATGCTGATGGCCACTGCCTACCAAGGCAATGACGACACCGTAGCAGACCTCTTGGCGCACCGCGCCGACCCGAAAGCACGCGACCGCACCGACAAATCCGCTATGACCTATGCGGCCGCGCGCGGCTTCGACACCATCGTGCGTCGATTGCTCGATGCCGGGATCGATGCCTGGGAACGCTACGGCAATGGTCTTACTGCCTTGATGTGGGTCGCCGGCCACGGAGTAAGCGTGGATTCGGCCGCCGCCGAGCGTACCATCGATGTCCCTTCTCACCCACGGCGCGCCGATCGACACCGCGGACAATCGCGGACGTACGGCGCTGATGATCGCAGCCGAAGTGGGTGACCCCGCCGTGGTCGAATTTCTCATTGCCCACGGAGCCAACCGCGCCCGCAAGGACAAGCAGGAAACGACCGCGCTGGATCTTGCCGCGAGCGACGAGGTGCGCAAGAAGCTCGAAGCCAAGTGAGGACGCCTCGCCGTCTCGACGAAGCTCCTACAAGCCCGCGAGATAGCTTGCGAGCGCAGCGATGTCGGATTGGGAGATGCTCTTCATGAACGTGGTCATGGTGGTGGCCCGCGCGTCAGTGCGAAAATCGGTCATCGTCTTGCCCAGGTAATCGCGACTTTGCCCGGCGAGCCTCGGTTGCGTGCCGGCGCCCTTAAAGCCTTCCTGATGACAACTGCTGCAGACCACGGAGGCGTTGACACGCAGCGCCTGCGCGGCCGCATCCGCCGCCGCTTGCGGCTGCTGCAGGTCGGGCCAGGTTTTCTGGGAAAAATACGTTGCCAGCGGCAGCAGGTCGGATTGATCGAGTCCCTGCGCGATGGGCGACATCATATCGTTCTTGCGCACACCTGATTTGAAGTCGCGCAACTCGATGAACAGATAGCCGAGCTGCTGGCCCGATATGACCGGAATGTTCTTCTGCGTCGGCACGCCCGCGGCGCCGTCGCAGGCCGCGCATAACTGGGCCTTCTGTTCGATCGATTGCGCGTGCGCCGCGACGGTCGCAACGATGAGCGACAACGCAGCGGCCGCCGGCAACTGTTCCATGCGACGTGCGGCTCCGCGCTCAGTCAGGCAACGATGGGTGGGGGCGTATGGCAGAATCCTTCTGTCGATCTCGCCACCAAGCACGTCTATTTCGTAGTAGGCAACCGGTCGCCTGATCTCGATGGTGCGCAGCGGCCGGGCGACAACCTCTATACCGACTCGCTGGTGTCAGTCGATCTCGATACCGGAAAGTTGCGGTGCTACTACCAATACATTGCGCACGATGTCTGGGATCTCGATGCCACCAGTCCGACGGTCTTAGTTGATGTCGAAGACAGAAGCGGAAAGACCGTGCCCGGCGTGCTTCACGCCGGCAAGACCGGCTACGTCTACGTCAATGATCGCAACGACTGCAAACTGATCCGCTTCTCCGAACCGATGGTCTCGCGGAAGGACCGTTGGACGCTGCCGAGCCCCACAAAGCCGCTCGACCCGAACGCGTCGAAGGGCTCATCGACGAGTGTGGCGAGCATCGGCGTGTAAGCAGGATTCATGCTTAATTTCCGCTCCCGCCTGGAGCCGCCGCCGAGAGAAGAAGCTTATCTGGCGTCCGCTTGCCGTGCGATCACGGCGTTCGCTTCTCGAATAGCGCGACCTTCATCGCCGGTTCGTTCCAAGGCTTCGTTGGCGACTTTTGCCCAAAGCTCCTTCAGCTCGCATGTTGTCGCCTTGCGGGTGTGCCTTTGAGCGTCATTCGCTGTCCACGGCATTGGCTGGGCTCCAACAGGTACGGCCGATTTCGGAAAATCGTGCGGCCACATGGCCGGCGCCGGCTTTAGGCAAATCATGGCAGGATAAATCGAAAGCCGGAAGCCGCGGCAGCTACATAGGAACCTGCATCCGAAAAACACCAGGGCCGAGCAGCGCTTGGGCGATTTGCGCAAACGCCCAAAAAATTGGAAGCTCTATTCCCCCGCCCGAAAAATAGAATCCGTTCTTGCGATAGATCCACATTGAAGCAAGGAGGATCGGCAGGCTGATCAGGCATAACAGGGGTACGTAGATTCCGAGGATGAGGCACACTGCCACAATAACCTCAAAGCCGATATCAAACCATGCGAGCCAAGCAGGCAGGCCCTGCCTCAGGAAGAACGCTTCCGTTGCCGCCATGCCGCGATATCCCACCTTGTACCACCAATGAGCGATCCAGAAGGCGGCTAGAATGAAGCGCAACAAAGCTGCGCCAAGGCCACTCACGTTTGGATCCTGCAGCATTTCCGTACGTCCGTCGTTTGATCGATTCGATGCCTCTCCCCGATCGATCGCGGCACTTTGTTGCGGGCTCCGCCTGGGAGCACGCGCCAAAGGATACGAGCCACTCCCGGCTCCGACCATGCAATGCGAGCGGAAGCAATTAAAGATAAGAATTGCGATCCTCGTAGGTGCGGTTAAGAACGGAAAGACAAGGGACGGTTCGGTCAAGGCGGTAAGACATCAGAATACGGAGGGCAAAGGTCCCAACAAACCTGTGGTCCGAAACGTATCTGAAAATTCCAAGTCACTTTATCCGAAGGTGCGATCGCGATGTCGGTCTGCGCATGATCCGTATCTGGTTCGCGTGCTCACACAACCAGTTCGCGGTTACACGCGCGAGGTTGAAGATTTTTTCCGACCGCGAGCGTCGGGAACTTCGCATCGCTAAAGAGCGGCGTCATCAAAACCTGAGGGCGTCCGACAACAGAGGTGCTAAGCGCTGTCCGAAGGTACAAGCCCGCCCCTTGTCCCACTGGCGCTTAAAAAACGCACGGCCTGCCTTGGTAAGATCGAGTGTGTGATCCGTCTTCACCTTGACCCCATTCCACGTGGCAAAGCTAGTGCAGATGCCGCAGGTCACCTTCAGACACCATAGTTCGATTGCCTCGCCGCTGAACACGTGGACCGTTGTGCGTCTGGATAAAGAGCGATTACTGAGAGCCTTGTGGGTTTCCTGCAACAGTTCGCAAAATACGCCGCTTCGCCGTCAAGGGGCGATAATGCGCTGTTATGTCGAGCACAGAGAACGTTGGGAGTAAGGTTGTCTAGCTTTTGGAGGAGTCCATCCGGGAACATACAACAGCCTAGCGGCTGGTGGCAGATGCGGTAGAGGCACGGGACGTCAAAGCGTAGGCTGATGTGCTTGTTCTTTATTGCATCGGTTTGGCGGGTTCGCCGACTGCAATCAACTGCACATGGGCACGTCTTAAAGCGCATACCGATGACAAGGCGAGCGCGCAGCTTCTGCACTCGCGTTGCTCAATGCTCGCCGGAAGCAGATCGCGGCCAAAAAAATCTGCCCAGACTAAACCCCAGACTAAATCGAGATTTTATGCTGGGGCCGCCGTGGCGCGCAGCGAAAATAGTAGCGTTGTCAAGGCACTACGTGGCGCGCTCGGAGAGATTCGAACTCCCGACCCCCAGATTCGAAGTCTGGTGCTCTATCCAGCTGAGCTACGAGCGCGCGCGAGCGCACCATAGCGGCTTCGGCGCGAATGTCACTTGCGTCGGCCGCGTGCTTTAAGGCAGCCGGAACATGAGCAACTGATTGGTGTTGCCGCCGCCGCCGGGCGTCAGCGAGCCGCCGACGAAATAGGCCGCATCGCCGATTGTGCCGCCGCCAAAGCCGTGGCGGCCGTGCGGCATCGGCGTCAACGTAGTCCAGCGGCCGGTCTTCGGATCGTAGCCCTCGTTTTCCGGAAAAGTGTGATCGGGCGGCAACTCTCCGCCGAGCACCAGGATAAGGCCGTGGTAGTAGGCGCCGGCGAGGCCGCTGCGCGGCGTCGGCAGCGGCGCCGCCGAGCTCCAGCTGTCGGTCGCCGGATCGTACACGTCGTGCAGCCCGGTGCGGTCGACCGGACCCTTGAAGCGGCCGCCGATGACATGGATTTTACCGTCGACCGCGACGACCACCATGTGGTCGCGCGCAGTCGGCAGCGGCGCTGCCTTGCTCCAGCTTCCGGTCTGCGGATCAAACACTTCGTGCGCCGCCACCACGACGGCGTCCGGACCGCGGCCGCCGATGACGTGAATCTTGCCGGCGATCACGGCGGCGCCGGCCGAGCCGCGCGCCACTTGCATCGGCGGCAGGCTGCGCCAGCGATCGGTCGCTGGATCGTATTCGAACGCGTCGGTGCCGGCGCCCTTGTGCACCGAAGCGGTGAAGCCGCCGAACGCGTAAATCTTGCCGCCCACGGTCGCGACGGCGAGATGATCGCGGCCTTCCGGCAATGGCGCCCGAGCACGCCAGGTATTGGTCCCGGGATCGTATTCGTCGTGGTAGGGACCTGCCATGCCGTTCACCGAGCCGCCGAGGGCGTGCAATTTGCCATCAAGCGCAACGGCGGCGACTTCGCCGCGCGCGGCCGGCAATGGCGCCTTGAGGGTCCACGATCCGCCGGCCGATTGCGCGGTGGCGGTCGCGATAATCGCCAGGGTCACAGCAAAAAGTGCCGGCAGCACCACGCCGCGCACGCGAGCAAGCTGCACCGCGGCACGAATTTCTTCCATGGTCCTACCCCTTTGTTCCAGGTTCCACCGCGTTTCGAAAACGCATCTGGAGCAGCGCTCCGCGGCTAGAACGGAAAAAACTACGATGCCGCAAGCTCATAGCGCAAGCGCCTCAAAGCGACGTGACATGCCAATAGCGCGCGGGCGGTATGCCCTGCGGTTCCAGGAACGCCGAGCGCCGCGCCCCGGTTGTCGTCGGCTATAGCGACGGAGGCAAATCATGAGCGATTATCGCGATCCTAACGATCCGCTGCGGCGCGATGAAGTTTACGATCCGAACGTGCGCAGCAGCAACGCTGCCTGGGGTTGGATTGCCGGCATTGTGTTCCTCGGCATCATCGTGGCGCTGGCGTTCGGCGTCGGCCGCTCGCCGAACCAAGGCGGCACCAACGTGGCCAACAACACGCCGCCGGCAAGTCAGACCGCGCCCGGCCCGGGCAGCAGGAGCTTTGCGCCGGCGCCCAATAATCCGGCGCCCGCGCCCGCGGCTCCCACGCCGGCAAAGCCGTAGCGCCTGACGCGGCAGACAACAAACAAAGAGCGGCTCCGCTTTCGGGGCCGCTCGCATTTTCCTGGCGGCAGAGCCCTGCCGGACCCGTCACTCACTCTGCTCCCGCGCGATGGCGAGCGGCGCACGCGTCACCATCACGCCGGCGGCTTCGCTCAGGCGCACGATGTTGATGGTGCCGGCGAATTCGGGCGAACCGGAATAAAAGGCCGGCACCGCGCCGTTGCCGACGCACGCGGCGCGATTCCAGTGGCCGAGCGCGACGTAATCGGCGCCCGTTGCGGCGATGTCGGCATCGCCGATCAGCCACGACGGACGCGGGCTATCGTTGCGCGCCGGCGTCGGCTCGTAGTGGCCGTGGGCAACCGCGATCTGCCAACGAGTCGAGCGCGGCCGCGAATGCTCGAACGGAATCATGTCGTCGTAATCGCGATGCGCGCGGCCCCAGATTTCCAGCGACAGATCCGGAAACAGCACGGCTTCCTCGTGGGTGATGCCGATGACGTGCAAATTCTTCAGCGAGGCAAGCGCACCGCCGCGATAGATGGCGTCGCCGACCGCCGGATCGTGGTTGCCGGGCAACACAACGACCGGCAAGCCGGCGCCGGCGATTACCGCAGCAGCGCGCTCGATCAGCGCCTGGGGCAAGCGATGATGGTCGAATGTGTCGCCGGCGAGAATGACGACGTCGGCGGCTGCGCTGCGTGCAGCATCGAGAACGCAGGCGAGACCCGCCGTGCCGTCGCCGCCGTGCAGCCGCGCCGTATAATCGTGATCGACGTGCAAATCCGAACTATGAACGACGACGATGTCACGGGCTGGTGGCGGCATGAGCAGAAAAAATCGCGAGGAAAATGACCGCCTGCTTTAGCGCAAGCGCGCGGTCGCTGCCAATCGGGGTGAAGAAGTCAGGGATGGCCGGCGCGAGCCGGTCGCAAAACGATGTCTATCGCCGCGGCGTTTCCGGCAACGCCCGTTCGAGCCCATTGCCGGCTTGTTCTTCAAGCGGCCGCTTGAGCAAGCGGAAGCGATTGGGATCAAGGGCCGGCGCGGCTGCCGGCGCCGCGGCTGGCTGTGGCGGCGGCGCCGCGGCTGGCTGCAAGCTGGGCGACGACAGGTTCGCCGCTCTCGGCTCGTCCGCGCCAGCGCGCGGGCGCGAGACTCGGCCGCGCCAGCGGTCGATCACCGCGGCCAGCGAGCGGCCATCGAGCGGACCGTGCTCGCCGCTCGATTCCTCGCCCATCGTGTCGCTGCGCGGCAGCATCTGCGCCGGCAATTGCTTGAACTTGAGCCGCGTCGGCAGCGCCACCCCTTCGCCGAACGCGAACGCTTCGCCGGTGCCGAGCGAGGGCAGGAACGAGAGCAGATTGGCGGCCGTATCGGCGACGGCCGAGCGCAGCAATGCCTGATCGCGGTCGTTGGTCATGCGCATGGCGAACAGCGTCGAGCATTGCGACAGGATGGTCGGGTCAAGTTCGGCCGGCCGCTGCGTCACCAGGCCGAGGAAGACGCCGTACTTGCGGCCTTCCTTGGCGATGCGCGAAATGGCGCGCCGCGTCGGCGCGAAGCCGACGCTGTGGTCGGCTGCCATGTAGCGGTGGGCCTCCTCGCAGACCACCAATAGCGGCGCGCCGCCGTCGCTCCACAGCCCGAGATCGAACGCCATGCGGCAGGTCACCGAAACCAGCGCGTCGACCATCTCGGACGGGAATCCGGCGAGCTGCATGATGGTCATCGGTTTGCCGTTCGGCGGCAGGCGGAACAGCGTCGCCAAAATCTCCGCCATGGTGTCGCCGCCGACATTGGCGTTTTCGAACATGAAGGCGTAGCGCGGATCGCTGCACACGGTTTCGATGCGCGTCATCAGCTTGTGATAGATCATGCGCGAGGCGCGGTTTTCCAACTTGCCCATGCGCGCGTCGAGCAGCGAGAGCAGATCGGCGATGCGGTAGGGCACCGGCACGTCGAGCGTGTAGCGGATGCCGACGCCCTCGCCCGGCTTCATGATCCTGCTGGCAAGGCCAAGCTGCTGGGCGTAGGACGACTTGGCGAGCGGGATGACTTCCGAAAGGAAGTCGACCTCCTCTTCCAGGCCAGGCCGGCCGCCGAACAGCACATCTACGATCTCGTCGAAATTGAACAGCCAGAACGGCAGCTTGATATTGTTGGGGTTGAGTACCTGGGCGCGGTCGGCGAAACAGCGGCCGTATTCATTGTGCACATCCAGCATCAATACCCGCAGATTGGGCCGCGCCTGCAGGATCTGCTGGAGCAAAAGCGTAATGGCGCTCGATTTGCCGACGCCGGTGGTGCCGAGCACAGCAAAGTGCTTGCTCAACATTTCGTCGACGTCGACGGCCGCCGGGATGCCGCTGTCCTGATGCAGCTGGCCGACTTGAATCATGCGGGAGCCGGAGCTTTGGAAGATCAGGCGCAACTCGCGCGACCCGATGAAGACCACCGGATCGCCCATGCCCGGATAGCAGGTGACGCCGCGCTGAAAGTAGGCGGTGCCATTGTCGCTGGAGCGGATTTCGCCAATCAGGTCGAGCTGCGCCAACGCGGCGTCATTGTCGCGCGCAACGCCTTCACTGCGCATCGACACGTCGGTGATGAGGCCGACCAGCAGCGTCTTGTCGACTGCGACGCCGAGAAATTTGCCGACGGTAATGCGCTTTTCTTCCGGCCCCTGCGGCGACATAGCCGGGATGCCGACGCCGGCGCGCGAGCCGTTAACCGAAATGATGCGTCCGATGAGCTCGACTTTCGGCGCCGCCGTTCCGGCCGGTTGGGCAATACTGGTCAACAAGCTGAAGCTCCTTCGGAACTGCCGCCGATCCCCGTCTGGGCCTTATCTAGCGGCTTCGACTGGAGATTCCGTTAATCCAGGCGTGGCAATCAAGGCCGCGCCGGTTCCATCGCGCCGCAATTCAGCCCTGGGCCCTTTAAGCGAAGGTTAAGGACGGAGCAGAAACCGCAGTCTCCGGTCAGCTGCCCGCCGCAGTTCAGCCGCGCAACGACCGCCGAGGGCGCGAGGCGGCACTGGAACGGGCATCGCCAACAATGCGGCGGGCCGGCGCCAGCTCCTCGAGAAAGATCGGCTTGGCGAAATAAAAGCCTTGCGCGTATCTGATCCGGGTCGCCGCCTGCAGGTAGGCAATTTCCTCGAAGCTTTCGACCCCTTCGGCGATCATGGTCATGCCGAGCGCCTCGCTGAGCGCCTCGATGGTCTTGAGCACGCTCTGGCTGCGTGGCCGCTTTTGGATGTCGGTGATGAACGAGCGGTCGATCTTGATCTCGTCCGCAGTGATGTCGGCGAGCGTCGCCAGCGACGAATAGCCGGTGCCGAAATCGTCGATCGAAACCCGCACGCCGGCCTCGCGCAGCATCGGCAGAAACTGTGTCTGAAACTCGGTTTTGGCCAGGAACGCGTCTTCGGTCACCTCGACCATGAACCGGCTGGCGCAGTTCGTCGTCTTCAGCTCCTCGCAGAAGCCGCTCATGAATCTGGCATCGCTCGCCTGCTTGGCCGCGACGTTGATGCTGATCGTGGCCTCGGCGCCGAACGCGTCGTCGATTAGCTCCATCGATTTGACGATCTCGGCAAGCGCCAGATAGGTGAGATCGTCGATCAGCCCGAGCTCGATGGCGAGCCCGATGAATTCGCCGGGCGGCTGGATGACGCCGTCCTCATCGCGCAGTCGGACCAACGCTTCGACGCCGACCACGTCCTGGGTGCGGATGTCGACCTTGGGCTGGAACGCGCAGCAAACACGGCCGTCGCGCACCGCGAGCCGCAGCCGTTGTTCGCGCGCCATGCGCGCCGTCATCGCCCGCCCCATGTTGGCATCGAACAGCGCCGCGGCGCCTCTGCTCGCCTCCTTGACGCGGTACATCGCGGTCTCGGCGGCTCGCCGCAATGTCTCGTAGTTGAGGCCGTGATCGGGATAGACGCTAATTCCGATCGAGGCCGAGGTAAGAATCTCATAGCCCTCGATCAGGAACGGCTCCCTGAGCTCATGCAGCAACTCGTCGGCCAGCCTAGCCAGGTGATCGTCACCCTCGATCGCATTGAGCACCAGCAGGAACTCGTCGCCGCTGACGCGAGCGAGCACGTCGCAGCTGCGAAGCCGCGCCGCGATCCGCTGCGCGATCTTGAGCAGGAGCCGGTCGCCGACCGCATGCGTGTAGTAATCGTTGACGTGCTTGAAATTGTCGATGTCGAGAGACGCCAGCGCGAAACGAGAATGACCAAACTGGCTGGCGCTTGCCAGCAATTGCCGGACCTGTTGTTGGGCCAGTGCGTCGTTCGGCAAGCCGGTCAACTCGTCGAAATAGGCGCGCTGCGACAGTTCGCGTTCGGCCGCTTTGCGCGCGGTGAAATCGAGTGCGGTGGACAGCACCAGCGACTTGCCGAGAATTTGCACCGGCCGTTCGCAAACCAATAGCGTGCGCTCGGCCGTCGCGCCAGGCATTTGCACCAGCCGCTCCGTCGTCGCGACCGCAGCGCAACTGGCTGCAGGTTGGCCTGCCCCGCCGGGTTCTGCGCCGCCGGAGAGCGCCACAGCCTCGCGATTAGCGAGGACGGTGCTGCCGTCCTCCGCCTCAACGGTGACGCCGACCGGCAAGAGCTCGATAATCGAATTGAGCAACGCGACGGCGCGCCGAGCCTCGGCCGCGTCTTGCCTTGCCTCGTCGAGCGGACCGCGGTCGGACGAGTCGGCGGCGGCCCCAGGCGCCACGACCGCACCGCCGCCATCGTCGGAGCGCGGCAGGTCGAGTTGTTCGGCGGCGTGCTCCCCCTGCTCCATCAGCCTTGCCCAAAATCCCTTTAGCGAGCGGTCGCAGGCGGACTGCGCGCCCTAGATGTTGCGCTCACTCTAGGGGAGCGAGGACAATGAAAATTTAAGAGGACGCTCGCGGGCGCTTAAGGTCCCATTAACCGATGGAGTTCCGGGGAGCCGCCGCGACGGCCGGGAACCCGACCATTTGGCCGAGCATTGGTCCACCAGACACCGGATGTTTGCGGGAAACGTCATGGCCGAAGAAGTGAAAGCAAGCGAAAGCGCCTTCCAACAGCCGAACGCCGCGTCCTCGGAATCGGCGCCCTCACCGGGAGAGATATTGGCGGCAAGCCTGCCGCCTGACGAGCGCGACCAGCCGGATGCGGAGCTGGCATTGAGCTATGGCCGGCTTGGCGCCGCAGGGATCACGCTCGCGGCGGTCGTTGCGGCGCTCATTCTGGCCGTCGTGTTCTACGGCCTCAATAGTCCGGGCCCCAATGCCCAAGATGTCGGGACACCGCCCAAAGTCGCGTCGAAACCGCAGGCGGGCGGAGCCCCAGCCGCGCCGAATGCGCAGCCGGCCAATAAGGCGAACAACCCGTGAGCCACTAAACCCCCTCGCTCGCCTTAGCGCTCGAAAGCGGCGTCGATCGGCACCCGATAGCCGTTGGCGAGCCGATTGGTCTCGTTGGCCATGCCGACCACGGCCATCACCTCGCCGAACATCTCTTCGGTCATGCCGGCCTTGCGCGCCGCCGCGCCGTGGCTGGCGATACAATAGCCGCAGCCGTTGGTGACGCTGACCGCGAGGTAGATCATTTCCTTGGTCAGCGCATCGAGCGCTCCCGGCGCCATGATCTCCTTGACGCTTTCCCAGGTGCGCTTGAGCGTCACTGGATCGTGCGCCAGGTACTTCCAGAAATTGTTCACATCGTCGACTTTCCGCGTGCGCTTGATGTCGTCGAATACCTCGCGGACGGCGGCGCCGGCATCGCGGTATTCGATCGGTGCAAAGGCGCTTCCAAGTGCGCTCATGATCGGCTCCTCCTACCCTGCCCCAGCGCAACCAAAATGCCACTCCGCGCTGCCGCGAAACAGGGTTGGGATGCGCCGCTTAAGACGCTACATTAAAGGGGCTGGTCCACTCTCCGGCTGACGCCGGCTGGGCCAACCTCTCCGGCCGCCCGGAGAGGTTTTCGCGTTTTCAAAGGGGCGGTCTGCCGACCGCGAATTGCAGTGAAAGAGACGACGAACCCACGCTCGCTACCGACTTCGATCGACGCCGCCGTCGATCTGCTTTCCGAGGCCGATTATCTCGCCGACCGCTCGCTCGGCACCGTGCTCTATCTGGCGCTGCGAATGGGCCGGCCGCTATTCCTCGAAGGCGAGGCCGGTGTCGGCAAGACCGAGATCGCCAAGGTGTTGTCGTCGACGCTCAAGCGCCGCCTGATCCGGCTGCAATGCTACGAGGGCCTCGACGTCGCCGCCGCCGTGTACGAATGGAATTACGCCGCGCAGATGATCGCGATCCGCGTCGCCGAGGCCGAAGGCGAGCACGACCGCACCCGGCTCGAGCACGATGTGTTCTCCGAACGGTTTTTGATCAAGCGGCCGCTGTTGCAGGCGCTGGAGCCGGACACCGCCGGCGCGCCGGTGCTGCTGATCGACGAGATCGACCGCACCGACGAAGCGTTCGAAGCCTTCCTGCTCGAAGTCTTGGCCGACTTTCAGGTGACGATCCCCGAGCTCGGCACGGTCAAAGCCGCGCAGCCGCCGATCGTCGTCATCACCTCGAACCGCACCCGCGAGGTGCACGACGCGCTCAAGCGCCGCTGCCTCTACCACTGGGTCGGCTATCCCACGGCCGAGCGCGAGCTTTCCATCGTGCGCAAAAAAGTGCCGGGCGTCGGCAAAAAGCTGTCCGAGCAAATCGTCGGATTCGTCCAGGCGCTGCGCAAGCAGGATTTGTTCAAAGCGCCGGGCGTCGCCGAAACGCTCGATTGGGCCGGCGCGCTGTCCGAACTCGACGTGGTCGCGCTCGATCCGGCCACCGTCTCCGACACGCTCGGCGTCTTGCTCAAATACCAGGACGACATCGCGCGGCTCGAAGGCTCCAAGGTCAAGGAGCTGCTCGACGAAGTCAAAGCCGAGCTGCGCGCGGCGGAATAGAGATGCGTCACACGTCCTGCTTGCCATGTTCTTTCGTCATGCCCGGGCTTGACCCGGGCATCCATGCTGCGTCTTGGCTCCATGGATTGCCGGGTCTAGCCCGGCAATGACGAGCGCGGGAAGCCCGGCAATGCAAGAGCAGCAAGGCCGGCTTGCCGAGAACATCGTCTATTTCGCCCGCGCGCTGCGCGCCGCCGGCATTCCGGTCGGACCGGGTGCGGTGCTCGATGCGCTGGAAGCGCTCGAAGTCGCCGGCGTTGGCACGCGCGAAGATTTTTACTGGACGCTGCATGCGGTGTTCGTGAAGCGCCACGAGCATTCCGTGCTGTTCGACCAGGCGTTCCGCATCTTCTTCCGCCGCCGCGGCTATATCGATCAGATGCTGGCGATGATGATGCCGCAGGCCCCGGCTCCGCCGCAGGCGCCGCAGCCGGGCTCGACCCGCGTGCATGAGGCGCTGTTCTCCGGCCTCGACGACAAGCTCAAACGGCAGCGCGAGGTCGAGCTCGACGCGCGCATGACGGTGTCCGACCGCGAGGTGCTGCAGCGCAAAGACTTCGCCCAGATGACCGGCGCCGAGATCGAAGCCGCCAAGGCGGCGATGAAGCGCCTGGTGCTGCCGCTCGCCGAGGTGCGCACGCGGCGCCTCGCGCCGCACCGGCACGGCCATCTCATCGACATCCGCCGTACCTTGCGCGCCAGCATGAAGGGCGGCGGCGATTTCATCGACCTGCGCTTCATCGGCCCGAAAACCAGGCCGCCGCCGCTCGTGGCGCTGCTCGATATTTCCGGCTCGATGAGCCAGTACAGCCGCATCTTCCTGCATTTTCTCCACGCGCTCACCGAGACGCGCCGCCGCGTCAGCACCTTTCTGTTCGGCACGCGGCTGTCCAACGTCACCCGCGCGCTGCGCGAGCGCGATCCCGACGACGCGCTCGCCGCCTGTTCGGCGAGCGTGCCCGACTGGTCGGGCGGCACCCGCATCGCCTCGTCGCTGCGCGTTTTCAACAAATTGTGGGCACGCCGCGTGCTCACCCAGGGCGCCATCGTGCTCTTGATCACCGACGGGCTGGAGCGCGATGCCGATGACTCGCTCGCCTTCGAGATCGATCGCCTGCACCGCTCCTGCCGCCGCCTGATCTGGCTCAATCCGCTGCTGCGCTTCGAGGGTTTTGAGGCGCGCGCCCGCGGCATTCGCGCCATGCTGCCGCATGTCGACGAGTTTCGCCCGATCCATAATCTCGAATCGATGGCCGGTCTCGTTGCCGCGCTGGAGCACGGCGGCGGCCACTCCGGCGATCCCAAAGCTTGGATGCAGAAGGTGGCGTGAGGGATTATATTGATCGTGTTTCGTGTCATCGTCCGCACATGCGGACGATCCAGTAATCACAAACGAACGTAGTGATTACTGGATGGCCCGCTTTCGCGGGCCATGACAACGCTGGAATGGAGGTGGCAAAATGCTCTCGACCAACGACGACATCCTCAAAGCCGCCGAGGATTGGCGCAAAGGCGGCCGCGACGTCGCGCTCGCCACCGTGGTTGAGACCTGGGGCTCGGCGCCGCGGCCGGTGGGCTCCAACCTCGTCATCGACGCCGAGGGTAATTTCTTGGGCTCGGTCTCCGGCGGCTGCGTCGAGGGCGCGGTAGTGACCGAAGCGCTCGACGTCATCGAAAGCGGTAAGCCGAAAATGCTGGAATTCGGCGTCGCCGACGAGACCGCCTGGAAAGTCGGCCTGTCCTGCGGCGGCACCATTCGGGTGTACGTCGAGAAGGTGGACTGAACGGGTGACCTGATGAAGCTCGACCTTCTCACCACGCTTAACACCGAACGCGCAGCGCGCCGCGCCGCGATCCTCGTCACCAATGTGGCGAGCGGCAAGTCGCGCCTGGTCAAGGCTGCCGAGGTCGCCAAGGATCCATTGCGCGCGACGCTCGCCGAGCGCTTGCGCAGCGGCAAAAGTGGCATGACGGACGGCCCCGAAGGCCCTGTTTTTCTCACCGTCTACGTGCCGGCCCCGCAGCTCGTCATCACCGGCGCGGTGCATATCAGTCAGACTCTGGCACCGATCGGCAAACTGCTCGGCTATGACGTGACCATCGTCGATCCGCGCACGGCGTTCGCCTCGATCGAGCGCTTTCCCGACGTCAAGGTGATCGCCGAATGGCCCGACAAGGCGCTGCCGCCGCTCGGCATCGATCACTACACGGCGTTCGTCGCTCTCACACACGATCCGAAGATCGACGACCCGGCGCTCACTCATGCGCTGTCGCGCGATTGCTTCTATGTCGGCGCGCTCGGCTCGAAGAAGACGCACGCGCGCCGCGTCACGCGGCTCAAGGAGCAGGGCGTAAGCGACGCCGACATTGCCCGCATCCACGCGCCGATCGGACTCGACATCGGCGCCGTGTCGCCGGCTGAGATCGCCGTCGCCATCATGGCAGAGATCACCGCGCGGCTGCGCGAGGAAGGCGAAGCGGAAGCAGGCCCCGTGCCCGCCATGGCAAGGGTCGCGCCATGAAGTTCGGCGCGGTCGCGCCCAAGGAGGCGCTCGGCGCGACCGCCGTGCACACCATCCGCCAAGGCACGCTCGTGCTCAAGAAAGGCACCCTGATCGGCGCCGCCGAGGTCGCCGCGCTCGAGGCCGCCGGCATCAAGGACATTGTCGTCGCCCGCCTCGAACCTGGCGACGTCTCGGAAGACGAAGCCGCGGCGGAAATCGCCAAAGCGGTCGCCGGCGAAGGCGTGCACGTCGATCGCGCCTTTACCGGCCGCGCTAATCTGTTCGCGCAGAACGCCGGCGTGCTGGTGGTCGACAAGGATACGGTCGACCGGCTCAACCGCATCGACGAGGCGATCACCTTCGCCACGCTTCCCGCCTATAAGCCGGTGGTCGCCGGCGAAATGATCGCGACGGTGAAAATCATTCCGTTCGCGGTCGACAAAGCGGCGCGTGACGCCGCGCTTGCCGGCGTACAAAACCCGCTGCTGCGCGTCGCGCCCTACCGCGTGCATAAAGTCGGCGTCGTCTCGACGATCCTGCCGGGTCTTTCGCCCAAGGTGATCGACAAAACGCTGAAGATCACTACCGAGCGCTTGGCGCCGGCCGGCGCTGCCATCGTCGCCGAGCGGCGCGTGCCGCACGAGCGCGCCGCCCTCGCGCAGGCCCTCGACGAGGTGCTCAAGGACGGTGCCGAACTCGCCATCGTGTTCGGCGCTTCGGCGATCGCCGACCGCCGCGATGTCATTCCGGCCGCTGTGGAATCGATCGGCGGCCGTATCGTGCATTTCGGCATGCCGGTCGATCCCGGCAACCTGTTGATGATCGGCGATGCAGCCGGCCATCCAATACTCGGCGCGCCGGGCTGCGCCCGCAGCCCCAAGGAAAACGGCTTTGACTGGATATTGATGCGGCTTCTGGCCGGCCTGCCGGTCGGACGCGAGGACATTACCGGGTTCGGCGTTGGCGGCCTCTTGATGGAAATCGTGACCCGGCCGCAGCCGCGCGAAGAGCCGGCCGAGACCGGACGCGCCATCGCCGCATTGGTGTTGGCCGCCGGCCGCTCGAGCCGCATGGGCGGGCCGAACAAGCTCTTGGAAAAAATCAACGGCCGGCCGCTGGTGCGCATCGTTGTCGATGCGGCACTCGGCTCGAAGGCGCGGCCGGTCATCGTCGTCACCGGCCACCAACGCGAGCGGGTCGAAGCCGCGCTCGCCGGCCTGCCGGTGCAGGTTGTTCACAATCCCAACTTCAGCGACGGTCTCGGCACCTCGCTGAAGGCAGGCATCGCGGCGGTGCCTCCGCAAGCCGATGGCGCCATCGTCTGCCTCGGCGACATGCCGCAGGTCGATGCCGCGTTGATCGATCGCCTCATTGCAGCGTTCGACCCCGACAAGGGTGCACTGGCCGTGGTGCCGACCATCGCGGGCAAGCGCGGCAACCCGGTGGTGTGGTCGCGCCGCTTCTTCCCCGACCTGATGGCAGTGGAAGGCGACGTCGGCGCACGCCATCTGATCGGCCGCTATGCGGAGGCCGTCACCGACGTGCCGCTCACCGGCACGGCGGCGCTCACCGACATCGACACGCCGGAAGCGCTTCGGGCCGTGAAGGCGGAATTGGAAAAGACATAACGCTTTCCCTCTTCATCCGCTCCGCTCCAATTTGCAGTCGAAAGAGCGCCCAAATTCACCGACTGGAAACCGTTGCGCGCTAGCGTCCCCTCGTTCCCGGGGGAGGGCTTTGCATGACGCGTTCACTAACGCATGCCGCACGCGCGATCGCGGCGGCGGCGCTGTTGGCGGCGATGACGGGTGCGGCCGCGGCGGCCGGTGCGTTCGCCGTCGGCACCTGCGGCGCCTATGGCTACGGCTACGACTTTCACAACGCCACAGATGCTCGCGCGGCCGCACTGAAAAAGTGCACCGGCAGCGCTTGCAAGATCGTCGGCGAGATGCGCCGCGGCTGTGCCGCCATGGCGATCGACGCCAAAAATCCGTGCGGCTCGTTCGGCTGGGCGATCAACTCGCATCTCGGCAAGGCCGAGAACGCCTCGATGCGTCGCTGCTATCAGTTCGGCGGCCGCAATTGCGTGGTGCGCGCCTGGGCCTGCGACGAAAAGGGCTAAGCACTAGCGCGCGGCGCCTATCCGTTTGACGATCGGCGCCCAGGTTTTTTGCTCGTTCTGAATGAACACCAGCGTTTGGGCGGGCGACATTGCCACCTCCTCACGACCGAATTGCGCCAGTCGCTGGCGCACGTCGGCAGCGCTCGTCACCTCAAGCAAGGCGGCATTGGCCCTTTGCACGATCGCGTCCGGCGTTCCGGCCGGCGCTACCAGGACCTGCCAGCCGACCGCGGCAAAGCCCGGCAACGTCTCGGCCACGGTCGGCACGTTCGGGAAGTTGGCCAAGCGCTGCAGCGAAGCCACCGCGAGCGGACGGACATTGCCGGCAGCTACCGCACCGGCAATTCCTGAATATGAATCGAACGTGAGCGCGATGCGCCGGCCCATCATGTCGTTGAGCACCGCCGTGGTGCCGCCCGAATACGGCACCATCAGAAGCTCGATGCCGGCGCGGCTTTGCAGGAGTTCGCCGGTGAGATGGGTAAGCCGCCCGACGCCGTTGGCGCCGTAAGCGAGCTTGCCGGGCTCTTTCTTCGCCAGCGCGATCAATTCTGGCAGCGTCATCACGCCGACCCACGGCGCGGCGGTGATGAACAGCGGCGCACCGCCGAGATAGCCGATCGGCGTGAAATCGCGCGGCACTTCGATAGGCAGATTGTCGGCCTCGCCGGGGAGTGCCACGAAAGCCGACAGCGCGGGCATGAACAACGTGTAGCCGTCGGGCATAGCGGCGGCAGCCGCATGCGCCGCAATGGCGCCGCCGGCGCCCGGCTGATTGACCACCACCGCTTGCTCGCCCCACACCTTGCTCAGGCCCTGGGCGATGATGCGCATGGTGACGTCGATTGCGCTGCCCGGCGCGGAATCGGAAATCAACCGCACCGGATGCGTCGGATAATTTTGCGCATGCGCCGACGCGCCCACCGCGCCGGCTGCGAGCGCTGCCAGAAACGAGAGCGACGCCGATAGGAGCCGCCGGCGGCACCCCTTCATTTATTTGCCGATCGCCTCCGCGACCGCGCGGCGGGCGAGCACGCCGACCAGATGGGCGCGGTATTCGGCGCTGCCGTGAATGTCGCTGTTCATGCCGTCGGCCGGAATGCTCATGCCTTCCAGCGACTTCGGCGAGAACCGCTTCTTCAGCGCCTCTTCGAACGATGGCACCCGGAACACGCCGTTGGCGCCGGCGCCGGTGACGGCAACGCGGATATCGCTGCCGCGCTTCGACACGAACACGCCAACGAGCGCGAAGCGCGAAGCCTGATTCTTGAATTTCTGATAGGCCGCTCGCTTCGGGATCGGGAAACTCACCTTGGTGATGATTTCCGCGGGCTCGAGCGCGGTCGAGAACATGCCGGTGAAGAAATCGTCGGCCTTGATGCGGCGCTTGTTGGTGATGATGGTGGCGCCGAGACCAAGGCACGCGGCCGGATAGTCGGCGTTCGGATCGTTGTTGGCGATCGAGCCGCCGATCGTGCCCATGTGGCGCACCGCGGGATCGCCGATCATGCCGGCGAGCTTGGCCAGCGCCGGGATCGCCTGCGCCACCACCGGCGAGGTATTGACGTCGTTGTGCCGCGTCATCGCCCCGATGGTGAGCGAGCGGCCTTTCAGCTCGATGCCGGAGAGGCCGTCGACCAGCGACAGATCGACGAGCTGCGGCGGCCCGGCGAGACGCAGCTTCATCGTCGGTAGGAGTGTATGGCCGCCGGCCAACAGCTTGGCCTCCTCGTTCTTGGCGAGCAGGCTTGCCGCCTGGCGCAGCGTCTGCGGACGATGAAAGGTAAAGGCGTACATCGCAGTCCTCCGTTATCTCGTCGTTTCAAGCAGCGCGCGGCAGCTTGGTGGTCCGTTGCAGCGTCGCCCATACGCTGGCGGGCGTCGCCGGCATGTCGATGGTCTCGGTGCCGAGCGCGTCGGTGATGGCGTTCATCACCGCCGCCGGCGCGGCGATGGCGCCGGCCTCGCCGCAGCCCTTGATACCCAGCGGATTCGACGGGCATTGCGTCACCGTCATGTCGACCTTGAAGGCCGGCAGATTGTCGGCGCGCGGCATGGCGTAATCCATGTACGAGCCGGTGATGAGCTGGCCCTTGTCGTCGTACACCGTGTGCTCAAGCAGCGCCTGGCCGACGCCCTGCGCCACCCCGCCATGGACTTGGCCTTCGACGATCATCGGATTGACCACGGTGCCGAAGTCGTCGACCGCGGTCCAGCCGACGATCGCCGCTTCGCCGGTATCGGGATCGACCTCCACTTCGCAGATGTGGCAGCCGGCCGGGAAGGTAAAATTGGTCGGATCGTAGAATGCGCTTTCTTTCAGGCCCGGCTCGATCTCGCTGGTCGGGAATTTGTGGGCGACATAGGCGCCGAGCGCGACCTCACCCCAAGCGGCCGACTTGTCGGTGCCGGCGACGGTGAACTTGCCGTCCTTGAACACGATGTCGGCTTCGGCGGCTTCGAGCAGATGCGCCGCGATCTTCTTTGCCTTGGCCTCGACTTTATCCAGAGCTTTGACGATCGCCGACATGCCGACAGCGCCGGAGCGCGAGCCGTAAGTGCCCATGCCGAATTGCACGGTGTCGGTGTCGCCATGGAGGATGTTGACCTGGTCGAGGCCGATGCCGAGCCGCTCGGCGACGAGCTGCGCGAATGTGGTTTCGTGACCCTGGCCGTGCTGATGACAGCCGGTCAAAACTTCGACCGAACCGGTCGGATTAACCCGCACCTCGGCCGATTCCCATAAGCCGACGCCGGCGCCGAGCTGGCCGACCAGCGATGATGGTGCCACGCCGCAGGCTTCGATGTAGGTCGCAAAGCCGACGCCGCGCAGCTTGCCATGGCGCTCGGACTCGCGCCGGCGCTTGGCAAAACCCTTGTAGTCGTGGAGCTGCAGCGCCTTTTGCAGCGAGGCGTTGTAATCGCCGGCGTCGTACAGCGAGGCGACCGAGGTTTGATACGGGAATTTTTTGACGAAGTTCTTCTGCCGCAATACCGCCGGATCGATGCCCAACTCGCGCGCGGAGACTTCGACCAGGCGCTCGACCACGTAAGTCGCTTCGGGGCGGCCGGCACCGCGATAGGCGTCGACCGGCACCGTGTTGGTGTAGACGGCGTCGACCTCGCAATAGATGTGCGGAATCTCGTACTGCCCCGACAGCAGGGTCGCATAGAGGAACGTCGGCACCGCCGACGAGAAGGTCGACATGTAGGCGCCGAGATTGGCGATGGTGTGGACCTTCAGCCCGACGATCTTACCCTCGCCGTCGAACGCCATTTGCGCCTTGGTGACGTGATCGCGGCCGTGGGCGTCGGTGATGAAGCTTTCCGAGCGCTCGGCCGTCCACTTCACCGGGCGATTGAGCTTGCGCGCCGCCCACAGGCAGACGACCTCCTCCGGATAGATGAAAATCTTCGAGCCAAAACCGCCGCCGACGTCCGGCGCGACGACGCGCAATTTGTTCTCCGGCGCGATGCCGACGAATGCCGAGATCACAAGCCGCGCGACATGCGGGTTCTGGGTCGCGTTCCACAGCGTGAGGTGGCCGCCGGCCGCATCGTATTCGGCAAGCGCGGCGCGCGGCTCCATCGCGTTCGGAACGAGGCGATTGTTGACGAATTCGAGCGTGGTGACGTGGCTGGCGCCGCGGAAGGCGGCGTCCGTGGCGGCAGGATCGCCGAGATGCCAATTGTAGATCGTGTTGTTGGGCGCGACCTCGTGAATGAGCGGCGCGCCCTTGGCGGCAGCCTTGGTCGGGTCGACCACTGCGGGCAGCACCTCGTAATCGACGTTGACCTTCTCGGCCGCATCCTTGGCCTGCGCCAACGTGTCGGCGATCACGACCGCGACCGCGTCGCCCACGTAATTGGCCTTGGCGGTGGCGAGCGCGGCGTGCGGCGCCATCTTCATCGGCGAGCCGTCTTTCGACAGCACGGTCCAGCCGCAGATCAAATTGCCGAGCTTGTCTTGCGCAAACTCGGCGCCGGTGAAGATGCCGGCAACGCCCGGCATGCCGGCAGCAGCCGCCGTCCCGATGTGGCTGATCTTGGCGTGGGCGTGCGGCGAGCGGATGAAATAGATCGCGGCCTGGCCCGGCCGGTTGATGTCGTCGGTGTAATGGCCCTGGCCGGTGATGAAGCGTTGATCTTCCTTTCGGCGCACCGCGGCACCGATACCGATCGCGCTCATGGCAGCTTCCTCCAGGTTCTTTCCGCGCCCTTGAAACCGAGATGAGCCGGAACAGCGAGTGCGGTCCCCTCTTCTATTCGGCCGCCGCCGCGGTCGCGCCACCGCGCATGGCGCGGGCGCCGGCGGCGATGGCCTTGACGATGTTGTGGTAGCCGGTGCAGCGGCAGATATTGCCTTCAAGCTCTTCGCGGATGGTGTGGTCGTCGAGGTCGTTGCCCTTGCGGCGCACCATATCGACGGCGGTCATGATCATGCCGGGCGTGCAATAGCCGCATTGCAAGCCGTGATTTTCGCGGAACGCTTCCTGCATCGGATGCAGCGGCCCGTCGGCTGGCGCCAAACCCTCGATGGTGAGCACGTTGGCGCCTTCGAGCTGCAGCGCCAGCACTGTGCACGACTTGGTCGCCTTGCCGTTGATGTGAACCACGCAGGCGCCGCATTGCGAAGTGTCGCAGCCGACGTGAGTGCCAGTCAGTCGCAGGTTTTCCCGCAACAATTGCACCAACAGCGTGCGCGGATCGACATCGGCGGTGACCGGTTTGCCGTTCACCGTCAGGGATACGGCTGCCATTGGTTCCTCCTCGAATTCAAAAAAGGTGGTTCAAACGTCATGATTTGTGCCTCGGCCGGGCGGGCCGGGCCTATCCAAGGGCGAAATCGTGGCGATTTTGCCGTTCTCCGCCGCCGGAACGGCCAATACTCTGAACCGCGGTCGGGCTGCAGGTCAAGTCAGTTCCGCGCGGGCGAAGGCCCCCGCACAACCGGGGCGTCCAAACGGCACACCTCAGCATGCTGCGGACCAGGGTTGCGCATCGGTAAGGAACGACGCGCAACGGCAGCGCCTTCCGCAATGGGACCAACCGAGGAGGAAGGCATGAAGTCTCGAATAGCCGTAGCCGTTTCCGCGCTGACACTTGGCACTGCATTGGCCGTCGTTCCGTCGTTCGCACAGACGCCATCCAATGGAACCACGGCACAGCAGGGATCAAGCGGCTGCGTAGTTTTTCAACAGGGCTGCTCCGACAAGCCGTATCCGATGAATAACCAGTCCAGCACGGAGCAAAACGGGTCGGCCAACGGCGAACGAACCGGAACCCGCCAAAGCACCGCAACGCCATCAGCTTCAAACAGGCAACGCGTGGTGCAAGACCGTGAGCGCGCAGCGGGCGAGACTTACCGCTTGGGCGAACCCAATCGTTACAACGATTACGCGCCGGGCGTGCAAGTCGGAGCTGCGGCGCCTGGCGGCATGCAATGGTGCGAAATGCGGTTCCAATCCTACAATCCGGCAACCGGCACCTATATGGGCTTCGACGGCGTCCCGCACGCCTGTCCGTAAGCAAAGCGGCCCACTGTAAAAGTCGCGCAACAAAGCCCGTCCGCATCTCGCGGGCGGGCTCGCTCGCCTACGCGCTCTTCGGACTGACCGCCGCGGCGAAATTCTTGAAAAAGTCGTCGGCGATTTTTTTTGCCGCGCCATTGATCAGCCGCTGGCCGAGCTGCGCCAGCTTGCCGCCGATTTGCGCCTCGACTGTGTAGCTGAGCAACGTGCCGCCATCCTTAGGTGTGAGCTTAACTGTCGCCCCGCCCTTGGCGAAGCCGGCGACGCCGCCATCGCCCTGGCCTGAGATTTTGTAGCCGTTCGGCGGGTCAAGATCCGACAGCGTCACCTTGCCTTTGAACTTGGTCTTGACCGGACCGATCTTGGTCGTCGCCACCGCTTGAAATTCGGTGTCCGAGGTCTTGTCGAGTTGCTCGCAGCCTGGAATGCAGGCCTTCAGCGTGGCGGCATCGTTGAGCTTTTCCCAGACCGTTTGCGGGGGCACCGGGAGCTCATATTCCCCCGTCATCGTCATCGCCATCGCGCACTCCTTAAAAAACTCTCGGGTTCAGCACGGCTTACCGCCTTGCAGGCGGCCTGGAAAGCCCCGTTCGGCAGAGCCGACACGCCTCTTGCGTAGCTCCGAACGGAGACAATAGCCTACGCAATAACAAAGCCGAGGGAGGAGAACCGCGATGCCGGAGATCAAGACCGACGATGGCTGCACGATCCACGTCGAGGTGGAAGGGCCGGAGCGCGCGCCGGTGCTGATGATGTCGAACTCGCTCGGCACCGATCTGCACATGTGGGACGACCAGGCCGACCCCTTCACGCGCCATTTTCGCCTGGTGCGCTATGACCGCCGCGGCCACGGCCGCTCGGGCGTGCCGAAAGGCCCGTACACGATGGAGCGGCTCGGCCGCGACGTGCTTGCCGTGCTCGACGGCCTCGGCATTGCGAAGATCAACTGGTGCGGCCTCTCCATGGGCGGCATGGTCGGCATGTGGCTCGGCGCCAACGCGGGCAACCGCATCGACAAGCTCATTCTCTCCAACACCTCCGCCTATTTCCCCGACCGGTCGATCTGGGACGCCCGCATCAAGCTGGTGCGCGACAAAGGCCTGGAGGGCATCGTCGACGCCAACATGGAGCGCTGGTTCACCAAAGGCTTTCGCGAGCGCTCGCCGGCCGCCATGGCCAAGATGCGCGAGATGTTCCTGGCGACCAAAGTCGACGGCTATATCGGCTGCGGCGAAGCGATCCGCGACATGGACCACCGGCCGCTGCTGTCGAAAATTACCGTGCCGACCTTGGTGATCGCCGGCAAATACGATCCGGCGACGACGCTCGAAGCCGGCGAGTTCATCCAGGCGCATGTCCCGGACGCCAAGATCGCCGTGCTGGAAGCCGCGCACATCTCCAATCTGGAGCAGCCGCAGGTCTATGCCGACACGGTGCTCGGCTTTTTGCTGAACTAACGCAGCACTTCGAGACTCTTCGGCAATGATTATGTCGGCGATGGAACTTAAGGCGCTGTGCGTCCTTTCCAGCGTATGTCACGTCAGCGCAAGTCGCGCCGCGCCGGCGCCGCGGCCATTGCCAAGAGGCTTGAGAAAGAGCCGGCGCTCGCCTGGATGGCTCGGATCGGCTATGCGGCGCGCGGTATTGTCTTCCTGATTTTCGGCGGCTTTGCCCTCCTGGCGGCGCTCGGTGCGTTGGCGCGTCCGCGGGGCATGAGCGGCGCTCTGCAGAACCTGTTGGGACATGCGGTTGGCGGTGCGCTGTTGTGGATCGTGGCGCTGGGCTTGGGATGCTTTGCCGGCTGGCGTCTGCTGCAGGCGTTCTTCGATGCCGATCAATTCGGCTCCAGCTTCTACGGGCTCATCCGTCGCTTCGGCTTTGCCGTCAGCGGCGTATTCTATCTCGGGCTCGCCGCCACCATCGTGCAGATAACGTTCGCGGCGCGCGCGATCAACGATAACCGCGCGGCGCGCGATTGGACCCATTGGGCGTTGACCAAGCCGCTCGGCCGCGTGCTTGTCGCAGCAATCGCGATAGGGTTTGTGTCCGTTGCTGTCGCGCTGATCGTCAAAGTGATACGCGCCCCTTACCGGCGCCGTCTGCAGGGGCGAAAGCTGACGCGCAAAGCAGCGGTGGCGTTCGGATCGTTCGGGATACTGACCCGGGCCATGGTGTTTCTGATGATCGCCGCGTTCCTGGCGTTCGCTGCCTACGACGCGAATTCGCGCGAAGCGCTCGGCATGTCCGGCGCGCTGCAGAACTTGCAACAGCAACCCTACGGCGGCGTCCTGCTCGCGCTCGCGGGTTTGGGCCTGATCGCCTTCGGTGTCTTCGAAATGATCGAAGCCGAGGCGCGGTGCGTGCGCGCGCCGAAAGTTTGAGCCTGCATCGCCTTCACACCGAGCGAAATCATCCGCCCCGTTGATCGCGAAACTCATGCGGCGTGGTGCCGGTCGCTTTGCGGAAGAACCGCGCGAAATGCGACGGGTCGGCGAACGCGAGTTCGGCGGCGATTTCCTGGATCGGCTGCGTGGTGAAGACGAGCTGGCGCTTGGCTTCGGTCAATACGCGCTGGCGCACGAGATGGCCCGCGGTGACGCCGGTCGAGCGTTTCACGTGGTCGTTGAGCCGGTCGACGGTCATGCCGAGTTTTTCGGCGTAGAAGCCGAGCAGACGCTCTTTGCGGAAGAACTCGTCCACCAGGGTGCGCAAGTGGGCCACGGTGGCGTCGGCCGGGTGCAGCGTCACCGCGCCAGAGCGAGCGCGGCTCGCCGCAAGCCGCGCCACGCCGACGGCGATGAGGATCAAAAACCCGCGCAGCGCCAGCCGATAGCCCTCGCGGGCAAAACTGTGCTCCTCGTTGAGCTCGGCGCAAAGTTTTGCCAACCGCGCCAGTTCGGTCGCGTCGCCGATCGGCACAACTGGCTGGGCGGCGAGCGCGCGCAGCCGCGTCAGCGCCGCATCGCCGCGGTCGGCAAGCCCGGCGGCGGCATCCTCGGTGAAGCTCAACACCCAGCCATCGGTGACGTTCGGCTCGAAGCGGAAGCCGTGCGCGATCGTCGCCGGCACCAGGATGGCAGAAGGCGCGGCGAATGGCAGCGCCGCCGCATCGAACGTCATGGTGCCGGCGCCGCGTTCGATCAGCAGGATCTGAAACAGATTGCGGTGGCGGTGGGCGCGGATGGTCCAGTCGTGGATCGAGGAGCGCGACGCGATGGTTTCAATGTGGATGAAATCGAAGGCGTGATCGTCGGGCGGATCGCCGTAAAGGTGAAACAGAGGCAACGCGTTGGTCATGGCGCGGCCAGTTGTCGATGCGTCACACCGGCTTATAGGCGCGGTCGTGATAAACGAGAGCCGGGCCGCTCGGGCCGAGCCGCACCGCCTCCACCGCGCCGAAAATCACGTTGTGCGAAGCCACCGCCTTGACCTCGATGGTGCGGCAATCGAAGGCGACCACCGCCGAGGCCAGCACCGGCGAGCCGGTCTTCAATGTGATCCACTCGCCGATGGTGAAGCGCTCTTCGAGATGTACGCCGCTGCGTCCGGCAAAGATATCGGCGAGGCTCGATTCGCCGGCGCCGAGCGTGTTGACGCAAAACACACCGTTCTGCGACAGGAGCGGCGCCGAGTTGCTGCGCCGGTTGAGACAAACGAGAAGCGTCGCCGGCTGATCGGACACCGAGCACACCGCAGTCGCGGTGAAGCCGGTCTTGCCAGCCGGCCCGGCAGTCGTGACGACATGAACCGCAGCGCCAAGCCGCGCCATGGCTTCGCGGAACGCCGGCGGCTCGACGGAAAACAGCGGCTCCGGCGCCACCGCCATAAAGGCGCCGTCCATCGCATCGTCCGGCCGTTGGTCGATCCAGCTCATCGCTGCTCCGCGCGCCCTATCTGCAGACTATCATCGTCCGCACCAGAGGAAATCCAGTATCCACCCGCTATGTAGATATAAGCAAGGCGAGCACGCGCGTTAACTACACCGGTTTCCCGGATGCGGTGCAGCGCGAAGCGGTGCACCGCTGATCCGGGATCGTCCCATACTCGGAGTTCGAAACGATCCCGGGTCTGCAGCGCACCGCTTCGCGCTGCGCTGCGCCCGGGAAACGGAGCACTACTCCGCGGCGCGGCGCTCCTCCGGCAGGCCCGGATAGGCCACGTCGTCCGGATTGAGCCAGGCCGGATCGGTCCAACCGTCGACGTCGTATTCGGACATGCACTGTTCGGCGAGGCCGGTCATCGCATCCATCATGCCCGAGGCGCGGGCGTGCCACAGCGCCTGGATGCGGATGTCCTCGTGATTGCCGGCGTAATTGCGCTCGTAGAGTTCGTGCCGGCCGCCGAACTCGGTGCCGATGGCGTCCCAGAGGAGCTTCATCACCTTGATGCGCTCGCGGTAATCGATGCCGTGCGAGCCGCGTACGTAATGCGCCAGGTAACGGTCGATCGCCGGATTTTTGAAATCCTTGGCGGACGACGGCAGATAGATCAGCGACGAAGCGATGATCTTTTCCACGATCTCCTTGACGCGCCCATAAGCATCGCCGGCGAACACGCGATAGCTCGAGCCCGACTGCAGGTTCGGCAGCACGGCGCCGTTGACCCATTCGGTGGGATTCATCGCCATGGCGTCGGTCAGCGCCCAGAACAGGTGGCGCCAGGCGATGATCTCGCCGAGCATGGCTTGGTTGCCGCGGAATTCGTCGGAGCCTGCCGCGCGCAGCGCCTTGGCGATGACGCCGACCAGGAAATCGAGCTTCACCGCAAGCCGCGTGCAACCTTGGAACTGATAGCCGGCCAAAAATCCCGATAGCGGGAAGAAGACTTTCAGCTTCTCCAGGTCGCGGTGCAAGAGGACGTCTTCCCACGGGATGAACACGTTGTCGAATACGAAGATGGCGTCGTTCTCGTCGAAGCGCGACGACAGCGGATAGTCGAACGGCGTGCCCATGACGCTCGCCGTCATCTCATAGGAGGTGCGGCAGAACAGCTTGACGCCCGGCGCATTCATCGGCGCGATGAACATCACTGCAAGGTCGGTGTCGTGCAGCGGCACCGCGGCGTTCTGGCCGAGGAAATTGTAGTGCGTCAGCGCCGACGAGGTCGCCACCACTTTGGCGCCCGAAACATAAATCCCGGCATCGGTGTCCTTTTGGATGGTGATGAAAATGTCCTTGACCTGATCCACCGGCTTGGCACGGTCGACCGGCGGATTGACGATAGCGTGGTTCATGAACAGCACGTTTTCCTGGGCGCGGCGGTACCAGGCCTTCGCGTTGTCGGCGAACTTGCCGTAAAACTGATAATTGGCGCCAAGCGTGTTCATCAGCGACGCCTTGTAGTCGGGCGAGCGCCCCATCCAGCCGTAGGACATGCGCGCCCAATGGGCGATGGCGTCGCGCTGGGCGAGCAGCTCCTCGCGCGAGCGCGCGGCGCGGAAGAATTTGTGCGTGAAGCCGCCGGAACCGGTGTCGGTCGGCGCGGTCAGCACCGGCTTGGTCTTGGCGTCGTGCAACGCGTCATAGAGCCGCGCGATCGAGCGCGCGGCGTTGCGGAACGCCGGGTGGGTGGTGACGTCCTTGACTCGCTCGCCATAGACATAGACTTCGCGGCCGTCGCGCAGGCTTTGGAGGTATTCGGCGCCGGTAAACGGCCGCCCCTTTTCGGCGATGGCGTCTTCGCTTTTGACCCGGTCCATAGGGGTCTCCTCGATCCTACGCTGGGGCGCTGATCCGCCCGGTTTCGTAAATCATGGCGTAGCCCGCGGCGGCGGGGACGACAAGCCGTCGCAATTGCCGCTCCGCAATGCCCCTGTTAAGAGTTTTGCGGGGATTCACCAGGCGGCGGACGCATGGAATATTTCGTCCAGCAGCTCATCAACGGCGTCACGCTGGGTTCGATCTACGGCCTCATCGCCATCGGCTACACGATGGTGTTCGGCATCATCGGCATGGTGAACTTCGCCCATGGCGATGTGTTCATGACGTCGGCCTTCATTGCGCTCATTGCCTTCCTGATCCTGACGACCTGGCTGGGGGTGGGCTCGATCGCGCTGGCGCTGTTCGTCGTGCTCATCGTCGCCATGCTGTTCACCTCGCTGATCAACTGGGCGATCGAGCGCATCGCCTATCGGCCGTTGCGCGGCTCGTTCCGGCTGGCGCCGCTGATCTCGGCCATCGGCATGTCGATCTTTTTGTCGAACTTCGTCCAGGTGACGCAGGGGCCGCGCAACAAATCGATTCCGCCCATGGTGCAGGGCGAGTTCGTGCTGTCCAACCGCCACGATTTCCCGGTGACGCTGTCCTACAAGCAGCTCATCATCTGGGGCATCACCGCGGTTCTGCTTTTGGCGTTCTGGTATCTGGTGGCGAAGACCCGGCTCGGCCGCGCCCAGCGCGCCTGCGAGCAGGACCAGAAGATGGCGGCGCTGGTCGGCGTCGACGTCGACCGCACCATTTCGATGACCTTCGTGATCGCGGCCGCGCTCGCCGCGGTCGCCGGCACGATGTATCTCATGTACTACGGCGTGGTGAATTTCGCCGACGGTTTCGTGCCGGGTGTCAAGGCGTTCACCGCCGCCGTGCTCGGCGGCATCGGCTCGCTGCCCGGCGCCGTGGTCGGCGGCATTCTGATCGGGCTGATCGAGACCTTGTGGTCGGCCTACTTTTCCATCGACTACAAGGACGTCGCCGCCTTTTCGGTGCTGGCAATCACCTTGATCTTCCTGCCGCAAGGTCTGTTCGGCCGCCCGGATGTCGAAAAGGTCTGACATGGAGGCCGCGCCCAAGGCCCGGCGCATCGATGTCGCCGCTGCCTTGCGCAATGCCGGCGTGACCGGCCTTATCGCCTTCGGCATCTTTCTGCCACTGATCGGCTTTCAGACCGTCACCAATATCCGCGACGAGCTCATCGTCACGACGCGCTGGCCGCTGTTGCTGGCGCTGCTCGTTGCGATCGCCGCCGGCCGCTTCGCTTATTCGGTCGCACTCGCGCCATGGCTCGCCCGCCGCGCCGAGCGGCCAAAGCCGGCGGCGAGCCCCGCTTGGCAGAGCCAGGTTCGCAAATGGCTGGTGCCGTTCGCCATCGGCTTTGTCGTCGTCTACCCGGTCGGCGTCATCGCCATCGTCGGTTTCGGCGGCGCGCTGCGCTGGATCGATAATTTCGGCATCCAGATTTTGATCTACATGATGCTCGGCTGGGGCCTGAACATCGTCGTCGGGCTCGCCGGACTGCTCGACCTCGGCTACGTCGCCTTTTATGCGGTCGGCGCCTATTCGTATGCGCTGCTCGCCAAGAACTTCGGCCTGTCGTTCTGGATCCTGTTGCCGCTTGCCGGCATTTTGAGCTCGTTCTGGGGCATCCTGCTCGGCTTTCCGGTCTTGCGGCTGCGCGGCGATTATCTCGCCATCGTCACGCTGGCCTTCGGCGAGATCGTCCGCCTCGTCCTGATCAACTGGGTCGACCTCACCAACGGCTATGCCGGCATTACCGGCATCCCGCGACCGACCTTGTTCGGCATCCCGTTCACCGCCGACGATAACGGCTTTGCCGCCGTGTTCGGTCTCGAATTCTCGCCCGCCTACCGCGTCATCTTTCTTTATTACGTCATTCTGGCGCTGGCGCTGTTGACCTGCTTCGTCACCGTGCGGCTGCGTCGTCTACCGATCGGCCGCGCCTGGGAAGCGCTGCGCGAAGATCAGATCGCCTGCCGTTCGCTCGGCATCAACACCACCAACACCAAGCTCACCGCCTTCGCCATGGGCGCGATGTTCGCCGGCTTCGCCGGCTCGTTCTTCGCCGCGCGGCAGGCCTTCATCTCGCCGGAGTCCTTCACGTTCATCGAATCGGCGACCGTGCTCTCGATCGTCGTGCTCGGCGGCATGGGCAGCCAGATCGGCGTCGCCATCGCCGCCGTGGTGATGATCGGCAGCACCGAAATCTTGCGCCAGCTCGATTTCCTCAAACAGATTTTCGGCCCGACCTTCGATCCGACGCAATACCGCATGCTGCTGTTCGGCCTCGCCATGGTGCTGATCATGATCTGGCGGCCGCGCGGCCTGATCGCCACGCGCGATCCGTCGCTGTTTCTCAAGGAGCGCAAGACGATCGGCGCCGATATGGTCGCGGAGGGCCGCGGCTGATGGCGCGCGACGACGCAACGGTGCTGCAAGTCGAGCATTTGACCATGCGGTTCGGCGGCCTGGTCGCGGTCGACGATCTATCCTTCGCGGTCAAGCAGGGCTCGATCACCGCGCTGATCGGCCCGAACGGCGCCGGCAAGACCACCGTATTCAACTGCATCACCGGCTTTTACCGGCCGAGCGAAGGTCGCATCGCGCTGCGCCGCGGCGCGCCGGCTTTGTGGCAGGCGCTCGAAAGCCTCACCGACAGCGGCGAGCGCGGCCTCACGCGCTGCGACGGCGCGCTGTTCCTGCTCGAGCGCATGCCGGATTATCTGGTGGCACGGAAGGCGCGCGTCGCCCGCACGTTTCAGAACATCCGGCTGTTTGCCGGCATGACGGTGTTGGAAAACCTTTTGGTCGCGCAGCATAATCCGCTGATGCTCGCCTCCGGCTACACGTTCCTCGGCGTGCTCGGCTTTCCTTCCTACGCAGCCGCCGAACGCGCCGCGCTCGACAAGGCCCGGTTTTTTCTCGATCGGTTCGGTTTGCTCGAACGCGCTGACGATCCGGCCGGCGAATTGCCCTATGGCGCGCAGCGGCGGCTCGAAGTCGCCCGTGCGCTGTGCACCGATCCGGTGCTGCTCTGCCTCGACGAGCCGGCGGCCGGGCTCAATCCGCGCGAGAGCGCCGAACTCAACGATTTACTGCTGGTGATCCGCGACGAGTTCGACATCTCGATCCTGCTTATCGAGCACGACATGAGCGTGGTGATGAACATTTCCGACCGCGTCGTGGTGCTCGACTACGGTGTCAAGATCGCCGACGGCGCGCCGGACGCAGTGCGCAACGATGCGAAGGTGATCGCAGCCTATCTCGGCGTCGCCGACGACGAGGTGGCGCAAGCCGAGGCGACCGTCGGGCTATGAGCAGATCCTTGTATATCACCTCCCCCTGCAAGGGGGAGGTCGGCTGCGAAGCAGCCGGGTGGGGGTCCGGGCAACGTCACCGCTGCGCCCGCGGCACTGACCCCCACCCCACCCTCGCCCTTTCAGGGGGAGGGAGAAGAATGATCGGGCTATGAGCGCGCCGCTCCTCTCGATCCAGGGCGTGACCGCCTTCTACGGTCACGTCCGGGCGCTCAAGGGCGTCGACCTCGACGTTAATGCCGGCGAGATCGTTGCCCTGATCGGCGCCAACGGCGCCGGCAAATCGACGTTGATGATGACGGTGTGCGGCAATCCGCGGGCGCGCGACGGCCGGATCGTGTTCGACGGCCGCGACATCACGCGCCTGCCGACCCACGAGATCGCCCGGCTGAAACTGGCGCAGGCGCCCGAAGGCCGCCGCATCTTTCCGCGCATGACGGTTCTGGAAAATCTGCAGATGGGCGCGACCGTCGCCGAGCCCACGGAATTCGATCGCGACCTGCAGCGCGTGCTGAAGCTGTTTCCCCGCCTCGAGCAGCGGCTTGCCCAGCGTGGCGGCACGCTCTCGGGCGGCGAGCAGCAGATGCTCGCCATCGCTCGCGCGTTGATGAGCCGGCCGCGGCTGCTGCTGCTCGACGAGCCCTCGCTCGGGCTCGCGCCACTCATCGTCCGGCAGATTTTCGACGCCATCAGAAAGCTCAACAGCGAAGACGGCTTGAGCGTGTTCCTGGTCGAGCAGAACGCCTATCACGCGCTCAAGCTCGCGCACCGCGGCTATGTCATGGTCAACGGTTTGATCACGCTGTCCGGCAGCGGCCGCGAACTGCTCGACCGTCCCGAAGTCAAATCCGCCTACCTCGAAGGCGGCCGGCAGCAAGTGCAATGATCGAGCATCCCAGCATCCTCGGCGCAATCGCCGGCTTCCTCTACCAGGACGAGTCGTTCGGCATCTTTGTCCTTGTGACCATCGTGCTCGGCGGCGGCGCCGCGATCCTTGCCGGCCGCGCCATTGCGGCGACCTGGCGGCCGTGGTGGCAGGTCGTCGTCTACATGCTGATCCTCGGCGCCGCGGTGCGCTTCATTCACTTTGCGCTGTTCGGCGGCACGCTCGTCTCACCGCATTATTATGCGGTCGACAGCGCTGTTTGCCTTGCGGGCGGATTGCTCGGTTTCCGCGCCGCGCGGGTGTCGCAGATGGTCACGCAATACCGCTGGATCAACGGTCCCGACGGGCCATTGCGCTGGCGCCGCAAGCCGCAATGACATAACCTAAAGGCACGTGAGCTTCGCACCTGCTGCCCAAGCCAGAGAGGGGACCATCATGAAACGGATCGCCACGCTCGGCCTCGCGCTCGGCCTTGCCTGCGCGCTCGCAGGCTCCGCAACCGCCCAGGTCAAGTTCGGCGTCGCCGGCCCGATCACCGGCCCGAACGCCGCAACCGGCGCGCAGATGAAAAACGGCGTCGACCAGGCCGCCGCGGACCTCAAGACCATTCTCGGCCAGAAGATCAATGTGGAGTACGGCGACGACGTGTCCGATCCCAAGCAGGGCGTCTCGGTCGCCAACAATTTCGCCGCCGACGGCGTCAAGTTCGTGATCGGTCACTACAATTCCGGCGTGACCATCCCGGCTTCCGAAGTCTATCAGGAAAACGGCATCCTCGAGATCACGCCCGCCTCGACCAATCCGACCGTGACCGAACGCGGCATGTGGAACGTTTTCCGCACCTGCGGGCGCGACGATCAGCAGGGGCAAGTTGCCGGCAAGTACATCCTTGCGCACTTCAAAGGAAAGAAGATCGCCTTCGTCAACGACAAGACCACCTACGGCAAGGGCCTCGCCGACGAAACGTTGAAGACGATCCGCGCCGGCGGCATGAAGGAAGTGCTGAACGAAGGCATCAATACCGGCGAGAAGGACTACTCGGCGCTGATCTCGAAGATCAAGCAATCGGGCGCCGACCTCGTCTACTTCGGCGGGCTCTATACCGAAGGCGGGCTCATTGTCCGGCAGATGCGCGACCAGGGCGTCAAGGCGCCGCTGATGGGCGGCGACGGCATTACTTCCGACGAATTCGCAACCGTCGGCGGCCCTGGCGTCATCGGCACGCTGATGACCTACGGTCCCGACCCGCGCAACCGGCCGGAGGCCAAGGCCGTGGTTGAGGAATTCCGCAAGAAGGGTTTCGAGCCGGAAGCCTACACGCTCTACAGCTACGCCGGCGTGCAGATCATCAAGCAGGCTGCCGAAGCGGCCAAATCGGTCGATCCGAAAAAGGTCGCCGAGAAAATGCATTCCGGCATGACGTTCCAGACCGTGCTCGGCCCCTACGCGTATGACAAGAAGGGCGACATCACCAAGCTCGACTACGTGATGTACATCTGGAAGAAAGACCCGAGCGGCAAGATCACCTACGTCCAATGCCCGGCATCGGGCTGCCAGATGTAGGCGTCCGCCTCGCGTGTTTCGAAAAAGCCCGCGTTCGCCGCGGGCTTTTCTTTTCACATCGCAAGCCGGTTGAGCGACGGAAACGCCTGCAGCAACCAGCTGCCGAGGTCGCTGATCCAGCCGGTGAAAAACGCAATCCCGGCGAGCACCAGCAGACCGCCCATGGCTCTCTCGACCATGTGCAGGTGGGCGCGGAAGCGGGCGAGAAATGCAGCGAACGCCTCGGCGGCAAAAGCGGCAATGATGAACGGCACGCCGAGGCCGAGCGAGTAGACGGCCAAGAGCCCGGCGCCGCGCGCCACGGTGCCTTGCGAGCCGGCGATCGCCAGGATGGCGCCGAGGATCGGACCGATGCAGGGCGTCCAGCCGAACGCGAAGGCGAGCCCCATCAGGTAGGCGCCCCACAGCCCGACCGGCTTTTGCACCGCGAGCCGCCGCTCCTGCATCAGAAAGGCGATGCGGGTGACGCCGAGGAAATGCAGTCCCATGACAACGATGACAATGCCGGCGATCTTGCCGAGCGCATACGAATAGGCGTGCAACAACTTGCCGATGAAGCTGGCGCTGGCGCCGAACGCAATGAACACGGTGGCGAAGCCGAGCACGAACAGAAGCGCCGCGACGATAGTTTCGCGCCGCACCTGAGGCGCAGCTTCCTTGTCGGCGAAACGTTCGAGCGAAGCTCCGGTCAGGTAGACGAGATAGGGCGGCACCAGCGGCAGCACGCATGGCGACAGGAAACTCAGCATCCCGGCAAGGAGCGCCGCCATGATGGTCACATTCGGCATGGCAGGCACTCATGCCCCGATGATCCCGGCGGCGCAAGCCCGCTTCGCTTCGTCCTACGAGGATGTGAAGGGACTTGCCGCGGCCGTTCACCTCGGAATGAAGTACTGTCCGCCAAACGGTTGACGCTGCCGGAAAAATCGTCTCCGCTTCATCCGTTTTGCGAGCCGCCATGCGCAATCTCATCACCGACGTTCCCGGCCTGAAGGTGGGTCACGCTCAGGATATGCGCCTTGGCTCCGGCGCCACCGCGATCGTTTTCGACGAGCCGGCCGTAGGGTCGATCGATCTGCGCGGCGGCGGGCCGGGCACCCGCGAAACCGCGCTCCTCGACCCGGCGCAGACGGTGCAAGGCATCGACGCCATTGCGCTCTCGGGCGGCTCGGCGTTCGGCCTCGATGCTGCGTCCGGTGTGCAGGCGTGGCTCAAGGAGCAGGGCCGCGGCTTTGCGGTCCGTACCGCGCGCGTGCCCGTCGTGCCAGCCGCGATCCTGTTCGATCTGCTCAGCGGCGGCGACAAGGAATGGGGCCGGTTTCCGCCCTATCGCGAGCTGGGCTACGCCGCGGCCGCAGCGGCCGGCATCGACTTCGCTCTCGGCAGCGTCGGCGCCGGCACCGGCGCAACCACCGTGAACTGCAAGGGCGGCATCGGCTCCGCCTCGGCGCAAAGCCCCGATGGCGCGGTGGTCGGTGCGCTCGCCGCGGTCAACGCCGCCGGCAGCGTGCTCGTCGATCAAGGGCCGTGGTTCTGGGCGGCGCCGTTCGAACAAAACCGCGAGTTCGGCGGCCGTTCTTATCCGCAGCCGTTCCCGCCGCGCGCGCTCGCGGCGCAGACCAAAGGCACCGCGCGGACCAGCACCACGCTGGTCGTCGTTGCCACTGACGCCGCGCTCACCAAGGCGCAGGCGAAGCGGCTCGCCGTCATGGCGCAGTCCGGCCTGTCGCGCGCCGTCTATCCGGTGCACACGCCGCTCGACGGCGACGTGATGTTTGCGGTCTCAACGTCGCGCCGGCCGTTGGGCGACCCGCTGCTGGCGTTGACCGAACTCGGCGCGGTCGCCGCCAATGTGGTAGCGCGGGCAATCGCGCGTGGCGTGTTCGAAGCTGCCGCACTCCCCTTTCCCGGCGCGCTCAAAAGCTGGAAAGATCAGTTCGATCGCTGAGCCCCGCCGCTGCCGCAGCGCAACGTGCACGGAAGACACAATCCGCATTTTTCGCTCTGCCATCGCTGTGATTTGCGCGCGTTTTCATTGACTCATCTGGCAATTGCGCTTTCACTTTCAGCTGAACGGCAGTCGGGGTGGAGGGTGCGGTGCGGGCACTTATTATCGTCGTCGCCGCGTTGGCGACGCTCGGACTTGCTGCATTTGGCGTTGTTGCCGCGCAAAGGGCAGTCCAGCCGGCAAGCGCGGTGGCAGCCGTGCAGGCCTCCAAGCCGGTAGTGCCGCTCGCAGCGTCTCCGGTCAGTGAGAAACTGGTCCAGCCCGCGGCCGACGCGCCGGTCGCGGCGCCTGTGGTCGCGACGCCCGCGCCCGCTGCGGCCGCGCCGGCCGAACCCGTGCGGCTTGCACAAAACGCCCCGGCGGCGAGCGGCCCGGCGCCTGCGGGCGCCGCGCTCGCCAACGCCACGCCATCCGGCTCCGCCGGCACCACGAACGGCGCCCTTGCTTGCGACAAGCCGGGGGCCATGGGCCTCGCCCGAATCGTAGAGATCGACACCAAAGGCGGCCCCGCCTTCGGCTTCGAGCATTTCAAGCAATACGACTTCCTGCGCGAGCACGAAGTGGTGCTGACGTTCGACGACGGCCCGTGGCCGGAGAATACGCCCGCGGTGCTCAAAGCGCTGACCGACCAGTGCCTCAAGGCGACGTTCTTCGAGATCGGCGAGCACGCCACCTGGCATCCGGAAATTTCCAAGATGGTCGCCGCCGCCGGCATGACCATCGGCAGCCACACCTGGTCGCACAAGGATTTGGCGAAGAATCCCTACGCCAGCGACATCGAGCAGGCCAAGCAGGAGATCGAGATGGGCGTCAGCGCCGTGCATGCGGCGGTCGACGGCCCGATCGCGCCGTTCTTCCGCTTCCCGGACCTGCAGCAGCCGCCGGTGCTGCTGTCGTATCTCGGCGAGCGCAACATCGCGACCTTCTCGACCGACATCGACTCGTTCGATTTCAAGATGAGGCGGCCCGAGCAGGTGATCAAATCGGTGGTGAGCAAGCTGGAAAAGCGCGGCAAGGGCATCGTGCTGATGCACGACTTCCAGCACGCCACCGCCGAGGCGATGCCCGAGCTGCTGCGTCAGCTCAAGGCGGCCGGCTTCAAAGTCGTGCACATGGTGCCGAAGGCGCCAGTCACCACAATCGCCAAGTACGACGAGATGTTGCGCACGCAGGACAAGCTGTCGGTCAACAACACGCGGCCTGAGAACGCCGTGGTGCGTACCATCAGCGGGAATTAGCTCGTTTCCCGGATGCGGTGCAGCGCGAAGCGGTGCACCGCTGATCCGGGACCTTCATATACTCGGAATTTGTAACGATCCCGGGTCTGCAGCGCACCACTGCGTGCTGCGCTGCGCCCGGGAAACCATGCCATCACCGCCCGAACCGCTCCGCCGCGTAGGGCTTCGGATCGCAGAACGGCGTTGCGCCAGTCATCATCTCGGCAATGAGCCGGCCGGTGGCCGGGCCCAGCGTGAGACCCCAGTGAGCGTGGCCGCTGGCGAGCCACAGCCCGCGCTGATTTGGCGCCCTCCCGATCACAGGACGTGAGTCTGGAAAGCACGGCCGCGCGCCGAGCCATGGTTGCGCCTCGACCGGTTCGCCGAGCGCGAACAACTGCCGCGCTGCCGGCAGAAGCCGCTCGAATTGCACCGGCGTCGGCGCCGCGTCACGCGCGGCAAATTCGGCGCCGGTGGTGAGCCGGATGCCCTGCTCCATCGGCGCCAGGCAATAGCCGACCTCGGCGTCGAGCACCGGGCGGCTGAGCCCCGCATTACCCTGCGGCCGAAAATGCCGGTGATAGCCGCGCTTGACCGCGAGCGGCAGTTTGAGGCCGAGCGGCGCCAGCACATCCGGCTGCCATGGCCCGAGCGCGACGACGACATCGCCGGCATCGATCGGCCCGGACGCGGTGTCGACGCGCCAATGCGGATGCACGCGGTGCAGGCTGCGCGCGTCGCCGTTCGCCGCGACGCCGCCGAGCGCCGCAAAGCGCGCCGCGTAAGCGCGCGTCAACGCCAGCGGATTGCTCACGCTCACAGCGCCGGGCCAATGCACGGCGCGCCGGAACACGGCGTTGAGCGACGGCTCGAGCCCGCGCGCCGCCTCGGTATCGAGCGGAACATTGGTAATGCCGAAGCTCGCCGCAAGCTCGCGCTCGCGCGCCTGCGCGGCAAACGCGCGGTCGCCGCGGTAAAGCTTCAGCCATCCGGTGCGGCGGACATAACGCTCTGCGCCGGCCTCGCCGACCAAAACGTCGTGCTCGGCGACAGCTTGGGCGAACAGCGGCCGCATCGCCTGTGCGGTTTCCAAAAGCCGCGCCGGTTGCGAGGCGGCGCGAAAGGCGAACAGCCACGGCGCCACCTGCGGCAGGAAGGACAGGTGATAATTGGCTTCCGGCGCGCGCTTGAGCGCGATGCGAAGGAGCGCCGTCCAGCTCGAGGGAAACGCCTGCGGAAAAAGTGTGTTGCCCTCGATGATGCCGGTATTGCCGTAGGAGGTGCCCTCGCCTACGCCGCCGCGGTCGATCAGCGCAACCGACAGCCCGCGCTTGACGAGATGCAGCGCAATCGAGGTGCCGACGATGCCGGCTCCCAGCACAAGGACATCCGCGCGCGCCACTTAAAAAAACCTCCGCTGCGCGCACGCGGTATCGCGGCCGGGCGGCCAAGTCCAGCGCGAGTCCCGGCCTCAGCGCATCGGAGGCTGCCGCTATGCCGTGACAGCGCTCTGCGTGCCGGCCGGAGCGACCAGCTGCGCCTGCATCTGCAGCAATTGCGCGAGATCGTTGCCGCTCGCATTGGCGCCGCCGGAATTGGACGTAGCGGCGCCTGACCCGGAGCCGGTCGAACCATTGGAACCGTCGGCGCCATGGTGATGATGGCGGTGATGGCCCTGCGAACCTTGCGACGATTGGCTGCCCAGCGCCGACAGGGGATCGCCGTTTGCCGCACCGTCGAACTGCGCGTCGAGCGATTGCGCGCTTGTGCCGTTCGACTGCAGCGCCAGCAAAGCCTGCAGCGTCTGCGGACCGAATTGCGGCGACGTCGATTGCGCCGCGCTGATGTCCGATCCGTTGCTGCCATTTGTCGAGGATACGCCAGCGCCACCGCCGCCCTGCTGATTGAGCGCCGACAGCAGCGTCGACAGCGGATCGGACGGCGTTTGCGTGCCGCTTGCCGACAATTGCTGCTGCCACAACGATTGCAGCGAGGCGAACGGGTTATTGGCGTTCGAGCCGCTGACGGAAAAAGACATGAAAGCGCCCCTCGCAACTCGCAGGCGGTTTTGCCGAACGCCGCACCGGCCGGCGATGCAAATCCGGGGCCGCATGCTAAGTTTCGGAAGCGAAGGGAATTTCGCCGCTGTAGCGGATCGCAAAGCGCATCAGAACATGCCGCTGCCGCAGCCATTCCGGCAAATATTGCCGCCCGCTGGAGCGCGTTGCCGCCCCGTCCACGACGTGTTAGGCGAAGCCGCAATTGCGGAGAGCGCCGTGCCGCGTCCCCTCATCATCGCCCCATCAATCCTGTCCGCCGATTTCGCCAAGATCGGCGAGGAAGTCCAAGCCGTCGACCAAGCCGGCGCTGATTGGATCCATGTCGACGTCATGGACGGTCATTTCGTGCCGAACATTTCGATCGGCCCGGACGTGGTCAAGGCAATCCGCCCGCATACGGCAAAACCGCTCGACGTGCACCTGATGATCGCGCCGTGCGATCCGTACCTGGAAGCCTTCGCCAAGGCCGGCGCCGACATCATCACCGTGCACGTCGAGGCCGGCCCGCACGTTCACCGCTCGCTGCAGGCGATCCGCGCGCTCGGCAAAAAGGCCGGCGTCACCCTCAATCCCGGCACGCCCGAGAGCACGATCGAGCACGTCGTCGATATCGTCGACCTGATCCTGGTCATGTCGGTCAATCCCGGCTTCGGCGGCCAGAAATTCATTGCCGGCGCGCTCGACAAGGTGCGTAATCTGCGCGCCATGGCGGGCGGCCGGCCGATCGACATCGAGATCGACGGCGGCATCACGCCGCAAATCGCGCCGGAGGCGGCGCGCGCCGGCGCCAACGCCTTCGTCGCCGGCTCGGCGGTGTTCAAGGACCGCACGCCGGTTTCATATCGCGCCAATATCGCGGCGATCCGCAACGCGGCAGCGCTGGCGCGCGGGGAGGCCGCCTGATGGGCGTTTTGATCGACGGCAAATGGACCGATGAGCAATTGCCGGAAGAGACCGGCAAAGCCGGCGACTTCCGCCGCGCCGACAGCCGCTTCCGCGACTTTATCACCGCTGACGGCTCGTCGGGTTTCAAGGCCGAGCCCGGGCGCTACCATCTCTATGTCGCGCATGGCTGCCCGTGGGCGCACCGCACGCTGATCTACCGCGCCGTGAAAAAGCTCTCGGATGCGATTTCAGTCGCCTACGCCATTCCCGGCATGCGTCAGCAGGGCTGGGCCTACGAGGACAATCCTGCCTTCCCCGACTGCACGCCGGACAAGGTCAACGGCTTCCGCTATCTGCACGAGGCCTATACGGCGAGCGACCCGCACTATACCGGCAAGGTCACGGTGCCGACGCTATGGGACAAAAAGACCGGCCGGATCGTCAACAACGAGTCGTCCGAGATCATCCGCATGCTCAACAGCGCCTTCGATGGCGTCGGCGCCGAGCGGACCGATTATTATCCGCATGCGCTGCGCGGCGAGATCGACCGGCTGAACCAACTCGTCTACGCCAACGTCAACAACGGCGTCTATCGCGCCGGCTTCGCCCGCTCGCAGGCCGCCTACGAGGCGGCATACGATGGACTGTTTGCCACGCTCGACGAACTGGAAGCGCGGCTCGGAGCGCAGCGTTATCTGGTCGGCCGGCAGATCACCGAAGCCGACTGGCGGCTGTTTCCGACCTTGGTGCGCTTCGACGTCGCCTATTTCTCGCTGTTCAAATGCAACCGTAACCGCATCGCCGACTTTCCCAATCTCGCAAACTACATGCGCGAGCTTTATCAGGCGCCGGGCGTCGCCGAGACGGTGAAGCCGCGCTATTACGTGATCAATTATTATTCGATCGCGCGGGTCAATCCGAACGGCATCATTCCGAAGGGTACGCCGATCGATCTCGGCCAGCCGCACGACCGCGCGCGGCTCGCGGCGTAATACGTAACATCAGCGCCGGCGCGGCTAGCGGCGGCCGCGGGCGTCGTGCCCGTAGCGAATGTTGACCGAGGCCAATTGTTCGCCGAAATGGCGGTCGAGCCAGCCGAGGAAGGACGACAACAGGCGCGCCTCGTCGCCGCGGTCCGGCGACCTGATCTCGACTTCGACGGCGTCAGCTGCCGGCTTGAGCGCGAGCGAGCCGTTGTAGCGCACGTGGCTCCACCGGGCGGCGTTGCGCCTGCCGCCGGCGCGGGAAAAGGTGCCGCGGCCGCCGCGCCGGATCTCCGCCTGTTTCTTGATGATGGCGCCGTAAAAGCCCTTACCGCCACTCGACTCGATCTGGAGCGTTTTCATCGCTGCCCCCCGTGATTCGTTGGCAGTCAAGCATCGCACAACGGCGCGGAATTGTTGAGCATTGGCCGATCTGCTACAGCCGGGGCTGGCCCGCGAGGTGGCGATGATTCCGCGTTACACACGCCCCGAAATGGCGGCGATCTGGTCGCCGCAGACGCGCTTTCGCATCTGGTTCGAGATCGAGGCGCATGCCGCTGACGCCATGGCCGAACTTGGCATCATTCCCAAAGACGCGGCGAAGACGATCTGGGCCAAGGGCAAGGCGGCCCAATTCGACGTGGCGCGGATCGAGGAGATCGAGCGCGAGGTCAGACACGACGTCGTCGCCTTTCTCACCCATTTGGCGGAGATCGTCGGGCCCGCGGCGCGCTTCGTCCACCAGGGCATGACCTCATCGGACGTGCTCGACACCTGCCTCAATGTGCAATTGGTGCGCGCCGCCGATCTCTTGATCGCCGGCGTCGACAAGCTCAACGCCGCGCTCGAGCGCCGCGCCTTCGAGTACAAATACACCCCGACCATCGGCCGCTCCCACGGCATCCACGCCGAGCCGACCACGTTCGGGCTCAAGCTCGCGGTCGCCCATGCGGAATTCGCCCGCGCCAAGGAGCGCCTCCTTGCCGCACGCCGCGAGGTCGCGACCTGCGCGATCTCGGGCGCGGTGGGCACGTTCGCCCAGGTCGACCCGCGGGTCGAAGCCTACGTGGCGAAGAAAATGGGGCTCGCGGTCGAGCCCATCTCGACCCAAATCATCCCGCGCGACCGTCACGCCATGTACTTCGCCACGCTCGGCGTCGTGGCCGCCTCGGTCGAGCGTTTGGCCACCGAAATCCGCAACCTGCAGCGCACCGAAATCCTGGAAGCCGAGGAGTATTTTGCGCCGGGCCAAAAGGGTTCCTCGTCCATGCCGCACAAGCGCAACCCGGTGCTGTCGGAAAATCTGGTCGGACTGTCGCGCATGGTGCGGGCCTATGTCACTCCGGCGCTGGAGGACGTCGTGCTCTGGCACGAGCGCGACATCTCGCATTCGTCGGTCGAGCGCATGATCGGCCCCGATGCCACGGTGACGCTCGATTTCGCCCTCGCCCGGCTCGCCGGCGTGATCGACAAGCTCATCGTCTATCCTGACAACATGCGCAAGAATCTCGAGCGCCTCGGCGGCCTCGTCCATTCGCAGCGCGTGCTGCTGGCGCTCACGCAAAAGAACCTGGCGCGCGAGGACGCCTATAGGCTGGTGCAGCGCAACGCCATGAAGGCTTGGGCCGGCGACGGCGACCTGTTGAGCCTGCTCGTGGCCGACAAGGAGGTGCGCAAGCACCTGAGCGAAGCGGAGCTGAAGGCCAATTTCGACCTCGACTTTCACCTCGCCCACGTCGATACGGTTTTCCGTCGCGTGTTCGGCCGGGCTTAAAGGCAGGAAATCGCCCGGCGACGGCATCCCCGCTCCCCGCAACGGACATTGCGCCGCCGCGATTCCTCGTATCATCTGCGGCCATGGCAGCGCCAACCAAAATCCTGGTCTTCGATTCCGGCCTCGGCGGGCTCACCGTCTATCGCGAAGTCGCGGCCGCGCGTCCCGATGCCGATATCCTCTACTTCGCCGACGACGCGGGGTTTCCCTACAACGCGCTGGCCGAAACCGCGCTGGTGATGCGGGTGGTCGGGCTGTTCGGCGACCTGATCGCCGCGCATCGCCCCGATCTCGCGGTGATCGCCTGCAACACCGCCTCCACCATCACGCTGCCGGCGCTACGGGAAAAATTTGCGCTGCCGTTCGTCGGCACGGTGCCGGCGATCAAGCCGGCCTGCGCGGCGTCGGTGACGCGGCGCGTCTCCGTGCTCGGCACGCAAGCGACGGTGGCGCGCGAATACACCCGGGCGCTGATCCGCGACTTCGCTAAAGGCTGCCAAGTCACGCTGGTCGGCTCAAAAAACTTGGCCCCGTATGTGGAGGCGGAGCTTGGCGGCGCGCCAGCGAGCGATGCGCAAATCCGCGCCGAGATCGCGCCGTGCTTTGTCGACGACGGCCAGCGCACCGACACGGTTGTGCTGGCCTGCACCCATTACCCGCTGCTGCGCGATCGGCTCACTAAGCTCGCGCCGTGGCCGGTGAACTACATCGATCCAGCTCCCGCCATCGCCCGGCGGGTGCTGGACCTCTTGGGGCCGCCTGCGCCGTCGCACCGTGGCAACTCGGGCGCGTTGTTCACCTCGGGCCGCCCGCCGCACGCGGTGCTGAAGCAGTTCGGCATCGGTGTCCTCGAGAAGCTCGCGCCGCTGCCGACTTTGAGCACGATCTCTGCGAAGCATTGAGTACAGTGTCGGGAAGGGCGCTGACGAGGCATCTGAGGCGGCGACTGCCATATCGCAATGTTTTTGGCGACGATCGATCGCAAAAACAATGAAGACGCCCCGCCGCACGACGCGGCGGGAGCGTCACGGTACGTCCGCCGACGGCTGATTGCTAGTCTACGGTGATCCCTGTTGAGTTCACAGTAGTGGTTCCCACTGTGGCAGTGCCGCCGATCTTGTTGTTGTTTGCGGTGTTGACAGTCCCCGAGCCGACATACGCCGTACCGCTGTAGAAGCTGTTGTTGCTGGCGCTGGTGGTCGTGCCGGAGCTGGTGAGGATGCAGTCTGTGACGCTGGAGAACAACGAGCTGTCGACACTGAGAGTGCTGCCCGACTCAGCGAACACTCCGTAGACCAAATCTTGAAAGTTGGAAGTGCCCACGGTCACAACGCTGCCGCTCCCTGCGGTAACGCCCACTGTCGCAGGGCCGCCGGAGCCGTAACGGCCGACAAACGTGGAACCAACCACCTGCACGACTGCGTTGGCTCCGCTTGACGCCTCAGCAAACATGGAGCTTGAATCGTTGATGAACGTCGAATTGCGCACCTGCAGAACACCGGTGGCACTCAGGTTCACGAAGACGCCGTAGCTGCCCCAACCGATGAAGGCGCAGCTATCGCAAACGACCTGCGCGCCCGAGGTGTAGTTGAGGCCGATGGAGCCGCAACCGGAGGGACAGGTGGTATTGCCGAGCAGGCCCTGGAACCGGACGTTCTTGATGATAACAACGTCGTTCGCCCCGGCGGCAACGGTGATGCCGGTGCCGCTATTGGCCAGAACCGACGCCACCGTGCCACCGCCGCCGTCGATGGTGATCGACTTGGTGATGGTCAGCGTGCCGAAGCCGCCCGGGTCGAGCGCGTCGATCTCGCCGCCCGCCACGGTCTTGGCAATGGCGCCCGCAAAGGTCTCGCACGGCGACGTACGGCTGCATGGATTGGCGTCGTTGCCGGTGCCGGAGACCCATGTCCGCGTCGCCTGGGCGTGAGCTGGAGCGGTATAGAGAGCGGATACGACGGTCATGCCCAAGATAGCCAAAGCCAGCGAAATCTTCCTCATGTCACTCCTCCATGTGGCGGCGTCATCGTCCGCCAATGCTGTATTTTCCTGTCGTCGAAGGTTCTCTCAACAACCCCGAGATGATTGAGAGAGCAGAGCGGCAAAGTTGCCGTGGAGTTTATCCACGTCACCATGCCGCGACCGCGCCAACACCACTGCAAAGGGTGAGTCGCCGGATCGGGAGCCCCGGTTCAACGCGCGCGTACCGCACGCGGTGCTGACGCGCTTCGGCGTCGAAGCGCAGCCGGCCGCGGTCAGCGGGGCCGATTAGCCGGTGGTGCTTTACCTCATCGGCCCGCTGCAAAATTCGGCACGTCCTGCCTTGTGAGCCTGCCGCGGCGGCGCTACGCTTTTGTTGCCGGCACCGGCCACCGGAGGGGATGAGCAATGACCAGCGCTGTCGTCACAAGCGAAACCAAACCCTGGTATCTCAATCGTTGGAACCAGCTCGTGCTCGGGCTGATCGCGATGATGTCGATCTCGAGCCCGCAATACGTTTGGACGCTGTTCACCGGGCCGCTCAATGCCAAGCTCGGCACCACACTGGCCGAGCTGCAATGGACCTTTTCGCTGTTGATTATTCTGCAGACCTGGTGCTCGCCGCTGCAGGCCTATCTGGTCGACAAGTTCGGACCGCGGCTTCTGATCTCGGTCGGCGCGTTGCTGTCCGGCGGCGGTTGGGTGTTGTCGAGCTATGTCGACAGCGTTTGGGCGCTCTATCTCACCTATGGGGTAATCTGCGGCTTCGGCACCGGCATCATCTATGTCGGCATCATCGGCCTGATGGTGCGCTGGTTTCCCGACCGCCGCGGGCTTGCCACCGGTCTCGCCGCCGCCGGCTACGGCTTTGGCGCGATCTTCACGAGCTTCCCGATTGACAGCATGATCAAAAGCTCCGGCTACGCGCACACGCTGCTGGTCTGGGGTTTCATCCAGGGCATCATCGGCATTCTGGCGGCGCAGGGCTTGCGCACGCCGCCGGACGGCTGGCTCCCGGCCGGCTATTCGCCCGCCGCCGCCACGACCACCCAGGCCAAGCGCAGCTACACGCCGCGCGAGATGCTGCAAAGCCCGGTGTTCTGGCTGCTGTTCGTCATGATGAGCATGATGTCGACCAGCGGGCTGATGGTCGTTTCGAATGTCGGGCCGTTCGCCAATGAGTACAAGGTCGCCCAGGCGCTGGTGCTCGGCATGGCGGCGCTGCCGCTGTCGTTGACCTTGTCGCGCTTCACCAACGGACTGACGCGGCCGTTCTTCGGCTGGGTGTCCGATCATATCGGCCGCGAGCCCACGATGGCGCTGGCCTTCTCGTTGGAATGCGTCGCGATCCTGATCCTGTTCGCGTTCATCGATAGGCCGGCGCTGTTCGTGGTGCTGACCGGGCTCGTATTCTTCGGTTGGGGCGAGATCTTTTCGCTGTTCCCTTCGACGCTGACCGACACCTTCGGCTCGACCTACGCGGCGACCAATTATGGCTTCCTGTACATCGCCCAGGGCGTCGGCTCGATCTTCGGCGGGCCGGCGGCCGCCTATCTGCATCAAACCACCGGCAGCTGGACCGCGGTGTTCATCGTCGTGGCGTTCCTCGATGCGCTTACCGCGCTGCTCGCCATCACCGCGCTGCGTAGCCTGCGCCAAAAGCACTTTGCCAAAGGCTGAACCAGGGCTAAGCCGGCGCGACCGCGCAGTACTGGCCGGTTTGACAGCGCCGGCCTTTCCCCCTATCTAGCCGGCACTGCGCGGGCCGAAACAAGCGGCCCGCGCGGTGTTTCGCGACCCGCGGTTTGAGCCGACGCTGAAGGTTCAAACCTGTCGGCCCCCCGCTCCGTACCTGCCCTTGACACGACGTTCTTGGGCAAGAGGTTGCGGCGGTGGAGCAGCAGGAGGGCGCGATCCTCAGCCATTTTTTCGCAAAGAGCGAGGACGCGAATGACCAAGCGCCACGAGGCGAAGTACAAGATCGACCGGCGGATGGGCCAGAACATCTGGGGCCGGCCGAAAAGTCCGATCAACAAGCGCGAGTACGGCCCCGGCCAGCACGGCCAGCGCCGCAAGGGTAAGCTGTCGGACTACGGCGTGCAGCTGCGCGCCAAGCAGAAGCTCAAGGGCTATTACGCCAACATGTCGGAGCGCCACTTTCGCGGCCTCTACCAGGAGGCGCGCCGGTTCAAAGGCGATACCGGCGCGCACATGATCGGACTCCTGGAGCGGCGTCTGGACTCCGTGATTTATCGTGCCAAGTTCGTGCCGACCGTGTTCGCCGCGCGCCAGTTCATCAGCCACGGCCACGTCAAGGTCAACGGCCGCCGCGTCACGATTGCAAGCTACCGCGTCAATGTCGACGACCTGATCGAGGTCAAGGAGAAATCCAAGCAGCTGGCGCTGGTGCTCGAGGCGACCGGACTAGCCGAGCGGGACGTGCCCGACTACATCGAGGTCGATCACACCAAGATGACGGCGAAGCTGACGCGAGTACCCGGGATTGGCGAGGTGCCGTATCCGGTGGTGATGGAGCCGCACCTCGTCGTCGAGTATTACTCGCGCTGAGACTTCTCCACAGATTTATCCCCAGCCTCGGCGCTGTGCAATTGGCCTCTTTTCGGCGCATTTGCACAGCGATTTGTGCTGTCTCCCGGCGCGCTACTTGAAAAAATGCCGGCCCGCATTACGCTTTTGCGCAAAATAGCGGCAAAGCCGCGCTGCTTTTCTAGGCGTGTGTGTGTTGCGTGCGTTGGGCTGGGCTTTCCTTGAACAAACAATCGGAAAGGGAGAGACGCACATGGATGCGTTGCAAAGGGTCAAAGCGTGGATCGGCTCGTTGACTGAAATCGGTCTGTTGCTGCTGGCGCTGGCGATCGTGGCGGGGCTTCTGGTCGGCGCCAATCTGCCGTTCTTCGGCAACGTGACGACCAACATCATGGCACTGGTGAAGGGGCTCGGTGACGGCGGGCTGGTCGGCCTGATCACGCTCGGCATCATTCTTTGGCTGTTCTCCGGACGCAAAGTGGCCTGAAGCCGCGAAGGCCGGACCTCTCTGCGATCGAATCGTTGGGTGACGCGGGAACCGTCACCCAACGCCTTTGCGTATGATCCCGGAGGCGCGTCGTGTTGAACACCATGCAAAAGGCCAAGCAGTATCTGTGGGCGTTCGTCGAGCTCGGATTTTTGACGATCCTGTCCGTCATTCTGATTTATTTGATACTCGGCGAAACATCCGGCGTTTTCGTCTCTACGGTCGCCGCCAACGTGTTGAAATTCGCCGGCGCACTGCCGGCGCAAAGCCTGGTCGGATTGGCGATCGTGCTCGCGCTCGTCATCCTGCTCGGCAACCGGACGGCGCGGCAAGCGGATGCGTTGGAGCGATTCGCGGACGAACTGCGTGAGCGGCGTCATCGCGAAGCGCCGCGAACGGGCGATAACGCGCTTCCCCCGGCGATGCCGATCCCCGACCCTCCCCCGCAAGCGGGCGAAGCTTAGGACGGAGGCACCAGCGGGTTCGGACCTAAGCCTGCTCGCTCTGCTTTTGCGCGAGCGCGACGCCCTTGTCCTTGAGCAGCGACTGCAGCTCGCCGGCCTGGAACATCTCGCGAATGATATCGCAGCCGCCGACGAATTCGCCCTTGACGTAGAGCTGGGGAATGGTCGGCCAGCTCGAATACGACTTGATGCCCTGGCGCAGTTCGTCGTTCTCGAGCACGTTGAGGCCCTTATAGGGCACGCCGAGATAGTCGAGGATCTGCACGACCTGCCCGGAGAAGCCGCACATCGGGAACTGCGGCGTGCCCTTCATGAAGAGCACCACCTCGTTCGATTTGACCTCGTTATCGATGAATTGATCGATGGACATTGCAGTCATCCCTCACTGGCGCGGACACCCGCTCCCCGCGTCGAATCTAAGCCGTGTCACCGAATATATGTAGCGCAAGGCCGCCGCAAAGCCCAGACGGCCATGAGCCGGGAAGATGAGGCGGTATGGGTGGCCGCCCGCGCGTTACGCGGGGGAAACAGCACTCCACCATATGTCGGCTGGCTATCGCTCGGGCGCGCCGGTCTGCAGCGCCAGCGCGTGCAGCTTGCCGCCCATCTCGGCCTGCAGCGCGCTGTAAACCATTTGGTGCTGCTGGACACGCGATTTGCCGCGAAACGACTCGGCGATGACGGTCGCTTTGTAATGATCGCCGTCGTGGGCGAGGTCCTCGATGGTGACCTGGGCATCGGGAATCCGCGCCCGGATCAATCGTTCGATGTCGTCCGCCGCCATCGCCATGGCGCACCTCCAAGTCTTAAGTTCAAGTCTTAAGTTCGAAGTCTCAAGTTCGACGACTCACGTTCGAAGTCTCAAATCAGGTCGCAGGTCGCCTCGCGGCCAGCGCATATCAGGTCGGCGGGCATCGAGAAAGGCCATGCGACCTTATGCGGGCGATGCCGCCATGTAGTTCGGCAGCCAAGCCTCGAAGCGATGGATCAGGTCGGCGACGCGCAACGGCCGCTCCTCGGGCAACGCCAGCACCCGCCCGCCCGTGGTCCCGATTTGCCGCACCGGTACCCCGGCGCTGCGTGCCCGCTGCACAATGGCTTCAGCATCTTTGGCGGTCACCACATAGCGCGCCTGATCCTCGCCGAACCAAAATCCGTGAGGCGTGGCCTCGGCGATGACCTCGTGCGGGCCCTCGAGCACGGCGCCGATCCGCGACGCCATGGCCATTTCGGCCAGCGCCACCAAAAGCCCGCCGTCGGATAAATCGTGGACGGCGGTGACGAGGCCGTCAGCGATGAGCCCGCGGACGAAGTCGCCGTGGCGGCGCTCGGCGGCAAGATCGACCGGCGGCGGCGCGCCCTCCTCGCGGCCCAAAATCTCGCGCAAATAAAGCGACTGGCCGAGCCAGCCGCGCGTCTGGCCGATCAGCAGAATCGCCTCGCCCTCGGCCTTGAAGGGCAGCGTCATCGATTTCGCGAAGTCGCCGAGCAGGCCGACGCCGCCAATGGTCGGCGTCGGCAGAATGGCGCGGCCGTTGGTCTCGTTGTAGAGCGACACGTTGCCGGACACGACCGGGAAATCGAGCGCGCGGCAGGCCTCGGCGATGCCGCGGACGCAGCCGACGAATTGCCCCATGATCTCCGGCCGCTCGGGATTGCCGAAATTGAGATTGTCCGTGAGCGCCAGCGGCCGGGCGCCGACCGCGGTGAGATTGCGCCACGCCTCCGCCACCGCCTGCTTGCCGCCTTCGAACGGATCGGCCTCGCAATAGCGCGGCGTCACGTCGGAAGTGAGCGCCAGCCCCTTCGGTCCCTGATCGATGCGCACCACGGCAGCGTCGCCGCCCGGCCGCTGCACGGTGTTGCCGAGGATGACGTGGTCGTACTGCTCCCACACCCAGCGCCTGGAGCAGAGGTCGGGTGAGCCGATCAGTTCTTCGAGCGCGCCCGCGATACCGATCGGCGGCTTGACCGCGCGGGCGTCGATCGCGGGAAGCTTCGCGCCGGCGCCAAACGAGCGCTCATAGACCGGCGCCTCGTCGCCGAGTTCCTTGATCGGCAAGTCGGCCATGACCGCGCCGCCATGGCGCACGACGAAGCGCTTGGTTGGCGTGGTCTCGCCGACCACGGCGAAGTCGAGGCCCCACTTGCGAAAGATCGCTTCGGCTTCCTTCTCCTTCTCCGGCTTGAGCACCATGAGCATGCGCTCCTGGCTCTCCGACAGCATCATCTCGTAGGCGCTCATGCCGGTTTCGCGGCACGGCACGGCATCGAGTTCGAGCGTCACGCCGAGATCGCCTTTGGCGCCCATCTCGACTGCGGAGCAGGTCAGTCCGGCCGCGCCCATGTCCTGGATGGCGATGACGCAGCCCTTGGCCATGATCTCGAGGCAGGCTTCGAGCAAGAGCTTCTCCGAGAACGGATCGCCGACCTGCACGGTCGGGCGCTTCTCCTCGGCATCGGCGCCGAATTCGGCCGACGCCATGGTGGCGCCGTGGATGCCGTCGCGGCCGGTCTTCGAGCCGAGGTAGACGATCGGCATGCCGACGCCGGTCGCCTTGGCATAGAAAATCTTGTCGGTATCGGCGATGCCGACCGCCATGGCGTTGACCAGGCAATTGCCGTCGTAGCGGCGATGGAAGCGCACCTCGCCGCCGACCGTCGGCACGCCGAACGAATTGCCATAGCCGCCGATGCCGGCAACCACGCCGGCAACGAGATGCCGCGTCTTCGGATGAGTTGGATCGCCGAACGACAGCGCGTTCAGGCACGCGATCGGCCGCGCCCCCATGGTGAACACGTCGCGCAAAATGCCGCCCACGCCGGTCGCCGCGCCCTGATAAGGCTCGATGTAGCTCGGATGATTGTGGCTCTCCATCTTGAACACGACGGCGAGCCCGTCGCCGATATCGATGACGCCGGCATTTTCGCCGGGCCCCTGGATCACCCAGGGCGCCTTGGTCGGCAGGCCGCGCAAATGGATTTTCGAGGATTTGTACGAGCAGTGCTCGTTCCACATCGCCGAGAAAATGCCGAGCTCGGTGAAGCTCGGCTCGCGGCCAATGAGTTTTCGAATGCGCGCGTACTCGTCGGCCGTCAGTCCGTGCTGGGCGATCAGTTCGGGCGTGATGGGAGGTTCGTTGGAGATCACCGCCACTATGTAGTCCGCCGCCACGTCGATTTCATCTGAGATGGCCGAGCCTCCCTCGGCCATCCACGCCTAAATTTGCCCACACCGTCAGCTTCGCAGCGCTTTTTCCGCGAGCGCGGCCCACTCGGCCTCGCGGCGCCGCACGTATTTGGGAGCGCGTTTGAGCTGGGTCAGCGCGTCAGTAAGGATGACCCGAGCCTCGTCGGACCGGCCCGCCTTGCCAAGCAAAAGACCGTAGCGCACGCGCGCTTCGGCGCCCGGATAGTAGTTCGCAACCGCCTGGTATTCGTACAGCGCGTCGTCGGTGCGGCCGGCGGCGTCGAGCGCGCGAGCGTAGAGCAAATGGCCGTCTGCCGATTGGTAATCGGGCCAGCGCTGGCGCAGGCCGTCGAGCGTGACGACGGCGCCTTGCGCATCGCCAAGGCCGAATTGGGCGCGTGCCTTGCCCAGCGCATAGGCCGGCTCGTCGCCCATGGGCAGCGCCAGGATGTGATCGTAATGCTGCTCGGCCTCCTGAAATTTTCCAAGCGTCAGGCACTCCTCGGCGAGCGCGGCACGGTTGGCGATGGTGTCGGCGACCGCAAGCTCATCGGTCAGCACGCGGTAACGCTTGCCGGGATCAAGCGCGCCGACCACCTTGCGCCGCGCCTGCCGGCCTTGGCTGCTGCCGAACCATTCGGGCAGGAGTTCGATCAGCACATAAGCGAGCGCGCCGAAGCCCGGGATGAACAGAATGATAAAACCCCACGGCATGAAACGGCCGGTCTTCGCCGCATGGACGATGCAAACGACCTCGATCAGCAGGAGAACGAGACCAAGAGGCATCGGTAATCCAGGGTCGCTCGACGCGGCCGCGCTTACGCCGCCAGCTTGAAATGATCGACAAGCCCGGCGAACAGGCCGCGGCCGTCGGTGCAGCCCATCGCGGCTTCGACGTGATTTTCCGGATGCGGCATCATGCCCAGCACGTTGCCGCGCGCGTTGATGATGCCGGCAATAGCGTTCATGGCGCCGTTATGATTCCAGTTCGGATCGACGATGCCGTCCGGCGACGCATAGCGGAACACCACCCTGCCCTCGCCTTCGAGCCGCGCGATGGTCTCGCCGTCGGCGATGTAATTGCCCTCGCCATGGGCCACCGGCACGCGGACCACCTGGCCGGCATTGTAGCCGCGGGTGAACGGCGTATCGGAGCGCTCGACGCGCAGATAGACGTCGCGGCAGATGAAGCGCAGCTGCGCGTTGCGCATCAGCACGCCCGGCAACAGCCCGGCCTCGCAGACGATCTGAAAGCCGTTGCAGACCGCGAGCACCAAGCCGCCCTTGTCGGCAAAGGCGCGCACCGCGTCCATGATCGGCGCGCGCGCCGCGATGGCGCCGCAGCGCAGATAATCGCCGTAGGAGAAGCCGCCGGGAATGACGACAAGATCGGTGCCGGCCGGCAAGTCGCGCTCGGCGTGCCAAACCATCGCCGGCTCGCGGCCGGAGACGTGCGCCAGGGCGCGCGCCATGTCGCGCTCGCGATTGATGCCGGGAAAGACCAGCACCGCCGCTTTCATGGCTGCCGTCCCGCTCTCACGTGGTCACCTCGATGCGAAAATTCTCGATCACCGTGTTGGCGAGGAGTTTCTCGGCCGCGGTTTTGAGCGCCGCCTCGGTCGCGCCACGGTCGGTGCCCTCGATCTCGATGTCGAACACCTTGCCCTGCCGCACGCTGGCGATGCCGCCGATGCCGAGCGATTTGAGCGCGCCCTCGATCGCCTTGCCTTGCGGGTCCAAAATCCCGGATTTCAAGGTGACGGTGATGCGGGCTTTCATCAAGGCGCTCCGGCCGCATGGGCCTCGCCTCTTCAATATGAACGAATCGCCGCCGCTGCAACCGGCCGGAGGCCGGACGGCCGGTCCGGTCAATGCACCGGCGCGCGGGCCTGTTCGAACAGCCGCCCGTAGCCATCGATGCGGCCGCTTTGGCCGACGAGCCGCATGGCGGCCCAAAATGCCGCGGTCGCCGAGGACACGACCGGAAGGTCATGACGGGCCTCGAGCGGCGCCGCGACGCCCAATGTCCGCAGCCCGCCGCAAGAGATCAAAATACCTTCGGCGCCAGCGGCACTTGCCACCGCCGCATCGCTCAGCGCGATGATGTCGGCTTCGCTCTTCTTGCTCGGCCCGCCGAACTCGAGCAGGTCGAAACACTCCAGCGCCGACACCTCGATCCCGTCGGCGGCCAGAAGCTCGCACAGGCGGCGATTGACGACGTCGCTATAGGCCGTGGCGACGGCGACCCGCTGGGCGCCCACTTCGCGCAGGCCGTCGATGATGGCTTGGCTCATCGTGCTGACCGGCAGGCCGGTCCGCTGCCGCAGCTCTTCGAGCAGCCATCGGTGCGCTTGCGGACCGCGATAGAACGTCAGCGACGTGCCGATCACCATGATGGCGTCGACGCCCTGCCCGGCCAAATACTCGGCCGCCGGCAGGATCGCGTTCCAGGCCGGCTCATAGCCTTCCGGCGTGAGCGCCCGCACGCCGACGCCGCGCGGCACGAAGCGCACGCCCGGATACATCAGCGGGCCTTCGAACGGCACCTTGTCTTCGGCGAACGGCACCACGAGGCCGATTGTCGGGGCATAATTCATAGCAAACCGTTCGGCGCCCTTGCGCCCGCTCGCGCTAGCTCAGTCCGGTATCGCGATAGATTTCCGCTAGCGCCAGCGAAATGCCCAATGCCGGCATTTCGATTGAACCACTCAGCGACCGTATTCGATGCTCTTTGAAGCCGGCTTCGCGTGCGAACACCACAACGTCCACCGCATCCTGCGCGATCACGACGTAATGCGTAAGCAACGGCAAGCTAGTATAGGCCGCACGCTTCCAGTGCAAATCCCGTTCCGCCGTTGAAGGCGACAGGATTTCGAATGTGGCGATAACGTCGCGGGCCTCCCGGCCATAGGGATCGCGCCCAATGGATTCCGCCGGCAAAATCATCACGTCCGGCTCGGGCAGGTTCGTGGCGGAAACTCTTACGCCGATGCCGGGTATCGCTTCCCAGGATCCTGGTTGCGCGCGTTCGGCGGTTGCCAGCAGAACGATGAGGTTCTTGAGAATCCTGTGGTGAGTTCCGCTGGGCGAAGCTTGCAAGAGCGGCTCCCCGTCGATTAGCTCCCACTTCTCGTTATCGGGCCGCGTGTCGGTGAAGGCGAAATATTCCTCCACCGTCATCGGATCGGTCTTGATGGTGGGAACGCCCACGGCACACCCGCCTTCGCGCTCAGCCCTTGACCAGGACCGGTCCGGTGCCCTGCGGCCGCTCGCCCTCGCTCATGATGCCGAGCCGCTTGGCGACTTCGGTGTAGGCCTCAAGGAGGCCGCCGAGATCCTGGCGGAAGCGATCCTTGTCGAGCTTCTCGCTCGATTTGATGTCCCACAACCGGCAGGAATCGGGAGAGATCTCGTCGGCGACCACGATCCGCATCAGATCGTTCTCCCACAGCCGGCCGGTCTCCATGCGGAAATCGACCAGCCGGATGCCGACGCCGAGGAAGAGTCCGGAGAGGAAATCGTTGACCCGGATGGCGAGCGACATGATGTCGTCGATCTCCTGCGGCGTCGCCCAGCCGAAGGCGGTGATGTGCTCCTCCGACACCATCGGATCGTTGAGCTGGTCGTTCTTGTAGTAGAACTCGATGATCGAGCGCGGCAGCTGCGTGCCCTCCTCGATGCCGAGCCGCTTCGACAGCGAGCCGGCGGCGACGTTGCGCACGCAGACTTCGAGCGGAATGATCTCGACTTCGCGGATGAGCTGCTCGCGCATGTTGAGCCGGCGGATGAAATGCGTCGGCACGCCGATGTCGTTGAGGTGCTGAAAGACGTATTCGGAGATGCGGTTGTTGAGGACGCCCTTCCCCTCGATCACCTGGTGCTTCTTCGCATTGAAGGCGGTCGCATCGTCCTTGAAGTGTTGGATCAGGGTTCCGGGCTCCGGGCCCTCATAGAGGACCTTCGCCTTGCCTTCATAGATGCGGCGACGGCGGCTCATCGGCGTATACCGTTGTCTGGTGAAATCCATTGCTGTGCCGTGGCTCCAGTTCGGTTTCGAGATCCGCGGCGGCGGATGAAAGCGGCGCGACTCAACACGGCGGCTCTCCGCGATGGCAAGCTAGCCGATGGTGGCGCGGAGTACAATCGACATAAACCTGCGCGGGCGCCGCTGCAACGGCGACGTTAACGCCCATGCCCCGTTGCCTTGACCGGACGCCCTCGCTATGTCAGGCGGCGAGACGATGTACGGTTCCATGAATTCTGCCGAGGCGCGAGCATGACAAGCTTCGATAAGCGCGAAGAGGCGTTCGAGCAGCAATTCGCGCACGATGAGGAATTGCGTTTCAAGGCCACGGCGCGGCGGAACAAAATGCTCGGACTGTGGGCCGCGGAAAAGCTCGGACTGTCGGGCGCGGAAGCCGACAGTTACGCCTTGTCGGTCGTGATGTCGGCGTTCGAGGATAAGGACGGGCCCGACGTCATGCACAAGATTCGCAAAGATTTCGACGCCAAGGGCGTCGCGCAATCGGACCACCAGATCGACCGGCAGATGACCGAACTGATGGCCCAGGCGATCATCGACATCAAGGCCGGCCGCTGACGGCGACCAACGGCGATTTTTCGGGGGAGCGACGCCATGACCATTGCCGCCTTCACGCTTGCCAAGCGCTTGCACGCCGGCGAGACCGTGTTTTCCGCCTGGTGCGGCCTGCCCTATCCGCTCGTTGCCGAAACGCTGGCGCGCGACGGCTTTGCCGCGGTGGCGATCGAAAGCCAGCACGGGCTGTGGGACGTCGGCGGCATTTTGGCCGGCGTCGCCGCGGTCCGCCAGGGCGGCGCGGCGCCGATCGTGCGCGTGCCGCTCGGCGACTTTGCGCTGGTAAGCCGCGCGCTCGATTTCGGCGCCGAAGGCATCATCGCGCCCATGATCAACACGCAAGCGGACGCGCGGGCCTTCGCCGCGGCGGCAAAATTCCCGCCGATCGGCGAACGCAGCTGGGGCCCGCATCGCGCCATGACGCTCGGCGGCGTGGCGGACATGCAGACCTATCTGCGCGAGGCCAACGATCACATCATCACGCTCGCCATGATCGAGACCCGCACGGCGCTGGCGAATTTCGAGGCCATCATCGGCACGCCCGGCATCGACGGCTTCTTTCTCGGTCCGTCCGACCTGTCGATTGCGCTGTCGGATGGCAAGTCCGTCGATCCGCTGTCGAAGGAGGTCGACGCGCATCTCGACACGATGATCGCTGGTGCACAGAAGGCCAAGAAGATTCCCGGTGCCTACTGCCATTCCGCCGAGCGCGCCGCGGCTTTGGCCAAGCGCGGCGTAAAATTTCTCGCGGTGTCGAGCGATCTCGGCATGCTGCGCGCCGGCGCCGCGGCGGCGCTCAAGACGCTGAAGAGCTGAAGGCGCGGCTACTTCACGCCAATGCGGTAGTTCATGCTGCCGTTGACATTGTAGCCGGACCTCGAACCATAGCCCTGATTGGCGGACACGCGCTGAACATTGATGTTGACCGATTCCAGGCGGCAGTCGTTCGCGATCGTGGCGCGCAACAGTTCACATTCGTGCGTGGCGGCTTCATAGATCGTCTTGCGGCCGTCTTCCTGAGCCTTGAGCGCCTGGGTGCTGTCATCTTCCGCCGCCGCAAAGAACATGCTGATTGAAAAGGACACGCGGACCGGCTCGACCGTGGCCGCGGCGGCCGACGGCATGTGGTTCTTATCCGGGTTGATGACGATGGTCTGCGCCGACGCGGCGGTGATGCACAGCAACAGCGCGCTCGACAGAACGAAGCGAAGCATGGCGATATCCTTTGGCTGCCTGCGGCATCATTGACAGCAAAAGCCTCAAAGTTCCGTAAGAAATTATCTAAACTTGTCGCGACGCTTTTCCGCCGCGTTCAATCAGCGCCGGCGGCGCGCGCGATGCGCTCCAGCGTTCCGGCCATGTCGGTCTCGATCGTGCGTACCGGCAACTCGAGAATCGTGTAGTCACGCGCCTTGAGCCAGGCGTACTTGTCGGATCGCGCCGTCGCCGCCGCAGCGCTTTCGTCCGCCGGCACGACCTCGATGACCAGCCGCAGCGGAAACGAGACGAAGTCGCAGATGTGCTGGCCGATCGGCGTCTGCCGCTTAAAGCCGCGGCCGGCGAGGCGGCGGTCGTTGGTCAGCGCCTGCCACAGCGCCCGTTCGGCGTCGGTCGGATTGCGGCGTAAGAGCCGGGCGAGGCCGCGCACCGGGCCGCGCTCGTTCGGCACCTGGCCGGCGCCGTGCTCGGCAATGAGCGTGCGCAGCATTGCGGCCTCCTCGCCGTCGAGCACGCCGCCGCGTGCCGGGCCCTTGCGGCCTTGCGCGATCGCCATGATGACGCCGTGCAGGGTCTGGATGTCCTGCTGCGTCGGCTGCATGCGGGTGAAAATATTGCGCAGATTGATCTGCATGGTCTCACGCTTGTCCGGCGGACGAAAGAACTCGACCTGCTCCAGCTCGCGTTCGAGCGAGGCGAAGAACGCCAACAGCTGCTGTTTCGGCGCCGGCGGCGATTTTTGCGGCATGCCGAACGGCAACTGTTCGCCGCTTCTGCGCTTGAACCATTCATAGGCGACGATCACCACGGCCTGCGCCAGATTGAGCGAGGCGAAGGCCGGATTGACGGGCAAGGTTACGATGCGGTCGGCGAGCGCCACTTCGTCGTTCTCGAGGCCGTTGCGTTCGCGGCCGAATACGATCGCGACGGTTTCGCCGGCGTCGATCCGCGGTGCGATCTCACCCGCCGCTTCGGCAGCGCCGACGACGCGCTTGGCCTGGTCGTGCGCGCGCGCCGTGGTCGCCAGCACGAAGCTGCAATCGGCGAGCGCGGCGGCGAGGCTGTCGAACAGCACGGCCTCCTCGAGGATGCGATCGGCGCCGGCCGCCATCATGCGCGCCTTGTCGTTCGGCCAGCGCTGGCGCGGCTTGACGAGGCGGAGCCGGGAGAGGCCGAAATTCGCCATGGCGCGCGCCGCCGCGCCGATGTTCTCGCCGAGCTGCGGCTCGACCAGCACGATCACCGGTGCCGGCCCGGCCTGCCATTGCCTCGTACTGTCGGTTCCTGCCCCGGGCATCTCGCCTCCGCGAGCGATATAACAATCGGCCGGCGAAAAGGGCAGCATGCGAACCGTTAAGCCGCCACGCCAGCCGCAACGCCGGCTTTGACCGCTGCCCGGCGGATGCTATAGGGCGCGCGCCGAACTCCCGTCAGTCGAATTCCCGGTTGGCGATGTCCGCGCCGCGAACAATTCATTTGACGGCCCGCGGCAGAAACTATTCCACCGCGCCCGCCAATGTTCAGTTTCCGGTCGGCCCAAACAAGCACGGCGACCAGAGGTGTAAGCATGCCAGATTGTGAAATCATGTGGACAAAGGTCGATGAAGCCCCGGCGCTCGCGACCTATTCGCTGCTGCCGATTGTCGAAGCCTTCGTGGGCGCGGCAGGCGTGTCCGTGAAGCTCAAGGACATCTCGCTGGCCGGTCGCATCATCGCCGCTTTCCCCGAGAAGCTCACGCCCGCGCAACGGATCAACGACGAACTCACCGAGCTCGGCGAGCTCGCGACGCGGCCCGAAGCCAACATCATCAAGCTGCCCAACATCTCCGCCTCGATCCCGCAGCTCAAGGCCGCGATCAAGGAGCTGCAAGGCAAGGGCTACGACGTGCCGGACTACCCGGACAACGCGACGACGGCAGCCGAGAAGGACATCAAGTCTCGCTACGCCAAGGTGTTCGGCAGCGTCGTCAACCCGGTTTTGCGCGAGGGCAATTCCGACCGCCGCGCCGCCGCCGCCGTCAAAGAATACGCCCGCAACCATCCGCACAAGATGGGAGCCTGGAGTGCTGACTCCAAATCGCATGTGGCGTACATGTCGGGCGGCGATTTCTACGGCTCGGAAATCTCGACCAATGTCCAGGCGGCGACCAACGCCCGCATCGAGCTGGTCGGCGCCGATGGCGCCGTCACGGTGCTGAAGGCGAAGACGCCAATTCAGGCTAACGAGATCATCGACGCGGCGGTTATGAGCCGCAAGGCGCTCCGCGCCTTCTTTGCCGACGAGATCGAAGCCGCCAAGAAGGAAGGCGTGCTATTCTCGCTGCACGTCAAGGCGACCATGATGAAGATCTCCGATCCCATCGTGTTCGGTCACGCCGTTTCCGTATTCTTCGCCGACGTGATCGAGAAGCACGCCGCCACGCTCAAGCGTCTCGGGGTCAATCTCAACAACGGCTTCGGCGATCTCTTGACCAAGATCGAGACGCTGCCGGCAGCTGAAAAAGCAGCGATCAAGGCCGACATCGCCGCCGAATACGCGAAACGGCCGGGCCTCGCCATGGTCAACTCCGATAAGGGGATCACCAACCTGAACGTGCCGAGCGACGTCATCATCGACGCTTCGATGCCGGCGATGATCCGCGAGTCCGGCCGCATGTGGGGCGCCGACGGCAAGCTGCACGACGTCATCGCCGCGATCCCCGACCGCAGCTATGCGCGGATGTATCAGGTGGTCATCGACGACTGTAAGGCCCGCGGCGCGTTCGACCCCAAGACCATGGGCTCGGTTCCCAACGTGGGGCTGATGGCGCAGGCGGCGGAGGAATACGGCTCGCACGACAAGACGTTCGAAATTCCCGCCGACGGAACGGTCCGCGTCGTCGCCGATGACGGCAAGGTGCTGCTGGAGCGTCCGGTCGAGACCGGCGACATCTTCCGCATGTGCGAGCTGAAGGACGCAGCCGTTCGGGATTGGGTCAAGCTCGCGGTGCGCCGCGCGCGCCTCACCGGCACACCTGCGGTGTTCTGGCTCGACGCCAAGCGCGCGCATGACGCGCAGGTCATCGCCAAAGTCGAGAAGTACCTGAAGGATCAAGACACCGCAGGACTCGACATCCGCATCCTGCCGCCGGTCGAAGCGATGAAGTTTTCGCTCGAGCGCATCCGTAAGGGCCAGGACACGATCTCCGTCACCGGCAACGTGCTGCGCGACTATCTGACCGACCTGTTTCCGATCATGGAGCTCGGCACCTCGGCCAAGATGCTGTCGATCGTTCCGCTGATGGCGGGCGGCGGCCTTTTCGAGACCGGTGCCGGCGGCTCGGCGCCCAAGCATGTCGAGCAGTTCCAGCAAGAGGGCTACCTGCGCTGGGATTCGCTTGGCGAGTTCCTCGCGCTGGGCGCATCGCTCGAACATCTGGCGCAGACCTGCAAGAACGCCAAGGCGCAGGTTCTCGCCGAGGCGCTCGACAGGGCGATCGGCAAGATCCTCGAGTTCAACCGCTCCCCTGCGCGCAAGGTCGGCGAACTCGACAATCGCGGCAGCCATTTCTACCTTGCCCTGTACTGGGCGCAGGCGCTGGCGGCGCAGACCAAGGACGCGGAGCTGCAAGCCCGCTTCAAACCGCTGGCCGAGACGCTCGGTAAGAACGAGGCCAAGATCAATGGCGAGTTGATCGGCGCGCAAGGCAAGCCGGTCGACATCGGCGGTTACTACCTGCCCGATGCCGCCAAGACGTCGGCCGCGATGCGGCCGAGCGCTACGCTCAACGCCGCGCTCGCGGCGCTCTGACGCGGCATCCGGCTGCGGAGGGCGACGCGCCGCAACGGGATCGAAGCGCAATGGCGAAAATCAAAGTGGCCAATCCGGTCGTCGAGATGGACGGCGACGAGATGGCCCGGATCATCTGGGCGCTCATCAAGGACAAGCTGATCCGCCCCTATCTCGATATCGACTTGATGTATTTCGATCTCGGCATCGGCAAGCGCGACGAGACCCGCGACCAGATCACCATCGACGCCGCCGAAGCCACCAAGAAGATCGGCGCCGCGGTCAAGTGCGCCACGATCACGCCCGACGAAGCCCGCGTCAAGGAATTCGACCTGCATGCGATGTACCCGTCGCCGAACGGCACTATCCGCAACATCCTCGGCGGCGTGATTTTCCGCGAGCCGATCATTTGCCGGAACGTGCCGCGGCTCGTGCCCGGTTGGACCAAGCCGATCATCATCGGCCGCCACGCTTACGGCGACCAGTACCGCGCCACCGACTTCAAGGTGCCCGGCAAGGGCAAGCTCACCCTGACCTTCATCGGCGACGACGGCCAGAAGATCGAGCGCGACGTGTTTGCCTTCCCGGGCGGCGGCGTCGCCATGGCGATGTATAACCTCGACGCCTCGATCCGCGATTTCGCCCGCGCCGCGATGAACTATGCGCTCTCGCGCGGCTACCCGCTCTACCTGTCGACCAAGAACACGATCGTGAAGGTCTATGACGGCCGCTTCAAGGACATTTTCCAGGAAGTCTACGACAACGAGTTCAAGGCCGAGTTCGAAAACAACAAGCTGACCTACGAGCACCGGCTCATCGACGACATGGTGGCGGCTGCGCTGAAATGGTCGGGCGGCTACGTCTGGGCGTGCAAGAACTACGACGGCGACGTGCAGTCGGACGCCATCGCTCAGGGCTACGGCTCGCTCGGGCTGATGACCTCGGTGCTGACCACACCCGACGGCAAGGTGGTGGAGGCCGAAGCCGCCCACGGCACGGTGACGCGGCACTATCGCGAGCACCAAAAAGGCCGCGAGACCTCGACCAACTCGGTGGCTTCGATCTTCGCCTGGACCCGCGGGCTTGCCCATCGGGCCAAGCTTGACGGCAATGCCGAACTGAAGACGTTTGCCGAGACGCTGGAACAGGTCACCGTCGGCACTGTCGAATCGGGCTTCATGACCAAGGATCTGGCGCTGCTGGTCGGCCCCGATCAGACATGGCTGACGACGACCGGTTTTCTCGATAAGGTCGACGCCAACTTAAAAGCCGCGATGGCATGATCGCGAAGGTGGCGGATGCTCTGTCCGCCGCCATGCCGGGGAGGCGCCATGACCGAAGCGGGAAAATCGGCGCCGTCGAACGCGTTGCCGGCGGCACTTGCCACGCCGGACGAAGCCGTGGTCGCGACCTATCACGCGGTCGGCGCTCAGATCTACGAGACCAAGATCGGCGGCGACGGCAAGCCCGCCTGGACCTTCCGCGAGCCGATAGCGTCCGCTGTTCCTGGACGGCAAGACGGTGGGCCGCCACTACGTCGGCCCGACCTGGGAGCATGCGGACGGCAGCGCCGTGGTCGGCAAGGCTGTCGCCAATTCACCCGGCGCCACGGCGGACGATGTCCCCTGGCTCAAGCTGCAAGTCATCGACCGCGGCGGGGCCGGTGCGCTGGCGGACGTTGAACCGTGCTGCGGATCAACACACGCGGCGGCGTTATTCACGGCGCCTGCGCGCAGGCTGGCGCCCTTCGCAGCACGGATTACGTCTTTCTCCGCAAGGCATAAAGCAGCGGAGCGGCCGGCCGCCATGGCAATTGCCGCCGGCCCGGCTTATGTCACGGCGATGGCAGACGCGCCCAACGCGGCCAATAACAAGTTTCGCATTGCCGGGAGGGTCGTGCTATTCTGTGTGCTGTTCGCCATCCTGATTGCGGCGGGCTGGTACGCCGCCAGCGCCTGGAGCAGGGCCAGCGGCACGCCGATGCCGGCCGCCGGTTACGTCGCTATGATCTTGGGAGTAGTGTTTTCGCTCGTGGTCGGCTGCGGGCTCATGGCGCTCTTGTTCTATTCGAACCGCCACGGTTATGACGAACCGCATCGGCGCGAGCAGGACCGCCAACAATAGGTCGGCTCAAGCCTCTCGCTCGAGTGACCACCCGGTGCGCCGACCCCGTCATGTCTGTAGCTTCGCCTCGCCCTTTCGCCGCGCATTGATAACCGAGGTTTACCGATGACCAAAACCATCCGTCTGCAAAGCGACAGCAACGCCCACGACCGCCCATGGCGGGTCGCGGTCGAGCAGGGCTTTTTTGCCGCCGAAGGTTTGGACGTTCAATATTTCGAAGACAATCCGAAGGGCGCCGCCGGGCGGGTGCAGGACTTTTCGGAGCGCTGGAAGGAATCGCAGCTGCAGAAGGGCGCGCTCGAGGTTTACCCGGTGTGTGAATGGGGCGCCATCGAGCGCGTACAGACGCTCGGCGGCGGCAAGATCATCGGGCTCGACACCACGGTGCGCACCGGCGCGCTGATGGTCGGCAAGGATTCGAAGATCACCTCGCCCGCGCAGCTGCGCAATGTGCCGATCGCGGTGACTTGGCACGCCGGCACCTTTTACGCGGCCATCGAGGTGTTGGAAGCCGCCGGCGTGCCGTTTGCCGAGATCAAGCTCGTCCACGCCAACGACCGGCTCGAGGCGCTGTTGAGCGGCGCGACCGAGGCGGCGGCGCTGATGGAGCCTTTGGTCAGCCGCGCGCGCGCTGCCGGCGCCCGCACCATCGCCGACCTGCGCTGGCGCGGCGGCATCGTCGCCGGCAACGACATCGACGACGCAACCGCCGAAAAGCTGCGCCGCGCGCTCAACCGGGCGATCGCCTGGCTCTCCGAGAACGAGGAACGCTCGCGCGAGCAGGTTCTGCGCGACCTGCCGCCCGAGCAGCGCAAGACCGGCCTGATGCCCGAACTTATTGGTGTCGAGAGCTACCGCGCCGAGGAATTCCGGGAAAAAGTCGACTGGATGCTCGATCGCGGCTTTCTCACCACCGCACCCGCCTACGAGGAGGTCGTGCGCAGCAAATAGCCCGGCTGCCCGCCGCAAAAGCTGCAATTTTCGCAGATATCACCCATGCGCTGCCGGCCGATCACAAAAAATCGACCGGCAATACATTGTGTTAACCTCGCCGGGGCGGCAAAACGGAACCGCGCGGCCACGACCGGCGGCAGCGGGTCATCGCTGCCGCCGCGCTGGCAGCCGCAGCGATAGCAAACGGCGCTCCCGGTGCAACCAAGCTTTATGTCTACGATTCTGCGGCGTGAGCTGAGCGGTATCGCCGCGGCGCTGCTCCTGGTCGCGGTAACCACGATCGTCGGGGTGTTTCTCCGGCAGTATGTCGGCATCCTGCGCGGCTCGGTGCTTTACCTGGTGCCGGTCATGGTGCTCGGTTACACCTACGGCGTCATTCCGGCACTGATCGCGGCGATCGCCGGCGTGCTGTTATCCGGCTATCTGTTCTTCGCCCAGCTCTACAGCCTGCGGGTCGCTTCGCCGCAGGAGATTCTCAATCTCCTTTTGTTCATGGTCGTCGCGGTGGTGGTGTCGCAGCTGTCGAGCTCCGCCAAGCGCCACATCACGCTGGCCCGCAAACGCGAGCGGGAAATGAGCGACCTCTACGCGTTCTCACGCCGCCTTGCCGCAGCGCCCAATGCCGCCGAAATCTTCATCGCCATCCAAAACCATCTGGCGAACCTGGTGCAGCGCCGCGTCGTGCTCCTTGGCGCCGCCGAGGCCAGCCATGGCGCCGAGGTGCCGGACCGCGTGCGCGCGCAGGTGGCGCGCGTCGAGGGCGACCGCGAGCTCGAATGCACGGCCGAGGACGGCGCCGGCAACACCTGGCTCATTCGCCGCGTGTCGCCGAAAACGCCGGCCTTCGGCGTGGTCGCGGTCGATCTCGGCAATGTCGCGGGCGAAGCTTTGGCGGAGGTGCGCCAGCGCATCGACGATGCGCTCGCCGACGCCGCCGCCACGCTGGAGCGGCTCGACGTGGCGCGCGCGCTCAACGAGGCCAAGATGCGCTCGGAGACCGAGCTTTTGCGCGAGGCGCTGATCGGCTCGGTGTCGCACGAACTGCGCACGCCGCTCGCCTCCATTCTTGGTGCCGCCACCGTGCTCGCCAACGCGCCGGCGCTCGCCAAGGACGAGCGGCTCCTTGCGCTCGCCGGCGTGGTGCGCGACGAGGCCGAGCGGCTCAACAGCGACATTCAGAACCTGCTCGACGCCACCACAATCAGCCGCCAGCAGGTGCGGCCGAAGCCGCAATGGGTCGAGCCGGTCGACCTGGTCAATGCCGCGCTCGAGCATCGCAAGCGCCGTCTCGCCGGGCATCCGGTGACGCTCGACCTGCACCCCAATCTGCCGATCGTGCGCATCGATCCGGCGCAGGTCGAACAGGCGCTGGCGCAAATTCTGGACAATGCCGCGAAATACTCGCCCGATGGCGCGCCGCTCCGCGTCGCCGCGCGCGTCCACGGCCACGAGGTCGTCATTGCCGTGCACGATCGCGGTGCCGGCCTCACCGACGAAGAGAAAAGCCAAATCGGCAAGCGCTTCTTCCGTGGCGCGCGCCACGATGGCATCACGTCGGGCTCCGGGCTCGGCCTGTGGATTGCGCGCGCCTTCATCAGCGCCAATGGCGGTGAGGTCGAAGTGGCGAGCGACGGCCCCGGCCGCGGCACCACGGTTTCCATCTACCTGCCGGCGACGCCGGAGCCGGCGGCCGACGAACCGGGCGCGCCGGAAACAATGCCGGGCGAGCTTTCGCCCGTGGAGGTCAGTATCCCATGAATGAAATTCCGCCCTCGGTTCTGGTCGTCGACGACGAGATCCAGATCCGGCGCTTTCTGCGCACCGGCTTCGAGCTCGATGGCTTCACCGTGCAGGAGGCCGAAACCGGCGCCGAGGCGCTGCGCTCAGCAACGCTCAAGCCATCCGATCTGGTGATCCTCGATCTCGGCCTGCCCGACGTCGACGGCGCCGAGGTATTGGAGCGGCTGCGCGCGTGGTCCGGCGTGCCGCTGATCGTGCTGTCGGTACGCGGCAGCGAGACCGAAAAGGTGCGGCTTCTCGAGCTTGGCGCCGACGATTACGTGGTCAAACCGTTCGGTATGGCCGAACTTCTGGCGCGCGCCCACTCCGCCATGCGGCGGCAGCTGCGCAGCGTGCGCGCCGAGCCGGTGGTGCGCTTCGGGCCGCTGTCGATCGACTTCACCGCGCGCGCCGTGTTCATCAACGAGACGCGGTTGACGCTGACGCCGAAGGAATATCGGCTCTTACAGATTCTGGCGCAGCATTCCGGCAATGTCGTCACCCACCAGTTCCTGCTGCGCGAGGTGTGGGGCAACGAGCACGTCGACGACACCCATTACCTGCGCATCTTCGTGCGCAAGCTGCGGAGGAAGATCGAGGCCGATCCGACCCAGCCGCGCATCCTGCTCACCGAACTCGGCGTCGGCTATCGGCTGGTATCGAGCGAGCCGCCCGCCGCTCCCGCCCCGGGCGCGCCGGCCAACGAACCGTCGCCGCGAATCATCACGCAGTAGGCAAGCCGAGGGCCGAAGAACTTCTCATCATTGTCCTCACCCTGAGGTGCTCGCCCGCCAGGGCGAGCCTCGAAGGGTGACGCCATCCAAATCGGCTTTAGTCGATTTGCACACCAAGCCCGCCGAAATCGGGCAAGGCCCAATTTCGGTTGCGCCCCGGCCTCATCCTTTCGAGGCGCGCCGTTGGCGCGCACCTCAGGATGAGGTGAACGGGTAGCCGTATATCCTTGGAAAGACGCCGTTTTCCGCCCTCGCGCTGAAATGATGGCGGCTTCGCGGCAATTTGGCGGCGGGAATCAACCGGATTTGAACTTTTTTATCTTAAACCTGTTGGTCGATCACGACGACTAAGGGGAGCGGGGTTTCCGCCGCGACAGGACAACAACGGACGGCCAACCGTCCGCCAAAAAAAGCAGGGATGCCATGCTTGCCTCGAAAAACCATCTTCTCAGCGCCGCCATCGGCGCTCTCGTCGCCGCCTCGGCGCTCAACACCGTTGCGGCCGCCACCAACCCGGGGCCGCGCTATGACGGCGCCTGGAGCGTCTCGATCGTGACCGAAAAGGGCGATTGCGACCGCGGCTATCGCTATCCGATCCGCATCTCGAACGGCGTGCTGGTCAACGGCGGCAACGACCCATTCACGATCAGCGGCAAGGTCGCCCCCTCGGGCGCCATCACCGTGACGGTGTCGAGCGGTAGCAAGAGCGCCACCGGCTCCGGCCACCTCGCCGGCAACAGCGGCGAGGGTCTTTGGCACGGCGGCGCCTGCTCCGGCACCTGGACCGCCGAACGCCGCAGCTCGTAAGGCGCCGGCTATCTATCCGTCACCCTGAGGCGCTCGGCGCAAAGCGCCGAGCCTCGACGGGCGACGGCCATCCAAATCGGCTTTAGCCGATTTGGACACTAACCAGCCGAAATCGGGCAAACCCGATTTCGGCTGCATCTCGGCCGGCATCCTTCGAGGGCCGCCTGCGGCGGCCGCCTCAGGATGACGGTGAACGGTTACTCCGCCTCCTTGTCGTCGTCCTCGCCGCCCTCTTCGCCGGCAAGAATCTTTTCGGCGATCAGGCCGGCGTTTTGTCGGATGGCGGCTTCGATTTTCTGGGCGATGTCGGGATTGCCTTTCAAAAACGTCTTGGCGTTTTCGCGGCCCTGGCCGATGCGCTGGCTGTCGTAGGAGAACCAGGCGCCGGATTTTTCCACCACGCCGGCCTTGACGCCGAGGTCGATCAATTCGCCGGTCTTGGACACGCCCTCGCCGTACATGATGTCGAATTCGACCTGCTTGAACGGCGGCGCGAGCTTGTTCTTGACGACCTTGACGCGGGTCTGGTTGCCGACCACCTCGTCGCGCTCCTTGATGGCGCCGATCCGCCGGATGTCGAGCCGCACCGAGGCGTAGAATTTGAGCGCATGGCCGCCGGTCGTGGTCTCCGGCGAGCCGTACATGACGCCGATCTTCATGCGGATCTGGTTGATGAAGATCACCATCGTGTTGGAGCGGTTGATGGATGCGGTGAGCTTGCGCAGCGCCTGGCTCATCAGGCGGGCCTGCAGCCCGGGCTGGCTGTCGCCCATCTCGCCCTCGAGCTCGGCGCGCGGCACCAAGGCCGCCACCGAATCGATCACCAAAATGTCGACCGCGCCGGAGCGCACCAAGGTGTCGGCGATTTCCAGCGCCTGCTCGCCGGCGTCGGGTTGCGAGATCAACAGGTCGTCGACATTGACGCCGAGTTTCCGCGCGTAGATCGGATCGAGCGCGTGCTCGGCGTCGATGAAGGCGCAGATGCCGCCCTTCTTCTGCGCCTCGGCGACGCAGTGTAGCGCGAGCGTCGTCTTGCCCGACGATTCGGGGCCGTAAATCTCCACCACCCGGCCGCGCGGCAGGCCGCCGACGCCGAGCGCGATGTCGAGCCCGAGCGAGCCGGTGGACACCACCTCGATGTCCATGGCCGCCATGTTCTTGCCGAGCCGCATGATCGAGCCCTTGCCGAAATTGCGCTCGATCTGCGACAGCGCGGCATCAAGGGCCTTCGACTTATCCATGGACGATCCTTCGACGAGACGAAGCGCTGCTGCACCTGCACTCATATCCGTGCTCCTTATGGCCGGGAATCTGTGGACCGACAACGGACGGGCAAGCCGCGCGCAAAAACCTAAGCTCGCGCGCGAAAGCCGCCAGCCGCCGGGCCCCCTCTTTTGGGGCGATGGCAGTAGTGTACATGATTTGTTCTTGGTTCGCAATATGTTCTTTTCGCCTGGCGGGTACTGGCCGGTTTCCGAGCCTAGTGGCCGGTTTTGAAAATAGCGGTGGCCGGTTTTGATTAGGCGGCTAAAAGAAGCCCTTCGAATTTTTCGAGGATGGCTAGGTGCTCTCTCGTCTGCATCGGCGCGCTGCAAAAGAACCTATTTGAGGAATATGGCTCCCCAGCACGCCGCTCGATTGCAAAGTCGGCATTCTGGAGGCTTTCGACGGATAAGGCGTTAGCAGCCGTAATGTCCCCTTGTCCAAAACCAAGTCGCTTGAATTGAAAGCGTGGCTCTTTCCCATCGTTTAAGAGATTTTCCATTGCTGCAAATCGGTCGAACGCTTGTCCTGCCTCCTTCTCAAACTGAACAACGACATTGCTCATATGTAGCCGCTCCTTTTCGGCAGATTTATACCTAAAACCAAACGTCTCCTCCAAAAAATTTATTAGGTCTGAGACAATAAGATCAGCCTGTTCCGTCGTCTGCGCCATGGCAATATCGCCATTAGCCAAGAGAGCAAGCTGGATGATTCCGATGCGCCGATCATCAGCTTTCAGTGCGCCTCCTTGAAAAACAGCTAACTGCCCTTGCGCGGCCAACTGAAGGGGAGGCTTTGTCGCAAATTCATACTTGCGACCAATGGCCTCAATAACGTCTTTGATAACGGCCCCCTCCAATGGAGCGACCGAATCGCCCGGCACTTTCACGGCGGCCATTCCAAATACTGAACTAATAAGTTTCATCAGAAACCCGGAAGTTGGGAGGGGCGCTGTTTTACCACGAAAAGGGCGGTTGGAGCGCTCGAAAGTCTTTCCTTCTCTGCTTTGAGCCGAGCGTTCTCCGCCTTAAGCCGAGCGTTCTCCGCCTCTAATTCGTTTGCCGACACAGTGTTGGTTTGACCGGCCTGTAGTACATAATATGGCTCGTTTATCGATGGCTGGAGCGCGTCGGTGAAAAGGGAAGGCCATTGCGAGCCGGACTGAAGAAGTCCGCCTAAGATAAGCAAACTCGTGCCAGGCTGGAGGTGAGCGTCGTTATAGCCCACGTACGCTCGCAAATAATCTGGTGGATCGATTTCGATAGTGGGCAAATCTTCGGCCAAAGGCAGAAGCGCGGTGCTGTCGAACTCTGGAACTCCAAGTGCCTCTTGGCTCATATCATCTGTTTTGAGAATAAACTCGTCATACGGGACGAATTGAACGAGCAATCCGCAGTCAAACACGTTAGCGACCTGAACGAGCGTTTGCAGGTTTTGCTTGCCGTACTGCCGATCCTCCATTCTCGACACCGCACTCTGAGAAGTGTTCAGCTTTTTGGCAAATTCCTCCTGTGACCATCCGCGTTGACTGCGGATAGTTCGAATTTGATAGGACAGGTACGTGCGCGTCTGAGCGGAGAGATATGCGTCGCGCATCTCTTTCTCGTTCAACTCAGCTGCGAACTTCGGTGAAATCAAACTCATAGGCTTCTGCCCTTCCTTCCCGGATCGCACCCACGCGCTCTAGTGCAGTGTCACGTATTCCCGGCGGGTCGAACTTTCCATCCCGCTCAGTCGCCCAGGCTACAAACGTAAATTCGCTCGGTCCTGGCCCAAAAAATCCCAATGGTCGATGCTGCGCATTGCTTGCCTTGAACCGTAGCTTTCCAAGTTGGCTATACTTGCCAGAAAGCATGTCGAACCCGGCAGGGCGCGTCCAAGCTTCCCGATCTTGGTCTCTGAGGCCGTTCCATGTGGCTCGAAATTCGGCTCGTGCGGCCGCCGTTTGCCGCCGGTACTCTTCTTCGAAGAGTGGCCGACGACCATTTCCATACCCCCTGAGAGCCCATCTGGGCATCGAGCATATCTCAAATATGTGATTGCTGCACGAAATTTTCCATTGACGGTGTATCTCATATTTGAGATAATCCGGCCACTCCAATGAAAAGCCCGCCAACGCAAGAGGTTAGCGGGCCCATCATTGGACCCCCGGTAGTCCTAGTCTGGTCAGGACGCCGGCCTTACACGCCGGAAACGCGGGTCCAAATCCCGTCCGGGGGACCGAGTGGGACCAGCGCTGTTGGAAGCAGCGCCGGTCCCGGATCACAAACCCAGGATTGGCCCCTGAGTTATGACCACTCCGCGAAACATAGCCGAAAAACGGCTCACTCGCCAGAGTAGGTTCGGCAAGCCGATCCGCAACCTTATGGATTGGCCCCATGAATATCCTCTCCCGTGAACAGCAAATCGCCGTCGTCTCCGCTTTGACGGAAGGCTTGGGCATCCGCGCCACGGCGCGCATTACCGGCGTCAACCGCGAAACGGTCGGCAAGCTAGCCCTTCAAGTCGGGCGCGGCGCTGCCGAGCTGCATGACCGGATGATGGTCGGCATTCGCGTGAACCGTATCGAGTGCGACGAATTGTGGGCCTATGTCGGCCACAAGAAAAATCCGCAAAATCGTCAACCCTCATTCAATCCTGAGAAGGGCGACCAATACACGTTCATTGCGCTTGGCGCTTCCAGCCGCGCCATCATTGCTTACCGCACCGGCAAGCGGGACACAGAGCTTACGGACCAATTCATTCAAGACCTGCGCGGGCGCGTCATCGGCTCGCCCGAGATAACAACGGATGGCTGGCATCCATACCGCAACGCGATCCGCGATGCCTTTGGCCGGTGCGCCACGCACGGCGTCATCAATAAGACCTATAGCGTAACCCACCTGAATGTAACCGAAGCGTCGCGGCGCTACTCCCCGGCCGCCGTAGTAGCCGTAGAGCGGGTAGCCGTAGCAGGCGAGCCCGAACAGATTTCGACCAGCTATGTGGAACGGCAAAACCTTACGCTGCGCATGGCATCGAAGCGGTTTGCGCGACTCTCAAACGGTTTCAGCAAGCGCCTGGAATGCCACTTGGCAGCCGTCGCGCTGCACGTCGCATTCTACAATCTCTGCCGCGTACATGAGAGCTTGCGCAGCACGCCAGCGATGGCGCTTGGCATTGCCGATCGGGTTTGGACGATTGGCGACCTGTTAGATGCGGCGCTTGCTGCCGAGCCGCCGAAGCCGACCCCGACTGCGCCAGAGCGCCGCCGACAGTTCCGGGTAATTGAGGGAGGCAAGCGCTAATTTCGGGTATGATCCCCCTCTCTCTTGGGAGGGGAATCATGCCGGACATGAGTGCGATTGCTGCCGCCTTATCGTCTCTCAAGGCCGCCAAGGATATTGCGGAGGCAATGGTATCGCTCCGGGATACCGCGGCCTTTCAATCGAAGCTCATCGAATTTCAAAGCAAGATTATCGACGCCAACAACGCCGCGTTTGCGGCTCAGGACGAACGCGCGTCGCTGTTGGAGCATATACGTGAGTTGGAAAAACAAGTGACTGATCTGAAAGCATGGGAAGCTGAGAAGCATCGATACCAAATGGAGCAGGTTTGGCCTGGCGCTACGACTTATGTTTTGAAAGCGGAGGCACAAGGAACCGAACCAATTCATTGGCTGTGCGCAAATTGCTATCAGGCAGGAAAGAAAAGCATCCTCCAGTTGGGCACAAAATTTATGCTCGCCGGACGCGTTAAAGGCTGGGACTGCCCGACATGCAATGCGACCATCTTCGTGCGGTTCGATGTCTCGCCCGGCAAAGCCCCCTCGGAATGACAGTGGCTGGTTTTCACTCATAGAGTGGCCGGTTCCGGCCAGTACCGCCTGGCGGGCCCATATATCCCCTTGGAACAATTACCAGCGGCGTGGTATTTGGACTCCTTGCCCCACTAGCAGTAGAGCAGTACCGAAGGAGGCCAGCGCGTGGATCATTTCATCCAATGGTTCAAAAATGGCTGCGCCACGCTGTGGCGCGAACGGGGGCTGATCATGGCCCATCGTTCGATTTTTGTTGCGTTCGGCATCGTTATTGCATTGGGAGCAGCTGCCGTTGTTGGCGTCGGTGAGTACCTTTGGTTTTCAAACACTATCTCTAGCCGAGAGAGCGAAATCCGCATCAAAAACGCGACCATAGAGAGCTTAAAGATTACTCAGCGAGCCGAGGAAAAAGCGGCACAGGAAAAAATTGCTCAACTGTCGGCTGCCAACAGTGAAAAAGACCGGCAGTTAGCCACTAAAACTCCACCACCGAATCCGTCCCAAACGGCGCCCCCCTCGAAAGGCGATCCGCTTCCGACATTTTCCACTGCTACCGGCGGTAAAATCAACGGCCAAGGACTGACGATGAATGGCCTGCCGCCAGTCGCGATGGGGCGAGCAGAGACCGGCGGCGAAATCAATATGGAAAACGCTACCATAAATGTGAAGCCGCCCGCGCCTCTTCCCAATATTGGCCCAGCTGTCAATTTGGACCTTCGCCAAGCCTCATTTCCACCACCTGACGGGACGCTAAATAATCTATCAAAACAGGAATTAAGTGATCACCTATTGGCGACAGCTAAAAAATTTCGCGAAGATAAAAACTCGTCTGACTGGACAATGTTGGCGATCAAAGCGAGATCGCTTTCCAGCGAATCATTTCGGCGGCTGCCTACGCTAACGACCTCTGATGTGCGCGGTGCGCTTTATATTATTTACGTGTATATCCCAGACCGTACCGCGGCATCAGAAGCAGCAAAGTTTCTAGAAACCTTAGCAGAAGCCGTGCGGAAGCCATGAAAAAATCCCAGACCTTCCGTCGTTTTGATCGCCTCTTACATGCGATGGCTACCCAACCCGAACCTTCGGAAAAGCCTGCAAAAAGCAATCGAACACCAGATAAGGCATCTGGCGCAGGTTATGGCGATACTCGAACTCGTGAAAGTAAGTCTGCAACCACTTCTTCGAAACGTACACGTAAGTCCCGTTGATGCCGCGTTTGACGTTGGCCCAGAAGCCTTCGATTGAGTTCGTGTGAACGTCGCCGCGTACATACTCTTTCGCGTCGTGATCCACTGACTCGTGTTCGTAGCCATAGCGTTCTGTCAGCAACTTAAAGGCCGAATCTTTATCAGTGTAGATTTTGGTTCCGGGCCGCACGAACGAGACGATATGCGGAATGATGTAATTCTTCGTTCGCATCGCAACATGGCGGGTCAGCACATCGCCGCCGCGCTCTACGATACCGAACATCGCGGCTTTGTCATCGTGGCCCGCTTTGTCGTGGCCGCCGAAAAACGCTTCGTCGATTTCGACCGTCTTACCGGGGCCGCCGATTGGAAAATCGCCGTCAACGTAGCCCATGTACTTGCGGATCAAATTGCACATCCGCCATGCGGTTTTGTAGGTCACGCCGAGCTGGCGCTGGACCTCTTTGGCGGCGACGCCATTCCGCGAAGCGCAGAACAGGAACATGACGTAGAACCAGTCCCGCAGCGGCGTCCGCGTGCTCTCGAACGGCGTGCCGGTCGTCGGGTAGACCTGATAGCCGCAATGCTCGCACACGTAGGAGCGGCGCCCTGTGACCCGGTAATAGCGGGCCTGCTTCTGGCACTTGAAGCAGGTCAGCCGCTCGCCGAACCGGACCCGCATCAGGTGTTCGAGGGAGCTGTCTTCGTCGGGAAACCGCTTGTTAAAGCTTTGAATATTCGGGCCTTTCCGGGCCATGGAACTCTCCCTGACCCCCGGCGGCAACCGGGGAATATAGGTACTGTACCGGGGTTTGTTCTAATTGTCTACAGGGGATATATGCGGTGGCAGGTACTGGCCCCTTTCCATCCCGACTGGTCCATTTTGAATTTCGGAGTGGTCCCTTTTGCCGAATGAGTACAAAGCGCCTTTGACGAGTGATCGGATGCCGCGGCCGATTTGACTAGCCCTACGCCCCCCGCGGTGTAGACTTTCCTTCCATCATCGACATACGGCTCTGCGCCAGGCGTCGATGGCTGAGAGATAGTTGCGCTCCCGCCTGTACGGCAATGAAGGGAGCGCGTCATGCCCATCACCCCATTTTTGCGCGGTCAAGCGTTTGATCCAGAAACGGTCGCCGTCATGGGCGATGCGTTCGCAGAGGCGTGCCAGGCGCTTGGATTGAAAGATCGTAACGACAAGATGACGGAGTTGGTCGCCAAGCACGTAATAAAACTTGCCCAGCGCGGCACGCGAACGAAAACAGCGCTCTACTTGTCGACCATCAAGGAGTTTAAAGCCAATCCCCAGTGAGGCCGCCTCAGTTGGCGGCTACCGCGCCCAAGAACCGCACATCCTTCCTAGGGAAGCCGACGCTGAGAACCTGATGCGGACGCTCGCCCGCCTCGGTGTACCCGTTAGTCTCTCGGTGACGCCGGCATCGACAATCATCCGCGCCGGCGAGTGCAGAAAGCTGATCCGATACCAAAGGGGCTGACGACAAGGGAGGCGGTCCGCCGTCAGGGGCGCGCCGTCGCCAGTTCCGGGTAACCCAAGGCGACTATTCGAACAAACTCAAATTCCCGCTGCGCGCCAAAGCCATCTCGGATTTTCTTTTCCTGGCCCTACGCGCTTTCATACCGACGGCGCGCTTTTGAATTTGAGGCTGGCCCCCTTTTGAGATAAACGGTCTGCATGCCGACATCGGACCACTACCGCAAAAGCGCGGACGAATGCCGCTCGCACGCCCGGGCAACGCACGACAGACACGAGCGAGAGACGCTGTTGAGGATGGCCGCTCAGTGGGACCGGCTTGCGGAACACAAGGAACGCAAGGAATCGGAGCAAATGTAGGCGCTTCAAGTGGCGGCCTGTTTTATTTCTCCAGCAGCTCCAAAATCTCTCCTATTGGCCGGTTTTCCGAGCCTGGTGGCCGATCTCTGTTCCGAGCAGCGGCCGGTTTAATTCCGGAACGAATTGTCGGGTTCACGACTTCCCGATTGGAGGGTCTGGGCTCAGGAGGGCGCGATCATGCCAGATGACCGCCAGCGGGCAAGTTACGCCGGTTTCACTGCTGATGCAGCGTTCCGCCTCCTCGTCATGCAGAAAATCGCGCATGACCTGACGATGTTTTTCGAAGTGGAGCCGCAATTGCCCCCTGGGCTGCAAACGCTGCTGCGGAAGCTTCGCGAACAGGAATAAAACTGATGGGCCGGCTCGGGTGCCGGCCTCCTTCATTGCAGACCTTTTCCTTTCGAAATTGCCTGGTGACCCCTTTAGGATTCGCTATTTGCGCGAATTGCGCGCAGGGTCGCTGGGGGGCGACCGAAAGTTCCAAATGGCAACGCGCAAGACGCCGGTAAAATCCCTGCTGACCTGCCGGAAGTGCAAGCTGGAGTTGCGGCTATTCGGCATCGAGGCCGAAACCGCCGAGCGCGACCTCTATAGCTTCGAGTGTACGAAATGCGGCAGTCTCGAAGTCAGAGGTGTCAAGGTCAAATAGGGCCGCCTCGGTTGGCCGCCTCAGTTGGCCGCCTCGGTTGGCCGCCTCAGACAAATCGGCCGTTCCTTGCTTCGGCGGCTAAACAAACCGGCGATGAGCCGGGATGCCGATCGATCGTCCCGCCCCAATTTTGGACTTGACTCCGCTCCGATCAATTTTAGAAAATTCGGCGATATTGGGATCGTTGCGCATACGTGCGTGCCATGCCAATCACCCCATTCCTCATTGGGGAGCCGTTCGAGCCGGAGGACATCCAGAAGATGTCCGAGGCCTTCGTTGTCGCCTGCGAGACGCTTCGACTGACCGACCGCGCCGACCCTCTCACCGAAATCGTCGCCAGAAAAATCATTGAGTTCAGGCAGCGCGGCATCCGCGAGCCGGAAGCGCTGGCGCAAAGGACGCTAAGCGAATTTAAAGCCCCAGATTGAGGCCGCCTCGGCTGCCGGTCCCGTCGTTCCTCGAACAGATCGCGCGGGGCCGCGCCGAGCAAAGCAGCGTCGTGGATTCGGCACATTTCCATCATCAAGTTGTCACGAAAGCAGGTTGCGATTCGCCGGTGCTGGGGATGCGTATGGAGTTTCCCAGCCAGCGTCTTCCCTCGCTGGCCGAGGCTCCTTTTTTAGGCGCCTCGGCTTTGTGCCACGGGGGATGCGCTCATGAACAAGATAGATCTGTACAAGTCCCATGCGCGGGATTGCATGGATAGGGCAGCCCGGGCGCAGCGCGCCGAGGATAAACGACAATGGCTGCAAATGGCCGATGTTTGGCTGGACATGATTCCAGAACGCCAGCCAACAGCGGCGGATAATTTTGACGCCGCAATGCGCAATCAAAGAACAGACCAAGAGCGGTCCACCGCCGAACTGCCGCCCAAGTAGGCCGCCTTCCGCCAGCGCGGCCTGGAATGCTATTTGATCCTGCCTCGCGCAAGCGACCGCTATCGCGGGCGAGGATGAGGGGTTAGTCTGCCGTGTGAGTACCAACCTTGCCTGGGCGGGCCTGCGCAAACGAGGACCATCATGTTGCATCGCCGCTCCGTCATCCGAGGCAGTGCCGCGCTCGGCGCCGCCGCCGCGCTGCCGCGCCTCGCACGTGCGCAGAAAAGCTATCCGACGCGGTCGGTGCTGTTGCTGGTCGGCTATGCGGCCGGCGGCCCGACCGACATTTGCGCGCGGCTGATCGCGCAATGGCTGTCGCAACGCCTCAATCAGCAATTCGTCGTCGAGAACCGGTCCGGCGCCGGCAGCAACATCGCCACCGAGGCGGCGGTGCGCGCCGATCCGGACGGCTACACGCTGCTGCTGGTCACGCAATCGAACGCCATCAATGCCACGCTCTACAGCCACCTCAATTTCGACTTCATGCGCGACATCGCGCCGATCGCGGGCATCATGCAGGCGCCCTCGCTGTTGGAGGTCACGCCGTCGCTGCCGGTCCGGAACGTTGCCGAGTTCATCGCCTACGCCAAGGCCAATCCGGGCAAGGTCGATCTCGGCACCGCCGGCAACGGCAGCCCGCCCCACATGTTCGCCGAGTTGTTCATGGCGATGACCGGCGTCAAATTGACCGTGGTGGGATACCGCGGCGGCGGGCCGGCGCTGGTCGATTTGCTCTCGGGTCAGATCCAGGTGATGTTCGAGGGCATCACCTCCTCGATCAGCTACGTGCGGGCCGGCAAGCTGCGGCCGCTCGCGGTGACGTCGGCGAAGCGTTCGTCGGCGCTGCCGGATCTTCCGGCGATTGCCGAAACCGTGCCGGGCTACGATGCCACCGGCTGGTTCGGCCTCGGCGCGCCCAAGGGCACCCCGGCGCCGATCATCGAGCTGTTGAGCAGCGAAGTCGCCGCCGCCCTCGCCGATCCGGGCATGAAGGCGCGGTTTGCCGATTTGGGCGCCGATCCGATGCCGATGGGGCCGGATGAATTCGGCAAGTTCGTCGCCGACGATACTGAGAAGTGGGCCAAGGTGATCCATACGGCCAATATCAAGATGGATTGACGCAGCGCCGCGCTCGCGCGACAGGCGCGCGACGGCTCTCAATGTTACTTGGCTGAGTTATTTGGCTGAGTTACTTGGCTGAGTTACTTGGTTGGGTTACTTGGCTGAGTTACTTGGCTGACGTGCGGCTGAAAATGTTCGGTCGGATTGCTGACACAGCAACGACTTTTTTTCGCTGCCGCATTTGCAGCAAGCGCTTTCTATGAGTATGCAGGGAGCGCAATGCGAATCACGCCTGCTCATTTGGCGGCGCGCTACTGGGGCTACGCGGCCCAGTGCCTGGTCGTGGCGCAACGGCAAGACAATGCCGGCGACAAGCTGGCGCTGATCAACATGGCGCAGGCCTGGGGCAATCTCGCCGAGCAAGCAGAGAAGAATGATGCTGCGTTCGCGGCGTGCGAAACGCAGGCGCCACAGCAGCCGAAGGACATGAGCTAGCGCGCTTTCGTCCACCCGCGGGTTTGGCGGCTGCCCAAATTTCCGTCAAGCGCTCACGGAACGAGATTGCCAAGCACCGGTTAGCTAAGGGAGTGTTCGGCGTATTGGCCGCATTTTATGACATTCGGGAGTTCAACCCGATGACGAAGGAAGAAGACTACCGAAAGAACGCGGCCGAAACCGTCGATCTCGCCAATCGTGCCGGCAGTTCGGCGGACAAGAGCCGCTTGCTGGCGCTGGCGGAGAACTGGCTCGACCTCGCCGACCGCGCCGCCAGGCAGACCAGGCGCTTCGGCCCCAAGCAGCGGCCGGATTTGCGGCCGGAACATCCGCTGGTGCGCCGGACCTTCGACCATTTGGATCGGAAATAACGACGGTCGCCGTCGGGTCGTACGCCGGGCCTGCGGCGCGACGAGCTTGAAAAACACCACGTGCGCCTTTTCGCTTTGCTAACCGTCAGTGAAAATCGACCGCGCCGGTGCGGCCAATAGCTAAAATTGTGCCGCGCATGTTTGCGGTTATCGCAACCGCGGCCAATAGCTTCCGCCCGCGAAGGCGACCGATCCAACCCAGGCACACAAAGGGGCTTAATCATGTTTCGTCAATTCACTGCCTTTCTGTCGGACCAGTCCGGGGCCACCGCCATCGAATATGGCTTGATCGCAGCCGGCATCGCTGTGGCGATCATCGCCACCGTGCAGGCCCTCGGCACCAGCCTGAACACGACGTTCAGCACCGTCTCGAGCTCGCTGAAGTAAACCGACAGGCGCTCGGCGGCTTACGCGATGCTGTCGGTCGCTTGGCGACCTCTGATCTGATCGCGGTCACGCGGGCGTGGGCAAATCAATCGGCCCCGCGCCCGCGTGATCGTGATTTTCCGCGGGGCATAGCCGGCAAGGCGGACGCTGCGCGCAGCCGCGTTGCGTGCTATCGGATGGCCGATCACGCTGCACCATCTGCGCTCTCCTCGTGTACGACATTCTCATCCGCAACGGGCTCCTGTTCGACGGCGACGGCAATCCCGGATTCGCCGCCGACCTCGCGATCGCGGACGGCCGTATCGCCGCGATTGACCCTCTCCATGCCCTCGCCGGCGAGCGGGGCAGTCTCACCCACAATTCCCTCCCCCGCTTGCAGGGGAGGGTTAGGGAGGGGGCCAGCGCGAAAAAAGTCATCGACGCCGACGGGCTGGCGGTGGCGCCCGGCTTCATCGACATCAAAACCCATTCCGACTTCACGCTGCCGATCAATCCCAAGGCCGAGAGCAAGGTGCGCCAGGGCGTCACCACCGAGATCATCGGCCATTGCGGCTTTTCGGTCGCGCCGGTGCTGCCCGGCAAGGTCGATCTGCTCAAAGATTACTTGAGTCCGAGCGCGCCGTGGCTGCCGTTTCGCGAGACCACCTTCCCCGATTACCTGAACAGCTTTCCGCCGACCGCGGTGAACGCCGGCATGCTGGTCGGCCACAACACGCTGCGCCTGATGGTCATGGGCATGGCGGAACGCCCGCCCGGCGCGGCCGAGCTGCAACAGATGATCGCGCTTCTCGAAGAGGCGCTTTCGGCCGGCGCGCTCGGGCTATCGTCGGGCTTGTTCACGCCGCCCGGTTCATATGCGGCCCCTGACGAAATGATCGCGCTCGGCCACGTTCTGGCGCGCCACAACGCCGGCTATTTCACCCACCTGCGCGATGAATCGAACAAAGTGCTCGAGGCGCTTGCGGAAGCGATCGACGTCGCCGCGCAATGCCGCCTGCACGTCGAGATCGTGCACTTCAAATGCTCCGGCACCGACAATTGGGGCAAGGCCAGCACCGCGCTTAAGATGATCGCCGACGCCAAGGCGCGCGGGCTCGACGTCGATTGCGATTCCTATCCGTACGATGCCGGCTCCAACCCGCTGAAGAATCTGCTGCCGCCATGGGTGCAGGCCGGCGGGGTCGAGGCGATGCTGGCGCGGCTCGCCGAGCCGGCGACCCGCGGAAAAATTCGCGACGCGATCGCGCAAGACGGCCTCAACAATTGGGGCAAGATCCCGTCGTGGGACGCGGTGACGATTTCCATCTCGCCGCATCTGCCGCACTGCGCCGGCAAGACGATTGCGGCGCTCGCGGCCGAACGCGCTTGCGATCCGATCGACGCACTGTGCGACTATCTGATCGCCGACCGTGGCGCGACACGCGTGCTGGTCGCCGCCATTTCGGAAGACGACATCCGCAGCATCGTGGCGTCGGAAGCGGCGCTGGTCGGCTCCGACGGCAATTGCGTGGCGCCCTACGGCGTGGTCGGTCAGGGCCTGCCGCATCCGCGGTTCTACGGCACGTTTCCCCGCGTGCTGACCCGCTATGCCCGCGAGCAAAATCTGCTGCCGCTTCCCCGCGTCATCCACAAGATGACCGGCGCCACCGCGCGCGCCTTGAAGCTCAGGGACCGCGGCGTTTTACGCCAAGGCTTTTGCGCCGACATCGTCATCTTCGACCCGGACGATTTCGCCGACCGCGCCACGTATGCAGAGCCGCACCAATTTCCAAGCGGCGCACGCACCACCGTCATCGTCAACGGCAGGCTCGTGGTCGAGAACGCAACCCACACCGGCGCGCTGCCCGGCAAAGTGCTGCGCCGCGACGCAAGCGGCGCGGTTAGGTGATACGTCGTCATTGCGAGGAGCGAAGCGACGAAGCAATCCCCCTCCCTTCCCTCCCCCGCTTGCGGGGGAGGGAAGGGAGGGGGGCGCGCGCTGGATTGCTTCGCTTCGCTCGCAATGACAGGTTTTACGCCTCGATGACGATTTTCGGCGCCGGGCGGCTGGCGCCGGCCAAACCGCCGCGCACGCGCTCGGCGATGCCGCGATAAATCTTCGCATGCGGGCCGTCCGGCGCGATGGCGACCACTGGCAGGCCGGCGTCGGATTTCTCGCGGATCTCCATGTCGAGCGGCACTTCGCCCAAAAACGGCACGTCGAGCCGCTCGGCCTCGTGCCGTGCGCCGCCGTGGCCGAAAATCTCGGAGCGCTCGCCGCAATGCGGGCACAGGAAGTAGCTCATGTTCTCGACGATGCCGAGCACCGGCACGTTGACGCGGCGGAACATGGCGATGCCGCGCCGCGCGTCGATGAGCGCGAGGTCCTGCGGCGTCGACACGATCACCGCGCCTTTGAGCGGCACCTGCTGCGCCATGGTGAGCTGCGCATCGCCGGTGCCCGGCGGCATATCGACCACCATGACGTCGAGCGTGCCCCATTCGACGTCGCGCAGCATTTGCGTGATCGCCGACATCACCATCGGGCCGCGCCAGATCATCGGCGTCTCCTCGTCGATGAGGAAGCCGATCGACATGACGGACATGCCGTGGCGCGCGATCGGCTTGAGCCGGTTGCCGCCGAGCATTTGCGGCCGCTCGCGAATGGCGAGGAGTTTTGGCATCGACGGCCCGTAAATGTCGGCATCGAGAATGCCGACCTTGAGCCCGAGATCGCGCAAGCCGAGCGCGAGATTGACGGCGGTGGTGGACTTGCCGACGCCGCCTTTTCCCGAAGCGACCGCGATGACGGCCTCGACGCCGGGAATGCCGGCCGGCGAGGTCGCCGCGCCATGGCCGCCAGGCTGCGGCCGCGCGGCGCCGGCTTGCGGCTGCGCCGGCGGCGGCCGCCGCGGCGGTGCCGCGGCCGCACCCGATGCCCGTTCGCCGGTCAGCGCCACCAGCGCCGAGGTAACGCCGGGCGTGCCGCGCACCGCGGCTTCGGCGCGCTCGCGCACCGGCTCCCAGCGCTTCACCTCGGCCGCATCGACGGTGATGGAAAAGAACACCTTGCCGTCGGTTACGATGACGTCGGACAGCGTGCCGCTCGCCGGCAGCGGCGTGCCGTCCGGGCTCGGAATTTTGCCGAGCGCGGCCAATACGTCGTCTTTCAGCGCCATGGTCGTTCTCCGGACATTTTTCCGCGCGGCCTTGCGGAGGTTACATAGACCCGCCGCGGCCGGGGTCAATCACGTCAGCGGGTTGACGCGGCGGCTTGCGGCGGGCCATGACCGTCATGTAGCCCGGGTTGAGCGCAGCGAACCCCGGAAGCCGCGTGCCAGATTTGTTTGCCGTCCCCGGATTTCGCTGCCGCTCAATCCGGGCTACTGAATGAGGAGGAGACCATGGCGAAGGTGGCGTTTGTCGGGCTCGGCGTGATGGGCTACCCGATGGCGGGGCATCTGAAGAACAAGGGTGGCCACGACGTCACGGTGTTCAACCGCACCGGCGCCAAGGCCGACAAATGGGTGGCGCAGTACGGCGGCAAAACCGCGCCGACGCCGAAGGCCGCCGCGCAGGGGCAAGACTTCGTCATGGCCTGCGTCGGCAACGACCACGATTTGCGCGAGGTGATGCTCGGCGACAACGGCATTTTCGCCGGCGCCGGCAAGGGTTCGATCGTCGTCGATCACACCACCGCCTCCGCGGCGATCGCGCGCGAGCTCCACGCCGAGGCGAAAAAGCGCGGCTTCGATTTCGTCGATGCGCCGGTGTCCGGCGGCCAGGCCGGCGCCGAGAACGGCGTGCTCACCGTGATGTGCGGCGGCGACGAGGCGCCGTTCGCCAAAGCCGAAAAGGTGATCGCGGCCTACGCGCGGGCCTGCAATCTGCTGGGCAGTTCGGGCTCCGGCCAGCTCGCCAAGATGGTCAACCAGATTTGCATCGCGGGCACCGTGCAGGGCCTCGCCGAGGGGCTGCACTTTGCCCAAAAGGCCGGCCTCGACATCGAGAAGCTGATCGCCACCATTTCCAAGGGCGCAGCGCAGTCCTGGCAGATGGAGAACCGCTACAAGACCATGGTGGCCGGCAAATTCGATTTCGGCTTCGCGGTCGATTGGATGCGCAAGGACCTTGCCATCTGTCTCGACGAAGCGCGGCGGAACGGCGCCCATCTGCCGGTCTCGGCCCTGGTCGATCAATTCTATTCCGAAGTGCAGAAGATGGGCGGCAAGCGCTGGGACACTTCGAGCCTGATCGCGCTGTTGCAGCGGTGACACCGGTCATTGCGAGCGAAGCGAAGCAATCCAGTTCGGCCACGCCGCCTGGATTGCTTCGTCGCTTCGCTCCTCGCAACGACGAAGACTTACGCTCTTCCCGTCGGCAGCGGCGAACGGTCGGCCAGCGCCATTTCGCGATAGGCGAGCCGCTCCATCAGCTCGGCGCGCACCGCGCGATGCGCCGCATCGTCGAACAGATTATCCATCTCGTGCGGGTCGGCTTGGCGATCGTAGAGTTCGCCGTAAGGATCGCCGTGCGCGATGGTCATGCGGTAGCCCTGTGTGATCAGCGTGCGCAGCCGCGGCGGTGAGGCAAAGCCGAACGTGGCGCGCTGCTGGTCGTCTTCGATGACGAGGCAGTCGCGCACCGCCGCGCTCGGCTCGCCATCGATCAGCGGCAGCAGGCTTTCGCCCTGGATGCCGTTGTACGGCGCGATCTGCGCGCGATCCAAAATGGTCGGCGCGATGTCGAGCGTGCCGCTCAAACCGTCGCTGCGCCGCGCCGGCCGCCGGCCCGGCTCGGCCCAGATGAACGGCACGTGGGTGATGCCCTCGTAATGCGCCGGGCCTTTCAGAAGCAGCCGGTGATCGCCCAGATAATCGCCGTGATCGGTGGTGAAGATCACGACGGTGTCGTCGGCAAGCCCGCTCGCCGCCAGCCGCGCCAAAACCGTGCCGACGCAATCGTCGATCATCGCGATCATGCCGCAGGACAGCGCCATCGCCTCGCGCGCTTCGCGTTCGTCGACGGCGAACGCAGCTTGCCCGGCAAGCTCGGCTGTGCCTTTTGCCCGCTGCTCCAAGGCCCACGCCACAGGCCGCGCCAGCGGCCGATTGCCGTGATCAAAACTCGGCGGCAGCGCCATGTCGTCGGGCCGGAACATCGACCAGTAGCGGCCGGGCGGCGTAAACGGATGGTGCGGATCGGGAAACGACACCATCAAAAAGAACGGCTTGTCCTCCCGCGCCGCAGTCCGCCGGTCGAGCCACTCACACGCCTTCTCGGCAATGTAGCGCGTCGGATAAAGCTCTTCCGGCACGGCGGTGCGGATCGCCTGCGGGCAGACGTAATCGTGCGGCAGCTGATTTTTTGCATCGCGCAGCGCATCGGCGTCCGCGCGCTGCGCTTTCAGCCACACGTAATAATGGCCGCCGACCCGATGGCCGTGGTCGGTGCACAGGTCGACGTGCTCGAAACCGTAGAACGGCAGCTGCATCGCAAAATCGCGCCCGGCCGACCAGCGATTTGGCAGCTCCTGACCGTAGGGACCTTCGCCGGCCACCGGCTTCCGCGCTTCGGCGAATTCGTCGGGCAGCGCGCGGTCGCCGTCACGCGGCGGCGGGCGTTTGAGAATGGGACCAAAACCGGTGAAGTTCTGCAGGTGGCTCTTGCCGACCAGCGCGGTCGCATAACCGCCGGCGCGCAGCGCATCGACAAACGTATTGGCGGAAAGCGACAGCGGCATGCCGTTGGAGCGCGTGCCGTGCACCGACGGCATCCGCCCGGTCATCAAGGTGGCGCGGTTCGGCATGCACACCGGCGTCGCCACGTAAAAGCGATCGAAGCTCACCCCGCGCGCCGCGATCGAATCGATGTGCGGCGTTTTCAGCACCGGGTGGCCGTAACACGACAGATAATCGGCCCGGTGCTGGTCGGTGATGAAGAGAACGAAGTTGGGCCGCCCGGACATTGTACGACCGCTATAGCACGATGATGAAATGAAGCCGACTCGGTCCGCCGTCATTGCGAGGAGCGAAGCGACAAAGCAATCCCCCACCCTTCCCTCCCCCGCTTGCGGGGGAGGGTTAGGGAGGGGGCCCCTGGATTGCTTCGCGGAGCTTGTCATCGGGCCGGCCACTTCGGGCCGGACCCGTTGGCTCGTAATGACGATGAGCTCAATCGGTCGGCTCGATATGCGCGTCCTTGGCGAGCTGCAAGGTCGAGTCGTAATCGTCCTTGAAGAATTTTGCGAACGCATCGACGCTCATCAGCTCGGGCTCGACGCCGATCCGGCCGAGCTTCTCCTTGACCTCCGGCTTTTGCAGCGCCTGCTCGGTCGCGTCGTGCAGCTTGTTGACGATCTCGGCCGGAGTCTTGGCGGGCGCCGAAAGGCCGACCCAGAAGTTCGATTGTCCCTCCGGATAGCCGGCTTCGACGATGGTCGGCACGTTCGGCAGAAGCGGCGAGCGCTTGGCTGTGCTCACCGCGAGAATATTGAGCTTGCCGCTGCCCAGCGCCGACGCGGCGGCCGCCAGCGGAATGAAATAAAAATCGATGCGTCCCGCCATCACTTCGGTGAGACCGCCTTCGCGGAACGGAATGTGGCGAACGTCGATCTTGGTGGCGAGCTTGAAGCGTTCGCCGGCCATGTGCGAGGTCGAGCCGATGCCGGCGGACGCGAACGTCAAGGTGTCGGGCTTGGCCTTGGCGGCCTTGACCAGATCGGCGACCGTGGTGAAGCCGCTCTGCTTGGACGCAACCAGCACGTTCGGCTGCGTGCCGAACATCGCGACCGGAATGAAATCCTTCACCGGATCATACGGCAGTTGCGAATGCAGCACCTTGCCGTTGGCCATGGACGTGGAGCTGGTGACCAACGTGTAGCCATCGGGCTTGGCCTTGGCCACGGCGGCAAAGCCGACCACGCCCCCTGCCCCGGGCTGCGGCTCGACGATAAACGGTTGGCCGAGGATCTGCGCGACCTGGTCGAGCACGATGCGCCCGGTCGTGTCGGAGGCGCTGCCGGCCGGGTACGGACTGACCACCCGCATGGGCCGCGTCGGAAATTGCTGCGCGCTCGCGCTTGCCGCGGCAGTCAGCAGAAGCGCCGCCGCGATCATACCGCACAGGGCGCGTGTCAGACTCATCTCATCCTCCCAAAGCTGTTAGGCGCTGCAACAATCCGGCCGCCCCTGCCGCCTGGTCGGGCCGGAATGTGACGGCAGCCAATTGGTTTGCCAATAGGCGAAATACGCACAGGATGACGCATCGGAGTGGGCAGCCTGGCGGCGAAGGAGCGGTATCAACCGTGTGCCTTCTTGCCGCGGCGGCCGGCAACGCCATCTCCTCTGCATCCGACATTCAACGAAGCCAAAAGCCTTAAGGTCCAAACACCCAAAGTCCAAGCCATGTCCATCCGGCCCGTCAAACGCATCATCACCGCGCAGCCGACCGTCGAGGGCGCCGGCGTCAAGCTGCGCCGCGCCTTCGGCTTCGGCGAAACCGGCGACTACGATCCGTTCCTGCTGCTCGACGATTTCCGCAACGACCGGCCGGACGATTACCGCGCCGGTTTCCCCTGGCATCCGCATCGCGGCATCGAGACCATCACCTATGTGCTGGCCGGCAATGTCGAGCACGGCGACAGCCTCGGCAATCGCGGCAATCTGCAATCAGGCGACGTGCAATGGATGACCGCCGGCCGCGGCATCCTGCACCAGGAAATGCCGCAGGGCGACGCGAAGGGCCGCATGCACGGCTTTCAGCTCTGGGCCAACCTGCCGTCGTCGCTGAAGATGACGGCGCCGCGTTACCAGGACGTCAAGGCCGCGGAAATTCCCGAAGTGATCGACGACGACGGCACCCGCGTGCGCGTCGTCTGCGGCGACTTTTACGGCCGGCGCGGCCCGGTCGAAGGCGTCGCCGCCGATCCGCGTTACCTCGACGTCTGGGTGCCGCCGAACCGGCGCAAGACATTGCCCGTCGAGCTCGAGCGCCACGCCTTCGCCTATGTGTTCGAAGGCTCCGGCAGCTTCCGCGCCGCCTCAAAACCGTTCGGCGTTTTGACCGAGAAGACCGACGGCAACGGCGAGACGCTGGTGCGCGAAGCGACCGGCAACCGCTCGCTCGTTCTGTTCGACTCCGGCGACGAGGTGACGGTGCAGGCCGGCGACGACGGCATCCGCTTTCTGCTCGTCTCCGGCAAGCCGATCCGCGAGCCGGTCGCCTGGTACGGCCCGATCGTCATGAACACCAAAGCCGAGCTGCAGCAGGCCTTCGACGAGCTGCACGCCGGGACGTTCATCGGGTAACAGGACGCATCGTAACAGCGGTATAACATCTCAGTCCTCACTTTCGTCATGGCCGGGCTTGTCCCGGCCATCCACGTCTTTAGGACTCGTCGAATTTAAAGACGTGGATGCCCGGCACGAGGCCGGGCATGACGGGTCGGAGGTTGTTGGCCCCATCGCTGATCGCGGTTCGGGAACTCTTTGGCGCTGAAACACTTTCCTGCATTGTTCCCTTAAATCCCACGGGGGCCGCGATGCAGGAAGTCAAATACCGGCTGGTCAATGCCGGATTGCAGCCGAGACGGACTAAGCTCGAAATGCCCGGTTGGGCCGGCAAACCGGCGCCGCGCACCGACGGCTCGCACGAATATGCCTGGCATTGCGCCCCCTTCACCGAGGGCGCGCAGTACGGGATCGAGATTTTCTATCCCTACCAGAACGAATTGCATGTTTCGAAGAAGAACGGAGAGTGGATCTTCGACGGCGATTTCGGCCCGGAGCCCGAAAGCGATCTGCAATGGCCGCCGTTCCGCAGCTTCGGCAACGAGTACTACACCTATCAGCTTCTGCTCGACCTGAAGGTCGGCCCGGAATGGGCGGTGCGGACCGAGCCGCATCCCCGGTTCTATACCGATACCACCGGGACGGTGCCGATCGCGGTGCCGGCGCTGTTGCGCACCGAGTGGTGGCCGATGATTTCGTTCGTGGTGTTCAAGGCCCCGGCCGCGGGGCAAACCCACATTTTCCGGCCTGGCGAGCCGATGCTGCAGATCCTGATCCTGCCGGTGACGGCCGATTTCACGCTGGCGCCGATGGACGAGGAGGAAGTCGCCGAGCGCGAGATGCGCGGGCGGCGCATTCACGCAAGCCGGCCGACGCTCGCGGCGGATTCAACCTGGACGTCGGACACCGACACCGTGTTCGACGGCACCTATCGCCACTTGCTGCGCGCAGCCAAAGCCAGAGACCGGCAGCAGAGCCAATAGCCTAGTCGAGCAAAGCCACAACTCTAAAAGCTACAAGGCGCCCCAAATGGAGCGCCTTGTAGGTCGTACACCATCAATAATGGTGGTGGTGGTGATGATGATGGTGATGCCGCCAGTGCCGGCGGAATGGGCGAATGATGACGTGATGATGATGGTGGTGGTGATGGTGATAGAACACCTGCGCCATCTGCGTGCCACTCGGCGCGGCGTCGGTCTTCTGCGCCAGCTGGGCGTCATCCGCCTTCAGCGCCTCAACCGGATTCGCCACCGGATTGAGCAAATCCCGATAGGTCGCCGCCGGTTCAGTCGTCTGCGCCGGGGCAGCCGCATGAGCGGCGGTGACGGTCGTCAGGGCGGCTGCGGCGCCGAGAAGACCCGCTACTCTCTTGTCCATGTATCCTCCAAAAGGCTTTGCGCCTACCAAACTCCCCCGCGGACAATCTCCGGAGGAAGGCGAGGTTCCGGCGTTTGAAGCAAATTCAGCTTGGAACTTTTTTGCGTTCGGCTGCTCGCGCCAAAGTCGCGCAACGAGCTTCTTCGCGCCGATGAACGCTTCAGGCGCTCGCGCTCGGACGCGCCGACACCGCCTGGTACCACCGCCGCACCTGGACCAGCTCTTCCGGCACCGCCATCTTGGACACGCGCATGAAATCGACCGCGATAAAGGCGGTGATGTCGGCGACACTGTATTGCGAGCCGGCAACGAACGGGCGGCGTTGCAGCTCGCCGTCGAGAAAGCGCAGAAAGTCGAAGACGCGCGGCTTGTTGGCCTCGCCCCATTCGGCGACCTGCGGGTCGACCATGATTTTCATCGCCGGATGCAAATGCTGGAAGACGGTTGCGACCGGCAGCAAGAGGTGAAACTCGACGCGCCTGTTCCACATCTCGACCAGCGCACTCTCCAGCGCGCCGCGGCCGAACAGCGGCGGATCGGGCTGCAACGCTTCGAAGTAGCGGCAGATCGCGATCGACTCGGCGATCACCGTGCCGTCGTCGAGCACCAATGCCGGCACCCGCTGCATCGGATTGACCGCCGTATAGGCCTCCGAACGCTGCTGCAATTTGCCGAGGTCGACCTGCTCGGTCGGCACCGTAATGCCCTTCTCGGCGAGAAAAACGCGCACCCGCCGCGGATTGGGCGCGCGGCCGCCGTCATAAAGCTTCATGTCCTTTGCGGATCCTCTAGCCAACCCTGGAAATTCTACGCCGCGAATTGGCCGATGCGAAGCGATTTGCTCGGCGCCCGCGCCGCTTCGAAGTTGCACATTTGTACCGCGCGGGACAAAATGTCGAGGCAGATCTAATATTCGCGGCAGCAAACGCGTCGAGTATGGATAAATGCTTTCAAGGCGCTTGCTATTGACGGTCACCGCCGGACTTTCGGGCTCGGCAATCCGGGGCTGGCCGGCGGCTTCGCTTGCGAATGAACGCTCGCGGCCGCCGACGAGGGGAACGACGATGAAAATCTATCTGGCCGGACCGCTCGGCTTTTCCGAAGCGGGACGTTTCTATCAGGATCGCGCGCTGATTCCCCGTGTTGAGGCGCTCGGCTACGAGATCATCAATCCGTGGAAGCTGACGGAGCAGAACAAGATCGATGCGGTTCAGGCAATGCCCTATGGACCGGAACGCCGCCGCGCCTGGCAAACGCTCAATGTCGAGATCGGCGGCAACAACAGAGCCGGCATCGACCGCAGCGACTTCATTGTCGCCGTGCTCGACGGCACCGATGTGGACAGCGGAACGGCTGCTGAAATCGGCTATGGCTTCGCCAAAGGAAAGACGATCGTCGGCTATCGCGGCGATTTCCGGTTATCGGCGGACAATGAAGGCTCGCTGGTCAATCTTCAGGTCGAATATTTCATCCGCCAAAGCGGCGGCAGCATCGTGACCACTTTGGATGATCTCGTCGGCACGCTGACCAAGCTCAAAACTCCGCGGTGAGCGAGGGCGGTCCGATCTTGCCCGGGCATACTGGATGTGGGGAATTTTCCCGGCGGCACATTGACTGAAGCCGGCGATAATTCGTGCACGCGATGATAGACCGCACTGGCGGCCAGCAAATTTGCCGCGCTGAAGACCGCCATCGCCAATATCAACAAAGTTCGGGGTAAGAGTAATTGCCGGTAGAACTGCCAAGTGCCTTTTTCGCGCCTGAAGAAGCGGCGAGTTCGGTATGCGCCATAGAAACCGTAAGTCAACAAAAAGACGATCAGACCCATTCCAATATTGAAATGCATGATGGCACTAGGAATCAACACGTTTGCATACGATCCGGAATCGTATTTGGCCGCGAAATCGATATGCGGAAACGCCTGCTCGAAACCGCGTTGACAGAAGAACCGAAGAGCGATTTCAATCGCGAACGTCAGGGAAGACAGCAGCAATCCCAGCACCACCGCAAAAGAAAACAGCGAAAAGCCCTGAACGTGCTGTTCGTTGGCATCTGGCGGCAACCACCCCTTGATCGACGTATATGCCTTGGGAAAGCATAACCCAAGCGCCAGCAGATAGACGAAGCCGGGCAAAACAAATGCCAGAACGAGATAAAGGCCCAGCGTGCCGAGGAGTTCCATGGCAGGATCTCACCGCACCGCAGCGGCAGTCGGCGGCGGCATTGTCAAACGCAACTTCGCGCGCGTCATACTAGGGAATGTAATAAAACGGATTGGGGACACGGAACGTGCGCTCTGCATATCCGCCATCGAGGTCGCTCTGCTGATCGCCGACATTGGCAATGATCGTGAAGCCTTTGGCGACGAGCTTGGCGCGTTCCGGCGTCTTGAAATCCGCCGCCGATGGCGTCGAGCTGCCGTCGGGCCGCATGATCAGGCCGGACCAGCCCTGGTAGCCGGCGTCATGCAGATTCTTCTCGGTCGCTGCCTGCGTTGCAGCATCGCCGTTCCGTCCGGTGATGAAAAACACGGCGATTTTCTTCGCCACCGCCGCCTTGAACAGCTCGAGCGTCGGTTTGATCACCGCCGCCTCGGCCAATAGTTCCCACGCATGTTCGCCGCACGGCCCTTTCGGCAAATTTTTACATTCGCCCTCGGCAATAAAACCGAAATCGTCGGCCAAGATTTCATCCCAATTCGATAGAGAGGTCTCGTCGATATCGAGGACAATCGCCGGATTGTTCACGACCCCCGGCCGCGTTTCGACATAGACGCGCGCCTGCGCCAGCGCGTTGTCCACGTCGCGGTCGTAGCCGCCGAAACATTTGTAATCGAGGAGCTGAAGTTTGAGTTCGCCGAGGTTGACCGGCCGGCCAGCTTGCGGGAAATGGACGTACGGCTCCTTCGGGCATGAGGCAGCGAAGGCCGGTGACGCGATCAGCAGCAGCGCCAGAATGATGGCCGTGCTCACAGACTTCATGGTTCGTCCCCCCTGCCGGCAAAGTTGACCCTTGCGTGGCAAGTCAGCCAGGCAAGGACCCTGATCTCCTTTGCGAAAGGCGCCTCGCCGATCGGCAATCGACGCCGCGATCAATCGGCCTTTCCCCACTTGCGGTTGCGACATTACGTCGTCAGATATGACCCTGCAATCGCTCAGTTGCGGCATGCCTCCCAGTCCGCGCAGCAAAGCCATCCCCGGCCGGCTGCTCCGGCCAAATTGCCGGCGGTGCATTGAAATCTGGCGGGCGAACGGTGGCGCGAACCGCTACCCCGCCAGCCGCTTCCTTAAAGCGGGTTAAGCAGGCTTTTAAGGAATTCGCGCGATTTTAGCGCCGATTGGCGACCCCATAGCACAATGCCCCCAACAACCAGCGAACCGCGCGATGCTGCGACGCCGGCCGCCCCGGCCGGACCGGCTGCCGCTTCGCCTGCGCAGCGCCGCCTTGCCTTTCGCCATGTGCGCGACGCCCGCGACCGGCTGACCTCGACCAGCGGCACGCGGCCGGTGTTCGACTACGAGCTTTTGCGCCAGTTCGCGCAGAACCGGCTGTCGGCTTCGCCGGTGATCCTGCTTCTGATCGTCACCATCGGCTTGCTCTCGGGCCTGTGGACCGGAGCGCTGCTCTGCGGCGTGTGGACCGGCGGCGCGCTTTTGATCCATCTCGTCATCATTCGCACCTGCCGGCTGTTCCTCGCCGAGCCGCCGGGCACCGCCGATCTGCGCGCCTGGCGCATGCGCTTTCTCATGCTCGATCTGTTCTTCGGCATGGCGTGGACCTTCGTCCTGATCAACCCGATCGGCGTCGACGACCAGGCCGCCATGTTCATGCTGTTCGTCATGCTGCTGGTGGTGGCGATCTCGAGCATGCTGGCCTCGAGCCTGCCGATCGCGGTGTTCGCGCTGACGCTTCCGGTGACGATCGCGATCGCGCTCGATTTCCTGCTCAAGCACAGCCTGCACGATTACATCCTGGCGGCGATGGCGCTCGCCGCCGAGGGTTATTTCGCGCTGCTCGCCTATCGGCTCTATTCCACCACCTTGGCGACGCTTGAGGCGCGCGCCGAGAAGGAATCGCTGATCGGCGAGCTCGAGCAGTCGAAATCGATCTCCGATGAGGCGCGCCGCCGCGCCGAGACCGCCAACATCGCCAAGTCGCGGTTTCTGGCGCAGATGAGCCACGAGCTGCGCACGCCGCTCAACGCGATTCTCGGCTTCTCCGAGGTGATGAAGGCGGAGATTTTCGGCCCGCACGCGGTGCCGCTGTACAAGGACTACGCCGGCGACATCCATAGCTCGGGCGTGCATCTGTTGACTCTCATCAACGAAATCCTCGACCTGTCGCGGATCGAGGCCGGGCGCTACGAGCTCAACGAGGAAGCGGTGTCGCTCGCCCGCGTGGTCGAGGACTGCCATCACCTCTTGAAGATGCGGGCCGGCAACCGCGGCATCGTCATGCACGAAATGTTCGAGCCCGACATGCCGCGGCTGTGGGCCGACGAACGCGCCGTGCGGCAGATCTGCCTCAACCTCCTATCCAACGCCATCAAGTTCACGCCGCAGGGCGGCGAAATCTGGCTCAAAGTCGGCTGGACCGCCTCCGGCGGTCAATACATGAGCGTCAAGGACACCGGACCGGGCATTCCCGAGGAGGAAATCCCGATCGTGCTCGCCTCGTTCGGCCAGGGCTCCAACTCGATCAAGTCCGCCGAGCAGGGCGCCGGCCTCGGCCTGCCCATCGCCAAGAACCTGATCGACCTGCACGGCGGCACCTTCACGCTCAAATCGAAGCTGCGCATCGGCACCGAAGTCGTGGTCACCTTTCCGCCTGAACGGGTGATGTCGGCGCTGGCGCCGATTCCGGCCGGCGCGCCGCCGCTGCAGCCGCGCGCCGACAACGCCTCCTATGCCGATGACGCTCCAGGTCGCAAGCGAGCGATGTCCGAAACCCGCTGACGCCGCCGATCCGACTTTTCCCCTGCGCGGATGCCGTTTATGGTGCCGCGATTCCGAGCGATTTGTGCGCTAGCGCAGCGCCTCACACGCCTGCGCCGCCGCCGCCAGCAAGGGACCGATCCGTGCGTCAACGCCTACTGCTGCTTGTGCTCGTCGGCCTTGCCGTCGCGATCCTGGTCGCGCTCGCCAATGGCGAGGGCGGCACGATCGGCCCGCTGTCGAGCCGGGATTTTTCGTCGCTGACCTACAAGCTCGCGCTGCTGGTCTTCGTCGCCGGCACGGTGTTGATGCTGTTTCGCGAGCGCTTCACGCAAGCCCTTACGGCGGCGTTGCTTTGGGTCGTGGTCGGGCTCGTTCTGGTGGCCGGCTATTCGTTCCGCTTCGAACTCCACGCCATCGCCGACCGCGTGCTCGCCGAACTCATCCCCGGCCGCGTCATATCGCAGGGCCGCACCGTCGCGGTGGCGCGCACGAGCGGCGGCGATTTCGCCATTGCCGCCCAGATCAACGGCGCCCGCATCGCCATGGTGCTCGATACCGGCGCGAGCTCCGTGGTGCTCACCCGCGACGACGCCCGCGCCGCCGGGCTGCCGCTCGAAATCTTGGACTACACCGTCAACATCGACACCGCTAACGGCCGCACCCGCGCCGCGCCGGTCACGCTCGACCGCGTCGCCGTCGGCAGCCTGGTGGAGCACTCGATCGAGGCACTGGTGGCGCAACCGGGCACCCTGAAGACCAGCCTCCTCGGCATGAGCTTCTTGAACCGGCTGCAAAGCTGGGAAGTCCGCGGCGACCGCTTGGTGCTGCACGGCTATCCATGAGGAGCTGGCACTAGTCAGGTTTTTGACGTGTCATGCTTCGCGAAAGCGGAGCATCCAGTAACCACCTCCCTATCGGTGATTACTGGATCATCCGCGTGCGCGGATGATGACATCGACAGGGAAATGCGTCGGGGCGTAGCGGCGCTGTGATTCCATCAAACCAAACTGAGCAGAAACCGCAGCGACACCAGCAGCAGAAAAATGCTGAACGCGATCTCGAGCGTGCGCCGCGACATTTTGTGCGCGAGCCGCGCGCCGTAGGGTGCCGTGAAGCTCGACACCGGCGCCATGACGACGAGCCCGATCAGCGACACGAAGCCGAGCGACAGCGGCGGCGATAGCGCCTGGTGCGGCAGTCCGGCCAGAATGTAGCCGAGCGTGCCGACGATGGTGATCGGCACGCCGAGCCCCGCCGACGTCGCCACCGCCTGGTGGATCGATTTGCCGTAGAGCGTAAGCACGATGTTCGACAGCGAGCCGCCGCTCACGCCCATCAGCGCACCGCCCAGCCCGATGCCGAAGCCGTAAGCCGTCATCGGCACCGCGCCAGGCAACTCGTCGCCGAGATTCCAGCGGTCGCCGGCGAACAGGAATTTCACGGCGATGAATGTGGCGATCACCACGAACGCGATCTTGAATACTACGGCTGGCGCAAACGCAGCAATCGCGGCGCCGCATGCCACCCCGATCACCGCCGGCAAGGCCCACAGCCGGATCACCCGCGGCACGACGAGCCCCTTGGCGCGGTGCGTCAGATACGAGCGGATCGCGGTCGGCACGATGATGGCGAGCGAGGTGCCGACGCAGAGCTGCATGCGTACCTCTTCGGGCACGCGGAGCACGCGGAACACTTCGTACAGCACCGGCACGATCACCGCGCCGCCGCCGATGCCGAACAGGCCGGCCAGCACGCCGGTGATGACGCCGGCGACCACGATGGCGGCGGCAAGCCACGCGATTTCGCCTAACCCGACGCCGAAGATCATATCGCTTGCTCCGGCGGCCCTGCCCCCCGCGGCCGCGTCGTACCGATCAGAAAGCCATAAATGCACAACGGCCGAGGGCGAGAAATCGCCTCGGCGCATTGCGGCAATGAGCCCCGGGATGAGCCGGGCCCGCGGTCGCGGCCCGGAAGGACGACTGCTAGGCGGCGATGTGCGCCAATTCGAAACCGCCGTCGCGGCCGTCATCGCGCACGAGCGACAGCGCTTGCGTCAAGATTTCCGCGCCAGCCTGCGGCCTGCCCGCGGCGCCGGCGAGAGCGCGGCGGAAAGCGCGCGCGCCGGGGACCGCGCGGAACAGGCCGTGCAGGTGCCGCGTGATCGCGTGCAGGCGCGTGCCGTGTTGAAGTTCGCGCTCGATATAGGGGATCAGCGCCAGCGCCGCGTCTTTGGCCGATGCAAACAGCGGCGCGTCGCCGAACACCAGTGTGTCGATGGCGAGCAGCCGCCACGGCTCCTGATAGGCGGCGCGGCCCATCATCACGCCGTCAACGTGAGCAAGCTGCGCCAGCGCCTGTTCGACGCTGGCGATGCCGCCGTTGAGCACGACCGGCAGGCGCGGATGCGCCGCCTTGAGCCGATAGACCCGGTCGTAATCGAGCGGCGGCACCTCGCGGTTCTCCTTCGGCGACAAGCCTTTGAGCCACGCTTTGCGCGCGTGCACGATCAGCGCATCGACGCCGGCCGCTTCGACCGCGCCGGCAAAACCTTCGAGCGCCGCTTCGGGGTCCTGCGCGTCGATGCCGATGCGGCACTTGACCGTGACCGGGATCGCAACGGCCGCCTTCATGGCCGCGACGCACTCGGCGACCAGCGCCGGCTCGGCCATCAGACAGGCGCCGAAGCGGCCCTCCTGCACGCGGTCGGAGGGACACCCGGCATTGAGGTTGATCTCGTCAAAGCCGAGCTCGGCGCCGATGCGCGCGCAAGCCGCCAGCGCCCGCTTCTCGCAGCCGCCAAGCTGCAACGCCACGGGATGCTCAGCTGGATCGAAGCGTAGAAGCCGCGCCCGGTCGCCATACAGCACCGCGCCGGTGGTGAGCATCTCGGTATAAAGCAGCGCCCGGCGCGTCAAAAGGCGATGGAAAAACCGGCAATGCCGGTCGGTCCATTCCATCATCGGGGCGACGGCGAAGGTGCGCTGCAAATTGCTCAATGCGAACGGTCTCATGAACCGTCAGCAATTAGTACCCGCGAATGTCGATTGCAAGCTGCCGACCTCGACATGGGCACCACTTGAAAATATGCTGTTTGCATGTCGAAGATGATCAAAATGCGCCACGTTCCCGATGCGCTGTATCGACAGCTCAAGATCCGCGCGGCAGCCGCTGGGATGTCGCTATCCGATTATCTCGTGCGCGAGGTTCGCAAGCTCGCCGAACGCCCGACGATTGAGGAGATCAGGGAGCGCCTCGCAGCGCTGCCGCCGGTCCATCTGAAAACGTCCCCTATAGAAGTCGTACGGCAAACGCGCGATAGCCGCTGAACCTGCGGTCATCGGGCGCGCGTCGAGCTGTTTAAGCCAAGAGAACACGCGGCCGGCTCGGTCCACTCACTGCGGCTGGCTGCGCGGCGGCAGCACGCTGAGATCGAGTGCGGTGCGCGTCGGCTTGGGATTGCGCTTGAGCTTCACCGTGGTCCTGCCCCAATCGCTGCAGTCGAGCGTAGAGTATTTGATCCACTGCCGCAGCTCGCGATTGCGGCGCAGCGCGCGCCTGATGGAGAGGCCGAAATAGCCGGTATTGGTGTTGTAGGGCCCGGGAGATTTGCCGCGCGCGCGGCCATGGCCGTGGATGAAGCGAATCCGCGGCGCGCCCATTTGCCAGGCCTGTTCCAGGATCCGCGCCAGTGGCGCACCTTTGATGTCGCGCGGATGGTAGCCGTGCAGGTCGATCTGCGCGCCGGCGAATGTCGCGCCGCTCGGCGCCTCGGTCTTCTTCAAGGTTTGCTGTTTGCTCGCGGGCCGCGCTTCTCGACCATTGAGCAGGTCGCGCGTGCGCTTCACACTGGCCGGTGCTTCGATTTTCTTCAAACGTTTCTGCTGGCCGAGGGTCCGCCGCGCTGCTCGAGCATCGAGAATCTCGCGCGTGCGCGTCGCCCCGCGCGGCCACGCCTGATCGAAATCGGCGACCAGTTCCTTGAAGCTCGGCGCTTTGAGCGCCGCGTCGAGCCGCGCCCTGTCGGCGAAGCGATAGACCGCGTAATGCACGCCGGCCTCCGCCGCGCTCCAGAACCGCCACGCCTTCTCGGCCTTGAACGCCGCCCGCGCCATCGGCAGGTGATGATCCGCGTACCAGCGATCGAATTTTTGCCGCAGCGGCTCGTCGACCACGGCGCGGACCATGAAATAGGCATGGGGCATGCCGCTCTCCTTGCCAGGCGCGTCGATCGGCCTGCTGCACTCGGCTCGCCGCCGCCCGAGCCACTCTCCGCGACGAGAAACGGCACGAACGGCGGCGTTTACGGCTGCCAAGCAAATTTTCTTGTACGCCGGCAGCGCCGGCGATTGAAATTATTTCTTTCAATTATTTTTTGGCCCGCTTCTTCGTCGCGGCTGCTTTGGCGCTCTTGGGATGGCTGACCTTGATCCGCTGGATGATCTTGCCGCCGAATAGAATATCGACTTCATCGTATTGGCGGCCCGAGGTCGCCTGCGTGTAATGGACGCTCTTGTAGAAAACGATCGGGGCGCCGATGCCGCCGCTCGATACGATTGACAGGTCGAGCAGCAGGATTCGTGGGTTGATCCCTTGCGGAACGTGGACGGTCAATTTCGGCGTCTGGTTGGTAGAGGTGACCTGTACCTCTCCATTGACGACCAACACGTAACGGCGTCCGGCAAAATCCGGTATCTCGTAGGCCTTCCAGTTTTTGGTCTTCGGAGCTCCTGCCATGGTTCCCCCCTGCAGTTGCGGTTAAGACTTCAGAATATAAGCAGTTGCGAACCTATCAGGCGAGTCCTCATGCGGCAAATTGTGCTTGCGCCCCAACAACCCGACGGCTCTGCCGCACAGCGTGGCAATCCGTAAGCTACTCGCCCCTGATCCCCGCGGCCCTGATGATCGGCCACCATTTGTCGATCTCGGCCTTGTGGAAGGCGGCGAGGCCTTCGGGCGTCTGCTGGTCGCGCGCTGCCACGTCGAGCCCGAGGGCGGCAAAGCGCTCGCGCACCTTTGGGTCGGCCAAGGCCGCCACCATGGCCGCGTTGAGCTTGGCGATGATGGCGGGCGGCGTGGCCTTTGGCGCGAACAAGCCGAACCAGCCCGAAATATAAAGACCGGCAACGCCGGATTCGTCGGCCGAGGGAATGCCGGGCATCGACGCCGAGCGCTGCGGCGACAGTTCGGCGAGCGCCTTGATGGTGCCGGCGTGCACCTGCGGCAGCGCCACCGCGCCCTGCACCAGCAACAGATCGACCTGCCCGGAGATCAGGTCGGTCATCGCCGGGCCGGCGCCGCGATAGGGCACGAACAGCACCTTGGTGTCGGTCAGCTTCTGCAACAGAAGCCCGCCGACCTGCGCCGACGCATTCTGGTTGACGAACTTGGCGTCGCCCGGATGCGCCTTCATCCAGGCGGCGAGCGATTTGAGATCGTCCGCCGGCAGCGTCTTCTTCGCCACCAAGAGCATCGGATTGATGGAGACGAGCCCGATCGGCGCGAAATCGCGCTGCAGATCGTAATTGAGATTGTAGATGATGCTGCCGACATGGGTGTCCCACTGGCCGATATCGATGGTGTAGCCGTCGGGCGCCGCGCGCGCCAGGCGGCCGACGCCGAGCGAGCCGCCAGCGCCGCCGACATTCTCCACGATCACCGGCACGCCCAGCGCCGCGCCCATCTTGTCCGCCAGGATGCGGCCGGCCACGTCGGTCGAGCCGCCGGGCGGGAACGGCACGATTAGCGTAATGGTGCGCGACGGGAAGTTTTGCGCTGGCGCCGGCGCGGTGGCGGCGAATAGCACAAATGCGATGATTGCGGCGCAGGCGCGCATGGTTCCTCCCCCAAAAGCTCCGTAGCGAGCCGCCACGATGCTTTCCGATCATAGCATCGCCAAATGCTTTGGCTCGGCGCCGCGAACGGCTCGCAACGGAACGCTGCGGTCGAACGTGACGAAGCGGCCGCCGTTCTTCACCGCGAGCGCCAGCAAGTATACATCCCTGATCTGCTTCGGCCCCAGGATACGCGTTCGATCGAACAGGGCGGTTTCGGCAATCGAAACGTCGTCCGGCCAAAACTCATGGCTTGGCTCGGCAAGCTGCAGCCTCAGCTGTTCGATGGCCTGCGCCGCCGTCGGTCGCTCGGGATATCTTCCTTGGCAAACGACGCGCACAAAGCCATTCTGTGTCATTGGGCACGACGCCCAGCCTTTGTCGCGTTCGTTTCGCCACCACGCCAAAGCCGCGCCGTGATGCACGTGCGCACTATCCATCAGCGCGAGGAGAACGTTCACGTCCAGCAGCGCGCGCATCGTCCTGGTCCAACTCCTCCTGGATTTTATCGATCAGTTCGTTGGTCACCACGGCGCCACGCGAGGGCAGGACATACCAGCCGTCCCGGTACAACAGGCCGTGTGGTGCGGCTTCGCGGCCCTCGGCGCCTGTGGCGGATGTCAGCGCCTTGCGGGCAAGCTCGGAAATGACCTCTCCGGCGGTGGAATTCTGCGCTTTGGCCAACTCCTTGGCCGCCGCCAGCACATCATCGTCAATATCGAGCGTGGTTCTCATGCATCAGATGCTAGTACATCAGATGCGCCGATGCAATGCTCAACCAGCAAGTCAGGCCTGCTACGGTCGAGCGATCAAGGGTGCGATCGCTCCAATTGGCTGCCGGTGGGGCTGATATCATAATGATAGCAAGGAGGCCGCCGTGGTCGACATCTTGGTGCGCAATGTGGCTGCTGCCACCGCCGCCCGACTGAGGAAAAAAGCCAAGACCGCCGGCAAGTCGCTGAACGATATTGCCCGCGAGGCGCTCGACATTGCGGCAAGGCCAAGCAAGCAGGAGATCTGGGCGGAGGTCGATCGCATCCGGGCAAAGATTGGCAAGGTATCCGGCGACTCGACAGCCGATATTCGCGAAGATCGCGACAGCCGTTGAAAGCGAAATCAGTTCGTAGGGTGGGCATCGGCATTTGCCGATGCCCACGCGGACTTATCGAGCCGAGAATGTAAGAACGACGCGTGGGCACGGCGCGGAACTTGTCATCGGGCCGCGCTTCGCGCGGACCCGTTGGCGCCTTTGCCCACCCTGCGCTTGTTGTCCGCGTCTCTACAATTTACTCTTTGCATTCGAGGCCTTACAACTTCAGTAAGAACGAAGAGGATTTTGAGATGCGCCTGACGTCGATTGAAATCGAGGGCTACAGGTCCATAAATCAAAAAGTGAAATTCATCTGCGACCCACAGGTGACTGTGGTATTGGGCGCTAACGACCACGGAAAGTCAAATCTGCTCTCAGCAATACGACATCTAAATGCAGATTTATCTTTTGATGAGGACCGCGATCTAAACTGGGATTGCGCAGCAAATCCAACTGCGCTTCCACACATTACATACGAGTTATCATTAGATGCCCACGAGCAAGCGGCACTCCAACCGCAATTCTCCAAGTCCGCTCGTGATAAATTCGTAGCTAGCTACTTAATCAACTGCCAAAACGCCCTTGACGCACTCCCCGTGCCTACAGAGGAGAAGGATTCGTCCGCGTATTGTCACGCGATTATAGACCTTATTGAGGCACGCTACGTACAAGAGAATGGCAATGTCGATAATGCCCTCACTAAAGGCTTATCTGAAGCGGTAGAGAGAGCTAATGTCGCTCGTCGGTCTTTCGCAGATGCAACGAAGAAACGCGCTTCTGCAGAAGCTGACTTCGAAAAAGCAACGGCAACAGGAGACGCAGAAGCCGCGAAGGAGCCTAAGGCACTACTCGATGCAGCCACCCTAGAGGCGAAAAATGCGGGGCACGAAGCCTCTAAGGCCACGTTTCACGGCTATTTGACCCAAGCTGCAGACCTGGTCAAAAAAGGCCACTACAAATCAAAGCTCAAAGAGGAACTCGCAGGTCTTTTACAAAGGATCATTCCAAAATCGATAGCGGTAGAGCGGAAAGGAACACGCGGCGGCCTACACGTAATCCTACCACCCGAACTTGATGACGCCACGATTGAAGCCGTTTTGGTATCTCGACTTCCGCGCGTCGAACTAATCGGACCTGTTGACAAGCTTGCAGACTCTGTGGATCGAAACGACATTTCCAATACGGACTTCGAGTTTATGCGCGGTGTCTTTTACTATGCAGGCTTAACCAAAGAGTCATGGGATACTATTTTCGATCAAAACGACCGAACGGCCAGGCAACTCGAGGCCGCGTCCGTTCGCTTAAATGAAACTTTGCAAAAAAGCTGGTCACAGGGAAAAGAGCTTGGCTTCAAGCTTCAACATTCCGCCGGCGCTAAAATTGAACTCTATATCTCTGATCCCGTCGTCAAGGACAGATACGTCAGGGCGTCGAGAAGAAGCACGGGCTTTACCCACTTCTTCACGCTTAAAACCATTTTGTATTCTCGACAGACTGAATCCCCAGCCAGATCATACATCTGGCTTTTTGACGAGCCCGGTCTCTACTTACATCCGAATGGCCAACATGACTTGCTTCAGGTTTTAGAAACACTAGCAATCTCTAATCAGATTATTTACAGCACCCATTCGCTGTTCATGATCAACAAGAATTATCCCATAAGACATCGGCTAATACTAAAAACCGGCGCGGGCACGCTGATCGATGGTAAGCCGTACGTTGCGCAGTGGAAATCAGCCATTGACTCCCTTGGTCTTGCGCTACCTGGAACAATTTTGTTTGCGACTAAGGTCTTGCTCGTAGAGGGTGACTCCGACCCGATCTTCTTGCATTCTATCTTCCTCAAGTTGATTGAACTGGGATTTTTGAAATCAGACTTGAACGCACTTGGTATTATTTCGACTGGAGAATCTAAAAATACGGATGCGTTAATTCGCATTCTGATCGACACCCCTATGAAACCTGAGATTGCGGCAATCTTTGATGGTGACGATGGCGGTCGCGCAAGACAGAAGAATCTCGCTAAATTGCTCAAAGCACACGGCATCGCCAACATCAGCTTGAAGGAAGGCACAACCATCGAAGATCATCTTCCTAGTACAGAGAAGATTTTTATTCCCGCCGTCGCAAGGTATGTCGCAAAAGTATCCGGCAAGAACGAACGCGAAATTCTCGCTGCCTTGCAGACTTCGTTCGGCGAAAAATTTGCGGGCGTAAAGCCAGAAAACTCAGCCGGCTTGGCAGCATGGTCGCGATCGACTTCAAAGGAAATTGCGCAATTGTCGAGTGAGCCTTCGTCAGTGGGAATCGCCAGGGAATATGCTTTGGCTCTGGCCGACACTCCAACCGAGGTATTGAAAGAGGCTACCATCGAACGAGCAATTGAGCTGTCGGAATGGGTGACGAAAACGCTCAATCTTCCGGATCAAGTCCTTGAACAACAGACAATTGTGATGGTGACACCCCGGTGAGGGCGGTTCACACCGGCAAATTATCGTGCTTGCGCCCTGGCAGCTCCACGGTCTTGCCGCGCAGCATGGCGAGGGCGCGGGCGATGCGCGGGCGGGTGGCGCGCGGCATGATCACGTCGTCGATGTAGCCGCGCTCGGCGGCGATGAACGGCGAGAGGAAGCGCTGCTCGTATTCGCGGGTGCGCGCGGCGATCTTGTCCGGATCGCCCAAGTCGGCGCGGAAGATGATCTCGACCGCGCCTTTCGCCCCCATCACCGCGATCTGCGCCGTCGGCCAGGCGTAGTTGAGGTCGCCGCCGATATGCTTCGACGCCATCACGTCATAGGCGCCGCCGAACGCCTTGCGCGTGATCACGGTGACGAGCGGCACGGTGGCTTGCGAATAGGCGAACAGAAGCTTGGCGCCGTGCTTGATCAGGCCGCCGTATTCCTGCGCGGTGCCGGGCAGAAAGCCGGGCACGTCGACGAAGGTGACGATCGGAATGGCGAAGGCGTCGCAGAAGCGCACGAAGCGCGCCGCCTTGCGGCTCGCATCGGAATCGAGCACGCCCGCCAGAACCATCGGCTGATTGGCGACGAAGCCCGTGGTGCGGCCCTCGATGCGGCCGAAGCCGATGACGATGTTGCGGGCGAACGCTTCCGACAGCTCGAAGAAATCGCCCTCGTCGACCACTTTGAGGATCAGTTCCTTGATGTCGTAGGGCTTGTTGGGATTGTCCGGCACAAGGGTGTCGAGCGAGGCCTCCTCGCGCTCGGCCTTATCGAGCGACGGCCAGGCCGGCACGCCGGACGCATTGTTCGCCGGCAGAAAGTCGATCAGCCGGCGCATCTGCAGCAAACACTCGACGTCGTTGTCGTAGGCGCCGTCGGCGATCGAGGATTTTTGCGCGTGCACCGAGGCGCCGCCGAGTTCTTCGGCGGTGACGATCTCGTTGGTCACGGTTTTGACCACGTCGGGCCCGGTGACGAACATGTAGCTCGTGTCGCGCACCATGAAGATGAAATCGGTCATCGCCGGCGAATAGACGTCGCCGCCGGCGCACGGCCCCATGATCACCGAAATCTGCGGGATGACGCCGGAGGCGACGACGTTGCGCTTGAACACTTCGCCGTAGCCGCCGAGCGAGGCGACGCCCTCCTGGATACGGGCGCCGCCGGCGTCGAACAGGCCGACGATCGGCGCCCGCGCGCGCATCGCCAGATCCTGGATCTTGACGATTTTCTGCGCGTGCGTCTCCGACAGCGAGCCGCCGAATACGGTGAAATCCTTGGCGAACACGAACACGGTGCGGCCGTTGACGGTGCCGTAGCCGGTGACGACGCCGTCGCCGGCGATCTTCTGCTTCTCCATGCCGAAGTCGCCGGAGCGGTGCTCGACGAACATGTCGAGCTCCTCGAACGACGCGCGATCCATCAACAGCTCGATGCGCTCGCGCGCGGTGAGCTTGCCGCGCTTGTGCTGCGTCTCGATGCGCGCCTTGCCGCCGCCGGCCCGCGCCGCCGCCCGCCGTGCTTCGAGCTTGTCGATGATGTCCTTCATGCCGGAGCCGGGGATCAGTAATCAGTCATCAGGAATAGCAAGGAAGGCGTGAAGCGTCATCTTCAACCTTCGCCAAGCGTCCCGTGGCGGGATGAAGCGACCTCCTTGATCGCGGCGACGATGTTGGCGTAGCCGGTGCAGCGGCACAGGTGGCCGGACAAAACCTCGCGGATTTGCGCCTCGCTCGGATGCGGGTTGCGGGCGAGATAATCGGTGAACGACATCAGGATGCCGGGCGTGCAGAAGCCGCATTGCAGCGCGTGATGGTCGCGGAACGCCGCCTGGAGCGGATTGAGCGTGCCGTCGGGCGCCGCGAGCGCTTCGACGGTGCGCACCTCGCGGCCCTCGGCCTGCACGGCGAGCGTCAGGCACGAGCGCGTCGCCACGCCGTCGATCAGCACGGTGCAGGCGCCGCAGACGCCGTGCTCGCAGCCGACGTGGGTGCCGGTGGCGCCGAGGCCGTGACGGAGAAAATCCGACAGCAGCATACGCGGCTCCGCCTCCGCGGCGAGCTTGCGGCCGTTGAGGGTGAGCGCGACGCGGGTTTTCTGGTCGCGCTTGAGCGATCTCATGGCCGGACCTCCGCGACGACATTGGCGGCCAGCTTGCGGAATATGTCGCGCCGCAGCGCCGCCGAGGCGTGCAGGTCGTCGTAGCCTTCAAGCTCTTGCGCCCATTGCCCGATCGCGTCCGCCGCCCCTGCCGCATTGCGCGCCGCAATCGCGCGCGTCATCGGCCGCCCCGCCATGCCGCCGACGCCAAGCCTGATGGCGCCGTTCGCGCCGGCCGCAGCGGCAACGGCGATGATGGCAAAATCGCCGTGGCGCCGCGCGATCTCGCGAAACGCGGCACGCTCTTTAACGCGCTGCGGAAAGCGCACTGCGACGATGAGTTCATCGGGCTCCCGCGCCGTGGTCAGCATGTCTTTGTGAAAGTCCTCGGCCGGAACGGCGCGCTCGCCGCGTTTTTGCGCGCGCAGCACCACTTCGCCCCCGTACATGGCGAGCAGCAGCGGCAGCTCGGAGCTCGGATCGGCGTGCGCGATCGAGCCGCATACCGTGCCCTTGTTGCGGGTCTGAAAATGCCCGACGAACGGCAGGCCGGCGGCGATCAACGAAAAGTCCCGAGCCAGGTCCGGCCAGGCCAACAGCTTGTTCTGCGTCACCGCGGCGCCAACCTGCAAAGCGCCATCGCTGCGGATGGTGTCGAGTTCGGCGATGCGCGAAATATCGATCAGCACGCTCGCTTCGATCAGTCGCAGATTGAGCATCGGAATGAGCGACTGGCCGCCGGCCAGGATGCGCGCGTCGTCGCCATATTCGGCGAGCAGCGCCAAAACCTCGTCGACCGTGTCGGGCCGGATGTAATCGAACGGCCGCGGCTTCATCGCTTGTCCGTGTCGCCTAAGCGTTCGACGAGCGCGTGGATGCGCAGCGGCGTCGCCGGCAGCGTCACGTCGGCAACGCCGAGCGCGTCGGCAATGGCGTTGGCGATGCAGGCCGGCGTCGACATGCAATTGCCTTCGGCCAAGCCCTTGGCGCCGAGCGGGGTCAGGGGCGACGGCGATTCGTAGTGCAAAATCTCGACTTCGGGAATTTCGCTCACCGTCGGCACCAGATAATCGGCGAAGGTGCCGGTCAGGAACGCGCCCTCCTCGTTGTAGCAAAACTCTTCGTACAGTGCCGCTGCGATGCCTTGGGCGAACGAGCCGCAAATCTGCCCGTCGGCGATGGTCGCATTGAGAATGCGGCCGGCATCGTGCATCGACACGTAGCGGTCGACGCGCACCTGATAGCTGACCGGATCGATCTCGACGCCGCACATGTCGAACACGAAGCCGTAGGTCAGCGAGGTGTTGATGCGGTCGTCGCTCGATGGCGGCTCGAGCTCGGGCGGCGTCCACGCCGCGCTCTCGCTCAGCGCCGGCGCCATGCTCTCGGGCAGCAGCCCCGGCGACCAATGCGAGGTGGCGGCGACGCGGCCGAACGGCAGCGCATTGTCGGGATTGAGGCGGCTGCGGATTTTGCCGCCGGCAAGCTCGACGTCGTCGGGCAACACGTTGAGCTGCTTCGCCGCGATCGCCCTGAGCTTGTCGCGCATCTGCACCGCCGCCATGTGCGCGGCGACCGCGGTGCCGGAGGCGAAGCGGCTCGAATAGGTACCGGCGGCGATCGACCATTGATCCTTCGCGGTATCGATTTCCAAAACCACTTCGACATCGTCGGGCCGCAGGCCAAGTTCTTTGGCGACGATCTGCGCCAGCACCGTCTCGTGGCTCTGGCCCTGCACCGTGACGTCGGCGGTCACGGTGACGGCGCCGAGCGGATCGATGTTCACCGTCGCCATCGACACCGCGCCGCTCTTCGGCCCGGCCTTTTCGCGCGCTTCTTTGCTCATCAGGGTCGACAGGTAGCCCATGTTGGACATCGCCGGCTCGACGATCGCGGCAAAGCCGATGCCGTAATGCCGGCCTTGGGCGCGCGCCGCTTCGCGGCGGCGTTCGAGCTCGTCGAGGCGGCCGTCGCCGGTGGCGATCTCCACGGCACGCAAATAATCGCCGGAATCGTAGAGCGCGCCGGCCGCGGTGCGGTACGGAAATTTCTGCGCCGGGACGAGATTGCGGCGGATTACATCGAGCGGATCGAGACCAAGCTCGACCGCGATCTGCTGCATCAGCCGCTCCAGCGCCAGATAAAGCTGCGGTCCGCCAAAACCGCGAATGAGGCTCGCCGGCATTTTGTTGGTGAGCACGACGCGGTTTGTCACGTCGACGCGGGCGATGTCGTAAGCGCCGGTCACCGCGCCCTGCATGCGGTAAAGCGGCCCCGGCATCGGCGCCCGCAAAAACGCGCCGTAATCTTCGAGCTGATCGAGCCGCAACGCCAGCACGCGGCCGTCGTTCTTCACCGCCGCTTCGATCTGCGTCACCCGGTTCGGCCCAGAGCTGGCCGCGACCAAATGCTCGATGCGATCCTCGACCCATTTGACCGGACGGCCGGTGACGCGCGCCGCCAGCGCCATGAGCACGATGTAGGGAAACACCGAGAGCTTGATGCCGAAACTGCCGCCGGAATCCGCCGGGATGCGCAGCCGCAATTTCGGCCCTGCCACGCGCAGCGCCCGCGCCATCACCGGATGCATCGAGAACGGGCCCTGGAAATTGGCGGTGATGTCGTAGCTGCCTTCGGCCGCATTGTGCTGGGCGACGACCACGTAGCATTCGATCGGCGTGAACGACAGGCGCGGAAACGTCGTGGTCATGGCGATGCGGCGATCGGCGCGCGCGAACGCCGCATCGGTATCGCCGTAGCGGAATTCGCGCACCGACACTTCGTTGGTGCCGGCTTGCGGATGCAGGAGCGGCGCCGATGTTTGGCAAGCCGCCACCGGATCGATTACCGCCGGCAGCGGCGCGTACTCGACCTCGACCAGCTCGGCCGCATCCTCGGCGATGTAGCGGCTCTCTGCCACCACCAGCGCCACCGGCTCGCCGACATAGCGCACGCGCTCGACCGCCAGCGACCATTGCTGCACCGGCGTCTTGACCGGCGCCAGAAACGGGTCGGACAGCGTGCGCGCGTCGTCGCCGGTCAGCACCGCCCAGACACCGTCATGGGCGAGCGCCGCCCGCGCATCGATGCGCACGATGTCGGCGTGGGCATGCGGCGAACGGATCACGTGCGCGGACAGCGTGCCGACCGGCACCGGCAGATCGTCGGCATAGCGGCCGCGCCCCGACAACAGCGACGCATCCTCCTTGCGCCGGGTTTTTGTTGCGGTGTTGCTATTGCTGCTCATTTTTCAACCAGACTTCGTCATTGCGAGCCAACGGGTCCGGCCCGAAGTGGCCGGCCCGATGACAAGCTCCGCGAAGCAATCCAGTTTCCCCCTCCCTTCCCTCCCCCGCTTGCGGGGGAGGGTTAGGGAGGGGGCGATTGCTTGGTCGCTTCGCTCCTCGCAATGACGGGATGTCATCAAAGCCTCTGGCTCGGCTCGAGCCCGAACAGCGCCTGGCCGGCGGATTCGAAATTCGACATGTGCGCCTGGCCTTGCGCGGTGACGGTGTGCATGTCGCGGAAGCGGCGCTCGAACGGGCTGCCGTTGAAGATCGCGCTCGATGCGGCGGCCGTATAGGCGAAGTCGACGACGCGCACCGACTGATCCAGCGCCCCGGTAATCGCGAGGCGGAGCCGCGCGCGCTGCTCGAGCGTGGCGCCGTCCCTGGTCACCGCGTCCCAGATTTCCTCCAGCATGTCGCGCAAAAAGGCGCGCGCGGCGTGCAAGCGGCCCGAAACCTTCGCCACCTCGGACTGGATGACCGGATTGTCGCGCAGGAGGCCGGGGCCGACGCGTCCGGTCTTGCCGGCGGCGAGCGTCATGAACGCGTCGAGACTGGCGCGCGCCAAGCCGAGCCCGACGCCTGAGAAGCCGATGCCGTAGAGCGTGAGCAGCGGAATATTGAACAGCGGTCCGTCGTCGGTGCGGTCGGACAGCTGGTCGCGCCAGGTCGTGAAGGCATCCGGCACGAACAGATCCTTCACCTCATATTGATTGCTGCCGGTGCCGCGCAGCCCGATCGTGTGCCAGATGTCAGTCCAGATGGCGCGCTCCTTGCGGAACAGCATGGTGCGCATCACCGGCCGGCCTCGCTCGTCGAGCCGCGGCTTGCCGTCGCGTTCGATCACCGCGCAGTGCCCGCCGATCCACGGGCAATGGCCGCTGCCGGAAGCAAAGCGCCAGCGGCCGTTGACGACATATCCCCCATCGGTGACCGTGGCCTTCGCGCCCGACGGCGGACCCCACGCCACCGCGCCATGCGGCGGGCCAAACACTTCGCGCGCCACTTTCGGATCGAGGTAACCTGCGGCCTGCGTCGACGCCACCTGCTGGCCGAGGCACCATGCGGTGCTGGCATCGGCCGCCGCGATCGTTTCGATCACCTGATTGAAGGCGACGATGTCGGCACCGCCGCCACCAAGCGCCGGCGGCAGCAGCATGTGAAAGATGCCGGCCTCATGCAGCGCCGCGACCACATCCGGCACGATGCGCCGCTCCGCTTCGATGCGATCGGCCGCAGCCTCGATCAACGGCACCAGCGCGCGGGCACGGGCAACCCAATCGACCGGCCTGTTCTGCTCATCGCGAGCGAGCAAGGCGAACCTCCGCACGCTGTTCTTGTCGCTTTTCTCTACATTGGCGGTGGCGCCTTGTCAGCACACGCAGGGTGCGTAACGTGGGCAAAGGCGCAAAGCGCCGTGCCCACCAAACCCACGACCGCAGCCCCCGATGTCCCGCTATAGCCGAGTCAAAATCGAAAGCAGGATATCGTTTTTCACGCTCGCACTTGCCGACCGCGGCAACGATCTCTCTTGGTTCGCCACATTGAACGCCTGCGGCGCGCCCATCCTACGTTCGCTTTCTCGCGACAATTCTCTTGACAATAATCTCATAATAGGATACATACCACCATCCCGCTCGCCGAATGATTCGCGTTCGGAGGGGACGCTTCTCGAGACGATCCCTGAAGCGGAGCGGGATGCGGTGCCTGCGCGCGGGTTCGTACCCCGCTCTCGGGCGGCTTCGGACCCTGCCTCTCCGGCACTACGGCCGGTGCGCGAGGAGCTCGCTAATAAAGGGGTTTGGCGTAGCGCATGCTGCTCCAAATTACCGGGAAGCGCAGCCCGAAGCTGAGCCAGGCGTAAAGCTTGGCGAGTGCCGCGACGGAGCGCCGAAAGGCGAGCGCGCCCGCAAGCGGATGTCCGCGGTAACGCGACACATTCGTGGCGCGCGCCGTACCGGCTAGCGGGTTCGGATGTGCTCATCCGAAGCGCCGGTGCGGAGGTTGACTACGCGCCTCTCGGCGCTCCGCCTCCCCTTTTTTATGTGGAGGCAAAAGGTTCGTGCCGTTCGTTGGCAAGCCTCGGGCGCAAAAGCGCGTCGCGAGAACGATGTTGCTCGTTTCACCTCTCCCCCCGTGCGGGGAGAGGTCGAGCGAGCGCAGCGAGCGAGGGTGAGGGGGCGGTGCAGCGAGTCTGAGCATGTCCGAAGATTCGCAAGCGGCTCGGATGAGCCAGCAACGAAAGCTCAGGCAGCTGCACCGCCCCCCTCACCCCGACCCTCTCCCCGCACGCGGTCGCACGCGGGGAGAGGGAGAACGCGAGCCTCGCGATCGAGGAAAAGGACCACCACCATGCCGCATACAAAGAAACCGAAAGCGCCGCGCAACTATCCCGGCCGCTTGACCTACGACGAATATTACGCGCTGCCCTCGGCGCAGCGCTGGCTCCTTGCGATGCGCGCCAAATCCGATCTGTTAGAGCTGTGGAAGACCTGCAGCAAAAAGCCGTGCCGCAAGCACCACGCCTGCCAGGGCGACGAGCGGTGCTGGCTGCGGCCCGCGCTGCCCGATCTGAACAATCCGAATCTGGGGCGGCCGGATTTCAAGTTCAGTTACAAGGAACCGGAAGAGCTGGACGAGCCGTTCGCGATCCTCGAGCATCTGCCGCATAATCGATTGCTCAAGCCGCCCGTGCTGCGGCGGCAAAAATGACCCACACAAGCGGCATCAGGCGCCGGCTCCTTTCCATGTCATCATCCGCCCAAGCGGATGATCCAGTAATCACCGACCGGAAGGTGTTTACTGGATGCTCCGCTTTCGCGGAGCATGACAAGTCAAGAATTGTGGCCGTTGACATCAGATGCTTTTTGTCACCATGCGGCGACGACGCCGCTCGCAAAAGATTCGCCGCGTCTGCCGCGCCGCGCGCAGCACCGCCTTCCCGCGCTGGCGACGATGCGGCGCCTCCCATAACATGGCGGCGGCGAGGCCAAGAGGTAGACGAACGATGCCGAGCTTCAGATTAGCGATAACCGCACTCGCCGCATTGCTGGCCGTTGCGGCGCGCGCTTCCGCCGATGCGCAGTCGGCGTTTCCGTCGCGCAACGTGAAGCTCGTCGTGCCCTACCCGCCCGGCGGCGGCACCGATCTGTTGGCCCGCGCGCTGGCGCAACAGCTTGGCCAGAAGTGGCGGCAATCGGTGATCGTCGAGAACGTCGGCGGCGCCGGCGGCAATGTCGGCGCCGAGCAAGTCGCCCGTGCCGCGCCCGACGGCTACACGCTGTTGTTCGCCTCGCCCGGCCCGATCGCCACCAACGCCTACATGTACAAGACCATGCCGTACGATCCGGCTGATTGGACGCCGATCGCGGTGGTGGCGACGTCGCCCTACGTGCTGGTGGTGAGCCCGCGCTTCGAGGCGTCGACGCTGCCGCAGGTCATCGCCGCGGCGCGCGCCAAACCCGGCGAGTTGACGGCGGCGACACCCGGTATCGGCTCGGTCGGCCAGTTCGCCACCATCGAATTCGAGATGCTCGCCAACGTCAAAGTGCTGCAGGTGCCGTACAAAGGCCTGGCGCCCGCGGTGACCGACGTGCTCGGCGGCAACGTCAACATGATGTTCGACATGATGGCGACCTCGCTGCCGCTCTACCGCGCCGGCAAGGAGAAGATCGTCGCGGTCGGCGCAACCGCGCGCGTGCCGGCGCTGCCCGACGCGCCGACCTTGGCAGAAGCCGGCGTCGCCGGCTATCGCGCGGTGACGTTCTTCGGCATCGTCGCGCCGCCGCACACGCCCGACGCGCTCGCCGATAAGATCAACGCCGACGTGGCCGCCTGCCTGAAGGATCCCGCGTTCATCGACAAGACCAAGGCGCTCGGCATGGATCTGTCCCCGGGCAGCCGCGCCGAGGCCGCCAAATTCTTTGCCGACGAACGCGCGCTGTGGGGCAAGGTGATCACGCAGGCCGGCATCAAGCCGGCAGAGTGAAATGCCCCCTCACCTCCTCGCCGCCTGTTGCGCCGCCAGCATGCGCTGCGCCGCCTGCGGATCGATCAGCGGATAGGTATCGAAATGCGCAGGCACGATGTCGGCCCATTCGTTGAGAATGCGATGCAGCGCATCGTTGTCCTCGACGTCGAGAACCGCAACCGCGCCGCGCCCGGCGCGCGCGTAGACGTGGCGGCACACGCCTTTTTCTTCGTAAGCGCCGATCCAAGGCCAGAACGATTGGCGCGTTGTTGTCATTTCAGAGGGCCGCTCCGGCCGCGGCGTCGAGATGACCAGAAACAGCATAACCGCAATCCCGTTCGTTCTTCAGTCGCCCTGCCGTTTCGGCAACGGCCAGCACGGATGATCCCGCCCGCTCCATTCAACGTCGACGAAGCGCGCATCGCCAACGAGGCGAAGCCGCTCGTCCCAGTCGCCATCCCTGCGGATCCGCGCCTGTTCGGCGTCGTGGAGTTTCGCCTCGCGTTTACCGCGTTGCGTTTTCGTCGGCATTGGCTGCTCCTTGCGTCTTCGCCCTCGACCGATGCTGAGCTTTGGCCGGCCGTATTGCGGCATCATAGAACATCGTCCGCGCGTTGTCGTTTGCGCCGACGCTGCGCATTGGCCATTCTCTATCCATCATTGCTAAAGTCGCGGGCGAAAATCGAGCACGAATGCAAGGACCGATGACAGCACCCCCGACACACTCCGGTATCGGCGCGCCGGTGCCGCGGCGCGAGGATTTGCGGCTCATTCGCGGCACCGGCCGCTATACCGCCGACGAAAATTTGCCGGGCCAGGCTTATGCCGTGATGGTGCGCTCGCCGCATGCGCACGCGCGCATTCGCGCCATCGTCAAGGACGCGGCGCTGGCGGCGCCGGGCGTGCTGGCGGTGCTCAGCGGCGCCGATTTCCTGGCCGACGGGCTCAATCCTATTCCGCACAAGCCGTGGTCGCAGCATCCGGCGGAAATCAAATTGCGCAACAGCGGCGGCGAGCCGTTCACCGCGACACACTATCCGCTGCCTGCCGATAAGGCGCGCTTTGTCGGCGAGGCCGTGGCGATGGTCGTCGGCGAAACGCTTTTCGCGGCCAAGGACGGCGCCGAGAAAGTCGAGATCGATTACGAAATTTTGCCGGCGATCGTCGAAACCGTCGCGGCGGCGCGGCAGGACGCGCCGCGCGTGCACGAGGCGGCAGCCTCGAACGTTTGCTTCGACGCCGAGCTTGGCGACGCTGCCGCGACCGAAGCGGCCTTCAAGCGCGCCGCGCACGTGACGCGGTTCGAAACTTGGGTGCGGCGCGTCACCGGCGTGCCGATGGAGCCGCGCGCCGCGCTCGCCGCCTACGATACGGTGACCGGCCGCACCACTTTGTACGCCGGCAACGGCGGCGCCGTCCGCTTGAAAGACGATCTCGCCACCATTTTGGGCGTGCCGTCCGACAAGGTGCACGTGCTGATGGGCGACGTCGGCGGCAATTTCGGCACCCGCGGCATGATCTACGCCGAGTTCGCGCTGATCGCATGGGCGGCGAAAAAACTCGGGCGTCCGGTGAAATGGATCATCGAGCGCCACGAGTCGTTTTTGTCCGACTATCAGGCGCGCGACCTCGCGGTCGAAGCCGAACTGGCGCTGGACGAGAAGGGAACCTTCCTCGCCATGCGTGGCTCCAATCTCGGCAATCTCGGCGGCCACACCACGAACTTTTCCATGGTGCAAAAAGGCGTGCAGATGATGTCGAGCATCTACCGCATGCCGGCGGCGCACTTTCGCGCCCGCGCTACGCTCTCCAACACGGCGCCGACGCGCCCCTATCGCAGCGCCGGCCGGCCGGAGGTGATCTTCGTGGTCGAGCGGCTGATCGATCTCGCCGCGCGCGAGCACGGCTTTGATCGCGTCGCATTGCGACGGCGTAATCTGGTGCAGCAAAAAGAGCTGCCGTACCAAAATCCGTTCGGCCTGACCTATGACAGCGGCGATTACAACGCTACCATGGCGACGGCGCTAAAGCTCGGCGATTGGGCCGGCTTTCCGCGGCGCCGGCGCGAGGCCAAAAAGCGCGGAAAATGCCGCGGCATCGGTGTGGCCAATTACGTCGATGTCTCGACCGGCGTGCCGCGCGAGAAGGCCGAGATTTTGGTCAAGCCGGACGGCGTCGTCGAACTCGTGATCGGCGTCACCTCGCAGGGCCAGGGCCACGAAACGAGCTTCGCCCAGCTCGTCACCGAGTGGCTCGGCGTACCGCTTCACTCGATCCACGTGATCGCCGGCGACACCGACCGTGTGACTGTCGGCGGCGGCGCCCATTCCGGCCGCGGCATGCGGCTTGGCTCGATCGTGATCAAAAAATCGTCCGACGGCATCATCGAGAAAGCCACGCGGATCGCCGAACTTTTGTTGGAGGCGAGCGCCGCCGACATCGAATTTGAGGCCGGCCGCTTCACCGTGAAGGGCACCAACCATGCGGTCGGGCTGTTCGAGGTGGCGCGCGCAGCGCTCGAGCGCGCCGATCTGCCGGCTGAGCTGCGTGGGCCGCTTCACGCGGAAAGCGACCAGACCATTGCCGAGGCGAGCTTCCCCTACGGCTGCCAGGTCTGCGAAGTCGAAGTCGATCCCGAGACCGGCGCGGTCAAGCTCGTCCATTACGCGGCGGTCGACGACGTTGGCCGCGCCGTCAATCCGCTGATCATCCACGGCCAGGTGCATGGCGGCATCGCCCAAGGCGCCGGCCAGGCGCTGATGGAACACGCCCATTACGATCCGCAGAGCGGACAAATGCTGTCGGGCTCGTTCATGGACTACGCCATGCCGCGAGCGAGCGACCTGCCGTCCTATGCGACGGAACTTTCCGAAGTCCCCTCGCCCACGCATCCGCTCGGCATCCGCCCGGCCGGTGAAGGCGGCACCGTGCCGGCGCTCGCCGTCGTCATCAACGCCATCGTCGATGCGCTGTCTGAATTCGGGGTGCGCCACGTCGAAATGCCGGCGACGCCGCAGCGCGTGTGGCAGGCGATCCGCGAGGCAAACACGCGCGCCGCAATAATGCGTCGTAATTGAGCCTTTGATTTACGCCACAACGGTACGGTGATAAAATGCACGGCCAAGCAAGATGCGGGGAGCAATGGCGGAATATCTGAAGCTCGAGGCCTTGCGGGCGACACCTTTGGTGCGCGAGCCGTTCGCGCATCTGGTGGTGCCCGGCTTTGTCAGCGAAGCGGGCTTGGCGGCAATCAATGCCGATTATCCAAAAATTGCCTCGCCCGGCAGCTTTCCGATTGATCAGCTGGTGTTCGGCCCCGCGTTCCAAAAATTGCTTGACGAGCTGGAAGGTGACCGCTTCCGCGAAGCGTTCGAAGATAAATTCGGCGTCGATCTCGCGGGCCGACCGACCATCACCACGGTGCGCGGCCGTTGCGACGCAAGCGACGGCAAAATTCACACCGATTCCAAGACGAAAATCATCACCGTCCTGATCTACATGAATCAGAGCTGGGAAAATGCTGGCGGGCGGCTACGGCTGTTGCGCTCGGGGCGCGACCTCAACGACATCATCGTCGAAGTGCCGCCGGTGGCCGGGACCTTGCTGGCGTTCAAGCGCAGCAACAATTCCTGGCACGGCCACGAGCCGTTTTCCGGCGAGCGCCGCGTCATTCAATTCAACTGGCTCACCTCGGCCGGCAACCGCCAGATCGCCATGCTGCGCCACCACACCTCGGCGTCGTTCAAGCGCGTGCTGCAGATGATTCTGCCGGGCCGCGCCTAGTGCGCGCGAGCCTGGCCGCATTGGTCACAGGAGCCGGCGCTTGACCCTATCGGCGGACGAGCTGCGCAGCCGCGATTTTTCCAAGATTTTGCTGATCAAATTGTCGGCCGTCGGCGACGTGGTGCACACCATTCCGGTGCTCAACAAGCTGCGGCGACGCTATCCGAAGGCAGAGCTCGATTGGCTGGTCACGCCGGGCATCGCCGAACTTTTGCAACATCATCCGGCCATCAGCAATGTGATCGAGTTCACCCGCGCGGTGAACGGCGGACCCTTACGTCTCGGCGGCATGACAGCGCTCGGCGTCTATGCGCGCTTGGCGGCAAAGCTGCGCGGCGCCGGCTACGATCTCGTGGTCGACATGCACGGCCAGATGCGCACCGCTTTGCTGGCGCTGGCGACCGGCGCGCCGGCGCGCATCGGCTTCGATCGACCGCGCGCCGAAGTGTGGCAGGCGTCGGAGCGCACCTTCCCGGAGCAAACGCGCAAGCACGCCTGGCAAGGCGCGCGCGAGGGCAGCTGGCTCGCCTACACGCACACCATTCCGGTGCCGACGCTCGAAATGCATGCCGTCGACCGCTATCTCAATGTCGGGCCGCTGCTCGGCCTCGACAACGGGCCGGCGGACTTTTCCTTCCCAGTTCCGACCGAGGCCGAGCAACGCATCGCGACGCTGCTCGATTACTACGACATCGCCAAAGCCAGGATCGTGGTGATGGCACCCGGCACGATCTGGGAAACCAAACAATGGCGCCGCGAGGCTTTTGCCGAGGTGGCGCGGCACTTTTTGCAGCAAAAATTTGCCGTCACGTTGATCGGCTCCGAACGCGAGCGCGCGGTCTGCAACGCAGTCGCCGCGCTCGCGCCGGGCGTGGTCGATCTCGGCGGCGAAACCACGCTGAGCGAACTTGCCGCGCTGATCCGCCGCGCCACGATCTGCGTCACCAACGATTCCGGGCCGATGCATCTGGCGGTCGCGCTCGGCCGTCCGGTGGTCAGCGTGTTCGGACCGACCGATCCGATCTGGATCGGCCCGTACCGGCGCGACGGCGCGGTGCTGCAGGCCAAAAACTTGCCGTGCGCGCCGTGCTACCTGCGCCAGCTCAGCCGCTGCGCCTACGGCCACGCCTGCATGCACGGCGTCGCCGCCAGCGCGGTGATCGAGCGAATGGAAGCGATGCTGAAAGACGTCATTGCGAGCGAAGCGAAGCAATCCAGGGCAGCGGCGCCGAAATCTGGATTGCTTCGTCGCCCGTTGGGCTCCTCGCAATGACCCGCCGCCGTTTACTGCCAGTACGGCGGATAACCCGAAGAGCGCTGCTCGGCCTCAAGGAGCCGCAGCATCGCCGGCCATTCCAGCACGCCATAAGGCCGCCGCGCGCCCGGCTGATAGAGATGCGCGGTGTGTGCCAAAACGTTCTCGCCCGGCATGGTCAATTCGGTGCGCGCCGCCATGGCGTCGACCTGGGAGCGGCACGACAATTCCAGCTGATACATGGTGTTGAAAGCCTGCTGGATGGTGGCGCCGCAGGTCAGCAGACCGTGGTTGCGCATCACCATGGCGTCGTGCGGCCCGAGATCGCGCACCAGCCGCTCGCGCTCGTCGAGATCGATCGCCGGCCCTTCGTAGTCGTGATAACCGACATGGCCGACGAATCGGATCGAAGTCTGCGACAGCGGCAACAGCCCGCACGCCATGGCCGAAACCGCCATGCCGGCTCGGGTATGGGTGTGCAGCACGCAGGCGACGTCCGGCCGCGCCTTGTGGATGGCGCCATGGATCACATAGCCGGAGACGTTGATGCCGTAATCGGTGTCCGGCTTCCAGACGATCTTGCCCTCGACGTCGATCTTGACCAGGCTCGAGGCGGTGATCTCCTTGTACAGGAGGCCGTAAAGATTGATCAAAAGGTGCTCGGTGCCGGGAATGCGCGCCGTTATGTGGTTGTAGATCAGGTCGGTCATGCCATACTGGTCGACCAGCCGGTAACAGGCGGCGAGGTCCAACCGGGTCTGCCATTCCTGCGCCGACACCTCGTTGCGGATGCACTTGAAATCGGCCGAATAATTCACGGCGACTGTCTCCCTCAAACACGACAATATCGCGCTGGACAGATCATGTCAGCCACCATCTCGGATGGTAGATCGGACCAACAGGCAGCGGCCGGCGCCGACGTGTTGCGCAATCACGTCAAGGAAAAACTGGCGCGCGGCGAAGTCGTCGCCTCGATGATGGTGCGGCTCGTTCGCGGCATCGAGATCGCGCGCATCGCCAAGACCGCAGGCTTCGACAGCCTCTACGTGGATCTCGAGCATTCCAGCTTCTCGCTGGAGCCGCGCAATACGTGCCCATGGGCGCACGTTACGTTTCGACCGGCACCGACCTCGGCTTTTTGCTGGCGGCCTGCACGGCGAAAGCCAAGGAAGTCCACGCCATGGCGCGCGATTGAACGAATGGCGACCAATTCAGGAGCAACAAATGCTTGAACTGCGTCCGAGCTGCGAATGCTGCGACAAGGATTTGCCGCCGTCGGCCCCCGACGCGATGATCTGCACCTTCGAGTGCACGTTCTGCCGCGATTGCGTCGAAAAGAGGCTCAACGGCGTCTGTCCGAATTGCGGCGGCAATTTCGCGCCGCGCCCGATCCGGCCGGCGGCGAAGCTGGTCAACAATCCGCCATCCACGCGGCGGATGTTTAAGCCGGATGGCTGCGGGAGTGAGGCGCGCCAATAGGCGCGTGAATGCAATTCCGTTTTAAAATTCTGACCAAAGCAACGAGGAATGACCTATGAAGCGGCTGCACGCGTCGATCGTCGTCGGCTTGGCGCTGTTGGCTTTGACAGCGTGGCCGGGCCACGCTCGCGCGCAGGACTATCCGACCCGCGCCATCCGGCTGATCATTCCGTTCCCGCCGGGCGGCAGCAACGACGTGGTCGGCCGGATCATCGCCAATCAGCTCGGCCAAAAACTCGGCAAGCAGGTGTTCGTCGACAATCGCAGCGGCGCCGGCGGGGTGGTCGGCACCGATCTCGCCGCCAAAACCGCGCCGGACGGCTACACGCTGCTCGTGGTCTCGATCGCGCACGCGGTCGATCCGTGGATCTACAAGGAGCCATTCGACCCGGTGAAGGATTTTGTGCCAGTCAGCATCATCGCAACCGGCACCAATGTGCTCACCGTCAATCCGAAAGTGCCGGTGCATTCGGTCAAGGAGCTGATCGATCTCGCCAAAGCCAAGCCGGGCGTTCTCAACTATGCGTCGGCCGGCATCGGCAGTTTTCAGCATCTGAGCGGCGAATTGTTCAAGCTCACCGCGGGCGTCGACATCGTGCACGTGCCCTACAAGGGCGGCGGCCCGGCGATGCTGGCGGTGATCGCCGGCGAGGATCAGGTGATGTTCTCCTCGATCGTGCAGACGGTGCCGAGCATCCAATCTGGCGCGCTGCGGGCGCTCGCCACCGGCGGCGAGAAGCGCAGCCCGATCTTGCCGGAGTTGCCGACCATCGCCGAAGCCGGCGTACCCGGCTATGTGGCGACCAATTGGTGGGGCATCGTCGCGCCGGCCGGCACACCAGTGCCCATCGTCGCCAAGCTGCACGACGCCATTGCGGGCCTCCTCGATTCGGCAGAGACCAAGAAATATCTGGACAACGAGGGCGCCGCGCCGGTGCACATGAGCTCGGCTGAATTCGGCGCTTTTATTGCCGCCGAGATCGCCAAGTGGGGCCCGGTGGTGCAAAAAGCCGGCATGAAGGCGCAATAAGAGAAATGACTCCGTTCACCTACAATTCCGACCCGGTCCGCATCGTATTCGGCGCCGGCGCGCTGGGCGCGCTCGCCGCGGAGGCCGATTTTCACAAAATGTCGCGGCTGTTGGTGCTATGCTCGCAGAACCGCGCCGACTATGCGCGGCGCCTCACCGCGCCGCTCGGCGAGCGCGTTGTGGAAATCTGCAACGCATCGGCGCCTAACATGCCGCGCCAGGCGTTCGATCGCATCGTCGCCGACCTTGAACGCATCAACGCCGACGGCTTCGTCGTAGTCGGCGGCGGCTCGCCGATCGGGCTCGCCAAGGCCGCCGCCGCGGCGACCAAGCTGCCTTACATCGCCGTGGTCACCACCTATTCGGGCTCGGAAATGGCGGCGCGCTGGTATGTCGGCGTCGCCGATCAACGCGTTAGCGGCAACGATGTTGCCTGTCTGCCGGCGACTGCGATCTATGATCCGAAGCTGACGCTCGACCTGCCGCCGCGCACCTCGGCCGCGAGCGGCATGAACGCCATGGCGCATGCCGTCGAAAGTCTCTACGGCATCGACACCAATCCGGTGGTGCAGACCATGGCCGAAGAGGCGGTGCGCCGGCTCGGCCAAAGTCTTCCGCGCGTGGTGGACGATCCGCGCGATCTCGAGGCGCGCAGCGACGCCATGTACGGCGCCTGGCTTGCCGCCAATTTCCGCGCCGAAGTCGGCCTCGAACACGCGATCGCGCAGCGCGTGCGGCAATGGTTCGATCTCGACCATGCCCATGCGCACGCGGTCGCCACGCCCTACGCGATCGGCTTCAACGCCGCCGCCGCACCCGACGCCATGGCGCGGATCAAGCGCGCGCTCGGCGTGCCAGACGCCGCCCTCGGCCTTTACGACCTCAACGTCCGCCTCGGCCTGCCGACCGGTCTCAAAGACCTCGGCCTGCGCGAGGCAGATATCGGCAAGGCGGTCGAAGTGGTGAGCGCGGTGAAGATCGAGCACCCGCGGCCAGCATCGAAGGCCGACCTCGCCGAAATCATTCGCCAAGCCTATCATGGCGAGCCGCCGCGCTTTTGAGGCGGCGAGGACAACAGCACGATGCAAAACAAGTTTCGCGGCGTGATGCAGAGCCCGGTGACGCCGCTCAAGGACGATTTCAGCCTCGATCTGCCGACCTTCGAGCGGCTCCTTGATTTTCATGTGCGCTCTGGCGCGCCGGCGATCTCGTGGCCGCACCACAAGGGCGAGTCGCTCAATCTCACCATCGCCGAGCGCAAGCTGTTTGCCGAGGCCGCCGTCAAGGTTGTGGCTGGCCGCGTGCCAGTGACGATCCACGTCAGCGCGCTTGCGGTCGAAGACACCATGGCGCTCGCCCGCCATGCCCAAGACATGGGCGCCGACGGCATTTTGGCGATCACGCCGTATGTCTGGAATCCATCGCTGGAAGCGATCGAGGCCTATTTCGTGCGGCTGTGCACGTCCATCGATCTGCCGGTTCTGTCCTACAATTCGCCGAGCTATCTGGCGGGCGTCGAAATCACCGGCGATTTGATGGCGCGGCTGATCGAGAAGCTGCCGAACTTCGTCGGCGTCAAGGAAGCCAGCTTCAACAGCGAAAAATTCCTGGAAATTTCCCGCGCCGCCCTGAAGCTGCGGCCGAATTTTTCCATGCTGACCGGCGTCGAATTTTTGCTGCCGTCGGTGCCGCTCGGCGGCATCGGCTCTTACTCGGCGGCCGGCTCGATCTGTCCCAACTTGTGCACGGAGCTGTTCGACAGCTGCATGGCCGGCGAATGGACGCGGGCGCGCGAGCTGCAGTTCAAGATGACGCGGCTGTGGCATTTGTTCAAGGACCAATATCCCTCCTCGCTCAAGGGCAGCATGGTGATCATGGGCCGGCCGGTCGGCCCGACCCGCGCGCCGCTGCCGACGGCGACGCCGGAACGCCAGGCCTATATCCGCGCCCAGCTCGAGGATCTCGGCATCCTCGACACCGAGCCGCACGGCTGGTGAGCGGCGCCGCATTTTTCGAAAAGAGCGCATCAAACAATGTCCTTCGATCCAGGTTTGGTGCACACGCCGCTGACCCCGTTCGCGGCCGATCGTGGCATCGATTTCGACCGTTACGGCACGCTCATCGACTTTCATCTGCGCCATGGCGCCGATGCGCTCGCCGTGCCGATGCATGCCGGCGAATCGGTAAGCCTGCGCGACGCGGACAAACGCGTGCTGATCCGCTTCGCTGTCGACCACGCCGGCGCGCGCGCGCCGGTCACCGCCCATGTCAGCGACGCCGGCACCGGCATCGCCGCGGCGCTCGCCCGTTTTGCACAGGACGCCGGCGCCGCGGCGATCGTGGCGACCACGCCGTACTACTGGACGCCGCCGCCGGCGATGATCGTCGAGCATTTTTGTCAGATCGGCTCCGCCGTGACGATTCCCTTCTTCGTGCTCAACGCCCCCGAAGACATGGCCGGCAGCAAGATCAACGCTGCGCTCGCCCTCAAGCTCGTCGAGCGCCTGCCCAACTTCGCCGGAATCGTCGATTCCAGCCTCGACTGGCAGTTCATGATCGAGCTTCTGACCGACGTGTCGCGCGTTCGCCCCGGCTTCACGTTGCTGTCGGGCAACGAGCTTTTGGTTTCCGCCTCGGCGATCGGCGCGCGTGGGATGTTTTCCGCGCTCACCGCGATTGCGCCCGGCCTGCTGCGGCGCCTGTTCGATCTCTGCCGCGCCCAAAAATTGTTCGAAGCCCGCGCCCTGCAGGAGGACGCCGCGGCGCTGCGCCAGACCCTAAAGCCCGGCGGCGTCGCCGCGTTGAAGGCTGCGGCTCGCATCATGGGCCGAGACTGCGGCATTCCACGTCCGCCACTGCTGCCGCTCGATGCCGCCGCGACGAAGCAGCTTGCGAAACAGCTCGAGGCGCTGTCGGCACTCGCCGACGAACCGCGCGGCTGGTGAATAGCCGGCAAGAGCCTGCTTTTACTGCTTATGCGTGACTTCGGTCGGGATGTGGTTGAGTTCCTCGCAGCCGGTCGCGGTCACCACCACCGTGCCGCCGATATTGACGCGATGGTTGCCGAGGCACGCATTGGGCTCGAACGCAAACACCATGCCCGGCTGCAACACAGCTTGACGCGCCCGCGCCGCGTTGCTTCCCGCGTAACGCACGTTCAAATCGATCTGATCGCGATTGACGAGCGTACGGCCGGCAAGAAAGTGCGGGCCGAGCGAGTGCACTAAAGGCGTATAGCCCCAGCATCCGGCGGTCTTCAGCGGCTCTTCCATGATGGCGAGCAGCTCGGCGAATGTCATGCCCGGCTTCATCGCTTTGATACCGGCCGCGTAGGAGGCTCGTGCGACGCCCTCGCATTTTTTACTGATGTCGTCGAGCGGATCGAGCGCGACCGTCATTTGCACCTGGACTTCCTGGTTGCCGCACAACGGCATCAACTCCGCCTGCATCAAGTCGCCGCGCTGCAGAATACGCGGCGCTTCGCCGGTCGTGGTCCAACGCGGCGGCCCCCACGACAAGGTGTGCGGCCCGGAATTCATGACGATCATCGGATAGCGTATGCCGATGCCGTGACGCAGCATCTCGGCAATCGCCTCGGCAAATACCACTTCCTCGCCGACGCCCGGCGCTGTGACCTCCACGATCGCGCGGCACGCCGCTTCGGCGGCGTCCGCCGCGTAGCGGACCTGGGCCAGCTCCTCCTCGCTCTTGACCAGCATCAGATGGCTGAATTCCTCGGAGATGTCGGTCCATTGCGTGGTGGGCAGCGCTGCCGTGAGCTCGTTCCAGAAATTGGCCGGTATCGCACCGTAGATTTCAGTCGGCGCCTGCGAATTGAGGCCGACCACGCCGAGGCTCGCTTCGGCAAGGCGCTTTTCGCGGATCACTTCGGCGACGCCGCTGCCGCTCGTCGCGACGCGATAATCATCGACCCAAAGTGCGGCGCCGCGTTCTTGCGACCAACGGGCGCGCATCACACGCAGATAGGCCCACGTGATGACGACCGGAGCGCCGTCGTACGGAAAGATCACGCAGCCTTCGTTGTAGTCGTCGCTGATATAGGTCTCATACATCTCGCGGGCGCGGAAACCGGCGACGAGGAGACCCTCCAGGCTGCGCTCGCGCATCAAATCGCGGATCCGGGCCCAACGTCGATCGCGTTCCGCGACCGACAGGATCGGCGGTTTCACCGGTTTGTAAGCTTGCGAGCTTGTCATGTCATTGGGCCGCCGGCTGGGCCGCATGCTTGACCGCCGGAAACTCATATTTGCCGAGACCGAGCAGCAGCACGCAGGTCAGCGCCAGGGCGACTTCGTAGCTGATGAGCACTTGCGAGTAGGAATGAAAGCGGTCGAAGGCTCGGCCGCTCAGCGTCGGACCGAGACCGGTGCCGATGTTGAAGAGCATGAACATCAGGCCGTAAATCTTGCCGTAGGCTTTCAGGCCGAAATAACGGCTGATGAAGAACGCCATCAGATCGATCTCCGCGCCGATGCCGGCGCCGCACAGCGCCGAGCCGATCAGCGGCACAGGGTAAGGCAATCCGCTGAGCAAGAGCGCAATGCCGGCGATCGGCAGAATGAAAAAGCAGACCGCGACATAGGGTCCCCAGAAACGATCGAGACACCAGCCGCAGATGATGCGGCCGACGATAATGGCGAGCCCGGCCACGGAGAGCGCGCCGGTTGCGACTTGCAGCGGGATACCACGGTCAGTGAGCAGCGCGACGATGTGAACGATGGTGCCGTTGATCGCCATCACACCGAGAAAGAACGCGATCGACAACAACCAGAAAGTCCGGCTCTTGAGCGCGGCGGCGGCATCTATTCCCGGCAACTGCGAGGTCGCGGCGGCGCGGCCCGCGGCTGACGCCCACGGCGGATCGCGTACGAAGATGACAACGGGAATCCAGGCCAGCACTATGACGGCGACAGCCAAACCAAAATAAGCACGACGCCAGCCGAAGTGGCCGATTAAAAATGCCGCGAGCTGCGGAATGAGCGCAACACCGAGGCCGACGCCGGCCGTTGCCAAGCCCAGCGCGATGCCACGATGGTTGTCGAACCAGTGCGTGATCACGGCGGCATAAGGAATTGGCGTCTGCACTCCGCTGATGAAGCCGGCGATGCAGAAGATCGCATAGATGAGGAATACCGGTTGGGCTTGCATGAAGCCGAAACTGGCGACCGCAAGCGCGAACAGGAGCACGCCCGGAACCATGACGCGCCGCGTGCCGAAGCGGTCGATCAACCAGCCGACGATCGGGCACGACAACGCGACGAACCAGGCACTGATTCCCAGGCCGCTCGATAGAGCGCCGCGACTGATGCCGAGATCTTCGGTTACCGGCTTGAGGAAGACGCCGAACGTGAAGATGAGGATCGCGCCGGCGCCGACCAACAGCCCGCAGGCGCATGCGGCCACGATCCACCAGCGGTTGGCGAAAACTCCCATGGCATTCCCCCGTCCGGCCCGGCTGAATGAAAAGCTTTAGCGTTTACAGGACAGCCCCAACGATGGGCCAAAGTGCTATATTGGCGCAATAGATTTTTGCTGAGAGTCCCCCCGTAAGGAGCACCAGCAATGACGCTCACGGAATCGCGTGCTTCGCCGCGCGCGCTTAGTTCGCAAGAGCCGGTCGAAATCGACATCGCCAGCACGCGCCCGGGAACACCCGGTGGCATATTCATGCGCCAGTTCTGGCATGCGGTCTGCCGCAGCCAGGATCTGCCGGCGGGGCATGCCAAGCCCATTCGCATCATGAGCGAGGATTACGCCATTTATCGCGGGCAATCCGGCGCGCCGCAGGTGGTCGCCTACCGCTGCCCGCATCGCGGCGCGCCGCTGCACCTCGGCTGGGTCGAGGACGACGCGATCCGCTGTGTGTACCACGGTTGGAAGTTCGATCATTCGGGGCAGTGTGTTCATCAACCTGCCGAGGAAGCGGGTTTCGCCCGCAAGGTGAGTTTAAGGACATTTCCAACCCGCGAATATCTCGATCTGGTGTTCGCCTATTTCGGCCAAGGCGAGCCGCCGCCGTTCCCGCATTTTCCGCATCGCCAGAGCGAAGGCTTGATTCAGGTCTGGAACGCCGAGCACGTGCCCTGCAATTATCTGCAAAGTTTCGAGAACAGCATGGACGAGGTCCATGTGGCCTTCGCTCACCAGCCTGGCGGTTCGCACGCCAAACTCTCCGCCGACCTCCCGATCATCACCGCAGAGGAAACCGACTGGGGCATGTTGCGCTTCGGTACGCGCCGCACCGGCAAGGTGCGCCACACGCTGCACTACGCGCCGAACTTGACGCGCGTCATCGTCCCGCCGCTCGCCGGCATGGACGGCGTCGGCGGCTGGTCGGAAATCTATTTCAGCTTCACGCCTATCGATGACGAAAATCATTTATGGCTGATCACGAGCCACGTCGAAGTCACCGGTGGGGACGCCGAGGCTTATCGGGCCAAGCGCGCCGAATACGACCGCAAGGTGGCGGCTGCCCCGCCGGTCATGGATTTGGTGCGCGATATCTGGTCCGGCAAAATCCGCTTTGCCGACGTCACCCATCCCGATCTCGCCGTGGTGCAGGATATTGCCGTGCAAGCCGGTCAAGGCCGCATCGAGGATCGCGCCAACGAACGGCTCGGCCGCTCCGATGCCGGCATCATTCTCTGGCGCAAGATTCTGGCGCGCGAACTACGCGCCATTGCCGAAGGCCGCCCGCCCAAGAAATGGAAGACGCCTCCAACCGACGTGGTGCCAACGCTGGGATTTTAGCGGAGCAGCGTAGAGCAGCGCCGCAGTTGGTGTCGAAAAACAGCACTAGGCCGCCGTCAGTCCACCGTCGACCACCAAAACCTGTCCAGCGACCGAAGCGGCGGCGGGGCTCGCCAAGTAGACGACGGCAGCGGCGACCTCGTCCGTGGTCGCCAGCCGCCGCAGCGGGATGCGCTTGAGCATGGCGTCCATGTAGGCGTGGTCCGCGCCCTTGTCGGCACGCGACGGCGAAGGCGTGGCGAGGCGGCCGGGCGCGACGGCGTTGACGCGGATGCCGTGTGCGGCCCATTCGACCGCCAGCATGCGGGTCATGCCGACGAGCGCCGCCTTTGAAATGCCATAGGTCGAGCGCTCCGGCGTGCCGGCGAGCGCGTGCGTCGAGGCGATATTGATGATCGCGCCGCCGCGGCCGCTGGCAATCATGGCGCGACCGACCGTTTGGGTGAGGAAGAACGTGCCGCGGACGTTGACGTTCATTACCGCGTCCCATTCGGCGGCCGCGACGTCTACCGCGAGCTTGCGCAGATTGGCGCCGGCATTGTTGACCAGCACATCGATGCGGCCCAACGCGGCCATGACGTCCTTTGTCACGCGCGCGATGTCGGCTTCACTGCGCAGGTCGAGCGTCGCTGGCGCAATGCGCGTGCCGCACGCCTCTAGCGCGTTTCGCGTTGCGGCAAGGTTCTCGATCCTGGTTGCGGTGACTGCTACGTCGTAGCCGGCGCGCGCCAGCGCCAAAGCGGTGGCCGCGCCTACGCCGTAGGACGCGCCAGTCACCAGCGCCGCGCCTGTTGCCGCCATGCCGCTCTCCCCTCCCCACACGCTGCGAGCCCCGGAAGCTTTTGGGCTTTCCGCAACATCCGTTACTATCGCGAGCGACGCAACGGGAGGACATCATGGCCGGCCGCGCGGCTCTTAGCTTTCTGTCCGCCGCCCTGACAGCCGCTCTCGCCGCTCCGCCGGCGAGCGCCGACAAGCTCGATGCCATCAAGGCGCGCGGCAGGCTTTTGATCGGCGTGACCGAAAGCTCGCCGCCGTTTTCCTACCGCGACGACGGCAAAGGTATCGTCGGCTATGACGTCGATCTCGCCGCGCGCGTCGCACAAAGCCTCGGCGTGGCGGCGGACAAAATCCCGATCATCAATGCCGAGCGCGTTGCGGCGCTGCAAGGCGACCGCGTCGATCTTGTCGCCGTCGGCATGACACGGGCGAAGAACCGCGCCCATGACGTCGATTTCAGCTACGCGTATCTGGATTCGCCGCACATGATCCTGGTGCGCAAGGATTCCGGCATTGCGCATATCGGCGAGCTTGCCGGCCGCAAGCTCGCGCTGGTGCGCTCGGCGAGCGTCGATGCCGCGCTCAAAGCCGCCGTGCCGACCATGCAGATCGTGCTGTTCGACGATTACAATGGCGCGTTCAGCGCGCTCGCGGAACGGCGGGTCGATGCGTTTCTGGCCGACAAGATGCTGGTGCTGTGGTTCGCCCAGAAAAGCGGCCACGCCGCGGATTTCTCGCTGATTGCCGATTATCAGCTGCCGCGCACCGCCGGCTTTGCCATCAAAAAGAACGAGCCACGCTTTCTCGATTTCATCGATCGCACGCTGCTCCAGCTCGAAGCATCGGGCGAGGCGGCCAAAATCTACGACGCCTGGTTCGCGCCGGTGCCGCGCAGCTTCCGCATCGCGCCGGACTGATCGACGGCTTTTATGTCAGCGGATGGCGCGCACACCAAAGGATCGGGCATGACGTGGGTCGGCCGCGCCATCCGCCGGCTCGAGGACCCGGCTTTGGTTACCGGCCGCGGCCGCTTCACCGCCGATCTGTCGGCGGCGCATTGGGTGCGCTTCGTGCGCAGCCCGGTGGCGTCAGGCCGCATCGTGTCGATCGACGCGCCGCGCGGCGCGCTCGTCATTCGCGCCGAAGATCTTGCCGGCGTGCGGCCGCTCCGGCCGATGCTGCACAAGTTCAATTATCGGCCAATCGAGCAGCCGTTGCTCGCGAAGGACGTGGTGCGCTTTGTCGGCGAACCGATCGCCGCGGCAGTCGCGCCCTCCCCGGCCGAGGCCGAGGACCTCGCTGACCGCATCGCAGTCGAAATCGCCGAAGCGCCCGCCGTGGTGGATGCGCAGCAGGCGCTGCGGCCCGATGCGCCGCTCGTTCACGCTGAGTGCCCGAGCAACGTGATCGTCGAGGCCAAGATCGAGACGGCTGACTTCGCTGCAGCGCGGGCACGCGCGCACCGCAGCCTCGCCGTCACGCTGCGTTCCCATCGCCAGAATGCCACGCCGCTCGAGCCGCGCGCCGCGCACGCGGCCTACGATCCGGCATCCGGCCGCATCACGCTCACTTGCACGACGCAGATGCCGCATTTGCACCGCACCGCGATCGCCGACCTTTTGGGTTTTGCCGAATCCGATTTGCGCGTGGTGGCGCCCGACGTCGGCGGCGGTTTTGGCCAGAAAATGTCGCTGCCGCCGGAGTACGTGGTCCTCGTATGGCTGGCGCGACGCCTGCGCAGCACGATGGCGTGGAGCGAGGATCGCCGCGAGAATCTCATAGCCGCTTTTCACAGTCGCGATCAGCACGTCAGTCTCGAAGGCGCGTTCGACGCGGACGGCAAGCTTCTCGCGCTATCGACCGACATCGTCGCCAACATCGGCGCCTATTCGTGCTTTCCCACCACTTGCGGCGTCGAGCCGCTGATGGCAGCGGCCGAAATGCCGGGCCCTTATGACGTGCGCGCCTATGCGTGCACTGCGCACGGCGTCGCCACGCACACTTGTCCGATGGCGCCGTACCGCGGCGTATCGCGCCCGGTGATCACGCTTGCGATCGAGCGCTTGATGGACAAGGCCGCAGCCGCGTTCGGCTTGAGCCCAGTCGAGATTCGACAGCGCAATCTGATCACCCGCTTCCCGCACACCTCCGCCACTGGCCTCACGTTTGATGAAGGGAGCTACCGTGAGACGCTGGAGAAAGCCGCTGCCTGCATCGATCTCCCGGGGTTCCGCGTGCGCCAAGAGAATGCGCGCCGCCGCGGCGTCTATCTCGGTGTCGGCTTTGCGGCATTCTCCGAACGCACCGGGTACGGCAGCCCGGCATTTGCGGCGCGCGGCATGGAGATCACGCCGGGCTGGGAGAATGTGGAACTGGTCATGGACCCTTCGGGCGGGGTCGAGGCGCGCATCGGCGCGAGCCCGCACGGCCAGGGGCTACGCACCACGCTTGCACAAATCATCGCCGATCAGCTCGGCGTAGCGCCGAGCGATGTGCGCGTGCTGCACGGCGACACCGACCGCACGCCCTATGGCTGGGGCACGTTCGCCAGCCGGTCGCTGGTCATCGCCGGCGGCGCGTGTTTGTTGGCGTCGCGCAAAATCCGTGAAAAGCTTTTGCGCATCGCGAGCGAAGCGCTCGAAGCCGCACCCGAAGACATCGTCCTCGAATCCGGCGCCGCGAAGGTTTCCGGCACCGACCGCGCCGTGCCGATCGCGACGCTGGCGCGCGCCGCCTATCATCAGTCGTTTCGGTTCAAAGATAGCGACCCGGGCCTGCGCGCCGCGGCCGATTACGATCCGGAGGGCACCTTCTCCAATGCCTGCCACGTCGCCGTCGTCGAGGTCGATGCCGAGACCGGCCGCGTCGCGCTGCAACAATACATCGTCGTCGAAGATGCCGGCCGCATCATCAATCCGATGATCGCCGACGGCCAGGTTCACGGCGGCGTGGCGCAAGGCATCGGCAACGCCTTGTTGGAGGAAATCGTCTACGACCGCGACGGCAATATCCAGACCGCGACACTCGCCGACTACACGCCGCCGACTGCGCGGGAGATTCCGCCGCTCGAACTTTTTCACATCGAAACGCCGACCGATGCCTCCATCACCGGCGCCAAAGGCTTGGGCGAAGGCGGCGCCATCGGCGCGCCCGCCGCCGTGCTCAACGCCGTCAACGATGCGCTGTCGCCGTTCGCTGTTTCGATCGACGAGGTGCCGGCCACGCCGCAGCGCATCCGGGCGGCGCTGCGCGGGCAGGCAACACGTATCAGCAACCAGGGATCAAAAAGTCTATGGCCTGATACCTGATAGCTGACACCTGATCCCCGTCACGCCGGCCGCTCGCGCGCCGAGACGATGGCGAGCCACAGATAGACGCCGAGCAAGGCGATCTCTGTCAGCACCACGAACGCGCTGCCGCCGTAGACGTTCGGGAAGAACAACTCGACCATCGCCATGGAAACCACGGAGGTCAGCCACACCACCGCGCCCCACGGCGCGGCGAGCCACAATCCGACCGCGGCGACGAGATCGATCACCGCAAAGAACACCGTCACCGAGCGCCAGGCCATCGACTGCGTCTCGAACGCCTGATTGGCCGGCGCACCGATGCTGCAGATCTGCGCCCAATGATAGAGGCCTTTGACCAGCGACACCGCTGCCATGACGCGCAAGAACAGCACCAGATATTCGGTCCAGCTGCCGCTGACCGGCGCCTTCACGCGCACCGGCTCGATCAGATCGGCCGGCCGGGTGCCGCGGATCGTGATGCGACCGGGCGCTTGGCTGGTTGATTGGATTGGCCGCTGAGCCGGGGCGGCGATCGGGGCCGACGTTGCGGCTGGCGCCGCGGCCCGCAGGGATGCGGCCGTTTGGGTTCTGCCTTGAGGCGTCGCTTGCGGCGTGGCTTGAGGCTTGGTTTGGCGCCGCGCTTGATCGCTCATACTGTTCCAGCCCATCCGCCCCAGGGAGAGACGAGCGATAGACACAGCCCCGAATTCCGTCAACGCTGTGGCGGGCTCGGTTGGGAAGGGCTAAAAGGGCCAGCATAGGGACACTTAGACGGAGCGCGCGCCCATGGCGATCAAATTTGGCCGGCCTCTCGCGCGCGACCACGCCGCGCCCGGCCCAGGTTTCGCCTCGGCACCGACGCTCAAGGACCGCGCCGAGCAGATGGCCGAGCAGCTCGATCTTGCGATCCGGCCGCGCCGCAACCGCCGCGCCGAATGGGCGCGGCGCATGGTGCGCGAGCACGTGCTCACCACCGACGATTTGATCTGGCCGCTGTTCGTCATCGACGGCGCCAAGCGGCGCCTTCCGGTCGACTCGATGCCTGGCGTAGAGCGACTGTCCGTCGACGAAGCGGTCCGCGCGGCCGAACGCGCCGCCAAATTGACGATCCCGTGTCTCGCGCTCTTCCCCTATACGGATCCCGGCCTGCGCGATGCCGGCGGCTCCGAGGCGCTCAATCCCGACAACCTGGTCTGCCGCGCCATCCGCGCCATCAAAGAGGAGGTGCCGGAGATCGGCGTGCTCTGTGACGTGGCGCTCGATCCTTACACCAGCCACGGTCATGACGGGCTGCTGCACGACGGCATCATTCTCAACGATGAGACGGTCGCAGTGCTGGTCAAGCAGGCCCTGGTCCAGGCTGAAGCCGGCTGCGACATTATCGCGCCGTCCGACATGATGGACGGCCGGGTCGGCGCCATCCGTGCCGGGCTCGACGGCGCCGGCTTCACCGACGTGCAGATCATGGCCTATGCGGCCAAATACGCTTCGGTGTTCTACGGCCCGTTCCGCGACGCCGTCGGCTCGAGCGCGACGCTGACCGGCGACAAGCGGACCTATCAGATGGACCCGGCGAATTCCGACGAGGCGCTGCGCGAGGTCGAGCTCGACATTGCCGAGGGCGCCGACATGGTCATGGTCAAGCCGGGCCTGCCCTATCTGGACATTCTGCACCGCGTCAAAACGGCTTTCGGCATGCCCACATTCGCCTACCAAGTGTCCGGGGAATATGCCATGATTGCGGCAGCTGCGGCGAACGGGTGGCTGGACGGGGACAAGGCCATGATGGAGAGCCTTATCGCCTTCAAGCGTGCCGGCGCTGACGGCGTGCTGACGTACTTTGCGCAGACCATCGCGGAAAGGCTCAAGAAGGGCGGCGCCTAACCGTCCCCGCCTGCGATCGAACCACGAGGCGGATGTGTAATGCGTGAGGACGAGGACCAGTTTCGCCAATACATGCCGGTGTTGCGCCGGCTCATCATCCTGGTGGCGGTAATCACCGCTATTCCGGTGGCGATGTGGACCATCACGGCTATGGTGCGAACCTATGTGGGGCCGCCAAAGTTGCCGACGTTCCGGCCAATGGCGGCCGCACCCGCGACGGTCGGTCCAAACGAAGCCGCTGCAGCTCCGGTCGCCGACGAAAACGGCAAAGGCGAGCGCCAGCCGGTGGCCGAGGCCAAAGCGACGACGAGCGACGCTGGCGGTGCCGGCGGCGTGACCGCGTACAGCGCGACGCCCGACAGCAACGCCAGCGTGGCCCCGGCTGCTGCGGCACCACCGCCGGCCGGCTCTGGCACCTCCCAAACCGCGAGCCTCGCTGCCGCCGCACCGGCAAACGCCGCGCCGAAACCCGAGAACGGCGCGGCGCAGTTTGCTCCTGAGGATCAACAACGGCCTGCAAGCAACTGGCCATCCCCGCCGGCCGCGAATTGGCCGAACCCACCGGCCGCACAGCAGCCCGGCGCCGCTGCGGCACCGGATGCCAGGTCCCTCGGCGGCAACGTGCCACTGCCGCGCAAACGGCCGCAGACCTTTGCGATCGCGCAGGCGCACGGTATTCCGCTGCCGCGTCCACGCCCTGACGCGGCCGGTGCGGCCGCTGCAGGCCAATCGCAACAGCCCACGCCGGCCGACTGGCTCCGCAACCTGTTCGGCCAGCAGGGCGGCCAGCCGGCGGCAGCGCCTGAGCGCGACGGGTACCAGGCGGAGCCGCACTGAGCGGCTGCGTCCGCAAGCTGGCGGCGGCTTCCGCCTATTGCAGCGCCGCCCCGCTCGCCAGCCGCATCGGCCGGTAGCCATCTTCAGCCAATGCCCGGAAAATCTGTTCGGCGTGGGCGCCGTCGCGCGTCTCCATGGTGACGTCGAGCTTGGCGCCCTTGGCCGGCACGTCGAGAAACAGCCGGTGATGGTCGACGGCCAAAATGTTGGCGCCGAGTTCGCCGAGGCGGCTCGCGATCTGGCCGAGCACACCCGGCCGGTCCGGAATGGTCAGGCGAAACGACACGATGCGGTCGGCGCGCTCCAATTCGCGCACCATCACCGAAGCGAGCATGCGCGGATCGATGTTGCCGCCGCACAGAATGAGTCCGACCTTGCGGCCACGGAAGCGCTGCGGCTCGGCCAACATGGCGGCGAGCCCGGCCGCGCCTGCACCTTCGGCAATCGTCTTCTGCAGCGTGAGAAAGGCGTTGACCGCGCGCTCGATCAGCGCCTCGTCGACCAAAATGATGTCGCCGACCAGCTGGCGCACGATCGGCAGCGTGAGCTTGCCGGCATTGCTGACGGCGATGCCTTCCGCCAGCGTCGCTCCGCCACTCGGTTTTTCCTCGCCCGGGTGCAGCGCGTTCCACATCGACGGATAGAGTGAAGATTCGACGCCAACGATGTCGATCGCCGGTCTCTTTGCTCGCGCCGCGATGGCGTTGCCGGCAATCAGTCCGCCGCCGCCGATCGGCACGATAATAACGTCGAGGTCCGGCACGTCCTCAAGCATTTCCAGCGCAACGGTGCCTTGGCCGGCAATCACGTGCGGATCGTCGTAGGGGTGCACCCAGACCAGATTGTCGGCAGCCGCGATCATCTCCGCACGCGTCTGCGCCTCACCCAGCGTTTCGCCGTGCAACACCACGACGGCGCCGTGCCCCTCGGTCGACTGCACCTTCACGAACGGCGTGGTCACCGGCATGACGATGGTCGCCGGAATGTGCAGGCGGTGGGCGTGGTAGGCGACCGCCTGGGCGTGATTGCCGGCCGACATGGCAATGACGCCGCGCCGGCGCTCGGCGGCGGACAGCGCCGCCAGCTTGACGGCCGCACCGCGCTCCTTGAACGAATTGGTGACCTGCAAATTTTCGTATTTGACGAAAACCTTGGCGCCGGTGAGCGCGGACAAGGGCGGCGCCGGCAGCATCGGCGTGCGCAGCACGTGACCGGCGATCGTGCGCCGGGCGGCCTCGATATCGGCAAGCGTCACCATGGCAGGGGCCTAATTCGTTAATGCGTTGCTTTTAGCGACCGAGCGCAAATTTTGCACCAGCGGCGAGGCGGCTCGTGGGCAGGGCCTCGATTTCGCCTTTGACGGCGCGCTGCCGGCGCGCGATGTTACCAGCGCCGGAAACCGAATCTGACGGGCAAGCCAAAGCCTATTCGAACGATTAAAAAACCGCCGCCGTGACCCAGCACTCCCGAGATACCCCGCAATTCTATCTGACCGCGCCGTCACCCTGCCCGTATCTGGCCGGCCGGGAAGAGCGGAAGGTTTTTACCCATCTGGTCGGCGAGCGCGCTCCGGAATTGAACAACATCCTGACCCACGGCGGCTTTCGCCGCAGCCAATCCATCGCTTACCGGCCGGCCTGCGAAGGCTGCCGCTCCTGCGTCTCGGTGCGGGTCTTGGCCGGCGAATTCCGCCCGACCCGCAGCATGCGACGCATCGTCAAGCGCAATGCCGACGTCGACAGCGAGATGCGCCGCGCCATGCCGACTTCCGAGCAATACGCGATCTTCCGCGGCTATCTCGATTCGCGGCACCGCGACGGCGGCATGGCCGACATGACGGTGCTCGACTATGCCATGATGGTCGAGGACAGCCATGTCGAGACCCGCATCGTCGAATATCGCCGCGCCGGCAATTTGGTCGCGGTGGCGCTCACCGACGTGCTCGGCGACGGGCTGTCGATGGTCTATTCTTTCTTCGAGCCGGACGAGGCGGCGCGCTCGCTCGGCACCTTCATGGTGATCGACCACATCGCACGCGCCCGGCGCATGAATCTCACTTACGTCTACCTCGGCTATTGGGTGCGCGGTTCCGGCAAGATGGACTACAAGAGTCGCTTCCTGCCGCAGGAACGGCTGATGCCGGACGGCTGGGCTAGGGTGGATTAAATTCGCGATTTTTTTGCGTGTTTGCAAAATTCATCCATTGCGATGAACCAATACCTGGGAAAGACACTCATAAAATGAGCTCGCGCAGCCGCCGTAACCATGTGGGTGCCGTGCGCCGGTCATTAGCGTTAAGGACATAATCGGCTGCAGGGAACGTTGTCTTAGGGCTTTAATGTGCGAAAGATTGCGGCAATGAACCGTCCCATAGCATTGTCGAGCGTCGACCATGTGCTGTCGACGTTCGACCTGGAGATGATGCGGCGCTGCATCGAGCTGTCCGCGGAAGTCGGCCGCGCCGGCGAATTTCCGTTCGCAAGCGTTATCGCGAGAGACGGCCGCGTGGTCGCCGAGGCCGGCAATCGCGTGCGCCGCGACAACGACGTCACCCGCCACGCCGAACTGCTCGCCGTGTCGGAGGCGCAGAAAGTGCTCGGCAAGGGCAAGCTCAAGGGCACCACACTCTATTCCAACGTCGAGCCGTGCGCGATGTGCTCGTTCCCGATCCGGGAAAGCCGCATCGGTCGCGTGGTCAGCGCCATCCCGTCGCGTTTGATGGGCGGCTTCTCCAAATTCGCGGTGCTCACCGACCGCGATCTGTCGCGTCTCATGCCGGAAGCGTTCGGACCGCCGCCCGAGGTCATCATCGGAGTCCTGCAGAACGAGGCCGTCCGGGTGTGGCGGCGCTGGAATCCGCTGATCTGGGCAGTCATCTCGCGCCGCGGCTGCTTGGGCGAACGCAGCGGGAAGTAATACGCTTCACAAGGTGACTGCCTCGATCAGAGCCCGGTCGCATCGCGCCGGGGCGAGAGGGTTAGGTCAGCGATTAAGTCAGTGACGTGGCGGAAGAGCCGGCCTACACTTGGCTCTCCGCCATCGAAATGTACAGCAACGTTTCGGCTTTGGCTCGGCATAACGACGCTTCTCAGCAAACAATCGGGATGATAGCGAAGAGCGGGATAACTTTATAAAAACGATTTCATCTGGATAGCGGTATCAGTTGATCTTCTTCTGGAACGGAATAAGCGAATGAATTTCCAAGCTCTGTTCGCCCAGCGCGCAAATATCGGCAAGCCGGTGCGTGTCGGGTTGATCGGCGCCGGAAAATTCGGCTCGATGTTTCTGGCGCAGCTGCCCTTCATCACCGGACTTGAACTGGCGGTGGTAGCCGACCTCGATGCCGACCGCGCCAAAGCGGCGTGCCGCCATGTCGGCTGGGATTTATCGCGCATCGCGCGCACGCGTTTCGCCGACCACGGGCGCGATGCCTGCCTGGATGAGCGCGTCGATGTCGTCGTGGAGGCGACCGGTAATCCGGTCGCCGGCATTGCGCATGCGCTCGAAGCGATCGACGCGCGAAAGCACGTCGTTATGGTCAACGTCGAGGCGGATGCCCTCGCCGGCGCTTGGCTGGCGAAGGAAGCACGAGCCAAAAACGTGATCTATTCGATGGCCTACGGCGATCAGCCGGCCCTGATCGCCGAAATGGTCGATTGGGCGCGCGCCACGGGTTTCGCCGTCGTGGCCGCGGGCAAGGGCACCAAATACCTGCCAGCCTATCACACGGTCACGCCGGACAATGTATGGCAGCATTATGGACTCAGCGCCGAAGAAGCGCGGGCGGCCGGCATGAACTCGCAGATGTTCAACTCGTTTCTCGACGGCACCAAGTCGGCAATCGAGATGGCGGCTGTGGCCAACGCGTGCGGTCTCGAGGTGCCCCATGACGGCTTGGGCTTTCCGCCGTGCGGCGCCGACGAATTGGCGAGCGTGCTGCGGCCAAAGGCGTTCGGCGGTGTGCTCGCCGCCGAGGGCATGGTCGAAGTCGTTTCGTCCCTCGCGCGTGACGGCAAGCCTGTGCCGCGCGATCTGCGCTGGGGCGTGTACGTGGTGTTCAAGGCGCAAAGCGATTATGCGGCATCCTGCTTCAAGCAATACGGCCTGCCGACCGACGCTACCGGCCGCTATGCAGCCATGTACAAGCCGTTCCATCTGATCGGTCTGGAACTGTCTATCTCGGTGGCGAGCGTGGCACTGTGCGGCGAGCCGACCGGAAGCTGCCGCGGCTTCCGCGGCGACGCCGTCGCCGTCGCCAAGCGCGCGCTCAAGGCCGGCGAGATGCTCGACGGCGAAGGCGGCTACACGGTCTACGCTAAGCTCGTTCCCGCGGCGCGCAGCCTCGCGCTTGGCGCGCTGCCGATCGGGCTTGCAGGCCACGTCAAGCTTGTGCGCGATGTTGCGGCAGGCGAATTCGTCAAGGCCGCCGACGTCGCGCTCGACGAGAATGCGCAAGCCGTCCGTATCCGGCGCGCGATGGAACAAGAGGCGCGGCGGTCTGTCGAGATCGCGGCAGCTGAATAGCGCTCCGGCGAGATTTGCTTACGCAGCTCAGTCCCCGGCGGACCTGCTACCGTTATCCGCGCCACGTCCGGATGCATTGCTGAACTTGTTGGTTTTCGGAAAACCTTTCGGCGCCAAGCGGCCGGCGTCGGCGCGATTGCCCCGCCAGTCGGCGAGTTCGCGCAGCGACAGCGTGAAGGCGCGGCCGGCGGAATCGGTCCAGGTCAAGCCCTTCTCGACCTCGAACGTCTTGATGTCGGAGAGCCCGCCGTCCTTGTGGCGCTGCAGCCGCACGCCGCGGCCGCGCGTCATGTCCGGCACCTGCTCGATCGGAAACACCACCATCTTGCGGTTCTCGCCGATCGCTGCGACGAGTTCGCCTTCGACCGGCGCCATGGCGCGCGCCGCATCGGGCGGCTTGACGTTGAGGATCTGCTTGCCCTTGCGGGTGTTGGCAACGCACTCGTCCTCCGCGACGATGAACCCCCTGCCCTGCTTCGAGGCAACGAGCAGCTTGCGGCCGCCCTGGTAGCGGAACACGTCGACGATGTCGGCCTGCTGCTCGAGTTCGATGAACAGCCGGACCGGCTCGCCATGGCCACGCCCGCCCGGCAGCTTCGCCGCCTCGATGGTGTAGAAGCGGCCGTTGGTGGCAAATACCATGATCTTCGAGGTGGTCTCGGCAAAGAAGGCATGGTCGAGCCCATCGTCGGCTTTGAACGACAGGCCGGCAAGATCGGCCACTTGGCCGCGTAGCGCGCGGATCCAGCCTTTCTCCGAAACCACGACCGTGATCGGCTCGCGCTCGACCAAAGCCTCTTCGATCGCCGCCTCGTCGTGCGCCGGCGCCTGCGCAAATGCGGTGCGCCGCTTGCCGAGCGGCGTTTTCGGCCCGAATTTCTCGCGGACCTCGCGGATTTGGCCCGCGATCGTCTTCCACTGCTCCTTCTCCGAGCGCAGCAAATCCTCGAGCGATTTTTTCTCGGCGCGCAGGGTGCGGTCCTCGGTGCGAATTTCCATCTCTTCCAGGCGGCGCAGGTTGCGCAACCGCATGTTGAGGATGGCGTCGGCCTGCACATCGGATAGCCGGAACGTCTGCATCAGCACCGGTTTCGGCTCGTCCTCCTTGCGGATTATTTTTATGACCTTGTCGATGTTCAGATAGGCGACGAGATAGCCGCCCAGCACTTCGAGGCGGTGCTCGATCTGGGCGAGCCGGTAACGCGAACGGCGCAGCAACACCTCGCGGCGATGCGTGAGCCATTCGGTGAGCGCTTCCGCAAGCCCGACCACCTTGGGAATGCGGCCGCGCACCAGCACGTTCATGTTCAGCGGCACCCGGCTTTCCAGCTCGGTGAGCTTGAACAGGCTCTCCATCATCAGCGCGGGATCGACGCTGCGCGAGCGCGGCTCGAACACGACGCGTACGTCTTCGGCGGATTCATCGCGCATATCGGCAACGAGCGGCAGCTTCTTCTCGTTGAGCAGATTGCCGATGTGCTCGACGAGCCGCATCTTCTGCACCTGCCAGGGGATTTCGGTAACCACGATCTGATAGGTGCCGCGGCCGGTGTCCTCGACTTTCCAGCGCGCGCGCAGCCGGAACGAGCCGCGGCCGGTCGTGTAGGCCTCCGCGATCGCCTCCGGCGGATCGATCACAATGCCGCCAGTCGGGAAATCGGGGCCCGGTACGAATTTGAGCAGCGTGCGGGTGCGCGCCTTCGGGTTCTCGATCAGATGCAGCGCTGCGTCGCACAACTCGGCCAAATTGTGCGGCGGGATCGCGGTCGCCATGCCGACGGCGATGCCCTGGGCGCCGTTGGCGAGCAGGTTCGGAAACGCCGCCGGCAGCACCACCGGCTCCTGCGCGACGCCGTCATAGGTCGGCCGAAAATCGACCGCGTCCTCGTCGATGCCGTCGAGCAGGAGCCGCGCCGCCTCGGTCAACCGCGCCTCGGTGTAGCGGTAGGCGGCGGGATTATCGCCGTCGACATTGCCGAAATTGCCCTGGCCGTCGACCAGCGGATAGCGCGAGGCAAAATCCTGGGCGAGACGCACCAGCGCGTCGTAAATGGCCTGGTCGCCGTGCGGATGGAAGTTGCCCATCACGTCGCCGACGATTTTTGCCGATTTCTTGAAGACGGCGCCGGGATCGAGGCGCAGGAGCCGCATGCCATAGAGGATGCGCCGGTGCACCGGCTTGAGGCCATCGCGCGCGTCGGGCAGCGCGCGATGCATGATGGTGGAGAGCGCGTAAGAGAGATAGCGCTCTTCCAGCGCCTCGCGCAGCGCGATGTCCTGCACGTCGCCGGAACTGGGGGGAATCGACTTTGTGGCCATGGCGCCGAGCTAGCGCGGTTATGCCCGCCGAACAAGGCGCACCGTGGACGCGGCGCCGCATTGCGCTACAATCCACCGCGTTCGCTGGGGAGGAACCGTATGCGGACCGCTGCACTGGCTGCTCTGACTATGGGTCTGGCGCTCTCGGCTGCGGCGCCCGCCGAAAGCGCCCTCGCCGACGGCTACGCCGCCCCGCGGCACGCGCATTGGCGTTGCGCCTGCGCGCGGGAATGGCCGCATCGTCAATATTGGCAATGGGATCACCGCCCGATCTGGGACGACCCTTGGCTGGTACTCAAGCCGAACTTTTGGGGCAGTTCGCTGCCGCATCTCGTCCCCGCTAACTTGTGGGCGCGCAAATGGCATCTGCCGTGGCTATACCGCGGGCGCGCGGATCATCACTGGCGCCGGGATCCGTAAGCCGAAAATTGCGCACTTGTGCGGTCGTCACGCCGGCGAAATGGCTTCCGGCAGCGTGCGCATGACTGCGGTCAGAAAGCGCGCACGCGCGGCCGGCAGCACCATGCCGCGCGGCGCGCAGGCGTGGCGATCGAGGAAAAAACCGGTGAGCGCGAACGCGTCGGCCAGCTCGGCAGCGCCTGGCGTGCTGGATTCGGACTGTAAAAAATCCGGCAGCCGAAGCAACTTGTCACGATAATCGTGGCCGGCGGCGCGGGAGACGGCGCGGCCCGAGCGCGGCGACACATAGGCTAGCTCGGCGGTCGTGCCGGTTGCGGCGCAGCAGGAAAGATCGAGACCGAAGCCAAGTTCGGCGAGCAACGCAAGCTCGAAACGCGCGATCAACGTCGCGGCGACAAGCGGATCGTCGATGTCATCAAGGATCACCTGCAGCGCGGCAAACACCCGCGCATGCGGCTCGCGCTCGGCGAGGAGCCGGCACAATTCGGCGACGTGAGTGACGCCATGGACCGCGTGTGCGGCGCCGAGCAGCCCGGCGGCACGCAGGTTGAGGCCCTCGACGGCGTAATGGCCGAGATGCTCGTCGAGCCGCGCCCGCCAGGTGGCGCGCAGGAGATTACCCGGCTGCAGCACGCCGCGCAGCCGCGTGCCGGCGCCGCCGCGCACCAGGCCGAGATGCCGGCCGCGCTCAAGCGTCATCAGTTCGAGGATGACACTGGTCTCGCCATGCCGCTTGGCGCCGAGCACGATCCCTTCGTCGGTCCATTGCATGGGCTCTATGTAGCGCTGATGTAGGAAAGTTATCAGCCCCGGGAAAAATTCAACGCGCCTTCATCGCCGCAAATACTAGCCGATGCGGCGATTCGGCGTTAACCTCGCAGCGCTTCGAACGCCCCACCGCCGCGCGCCCGCGCGGCGGATCGAGAGGGCAGAAAAGGGAGAAGCGAATGCGCAAAATCGTGATTGCTACGTTGATTGCCGCCGGGATCGGATTCGTCGGCGTGTCGGCGGGCTCGGCTGCGCCGGTCAACAACACGGCACTGAAACAGGCCGCAACCGTGAACGATCCCGCGATCAAGGTCCAGCACTGGCGTTGGGGCAGCCGGTGGCGGCATCGCTGCCACGGCCCGCGCAGCCGTTGGTGGTGGTGCTGATAATCTGCGAGACGACGATCGAATTCGGGGCCCGGCCGCTACCCGGGCCCCGCGTTTTTCGGCATTCTTTTCGTTCGCCGCGGGACATTTGCTGTTGAACCAACGCTATTAAAATTACGCCGTTCATCTGCCGTTCATCAACGTGCGCTGTTCATTAAAACCCTGGATTGCCCCTAGCCGACTAGCCTGTTCGCGGATAGACTCCGCACGCTTCGAACCTCTCGGCAGGAACACTCTCCTAAGCTGCATAGTTATAATTCTTGCCCGTTCGGGCAGAGGAGGAAAAGCGCATGCGCAAAATCGTAATTGCCACGTTGCTTGCCGGCGGCATCGGATTCGTCGGCGTGTCGGCCGGCTCGGCGGCCCCAGTCAACAACACGGCGCTCAAGCAAGCCGCGACGGTGAACAATCCCACGATCCAGGTCCAGCACTGGCGTTGGGGCAGCCGTTGGGGCGGTCACTGGCGCTGGGGCAGCCGTTGGCGTCGCCGTTGCCACGGCCCGATGAGCCGCTGGTGGTGGTGCTGACAGCATCTAAAACACAGATCCAAGGAGGCCCGGCCGACACGACCGGGCCTTTTGCTTATTGCCGCGCTTAACTGAGAATGCCGCCGCACTCAGCGGCGCGCACGATGCGACTGTTTGGGACCGTAGGCGCCCAAATAGGGTTGGCGGTTGCGATCGTAGTCGACCGCGAAGCAGAGATAATAGGACGGCTCGTCCTTTCGTTCGGTCGCGCAACGGTCGAAAATGTAAAGATCTGAAACCGAACGGTACGGCAAATAGGGATCAACGCCAACGCGCTCCTCGCCGCCCGGAAAACCGCCGAAGCGGTCGATGTGGCCTTTGAGGCTAGGATCCTGCGCTATTAACGCGTCGCGCAGCGTCTCGCCGTGGATAAAATCATCCCCCAACTGATCGAACGGCCCATCGAACCAGGTATTCGTCAGCATATTCGGCATGTAAGCCCCGATCATGATTTTGCGGTCGCGCAGGTAATCGCGATAGAACGCAAAGCCGGTGCGTTTGCCGATCAGGATGCGGTCCGTGCGCGGGCTCGGCTCGAACTGATCGGCAACTTTGATCGTTTCATCAAGGATGAAGTGGAAGATTTTCAGCTTTTTGTCGAACACCAGGAAGAAGCGGATGCCGGACTCGTCGAATGACGGACCGATGTACTCCTCGTCCGGCGCCAGCGCGCTTGCCGGCGGCTTAGCGTCGGAGAGATCGTTGAGCGCGAATACCACGCTCTTGCCCTGATAGGTTACGCGGTAAACCAGGGGCTCGACCTTTTGCGACTGCACGCCGTCCGCTGCGTCGAGGATGATGTGGTTTTCCGGCGTTTCGCCACGCCAACCTTCCAGGTCTTCCGAATAGGCGAAGATTACCTTGCCCTGGTCGCGGTTGCCGGCGTCGAGCCGGATATTGCCGTCGTACGGGACGCCGTTGCAGATGAATGTGTAATAGAAATAGCTTTCGGTCGGATAGATTTTGACGCGATCGGGAAGGCTGTTGAACACAAAGGCGAACACCGCCTTCGGATCCTTCACGTCGAGCGAGCACGGCCGCGTCGCCTCCTCCACATAAGCCTGGTTGGTGTGCAGAACGGGCAGTTGCGCCTGTGCCGTCGCCGCACCGCCGCTGATGAGCGCCGAAAGGCAGAACAGCCCGAGCAGAATAGGAAAGCCGATCTTCATGATGGGACTCGCTGTTTTGCGCGCCTGTTCCAAGGCGCGGGCGGATTTTGCGATGCTTTAAGCGTGCGACGCCCCCGAAGCGCGGCGGATTTCATCGCAGTTCGATGGCAGCGTCAAACGCGCTGCGCTTTACCCGCGCGGAAACTCCAAGCCGATCTGCCGGTAGCGCTCGGGATCGTCGCCCCAGTCCTCACGGACCTTGACGAACAGAAAGAGATGGACCGGCTGCTCGATCGCCTGAGCGATCTCCGCGCGCGCCGCACTGCCGATCGCCTTGATGGTCTGGCCGCCCTTGCCGAGCACGATTTTGCGCTGGCTCTCGCGCTCGACATAGATGATCTGCTCGATGCGCACTGAGCCGTCCGGCAAGTCCTTCCAGACCTCGGTTTCCACGGTCGACTGATACGGCAATTCCTGATGCAGCCGCAGATAAAGTTTTTCGCGGGTGATCTCGGCGGCGAGCTGGCGCAGCGGCGCATCGGAGATCTGATCCTCCGGATAGAGCCACGGGCCGGGCGGCACGTGCGCGGCGAGCCATTTTTTCAGATCGTCGACGCCGTCGCCGGACAGCGCTGAAATCATAAACGTTGCGGCGAACGCGGTGCGTTCGTTCAGCATTTGCGCGAGCGCAAGCAGCGCCGGCTTGGCGACGAGATCGACCTTGTTGAGCACCAGCACCTTTAGGGGGCTGCGCACGTCGGCAAGCCCGCCCAGGATCGCTTTGTCATCTTCTTCGAGGCCTTTGCGCGCGTCGATGAGGAGCGCGACGATGTCGGCATCCTGGGCGCTGCCCCAGGCGGTGCCGACCATGGCGCGGTCGAGCCGGCGCCGCGGTGCGAAGATTCCCGGCGTGTCGACCAAGACCAGCTGGGCGGCGCCGTCGCAGGCGATGCCGCGAATGAGCGTGCGGGTAGTCTGCACCTTGGGCGTGACGATCGAGATCTTGGCGCCGACCAGCGCGTTGATGAGCGTGGATTTGCCGACGTTCGGCGCCCCGATCAGCGCCACGAAGCCGCACCTCGTGTCGGACGCCGCCGGCGGCGGCGCCGCGCTCTCCGGCCGCTCCGGCTCAGGCATCGAGGCGGCGAGTCTTGACGCCCTCGCGCGTGAGCATGGCGGCGGCGGCGGCCTGCTCGGCGGCGCGCTTGGAGCGACCCAAACCTTCGGCCGGCGCAAAATTCGGCAGCTGCACGGCGACGCGGAATTCCGGGCTGTGATCGGGGCCGGAGCGCGCCACTTCCCGGTAGGCCGGCGTCGGCAGGCCTCGCGCCTGCGCCCATTCCTGCAGCACCGTCTTGGGATCGCGCAGCGGTTGCGCGGTTGCCCGCATGCGCTCCTGCCACAGCCGTTCGACCAGCGCCGAAGCCGCCGCATAGCCGCCGTCGAGATAGGCGGCGCCGATCAGCGCCTCACAGACATCGGCCAGGATCGCCGGACGCTTGCGCGCCCCAGCATTGACTTCCGAGGAGCCGAGCTTGATGGCGGCGCCGAGCTCGATCGACAGCGCAATCTCGGCGCAAGTTTCCTTGCGCACCAGGTCGGCGAGCCGGCGCGACAGTTCGCCCTCGTCGGCTTTGGGAAAGCTGCGAAACAGCATGTCGGAGATGACCAGCCCGAGCACGTGATCGCCGAGAAATTCCAGGCGCTGATAGGAGCCGGCGCGGTTGCGCGGCCCTTTGAGCGCCGAGATATGGGTCAACGCCACCGTGAGCAGCGCCGAATCGGCAAAGCGATAGCCGATGCGATTTTCCAGGTCGGAAGCGCTGCGACGGCTGCGCCGCGATTCCTTTCGGCCGTCCCCTCCCCGCGGCGCCGGCTCGGCGCCGCCATCGGTTGCGGCCGGCCCTTCCTGTTGCGGTGCCGCAGCGTTCTTCGTTCTGCGGCGGCCGCTCATCGCACCAGCGTGAACATCCGGCTCCAGCGCACCGCCCACGGCCAATCCCAAATCTCCCAGGCGTGCGCGCCGCCGCCGATCGAAAAGAAGATGATCTGTGCTCTGCCGATAAGGTTCTCGAACGGCACATAGCCGACCGCGCTGAGCACCCTGCTGTCGGTCGAGTTGTCGCGATTGTCGCCCATCATGAAATACTCGCCGGGCGGCACCGTGTAGACCTCGGTATTGTCGAGAAAGCCGTTATCGGTGAAATCGTGGGTGATGTAGCTCACGCCGTTCGGCAGCGTCTCGCGGAAGCACATCACCGGCTGCGGCAAATCCTCGTGCGCGACGCAGCCTTGCGTCACGCGCTCGCGCTTGACCGCCACGCCGTTGATGTTGAGCACGCCATGGATCACCTGAATGTGGTCGCCGGGCAGGCCAACGACGCGCTTGATGTAATCGATCGAATCGTCCTTCGGCAGCCGGAACACGACCACGTCGCCGCGTTGCGGCTGCGATGCAAAAACACGTCCGGAAAACAGCGGCGGCGAGAACGGCAGCGAATAATGGGTATAGCCGTACGAATATTTCGAAACGAACAGATAATCGCCAACTAACAGCGTCGGGATCATCGAGCCGGACGGAATATTGAAGGGCTGGAACAGAAAAGTGCGGATGACGAGCGCGATGATCAACGCATGGACGACCACGCGAACCGTCTCAGCGAAGCCTCCCTCTTTCCGCTTGGTACCAGTCTGCACGCTCATTCGCCTATTGTCCTGCATCTGTCATTCGCCGCGCCCGCATGCCCGCGCCGTTGTAGCCTCTGGGAGGAGCATGCGCAATTGCACGCGGGGATTCGCCGCGGTCGGCGTCGGCCAAAGTTTCGCAAGTCCTTTCAGCGCGTTACGAGCATTCTTTGGGTGACATGACGAAGTTTTTAATTCGCCGCCGAAGCGCCCGCCTTGAGGCTGCAGCATAGCCATTGCGATCAGCCGGCCGGAACGGCGAGCGCCCAGATGATGACGAAGGCGTGCGCCATCGGACCTTCATCGGTAATAGTCAATTCGATGCGCGCCTCGTAGCCGGCGGGCGTGATCGCATCCAACCGCCGCTTGGCGCCGCCGGTCAGCACCATGGTCGGCCGCCCCGAGGCAAGGTTGAGCACGCCCATGTCGCGCCACCAGACACCGGCGCGCAGCCCAGTGCCCAAAGCTTTGGCGCACGCCTCCTTGGCGGCAAAACGCTTGGCGTAGGTCTCGACCCGGTTGCGCCGCCGCTCGGCGCGCTCGCGCTCGGCTGCGGTGAAGACACGGTCGATGAAGCGGTCACCATGACGCTCGATCACCTTCGCGATGCGGCGCACATCGGTGATATCAGAACCGATGCCAATGATCATCGCGCCACTCCGGCCCCGGCCACCCCGGCCTTGGCGCGGCCGCGGTCCATCGCCGCCCGCATGCCGCGCACCACCGCGCCGAGACCGTCGACAATCGCCTCGCCGATGAGGAAATGACCGATATTGAGCTCGACGATTTCCGGCAACGCGGCAATCGTCTCTGCCGTTGCGAAATCGAGGCCGTGTCCGGCATGGACTTCAAGCCCGGTGCTTTTGGCAAGCGCGGCGCCACGCACGATGCGGTCGAATTCGGCCGCCGCAGCCGCGTCCTCGCCGGCCACCACGGCATCGCACCATGCGCCGGTATGGATCTCGATGACCGGCGCACCGATGGCGCGCGCCGCGTCGATCTGCGCCGGCTCGGCGGCGATGAACAAGGACACGCGGATGCCGCACGCGGTCAATTCGCCGACCGCCGCGCGTAAGGCCTGGCGTTGACCAGCGGCATCAAGGCCACCCTCGGTGGTGCGTTCCGCCCGCCGCTCCGGCACGATGCAGGCCGCATGCGGCCGCACCCTCTTGGCAATACCGACCATCTCCGCAGTCGCCGCCATTTCAAGATTGAGCGGCTTTTTGATGCGCTCCTTCAACCGCGCGATGTCGTCATCGACGATGTGGCGGCGATCCTCGCGCAGATGCGCGGTAATGCCGTCGGCCCCGGCAGCAATCGCTATCTCCGCGGCCCGCAGCGGATCGGGATGCCGTCCGCCGCGCGCGTTGCGCACCGTGGCAACGTGATCGATGTTGACGCCGAGGCGGATGGGTAAGAGAGCCGGCATCGCTGGTCGTGATCAGCCGTTCACCCGCTCGGCAGTGGCGACCACTTTCTTCGCCCGCAGCTGCGAGATGATCGAGGTGAGGTGCTTGAGGTTATAGACCTCGAGATCGATCGTCATTTCGGTGAAATCCGGCGACTGTCGCATCATCTTGACGTTGTCGATGTTGCCGTCGTGCTCGGCGATGACCTGCGCGATCTGCGCCAGCGTACCCGGCTCGTTGACCGAGTGCACCGCAAGACGCGCCGGGAAGCGCTGCGTCGTCTCGTCGTCGATGTCCCAGCGCAAGTCGAGCCAGCGTTCCGGCTGGTCCTCGAACTCGGTGAGCGCCGGCGACTGGATCGGGTAGATGGTGATGCCCTCGCCGGGCGTCATGATGCCGACGATGCGGTCGCCCGGCACCGCGCCGCCGTTCGGCGCAAAGCGCACCGGCAGATCGGTGTTGATACCCCGGATCGGGATCGCGCCATCGCCGCCACCGCCACCGCCCGGCAGCTTGAACTTCACCGCCTTGGCGCGCTTTAAGCCGAACCAGCCGCTTTCGCTCTTCGCCGCTGGCGGCGTTACGCGCTCGTCCTTGTAGTCCGGATACATGGCGCGCACCACGTCGGCGGCGCGCATTTCGCTGCGCCCGACCGCCGCCATGACGTCGTCGATCGAGGCGCGGGCGAGCCGCGGCAGGGCACCTTCGAGCTGCTCGTCCGAGTAGGCGATCTTGGCGCGCTGACACAGCCGCTCGACCAGGCGGCGGCCGAACGCCGAATACTGGCTGCGCACCGCCTCGCGCGTGGCGCGGCGGATCGAGGCGCGCGCCTTGCCAGTGACGACGATCGATTCCCAGGCCGTCGGCGGCGCGACCTGCGCCGACGAGGTAAGAATTTGCACCTCGTCGCCATTCTGCAACGGCGCGCTGAGCGGCCCGATCTTGCCGTTGATCTTGGCGCCGATTGCCATGTTGCCGACGTCGGTATGCACCGCATAGGCAAAATCGATCGGCGTGGCGCCGCGCGGCAGCGCGATCAGCTTGCCCTTAGGCGTGAAGCAGAACACTTGGTCGTGGAACAGTTCGAGCTTGGTGTGCTCGAGGAACTCTTCCGGATTCGAGCCCTCGGCCAACAGCTCGATGGTGCGGCGCAGCCACGCATAGGCACTCGATTCGCGCGACAGCATCTCGGTCGGCGAACCGAGGCCGTCTTTGTAGAGCGCATGCGCGGCGATGCCGTATTCGGCAATCTGCTGCATTTCACGAGTGCGGATCTGCAGCTCAACGCGCTGCTTGCCGGGGCCGATCACGGTGGAATGAATCGAGCGGTAATCGTTCTGCTTCGGCGTGGAGATGTAGTCCTTGAAGCGGCCGGGCACGACCGGCCAGCTGGTGTGCACGACGCCGAGCGCCTGGTAGCACTCGGAGACGGTGCCGAGGACGACGCGGAAGCCGAGGACGTCGGAGAGCTGCTCGAAGCCGACCGCTTTACGCTCCATCTTACGCCAGATCGAGTAGGCGCGCTTACGCCGCCCGGAAACCTCCGCCGCAATCCCCTGATCGGCGAGCTTCTTGGCGAGCTGCTGCTCGATTTCCGCAATCCAGCCGCGCGAGCGCTCGGCCAGCGCATTGAGCCGCTCGCTGATCACCTTGTGTGCGTCGGGATTGAGCTCACGAAACGCCAAATCTTCGAGCTCCTCACGCATCTGCTGCATGCCCATGCGACCGGCGAGCGGCGCATAGATATCCAGCGTCTCTTCCGCGGTGCGGCGGCGCGCTTCCGGCGGCCGATGGGCAAGCGTGCGCATGTTGTGCAGGCGGTCGGCGAGCTTGATCAGCAGGACGCGGACGTCGTCGGCGATGGCAAGCAGGAGCTTGCGCAGATTTTCCGCCTGCTTGGCCTCCTTCGACACCAGGTCGAGCTTTTTCAGCTTGGTCAGGCCCTCGACCAGCACGCCGATGTCATGACCGAACAGGCGATCGATCTCGGCCCGGGTCGCGTCGGTATCCTCGATCGTGTCGTGCAGCAGCGCCGCAGCGATGCTGGCATCGTCGAGCTTGAGCTCGGTCAGAATCGCGGCGACCTGAAGCGGGTGCGAAAAATACGGGTCGCCGGAGGCGCGCCGCTGCTCGCCATGCGCCCGCATTGCGTAGACGTAGGCGCGATTGAGCAAGTCCTCGTTGGTCTTGGGATTGTACTGCTTGACCCGGTCGATCAACTCGTACTGCCGCATCAACTGCCGCTTGCGCGCGGGCTGTGGAGGGGTCGGAACCGGCCGGATCGGCGGCGCGTCGGCCATCGGCACCAGCTCCGGAGCGTGCGCGACCGCCACTCCGAGCTCTGGCTCGGCCTGTGCCGGAGGCAGATCCAATGGCGTCGGCTGCGGCATGGCGGTCTTGCCGATCTCTTGGGAATCCTTTGGCCGTCTCCCGGCGTCGCTCGACGGGATCAGCGAACGCTGCCGTTGCCGGTCAACCGACCGACCGCATCGGCAGGCGCCTGATCCTCACAATATCATGGGGCGACGCCGACGCCAGACAAGCGCAACACCAGCCCGGCGCGATCACGGTGCCGCGCGCCAAGCGCCGAGAATGGCCGATTTTCGTTAATGATTCGGCGGCCGAAACGGCCGCAAAGCCTTAAACCCGCTATTCCTCGTCGTCGACCGGATCGGGCTCGGGTTCGGCTTCCGGAGGTGTCAGGCCCTCGAGCCCTTTGAGCAGCTCTTCTTCGCTCATCCGCTCGGTGGTGACCTCGGTGTCGTCGGCATCGACACCGGTGCCGGGGGCGCCGATCAGGGGCATGGCCTCCGGCTCGGGTTCGTCGACCTCGACGTATTTCTGCAGCGAATGGACGAGCTCCTCCTTGAGGTCGCCCGGCGACAGCGCTTTTTCGGCGATCTCGCGCAACGCCACCACCGGGTTCTTGTCCTTGTCGCGCTCGACCGCGATCTGCGAGCCGGAGGAGATCAAGCGGGCGCGGTGGGCGGCGAGCAGGACGAGTTCGAAGCGATTCTCGACCTTGTCGATGCAATCTTCGACGGTCACGCGGGCCATGTGGCTTCAGCTCCTTAAGTCAGTGCTCGGCAGTGTCCGGTACGGTTCCACTGCAAATGCAAGTTGCTCAATTGACGCACTAAGTATCGTCAAGGGCCGTCGAAGGCAAGAGCCGGCAGCGCATTCCTGCGGGCCAGGGCGCGGCCGGCATCCGCCGCGATCGAAGCCCTGCAAAACTGCCGGGCCGTCGGCCTGGAACTTGCGAGCTGTCGCTGCGCATTGCCGCGACGGCGTGCCGCAGCGCTGCACTGCGCAAGCGCCCGCAACACGCCACTTGCGAGCGCGGCACTTGCCCAATACCCTTGCGGTGCTAACGGCAGTATCGCGCACGTCGAATCTTTCGGACGACGGCAAAACTGTTTTAACAAAGCAACCGGGACGGCCGATTGCGTTACGGCCGGTCTGGTTTTATCCCAAGACGACACGCTCACGAGAGAACCCATGTCGGCACAAGTTGAAAAAATCGCGCTCTTCATTGATGGAGCAAATCTTTACGCCACCGCCAAATCGCTCGGCTTCGACATCGATTACAAGCGCCTGCTGCGCGAGTTCCAGTCGCGCGGCTATCTTTTGCGCGCCTTCTATTACACCGCGGTGATCGAAGATCAGGAATATTCCTCGATCCGGCCGCTGATCGATTGGCTCGACTATAACGGCTACACGGTCGTCACCAAGGCGACCAAGGAATTCGTCGATCAGACCGGGCGGCGCAAGGTCAAGGGCAACATGGACATCGAGCTTGCCGTCGATGCCATGGAGATCGCGCCGCATATCGACCAGATGGTGCTGTTCTCCGGCGACGGCGACTTCCGCTCGCTGGTCGAGGCGATGCAACGGCGCGGCGTGCGGGTCGTCGTGGTCTCGACCATTTCGACGCAGCCGCCGATGGTCGCCGACGAGTTGCGCCGCCAAGCCGACCAGTTCGTCGACATCATCGAGCTGCAGAGCAAGATCGGGCGCGATCCGTCCGAGCGGCCGGTGCGGGAGCCGCGCGAAGGCCGCGAGCCCCGTCACACCCCGCAATTCCTGCAGCGCAGTCCGACCGCGCAGCGCGTCGAAATCGACGACGAGTTCGAGGAGGAGTAGGGCTTTTGGAGCGCCGCAATGCCGCAACAAAGCGGTGTGCCCGGCCGCAATTGCCCGCGCTGCCCTCGCCTGGTCGCGTTCCGCAAAAGCTGGCGCGAGCAAGAGCCTGACTGGTTCAACGCCCCGGTTGATTCGTTCGGATCGCGCGACGCCCGCCTGCTGATCGTCGGACTAGCCCCCGGCCTGCGCGGCGCCAACCGCACCGGCCGGCCGTTTACCGGCGATTACGCCGGCGATCTGCTCTACGACACGCTCAAACAATTCGGCTTCGCCACCGGAAGCTACGAAGCACGGCCCGACGACGGCCTCACACTCGTCGACTGCCGCATCACCAATGCGGTGCGCTGCGTGCCGCCGGAAAACAAACCGACGCCCGAGGAGATCGCCACCTGCCGTCCGTTTCTCGGCGCGACGCTCAAAGACATGCCGCGTCTTGCCGCCGTGCTGGCGCTCGGTCGTGTCGCGCACGAAAGTTTCGTTCTGGCGTGCGGCGCGCGGCGCGCGGATAATCCGTTCGCGCACGGCCGCGTGCACCACGTCGGCAGCCTGACCCTGTTCGACAGCTATCACTGCTCGCGCTACAACACCAACACGGGCGTGCTGACTGCGGACATGTTCCGCGCGGTTGTTGCCGACGTTCGCGCGCATCTCGAGAGCGGCGCCGCTGTCGCTAGCGCACAGCCAGCGCAATCATAGCAGCGCTTCGCTCACGTCGCGCCCCGCATACGACATGAACTCCATCAGCGAGCCGTCCGGGTCGCGGAAATAAACGCTGGTGCCGGCGCCCTTGGCGCCGAAGCGCTGCATCGGTCCGCGCTCGACGGCGACGCCACAGCGTTGCAGGTGGGCAACGGCGGCGGCGATCGGTCCCATCCATTCGAAGCACAGATCGCTGTTGCCGGGCGCAACCGGCAACCGCGCCACTTCGGCCGGCGCAACGCCTGGTCCATGCACGTTGAGCTGCTGGTCGCCGAACCGATAGGCGTAGCCCACCGCCCGCTCGACGAGTTCGGCCCCCAGCACCGTCGTGTAGAACGCGTTCGAGCGCTCCCAGTCGGTGACGTGAATCACGCAATGATCGAGCCTGGTCGGCACCATGTGTCACCCCTTCTGCCGCATCAGCCGGCCGCGCTCGCGCTCCCATGAGCGCTTCTTCTCGGTCTCCCGCTTGTCGTACAGTTTTTTTCCGCGGGCCAGCGCCAGCTCGACCTTGGCGCGACCTTTTTCGTTGAAATAAAGCTTGAGCGGCACGAGCGTCATGCCTTCGCGCTCGACCGCGCCGATCAGCTTGCTGATCTGCCGGCGATGCAGCAACAGCTTGCGCGGCCGCTTCGGCGCATGATTGAAGCGGTTCGCCTGCAGGTATTCGGGGATGTTGGAATTGATCAGCCAGATCTCGCCGCCGCGGGCATCGGCGTAGGATTCGGCGATCGTCACCTTGCCCTGACGCAGCGATTTGACCTCAGTGCCGGTCAGCGCAAGTCCGGCCTCCATGGTTTCGTCGATGAAATAGTTGAACCGCGCCTTGCGGTTGTCGGCAACGACCCGAAGCTTGCGTTCCGCTTTGACCGCCATGCCTGCCCAGCGCTACCGGCTCTTCAACGCATCGCGGATTTCAGCCAATAGCTGTTCCTCACGCGACGGCGCGGGCGCGGCGGGCGGCGGCTCCGGTTTCTTCAAGCTATTGATGGCTTTGACCGCGAGAAAAAGTGCAAAGGCGATGATGAGAAAGTTAATGATCAGAGTGAGGAAGTTACCCCAAGCGAGCACGGCACCCTGCTTTCTCGCGTCGGCAAGGGCTCCTGCCGTGACTTTTGAAGAGAGCGGGAGAAAATAGTTGGAGAAGTCGAGCCCACCGGTAACGGCCCCGATCGCCGGCATGATGATGTCGGCGACGAGCGAATTGACCACGGCGCCGAAGGCGGCACCGATCACGACCGCCACGGCAAGATCGACGACGTTGCCGCGCATGGCGAATTTTTTAAATTCTTCGAGCATGGAAGCCCTCGCTCATTCAGCCATGCGACCGGCCGCGGCGTAGCGGCTGCGAACAACGTGCCGCGCGACGGCGTGTCAGTTGACCAGCCCGGCATGCACCATGGCCTCGCGCACCGCCGCGCGCGTCTTCTCCGCGACCGGCACCATCGGCAGCCGCACCGTCTCGGCGCACCGACTCACCACCGACAGGGCGTATTTCACCGGCGCCGGATTGGCTTCGATGAACAGCGCAGTGTGCAGCGGGAGGAGCTTGTCCTGATATCGCAGTGCGGCCGCGAAGTCGCCCTTCAGGCAACAAGCCTGGAATTCGGCGCACAACCGCGGCGCCACGTTGGCGGTGACGGAGATGCAGCCGTGGCCGCCATGGGCCATGTAGCCGAGCGCCAGCGCATCATCGCCGGACAGCTGGTTGAAATCGGGACCCATGGCGGCGCGCTGCTGCGAAGCGCGCACCACGCTGCCGGTGGCGTCCTTGACGCCGGCGATGTTTTTCAGCTCGAACAGCCGCGCCATGGTGTCGACCGACATGTCGATCACCGAGCGCGGCGGGATGTTGTAGATGATGATCGGAATGCCGATCGCGTCGTTGATCGCCTTGAAATGCTGGTAGAGGCCTTCCTGGGTCGGCTTGTTGTAGTACGGCGTGACCACGAGCACCGCGTCGGCGCCGGCTTTTTCGGCGTGCTGCGCCAGTCCGATCGCTTCCTTGGTCGAATTCGAACCGGCGCCGGCGAGGACCGGCACGCGGCCGCGCGCCTCCTCGATGCACCATTCGACGACCTCCTGGTGCTCCTCGTGCGACAGGGTCGGGCTTTCACCGGTGGTGCCCACCGGCACCAGGCCGTTGGTGCCTTCGGCGATCTGCCAATTGACCAGGTCGCGGAATGCCTTTTCGTCGACGCTGCCGTTCTTGAAAGGCGTGACAAGCGCAGTGAACGAGCCGCGGAAGTTGGTCTTGGCGGTCATGACACGAATCTCCGCCGGTCGGCCGTACAGGTCAGAACGCCTGCGGCAAAGCGACCGGCCATGCGCTAATAAATATCGGGTCCGGTGCGGCCTTAAAAGGCCCCCGGCCCGAATCCCGGGGATTGCCACAGCAGACGGCGGTGGACAGCGCCGCGCTTTTGCCGTGAAAATCATGGATTCGTGTAGGGTGGAACGATGCGGCGGCAACCCCGGTTAGGGGTTCCTCAATCTTGACCATCCAAGACCGTGGCTTAAGGCCCAAACGGCTGCCGCCGCAGGAGGACGAACCAGTGACTGCTGCTCGGCTCATCGCGGTCTTGCCCGCAATTGGGCTTTGTCTCGGCATCTGGGCCGGGTCGCTCGCGGCGGCGCAAGACGATCATAAGCCGGCGTCGAAGCCGCACCCGGCTGCGAAAGCCGAGAAGACTGCCAAGCCCAGCAAAACCATCCAGACCGAGAAGGTCAACAAGACCGAGACAGCAAAGAAGCCCGAGAAAACCGCAAAGCGCAAAGAGACCCGCCCGGCCGCAACCGCGCGTAAGGGCAGCGCCGCCCCCGCCGCATCTGCCGGCCACAGCGGCGCGGCACGGATTTCGAACGCGGGACCAACCCCAGCTCCGCCGCCAGCGGCAAGCTTCACCGCCCCGGTGATACGGACCGGTCCGCCGCTTGCCGTTGCCGAAGCCACTGCGACATCCCCGCTCGATCTTACGGCGGTCAAACAGGCCATCAGCATGGTCCACAAGGACCGCGCCGACGAAGCCACCAATATCGAGCACACCATCTCGGACCCGCTGGCCCGCAAGCTGGTCGAATGGACCATCCTGCGCAGCGACGATTCGAGCGTCGATTTCGCGCGTTACGCAGCCTTCATCGCTGCCAACCCGACTTGGCCGAGCCTCGTCACGTTGCGCCGCCACGCCGAGGCCGCACTGTGGCAGCAGCAGGTCGATGCGCAGGCCACGCTCAATTATTTCCGCGACCAGGAGCCGCTGAGCGCCAAGGGCTATTTCGCGCTGGCGCAAGCGTATCTGGTCAAGGGCGACGTCGGCCGCGCCGCCGCCGCGGTGCACACCGCCTGGCAGCTCGACGGCTTTTCCGAGACTGTGGAGGCGCAGGCGCGCACCGTGTTCGCCGGCCTGATCACGCCGGACGACGACAAAGTCCGCATGGATGGGCGCCTTTATCTGGAAGAGAATGACGCCGGCATGCGGGCGGCGCAACATCTCGATGCCGCCCAGCAGGCGATCGCCAGGGCGCGCGCCGCCGTCAACACCAAGGCGGCCAACGCCAGGGCGCTCCTCGATGCCGTGCCCGCCGCCGCGCAACACGATCCCGGCTACATGTTCAGCCGCATCCAATGGTTGCGCCGCAGCGATAGGATCACCGAAGCCGCACGATGGATGCTGGAGGCGCCGCGCGATCCGGAAAAACTACTCGATCTCGATCAATGGTGGGTCGAGCGGCGGCTGATCGCGCGCAAGCTCCTCGACCTTGGCGACGCCAAGACTGCCTATGCGATCGCTGACGGTGGGGCGGACCCGGCCAGCGAGAACGCTCGCGCGGAACAGCAATTCACCGCCGGCTGGATCGCGCTGCGCTTCCTGCACGAGCCGCGGCTGGCGCTGCCGCATTTCGCCCGCATCGCCGAGGGCGTCACCAACCCGATCACGCTCGCGCGTTCGTTCTACTGGCAGGGCCGCGCTGCGCATGCGCTCGGCGCCGAGCGCGAGGCGCGCGGTTATTACGAAGTCGCGGCGCGCTTTCCGACCGCCTATTACGGCCAGCTGGCGCGCGCCGAACTGCATCTCGACGCCGTGACCTTGCACGAGCCGCCGCCGGCCGAGCATCGCCCGCTCGAGCTCGGCCGCGCCTTCGATATTCTCTACGCCGTCGACGAGCGCGACCTCGTTGCCGGCATGGCCGCCGATATAGCCGACAAGTCGGCCGACGGGCCGGGGCTGGCCCGGCTCGCCGAAATCGCCGCGCACCACAACGACGCGCGCGCGACGCTACTTATCGGCAAGGCGGCGCTCGGCCACGGCTTGCCGTTCGAGCGCTACGCCTTCCCCGATTTCGGCATTCCCGATTACCGGCAGATCGGGCCGCAGGTCGAGCGTTGCGTGGTCTATTCGATCGTGCGCCAGGAAAGCGCATTCAACACCAAGGTGGTCTCGAGCGCCCATGCGCTCGGCCTGATGCAGGTCACGCCTGAAGCCGGCCGCAACACCGCGCGCAAGTTCAAGGTGCCGTTCGACCAGAAGCGCCTGCTCGGCGACGTCGCCTATAACGCGCAACTCGGCACCGCCGAACTCGGCGACGACATCAACAACTATCGCGGCTCCTATATCCTTGCTTTCGTCGCTTACAATGCCGGCCCGCACCGCGCTAACGAGTGGATCGCGCAATACGGCGATCCCCGCGACCCCAGAATCGATCCGGTCGACTGGATCGAGCGTATCCCGATCTCGGAGACACGCTATTACGTGCAGCGCATTCTGGAAAACATGCAGGTCTACCGCGCCCGGCTCGAGAACAACCCGAATCTCTTGATCGAAGCCGATCTGCACCGCGGCGCGTCGTAGCGCTTCACTCGACGATAATGTTCGCCGGCTCGAGGCCGGCCCGATAACGCTGGTACATGGCCGCGTATGCGGCTTCGATCCGGCGAGCGAACAGCGCGGTGTCGAATAACGGCGTCGTTCCGCGATTGGCGGCAAGCTTGCGCCGGATCGCCGGCAATTCATCGGGATTTTTCGCAAGCTCGATGGCCCGCTTTTCGTAGTCCTGCGGCGTCGTCGTGATCAGCTCAGGCAGGCCGACCGCCCGCAACAGGCTGGCGGCCACCCGGCCCGGAAAAGCGGCCCCCATTTGTGTCAGAACCGGCAACCCGGCCCACAGCGCATCGCTCGCCGTCGTGTGGGCGTTGCACGGCAGCGTGTCGAGGAACAGATCGGCCTGGCGTTGCCGCGCCAAGTGCTCCGGCAAGCTGGCCTTGGCGGCGAAAATCAGCCGGCGTGCCGCAACACCGCGCCGCTCGGCTGCGGCGCGCAGGTTCGCCGACGCGGTGGCGCTGCCTTCCAAGAGCCACAGCACGCTGTCGTCGACCACCTGCAACACGCGCATCCAGATGTCGAACATGTCCGGATTGAGCTTTTGCGTGTTATTGAAGCAGCAAAATACGAAGCTATCGTCGGGCAGGCCACAGTCGCGCCGCGACGGTGTAGCCGCAGCGATCGGCCGCTTGTTGTCGTTGGCCTGATAGCTGCCGGGAAGCCGCACCACGCGTTCGGCGTAGCAGGCGTCGTGCTCTTCCGGAATGACGGTGGCGTCGGCAATGATATAATCGATGAACGCTGCGCCCGTCGTGCCCGGATAGCCGAGAAAATTGACCTGGATGGGCGCCGGCCGGCGCGCCGGCACGCCGCACCGATTGTCCTTGGTGAAGCCCATGAGATCGACCGCGATGTCGATCTCGAGGCGGCACATCAGCTCGGCAATCTCCTGGTCGCTCTTGGCGCGGACGTCGATGAAATGCTCGAACGCGGCGACGACACGGCGACGCATGGCCGAATTGTCGTCCTCGCCGAACGACAGCGCCGTAACCTCGAAGCGCGAGCGGTCGTGCTGCTCGAACAGCCCGGCCGCCAGATGCGAGGTGGCGTGCTCGCGAAAATCCGCCGAGAGGTAAGCGACGCGGATGCGCTCGTGGGAATAAATTTCGCCGCGCCAAAGTGGCGGCGGCGGCGCGGGCTGGTCCTCTACGTAGCGGCGCGCGCACTGCAGCTGCTCGGCCGGCGAGCATGGCAAGAACAGCGCCGCAAACGGCACGTTCAGCGGTGCGTTGGCGCGTATCATCGACAAGAGCTGGGCGGCTTCGTCGCGATAATTCGTCCAATCGCAGATGCGTAGCTTGGACAAAAACAGCGGTGCGCGCAGCACGTCGGCGCGGTGAAGTTTCGGATCGAGCGCCGTGGCACGCTGGAAACTGGCGATCGCCTCCTCGTAACGGCCAAGCGCAATCAGCGCGCCGCCGCGATTGAACCAGTCTGCGACGGCGTCGGGCGCAAGCGCCAGTGTGCGGTCGTAGCTCACGACCGCTTCGTCGTTGCGGCCCAAAGCGGCCAACAGATCAGCGCGATGGCCATGGGCGCGGGCAGCGGCCGGATCGAGCGCGATGGCGCGATCGAAGCTCGCCAGCGCCTCGCCGGGCCGGCCCAGCGCGGCAAGCGCGCGGCCCAGCAAAACATGGGTGCGCGGATTGTCCGGATCGTGGGCCAGCGACTGTCGGGCGCGCTCGGCACCCTCCGCGAAGCGGCCGTGCTGGCAGGCGATCATACCGAGATAGCAATACGCCTCGGCATTGCCCGGATCGGCGCGCAAAACGTCGGCATAGCGCGCCGCCGCTTCGGCCACGGCGCCGCGCCGATGCAGCGCCAAAGCCTGCTGCAGCAGATCCGTGGTTTCGGAAGCGGCCATGGCCGGCCCAGCGCGACCCCTTGCTTGCGCCGCAATCAAACAAATTCGTGGTGTTCCGGCAAGCGATCAGCCATTCTCACCCGCTCTCGCGGAGGGGCGGTTCCGCTGCCCACACTCGGCGATTTATCTGCGTGGCCGCCACGCTCCAATGAGGCCGACATGTCCGAGGCCGCAACGACCGATCAGGGAAGCAGCGTGTTCGTCAGTGCGCCGGACGGTTTGCGGCTGCACGTGCGCGAATACGGGCCACGGCTCGCGGCGGCGCGCCCTGTCGTCTGCCTGCCTGGGCTGACGCGTACAGTCGCTGATTTCGCAACGCTGGCGCCGGCGCTGGCCGCAGCCGGTCCACGCCGCGTCGTTGCCCTTGATTCGCGCGGCCGCGGCCAGTCCGAATACGACCGCAATCCGGACAATTACAATCTGTTGGTCGAGCTCGGCGATCTCGTTGCCGTGCTCACTGCGCTCGCCGTCGGCCCCGCGGTATTCATCGGCAGTTCGCGCGGCGGGCTCCTGACCATGCAACTCGGCGTCGCTCATCCGACGCTCATTGCCGGCGTCGTGCTGCACGACATCGGCCCGGTGCTCGAGCCCAAGGGCTTGGCGCGCATCAGGAGCTACGTCGGCAAGCTGCCGCAGCCGCGCAGTTTTGCCGAGGGCGCCGAGATTCTGCGCCAGCTGTTCCACGCACAATTTCCAAGCCTCACGGCCGAGCAATGGCTGGCCGCCGCAAAGAGCGCGTGGCGCATGCAGGAAGGGGCGCTGGTCCCGACCCATGACGTGCGTATCGCGCGCACGCTCGCCGCGATCGACATCGAGCAGCCGCTGCCGCCGTTGTGGAACGAGTTCGATTCGCTTGCGCGCGTGCCGATGCTGGTGATCCGCGGCGAGAATTCCGACCTTCTCTCGGCGGCAACTCTCGCGGCCATGGCGGCGCGCCACGCCGGCATGGAGGCGATCGAAGTCCCGGGCCAGGGCCACGTGCCGCTGCTCGAAGGCGAGGAGATCGTGCGCCGCCTTGTCCAGTTCGTCACGACCTGCGACCGCGTGCAGGTCGCTGCGAGCGGGACCGCATCCTGATGGCTGCCGAACGGATGAATGACCTTCAGGCCGCCGTGTCCCTTCACCGGACGGGACGGCTGCCCGAAGCGCTTCGCATTTACAAACGCATCCTCAAAAAGTCGCCCGACAACGTCGCCTGCATCTATTCGCTCGCCATGCTTTACGTCCAACAGGGCGATTACGGCGCGGCCGCCGACATGTTCCGGCGTGCAACGCACATCAAGCCCGACCTCGTCGACGCGCACTACAATCTCGCCGTCGCGCTCGGCATGTTGGGAAACTACAGCGATGCGGCGCTCAGCTACGAGAAAGTGCTCAGGCTCGATCCGCGCCACGCCAATGCGCGCAACAATTACGCCACCGCCTTGCTGCACGCCGGCCGGCCGGCCGACGCCGTGCGTCAATACGACGAGCTCATTACCCAGGCACCGGCCTCTGCCGACGCCTACATCAATCGCGGCACCGCGCGCCAGACGCTCAAGCGCGTCGAGGACGCACTTGCCGATTATGAGCGTGCCATCGCGCTCAAGCCGAGTTTCGCCGAGGCTCACCTCAATCGCGCCAACGCGCTCGCCGAGTTGCGGCGCTCCGACGAGGCGCTCGCCAGCTATCAAAAGGCCATCGCGCTGCAGCCGGATTTCGCCGACGCCTACAACAACATGGGGAACATCCTTTCCAACCTCGGCCGCTACGAGGAGGCAGTCACCGCCTATGACAAGGGTCTGACGCTGCAGCCGGAGGATTCCGAAGCGCGCAGCATGCGGTATTCTGCCAAAATGCACCTGTGCGATTGGAGCAACGTCGAAGCCGAGCGCGACCGCTTGCTCGTCGCCATCGAGCGCGGCCTCATAGCTAATCCGTTCGTGGCGCTCGCGCTTTCGCCGTCGGTCGAGGATCATCTGCGCTGCGCGCGAAAATTCAGCCAAGTGCGATTTCCCGCCGTCGAGCCGCTGTGGCGCGGCGAGATCTATCGGCATGATCGCATCCGCCTCGCCTATGTGTCCGGCGATTTTCGCGAGCATCCGATCGCCTATCTGACGGCCGGAATGTACGAACACCATGACCGGTCGCGCTTCGAGGTGACGGCCGTGTCCTTCGGCCCCGAGCAAGAGCGTGGCATTCGCCACAGGCTGCAGGGCGCGTTCGAGCATTTCATCGATGTCCGCACTAAAAGCGACCAGGAAATCGCCGCGCTGTTGCGCGAGCGCGAAATCGATATCGCCGTCGATCTCGTCGGCTTTCTGGAAAACGCGCGCACCCGCGTCTTCGCCTGCCGCGCGGCGCCCATTCAGGTCAATTACATCGGTTTCCCCGGCACGCTCGGCGCGGATTATTTCGACTACATCATCGCCGACCCTACCGTGGTGCCGCCCGAGCACGTCGCATTCTACTCCGAGAAGGTGGCCTGGCTGCCCGACGCCTACCTGCCGACCGACGCCACCCGCCCCGTCGCCGAGCTTACGCCAACGCGAAACGAGCTCGGATTGCCGGAACGAGGCTTCGTGTTCTGCGCCTTCAACCTGTCCTACAAGATCAATCCCGCGATGTTCGACGTCTGGATGCGGCTATTGCGCGAGGTCGAGGGCAGCGTGCTGTGGCTGCGCGAATACAACCCTGTCGCTACGCGCAATCTTCGCGCGGAAGCCGAGCGGCGCGGCGTCGCTCCCGAACGCTTGATTTTCGCACCGCGCGCGCCGCTTGCCGCCGACCACTTGGCGCGGCAACGCCAAGCCGACCTGTTTCTCGACACGGTGCCCTACAATGCCCACACCACCGCTACGGAAGCGCTCTGGGTCGGCCTGCCGGTGCTGACCTGGCTCGGCACGAGCTTCGCCGGGCGCGTTGCCGGCAGCCTCAATCGTGCGGTCGGCATGCCGGAGCTTGTCACCACCTCGCTCGCCGAATATGAGGCGCTGGCGCTCAAGATCGCGACGGATCCGGCGCTGTGCACAGAGCTCAAGCAAAAACTCGCGCGCAACCGGCAAACGCACCCGCTGTTCGACACCGCGCGCTTCACCCGGCACATCGAAACGGCCTACGCCACGATGTGGCAGGCTTATCAGGACGGCCGGCCGCCGGCAGGCTTTGGTGTGCAGAGCGAGGCACAAATGCGCTGAACTGTCGGTTCGCGCTACGCCTGAGAAACGTTCCGCTCCTAGGCTACCGGGCTGAACTCCGCGGCATACCAATCGAGCATACCCAAAAGGCCCTGCTCGAGCGGAATGCGCCCCTCCAATCCGGGATAGACCTTGCGCAGCAGCGTGGCGTCGCAGCTCTTGATGCGCCGGCCTTCGGGCCGGCTCGGGTCGGTGACGATACGCGGCCGGCGGTCGGCGAGCCGGCAAATCATCTCGACCAGATCGAGCATCGACACCGTGTCTTCGCTTCCCACATTCACGGTGCCGACGAACCCGGTCTCGACTAGGGTCGCGATCGCCTCGGCGCAATCGGCCGCGTGCATATAGTTGCGGCGTTGTGCACCGGAGCCCCAGACCACGACCGGATCGTCGCCGTCCATCACCTTCTTGACCAGCATCGGGATGGCTTGTGAGGCGGCATCGACCCAGCGATAGCGCTCGCCGTAGACGTTGAACGGCCGCACGATGGTGAGCGGCATGGCGGTCGCCCGTGCCAGCAGCGCCGCCTTCTGCTCGAGCAGGCGCTTGGCCCAGCCGTAGCCCCAGTTCGCCTGTTCCGGCTCGCGGCAAAATACCGGCAGTTCGCCAACCGTGTCGGGCCCGTCGTCCGGATAGACGCAGGACGACGAGCAGACCAACAGATGCTCGACCGGCCGCCTGACAAGAACATCGAGCAGATTATTGGTGATGCGCTCGTTGTGTTGGAGCAGCGCCAGATGATTCTGCGACGAATAGCCGATGCCGTAGGCCCGGCTGGCGAGGTGGAAGACGATTTCGGCACCGTCGAGTGCGCGCGCCGTGGCGGCAGCCTGTTCGAGATCGGCTTCCCGAATCGTAATGCGATCGATCACGGCGGCGAGATTTTTGCGCCGCCCCTTCGAAAAATCGTCGACCACGACAACGCGCGCGCCGCGCTCGACCAGGCGCTCCGCCAGGTACGAACCGATCAACCCGGCGCCGCCGGTGATGACGATGGTCTTGCCCGCCAACCGCATGCGGCTCATCCATACGGCCGCCGCCCGGCGCGCGCAACGCGCCAATCCAGGCTAAGGCCTTGCCACCACGTTTTTGAGGGTGTCCCTGATGTCGCGGCGGCTGATGCACGAAAATCCGAGCTCTTCCAGCTTAATACGCTCCCGCTCGTTGTTAGCGAGGCTCTCGCACAGGTTCAAAAGCTCCGGCAACGTCGAGGCAAACTTCACAGCGGGCTTTATGTCGTCGTCGATGCTGGTGTTGGCGTCAAGGTCGGCCACCACCGCCTTTCGGTTCGCCAATAGATACGAGACCCGCACGATTTCGAAGATCCGCGTGTGCGGATAAAGGTTGATGTTGAGCACGACCTTGGCCCTGGAAATCAGCTCGTCCCGCGCCGCACCGTAAAGGCCGCTGACAAAAACCGTCGACAGGCCGCGCTGCGACAGCGCATGAAAAGTCTGCAGCCGGCGCTCGCCGCTCATGCCGTAAATCAATACGTCGATGTCCTGGCGCGGCACCTTCGGAATGCGGGCCAGGATCGGCGCGTAGCCGACCGGAACGATCTTGACCTGGGGGCGTCCGAGGGTGCGCCAGCTCGGCACGTTGGCCGGCGTGTACTCCCAGATTTCGAAATGCGGCGCCTGCGCGTAGTAGCGGACTTCAGCGCGAATCTGCGTCGCCGCGCCGATTTCACGCATCTGCTCGAAATTGTAGATGATGGTGCCCTCAGGCAGCCGCTTGAGCGTAGCGATCGGCATGACCTGGGCGCCGAACACGATGTTGGTGGCCTCGCGCATCGGCTGGTTCAGCGCATAGCTGACCTGGTGGCCGAGTTGCTCCAATCCCCAGGCGACGGTTTCGATGACTTCCTTGTAGCCGTTGAGACCGTGCACGCGGGGATCGGCTGGAACGCAATGCAGCAGATGATAATGGGCCATCAGTCATTCCGGGCGGGCCGCGGCGGGTTAAGTTGTGCGCGGGCTTTCGTCAAGGCTTGCTGCAGTCCCGCGTTATCGGGCTCGATCTGCAGAAGACGCTCCAGACAATCGATCTTGGTCGCAGTATCGCCGCGCTGCGTCGCCACACGGTGGGCGGCCGCCAACAGGGCGGAATCAGCCGGCCATTGCGCCAAAGCCCGATCGGCAATCTCCTTCGCACGCGCCGGATTTCCCCCGTGCAGATACAGGTCGACCAGATTCGCCATACCGGCTGCAGTCGGCGTCCGTTCCAGCTCCTGCTCGATCGTCTGCACAGCCTTGATAGCGCAAGGATTGTTAAGATCGTAGGCAAAATTCGACGGCTCGTGATTGTCGCCTTTCTCGATGACGAAGAGGTTATGAAAAGCGCGAAACGACTTGATCTCTCTGGCGAACGGCGGGAACGCATGCGTTCGGTCGGCGACCACGACTTCGGCGTGATTGAGGCACTCGATCAGCGAGCGCGCCAATTTCACGGTGTCGCCGCCGTGCAGTATCGAGCCGCCGAAATGCGGCCAGAACGCGGTCTGCATGTCTTCGATGACGTAGATGCCGCCATCGGCAAGGCGGGGAAACAGATGCTGGAAGCTCGCGACCACGTGCTTGGGCATGTGGCTGCCGTCGTCGATGATCACGTCAAAGGGACCGCGCTCGTCGCACACCCTGTTGAGCAACACTGCATCGTCCTGCGATCCTTGAAACAGCTTGATCCGCGGATGCGGCGGCAAGCGCTTTTCCGCGATGTCGATGCTGGTGATCTGGGCGTCGTGAAAGTAGTCCGCCCACATCGCGAGCGACGCGCCGCCCGAGGTCTTGAGGTCATAGCCGCCGACGCCGATCTCCAGCAACCGGATCGGCCGGTCGCGCAGCCGCGAAAACAGCTCGTGATAGATTGGCGTATAGAAATGAGGTCCCCATTTGTCGGTGCCATGGTGAATGGCAAGCCGGGTCAGCGGATCGATGGCGTCGTCCATTGCAACTCCGTTACCCGCCGACGTAAATTTTGTAAAGTCAATCGAAATAGTCAATCGATGATACCGACCAGGCGGCTCGCGCACCAGGACGAATGCAAACCGAGAGGTTTACCAGGGCAGCTAACAGCGATAGCTTGTCCAGCGTGTCGGGGAAAGAACTTGTGCTCTCGGCCGCAGCATTTCCGCCGGAGATGAGTTGAATCTCATGTCGCGCGAGCGATCAATGTCTTCGGCGATGGGTGACGTTCAGCACGCCTTCAGCCTGCACCGCCAAGGCCGCCTGGCCGAAGCCGAATCGGCCTATGCCGCGTTGCTGGCGCGTCAGCCCAAGCATTTCGATGCCCTGCATCTCTTTGGAATGCTGCGAATGCAGCAAGGCCGGCCTGACGAGGCGCTACGTCTCGGCAAGAGCGCTGCCCGCCAGCGCGCTGATGCGCCCGAGGCTCTGGTGCTTTGCGCGGTCGCCTTAGGCGCACTCGGCCGCCACGACGAGGCGCTCGCCAAATACGACCGGCTTGTCGAACTACGGCCGAGGGACGCCGACTGTCACTTCAATCGCGGCGTGCTGCTTTCGCAGATCGGACGCCATGCAGCGGCCCTGGAAAGCTATGATCGCGCGTTGGCGATCCGGCCGGACCATGGTCCGGCGCTGTTCAGTCGCGCCAACACGCTCGCGCAAGACAACCGTTTTGTAGAGGCGTGTGGGACTTACGAAAAACTGCTGCAGCTCGTGCCCAATCACGTTCAGGCGCTTGGCAGCTACGCCGATGTGCTGTGCCTCCTCGGCCGACACGACGAGGCCGTTGCGCCTTACCAGCGGGCGCTTGCGCTGAAACCTGATAACATCGCTGTCCTGAACAATTACGGCAATTTGCTGATCGAGCTCCGGCGTACCAAAGAGGCGTTGGCCTGCTTCGATCGCGCCCTCTCCGTCTCGCCGAACGATCCCGAACTGCTCTTTAACCGCGGCAACGTGCTCGTCGCTCTTGGGCGCGCCGAAGAGGCGATCGCCAGCTACGATCGCGCACTTGCCATTAACCCCAACCGCGCCGACATACTGAGCAACCGCGCCCACGTGCTCGGCCCGAACCGTTACGACGAAGCGATCCGCGACTACGAACGCGCATTCGCGCTCGACCCGCGGCATCCGCATGTCTTCGAGTCGCTGAGCTTTCTGGCGCTTGACGCCTGTAATTGGACGAAAGCCGCGCGCCTGGCCGAGATTGCCGAGCCCGCCATCGCCGACAAGAGGCACGCGATCGGCATCACGTATCCGTTGTTCTATTTCGGCAACCCATCCTATCTGCAAATCTGCGCGCGGGACTATCTGCAGCGCAGCTTGCCGCCGGTCATCAAGCCGCTGCCACCCCGCGCCGCCGCGAAATCCGACAAGCTGCGCGTCGCCTATCTCTCCTCGGACTTCCGCAGCCATGCCGTCGCCACCTCGATCGTTGAGCTATTGGAGCGTCACGACCGCGCCAATTTCGAGCTTGTCGGACTATCGACCGGCCCAGACGATGGCAGCGCCATACGCGCGCGCCTCGCCAAATCGCTCGACCGTTTCCATGACGTGTCGTCCCGCTCCGATCGCGGAATCGCGGAACTGGTCAGGGAGCTCGGCGTCAATATCGCGGTCGATCTCAACGGGCTCACGCGGGGCAACCGTGTCGGCAGCCTCGCGTTCCGGCCGGCGCCCGTTCAGGTCCTCTATCTCGGCTATGCGGGCACGACGGGCGCAGATTTCATCGATTACTTTCTCGCCGATCCGACCGTGCTGCCTTTTGCCGAGCAGCCTTATTTCAGCGAGAAGATCATCCACTTGCCGGACTGCTATCACCCCAGCGACACGACGCGACAAATCGCGCCAACGGCCCCGACGCGGGCCGAGCTTGGACTGCCGGAAGACGGCTTCGTCTTTTGCTGTTTTAATCGCAGCTTCAAGATCAGCGCGAGCATCTTCGAGGTCTGGACGCGCGTCCTGCGGCGCGTGCCGCAAAGCGTGCTGTGGCTGCCGAAGATGCAAGATATTGCAATGGAAAACCTGCGCCGCGAGCTCGCGGGGCGCGGCCTCGATCCGGCGCGGCTGGTATTTGCACCGCGGCTGGCACGCGTTGAGGATCACCTCGCCCGGCACCGCCGCGCCGACCTCTTTCTCGACACGCTGCCATACGGCGCGCATTCGACTGCGCTCGACGCGCTGTGGGCGGGATTGCCGATCGTCACCTGCGTCGGCGCTGCGTTTGCCAGCCGGGTCGGCGCGAGCCTGCTCAAGGCCGTCGGCCTGCCCGAAATGGTTACGACGAACCTCGAAGACTACGAGGCGCTGGCCGTGAAACTCGCCACCGAACCGGCTTTGTTGCAAGCGATCCGCGACAAACTCGACGCCAACCGATCCACGTACCCACTGTTCGATATCGATCGTCTGCGCCGGCACATCGAAGCGGCCTATAAGATCATTTGGGACATTCACCAGTGCGGCGAAGCGCCACGCCAAATCAGCATCGAATCACTCACCTGACGGATCGCAGCCGCGCGCCGGCCTGGGGCATTGGCGGAGGAGCTTTATGGAGCAAAAAACCGACGAGATGACCCTGACGTTTCGCTGTCCGCCCGAGCTCGCCGGCGTGCTGCCGGAGCCGATACCGGCGGTGCAAGGGCTGCCGGAATGGTTCAAGTCGATGCCGCAGCGGATGGTCAACCCGCGCTCCGGCTACCAGCTGGACACGCTCAAGCGTTGCCCCCCGTTCATCGACGCCATGACCTACGGCTTTCTCATTCCGCTGGCGACTGATCTGAAAGTCCAGGACGGCGAATTCACCTGGAATATCGATCTCGCCCCTGGTGTGGCGTTGGATAACGCGTTTTCGCCGATCGATTTTCACGACCCGATCCAGGCCATCGGCTCGCCATTCTTCGACGATGACCGTTACATCATCAAGTTCGTCAATTTTTGGACCATCCAAGCGCCACCCGGCTATTCGCTGCTATTCACCCACCCCGTAAACCGCCGCGATCTGCCGTTCACTGCGCTGACGGGACTGGTCGATTGCGACGCCTATCGCGACGTGCCAGTGCAATTTCCGGCGCACTGGCATGACGCTTCCTTCAATGGGGTGCTGCCGAAAGGCACGCCGCTGGTCCAGTGCCTGCCGGTGAAGCGCCAGACCTGGACGGCGCGCTGCGAGGCGCTGTCTGCCGAAGCGATGGAGCGGTTCAGCGACACCAACGATTCGCTGCGCGACGAAACCGCCGTTTACCGCCGCAATTTCCGCGCGGCGAAGCGATAGCAGGATCGTCGGATCACCGCTTCGCGCCCAACAAGAAATCGGCACCGGCGCTCGGTTTGAGCCAGAACCGGCCGCGCGGCGCTTTCACCAGCGAGGACAGCGCATTGGTGTAATGCGCAGGATCGCCGCGCGCCGCGGTGCGGAAGCAGTCGTAGCCCGCTTCGAACTCGCCGAGCGCCAACAGGCAGTGGCCGAGGCTGATCCACGCGCCCCAATGCGCCGGCCGCGCCTTCAGGTATTGCCGCAGATGTGCAGCCGCAGGCTCGTTCTCATGCATCTCCTGATGGGTTTTGCCGAGGCCGAACAGCGCATCGGGAAATCCGGGATAAAGCTCGAGCAGCCTGCCAAACACCGCCTTGGCTTCGGCATGATGGCGGCGCTCGAGCAACAGAAAGCCGAGCTGCGCCTGTAGCCCTGACGCCATCGGCGCGGCTTCGACGCCGCGCCGCAGCGCTTCAGCGGCCTCATCGAAGCGTTTGAGCGAAATCAGAAGCTGGGCAAATTCGGCGAACGCCGGCGGATATGGCGGGCTTCGCTTGACCGCGCGGCGCAGCCGCGACGCCGCGTCGTCCGCGCGGCCGGCAAGCCGCAGCGCGAGCGCAAGCTCGGTGTCGAGCTCGGCGTCATGACTCGAGCGCGCCGCTGGCTCCAACAGCGCGATCGCGTCCGCCGCCCTGCCCTGCAGGCGTATGGCGCGCCCGGCGATCTTCAGCGCCGCGACATGGCGCGCATCAACCTTGAGCACTTCGCCAGCCAAGCGCTCGGCATCGCCAGGGCGCTGGGCGCTTAGCGCCATCACGGCCTGCTGCAGCAGGCCGTCGAAGCGGCCGGGTATTTGGCTTGCTGATTGCGGACGTGGCGGTGGCTTCGACATGCGTTCAGACTGTGCCGCAGATTCCGCTCACGACTGGACGCTGAAACCGCGCGGGCTTTCGCCCCGCCGCAAGATATCGACCATGGTCGTGTAAGCCTCCTCAAGATGGCGCGTGAAGCGGGCGGTGTCGAACAGGGGATGCGTTTGCCGGTTGCGCGCGAGTTTTTGTTTCAGCTCCGCGCACAGCGCCGGATCCGTCGCGATCTTGAGCGCCAGCGCCTCATATTCGGCGAGCGAGGTGGTGACAAGCTCCGGCATGCCGACCGCACGATTGACGCCCCCGGCAACGCGTCCGGCGAAGGTCGAGCCGAGGCAGGTCAGCACCGGCAGGCCGACCCAGAGCGCTTCGGTCGCGGTGGTATGGGCGTTGTAGGGCAGCGTGTCGAGGAACAGGTCGGCTTGGCGTTGCCGCGCCAAATGGTCGGCGGCAAGCGGCGCGCGCGGCGCGAAAATCAAGCGTTCGGGAGCGACGCCGCGCCGCTCGGCTTCCGCGCGCAGATTACGCGTAGCGGTGGCGTTGTACGCGCGCAGCCACAGCACGCTGCCCTCGACCTCGCGCAATAGCCGCATCCAGACGTCGAACATTGCCTCGTTGAATTTGTAGCTATTGTTGAACGAGCAGAACACGAAGCCTCGTTCCGGCAATCCGAGCTCGCCGCGGGTCGGCGTAACCTCCGCAAGGGCTCGGGTGGCGTCGGTCGGCAGGTAGGTGTCGGGCAGCCAGGCCACCTTCTCGGTATAGAATGCGACGTGCTCGGGCGGCAGCACGGTAGGGTCGGCGATGATGTAGTCGAAATAATCCGCGCCGAGCGTACCGGGAAAACCAATGTAATTGACCTGAATGGGCGCCGTGCGTCTGGCAAAGACGAGGGTACGGGCGTTTTCCAGAAAGCCGACGAGATCGACGGCGATATCGATTTCGCGCTCGCGCAACAGCATGGCGATCTCCTGGTCGCTCTTGGTGCGGACGTCGATGAAATGATCGAACGCGCCTTGCAGCCTTTGGCGAATTCCGCGCTCTTGCTCCGCTCCTAAGGAGATGCCGGTCACCTCGAAGCGCGACCGATCATGGTGCTCGAACATTCCGGCCATCAGATAGGCGATCGGATGTTCGCGAAAATCGCTGGAGACATAGGCGAGGCGGATTCGATCATGAGAATACCGTTCGCCGCGCCAGAGCGGTGCAAAACGTGGCTGCTGCTTAACGTAGCGCCTGGTGCATTGAAGGAGCTCCGAGGGCGATGACGAGATCGCCAGAAGTGAGAATGGATCGCTCGCCACTCGCTCTGCGCTGATCGATAGAACCTCTGCCGCCTCCGCGTTCAGGTTCGTCCAATCACACAAGTGCATTTTGGCATGCACGCGGGAGGCCGCCGCATAATTGAGGTTTGGCTTGAGTGCCAGTGCCTTGTCGTATGCAGCAAAAGCCTCGTCGTAACGCTTGAGGTCCGCGAAGGCATTGCCGCGACCTAGCCACGCTTCGGCCAGATCGGGTCGCAGTGCCAGCGCCTTGTCGTATGCAGCAAAAGCCTCGTCGTAGCGCTTGAGGTCCGCGAAGACATTGCCGCGGCCAAGCCACGCTTCGGCCAGATCAGGTCGGAGTGCCAAGGCCTTGCCGTATGCAGCAAAAGCCTCGTCGTAGCTCTTGAGGTCCACAAGGACATTGCCGCGACCAAGCCACGCTTCGGCCAGATCAGGTCGAAGCGCCAACGCCGTGTCGTATGCAGCAAAAGCCTCGCTGTACCGGCTAAGGTCCACGAAGATGTTGCCGCGACCAAGCCAAGCTCTGGCCAGATCGGGTCTAAGCGCCAGCGCTTTATCATATGCAGCAAAAGCCTCGTCGTAGCGCTTGAGGTCCACGAAGACATTCCCGTGACCAAGCCACGCACCGGCCAGCTCAGGATCGAGCGTCAGCGCCTGGTCATAGGCGGCGAAGGCATCGCCATACCGTTTAAGCTCACGAAGGACGTTGCCGCGGCCGAGCCATGCGCCCGCAAGTGCCGGCTTGAGAGCCAGGGCCTTCTCGAATGCAGAAAGCGCATGGTCGTATTGCTTGAGTTCCAGACAAACGTTACCCCGGCCCTGCCAGGCTTCGGCGAAACTCGGCGCAATCGCAAGCGCGCGATCCAGCGCGCCGAGGGAGGCCTCGTGCCGCCCCAGCTCCGACAAACTCCTGGCCCGGCTCAAATGAGCTTGCGGATCGTCAGGCCGGCCGGCAAGCGCCCGCTCGAAACTCGCTACAGCCTCGACGTGCCGGTCGAGCGCGGCGAGCGCCACGCCGCGGTTGAACCAATCGTCGGCGCGATCCGGCGCCGTTGCTAGGGCGCGATCGTAGGCCTCGACCGCTTCGCCGTGACGCCCGAGATCGCTTAGAGCGTCGGCGCGGTGGCCGTGGGCCTGCGCGAGGTCTGGAGCCAGCACAAGTGCTCGATCGAAGCTCGCCAACGCCTCCTCATGCTGGCCGAGCGCAGCGAGCGCGCGACCCAGCAGCACGTGGGCGGGCGCATGGCTCGGATCGCCGGAAAGGGCTTCTCGTGCACGTTCGGCGCCATCAGAGAAACGTCCCTGCTGGCAGGCGATCAGTCCGAGGTAATAATGGGCATCGGCATGGTGCGGCTCGGCCTGCAGCACAGCCGAATAGCGCGCCGCCGCCTCAGCTACCGCGCCGCGACGATGCAGCACCAGCGCCTCTTGCAGCAAATCGGTCGTGTGTCGCAGCACGGCAGGTAGCTTACCACAGCAGCGGATTGCTTGCGTAGCAGGGCCGCCGGCTCGTTTTGCGTATCGCGTGCCTCGATGATGTGGTGGCACGGTACCGGCGCGCAAAATAGCGGCGCTCGGCCAGCAGGCAACGACAGAACCGGTTCTCGCTAAAAGCTTGGGAACCTACGCGACCGAACGAAAATCCCCGGCGGGTAGCCCCGCCGGGGATCGCAGAACTTTTATGCCTCGATCAGAGGATCAGGGCAGGAAGTCCTTGTGCATGCGCACGGTGAAGGTCCAGTTGCTCTGGTTGGCGATCGTGCAAGCACCAGTATTGCAACCGGTACCAGCCGAACCGAACGTCGCGCTGGTGGCGATGGGCCCCGCTGGCGACAGGACGCCTGTCGCACTGTCGAGCTCCTGATAGATCGCTTCCACACCGATGTAGAAGCTCTTGGTCACGTCCCACTGCAACCGCGAGCCGACGCCCCAGTACTGATAGTTATTGTTGCAGTTGCCTGCGGCAGCGAGCGTACCGGCAGTGAAGCCGCCGGTGAAGTTGCCGGCGCCTTCTGCAGAGCACAGCAGGGCGTTGGCCTGGCTGCCGTAGCTGATCGACATGTAGTTGAAGACC